>PPYE01256180.1_pt1 | contig 209364 bp, 195 predicted proteins | sample 1559881 | NCBI WGS metagenome assembly PPYE01 (sample SAMN08240022, study PRJNA423297) | Human gut metagenome, whole genome shotgun sequencing project.
CGGTGGACGGCGAGCAGGTGTCCTACACCTACGACATGTCCGGCGTCCGCAGCAACAAGCAGGTCGGCGATACGACCTACACCTACACCACGCTCTCCGGCAAGGTCATGCGGCAGACTTGGGGTGACAATAACGCCCTCGAGTTCGTCTATGACGACGGCAACCAGCCGTTCGCCGTGATCTACAAGCACGGCCAGACAACGGAGCTCTATTACTACGTCCTCAACGCGCAGGGCGATGTGTCCGCCATCCTCGATTCGAGCGGCAGACTCGCTGCGTCCTACGACTATGATGCTTGGGGCAACTGCACGGTGTATGACAGCAGTGCGAAAGTCCTCACCGATCCCACCAGCATCGCCAACCTCAACCCCCTGCGCTACCGCGGCTATTACTATGACGCCGAGACCGGCTTCTACTATCTCCAGAGCCGCTATTATGACCCGGCCATCTGCCGGTTCATCAACGCGGACACCTTCGCTACCACCGACGCCAACGGCTTCCTCAGCGCCAATATGTTCGCATATTGCGAGAACAATCCGATTATGCGGGTTGATGCGGACGGAGAGATATGGAATGTCATTGCGGGTGCTGTAATCGGCGCAGGCCTTGAAGTTTTAGGCCAACTGATGACAGGCACGAAATTCGCTGATATTAATTGGGGCAGCGTTGCAATGGAAGGAGCTTTGGGCGCTGTATCAAGCCTTGGCATACCGGCTCGAATAACAAGCAAGTTGGGCAAAGTTGCATTTACCGCTTTTAAAGATGTCGTAATACCAACCACGGTTGAAGTAAGGAGTCAAATAAAAACCAATAAACGTGTCAATTACACAAAAACTGCAATTACGGCTTCGAAAGCAAGTATAAATTCTGCTGTTACTGCTGGGACCGATCGCTTATTAAAGAGCACTAGCAGTCGAATGGCAAAGGCTGTAGTTCATTCGACACGTCAACTGTTTTTCTTCACTTTCGGGCTAATAAGCAAGTTTTGGAGGTGACTTTATGAAAGAGTTGATTTTTCAGCCTTATAAAAGAGGTGTAATTAGCGGTGGAATTATATCAGTTATCCTTTGTGTTGGGCTATTCGCCTATCTTACATTTGAAGATGGGGAGTGCCCATCAAAGAATTCGTTAATCTTTTTGTGTGTATCTTCAGCCGTAGTTGTTCTTGTTTATGCTGTAACAGTGTTTAGTATAGTTAGATCGGCTGGATACAGAACCAAAATTGTAGTCAGCCAGCAGGGATTTGCGGTTGTAGACCCCAAGCGTTCGGAACCTGTATTTGTACCATGGAGCGAGCAGATCTATCTGTGTACTTGCATGGAAGGAGACGTCTATAGCTATCATTGGATTCATGATACGATACTTTGCTTTTCCAATCAGGACATAAGCGGACAGTGGATAGAAAGGGGCCAAGTATCCCACCGGATATTGGCGCTGTCGGCAGCTGTCGCCGGAATTGCCCTCGATGGTGTAGACAATGCCGTTTTCGCATTTTTCCACGATGCCGACATGATCGGACTGCCCGTCCTGCGGACCGGATAAGCCCTTGTTGTCCCAATCGAAGAAAATGATCTGACCGGCAGACGGCTCAAAGCTGCCGTCCTGCCATTGTCCACGGTCCTTGAACCACTGCACCCCATTGACACAGCCTGCGAACTTCGGAATAACGCCGCTGTCGATATAGCCGCACTCATTCGCACACCAAGATACAAAGCAGGCGCACCACTCCACACGGGAGTTAAATCCATACCATGACCAATAGGGCTGACCGCCCACATTGCCGATCTGCGACAAGGCCACCGTGACGATAGCATCGTCCCCGGAGTAAATGCCGTAAAGGGCGGCTGACCACATACTACGGTTTTCCTCGGCAAGCAATTCAGAGAGCTGCTGCCGCTGATCGGCGTTGAAGTTGAAACGGTCTGCCATTTCTTCGGCGGTCTTGTGGCTGACCGTAATATAAAGGTAGGTGTGTGTGACCGTTGTAATGGTTTCTACAATGTTCCCGTGGCCGTCATCGGTTTCGGTGATAATCTTTCCGGGCTTTCTCTCAATGTGAGAAGATATTTCATTCATCTTCCAGAAAATATCTTTGAGGATGGCTTTCTTGGCATCGTCCACCGTGGCGACCTCCTGCGGATCGTTGGGGTCGGTGGTGGTTTTCACCGCATACACGGCCAGCACCTCCGGCCAGACGGCACGGGAGCCGGACATCTCCAGCTCATCATAGGTGAGATTTGCCCTTGCGGTATCGATCTGCGACTGATAATCGGCGTTAATTTCCTGCACAGCCTGCCGCATAGTTTGCCCCGTGCCGCTGCCCTCGCCGGAGAAGAAGATGCCGAAACAAGAGCCGACGATCAGCCCGATCAGGCAGACTACGATGATGACGGTGACAGAGACCCATCCACCGGCGGCGATAGCTGCGGCTAAGGCCTTCGCTTTGGCAATTACGGCTTTGACAGCGGTAGTAGTAGCCTTGACAGCCGTCTTCCTTGTGGAACTAGCAAACGCCTGCCTACTGCGGCTATTTGCTTTGATGGTGTTATGCACCGGTTTCTTTGGTAAATCCGCCTTTCTCAGCTGAAAGTGCTCTTTTGCCTTGGAGATGTTTTGCTTGGTGACCTTTACACCCTTGCGGTTAGCCTTATCCACCCCGTATGCGGCTTCGTGAGCTGCCGTTTCCACCCCGGTCAAAGTGCGGTCGGCGGCGTATTCTTCGGGAGAGGATTCCGCCGCAAAAACGCCGTGCTCCGCCTTGTCCTTGGAGCGGACATAGGCATCCTTCATCCGCTCAGCGGCCACCGCCGATTTGTCGATCACCTTTACCGTTCCCTTGACCACATCTCTCGTTTTGATGTCAGGCATGGCTGCCCACCTCCGCAGAGGGCGCGGCGATCCGCTTGGCAACAACGACCATGCGCCCGTTTTTGCGGCTGTACTCGCAGGTGGAAAGCGTGATCAGCTTATCGCCGTATTCCGCCATTGCGCCGGTGTCATAGAGAGAAAGCACCTTGCATTGGGCGATATAATCATCAAAGTCCTCCGCCGACTCTGCACGGGTGAAGTGATAATACTTGAAACCCCGTTCGGAATAGGCAACAGTCTTGAACACTGCCACGATCTCATATTCGCCAAAGCCAGATAGCGTATCAAAGCGGATGATTTTGTGCTCTCTATAAAAATCCTTGCTTTCATACTTGCAGAGATCGGCAAATATCGTCCCATTGTTCATGTGATGGCCGTAGATCACGCAGTTGTCGGACAGCGCAATGTCGCAGTTTTCCTGTACATAGGGCACGCCGTAATCGCTGTACTGTTTGTCAAAGCCCCGTTTCAGATAGAAATTTGGCTCGTCCACGGTCTGCATCACGGGATAGTCGATGTTTGTGCCGGGAACGGAGAGCCAGCCCACAAAGTCACTGTTCTGCTCCTGCACCGCCCGGTACTTTTCAAATGCCGTCAGCTCCGGCAACGGCTTGGTTTCCACCAGTGCGGCGACCTGTTCAAAGGCTTCGGTGGCCTGTTTTCCGTCCGCATACTGCCGACAGAGCATGATGCCGGAGAAAAGGAAAAGGGCGGCACATACGGCCGCCCCGATCATCAGATATTTACTTTTCATATATGGCCTCCTTTAAGATGCGTTTCCGCTGCCGAACACACCCTCGCCGGGGCGCGTCGTCATCAAGCGGTAAAGGTCGGTATCTTTGGGAAAACGGTTGATAAACGGCACAAGCGCCGAGCCGTATTTGATCAGCCCGCAGCCTGCGTCGGCGTTGGTGACATAGCTCATTTGCTCGTCGGAGATGTTCAGGAGCTTCGAGAGCTTGGCACGGTCGGAAAACGCCTGATTGAGCATGACCACGAACTCGGAGTTGGAGAGCATGGTGCTCGCCTGCACGGAATCCAGCAGGTATTCCACATTCTGCGTGATGGCGGTGGGATAACCGTTGCGCTTGCGGAACTGCCGCCATGCGGAGTTGAAGAAAATGCCGCTCTGTTCGTTTTCAAACACGACATGAAATTCGTCGATGAAAATGTGGGTGCGCTTGCCCTTCTTCCAGTTAAGGGTGACACGGTTGAGAATGGTGTCGGTGATCACCAGCAGTCCCGTCGGCTTCAACTGCTCGCCAAGGCCGTGAATATCGAATACGACGATGCGCTTGTCGAGATCGACGGTGCTTTCGTGACCAAAAATATCCAGTGAGCCGGTGGTGAACAGCTCCAGCGACAAGGCGATCTCCTTTGCCTTTTCTTCGGGCTGTTCCAACAGCTTGTTTCGCAGGTCGCAGAGCGTAGCGGGCTTGCCCGTCCGCTCGGTGTCCTGATACACCAGCGCCGTGCAGCGGTCGATGATGGATTTCTGCTGTGGGCCGACACCGGCCTTGTCGATCTGCTCCACAAGGGACATGATGAACTGCGATTTCTCCACAATGGGGTTGTTCTCGCCGTAGCCGTCCACCATATACATGGCGTTCAAACGATCTTTGCCGCCTGCCGCCATATGAATGACGGTCGCCGTTTCCTTGCCCAAAGCCGCCGCCAGCGCACCAAATTCGTTTTCGGGATCGCAGATCAGCACATCATCAGTGGTGTCGAGAATGAGAAAAGCGATCAACTCCTTGGCGCTGAACGATTTGCCCGAACCGGGCACACCCAGCAGGAACGCCGACTGGTTCAGAAGATTGGCCTTGTTGCACATAATGAGGTTGTGGGAGATGGCGTTTTCTCCGAAGTAAATGCCGCCCTTGTCCTGCACCTCCTGCACCTTAAAGGGCATAAACACCGCAAGGCTCTCGGTGGTGAGGGTACGGAACGCATTGATCCTCCGTGTGCCGATGGGGAGAACGGTGTTCAGCCCGTCGAACTGCTGGAATTTCAGCACGGCGAGCTGGCACATATGCTTTCGTGCCACGGCAAGTACCGTTTCGGTGTCGCTGTCGAGCTGTTTTTTGTCGTCGGCGGTAATGACCATCGTAATGACCGCCAGCATCATCCGTTGATCCCTCGTGGTCAGGTCGTCCAGAAATTCCTTGCTCTCCTTGCGTTGGAGCTCCATATCATAGGGGACGACGGCGGAGAAATTGTTGTTGGCGTTCTGCCTGCGCTGCCAGTTGGTAATGTTGGTTTCGATACCGAGCAGACGGTTCTCCACCTCCCGCACGGCTTCGTCGGTGGGGATCGGCACAACATCGATCGACAGCATCATATTTCGGTTGAAATCGGTCAGCTCCGTGACCATGCTGTACGCATCATGTCCTGTGGGTCGAAGTGAAACGCCGCTTCTTCACCCTGACGGTAGAAGTCGTGGAGCACCCGCAGCTTTTCGGCGGCATCCAGCTCGGTACACTTGGAGCCGAGGGCGGCAAAATGGGCAATCAAGTCAGCGCCGATCCGGGCAAAGTAGGTGCGGGCTTCTTCAATGTCCTTTTTGCAGACCGACACCGTGATATATTTTTCCTGAATGATGCCGTTGGCACCGGTGGCCTTGTCCAGCAACATTTGATTGTATTCCCTGCGGTACACATCGCAGGCATCGCCCCGCATGGGCATCAAGATCGACTGCTCGAAATTTGCCCGGTTCAGCCTGCGATTGTTGATGGTGATTTTCGTCGTCGCCCCGGAATCCAGACTGTTCAGCAGCTCCGAATAGGCAAGGAACATCTGCTCCTTGTCCTCACGGCTTGCCACAAGGTAGTTGATGTCGGTAAACTGATAGGTCTTGGAAAAGCGGCTGCCCACCTGAAAAATGCCGTCCTTCCAGATGCGGCGGACGGGGATCACATCCTGCACCTTGCGGGGCACGGTGTACCGCTTCTTGTCCTGTTTCAGCAGGTTTTTCAGCGTCTTGATCATGATTTTCCTCCCTCCAATTTGTCTTTAAGCGCTTCATAGTAGAGGTTCGATGCTTCAAAGCAAAGCTCTTTCGGCTCTAACAGCTCCGAGCGCAGCCACGCCCAGAGGAATTGCTCGGCGGTCATACCGTGGTAAGTGATAAAGCCCAGCGCCGCAAAGGGTGCGGCACCGAGAATACACATCCAACTGACGGTTTCCGTCCCGAAGTGGGGTTTTAGCAAAAAGTGCAGCCCCACGGCGACGAGGATCGCCAAGACAGAAAAAACGAACTGCCGCATGGACAGCCCGAAAAACATGGATTCCGTATAGTTGCGGATCTCCCGATTGATTTTCACTTCCAAAATTCTTCCTCCTTACAGTCCCATCATTTCTCTGACAACACGGTCTGCCATTTTGACTGCGCCGACGAGCACCAGCATATTGAAAACCAACTCGCCCACATACGACCACACCTGTGTCACCGCCGCCGCATCGGGATCGACGACGGGCGGGCTGGATGCGAACAGCGAGAAGATGATGCAGGCAAGCACGATGATTGCACCCTCCAAGCAGACGGCGGCATAACTCTTGATAAAGCTTTTGCCGATGTTCTGCGACGGCTCGCCCGCAAAGGCCGAGAGCGGGACCGGGGCAATGGCCGTATAGAGATATAGTTTGAAAAACCTGCCGTACACGGTCATGATCATGATAAATGACAAGACCGTAATGAACAGCCCGCCGATCAAGGTCACTGCCCATAATGGGATGCTTTCAAAAAAGCCGCAATCCTCCACGGCGGTCACGATCTCGGCGGGCAGCACGGTTTCCTGCGCCGCCCCAAAGCCTGCGGCGTTCATGATGGTGGAGATCAGCCCCTGTACGATGTTGAACAGGGCAATCATCAGCTCCAAGCCGTATGTGACGGCGGCTTTGGCAAGGACGAAGCGGATGAACACTTTCAGGGCGTGCTCCGGCCGTTTCAACTCCGCAAAGGAGCCGCAGGTTTTCATCACGCCCACCACAAAGAACAAAACGAGCAGCGCAAACCCGATGGCCTGCACCGCACCGTGGATGCCGACGATCACATTCCAGATCGTGCCGCCCTTAAATTGCTCCGGCGACTGCGTAATGAGCTGCCAGATCTCTGCCAGCTTTTCGTTCCAAGTTTCGAGTGCGTTTTCGAGATTCTGTACGACCCAGTTATCCGACATTCGGCTCACCTCCCGTCAGTGCAACATCACAGGCAACCTCGTTGCCCCAAACATCCCATCCGTCCGCTTTCTGACGGGCGAACAGTTCAATGCGGGGCAGATCGCCCATCAGCTCGACGATGCGCCGCCGCGCTTCTTCCGGCTTCTTGCTGTGTTCCTCAATGTGGGAGAGGATGACTTGATGCACACCGGCCGAGCGGCGTTTGGGGTGTCCTTTGGTGGCAAGCATACAAAACTCCGCATTGGCTCTCGTCCAGTGTCCCATACCCCAAAACAGGCTGTCGGACTTGCGGTTCTGCTTGATCCATACGAAGGCCACCGTCTTATACGAAAAGCCCCATGCACGCATGACCGAAAAGCAGTCGTGCAGCAGCGGGATCGTCGTCCATAGAAACAATACGCAGTCGTCTGCGGCAAGTGTGCCGACCGGCAGCGCCCGTATATCTTCCAGTTCCATTGTCGGGTAGTGGGATTCGGCTGAGCGGCCAAGCCCCTTTTTAGAATAGACCTTGTACCGCCAAGGCGGGTCTGCGTAAATAATGCTGTATTTCTTCACAGCTTCCTCCTTTCCGGCAAATAGGGGCAGGCCAAAGTGACCTGCCCCGTGCCCGTGTCATTTATCTGCTGTCCCGGTCGGGCGAACTGCGAATCACGCCGTACACATCGTCTACAAAGTAGCGCCCGGCAAAGGGATTGAATATGGCGTGGCACTTCACACCGTTGTATTCGGCAAGGTAGTCGTTGTCCCCGATGCGTTTGAGGATCGTCGCCTCACCAAGCACATGGGTTTCTCCCTGTTTCAGGGAGTGGATATAACACTCGCACTTTTCCATTTGCGGCCTCCTTTCAGCCCGTGATTAGGTTGAGAATTTCTTTGGCAAAGGTGATGACGATGCCGCCCGCAAGGGTGAGAAAGCCGTTGCTGCGCTGGCTGGGGTCGTGGGACTGGAACGAAAGTCCCACCTGCACGATGCCCCAGCCGAGCAGGATCAGCCCGACCGCACGGATCAGACCGAAAATGAAATCGCTCAGGTTGTTCACGACGGCGATCGGGTCATTGGCGGCAAAGGCTGTGACGGAGCAGCCGAGCACAAGAGCGACTGACAGCACAGCGGCGCAGTAGAAACGAACGCCCTTTCTGACCTTGCCGGGCACGGGCAGCTTGTTTGAGGCCTTTTTGGTGTCCTTCATAGGTTCATCCTCCTTGAATTGAATTAAAAAAGAGCCTCTATATCCTCATCGGAAAGAAGCTCATAATCGGGTATGGGTTCATTGAATTCAAACAGCGTTTCGGCGGCAGCACCTGCAAACGAGAGCGTCGCAACGGCATTTTCCGTCCCGCCGTGTTCATAGGGTGCTGCGCCGCCGTCCTCGGTCAGCGCAATGTTCGGGTGTTTCAGAATGTCGTATTTTTCGTCCATCACTGGGCGCTCACCACGGATAAACAAAAGGGCGTAACGGTTGTCCAGCATACGCACCTCGTCCGGTGTCAGAAGATCTCTGCCGCTGATCTGATAGTTCGTGCTGTAATTGCCGTTGCGCCCGGATGATTTGCCGTAGGTGTTGGTGTCGATAGTGGATTTGCCGAGATAGGATTCCGAGATCAGCTTGTGGGTCGAAGTTTCGTTGCCGCCGAGATAAAGGAACTCATCGCAGTTGCCGAGGATCGACTCCCATTCCTTTTCAAACAGCGCTTTGAGTGCCGCTACATTTTGCAGAATGATCGACACATACACATTGCGGGAGCGCATGACCGCAAGGATCTTGGAGAAATCCTCCGGCAAGCTGACATTGCTGAACTCATCCATCAAGAAGTGGACGGGAACGGGCAGACTGCCGCCGTATTTGTGGTCGGCCAGATAGAATAGCTGCTGAAAAAGCTGGGTGTACAGGATGCTAACCAAAAAGTTAAAGCTGGTGTCATTGTCGGGGATCAGGGCAAAGAGCGCCACTTTCTTTTCTCCGAGGGACGGCAGATCCAGCTCGTCCGTGGCGGTCAGCGCCGCCAGCGAGGACAGATTGAATTTCTCTAACCTCGCCGCCAGCGTGATCTGAATGGATTTCAGCGTTTTGGCGCTGCCGGAATGATAGTCCTTGTAATATTTCACGGCGATATGGTCGGGCTCCCGCATTTCCAGCCGCTCAAACAGCTCGTCCAGCGGTGAGGTGTATTCGTCGCAGTCCTCCCGCACATCCGCCGCACGCAGCATCTCCATGACCATCGGGAAGTTCTGCTCGTCGGGCGGCGCTTCGTATTTCAGATAGAAGATCAGTGCCAGCAGGAGCATAGATGCGGCGGTGTCCCAAAAGGGATCGTTGGACTGGCTGCCTTTCGGCGTGGTGCTTTTGAACAGATTGGTCACGAGCCGCTGCACATCGTTGTCATCCCGCAGGTACACAAACGGGTTGTAGCAGTGGCTTTTTTCCATGTTCAGAAGATCCAGCACCCGTACCTCATAGCCCTTTTGTCGCAGCAGATGCCCCGTACTGCGCAGCAGCTCGCCTTTCGGGTCGAGAACGGTAAAGCTCGTGTTGGCCTGGCACAGATTCGGTTTGGCGTAAAATCTCGTTTTGCCTGCGCCGCTGCCGCCGACAACGACCGTATTGAGGTTGCGGCGGTGCTTTCGCCCGTTCAGTCCCATACGGACATTCTGCGTGAAGATCTTGTTTTCCTCCGGCTCGGCTGCCCGGTATTTTCGGTTGACGGTTCGAGCCGAGCACCACTTGGCCGAACCGTGTTCCTCGCCACGGCGGTAATTGCGGCGGGACGATAGAATGACACCCACCGCAAGCCCGTAAGCGCAGAGCAGAACGAGGACAGTTTTCAGACTGTCCCCGCAAAGCTCGATGTGAAACGGGTCGTTCATCACCGCGGGAAACCGGGCGACGATCTCCGGCAGACCGCCGTGGGCGGCAGGGGCGAGCAGCAGCCCCAGCCACACCACGGGGAGAATACCGAACAGGCAGAGGACAAGAGGGTTATTCTCTCGCTTCATCGTTTCGGCACCTTACCTTCTTTGCGGGGGCATCGATCACCTTCAAAAGAACTTCGTCAACAATGTCGGTGGGGCGTTCTTCCTCCAGCAGATCATTCCGCATTTCATTGAGGGCATTGACCACAACGCCGTGCTCATAGCGGTCAAGAGTCAATACCCGTTTTTCCTGTTTCCCCATATTCATCGCTCCTGTTCGCTTAAGCGGGGTGCTTTGCTCTGTTCCAGCGACCGCATCATCCTTGCGGAAATATCATAGGCGGTGTCCCGGATGTCGGTCAGCTCAGCACGGATCGTCTGCGGGTCATCGGTACGCAAAAAGTCGGCAGGCGTTTCAAAGGCATAGCCGCTCACCTCCACACCGAACTCTTTGCCAAGGATATAGGAAACGCACTGCGCCTTGAAACCGGTATTTTCTTCGGTGTATTCCTCGCCGGTCCGGGCAAGCTCCGCCTGCGCCAGCGCTTTGGACAGACCGCAGAAAAGGTCGTTTGCCGACAAGCCACGGCGGACAAAAACGGCGTTCTGCTCACGGTCATACACGGCATCGATGCCATTCGGCAGCTCATCCACGGACTGCACCGGCGTAGGACGCTTGTAGATCAGGGCATTCAGCAGCGCCCGTGCGTCATGGGAAACCGCCTGCGGCGTTCTCGTCCAGGCAGTGGTCTGCGAAATGTCATAGACCCGCTTGATGTTGTAGGACACGCCGATGCTGCCGTCGTCACGGGTGTATTCACCGTTGGACTCGACGATCTTGATGGGGCGGCCGAACTCCTGCCGCTTGATATACACGCCCTGATCCCGCCAGAAATCTTTGTCGCCCAGCCTGCGGGCATCCGGCTTCGTGGCGAGGATCAGCAGGGCGTTGGTGGCAGAGTAGTTGCGAAAAGCCGCCTGCACATCCAGATAGTCACAGAACTTGCCGCCGTCTGCGCAGACCGCCTCAGCGGTGGCATCGGCCAGAGCGTAAACCTCGTCACGCTCCGCCTTTTTCTTTGCCGCCCACGCCTCCTTGTCAAATTCATCGGTCTGCGGGGCGGATTCAAAAATATCATCAAAATTCCTCATGGCTTATCGCTCCTTTGCTTTCTTCGGTTTCTTCCGGGATGGCTGCTTGTGGGTGGTGGTCGGCTGCTTTTTCGGCTCTTTTGCCGGGGTGGGTTCGGAAATGCCCGGCTCTGCCGCCTTCTTCTGCCTGCTCTCCCGGATTTCCCGCAGTTCCTCACGGACAGAGGGGCGTTCTTCGGGAGATTTAGCAGTACCCTCGGCGGTTCTGCTTTGCTTCTCGGAGGTAGGCGCGGACGGACGGGATTTCTCCGTCTTTGCCGCCGCAGGGTTTGGGGATGCGTGCTCCTCCTTTTGGACGGGTGCGCCCAGCAGGTCATCCAGCAGACGGTCGTCTGCCGCCTTGTCGGGTTTCTCCTGCTCAGGGGCGGACGGGGCGGTGTTGTCCGCCTTGGTCTGCTCGATGTCCCGTTTGATGGAAACGGTATCGACCGTCGCCAGCTTGAACCGCTCCACGATGCGGTTGATCTTGGACGCATCTTCGGCACGCACCATAATGTCTACCATGCCGTCAGCGGAGCGCTCTTTGCCCCGCAGGGCGCAGTAAACAACGCCGTACCGCTTGGCCTCGGTCGCAAACTGTTTCAGATGCTCCTCGCTGACGGTGAACACTTTCAGCTCCTTGCCACTTTTGAGCATGGCTGAGAGCCGCTGGTGGCCTTTGGTCTTGTTTTTATCTCGATTTTTCCAGACAGCGTAGAGCATGGCAGCGATATTCTTTGCCGCCGAACCGGTCAGCTTCAGGGCAACTTCCGTACCCTCCAGGCTGATCCGCACGACTTGCTCCGCTGCGTCACCGGAATTGTACATAGTCGGTTTTCTCCTTTCTTTCGGGTTGCTCGTCCTCACGGACGGTTTTAATTTTCTCTTGGATCACGCCAGAACGCTCGGCAATGCTGTTACATAAAACCGCCTCCTTCCGCAGTGCAGCAAGTTCTTTGGAAAGTGCGTCGATCTGCGCTTTGACCTCTGCTGCCTTTTCAAGGTCGGACTTCACCGCCGCCGTTCGCTGTAATTTATAGAGTTGCTTTCGGCCGGCGGTCATAACTTCGATTTTTCCATTCACCTCGTCACGGTAGCGAAAAAGCTGCTCGGCGGTATCGATCCGATGCCCTACGATCAGCCTTGTTTCGGCGGTGATAGCATCCAGCTTCAGCAGATCCTCCCGCAAGAGAAAGTGCAGCCGTTTTCTGCTTTGCTGCGGGCAGTTCTTCGGGAAGATGCCCAGCAGATAGCAGTAGTGAACATACAGCGCCCGAAAGCCGGTCAGTTTCCGGGCGGTTTTCAAGCTGCCGATCAGCCTGACCCGCAGGATCTCCGGCGTTTGTTTCGGCTTTTCCCGTTCGGGGCGGCTCTGGGATAAAATGCGCCTGCGGATGCTGTTCAGAGAGTAGTCCTCACCGAAATTGCGCATCAGGCGCACGAATCGCTCCTTGCCCGGCGGTCTGACCGAAATATCCTTGCCGACCTTCACCGCATAGCCCTTTTTCCGCAGAGCGTCAAAAAACTGCCGCTCGGTCATGGACTGCCGTATTGCCTCGTCGATGTCGGTGTGAATCAGCCCACGCCAAGTGGGGCGCTGTTCCTGCTCGGCACGCCATTCGCCGTATTGCTTGCCCCGTCCTTGCTGCGGGTGCTCGATCACCGACAGCCCGTATTTCCGGCAAAGCTCATCGGAAAACGCCTGCATCTCGTGATAGTCCTTGCGTGTGCGATGGTATTTGATGCCGTCCGCAAAGGAAACTGTGTTGACGACAAAGTGATTGTGCAGATGATTTTCTTTGTCAAGGTGGGTGGCGACGATCACCTGATAGCGGTCGCCCCAGAGCCGGGTCGCCAGCTTTACGCCGATCTCATGCGCCAGTTCCGGCGTGGCCTCGCCGGGGGCAAAGGACTGATAACCGTGGTAGGCCACTGTGCCGTTCTCCTTGCCGAACCGCTTTTTCACAGCCAGCATTTCATCACGGGCAGTGGCGGGAGAGCAGTTGATGCCCGACACGAAGCGGTGGAGCGGTGCGTCGTCCTCACTGCCCGTTTCCTGTGTTTTCTCGGAATTGACAGCATAGCGGATCACATCAGAAAGCTGCTGCCCGTCCTGCTCGGTCAGTTCCCGGTCGGCGTAGAATTTGGGGGTTGCCGTCTTTTCGGGATTTTCCGCATAGATCACCACCTTGCCGAGCCAGCCTTTTACCCGCCATATTGATGTCGTCGCCATAAGCGTCACTTCATCGGGCGGGGCAGAATGACCGCTGCGGTGATTGCCTTGACGGCTTCATCCAGCTTGCGGCAGTTTTCGTCGTACCGCTGCACATCCAGTGCGTTCAGGGTATGAGCTTTTGCGGCGATCTGATTGAGGTTGTTGCCGATCCCGTGGAGCTCTCGCATCATGGCATAATAGTCGGGCGGCGGGGCGTCCTGCGGTTCAAGGCCGTTTACCAAGTGCCGAAGATACGCTTCACGGGATAGTCCGCTCTTTTTGACCTTCTTCTGAAACGCCTCGGTCTCTTTCTTGTCTAGCCAGAATTGAATGTGAACATTGCGTTTTCTCATAGGACCTCCTTGTTCAGCTCGTTTTGAATTTCCACGATCCGCTTGCCGACCGCATACACAACGGGAATCGTTACGCCGTTGCCTGCCTGCTTGTAAAGTTGGGTGTCGGAATTGACGGCGGCTGCCCGGTCAAACATATCGTCCGAAAAACCTTGCAGCCTCCAGCACTCACGGGGTGTCAGCTTGCGGATGCGTCCGCAGCCAAGCGGCACGCCCTGATTGCAGGAAGTGTCCAGCGTCTGCGCATGGCCTTTGCTGACACGGCCTCGGCGGGTCTTGCTGTCGGGAAACGCCAGATTGATGCTGTCGCCGCAGTGGGCCTCCGCATATCCGGCAGCAGTGGCGTTTTTGATACGCAAAGCAAACTCGCAGGTATCGCAGGCGCAGAGATAAACGCCGTGCTTGTCCTGCGTGTTCAGACAAAAGGCCGGTTCGCCGCACTCCTTGAAGCGCCGTCCGTTCTGCCGCTTGTTTTCCCGGTCGGGGGTGAGGACGGCACGGCAGCCATAAAAAATGCCGTAGCTTTCGCCCTGGTTGCTGACCCCAATCTTGTCATAGCCTGCGATTAGGCATTTGGTGTGATCCTGCTCCAAGATTTTCGGATCACCCCGTTTTAGCTGAATGAGCGCCGTTTCTTCGGTGCGGTTTGGGCACTCGCAGCTCATGCAGAGAACGCCGCTTTTGTCGCCGCTGTGGTTGGTAATGCCGCTGTCATACCTTGCCTTGATGCAGCGGGCGTGTTCGGTCAGCCTCGGTTCACCTTTGCACAGGTCGATGAAGTACATTCCCGTGCGTCCGGCAAAGCCGCCGCCCTCGCTCATCAGCGTGCAGCTCACGCCTGCGGGATCATAGACCCGCTTGCCCTGCGTGCCGCTGATCAACTGTATAAGAGCCTTGCCGTCGCCTGCGGTGACAGGAAATACTTTTCGTCCACCCTCGGCTCTAAAATGTCGATAAGCGACAAGGTAGATGCGTTCCCGGTTTTGCGGAACGCCGTGGAAGCGTGAATTAAGCAGTCCGTATTCGATATGATAGCCGATTTCGGCCAACGAATGGAGAACGGTCGCAAAGTCCCATCCTCGATTAACGGAGAGCAGATTTTTAACATTTTCAAGGACAAGCCATTCGGGTCGATCTTTGGCAGGCGTGCCTTTGAGGAGTCTAACGATTTCAAAAAAGAGAGAGCTTCGCTTGCCTGCAAGCCCTCGTTGCCGGCCAGATACAGAAATGTCCTGACACGGGAATCCGCCTGCCCAGAGGTTGACTCTCGGCAGGTCGGCGGGCTCGGTTTTGGTGATGTCCTCGCCATACCATTCATCCTCCTTTACATCGTGGATCGCGCGGTAACTGCGGTCTGCGAATTTGTCGATCTCGCAGTGACCTTTGCAGACCATGCCGCAAAGCTCAAAGCCCTTACGGAAACCGCCGACACCGCTGAAAAAGTCCAAAAAGGTCATGGGGTCATTCACCGGCTGTGACCTCCTTTCGGGTATAAAAATATCGTCCTCCGCATGGGCGGGGACGAAAGGGTTTCAGGGATTTCCCTGACAAGTGCCGTTGTGGTATCACAACGGCGATGCTTGCTGGTACAGTGCATGGCGTTCGTCCCATAGGCCGAACATTTTGCCACCGACCGAAATAACATCACCGCTCCTGCTCCTGTTGCGGACGGTATGGGATGCCGAACAGCGTGTCGTTCACTCTTGCAAGGTGTTCGGGATAGCGGAATATCTTGCCGTAGCGGTCGATCTGCTCGTCGGAGAGGCTGCCCAGCCGTGCGCCCCGGCAGTCGCAGATAAAGGCGGGGCCGAAGATGAAATCCACCATCACGCCGTCGTCGTTCTTCACGCTGCGGTTCGGACGCATTCCGTTGATCTTGCTTTCCTCATTGCAAACGATGCAGACCTGTTCCTCAAAGGGATAGAACGGCTCGATCAGACCGTCCACCGTTTTCTGCATCCCGGCGAGGGACGCATCGATCTCGGTCGCACGGGCGAGTTTGCCCGGTTCCAGCAGTACCACCTTGATTTTCTTTTCATTTTCCATTACAAATGCTCCTTTCGTCGTTTTCCGTAATCGTGACCGTCAGCCCGTATTCATCCTCCAGCGCAAGCAGCAGTTGGTTCAGCGCCTCACGGCTCTTGATACGGGGAATATCCAGCACCGATGGAGAAACTCCCAACGCCTCCGCCAGCGTACAGAGCAGAGCGTATTTCGGCGTTCTTGTGCCGGACTCATATTGTGCGATACGGATGTCAGCGGTTGCGGGCGGAAGGCCAGCGGCGATACCCAGTGCCTTTTGCGTCATGCGTCTCTGCATACGAAAGTGCTGGATGCGCTGCCCCGTACTCATAAAATTGCTCACCGTTCTTTGCTCCTTTCTCCGCGCTTTGTGATGGGCAAGCCCAGCCGCATACAAAGGCAGTCGTTGTAATCTTTGCCCTGTGGTGGCGGCTGAATGTCCACCGTGACCGCATACTTTCTCGGCAGCAGGGTCTTGATAGTTTCTGCGGCGACCCGTCCCGTGGCATCGTTGTCAAGTCGCAGCACCACACGGCTGATATGAGGATGCTCGGCAAGATACCGCACCAATGCGGCGGGCAGGCTGCTTTCCTCGATTTTTGCCCGTGGCTTATAGACACCGGCGAGGGAGAGCAGGCTTTCGCCGCGCCAGTCCTTGCCGTCCAGCTTTTGCAGTGTCCCGTAGGACAGCAGATCCACCGCCGATTCAAACAGGTGGAGCGTATCGCTTGCGGTCGCCGCAGGGATTCCAAAGGAATAGTGCTTATCGCTGCCGTTGGCATCCCCGATGAAGTCCGAGCCGATCCCTCGCTGGTTGGCATAGCGGGGCTTTCCGTCTGCGTCCATGCCCACAAACACCACATTATGATAGGGATAACTCTCGTAAAGGCGGCCGGTTTGGATGCAGAAGTCGATCAGCTCATAGCCGATGCCCCTGCGGTGCAGGTATTCGACGGCGTGTGTGGCACAGCGGTTGGCCTGCGGCAGAAGCAGCACCTTTTCTTTCGGCGCTTTCGGAGCAGGGGCAAAGGCAGGCGGTGCCGCTGACAGATTCCCCATGATGGTTTCGACCGCCTGCGTAAAGGGTATCTCTTTGACCTTGATGAGATAGTCCAGCGCCGAGCAGCCGCCGATTCCACGGGAAAACCAGCACCATTTGCCGTTGGAGATTTTCAGGCTGTCGTGCTCACGGGTGCAGTAGGTGCCGCCCCCGAAATGCACCAGCTCCTGCGGTTCATAAGTCCGCAGATAGGTCAGCAGATCCATCTCACGGGCTCTTGCCACCACCTCCGGCGGGATATATGGCATATGTTTCACCTCCGTTCTGACATAAAAATAACCGAGGGGCTTTCATAAAGAAAACCTCTCGGCTATGTAGCAACGGTGCGCAATTATATATCATTTATGCTTTCAAGGGAATAGTATGGAGTTTCATCAAAATTCTTAAGTTCAAAAGTTTGATACATCTCATTGCCGTCTACATCTTCGTAGTTAATATTGAACCATTTGGGTACACCCTGCTCATTGTGTTCAAATTCGTCATCAGTCAGTACCGCAAGTTTATTAGGCCACTTTCTTGCGTCATCAGAGCCGTAGTACGCACAATGAACAAATTGAACCTCATTGCATTTTAGAAGTGGAGTAATATATTTATTAAACACAATCACATGCTTAATAGGAAATCTATTAACATTCTCAACACTGATTTTCACATTCTTGTGGACTGGATTTTTGCCTTTGCCAGATAAACTAAATGCTTCGGCTGTTCCGTCCAACTGAACATCTATCGCGACTATATTGACAGAGAATATCGGCTGTATATCCTTTTTTCTGCTTGCAGCATCTTTCTTCTCAGCTATTTCACTATAATATCGACTTTGGAATATAGCAATCATACTTACAATGACAGTACCAACAAACGATAGATATGCACCTAAAAATGAGAGCCAATCACTTTTTTCCAAGTCAATTCCGGTAGGTAAAATTCCGTTCCACCTAAATGCAAGATAAACTATGATATAGATCACAGCAGAAGCAGCAACCGTAATGATAATCGGTTTCTTATATGCCGACCAAAAGGTTACTTTTTTGGCTTTCCGTTTGCTCATATCACGCCACCTCACACCTTAATATATCTTGTCGCTCGTCCTGATCCGATTCGTTTTACAGAACCGATCTTGACCATTGCGCCGAGGACGGCTTCGACGGTTGTTGGGCTGACATCAGGGAGTATTTTGCAAATCTCGGCTTTGGATAGCGGTGTCAGGCTGTTCAAAACGGTCGCTTCCACACGGGCCTTTTTCGTGATCTTCCTGCCATGTACCACCGCAAACCGCTTGTCCAGCTCCTTATAGCACATATAAAGGGTGGACAGGAAATTCTCGATAAAGGGGAAATAGGAGTTCTCATTCGTTTCCCACCCTGCCGAGGACTGCCGCAGGGCTTCATAATAATATGCCTTATAGTTGTTGATCTGCTCCTCAAAGGACACATATTTTCCGGCATCAAAGCCGTTTTTGTATAGCAGCAGCAGGGAAAGCAGGCGGGACATTCTGCCGTTGCCGTCCCGGAAGGGGTGGATGCAGAGAAAGTCCAGAATCACACAGGGGATCAGAAGAAGCTGATTGATATTCGCATCACTTCGGGCATCCAGATAGGCAAGCTCCAACTGCTCCATTGCTTTCGGTGTTTCGCTCGCAGGCGTAGGACGGAAGCGGACACGGCGGCTTCCGTCCGCATCGATCTCCAAAATCACATTGTCGTCTGTCTTGTACTGCCCGCCGTACTCATAGCCCGCAAAGCTCATCATCATTTCGTGCAGCCGCAGAATATCGCTCTGCCGGAAGTCAATGTGTTCGTAGCCTAAGTGGATCTCATTCAGCGCATCTCTGTACCCGGCGATCTCCGCCTCGTTGTGGTTCAGCGGGGCGCTGTTCTGATTGACAATGGCGGCGATACGCTCGTCGCTGGTCACAATGCCCTCGATGGCGTTGGAGCTTTTGATGGACTGCACCTTTGCGACGGCTTCCAGCTCCGTGAAGATCTGCGTGTATTCGTCCTTGCGCACGCCTGCCATAGTTTTCAGCGCCGCAATATTGGAAGTGAGGTTCACAAGGTTTGCTGGCAGCAAACCGTTATTCAAAAAAGAGTAATCGAATTTTCTCATACAGCACCAGCCTTTCTGCACATAATTATGGCATATTATATGCAGAAAAACAAGTTGCTATCCGAATTATCTGTACATATTTCTTGGGAATATGTGCAGATAGAGCATCCGAATAGGCAGTAATATGAGAAAACGGCACGGGGTTTCCGTGCCGTCTGCGTCAGATCGCTTTGATCTTTTTGAGATAGGCCACGGCATCGGTATGTCCGCGGAAGTAAATGTGCTGCCGTTCCATGTCCTCCATTTGGCGGGCAAGGTTCAGATAGTTCACATACGCCCGATGTTCCTCTGCGGTCATGCGGATCTCGCCGCTGTCCTCGTTCATGTTGTCGATAACGGGGTGCTGCGTTTTCAGCTTGTCCATACGGTCGGAAAGCTCTGCGTAGTCCTCGTCGGTGTTCAGCAGATCCATCACAATATCGCTGTCGATCTCCGCAAAGGCATCCTCAATGCAGGATGGCAGGTCAAAATAGCTGTCGCTCACGGTGCTCACATCTTTATCGTTTTTATTATCCAATACCCAAACCGCAAGACAATATCAAAGGTGCAAATTTTATCGTTCGGGCTGTTCTGCTTGCCGTGGGGCTGCGGAGCGGACGGGGACGGCGGGCGAACTGATCCGATATTCTTCGGGAATGTTCTCGATGTCGCCGTCGTAGATGTCCACAAAGCGGCCGCCGTTTGACCGTACATAGCCGTTATCCCCGAACATGCCGCCTTCTTCATACCGAATGTCCCGCCCGAAGCCCTCATAGTCGATATAGTTTGCCAGTGCGCCGAGATTACTTGTATCGTAGCAGCCACTTTCCTCGATCCAGTAATAGCCGAGGTCGTAGTCATTCCGCACGCCGGGTAGATAATCAAAGCAGTCCAAATTCTCGGTCAGGTTGATCAGCTCCTGCACACTGCCGGTGTTCTCGCCCAAGTCCAAAACCGCCTGCCAGAAATCGTCGCTCTCCCGCAGCTCCATGATCTGCCCAGCGAGATAGTTCAGCTCACTCAGGCTCTCGTATTCTCCGAGCACCTTGCTGATGGCCGCATCCGGACAGTCATAGTCGGTGATGAACCATTCCTCATAGCGCCGCCCGATGCCGATGCGCCGGAAAACCGCCTGCATTTCTTCATTGGTCGCAGGGAACTTCACCCATTCGCCCACCAAAAAGCCCTCGTTGTATTTGCCGAGGTTGGTAATAAAGGCTTCAAAAGCGCAGTTCCTTGTATCTGATACATTCATCATAGCTGCCTCCGTTATCGCTCCTGTACCGGTGCCTGCCTGCGGGGAATGGGAAAACCGTAAACATGGGCGATCTCGTCGCCAAGCCTGCGGGTCACTCTTGTAATGTCCGCACGGGTGGCAATGCCCCGGTAGATTTTTTCTTTCAGATTCTCGATCTGCGTGTCGCTCACGTCGTCCTTATAGGCACGGTAAAGATAATGGTTCGTGCCATCGTGATGGATGGCATCGCAGCGGAAGTCACCGTTTTTATCCACATACCAAGTGCTGTAATCAATATCCCGTTCGCTGTAAAGGCAGTCCCGGATATTACCGCTCGGAATTTCCTTATATCCCATGCGGCGGCCGTGCCAAAGCCCCAGATCACCGACAACGAGAATGGGACGGGAGAGCTGAATGTCCAGATTGGAGCGCTCGTCGTCCAGATAGTCGCCGTTCAGCTCATACATCCGCTCCATCCGCTCGGCTTCGGTGAGGTCGGGGTACTGCTCCTCCAAGTCTTCCCGCCAGTCGTCGTAGTCAATGTCGTTGCTCCAAATGATGTGTCTGCCGTCCTTCATTGCGTCCGTCCCTCGCTTTCTGCCATCAGGAATTGTCCGAACTCGGTAAAGGCGTACCAGTTCGTGCGGTCGAAGCGGCTCTCGTTAAACCGTCCTTTGGTGAGTATCTGTCCCTTGACCAGCCGTTTCAGGGCGTAGCGGATCTCATCATAGGACAGGAACGGGAAAAAGCCGGTCATCATCTGCACCGAACAGCGTACCCAGACCTTGCCCTCATGGAGCTGCGGCGATTCGGTGCTTTTCTGCTCGATACAGTCCCAAAGGAAGCAGGCCAGCACCGCCGCATTGACTCCGTACTTTTTCGCTATGTCCGAATCAAAGAAATGAACCATGATTTTTGCCTCCTTTTTTGTCTTTCGGGATATGTAAAAGGGCAGCGAAATCCGCTGCCCCAAGGCTTACTTCTTCTTGGCTCTGATCTTCAGGAAGATCAAAGCACCGACGATGAATGCGACCAGCCCGATCGCCAGAATGGTTTTCAGCTCCATTACTCCGTGTCCTCCTTTCTGCGTTTTCTGAATCCGGCTACGCCCAGTGCGGCAGCGCCCGCAGCGGAAACGCCGAGCAGGGCAAGCCACAGGACAGGATTGCTGTCATCCCCGGTTTTCGGCGTATCACGGAGTTCGTTGTGCATCTCCACTTTCGTCACCGCACCCTCAAACACGGATGCCGTTTTGTCGGCGGGCAGCACATAGGCGGAAGATGCGCCGTCCGACACCTCGGACACCACATATTCACCGATGCAGAGATTTTCGATGATGATCTCGCCGTTTTTGTCGGTGGTGAATACGCCGACATAGCCGTTCGGACCGGTCACTCGGAACGAGAAGCCCTCAATTTTGCCGTCCGAGGAAGTCTTGATGATTTTCAGAGAGCCGACCTGCGGCGCATTGACAAAGCCCTTTCCGGCTTCGTTCTCCACGGTCACGGTTTTTCCGTCCTCGGTGATCTCGAAATAGTAGGCGTTGCCGTCCAGATAGAAGCCATCCGGCGCTTTCGTTTCTTTGACGAAATAGCCGCCGTAGAACAGGTCGGCCATTTCATAAACGCCGATGCCGGTTTCGGTGAGCGTGCCGACCAGTTCATCGTCGGCGTCCAGCTCCTTATTGCTGTTACTGTCACGGTAAACAGTGAACTCCGCACCCGTCAGTTTGTTGTCGGGATAGTCACGGTCAGTCTTGGTGAGCTGCACCGTGCCACGGATGCGGGTGTTTTCGATCTCTACCTCGATCACCGCACCATCTGCATCGACGGTCACGGGGTAGGTTTTCTCCGACAGCACAAAGCCGGTCGGGGCTTCAATCTCCCGCACGATCCAGTTGCCAAAAGGTACACGGGCAAAAGAAAAACTGCCGTCCTCGGCAGAGGTGGCAGTCAGAATGGCATTTTCGGTCGTAAACTCGGTGCAGTCCGCACGGAACAGCCCGATCAGCGCACCGGCAAGGCCGCTGCCGTCCTCGTTCTTTTTCAGTCCGTGAATTTCACCGTAAGCTGTCTTGAGGTTCAGATATCCCTTTATGGGATCGGCGACCGCCTGCGCATAAGTGACGGTATCCTGCAATTTTCCGTTGGGGCCGTAAACACCGTCTGTCCAGGTAATAACGCCGCTTCTGCGTGAATTGTTTTTCTCGGCAGTGATGGCAACCGGCTCATTCAGCATATTGCCCGTGGAGATCGTCAGCTCATTCCCTTTGACGGAAAATTTGATGTCCGGGTTAGGCGAGGAAAATGAATAATCTGAGAGGACACCGTTCTTGTCTGTAAGCGTAACCGCATAGGCATCGCCGTCCCATTCAAGCGATGCACTCTGTGCCTCTGCTGCGGTTTTGGCAAGAAAGCTCGGAATGCTGGAATGGTACTGAACGTTTGCAGCAATGGAGCTGTAATAGCCCATGATTTGGCCGTACAGCGGGTGGTTTGTACTGATTTGATCTACGATGGCATCTTTGCCGTTGGTTCCAATCTTGTTGAAGTCGGCATCACGCTCGCCGACAACGGTTTCCCAAATCAAAAGCTGTGTGGCAACGGCGTGCGCCAGCTTGTCGCCTCCGTCATTTTGCGAGCGCCAGGAGACTGAGATCGGACCTGTATAACCGTACTGAAAAATGCGTCCGATGAGCAACTTTATATCCTCAGGAGAAATAGTTTTATTATAAGCGGCGGGGTAGTTATCCCAAAAATCTTCTCCTTTTTTTGTGAGGCTGTCGCCGGGCTGCTGCGATACGCCGGGTTCAATACAGTAGCAGATGTTCCCGCTATACTGCCCCATAGCTCGAATCAACGTAAATGAAGATGCTTTGGTAGACCAGCCATTCATAAAGTTCAAATTGCCATGCCCCCATTCCCCATTGTAGTTCGCATCCCCGTCACGTGGAAAAGCAATAAGGCATACATTGGCGGTTTCTTCTGCGGCGAATGCAGTCGTTCCCAGGCTAAACAGCAAGGAAGCACACAACATCACTGCGAGAAATAATGCAATTGGCCTTTTGAAGTTCTTTGTTTTCATTTGAAATCCTCCTAAAAGTTAAAAATGCACCGTTATTCGGTGCAACACTGTATGGGCTTATCTCTTTTTTCGGGAAGTACAGACAGTCTTGAAGGGGTGAGGTGTGGAGAGGGGGAACACGCCGACATAGCCGTACATCTATTGAAAATGGGTATGGCTGCCCCTTGGTAGTGACTATCGTTCCATATCCCGCTGGCGTTCCCGCCTGCGGTACAGTTCCAATGCCTTGATGATGGTATCTTCAATCTTCTGTGCGGGCGTCCCCGGAGCAAAATACTTGCTGATACGCTCTTTCGGTATTTTGAACTGCTCTCGCTGGTTCGGTTTTTCCTCTTGCATAATGGAGAGGATGACTTCTGCGGTCAGCTTTCCGTTCCGGCTGAACTCTTTCATTTTGAAAGCCTGCGCCAGCGACGGTGTGCAGTCCTCGCACTCCATCGTGTCGTATAGGCTCTGTTGCTGTTCTTTGGAGAGGTAGGAAAGCTCTACGGCGGGACGGAAAGCGATTTTTCCGCTGTCCACCATGTCAAGCACCGGCGGGATCAGCTCGGTCAGGCGGATATACCGCTGAATTTGTCGGGCGCTATCGGGAGAATCTTTTGCCAACTGTTCGTCAGACCGCGTCCCGATTAAATTTGTGTCCAGTGGGCGCAGATTTTCCTTGCTCGGCCTGCCTGCTTGTCGCTTCATGGCTTCCAGCTTCATCTTATAGGCAAATGCCTTTTCGGACGGTAAGATCGTTTCTCGCTGCAAGTTGCTGTCCACCATGATGATCGTTGCTTCATCATCAGAGAGATTGCGGACGATGCAGGGCATTTCGGTGATCCCCGCCAGTGTAGCCGCACACTTTCGCCTATGACCGGCAACCATCTCATAGCCGCCGTCTGCTTTGGGGCGGACAAGGGCAGGCACCAGCACACCGTACTGCTTTACGCTATCTACCATCTCTGCCATAGCCTCGTCCTGCTTAACCTTGAACGGATGGTTGGGAAAGTCGGAGATGTCGGCAGGGTTCAGCGTAACGACCTTTTCAAGGTGCGCTTCCGCACGGCTTTCGTCGGTGGAGAACAGGTCATCGAGCGGTGTCATCCCTAAATCTCTCGGTTTTGCGCTCAAGCTCCAACACCTCCTTCGTCAGTGAGCGGTATGCGGCGGCGACCTTGCCGTTCTTGTCGTGGGCAAAAATGCTCTTACCCCGTCCGCTGGTTTCTGCGGCTCGGACCGAAAAGGGAATCTCCGTTCCGAATACCCGGATCTTTTCACCGTAATGGGCGCGCAGAGATGCAATGATCTCTTTGGCCTCGTTGGTGCGGCTGTCCACCATCGTGAACAGGATGCCGTCGATTTTCAGCTTGGGGTTGATCTGCCGCTTGACCTTTGCGATGGACTGCATCAGCAGGTCAAGTCCTTTTGCCGAGAGAAACGACGGCTGGGACGGAATGATCACGCTGTCCGCTGCGGCCAGTGAGTTGATCGGCATCATACCGAGCGACGGCATACAGTCAATGAGGATATAGTCGTAATGAGGCTTGACCGCATTGATATATGTCCGCAGCACGCTTTCCCGGCTCATGGCGTTGATCAGCCGGATTTCCATGCCGGACAGTTCAATGTTTGCCGGGAGCAGGTCAACGCCCTCACCGTGATGCAGAATACCGCAGCCGTCCGGAATGGGAGTATCGTCGATCACATTCCGCATGATGTCTGCCAGCGTGACGGGCAGCTCATCCGGCTTCGGGTAGCCGAGGGAGAGGGTCAAAGAGCCTTGCGCATCTGCGTCAATGAGCAGCACCCGCTTGTTCTGCTGGGCAAGCCCGATGCCGAGGTTGGCGGTAGTCGTGGTCTTGCCCACGCCGCCCTTTTGGTTCGTCACTGCGATCACTTTGCAATTCGCCATATGGGTTTCCTCCTTTACATAGATTTAGCCACCTGCGGCGGAGCAGATGGCTATGTAGGGAAGCAAAACGACCGCTTGCTTTTACGGCAGGCGGTCGTTTTACGAGGACACAAGAGGACACACGGTTCACATTTTCAGTTGAACGCTTTTCCATCCCCAAATTATTCTGCTAATACTTTTGCAATACGGCACGAAAATTAGCGGGATATTGAGGGAAACACACTGATTTTCAAAGGAACTCAACTCATCGAAAAACCTTGATATTCCAAGGATTTTCGGACATTACAGGACACACAGGCATACGGTTAAAAATGAGTTTTTTTGAACTCCTAAGCGGCAGGCCACTGGTTCGAATCCAGCCGGGGGTGCCATGAAAAAGGACTTGGCATATGCCAGGTCCTTTTTTCGTGAAATTCACCTGCGGTGCGTGAAATATTTGCTGCGCAAATGTTGGCGGGCGAATGTTATTTATTTTCGGCTGTGTCGGATTGCCTACGCATAAACTTGAGCCGCATCATCACGTTTTACGGCCTTGTGTCAGGCTCATCGCGCATATAGTCATAATCCAGAGCGCCATAATATTTCTCTATGATCGGGATAGCGGCTTTTACGTTCTGGATACATAGTGTTTTCCGCATGTGTCGGATCAAGTAGTTCTCTGCCCAATAGGATTCGGAATCGCCCTTGCGGTACGAAAATTTTTCACATCCCACAAGTGTGATGATCAGGCACGCTCCTCTGCCAAGCTGTGCATGTCCGATCTGAGCAATTTGTTCCCATGCCACAAAGCGAACCGGAATGCCGCAACGCCGTTTTGTAATACCGGAAAAATCAACCCGATATGTCACCGGACAACTCCACAGAAAGTAAACCACGCCAACAGCCGATGCAGCGCCCATACTGATGCCATATTCACTAAGCTCGTCTCGATGAAACACAAATACGACAACGAGAATGACCATTCCAACGATTGCCGTGATCACCCCCGCCCATCCGCTAAAACCGGGCGCAAGGCCGATGATATCGCAGTTTGCTTTATTCCGCCGCAAAATACGCACCCCCAGCATCCGGCTGCCGATCATGTCGTGTCAACATTATACGCGGCGGTGTGCCGCCTGTCAAACGCGCCGCTGCAGTATCTGCGGACACGCGGGCAATATGCAAAAAAGCACCCTCTCGGGTGCTTTTTTGCCTTTTCGTCCCGGCTCACTCGCCGAGCTTTGCGAGCATGGCCTCGCAGACCTCGTCCATATCGCCGACGATGCCGTAGGTGCAGTAGTTGAAGATCGCCGCCTCGGGATCGGTGTTCACGGCGACGACCACGTCCGCGTCCGAAAAGCCCGTGACGTGGTTGACCGCGCCCGACACGCCGAACGACAGCAGCAGCTTCGGCTTGACCACGGCGCCGGACTGCCCGATGACGAGCTTGAACGGCAGCACGCCGCGGTCGAACACCGGGCGCGTGCAGGCAAGCTTGCCGCCGAGGCGCTCGGCCAAGCGGCGGTAGCGCGGCAGAGCGTCCGCCCCCTTGATCGCGTTGCCGATGCAGACGATCACGTCCGCGTCCGCGATGTTCAGACTCTCGTCGACATCGTCGGCGCGGAAGTCAAGGATCTCGGTGCGGATGTCCGCGACCGGGAAGTCGATGCGCTCCTCGATGACCTCGTGCGCACGTGCGCCGCAGGGGACGCACTTGAACGTGCCCGGGCGGATGGTGCCGACCTGCGGGCGCGCCACCGGCACGGTGATGACGGCCATCATCTTGCCGCCGACGGCCGGCTCGACGAACTCGATGTCCGTCGTCTTGGGATCCCAGACGAGCTCGGTCGCGTCCGAGGTGCAGCCGGTGCCGAGGCGCGCGGCGAAGCGCGGCGCAAAGTCGCGCCCGTTGATCGTGCCGCCGACCATGACCGCCGTGGGCCGGTACTTCCGGCACAGGACGGTGAAGAGGTTGGTGTACGCATCGTTATTAAAGTAGTCATAGCCCGTGCCGGTCACGTGGATGATTTTGTCCACGCCGCAGTCGAGCACGCGCTGCAGCTCGCCGTCCGAGATGCTGCCGACGATGACCGCGACGAGTTTCTCGCCGCTCGCGTCGCAGAGCCTGCGCGTTTCCGAGCACAGCTCGAGCGAGACCGGCAGCACGCTGTCGCCGTCGCGCTCGATAAAGACCCACATATCTTTGTAATCTGTCTTATTCACTGCCTGCACCTCCTCAAAGCACATCCGCGATCCGCTCAAAGAGCCGATCCACGTTCTTTTCCGTGCTGCCCTCGTCGATCATGCTGCCCTTCGCGCCGACCTCCGGCGGATAGGTGCGCGGCACCTTCGTCGGGGAGCCGGGGTCGCCGATCTGCGCGGGGTCGAGCCCCGGGATGGTGGCCGCGCTGTAGACCGCGATATCCGCGGTGCGCGAGGCCTTCCAGCGCTTCAGGTTCGGGATGCGGGGGCGGAAGTTCGCCTTCTCGACCGTGAGCAGGCAGGGATACTTCGCGCGCAGCACCTCCGTGCCGCGCTCGAGGTCGCGCTCGGCCGTGATGGTGTGCGCGGCCGTGTCCACCTCGACGATCTTCGCCGTCGAGGAGATTTGGCTGGCGCCGAAGCGCTCGGCCAGCTGCGAGCCCATCTGCCCGGTGGCGCCGTCGAGCGACTCCTTGCCGCAGAAGATGAGGTCAAACTCGCCGAGCTGCTTTGCCGCGCTCGCGATGACGTAGCTCGTAGCAAGGGTGTCGGCGTTGGCAAACGCGCGGTCGGACAGCAGCACGGCGCGGTCCGCGCCCGCGGCGAGACACTCGCGCAGCGCCTCCTTGGCCATGTCCGGCCCCATCGTGATGACGGTGACCGTGCCGCCGTGCGCCTCCTTGACGCGCACGGCCGCCTCAAGCGCGTTGGCGTCCAGCGGATTGAGGATCGCCGGCACGCCCGCGCGGATCAGGCTGCCCGTGACGGGGTCCATCTTCACGAGGTTGATGTCAGGCACCTGCTTGACGCAAACAAGAATATTCAGCATGCTTCAGCCCTCCTCCACATTGGTGCAGACCTTGCCGGGGTTGAGGATGCCCTTGGGGTCAAACACCTGCTTGATCGCCTGCATGAGCCCGAACGCCGTCTCGCCGGCGGACTCCACCAGGTACTGCTTCTTTGCGTGGCCGATGGCGTGCTCGCCGGAGACCTGCCCGCCGAACTCGATGCACTTGGCATAGCATTTGTCCATGACGGCCTTGCTGCGGCGCTTGAACTCGTCGAGCGCCATGTCGTTGGCGCAGCAGTAGATGTGCAGGTTGCCGTCGCCCGCGTGGCCGAAGTTGCGGATGGTGATGCCCTCCGCCTTGCCGGTGGCGCGGGTGTAGACGAGAAACTCCGCGATGCGGTCGACCGGCACGACGACGTCCATCTCGTCGAGCAGCTTCGTGTCCGCCTCGATGACGGTCAGGAATGCGCTGCGCGCGGCCCAGACGTCCTTTTTCAGGCCGTCGGTCCAGACGACGAGCGTGTCGTACGCGCCGCACTGCTCGGCAAGCGCGCCGAGGCGGTCCATCTTCGCGGTCAGTTCAGCCTCGCTGTCGCCGACGAGGGTGACGAGGATGTACGCGCCCGCCTCTTTGCCGTCCACGACCGTGGGGAAGATGGTGTTGCCGGTGAACGCCGCCGAGGAATCGACGATGTCGCGCTCCATGAACTCGATCGACTGCGGGTCGAGATTGGCCAGCTTGATCTGCGGCACGGAGGCGATGGCGGTCTCCACGTCGGCAAACGGGAGAATGAGGCTCACGTTCATTTCCGGCTTGGGGATGAGCTTGAGCGTCAGCTCCGTGATGACGCCGAGCGTGCCCTCGGAGCCGATCATCAGGTGCAGCAGGCTGTAGCCGGAGCTGGTCTTGCACACGGTTTTGCCGAGCTCCATAACTCTGCCGTCGGGCAGCACCACGGTCATGGCCAGCACGTAGTCGCGCGTGACGCCGTACTTCACGGCGCGCATGCCGCCCGCGTTCGTGGACACGTTGCCGCCCACGGTCGCGGTCTTTTCGCCCGGGTCGGGCGGATACATCAGGCCGTGCGTGAGCGCGTCGGCCGCGAGGTCGCACAGCAGCACGCCGGGCTGGATGTGCACGACGAGGTTGTTCATGTCATAGGAGAGGATCTTGTTCATGCGCGTCGTGCACAGCACCACGCCGCCGCACAGCGGCACGCATCCGCCGACGAGGCCCGTGCCCGCACCGCGCGGCGTGACGGGGATGTTGTTGTCATAGCACACGCGCAGAATTGCGGACACCTCTTCGGTGCTCTCTGCCTCGCAGACCACCTCGGGGTAATACTTGCCGTAGATGGGCATTTCGTCGTGGCTGAAGTCGTCCTTCACCGCATCGCCTGCGAAAAAGCGCTTCGCGCCCACGATGGCCTGAAGCTGCGCGGCGATCTCCGGCGTGACCTGATTGTATTTCGTCATTTCTGACCTCCTAACTTGTTCTGAACTTATAAAGTAACACAATACAGGGGGTAGTTGTCAAGTATCCCCTGTGTGAAAAAATCATATTTTTACGCAAAAAAAGCTTCCGGCCCGAGATGCGGGCCGGAAGCCCGGAATTATTGTTCTGCCTTCCCGAGTTTGGGAAGCGCAAGTGTGACGAGGATGCCGACAATGGCAATTACGCCGGCCAGGATGAAGGCCATGGAGGTGTTGACGGCCTTGGCGAGAAAGCTTGTTCCGATTGAGGCAACGCCGAAGCCGATCATAACAAGTGAGCAGACAAGACCAGCGTTCTCGGAGCCGAGATAGTCGGTCGTGAGCGAGGGCATGGTTGCCGCCGTGGCGCTTTCCGGGTCGGGGTGCGCGACGGCACAGTCATCCAGCTCGTCGAACGAGAGCGCGAAGGCGCTGCCCTGCCGCTTCTGGGCGTTGGCCGCCTTGCAGCGGTTGAGCGCCAGATTGCGCGTGATCCTGCCGAGGAAGGCGGAGAGGATCGCCGGGCGCTGCGGCGGCATAGCCTCCCATGCGTGCAGATAGGCGTCGTTGACGTTTTCCTCGCTGTCGGCGCGGTCGGATAAGATGTTTTGCGAAATTTTCATGCAATAAGACCCGTACTTTGCGTCTGTCTCGACGATGGCTTGCTCGTCCCGCTGCCAGTAGAGCGCGACGATCTGCGAATCGTCCATGCGTGTACTCCTTTCCGTCCAAAGTGCCATCATAAAGACAACTTTTTTATCCCCCGCGTTACAGGGGAGTGAAAATTTTTTTGAAAGTATACCACATCTCTGCAATTTTTAACAGAGGGCGCGCGGTTTTGGCGTGCCGGAGCGGTTCAAATTGCTCGGTTTTTCCATCCGCCTTGACAATCGTCCGCACAAATGCTATTATAGTACGTACAAATACCGTTTGGAGGAACCGTATGCAGCAAAGTCCAAGAAAGTTCTGGGAAGTCTGGGGGCGCTCGGATGCGCTCTACAACCGCTGGGCCGCCGCGCACGGCGTGAACAACTACCGCCTGTTCGTGCTCTACGTGCTCGACAACCATCCCGGCGCCACGCAAAAGGCCATCGCTGACCACGCGGGCCTGCCCAAGCAGACCGTCAACACCGTCGTGCGCGCGCTGCGCGACGAGGGCTACGTCACGCTCAGCCCCGCCAGCGGCGACCGGCGCGAGAAGAACGCCGTCCTCACGCCCGCCGGACAGACCTACGCCCGCGCGCTGCTCGAGCCGCTTTATGCACTCGAGGACACCGTCTTTGCCCGCATGGGTGATGCGCGCGTGCAGGAGATGATGGATGCGATCGCGCTGTTTAATATGATCTTTGAAAAGGAAACGGAAATGATCAAATGAAGACAACTCGGCATGACTCTTTTGCGGCCTATGTGCTCCCGTCCGTGCTTGCGTTTGCGCTCTCGGGCCTGTACACGATCGTGGACGGGTTTTTCATCGGCCAATCGCTCGGCGACCTCGGTCTCGCTGCCATCACGCTTGCCTATCCGGCAGCGGCGCTGCTGCAGGCTGTCGGCACGGGCATCGGCCTCGCCGGTGCGATCCGCTGCACCATTTTGCAGGCGCGCGGGGAGGAGCAGACGCCGCGCACGTGCTTTTCCGGCACGGTGCTGCTGCTGCTCGCGACGAGCGCGGCGTTTGCGGCGGTGCTGCTCGGGCTGCTCGGCCCGGTGCTGACGGTGCTCGGCGCGCAGGACGAGGCACGCCCTCTGGCCGCGGAATACATCCGCGTGATCGCCTATGGCACGGCCTTTCAGATCCTTGCCACCGGTCTTGTGCCCTTCATCCGCAACCTCGGTGGCTCGGCGTTCGCCATGGTCGCGATGGGCACGGGCTTTGTGACCAACATCGCGCTCGACTACCTGTTCGTGTGGGAGTTTCACTGGGGCATGGCCGGCGGCGCGTGGGCGACCGTCATCGGACAGGCGGCGACGATGCTGCTCGCCATCGGCTATCTGGTGCGGCGGCGCGTGGGCTTCGTGCCGCCGAAGGCGGGCGAGGTGCTGCCGCTGTGGGGCGCACTGCTGAAGGTCGCGGCCGCGCCGGTCGGGCTGACATTTTCGCCGAACATCACGCTCATGGTCATGAATCACTTCCTGCTGCGCTACGGCGGGGCGCTGGCAATCGCGGTCTACGGCTGCATCGACTATGTGCTGTCGACGATATACATGCTGCTGCAGGGCGTCGGCGACGGCAGCCAGCCGCTCATCAGCAGGACCTACGGCGCGGGTGACTTCGGTGAGCTGCGCCGCACCGGCGCGCGCGCTTACCGCGCGGCCTTCGGCATCACGGCGGTGTGCATTGTCGCGCTCTTTCTCGCGCGCAGCGTCATCGGCGTGCTCTTCGGCGCGTCTGCGGAGGCGAACGCCGGCGTCACCGCCCGGCTGCCGCTGTTTCTGGCGACATTGCCGCTGCTGGCATACACGCGCGTGACGATCGCATATTTCTACGCGACGGAAAAGACCGCGCTGTCATACGTGCTTGTGTTTTCCGAGCCGGTGCTGACGTTTGCCGTGCTGCTCATTCTGCCGCAGCTGTTCAAGCTCACCGGCGTGTGGCTGGCGATCCCGGCGGCACAGGCACTCACGTTCTGCATCGCCGTGCCCGCGCGGCGGCGCACACAGCGCGCAAGAGAGCTTCCGGCGTGATCCTCAAACGGCAAGCCGTCTGTACAAAAAACCAGCGCCCATTGCATTCGCAATGGGCGCTGCCGCTTTTTGGGGTGATTTTCTGTGTCTTGCTCAGGCCTGCGTGTCGCCGCGGTAGAGCATGCACACGATCTGTCCACGCGTGCATGCGTCGTCCGGGCTGAAGGTGGTGGCGCTCGTGCCGGCGGTCACGCCGTTGGCTGCCGCCCATGCAACAGCATCGGCGTAGTAGGCGTCTGCCGCCACATCCGCGAAGCTCACCGTGTCGCTCACGGCCGGTGCGCCGGCTGCGTTATACAGCAGCGTGACGGCCTGCGCGCGCGTGCATGTGTCGTTCGGGCTGAAGGTGGTGGCGCTCGTGCCGGCGGTCACGCCGTTGGCTGCCGCCCACTTCACCGCGTCGGCATAGTAGGCATCCTCGGCCACATCCGTGAACGGAAGCGCCGTGCCGGACACATCCGGCTCACCGGCCAGACGGTACAGGAAGGTGACGATCTCGGCACGGGTGCAGATGTTGGCGGGGGCAAAGGTGGTCTCGGTCACGCCGGCCGTGATCTGCGGGGCGCTGAAGTAGGCCCACTTCACAGCGGCGTAGAGCTCGGTGTCTGCGGGGACGTCCGTGAACGGAAGCGCCGGAACGGCCGGGATCTTATCAACGGGGATCTCCGCGCTGACGGAAGCGTTTTCGAGCGTGATCTGGTAGTCCTGGCTGTAGTTGGCCTTGCCCGGCTCATAGGTGTAGATCACGAGTGCGAGCTTGTGGCCTTCCTTGACGGTGTAGACGTTCGGCTGCAGGTAGATGGTGTAGTCGTGGTTCTCACCGACCTTGAGGGCGACCTTCGTTCCGGCGGAGGCGGAGTCATAGCCAGCGCCGGGGTTGCAGAGGTCCATCCAGCCGCGCGCAATGATCTTGTAGCTGACGTCGGTGGCGTTGAGCTCGGCGTAGTCATAGTTGCTCAGGCCGCCGCCCATCCACGCGCCGCCGGCGGTGATGGTCTTGGGCACATAGCTGCCCTGCGTGTTGTAGGCCGGGAACGTCGTGCCCTCGGGCGCGATGTCGACGAGCATGGCGCTGACCATGAGCGCGTCGCGGTCGATCAGATCGGCGCCGTCCGGCAGGGACACGGTCACAGCGCCGTCAGTGGACGCTGCGCCGACGTAGTTGTCGTGGTCAAGGGCGTTCGTCTCTTCGCCGACATAGTTGTCGTGGTCGACGGTGCCGCGCGGGCTGGTCGTCTCCGGCGCGTCATAGTTATCGACGCTGGCGGTGAAGCTCACGGCCACGCTGCCCTTGATGACGGTGTCGGCGTCGACATCCATGGTGTACATGGCGCTCACGTCGGTAGAGCCGGCGGTCAGCGCGTCACGCCAGTTTCTGCGGTTGATGCCCTGCGTGGCGTAGTCGCTGTTGATGGTGGTCGTGCCGGTGTCGTCGGCGGCGGAGAGGGCAATGCTCTCGTCGGTCGTCCAGCTGTCATAGGTGTTCCAGACGGAGGCGTCGACGTTGCTCTGCGCGGTGACGGCGGCCATGTTCTCGGCGCCGTTTTCCACGCCGCACAGGTAGTGGCTGAACCAGCGGTTGAGGACGTTGTTGTAGCTCTCGCCGTCAATGTAGAACTCGAGGTTGCCGGCGGGGTAGCTCGGGGTCAGGTGCGCATCCTGATGCAGCAGGAGCTTGACGTTCACGCCGGCCTTCTGATAGGCCTGATACATGAGGTCAAATTCCTTCGTGCGCACGTTGTCGTCGTTGAGGCCGTGCACGATCAGCGCCGGGCACTTGATGTTTTCCGCGTCAAGCGTGTAGTCGCGGGTCGCCCAGTGCTCGGAGTAGTCGCCGTTGCTCTTGAGCTGATCCTGCTGGATCTGGTACATGTAGTTGCCGTACTTTTCGGCGATGGTCGCGTAGTCGTCCGGATCGAGGTAGCGGCCGTTGCAGTACCAGCCGAGCCGCTCGGAGTAGTTGACGAGGCTGTTGGTGGAGATGCCCTGAGAGTTGGTGTACTCATACCAGCTCGCGATGCCGGCGACGGGGACGATGGTCTCAAGGCCGGCGACGCCGGTCGTTGCCAGACCGAACTGCGTCGTGCCGGCGTAGGAGCGGCCGGTCATGCCGACCTTGCCGCTCGACCAGTCGGCCGAGATGGCGACGTTGCTGGTCTTGTCGGTGTAGGCCACGCGGTCGCCGTGCAGCCATTCGATCACGCACTTGAACGCATCGATCTCCAGATCGGTGCCGCAGGTCTCAAAGCCGTCGGAGCCCTTCGTGCCCAGACCGCCGCACTCGACCACGGCAAAGCCGCGCACGAGATAGTAGTCATACCAGTTGAGGTCCTCGTAGTCGTACATCTGCTCATACGGGTTCCAGTAGTACCAGTCGGCGCTGTTGGCATTGGCGGCAGCCTCAGCGGTCGTGGCGGTGCCGGCGGGCACGCGCTTGTCCGGCTGGCTGTAGAGCTTGGAGATGTCATAGCTCTCGCTGCCGAGGTTCTTGCCGGGGTTCATGCTCTCGTTGCAGCCGGTGATGTACGGGCGCGCCTCGTAGATGGTGGCCGCCTTGTAGTTGCCCTCCATCGCTGCGCGCGGGATCTGCACGAGCGCCTTGACGAGGTCGAGCTTGCCGTCGTCGTCGGTGTCGTAGTTGGTCTCGACATAGACGCAGTAGCGGATGATGTCACTCTCGTCGTTGCTGTAGCCCTCCGTGACCTCGCCGGTCGTGTAGGGGAAGATGGGCTGCGCCATACCGTTCATGTACAGCGGCTGCAGCTTGTCGGCGTGCAGCGCGTCATACATCTGGTCGGCGACCGCCTTCATCTGGCGGTAAGCCGCGAGCGTGCAGGGCGCATCGGCGTCGGTGTCCGCGTCGATCATGCCCATGCTGCGGGCCTGAGCCAGATAGTCATCCGGGAACGAGCCGAGCTGCTGCTCGGTCATGCCCGTCCACAGCAGCAGTGCACGCACTGCGTCCGCTACGGTCAGTTCCGTGTTTTCGCCTGCGCCGTCGGGGACGAGCGCAGTGCCGTTGATGTCTGCCAGATCGGCATACGTCACGGCGGGTGCGCTGCTGTCGTTCACGGCGAGCGCCGTGCCGGGCAGAAGCGACAGCACCATGACCAGCGTCAGCAGCAGAGTCAAGATTCTCCTCTTCATGATAAGCCTTCTTTCTATATGAGATTGGATTCTTCACCGCCGGAGCAGCAGGAGTGCGCCGCAGACGGAAAAAATCTTATGTGCAGTTTACGTCTGAAATGTAAGTTTTTCAATTGACAAAGCATACAAGGTTTTTAGTGAATTTAATTTCATTATTCGTCGTATTATTAGCATATTCATACATGAATTATTTTTGATACGGTTATATGCGTTTATTATAGGTCTGAATACCCATATATTCCAGCGTTTTTCCAGCTTGCGGGCAATTGAGAAGAAACGGCGCACATTAGTATTTATTCATTCAATTTTTTGTTTTATTCGCACGCGGGCAGAAAAGCACCGCCGCAGGAAAAACCCTGCGGCGGTGTTTTTTACGTTTTGCTAAGAAGCAGCAGGTACACCGGCAGATAACGGCGCGTGCTCTGCTTGTCCCAGCGCCTGGTCAGCGCCTGCCGCCGTTTGAGCAGCCGCTTTTTCAGACTGATTTTTGAACTTTGTTTTCCGCGCATGTCATCACCGCGGCTTTCTGCCGTCGCTGTGGTCGGGGGAAGCCACGACTGACGCTCGCGCTTCCGGCTTTTCCGCCTGCAGGAGCGGGTTGTCGATGCGCGTGATCACTGCATACCCAACCACATGCGCGCCTTCCTGCATCGGGATCCGTTTTCCGACCCACAGGCAATGCGGATACGCCTCGGGAGAAAGGAACGTGATCGTTCCGCGGGCCGACGCGCCCGGCGGCACGGAGCCCACATCATAATAATAGTGAACGCCGGTCGTCAGACAGGTATCGGTCAGCCGATGCGCCGGGCGATACCCGTCACGGGCGGGGCTTTTCCGAACGTCATTGAATGAAAAAAACGCCTCTACGTCCGGCGGGCGCTCCGGGACAGGCGTTACTGGAATTCGTTGTCTCATCTGGTGCGTCCCCTCCGTTCTGCTGACAGAATATCCTGCGCTGGAGGCCCTGTCAAGCGCAAAAAATCTGCCCGCCGCAGGTGTTGGGCCCGGATGGCGTCTATCGTTCGTTTGCTCCGGCTGCCTTTTTATGCTATCATGGAACAGAATCCGCAAAAAGAGAGGGGACTCGAGACATGAAAAAAACATGGCATACCGTATTTCTGATCCTGCTGATCTGTCTGGACGCGGCGCTGCTGCTTCTGCCGCTGCTGCCCGGTTATCGCGCGCTGTTCGATATCGGCCCGTATCCCGACCGGCTGCCCGCGTTCCGCTTCCTGAAGCTGGCCGGTTACGCCCTGTTTTTCCCCCTGACGGCATACGGCTGCGGCAGGCTGCTGGCGCGCATCCGCAGGCCCCGGCTCCGCTGGCTGCCGGCGGCGGTCTTTGCGCTGATCGCCACGGCGCTGGTCTGTCTGCACAACAACTGTCTGCACATGCTCTGCCGGCTGGACAGCGGCTGGGAGCACGTGCCGCACATGTATGAAAATCTGGTGCGCACGGACCTGACTTACCGCAGCGGCATCGGCATCTTCCGGTATGTGCTCCCGTGGGCCGGCACCCTTCTGCTGTGCGTTCTGGCCGGTACATACAGCCTGCAGCAGTTCCTGTCGCTCTGCCGGAAGGCATTCGCGGCACTGCGGCGGCGCCGCCTGCTGCGCCGCGCGCAAACGCGTCATGCGCTGCCCTGTTCCCTGCTGGTGCTCAGCACGGCGGACCGCGCGCAGTTCGCCGCCGAGCTTGTGGACCGGCTCGACCGCGCGCATATCGTGCGCACCAGCGGCGCGCAGCTGCGCAGCCGGTGCGCCACACCGTCCGGGACGCTCGACGACGCGGCGGAATCGCTGTGTGCAAACGCCGGCTTTCTGGTCGTGGAGGACCTTGAGTCATTTGTCTGCGGTACGGAGCAGTGGCAGAGAGCCTGCGCGTTTTTCTTCCAGAACATCATCGAGGACGGGACCGATGTCATCGCGACGGCGGACGATCCGGCAAAAACCGCGCCGGAGTTCTGGTACCGCTTGACCTGCGCCTGCCCGTTTTCCGTCCGAACGCTGAAAGAATGACCGCAGGCGCAACATTCACATCTGAATTTTGCACCCCCGGGTGATATTTCTGCGAATTTTGATGTAAAATGCCTGCAAAAACACCGAAAACACCATCACCAAGGAGGAACTGCCCATGACCCACCGCAAACACGCAGCCGCGCTGCTGACCGCCGTGCTCCTGCTGGCGCTGACTGCCTGCGGCAGGCAGACCGCCGCATCCGATCCCGCACAGACGCCTGCGGCCCCGGCCGTTGAGACGCCCGTCATCGCCGCCCCGGCCGCGACACCGACGCCCGCCGCCGGAAAAGACGCCGGCAGCGACGGCTGGAAGGCCGAGTTTGAACGGAACCTGCTCGAAAACTACGGCGTCACGCCCGACCACTACGAGGATCTCGGAAACGGCATCTATCAGGTCTATGTGAAGATCGACGGCAAAGTCGTGCCCTACGTCACGGTCGATTCCGCGACCGGCGACTACCACGGCTGAGCACCGGCGGCAAAACAAAAACCACGCCCCTGCGCGCCATTTTGGCGCGCAGGGGCGTGGCTGTTTTTCGGCTTTCCGCGCGGTTTATCCGCGCAGGCCGACGGCCTCGAGCACGGCCTCCACGCGGTCGGACGCCTGCACCGGCCAGCCGCCCTTGACATTCTGGCAGCCGGCAGAATCGAGCAGATCGCGCGCGCCGCTGCCCATGAGCGTCTGGCAGGTCGTGTCGATCAGGTCCATCTGCTGGCTGAAGGAGACCTGCGCGTCGTTGCCCTTGCCGCTGAGCCACGCGGCGACGGCGGACTTGATCTCGCTCTGGGTCATCGTGCTCGCCGCGCCCCAGTCGAGCAGCTTCACGGCGTAGGGTACTGCCTTGAGCGAGCTGCCGGTCACGCCGAGCTGCACGTTCTTTTCAATGTCGTCAAGCACCGTGGTCAGCTGGTCCGTCTCCGTGCCGGCCGGGCGGGCCGGGTCGGTGGCCGGGTCTGCGGGCGTCTGCACCGGCGGCGTCACGACCGTGGGGGTGGAGGACGTCTCCGGCGTCTGCGTCTTGCTGCCGCAGGCGGCCAGCGCCAGCACGAGCACCAGCGCGAGGGTGAGCGCCGCGAGGCGCTTTGCATTGCGGGATATCCATACCTTCATATGGGAACACTCCTTTCGTTGTGTCCTTATGATATGCAAGGGCGCGCCCGCTGTCAAGAACATGCACCTTCCCTCTTGACAAATACCCTCCTGGGGTATATATTTGAAGATACCCCGGAGGGGTATATGGAAAGCGATGAGGTACTGACATATGGACGATGAGAAAAAAACCTGCTGCTGCGGCTGTTCGCAGCGCAAGAAGGAGCGCACGCCGGAGGAATACAAGCGGCTCATCCACCGGCTCAACCGCATCGAGGGCCAGATCCGCGGCATCCGCGGCATGGTCGAGAATGACGCCTACTGCCCGGACATTCTCGTGCAGTCGGCGGCGGCGGGTGCGGCGCTCAATGCATTCAATAAGGAGCTGCTGGCCAGCCACATCCGCACCTGCGTCGTCGAGGACATCCGCAACGGCAAGGACGAGGTGATCGACGAGCTGGTGGCGACGCTGCAGAAGCTCATGAAATGAGCCGCACCGCAAAGGAGGAACCACTTTGAAGCAATACCATGTCACCGGCATGAGCTGCGCGGCCTGCTCGGCGCGCGTGGAAAAGGCGGTGTCGAACGTGCCGGGCGTGACGGCGTGCTCGGTAAGCCTGCTGACCGACTCCATGGGGGTGGAGGGCACGGCGGCGGACCAGGCCATCATCGACGCGGTGCAGACCGCGGGCTACGGCGCGTCGGTCAAGGGCGCGCAGCAGAGCGCGAACCCCGCCGCCGGCGCCGACGCGCTGGCCGACCACGAGACGCCGAAGCTGCGGCGCAGACTCTTCTGGTCGCTGGGCTTTCTGCTCGTGCTGATGTACTTTTCCATGGGCCACATGATGTGGGGCTGGCCGCTGCCGAAGTTTTATAACAGCAACCACGTCGCCATGGGCCTGACGCAGCTGCTGCTGACGGTCATCATCATGGTCATCAACCAGAAGTTTTTCATCAGCGGCTTCCAGGCGCTCTGGCACCGCGCACCGAACATGGACACGCTCGTGGCCCTCGGGGCAACGGCGGCGTTCGTGTACAGTACCTATGCGCTCTTTGCCATGACGGGCGCGCAGGTGCGCGGTGACGAGCAGGCCGTCATGAACTACATGATGGACTTTTACTTTGAGTCCGCCGCCATGATCCTCACGCTCATCACGGTGGGCAAGACGCTCGAGGCCCGCTCGAAGGGCAAAACGACCGACGCGCTGCGCAGCCTCATGGAGCTTGCGCCCAAGACCGCCACCGTCGAGCGCGACGGCGCGGAGGTGACCGTCCCGGTCGAGCAGGTGCAGAAGGGCGACGTGTTCGTCGTCCGCCCGGGCGAGCGCATCCCGGTCGACGGCGTGGTGCTCGCCGGCACGAGCGCGGTCAACGAGGCGGCGCTCACGGGCGAGAGCATCCCGACCGACAAGGCGCCGGGCGCGTCCGTCTCGGCCGCGACGGTGAACCAGTCGGGCTTTCTCAAGTGCCGCGCCACGCGCGTTGGCGAGGACACGACCCTCTCGCAGATCATCCAGATGGTCAGCGACGCGGCGGCCACGAAGGCGCCGATCGCGAAAATCGCCGACAAGGTGTCCGGCGTGTTCGTGCCGTCGGTCATGGGCATCGCGCTCGTGACGTTCATCGTCTGGCTGCTGCTCGGCCGCACCGTGGGCTACGCGCTCGCGCGCGGCATCTCCGTGCTCGTCATCAGCTGCCCGTGCGCGCTCGGTCTCGCCACCCCGGTGGCGATCATGGTCGGCAGCGGCATGGGCGCGAAAAACGGCATCCTCTTCAAGACGGCCGCCTCCCTCGAGGAGACCGGCCGCATCCAGATCGTCGCGCTCGACAAGACCGGCACCATCACCTCCGGTGACCCGACCGTGACGGACCTCTGCCCCGCCCCGGGCGTGACGGAGGGCGAGCTGCTGCGCCTGGCCTGCGCGCTCGAGCGCCGGAGCGAGCACCCGCTGGCCAAGGCGGTGCTGCGCCGCGCGGAGGCGGACGGGCTGACCGCCGCCGAGGTCACGGACTTTCAGGCCCTGCCGGGCAACGGACTCAAGGCCACGCTCGATGGGCAGCCGCTCTGCGGCGGCAACGCGGACTTCGTCCACACCGCGGCCGACATCCCCGCGCCCATGCAGGCGCAGGCACAGGCGCTGGCCGAGGCCGGCAAAACGCCGCTGTTTTTCGCCCGCGGCGGGCAGCTCCTCGGCATCATCGCCGTGGCGGACGTGCTCAAGCCCGACAGCCCGCAGGCCATCCGCGAGCTGCGCAACATGGGCATCCGCGTCGTCATGATCACGGGCGACAATGCGCGCACGGCCAGGGCCATCGGCGCGCAGGCCGGCGTGGACGAGGTGATCGCGGGCGTGCTGCCCGACGGCAAGGAGCGCGAGATCCGCCGTCTGAGCGCGCGCGGCAAGGTCGCCATGGTCGGCGACGGCATCAACGACGCGCCGGCGCTCACGCGCGCGGACATCGGCATCGCCATCGGCGCGGGCACGGACGTGGCCATCGACGCGGCCGACGTCGTGCTCGTCAACAGCCGCCTGAGCGACGTGCCGGCGGCCATCCGGCTCAGCCGCGCGACGCTGCGCAACATCCACGAGAACCTGTTCTGGGCGTTTTTCTACAACACCATCGGCATCCCCATCGCGGCGGGCGTGTTCGTCCCGCTGGGCCTGACGCTCAACCCCATGTTCGGCGCGGCGGCCATGAGCCTGTCGAGCTTCTGCGTGGTCACGAACGCCCTGCGCCTGAATCTGTTCAAGCTGCGCGATACGCGCCACGATCATAAACGTGCAGACCATCTCAAGAAAGCAACCGAAATCAAGGAGGAAACCACAATGAAAAAAACCATTTCGATCGAAGGCATGATGTGCACTCACTGCGAGGCGGCTGTGAAGAAGGCGCTCGAGGCGCTGCCGGAAGTCACCGAGGCGGCCGTCAGCCACACGGCGGGCACCGCCGTCGTGACGCTCAGCGCCCCGGTGGACGACGCCGTGCTCAAGGCCGCGGTCGAGGCCAAGGACTACACCGTCACCGGCATCGCGTAAAGCATCCAAAACCGCAGCAAAGGCGTCCCCTCTCGGGGACGCCTTTGCTGTTTTCTGCTCACTTTTTGTGCGCGTCGATCTTCTGCGCGAACAGCCCGTGCTGCGTGCAGTACCACAGCAGCGTGCCGTGCGCGAAGTACGGCAGGCGCGTCTGCGCGCCCCACTCGGGGTAGAGCCGCCGCAGCACGACCGTGTCCTCATTGACCAGCGCCGCGAACGACAGGTAGTGCTCCCGGTGCATGGGGTGGCCGGATGTGAGGTACCACTCGCCGTCGCTCAGCTCCGCCGTCAGGATCGCGCCGGGACACGCCCCGTGTCAAGACACGTGTAAAAAATATGCCGATTTTGGTTGCCGGGACGGCAAGAATTCGCTATACTGAAAAAAACGCCCTGTAAGGAGGTGCCCGGATGAACCACCGCGCGCGTATCCCCGCGCTGCTGCTCGCCCTTGCGCTGCTGCTCGGCTGCGCCGGCTGCGGCGGCGGGCGCGAGCCCGTGACCGTGACGATCTGGCACGTCTACGGCGGCGAGACCGAGTCCCCGCTCAACGACCTCATCGACACGTTCAACGAGACCGTCGGCCGCGCGCAGAACATCCGCGTGCAGGTCGGCAGCGTCACGAACACGAACACCATCCACGAGGCGGTGCTCGCCTCGGCTTATGGCGAGCCCGGCGCGACGGCGCTGCCGGATATGTTCGTGTCCTATCCCAAGACCGTGCTGGCACTGCCGGATGCGGATATCCTCGTCGACTACCGGGACTATTTCTCGGACGCGGAGCTGGATGATTTCATCCCCGCGTTTCTTGCCGAGGGGGAGATCGGCGGGCATCTGACCGTGCTGCCGGTGGCCAAGAGCACGGAGATCCTGTTTGTGGACAAGACGCTCTTTGACCGCTTCGCCGCCGCGACGGGCGCGACGCTCGACGATCTGTCCACATGGGAGGGGCTCTACCGCACGGCAGAGGCCTACACCGCCTGGACAGACGCGCAGACCCCCGACACGCCGGACGACGGCAAGGTGTTTTTCGTGCACGACTACCATTTTAATTATTTTCAGGTCGGTGTCGAATCTCTCGGTGCGGATTTCTTCGACGGCGATCAGGTGTCCTTCGGCCCGGCGTTCCGCCGGGTGTGGGAGCCGTATGCCCGCGCGACGCTTGCCGGCAGTGTCTGGCTCAAGAGCGGCTACGCCACCGAGCCCCTGCGCACGGGCGACGCGGTCGTGTCCGTGGCATCGTCGGCGAGCGTGCTGTACTATGCCGACACCGTCACCTATCCGGACAACACGTCCGAGCCGGTGGAGATCATCTCCCTGCCGTGCCCGACGTTTGCCGACGGGGAGAAGCTCGTCATGCAGCGCGGCGCCGGCATCTGCACGGTCAGGTCCACGCCCGAGCGCGAGCGCGCGTGCATGACGTTTCTCAAGTGGCTCACGGCGCCCAAGCGCAACGTCGATTTTGTGACGCGGCTTGGCTATATGCCCGTCACGCAGACGGCGTTTGCAAATGAGCTGCCCAGCGCTGTGCGCACGCTCGATGACCCCATGTACATCTCGCTCTATCAGGCGTATCTCGACACGCAGAGCGGCTACACGTTCTACACCCCGCCGCAGCGCAGGGATTATCTCGAGCTCGAGACCCGCTTTGAAGAGCAGGTGCGCCTGCAGCTCACGGCCGGGCGCGTGCTCTGCGAGCAGCAGGGCGACGGCGCGCGCGAGGGGCTGATCTGGTCCACGCTCGACCAATTTGAAAAAACCTACGTCCGCTGAGGCGGCAGAAAGGCGGTGACAGCCATGCTCCGGTTACGGGAAATGCGCTCGGTGCTGGAAAAAGCAAAGACGCAGGGCGTGAGCATGCAGCGGCGGCTCGTGCTGTACTGGTTCAGCATGGCGCTGGCGATCCTGGCCGCCGTGCTGCTGGTCGTGAGCCTGACGGGAGTGTTTTCCAACACGGCGCAAAAGTTCGGCCAGTCGCTGACGATCCAGAAGCACAACACCGCCTCGGCGCTTGCCGGGCAGATGGACCAGCTCACGGCGCAGAGCATCGCCCTGTCGGAGGAGCTCACGCGCGAGCTGGACAAGCAGCTCGCCGCCGGCGGGCGGACGTTCTCCGCGCTCAACGACGATCCCGGCGCGATCGCGGCCGTCGAGACGGCGCTCTATCCCGCGCTGAACACCTATTTGAAATCCAGCGCGTGCAGCGGCGCGGTCTTCTGTCTGGACGCGACGGCCAACACGGCGCTGCCGGGCGCGGCGACCTCGCGCGCGGGGCTGTACCTGCGCTATTCGGCGCTGCGCGCCATCGGTGCGACGGACCAGCACATCACGTGCTTTCGCGGCACGGCGGAGACGGCGCGCAGCACGCAGGTGCAGATGCACAACCGCTGGAATCCGGAGCTGAACGTGCAGGCCGTCCCCGGCTACACGCAGCTGCTGCACACATCGGACGGCCGTCTCGCCGAGCGCTGCCTGTGGACGGGGCGCGTCACCCTGCCCGACACATGGGAGTCGGTGACGCTGCTGTGCGTGCCGATGCTCGACAGCGCCGGCAATGTGCGCGGCATCTGCGGCGCGGAGCTCAGCGATCTGTATTTTCGCCTCACCTATCCCGCCGTGGACAGCGCCTACGGCAGCATGGTCACGGTGCTCGCCCCCATAGACGGCGACCGGCTGCTGCTCGGACAGGCCATGATCGGCAGCCCCGGCGGCTCGTACCTGACGGCCGACGGCACGCTCACGTGCAAGACCGGCCGGTATTATAATACGTATTCCGACGGCAGCCGCACCTATCTCGGTCTGCACGAACCGATCGGCGCGACCGACGCCGCAGGGCGGAAGCTCGCCGCCGTGGTGCTCGTGCCGGAGATCGGGCTGCGCACGCTCGAGGCGCGCAGCCGCATGGTGTGGATTGCGGGCTCGCTCGTGTTCCTCGCGGCGATGCTGCTGCTGTCGACATACCTGTCGCGCCGGTTCGTGACGCCGATCTCCCGCAGCCTGCAGGCCATCCGCGAGCAGGCCCCCGGCGAACATCCGTCCGGCATCTCGGAGATCGACGAGCTGCTGGCCTTCGTCCGCTCGCGCGCGGCCGAGCAGCTCACGGCCGGAGGCCTGCCGCCAAATATCGAGGAGCTGCTCGCCGGCTTCCGCAGCCGCGTGCAGACGCTCACGCCCATGGAGCGCACCGTGCTGCAGTATTACATCGACGGCTGCTCGCTCGAGGAGGTCGCGGCGCGCGCGTACATCAGCGTGGCCACCGCCAAAAAGCACAACACGAACATCAACCGCAAGCTCGGCGTGACCTCACGCGAGGAGCTCATGCTGTATATCGACCTCTTCCGCCGCTGCGGCCGTCTCGATGAGATCGCCGCGCCGCGGGCAGAGGATACTGCAAGGTGCACAACCTGACCGTCGTCAGGCTGTGCACCTTGTCTACTACTCAGTCGTATTTTGCGGTTTCGGCGGGGTTTTCGCGCCGCAAACGTAGCATTTCCGGCCCCGATGCCTTATACTATCAGCATAGCTGAAAAATCATCAGAAACAGTTAGATATGATGAAAAACATCTGCGTAAAGGAGCATGCTTATGGGACTTATCAAAGCGATCGCCGGAGCTGCCGGCGGTGTCATGGCCGACCAGTGGAAAGAATTTTTCACCTGCGAGGCGCTGCCGGCCGATGTGCTGGCGGTCAAGGGACAGAAGAAAACCACACGCCGTTCGAGCAACACGCACGGCGATGAGAACATCATCACCACCGGCTCGCGCATCGCCGTCGCCGACGGTCAGTGCATGCTCATCGTCGAGCAGGGCAAGGTCGTCGAGGTCTGCGCCGAGCCGGGCGAGTACACCTACGACGCGTCCACCGAGCCGACGATCTTTGCCGGAAACCTCGGCGAGAGCATCGGCCAGGTGTTCCAGAACATCGGCAAGCGCTTCACCTTCGGCGGCGAGGCCCCGAAGGATCAGCGCATCTATTATTTCAACACCAAGGAGCTGACCGGCAACAAGTACGGCACGCCGAGCCCGGTGCCGTTCCGCGTGGTCGATCAGCGCGCCGGCATCGACATCGACATCGCCATCCGCTGCTTCGGCGAGTACAGCTACCGCATCACGAACCCGCTGCTGTTTTACACCAACGTCTGCGGCAACGTCACCGAGGCCTACACCCGCGACACGATCGACGGTCAGCTCAAGAGCGAGCTGCTCACGGCGCTGCAGCCGGCGTTCGCGCGCATCAGCGACATGGGCATCCGCTACTCGTCGCTGCCCGGTCACACGCGCGAGATCGCCGAGGCGCTCAACGAGGAGCTCTCGGCGCAGTGGCGTGACCGCCGCGGCCTTGAGATCGTGGCCTTCGGCGTCTCGTCCGTGAAGGCGAACGAGGAAGACGAGCAGATGATCAAGGAGATGCAGCGCGAGGCCGCCTACATGGACCCGACGCGCGCGGCGGCGATGCTCTCGCGCTCGCAGGGCGAGGCGATGAAGGCCGCCGCGTCCAACACGGCCACGGGCCCGGCCATGGCGTTCATGGGCATGGGCATGGCCGGTCAGATGGGCGGCATCAACGCCCAGAATCTCTACGCCATGGGTCAGCAGCAAGCGGCCCAGCAGGCGGCCCAGCAGGCGGCCCAACAGCCTGCTGCCGCACCGCAGCCCGCACCGCAGCCCGCCGCCCCGGCGGCAGCGCCGGCGGCCGATGGCTGGACGTGCGCCTGCGGTCAGACCGGCAACACCGGCAAGTTCTGCGGCAACTGCGGCCAGCCCAAGCCCGCGGACGAGAGCTGGACGTGTGCGTGCGGCGCGGTGAACAAGGGCAAATTCTGCGCCGAGTGCGGCAGACCGCGCCCGGCCGCCGTGAAGAAATTCAAATGCGACAAGTGCGGCTGGGAGCCGGAGGACCCGACCAACCCGCCGAAGTTCTGCCCCGAGTGCGGCGACCCGTTCAACGACGGGGACAGCGTTTCGTGACCCACAACGAAAGGAGGCACGCACATGCCCACCCAGGTAACCAACTATCAGTGTCCGGCCTGTACCGGCCCCCTGCATTTTTCGGCCGAGACCGGCAAGCTCACCTGTGACTACTGCGGCTCTGCGTATGACGTCGCGGAGATCGAGGCGCTCTATGCGCAAAAGGAGGCCGAGGCCGCCGCTGCCAAGGAGGCGGCCGATGCAAAGGCGGAGGCGGCGAAGGCGGACGCCGCCGGCGACGACGGCTGGGACACCTCCGGCCTCAGCAGCGACTGGGGCGCGGACGCCGACGGTCTGCGGGTCTACGGCTGCCCGTCGTGCGGCGCGGAGCTGATCTGCGACGAGACCACCGCCGCTACCTCCTGCCCCTACTGCGGCAACCCGACGGTCGTGCCGGGGCAGTTTTCCGGCGCGCTCAAGCCGGAGTTCGTGCTCCCGTTCAAGATGACGAAGGACGACGCGGTGCGTGCGCTGCGCGCACACTACCGGGGCAAGCCCTTCCTGCCGCGCTCGTTCACGGCCGGCAACCACATCGAGGAGATCCAGGGCGTGTATGTCCCGTTCTGGCTGTTTGACGGCGGCGCGGAGGGCGATGTCGACTACAAGGCCGCCAACTCCCGCACCTATAGGGACGACGACTACGAGGTCACCGAGACCGACCATTACGACGTGCACCGCGGCGGATCGATCGCGTTCGAGAAGATCCCGGTGGACGCCTCGAGCAAGATGCCCGACGACCACATGGACTCCATCGAGCCGTTTGACTACACGCAGATGCAGCCGTTTTCCACGGCGTACCTGCCCGGCTATCTGGCCGACAAGTACGACGTCACCGTGGACGACAGCCGCGCCCGCGCCGACCGCCGCAGCAGAGAGACGCTCGAAAACGCCCTGCGCGAGACCGTGACCGGCTACGGCACGTGCGTGACCGACCACACGGACATCCGCCTGCACCGCGGCAAGGTGCACTACGCCCTGCTGCCGGTGTGGATGCTGAGCACGAAGTGGAACGGCGAAAGCTTCCTCTTCGCCATGAACGGACAGACCGGCAAGCTCGTCGGCGACCTGCCGACCGACCGCGGCCGCTATTGGGGCACGTTCGGTGCGATCGCAGGCGTGGTCACAGTCGCGCTGACGGTCATCCTGCAGTTTATGTAAGGAGGCGGACACCATGAAACAAAAACTGACCGCGCTGCTGCTCGTGCTGCTGCTGGCTGTCACGCTCGTGCTGCCCGTCATGGCGGCAGCGCCCTATGTCGACGATGAAGCCGCGATCCTCACGCTCTCGGAGGTCGAAACGCTCGAGGCGCGCGCCGCCGAGATCTCGGAGCACTACGGTGTCGGCGTGTACATCTGCATAGTCGATGACTTCGGTGACTATGGCTATCCCGACGCCGCGACCGCGTCCTATTCGATCTACCATGCGCAGTCGCTCGGCTATGGCAGCGGGCGCGACGGCATCCTCCTGCTGCTGAGTATGTCGAACCGCAAGTACGCCACCTTTGTCTACGGCGACAAGGCAGAGCCCATCTTCCCGGACGACAAGCTCATCAAGCTCGAGAACGCCTTTCTCGACGACTTTGCGGACAACGACTGGTACGACGGTTTCTCGGACTATCTTGAGGGCTGCGCCAATATCCTCAGCGTCGACTCCGGCGAATTCACGTGGCCGCAGTTTCTGCGCCACCTCGGCATCTCGTTCGGCATCGGGCTCTTGCTCGCGCTGATCGTGTGCCAGCTGCTGAAGATGAAGATGCGCTCCGTCTACCGCCAGGCCGAGGCCTCGGCCTACGTCACGGCGGAGGGACTGAACCTGACGACGCGCGAGGACGTCTTCACCCACACGACCACGGCGCGCCGCAAGATCGAGCGCAAGAGCGAGTCAAGCAGCTCAAGCGATTCGAGCAGCTTTTCCGGCGGCGGCGGCCACGGACGCAGCGGCTCGTTCTGATACGAAAGCCCACCCCCACATATTCCAAACTAAGGAGGCGGAAACAGATGAAAAAACGCATTCTCAGCATCGTCCTGTGTCTGGTCATGGTGTTCAGCCTGCTGCCGTTCACGGCAAGCGCGGCAAGCAGCGGCACGCCGATCAACGACATGAACTTCCCCGACCCGGTGTTCCGGGAATACGTGCGCAAGATCGCCGGCGGCCCGGCCCTGACGAATGAGAAGGTCCGGCAGATCGAAGCACTCGACGTCAGCGATGATAACATCAAAGAGGTGCTCGGCAAACGCGACCCCATCACGAGTCTCAGGGGCATCAAGTACCTGAAATATGTGAAGGATCTCAATTGCAGCGGCCAGGAACTGAAAACGCTCAATCTGGAGCTGAACTCGAGAGTGGAAAAGCTCAACTGCTCCGGAAACAAGCTCACCGGTCTGTGGCTCGACCCGAGGGGCAACTCGCTCAAGTATCTGACCTGCAGCGTAAACGAGCTCACCGCGCTCGACCTGAGCAAGAGCTCAGAGCTCACCGAGCTGTCCTGCAGCAGCAATAAGCTCACCTCGCTCGACCTGAGCGCCAACAAAAAGCTCCAGAAAATCGTCGCGCAGACGAACGCGCTGACGACCCTCGACACCCGGAACTTGCCGGAGCTGACAGATCTCTATCTTTGGGGCAATCATGACCTCAAATCCATTGATGTCAGCAAAAACACCAAGCTGGAGTTTCTGAGTGTCTCCCATTGCAAGCTGACCTCGCTCAATGTGAGCAACAACCGGAAGCTGGTTAAGCTCTATGTCGATGATAACCAGCTCACCGCGCTCGATGTGCGCAGCAACTACATGCTCAAGAAGCTGGGCTGCTATGAAAACCAGCTCACCGCGCTCGACCTGAGCAGCAACGTCTCCCTCGAGTATCTTGGTGTTAACGACAATCCGATCACCGAGCTCAATCTTCACCCGCTGAGCAATCTGCAGGAGCTTTCGTGTTACAAAATGAAGCTCACAAAGCTGGATGTGAGCCGCTGCACCGAGCTCCGGCGATTGTACTGCAACGACAACCAGATCGAGACGCTCGACCTGCGCAGCAACAAAAAGCTCGAAACGCTCCAATGCCAGAATAACCGTCTCTCGTGGCTGAACCTGAGCAGCAACACGGCGCTCGATCCGCGCTATGTGGACTGCTCTGGCAACGTCTACGACATCAAGGTCGACCGGAACCTCCAGTATAAGGTCTATCCCGACCTGCCGTGCTACGGCGCGACGGAGGGCACATACTTCACGGCCGCCCGCGCGAGCGACTGGACCGGCGGCACGGTCAGCAAGGTCGACGGTTGGGACGTCCTGACGCTCGATAACGCCAGAGTCAAGGAGGTCACCTACAAGTACGACACCGGAAACGCCAGGATCGGCAAGGTGGCGTTTACGCTCAAGACCGAGGTGCCCGCAAAGTATATCACCATTTCCTTCGACCCCAACGGCGGCACCGGCACAATGCAGCCCGTGAGGGTAAAAGCGGGCGTGGATTTCACGCTCCCCGAATGCACCTTTACGCCGCCCGCAGGCAAGGAGTTTGCCGGCTGGCTCGCACCGAACGGTAAAGTATTCGCCGCCGGTGCAAGCGTACACGACTACAACGACTGTGTCCTCAAGGCGACATGGAAGGACAAGGAAGTGACAGAAGTCACCATCTCCTTTGACCCCAACGGCGGCACGGGCACGATGCAGCCCATGAAGGTCAAGTCGGGCGAGGAATTTGAACTCCCCAAATGCACCTTTACGCCGCCGGAGGGCAAGGAGTTTGCCGGCTGGCTCGCAGTAGACGGCACAGTGTTCCCCGCCGGTGACGTCGTGATCAGCTTCAGCAGCAGTGTCCTCAAGGCAACGTGGAAGGACACGGCGGAAGTCGACGTGACGCAGATGTTCACCGACGTGACGAAAAACTGGGCCTACCCCGGCATCCAGTACTGCGTGACGCATCAGCTGATGTCCGGCGTCGGCGGCAATCTGTTCGCACCGAAGATGACGACGACGCGCGCGCAGATCGTCCAGATCCTCTATAATCTCGAGGGTGAGCCGAAGGTGAGCGGCACCACGCCGTTTACCGACCTGACGCAAAACTGGTACAAGGACGCAGTCCTCTGGGCGTACCAGACCGGGGTCGTCTCCGGTACGTCCGCCACGACGTTTGCGCCCGACCTGCCGGTGACGCGCGAGCAGATCGCCGTCATCCTCATGGAATACATGACGCGTGTGCTCAAGCTCGAGCGCACGTGGACGCCCGCCGATCTGAGCGTCTTCCCGGATGCGGGCAGCGTGTCCGGCTGGGCGAAGGACGCGCTGGCGGATGCCGTGGCCCTCGGCCTGATCTCCGGTGCGAGCAACGGCGGCCAGACTTATCTTGAGCCGCAGGGCAGCGCGACGCGTGAGCAGGTCGCGACGATCCTGATGGAGTTTTGCAAGAACGTGAAGAAGTAATCGACCAAATGAACAGCCCCTCAGATCCATTCGGATCTGAGGGGCTTTGCATATACATTCACTCCGCGGCCCGGACGGGGATGCGGATCTCGGTCACAAATTTGTCCGGGTCGCTGGTCAGACCGTAGTCGATCATCGTGATCTCGCGCGAGAAGTCCGCCGGGGCGAGCGCGTGCGCGCGCAGGAAGTCCATCAGGCGCGCATACTGCGCCGGGGCCTCGGGGTGGCTGCCGCGAAAGCACACAGCGGCGCACGTCGTCTCGGGCAGGACGGTCACGTCGCCGTCAAAGGCGTCCTCGTCGTCGAGCACGAGAAACGCGCGGTCATACGGCGCGAACTGCCCGGCCGCGAGCCGCTCGGCCGAGAGGCCCACGCCCACCTTGCCGAGGAACACCACGGCCTCCGCCTGCGAGCGCTCGAGCATGCGGATGGACGGCTCCATGTCGAGAAAGCTGTGCAGCTCGAGCGCGCCGGACATCCACACGATGCGGCACGCGGGGCTGCGCACGAGGCGGATGGTATCGAGCTCCGCCGTCTGCGCGGCGTGCAGCTGGCGCAGGCGGTTGTCGATCTTGCGCTCCACGCGCTGCAGCTCCGCCTGCTTGCGCGCGACGGCGGCCTTCTGCTCGCGCAGCAGCTGCTCGATGCGCCCGACGTCGCGGTTGCGCAGAAAGGCGCGGATCTGCCCGAGCGGCATGTCCAGCGCGCGCAGATAGCGGATGGTATTGAGCACCTCAAACTGCCGCGGCCCGTAGTAGCGGTAGCCGGTCGCGGGGTCGGTGTATTCCGGCGTGAGCAGGCCGATGGTCTCATAGTGACGCAGGCTGCTCACGCTCAGGTGAAACAGCTGCGCCACGTCGCCGATGGAAAAGAGCTCCTGCGTGCGCGCCATGTCAGTCCTCCTCCGGCACGAGCCGGCCGCGCCGCCGCAGCACCAGAAACGCGATCACGCAGATGATAACCGACAGCAGCGAGCCCGCTGCCGTGGCCAGGCCCATGGGCAGCAGCGTCGTGGGAAACCACTTGCTCGTCAGATACGCGCCCGGCACGCGCACGAGCACGACGGCCGTGATGTTGTGCAGGAACGACAGCTCCGAGCGGCCGATGGCGCAGAAATACCCGCTGAAGCAAAAGTGCAGCCCGGCGAAGCAGCAGTCGAGAATATACCCGCGCAGGTACTGCCCGCCCGCGGCGGCGACGGCCGCGCTGTCCGTGAACAGCCCCACGACCGGCTCGGCCACGAACTGGATGATGACCGAGATGAGGATGCCGAAGCCAAACGCGATAGCGATGGCGTACCACAGCGTCTGCAGCGCGCGGCGGGGCTTGCCCGCGCCGATGCATTGCGCGCCGAGGGCCGACACCGTCGAGAGCATGGACGACGGCACGAGGAACAGAAAGCTGATGATCTTCTCCACGATGCCGACGGCGGCGGCGTCCGTGAGGCCGCGGCGGTTGGCGATGACGGTGATGAACAAAAACGCGATCTGGATCAGCCCGTCCTGCAGCGCGACCGGCACGCCGATGCGCAGGATGCGGCCCATGACCGCCCGCTGCGGGCGAAAATCACCCCGCGTGAGGGCGATGCCGTCGCGCTCGCGGCGGATAACGAGCAGCGACACGACCACACTGACTGCCTGCGCGAGCGTGGTGCCGAGCGCGGCGCCCGCCGGGCCCATGTGCAGCGCGCCCATGAACAGATAGTCGAGCGCGATGTTCGCCGCGCACGCGACGGCGATGAAATACATCGGGCGCTTCGAGTCGCCCAGGCCGCGGAAGATGGACGCGATGATGTTGTACGCCGTGATCAGCGGCACGCCGAGAAAGCAGATGCGCAGATAGGCGACCGTTCCGGGCACGGCCTCGGCCGGCGTGAACATGACCGCCGCGATCGGCCGCGCGAGCGCGAGCAGCAGCCCCGTCAGCACGACGCTCAGCGCCAGAAACAGCGTCGTCGTGTTGCCGATGTAGCCGGCCGCGCCCCGGCGGTCGCGCGCGCCGACGGCCTGGCCGATCGTGACCGTCGCGCCCATGGCAAGGCCGACGATCATGACCGTGAGCATGTGCATGACCTGACTGCCGATGGCCACGGCCGTCGTGCTCGCCACGCCCTCATACCGGCCGATGATGAACAGGTCGGCCATGCCGTAGAGCGTCTGCAGGAAGTACGAGAGCAGATACGGCAGTGAAAAGCGCACGATGTTGCCAAAGACGCTGCCGGTCGTGAGATTTTTCCCCATGGTGCTTGCCCCTTTGCGTGGAATACCGTCATTCTAAACGCTACAACGGTTGTAGAGTCAAGGCTTTGTTTGCCCCGGCGCGGATTTTTTTCGCGCCGGAGCCGAAAATGCTCAGAACGTCAGGCGCATCTGATACCAGACGACGCCGCCGTGGGTAGATTCCGACACGCCCTCGCTCACGAACCCGAACTTCGCGTAGTAGTGCACGAGCCGGTCCTTGCACGTGAGCACGAGGCCGCGGCGGCCCTGCGCGCGCGCATCGGCGATGGCGCGCTCGATGAGCTGCCCCGCGTAGCCGCGCCGGCGGTAGTCGGGCAGCGTGTTCACGCCGAAGATCATCTGCCACGCGCCGTGCGCGTCGTGCAGGGACGCGTCGGCGTAGAGGTCGTCCGTGAGGTCGGCGCGGTCGGTGACCATGCCGTCCACGAACGCGATGAGCGTGCCGCCGTCAAACAGCAGCCAGAAGTGGTCGCCGTAGTGCGTCAGACGGTCTGCGAGCTCCTCCCGCGTCGCGGCCTCCGCCGCCGGGAAGCACGCCGCCTCCACCGCCGCCACGGCGTCGAGGTCGGCGAGGGTCGCCGTGCGCATGATTTTATCCATCGTTATGCCTCCGTTTCGTCCAGCAGCAGCGCGGCCAGCTCCGCCACCGTGCGGCAGTAGTGCGGGCAGATGCGCTGCATCGTTTCGATGATGTGCGGCACGGTGTGCGTCCACCCCGCCGCGATGAAGTCCACGCCCGCGCGGTCGGCCATGTCCTTGCCGGGCTTGAGATCGTCGATGACCACGAGCTGCTCCGGCCGCAGGCCGAGCTCGCGCTCGATCTGGTAAATGGGCCACGGCGCGGGCTTGCGCCGCTCGGGGTCTGAATCCCAGCCGTAGATGCGCTCCGGCGCGGGCAAGCCGTGCGCGCGGTAGTCGCGCAGGATGTTTTCCGGCACGGAGTGGCTCACGACGCAGATGTGCCCGCCCGCAGCGCGAAACCGGTGCAGCAGGTCGTGCATGCCGGGGAACGTGTCGGGCACGTGCGTGCGCACATAGTCCAGCCACGTCTGATACTGGATGTCCATTTCCGCGTCGGAAAAGCCCAGAATGTCGCTGCACAGGGCGCCGAAGCCCGGCTCGAACGAGTAGGAAAAAAAGTCGTCGAGCGTCATGTGTACGTCCGGCCGCAGCTTTTGCAGCGTCTGCACGAAGGCCGGGTAATTGATGGTCGCGGTGCTGTTGACGACGGTGTCGTCGTGGTCGAGCACCAGGCACTGGTAGCGCATACGCGCCGCCTCCTTTGTCTCACATTGCACAGCATTTTACCACGAACCCCGGTGGAATACCACCACCGGCACAAAAACGCCCGGACGAAGTTTTCCCCCGTCCGGGCGGATGCCGTTGTGCACATTGCCGTCAGAAGCTGCCGGCGGCGGTGGACGCCCCCGCGCCCCAGAGCAGCACGCGCAGCACGCCGATGAGCGCGAGGTGCGCGGGATAATAGACGTAAAAGAGCTTGCCCATGCCCCGCCAGCGGCCCCGCGTGCCGTCATAGCACCGCAGCAGCGGGATGGCGAGGCACGTGCCGAGTTGCACGAGCGCATATACCTTATCTATAAAGAAGAAATACACGAGCGCGTACACGGCCGACCACACCATGAGCCAGCACATCTGCTTTCGGAAGTCTCCGCGCGCCTGCCCCATGAACAGGATCGCCATCGCGGCCACGCAGCTCCAGTCCGACGGGAAGGTGATGGCGCAGATCCCAAACGTCAGCACGAGTTTGATCCAGCCTTTCAGCCGTGCATCGTCGTGGATGACGAGCAGCACGAGGCCCCACGCGAGCGACCACACGACGCCCGTCTGGTTAAACGGCCCGGTGGACAGCGGCACAAACGGGATGCCGAAGCAAAAATCATACGCAAAGTGCGAGACGGCCGCGAGCGTGAACAGGCGCGCCGCGTACTTTTTCACATCGTGCGTGTAGTGGTAGCCCTCGACGATGAAAAACCACATGATCGGCGCCGTCACGCGGCCGAGCAGGTGGCACACGAGCACCCACCAGTCGGCGGCGTAGCCGGGCCAGAGCGTCCACGTGAGGTGGTCGAGCGTCATGGCGAGGATGGCGATGCCCTTGAGCGCGTTGCCGCTCAGGGCCGGTCTGCGGGTCTGGAGCATGGGGGCACCTCCGGAAAACGAGTTTTCTCTTTTTCAGCATAGCAAATCCGCGCCGCCGCGTCAATGCCCGCCGCGCAGAAGAAAACCGCCCGCGGCAGCGCTGGCTGCCGCGGGCGGACGTGTCCGGATGCGGTTTCAATTCTCGTCGGTCTCAGCCGTTTCGCCGAGGCCCGCGTCGTCCTCCCCGAGGATGCCGAGCTTGCCGATGGCGTGGCGGCACAGCGCCGCGTACGTCTGCTCGCTGATGTCGTGCTCCATCTTGCAGGCGTCCTCCTCGGCGGTCTTGGCGTCCACGCCGAGATCCATGAGAAACTTGGTCAGCGTGTGGTGCCGGTCGAGCATACTCGAGGCGATGTCCATCCCGCTCGGCGTGAGCGTGATGAGCCCGTCACGGTCCATGGTGATGTAGCCGTTTTCGCGCAGACGCTTGGTCGTGTAGGTCACGCTCGGCTTCGTGACGCCGAGGTGCTCCGCAATGTCGATCGAGCGGATGTAGCCGTGTTTCTGCTGCATCATCAGCATCGCTTCCAGATAGTCCTCCGCGGCTCTCAAGATCTGCATAGCGGATTCCACCAACCTTTTCGTAAAATTGCTTCTAGGTTAGCACACCTTAACCAAAAATGCAAGCAATGCAAAAATTTTTACAAATACCCCTTGACACGCGCTGTTAGATAGATTAAACTTTAGCAAGGTTAGGGAAGTTTAACTTATGTTAAACAAATATAACCGTTCTTTTTTCATCCAGGGTTAGCACGCTCTAACCATTTACCAGTGGAGGGATATCTATGATGCCGCTGAATCTCGCCAACATCGGCGAGGAGACACTGATTCTGAAAGTCGGCGGGAACCCGGAGACCAGAAAGCATTTGGCCGATCTGGGTTTCGTCCCCGGCGGGACGGCCATGGTCGTATCGGCAATCGGCGGGAACCTGATCGTGAAGGTCAAAGAATCCCGCGTTGCCATCAGCGATGAAATGGCACGCAAAATCATGATTTAAGGGAGGAAGCACGATGAAAACGCTGCGAGAAGCCAAGATCGGCGAAACGGTCAAGGTGGTGAAGCTGCATGGTGAGGGCGCCATCAAGCGCCGCATCATGGACATGGGCATCACGAAGGGCACCGAAGTGTATGTGCGCAAGGTCGCGCCGCTCGGTGATCCGGTGGAAGTCACGGTCCGCGGCTATGAGCTGAGCCTGCGCAAGGCCGACGCCGAGATGATCGAAATTCAGGCGTAAATCAGCAAACAAAAATTTTATTACATAAGGTAGGATCCCCCATCAGCAGAGGAGAATATCGCAAAGGAGCATCCGAATGGAAAAGCAAATCAAGATTGCCTTAGCCGGCAACCCGAACTGCGGCAAGACGACGCTGTTCAATGCGCTGACCGGCTCCAATCAGTTTGTGGGCAACTGGCCGGGCGTCACGGTCGAGAAAAAGGAAGGCCGCCTGAAAAAGCATGACAACGTCATCATCATGGACCTTCCGGGCATCTACTCGCTCAGCCCGTACACGCTCGAAGAGGTCGTCGCCCGTAACTATCTGATCGATGAGCGCCCGGACGCCATCCTCAACATCGTGGACGGCACGAACCTCGAGCGCAACCTGTACCTGACCACGCAGCTGACCGAGCTGGGCATCCCGGTGGTCATGGCCGTGAACATGATGGACATCGTGCGCAAGAGCGGCGACCAGATCAACATCAACCAGCTGTCGCAGCAGCTCGGCTGCAAGGTCGTGGAAATCTCGGCCCTGAAGGGCGACGGCGTCATGGCCGCGGCAGAAGCCGCCATCGACGCTGCCAAGTCCACCAAGACCGTGCCGATGCACACGTTCTCCGGCCCGGTCGAGCACGCGATCGCCCACATCGAAGAGGCGGCCGTGCACACACTGCCGGAAGAGCAGCAGCGCTGGTACGCCATCAAGATCTTTGAGCGCGACGACAAGGTGCTCGCCAAGCTCCACATCCCCGAGGATGTGCACGCGCACATCGAGGCGGACATCAAGGCCGCCGAGGAGGAGCTCGACGACGACGCCGAGTCCATCATCACCAACGAGCGCTATGTCTACATCGCGGAAGTCATCCGCGCCTGCTACCGCAAGAAATCCAAGGCCAAGCAGTCCACGTCCGATAAGATCGACCGCATCGTCACCAACCGCTGGCTGGGCCTGCCGATCTTCGCCGTGGTCATGTTCCTCGTCTACTGGGTCGCCATGGTCGCCGTCGGCGCGCCCGCGACCGACTGGGCCAATGACGGCGTGTTCGGCGACGGCTGGCACCTGCTGGGCATCGGCTCGAGCGCCTATAACGACGCCAACGACGAATACACCGCCGCGACCGAAGCGGTCGACGCGTTCCTGGGTCTCGACACCGAAGCCGAAGACTTCGATGCCGACGCCGCGCTCGCGGACATGAAGGACTTCGTGCCGAGCTCCGACACCGCGACCGTTATGGTCGAGGACGAGGAGACCCTGGCCGAGAACGAAATGACCGCTTACTACGACGCCATCCCCGATGACGCCGACGAGGACAGCACCGTGGGCATGACGTATGTCGACGCGGTCGCCTACCTCGAAGCCAACGGCTTTGACGCGCCCGATCCGGCCGACTACGGCGTCTGGGTCCCGGGCATCCCGGTCCTGATCGGCAACGGTCTGGAAAAGGCGGGCTGCGCCGACTGGCTCAGCGGCCTGATCCTCGACGGCATTGTCGCCGGTGTCGGCGCGGTGCTCGGCTTCGTGCCGCAGATGCTGGTCCTGTTCCTGATGCTGGCCTTCCTCGAGGCCTGCGGCTACATGTCCCGTATCGCCTTCGTGCTCGACCGTATCTTCCGCAAGTTCGGCCTGAGCGGCAAGTCCTTCATCCCGATGCTCATCGGCGTCGGCTGCGGCGTGCCGGGCGTTATGGCTTCCCGTACCATTGAAAACGAGCGTGATCGCCGCATGACGATCATGACCACCACCTTCATCCCCTGCGGCGCGAAGGTGCCCTTCATCGGCATGATCGCCGGCGCCCTGTTCGGCGGCAGCGCCTGGGTCTCCACCTCCGCGTACTTCATCGGCATGGCCGCGATCATCATCTCCGGCATCATGCTCAAGAAGACCAAGATGTTCTCCGGCGATCCGGCTCCGTTCGTCATGGAGCTGCCGGCCTACCACTGGCCGACACTGGGCAACGTGCTCCGCTCCATGTGGGAGCGCGGCTGGTCCTTCATCAAGAAGGCCGGTACGATCATCCTGCTGTCCACGATCCTCGTCTGGTTCACCACGTACTTCGGCACGGTCGACGGCACGTTCCGCATGCTGTCCGAGGACGAGATCGACTACTCCATCCTCGCTGCCATCGGCGGCGTCCTCGCCTGGATCTTCAAGCCCCTCGGCTGGGGCAACTGGCAGGCGGCGGTCGCCTCCATCACCGGCCTTGTCGCCAAGGAGAACATCGTCGGCACGCTCGGCATCCTCTACGGCGGCGGCGACGGCACCGTATACCAGAACATCGCGGCTGCCTTCAACGGCATCAGCGGTTACAGCTTCCTGGTGTTTAACCTGCTGTGCGCTCCGTGCTTCGCGGCCATCGGCGCCATCAAGCGCGAGATGAACAGCCGGAAGTGGACGTGGTTCGCCATCGGCTATCAGTGCGGCTTCGCTTACCTGATCGCCCTGATGATCTACCAGTTCGGCTGCGCCTTCACCGGCAACCTGAACGTGATCGGCCTCATCTGCGCGATCCTGGCGCTGGCCGGCATCATCTACATGCTGGTGCGTCCCTACAAGGAAGCCACCACGCTCAAGGCCTGAGCCTTTCCAAAATTCGTAAACGCAAAGGAGTGATTTTCCATGTTCAGCTGGATTGGCGCGAACCTCTCTACGATTTTGATTTCGATTGTACTCATCGCCATTGTCACCTTCATTTCCCTTTCCCTGATCCGCCAGAAGCGGCAAGGGAAATCCTCCTGCGGCGGCAACTGTGCCCATTGCGGTGCGCAGTGCCATAGCTGCCACCCCAAAGGGCAGTGAACATTTTTGGACAGACAGAGTCCCCCAGCTCTGTCTGTCCTTTTTTTATGCAACGCACAATATCTTAACAAACAATTCAGACGATTCTTCACAGAATCGTCATCCTTTTTTCGGGAACCAATTTACAATGGGAGCGTCTCATCCTGTAAAGCACCGAGGCCCTCCGGCCGCGGGGAAAGGAAACCATCACCATGAAATTTCTCAAACGGGCCCTGCCCATTGTGCTCGCCGTGTGCCTGCTCGCAAGTCTCTGCGCCGTGTCGGCCATCGACGCCGGCGAGACGCGCACCGTCATCGGCGCCGACCTCACGGACGAGCAGATCAAGACCGTCTACAAGACCTTCGGCATCGAGCGCGGCAGCGTCAAGGAGCTGACCGTCACGAACAAGGACGAGCGTCAGTATCTCAGCGGCGTCATCAGCGACGCGCAGATCGGCACGAAGTCCATCTCCTGCATCTCCATTGAGGTGCTCGAGGCCGGCAAGGGCATGACCGTCAACACGTCGCACATCACCTACTGCACGAGCCAGATGTACATCAGCGCGCTGGCCACGGCCGGCATCACGGACGCGAAGATCAGCGTGGCCGCGCCGTTCGACGTCTCGGGCACCGCGGCGCTGACGGGCGTGTACAAGGCGTATGAGGACATCACGGGCACGAAGCTCGACGAGACCGCCAAGGCCGTCTCCTCGCAGGAGCTGGCCACGACGGCGGAGCTCGCGCAGGCCATCGGCGACTATGACTCGGTCGAGATCGTCAACGAGCTCAAGCTCATCCTCAACGAGACGAAGGACATGACCGACGCGGAGCTGCGCGCCAAGATCAAAGAGATCGCCGCCGAGTACGACGTCACGCTCACGGACGACCAGATGACCCAGCTCGTGAACCTCTGCCGCTCGCTCGAAAAGCTGGACACGAACGCCCTGCTCTCGAAGGTGCAGGCCGTGCAGGACACGCTCAAGCAGCTGGCCGGCGCGAAGGAAAAGGTCGCGTCCTTCACCGGCAAGGTCAAGGACGTCATCACCGCCATCGGCGACTTCTTCGACCGCGTAATCTCTCTCTTCCGCAAGTAACCCCGGATATGCTGACCCGCCCGCAGGCCCTGCCTGCGGGCGGGTTTTTATGCGCATTTTTCGTCTTAGCCGCGCAGCACCCGGTCCGTGCGCACGAGCACCGGCACGGTCACGATAAACGTCACCGCATCGGCCGCCGCCATGAAATACAGCACGCCGTCGAGTCCGAACCACACCGGCAGCAGCAGCACGAGCCCCACGCCCAGCACGATCTCGCGCAGGAGCGACAGCGCCGTGCTCGTCCACGCCTTGCCGAGCGCCTGCAGGTAGATCATCGCGCCCTTGTTCACGCACGAGAGTGCGGCCGCGCCGAGAAACCACCGGATGCACCGCACGGCGAAGTCCGTGTAGTACGCACTCTCGTTTTTCGCGCCGAAGAGATCGGCAAATACGCCCGGGCAGCTCTCAAACAGCGCCGTCGCCACGAGCCCCACGACCGCCTCGGCCAGCAGCAGCCGGTGCAGCAGCGCCCGCGCCCGGTCGCGCCGCCCGGCGCCGATGTTGTACCCCACGACGGGGATGCACCCGGCCGAGAGCCCGATGGCAATGGAGATGACGATCTGGAAAAACTTCATGACGATGCCCACGACCGCCGTCGGGATCTGCGCATACTGCGCCTGGCCGAACACGGGGTCGAGCGCGCCGTATTTGCGGCACATATTGAGCACCGCCGCCATGGAAAACACGATGCTGATCTGCGACAAAAAGCTCGTCATGCCCAGCGGCAGAAACGCGCGCAGCAGCTCACCCCGCAGCCGGAAGCTGCTCCGCTGCAGCCGCACGGCCTTCATATGCAGCAGATACGCCGCCGCCAGCACGGCCGAGAGGATCTGGCCGATGACCGTTGCAACGGCCGCGCCCATCATGCCCCACCCGCACGGGAAGATGAAGATGGGGTCGAGGATGATGTTGCACACCGCGCCCGCCAGCAGCGACAGCATGGCGTAGCGCGGGCTGCCGTCGGAGCGAATGATGGGGTTCATCGCCTGGCCGAACATGTAAAACGGGATGCCGAGCGCGATCCAGAAGCAGTATTCGCGCGAGAGGGCGAACGTCTCGGCGTTGACCGTCGCGCCGAACGCCGTCAGGATCGGATCCATGAAGATGAGGTACACCGCCATGAGCACAACGCTGACAATGAGCGTGAGCACGATGGCGTTGCCGACGCTGCGGTGCGCCTGCTCCTGCTCCCCCGCGCCGAGGCGGATGCTGACATAGGCGCAGCAGCCGTCGCCGATCATGGTGGCGATGGCGAGCGCGATGACTGTCAGCGGGAACACGACGCTGTTGGCCGCGTTGCCGTAAGAGCCGAGGTAGCTCGCGTTGGCGATGAAGAGCTGGTCGACGATGTTGTACAGCGCGCCGACGAGCAGCGACAGGATGCACGGCAGCGAGAATTTGCGCATCAGCGCGCCGACCGGCTGCTCGGCGAGAAAGGAATTGGACTGGGATTCGTTCATGCTTGCCTCCGATTTTTCCGCCCAAAGGCAAAAAAACGGCACACGCCGCGCGTGTGCCTGCAAACCTCGGAAGCCGACACACACCACGCTCGCATACCGTTTCGTATCCGAATGCTGTGCATCCGTGTATCGTGCCTTCAAGCCAGATTTGAAATTTTACGGGAGATATTATACCAGCCCGCGCCCGAAAAAGCAAGCCCCCGCATACCCGGCCGGGACGGATAAAGCGCGGGCGGTGCATCAGCACCGCCCGCTGCGATTCATGCTTTCCTTACTTTTCTGCCTGCCGCTTTTTCCGGCGCTTTTCGCGTGCCTTTTTGCGCTTTGCTTTCCATTTCTGCCAGTCGCGCGCCATGGCTCTTTTCTCGCGCGCGTAGATTTCCGCCCGCGTGCGGAACATCCGGTCGAACGGCTCGGGAATGAACGCGCCCAGAGGTGCGTTCATTCTGCCGAACAGTTGAAATTTAATCACGCCGTGTCCGGGGCGTATCTTGTCGATGCGGGTCTTGGGCAAGGGGTCTGCGGACATCAGGACAAACTCGTAGCCCGTGTGGTACATGTCCGAACCCCACATCACATTTCCTTCCCGGAATTGCCGGATCTCTACGTGCCGGAGCTCCGAATACGGAATTTTGACGCTGCGCATGAAGAGTGCGTGCCACTTGACATAGTCTGCTGTCAATGTCAATTCGCCAAAAATAAGTGGCCATAAATGGAATGCTGCGTATCCACCTAAAATAAAAATCAACGCTAAAAAAGAATACATCAACCCGTTCTCAAAATGCAGCCCATTCTGTATCACATCTTCCACGGCCCAACATATTAACACGAGAGAAAAAACGATTCCGGCCAGCCAAAACAATCGCGCAACCAGCAAAATCACATGTGGATACAGTGTTTTCCGCTTCTTTCGCGCGGTGGTTTGGCACTTTTCTTCATGCATGGCGTCATTTTTCCAGCGCGGCGAGCTTCTCGCGCCGGATGCGGTCGGCGTCCCGGCGGACGAAGTACGCGGGGATGAGGATGAACACCGCGCTCACGGCCGCGGCCAGAAATAGCTCATACGGGTAGAGGTAGCTGCTGGCATAGCTCGGGTACTTGGCGAGGATGGCCGCCGTCGGCTCGAGTGCGACGGCCCGGATGATGAGCGGGTCGATGATGCTCGCAAGCACCATGGGCAGCATGATGTAGATGACCATCTTCACGCTCTGCGACGCGCCGGCGCGCCCGGCGGGCGTATAATCGCGCGACGAGGCGGTGAACAGCCCCGCCATGGCGAGGTTTCCGGCCATGATGCACGTGCCGCCAACGCACAGCAGCGGCATGGCGTGACCGATGAATTTGATGCTGTAGGCGATCAGTCCGCCGAGCACCTGCATGGCGGCCACGGGGTAATAAAATTTCTCCTTGCCGAAGCGGTCCATGGCCTTACCCGCGAGCACGGACAGCACGGCCGAGGCGAGCACGACGATGCCGATGGGCAGGATATAGTTCTCGATGCCGAGCGTGACCTCGACGAGCGAGATCATGTACGGCTGCCACAGCTGCATGGCAAGGCCGGAAAACATCATGCCGAGAAAGCAGATGTAGATCATCTTGTTGGCGCGGATGTTCGCCGGGCGGAAGGCGTAGAGCACGTCGCGCAGGTACGTGTCGCCCTGCACGGGGCGCAGGGCCGGACTGTCGCGGAAGATGCACAGGCCGAGCACGCCGGCCGCGCTCGTCAGGCCGCCGAGCACGAGGAAAAACCCCGTCCAGTTGCCATGCACAGTCATGCCGTCAAAGCCGGCGAAGATGACGATGAGCGCGAGGATGGGCATGATGCTCAGCACGATGTCCACGACGCCGCGGTTCGTGACGTCGGTCACGTCCGTGACCCAGGCGGAAAAGGCCGAGTCGTTGGCCGTGCTGCCGATGGCGGACATGACGCAGTCCATGACGACGAAGAGCGTCACCGCGAGGCCGACGTCGCCGCCGACCTGCCCGTTGCCGAAGAGGGCGAACGCCGCCGTCGTGATGCCCCAGAGGATGTACCCCCAGCAGACGAAGGCGCGGCGCTTGCCCACGCGGTCCGACCACGCGGCGCTGAAGATCGTCGCGAGTGCGGCGGCGATGGCGCTGGCCGCGACGGTCGCGGACGTGGCCCAGCCGGCAGCCGTGATGTTTTTCTGAATGTAGGTGGAAAAGTAGACGTTCTCGACCATCCAGGCGATCTGCCCGATGAAGCCGAACACCAGCAGACTCGTCCAGACGCGCGCGCCGAGCGGCGTCGCCTTTTTGACGACCAGATTCTCCTGCATGAAAGTTCTCCCCTTTGCAAGGCGTTGTCACCCGATTATACCATGTTCTCCCCCCGCCCGGCAACCGGGAAACCGGCTTCCTGCCGCGCGGCGCGGCCGTGTCAAAAAATTTTCAAAAATTTTTTTGCGCCCATGCATTAAAAAAAGAAGTTGGCGCATTATTATGGCAGAACGGAAATGAAACATGTTTTCGTGAGACAGAGCTTGCTTTCCTCATAAGGTTGTTTACCGGTTATTTACAACTTTACCCCACACACACAAAAAACTTTTGCTTGCTCTGCAGCGCCTGCGCGACACCGCGCGGGCGCATTCTCTTTTAAAAGCAGCGCCCGGGGCCATTTTGGGCCCCGGGCGTTTTCGCGCCATCTCCTCAAGGAGATGGCGAATGCCGCGGCACGGTCACCCCTGCTGCGCCAGCCGCGGGATGTCCCCCACGCCGTCGAGCACGACGCTCGGCCGGTAGGCAAACTCGTCCAATGTTGCGCGCGTGGACACGCCGCTGAGCACGAGCACGGTGGACATGCCGCTCTCCATGCCGGAGATGACGTCGGTGTCCATGCGGTCGCCGATCATGACGGCCTCGCCCGAGTGGCAGCCGAGCATGCGCAGGCCGGTGCGCATCATGAGCGGGTTCGGCTTGCCGCAGAAATACGCCTGCTTGCCGGTGGCGATCTCCACCGGGGCGATGAGCGCGCGGCACGCGGGGGCGATGCCCTCGTCCGTCGGGCCGCAGGTGTCGGAGTTCGCGCCGATGAGCTTCGCGCCCGCGAGCACGAGATTCGTCGCCTTCGTGAGCGTGTCGAGCGAGTAGGCCCGCGCCTCGCCGATGACGACGTAATCGGGGTTGACGTCGTTCATGGTGATGCCGCGGTCATACAGCGCATTGAGCAGCCCCGCCTCGCCGAGGGCGTATACCGAGCAGCCGGGTGCCTGGTCGGCCAGAAAGGCCGCCGTAGCCAGCGCGCTGGTGTAAAAATGCTCCTCCGGCACGTCGAGCCCCATGCGCCAGAGCTTCTGGTGCAGCTCGCGCGGGGTCATGCCGCTGTTATTGGTCAAAAACAGGTATTCCTTGTGCGTGTCCTGCAGCCAGTGGATGAACTCCGCCGCGCCGGGCAGGATGTGGTTGCCGTGGTAGATGACGCCGTCCATGTCGCACAGGAAGCCTTTTTTCGCGTTGAAATCGATCATTTCCATGTCCGTTCTCCTCTCGTTGCTTCTGCTCTCAGCTTACCACGCATCCCGCCGCCGGGCAAGCGGCGGGTGTGTCAAATTTGCGTAAAGTCACAGGTCCAGCCGCAGGAAGATCGTCGTGTCCAGCGGGCTGTCGTTGTAGGGCGGGATGTCATAAAACCCGAGCGCGCGGTACATTTTGATCGCGCTCGTGAGAAACGGCAGCGTGTCGAGCAGCATGACCGTGTAGCCGATGGCGCGGGCATCATCGAGGATACGCTGCATCATCACCCCGGCGATGCCCCGGCCGCGAAACGCCGGACGCACATACAGCCGCTTGAGCTCGCACGTCGTGTCGTCCAGCCGGCGCAGCGCAATGCACCCGGCCGGCTGCCCATCGCACCACGCGATGTAGAGCCGCCCGTCCGGCAGACCGTACTTTTGCGTCAGGTCGGCGACCTCGGCGTCGTAATGCTGCAGGTCGAGATAGATCTGAAAATACGGGTCATGCGCGACGAGCATGTGCGTGTATTCCGTGAACAGTTCGCGCACCGCCTCCGGCGTGGCATAGCCCAGTTTCAGCTCCATACGCGTCCCTCCCGCGTGTCTCGATGGCATTATTTTACCGCATTTGCGCCCCGCGTCAAGTCCCCGCGAAAAAGGGCGGTATGGGCCATTGACGCGCGCGGGCAAAGCGGCTAAACTATACCTCAGTTTCTTCCCACGGAGGCGCCTATGCAAACGACAACTACCCCTTCCGGCACCGGCCGCGCGCGGCTGGGGCTGATCGTGTCCATGACCGTGTTCGGCACGATCGGCCTGTTCGTGCGCCGGATCGAGATCACCTCGGCCGAGCTCGCGCTCTGCCGCGCGGGGCTCGCGGCCGTGTTTCTGCTGCTGTATTTTCTCGTCACGCGCAGGCATCTGCGCCTGAGCGAAATCAAAAAGTCGCTCTGGCTGCTGCTGGCCTCGGGCGCGGCCATGGGCATCAACTGGATGCTGCTGTTTGAGGCGTATCAATACACGACCATTTCCCTCGCCACGCTCAGCTACTATCTCGCGCCCGTGCTCGTCACGGCGCTGTGCCCGCTGCTGTTTCATGAGCGGATGACGCGCACGCAGCTTATCTGCTTTCTCATGTCCACGCTCGGCGTCGCGCTCATCATCGGCTCCGGCGGCGTGCAGGGCGGCGGGTCGGATGTGCGCGGCATCCTCTTCGGCGTGAGCGCCGCGGTGTTTTACGCCACCGTCATCCTGCTCAACAAGTACATCACCGGCGTCCCGGCGCTCGAGCGCACGTTCGTGCAGTTTCTCGCGGCGATTCTGGTGCTCACGCCGTATGTCGCGCTCACGTCGGGCTTTCACCCGGGTGTGATGTTCACGACCGGGTGGGTGAATCTGCTCATCGTCGGCCTCGTACACACGGGCCTGACGTACTGCATGTATTTCTCCGCCATCCGGGCACTGCCGGGGCAGGAGTCGTCGCTGCTGAGTTATATCGACCCCATCGTGTCCGTGCTCGTGTCGGTGCTGCTGCTCGGCGAGCCGCTCGCCCCGGTGCAGATCGTCGGCGTCGTGCTGTTTCTCGGCTTCGCCATCGCAAACGAGTTCACGCACAAAAACGCCGAGACCACATGAGCGCCCAAAACAGAAAAACGCCGGCCTGCGGAGCATTCCGCGGGCCGGCGGCCGTTTTTATCCGATATCACAAAACCATCAGCAGTGTCCCCGCGCCGATGAGCAGACAGCCAATCAGGGACTTGGGCGTGAAGCGCTCGTGCAGGAACACGAACGCCAGCACGAGCGTGATGACCACGCTGAGCTTATCAATCGGCACGACCTTCGACGCCTCCCCAATCTGCAGCGCGCGGTAGTAGCACAGCCACGATGCCCCTGTCGCCAGACCCGAGAGGATCAGAAACAGCCAGCTCTTCCTGCTGATGTCCGTGAGTCCGCCCTGCGTGTTGGTCACGAACACCATGCCCCACGCCATCACCAGCACGACCACCGTGCGGATGGCGGTCGCAAGGTTGGAGTTCACGCCCGCGATGCCCACCTTAGCAAGAATGGACGTCAGCGCCGCAAACACGGCCGAGAGCAGGGCAAATACGAACCACATACCGTTCCCTCCGTTTCCCGCGCGGCTCACGCGTGCAGCACCGCCGCCCGCAGGCGGTCAAGATCGTCCGCATCGGGGTGCGAGCGCGCGCGGTCGAAGTTTTCGATCAGCGCGTCCAGATTCTCCGGCGGCGCCGGCAGGGCGCGCATCGCCTCATAGCGCGCACGCACCAACGGCGGCATCTTGCCCTGACACATATACGTGCCGATGACGGTGTTGCTGCCGTCCGGCACCGCCTGAACACGCGCGAGGATCGCGTCAAAGTACGCGGTGTCGACACCGAACCCCGCCGTCCCGAAGAGGAAAAGCCGCTTATTTTTCAGTGTCCGCAGCAGCGCCAGCGTGTCCGCGTCCGCGTTGCCCTTGTCCGTCCAGAAGCCGACGTAGAGCAGCTCCGACTCCGCAGCCGTCTCCCCCGCCGCGCCGAATGCGTCGCACAGCTCCGGCGGGAGCGCCGCGCGGATCGTGTCCGCAAGCAGGCGGGTGTTGCCGGTGGCGCTGCTGTAGAGGATGGAGTAACGTTCGTTATGCATGGGAAAGCCTCCTTTGCGCCGCGCCCCGGCGGCCGATGCCCGGCATCGGGCTGCGCGGCTCAGCAACAGGATACGCCATTTGCCGCCGCTTGTAAACCCCGCCGCTCAGCACAGATCGACCGCGGTGTGCGCTCATCGCGCTTACAACGCGCGCAAAAACGCGCCGATGCCGTCTGCCGTGCAGCCGTGCACCACGAACACAAGCGACTGCGCATACCACGGCGGCTCCGCGCCCGGAAAGTGCAGCGTCACCGGGTCTGCAAGCCGGAACACGCGGCCGCGCTCGTCCTCGACACATCCGGCCCGCGCGCCGCGAAACATCGCCCGCGGCAGGATCAGCTCCACCCCGCCGACCGGCGCCGGCAGCGGCGTTTTGCAGATAATTCTATGGTACACGCGGCCGCCGACCGTCCTCGTCTTTTCCGCCGCCGAATATTGTGCATACGCGATATCCGCTGCGGTGGGATCTTGCCTTGATGCCATGCGCTCACCTCCGCCGTTTTTGCTCCATGTTACCGCATTCCGCAGCCGGACGCAAAAACACCCCGCCGATGGCGGGGTGTTTTGCTGTCAGGCGATCAGATCTTCGTGACGATCTTGATGCCGGGGCCCATGGTGGACGCCGTGACGCAGGACTTGATGTACTGGCCCTTCGCGGCGGCCGGCTTGGCCTTGATGATCGCGCCGATGAGCGCGTTGTAGTTCTCGGTGAGCTTCTCAGCGCCAAAGCTGACCTTGCCAATCGGGCAGTGGATGATGTTGGTCTTGTCGAGACGGTACTCGATCTTACCAGCTTTGGCTTCCTTGATGGCGTTGGCAATGTTCGGCGTGACGGTACCGGCCTTCGGGGACGGCATCAGGCCCTTGGGGCCGAGCACTTTGCCGAGACGGCCGACAACGCCCATCATGTTGGGAGAGGCGATGACGGTGTCGAACTCGAACCAGTTCTCGCCCTGGATCTTCGCAACGAGATCCTGGCCGCCGGCGTAATCGGCGCCGGCATCGAGCGCTTCCTGGACCTGCTCTTCCTTGCAGAAGACGAGCACGCGGGTGACTTTGCCGGTGCCGTGTGGCAGGACGATGGCGCCGCGGACCTGCTGATCGGCGTGACGGGAGTCAACGCCCAGCTTCACGTGCAGCTCGACGGTCTCGTCGAACTTGGCCTTGGCGGTCTTGGTGATGAGCTCGAAGGCTTCCTGCGGCTCGTACTGAGCCTGCTTATCAATGAGCTTAGCGCTCTCTTTATAATTTTTACCTCTGAACAATTCAGTTTCCTCCTAATAAAGTGGTTCGTCGGATGGATGATCCTCCCACGATCAGGGAGCGGAATCTGACGGCTTATTCGCCGACCAGAACGCCCATGCTGCGGCAGGTGCCTGCGATCATGCTCATGGCAGACTCGATGCTCGAGCAGTTGAGATCGGGCATCTTCTGCTCTGCGATCTTGCGCAGGTCTTCCTTGCTGATGGTCGCGACCTTATCTCTCTGGGGCACGCCGGAAGCATGCTCGATGCCGCAGGCCTTCTTGATGAGCAGGGCTGCCGGGGGCGTCTTGGTAATGAACGAGAAGCTGCGGTCGGCGTACACGGTGATGACGACCGGGATCATCATGCCCATGTCGCCCTTGGTGCGCTCGTTGAAGTCCTTGGTGAACTGGCCGATGTTGATGCCATACTGGCCGAGCGCGGGGCCGACCGGGGGAGCCGGCGTTGCCTTGCCGGCGGGAACCTGGAATCTGACGTATCCAACTATTTTCTGTGCCACTTGAAAGCACCTCTTTCTTGTAAGATTTTAATCCTTGATCGCTTCGACCTGATCGAGCTCGAGGTCGACGGGCGTCTCTCTGCCGAACATGGAAACGACGACGCGGACACGGTCCTTGTCGGGCTCAAGCTCGTCCACCGTGCCGATGAAGCCCTCGAGCGGGCCGTCGGTGATCTTGACGGAGTCGCCGAGCTCATAGCCGACCACCACTTCGTGGTGCTCGACGCCGAGGTCGTAGATTTCCTGTTCTGTCAGGGGGATCGCCTTCCCGTCGGAGCCGACGAAGCCCGCGGCGCCACGCACGTTGTGCACGAGATGCCAGCTCTCATCGGTCAGCACCATCTTCACGAGCACGTAGCCCGGGAAGACCTTGCGCTCGACGGTCTTTTCACCGGAATCGGTGATCTCCTTGACCGTCTCCATCGGGATGTTGACTTCCTGGATCAGATCCTGCATTTTGCGGTTTTCCGCCGCCTTTAGGATATTCGCGGCCACGCTGTTTTCGTAGCCGGAGTAGGTATGGACAACATACCATTTTGCAAGTTCAGACATGTTATCCACCCAGCTTCAGCAGAAGCTGCACGCCCTGATCGGCCAGCGAGTCGAAGCCCCACAGAACCAGTGCAGAGACGACCATGACCACCAGGCAGACCGCGGTGTTGTTTGCCGTCTGCTTCGGCGTCGGCCACACGACTTTTTTGAGCTCGCTCTTCATGTCGCGGAACCATTTGCCGATGCGTTTGAAAAACGGGAGTTTTTTATCGACTTTCTTGACGGCTTCGGTGGAAGTTTCTTTCTTTTCCGGTTTCTTATCAGCCATGAATCATTCCGTCCTTTCGAAAGTCTTATTTGGTTTCAACGTGCTTGGTGTGCTTGCGGCAGAAGGGGCAATACTTACTCAGTTCCAGCTTTTCGGTAGTGTTCTTCTTGTTCTTCATGGTATCGTAGTTCCGCTGCTTGCACTCTGCGCATCTGAGCGTCACCTTGACACGGGATCCAGCTTTAGCCATATTTTTCGGCACCTCCTTATTGATTTCGTCCCTGTCGGGACGTGATTGCCTCCCTGTATGGGCCGAAAGGGCATAAAAAGGGAACCTCTCGACTGACAGGTAGATTCACTATACCACACTCCCTGTCAAAGGTCAAGCCTTTTTGCGCCGCTGCCAAACGGCAGAAAGCGCCGCCTCCGAAGTCCGGAGGCGGCGTTTCATATGCGGTTTTATACCCTTCAGGCGACGTCCTCGAAGCCGGGCACCGGCTTCTTGGCGGTGATGGCGCGGATGACGAACAGGGCCGCGATCACGAGCACGACGCCGATGGCGAGGCAGATGTAGACGTTCTGGATGAAGCCCGCCAGAATGTAGTTGACAAAGCAGATGATTCCGAGCGTTGCGGCATACGGCAGCTGCGTGGACACGTGGTTGACGTGGTTGCACATCGCACCGGCAGAGGCCATGATGGTCGTGTCGGAGATGGGCGAGCAGTGGTCGCCGAACACGGCGCCGGCCAGGCACGCGGACACGCCGATGATAAACAGCTCGCTCGCCGGGTCGAACACGTAGGTGACGATCGGCAGCAGGATGCCGAACGTGCCCCAGCTCGTGCCGGTGGAGAAGCTCAGCACACCGGCAACCAGGAAGATGATCGCCGGCAGGAAGCTGAACAGCGAGCCCGCGGCGGAGTTCATGACGGAGGCGACGAAGTACTTGCCGCCGAGCAGACCGGTCATGTTCTTGAGCGAGGTGGCGAAGGTCAGGATCATGATGGCGGGGACCATGTTGATGAAGCCCTTCGGCAGGCAGTCCATGGCGGCCTTGAAGCTGATGAGGCGGCGGCACAGGAAGTAGACGATCGTGAACACGAGCGCGATCAGCGAGCCCCAGGGCAGCGCGGCGAAGGCGTCGGTGTTGCCGAAAGCGCCGACAAAGTCATGGTAGTAGTCACCGGCAGCGTCCCAGTAACCGCCGACATAGACCAGACCGGCAAAGCAGGTCACGATCAGCACGGCGACGGGCAGGATCAGGTCGATGACGCGGCCGTTCTGGTTGCATTCAATGGCATCGCTGTTGGCATCGGCGCGGTCGCCGGTGGTGTAGAGGTCATTCTTGAAGCGGGCGTTCATCTCGTGCAGGCGCATCGGGCCGTAATCGAACTTCATGAGGATGAGCGCGATGATGAACACGAACGTGAGCAGCGAGTAGAAGTTATACGGGATGGCGCGCACGAACAGGTCGAAGCCGTTGTAGTCCTCGACGACGCCGGACACGGCGGCCGCCCAGGAGGAGATCGGCGCGATCATGCACACGGGCGCGGCCGTGGCGTCGATGAGGTAGGCAAGCTTGGCGCGGGAGACCTTGTGCCGGTCGGTGACGGGCAGCATGACCGAGCCGACGGTCAGGCAGTTGAAGTAGTCATCGACGAAAATGAGGATGCCAAGCAGGAAGGTAGCGACCATGGCGCCGGCGCGGGTCTTGATGTGGGTCTCGGCCCAGCGGCCGAAGGCGGCGGAGCCGCCGGCGCGGTTGATGAGCGCGACCATGGCGCCGAGGATGACAAGGAAGAGCATGATACCGGCGTTGTCGGCAACGGCGGGCACCATGCCGTCGTTGATGATGGCGTCCAGGCCGGTGATCGGGTTGAAGTTGGAGTAAAACAGTGCGCCGAGCAGGATACCGACGAACAGCGACGAGTAAACTTCCTTCGTGATGAGCGCGAGGATGATGGCGACGATCGGCGGCACGAGGGCCCAGAACGAAAACGCCATGCGGCTGGTGGATGTGATCTCTCCGGTGCCCTCGCAGGCACCGCATTCTTCACCCTGCGAGACACCGGTGCCGTTGCACGTGGTGCAGGTGATGGACTTTGCCGCATCGTCCCCGTCATCGGCGGCGAGCGCGCACACGCTCAGGAGCGAGACGGCCATCACGACGAGCAGCAGTACGGCCAGGATCTTGCGTCTGGAATTCATCTTGAAATTCCTCCCATAAAAAAATGTCATGAACAGAGCATACTGTTCATGACACTTGAAACTCCTGGTCAATGACAGCGCTCCGCGTATGCGGCAGTCCGGCGGATATTCTCCGACGGCCCAGGCAATCCCGCGGCAGGAACCTGCGAGACCCTTCGGCGGCTGCCCCTTTCCCCTCCCGGTTACCTGCCGGTGAGCGAGGGTACTGATGACGTCCGCGCCTCTATCATGCTTTGTTCAGCAAGTTCAGTATACGGTCGTCCATACGAAATGTCAACCAGTTTTATGACCAATTTGTGAATTTTGTATATTCTTGCGCTTTTCACAGGAAATGCACATATTGTTTGTGCGATTTCGACAAAAACACATGGGCGGTCAAATCGGACCGGCAAAATGGAACGCACCTGCCGGGTATCCGGCAGGTGCGGAATGGAACGGTCGTCTGACTCAGCGGCTGCCCTTGTCGTAAGGGATGCCCTCGGCCTTGGGGGCGCGGGAGCTCTTGGACGTGAAGGCGAGCACGATGATCGTGATGAGGTACGGCAGCATCTGATAGAAATGTGCGCTGATGCCGATCTGCGCGAGCAGATACACGCCGTCGCCGTTGATGTCCAGGCTGGTGTAGGCCGCGGCGATGCATTTGAACAGGCCGAACAGCAGCGACGCGCCCGCGATGTTCAGCGGCTTCCAGTTGCCGAAGATCATGACGGCAAGGGCCAAAAAGCCGAAGCCCGCCACGTCGCCGTTGGACGAGCAGTTGGCTGTGGTCAGCGCGTAGACGAAGCCGCCCATGCCGGCCAGCGCGCCGGAGATGGTCGTGCCGGCGTAGCGCATCTTGTAGACATTGATGCCGAGCGAGTCGGCCGCCTGCGGATTTTCGCCGCACGCGCGCAGGCGCAGGCCAAAGCGCGTCTTGTACAGCAGGATCGACAGGATGATGAACAGCAGGATGCACACATAGGTGGCGAGATACACTTTATTGACAAAGGTCTCCCCGAAAAAGCCGAGGTCGGCGGACTTGTCGATGCCGAGCGTGCTCTTTTTGATCATGAACCAGCTGGCCGAGTCGCCGCTGGCCATGTTGAGGGTGTTCTGGTTGGCGATGATGCGGATGAAGAACAGCACCAGCGCGGGTGCCAGCAGGTTGAGCGCCGTGCCGCCGATGGTCTGGTCGGCGCGCAGGTTGATCGACGCGAACGACAGCAGCAGCGAAAACAGCGCGCCCATGGCCGCCGACATGAGCATGGCCAGCAGCACGAGGCCCTGCAGCGTGCCCCAGTCGCCGGCGGCTTTGGCAGCGATGAAGGTGTCCACGCCCTGCATCTGGCGCACGAAGAGCACGCCGATGAACGCGCCGAAGATCATGATGCCCTCGAGTGCGAGGTTGATGATGCCGCTGCGCTCGGCAAACACGCCGGCGAGCGCCACGATCATGAGCGGGACGGCATAGATCAGTGTCTGTTGGATGAGAAAGCTCATGCCTGCTCGCCTCCTTCCGCGACGGGCGCATCCGCGTCCGGGTCTGTGATGGCCGGGTCCGGATGCAGATCCGGGTCGCCGAGCGACTGCGCGGGCTCGACGGGCTGATCGTCCGCCGGCGTGTCGCCGGACTTGCGCTTTTTCTTCCGGCCGTCGAGCAGCATGCGGATCACGAGCGAGAACGCGCTCAGATACACGATGGCTGCGATGATGACGTCCGTGATGTATTCGTTATACGCCGTGAGGTTGGTCAGCTGCAGGCCCGCGATGTCCAGCACGGACATGAAGATGGCCGTGAAGATGACGGCAATGGGGTTGTTGACCGCGAGCAGGGCGACCGGGATGCCGTTGAAGCCCTCGGCCGGGAGCGTCTGATACGTGCTCCAGAAAAACTCCGTGTTGCCGGACAGGTAGTACAGCGCGGCGCCGCCGCCGGCGAGCCCGCCCGCGATGGCCATGGACAGGACGATGTTGCGCTTGTCGCGGATGCCGGCATAGCGGGCGCTGTGGCGGTTCATGCCGCAGGCCTTGAGCTCGTAGCCGAGCGTCGTCTTGTTCATGAGGATGTACATGCCGATGGCGAAGAGGATTGCCACGAGGATACCGGCGTTGACCTGCGAGTTCGGGAAGAGCTTATCGAGGCCGAGCTTCGCCGTGGCCACTTCGTTATAGGTCGTCTTGTAGATGTAGCCGGACTTGGTGTTCTCGACCAGGTTCTTGAAATTGCTGATGTCGAACATCCACGTCACGAGGTTTGCCGCCAGCCAGTTGGTCATGATGCTCGCCAGCACCTCGTTGATGTTCAAAAACGCCTTGAGCGCGCCGGGGATCGCGCCCCAGACCGCGCCGGCGGCCACGCCGCCGAGAAACGCGAGGATCCAGATCAGCCACGGGGCGACGCTGCTCGACGGGATGCCGAGCGCGATGCACAGCGACACGAGCGTGCCCATGAGGTACTGGCCGGGCGCGCCGATGTTGAACAGGCCGGTCTTGAACGCCACGGCGACGGACAGGCCCGTCATGATCAGCGGCGTGGCGCGGAAGAGCATGTTGCCGAAGTTCGTAGAGTTGAAGCCCCACGTGAGCACGCCGGAGGCAGTGCGGCCGGTGCTGAACAGGCCGGCGAACACGAGGCGGAAGCCGTCCCAGACGCTCGACGCGCCGAGCTCCGGATTCGAGAAGCCGACGGCGGCGATGATGACGCTGCCGACGACGAGACCGATGAGGATCGACAGCAGGGACGCGAGGATCTTCTTGGTCATGTCCTTTTCATAAAGGGTGCGGAGTTTGTTCTGCTTCATGCCGATTCACCGTCCTTCCCGCTGCGCTTGGCGCCGGACATATACAGGCCGAGCTCCTGCACGGTCGTCTGCTTCGGGTCAAGCTCGCCGACGATCTGTCCCTCGTACATGACGAGGATGCGGTCGGACAGGCTCATGACCTCGTCGAGCTCGAGCGACACGAGCAGCACGGCCTTGCCCGCGTCGCGCTGGGCGACGAGCTGCTTGTGGATGTATTCGATCGCGCCGACGTCAAGGCCGCGCGTGGGCTGCACGGCGATGATGAGTGGTTTGTCGCGGTCGACCTCGCGGGCGATGATGGCCTTCTGCTGGTTGCCGCCGGACATGCTGCGCGCGATCGTGACGGCGCCCTGGCCGCTACGGACGTCGAACTGCTCAATGAGCCGGTCGGCGTAGGCGCGCACGGCGTCGCGGCGGATGAAGCCGCCGTGCTGGAACTGCGGCTCCTTGTAACGCTGGAGCACCATGTTCTGCTCGAGCGTGAAGTCGAGCACGAGGCCGTGCTTGTGCCGGTCCTCGGGGATGTGGCTCATATTCTTGCCGCGGCGGCGGATGGAGGCATGCGTGATCGTCTCGCCGCAGAGGGTAACGGATCCGCCGGTGATCTTATCAAGGCCGGTCAGGCCGTGGATGAGCTCCGTCTGGCCGTTGCCGTCGATGCCGGCGATGCAGACGATCTCGCCCGCGCGCACGGAAAACGACACATGGTCCACGGCGTTGCGCTTGTGCAGGTGCGACAGGACGCACAGGTCCTCCACGTGCAGGATCTCCTCGCCAGGGCGGGCCTGCGTCTTGTCAATGACGAGCTGCACGGGGCGGCCGACCATCATATTCGACAGCTCCTGCTTGTTCGTGTCGCAGGTGTTGACCGTGCCGATGCACCTGCCCTTGCGCAGGACGGTGACGCGGTCGGCCACGGCCATGATCTCATTGAGCTTGTGGGAGATGAACAGGATGGACTTGCCCTCGCGCGCGAACTCCTTCATCGTGGCCATGAGCTCGTCGATCTCCTGCGGGGTGAGCACGGCGGTCGGCTCGTCGAAAATGAGGATCTCATTGTCACGGTAGAGCATCTTGAGGATCTCGACGCGCTGCTGCATGCCGACGGTGATGTCCTCGACCTTGGCGTCGAGGTCGACCTTCAGGCCGTATTTTTCCGAGAGCTCCTCGACCTTTCTGCGCGCTTCCTTGCGCTGGATGAAGCCGAGCTTCGTCGTCTCAGCGCCGAGGATGATGTTGTCGAGCACGGTGAACACGTCGATGAGCTTGAAGTGCTGGTGCACCATGCCGATGCCGAGCGCGGTGGCATCATTGGGGTTGTCGATCTTGACGGGCTTGCCGTTTTTGCGGATCTCGCCCGCCTCCGGCTGATACAGGCCGAAGAGTACGCTCATGAGCGTGGATTTGCCGGCGCCGTTTTCACCGAGCAGGGCGTGGATCTCGCCCTTTTTGAGCTGCAGGGTGATGTCGTCGTTGGCCTTGATGCCAGGGAACTCCTTGGTGATGTGAAGCATTTCGATCACATACGGAGGAGCGTTGTCCATACCGCCACCTACTTTCCTATTTCTGTTTCTGTGCTTGCATATCGGCAGCCGCCGGACGGGGAACCGCGCTGCCCGGCGCGCGAAATGGCTCTGCTAATGTTTTGATTATACCTGTTTGATCGTCTGATTTCAAGGCATTCCGCCCCAAATGTGTACAGAATACGAACGAAAAAAGGAGAGAAAGCCAAAGCTTTCTCTCAGCCCGGGCGAAAACCCGGAGTTTTTCACCCGGGCCGAGACGCCGCCCGCCGGGCGGCAATGGATCTCATCCGAGGCGGGCCCTTTGCCCCCTCGGGCTCCCCCGCGGCGCACGGGTCTGCACACGGCGCGGCTGTTCCAGGGCAAACAAGAAAAGGAGAGAAAGCGTGCGCTTTCTCTCCTTAAAAGGGATCCGGTCAAATTACTTGACGAGATTGAGGGTGACGTGATCGGTGCTGGCGAGCTTGGTGAAGTCGTTGTCAATGGTGATCTCGCCCTTGACGATCTTCTCGAACATGGCGTTGTACTGGTCAACGGTCCAGTTCTTGAGGCTCCAGGTGTCGGTCGGCAGACCAACAGCGCCCTCGGCCGCGCCCAGGGTGGTGAGCTTGCCGCCGTAGTTGGCCCAATCGCTGCCGTAAGCGGCGGTCAGAGCCTGCTGAGCAGCCTCGCCGATGCCCTTGAGGGCGGAGGTGATGACGGTGTCGGAGGTGTAGGACTGGTCGACGTCCACGCCGATGACAGCCGCGTCGTTCGCGGAAGCAGCAGCGGTGATGGAGTCGAAGATAGAGCCGCCGCAGGAGAAGATGACCTCGGTGCCGTTCTTGTACCAGCCGGAGGCCAGGGTCTGCAGCTCAGCGGAGGGCTGGAAGCTCTCGCCGTATTTCCAGGTGTAGTTCATCTCGACCTTGACGTTCTTTTCGGCTGCAGCAGCCTCAGCGCCCTGAACGTAGCCGTAGCCGTAACGGCAGCAGGCATCGTTCGTACCGCCGCCGCCGCCCGTGAAGCCGAGCTTGGTGTAGCCTTCCATGACGGCAGCATAGCCGGCCAGGTAGCCGCACTGCTCTTCACGGAAGTTGATGGCAGCAAGGTTGGTCAGCTTGTCGAAAGCCCAACCGTCAATGAACACGAACTTGGTGTCCGTGAATTCCTCCGCGGCCTTCGCGAGGGCAGTGCCCTGCAGGAAGCCGGCGGCCACAACGACCTCTGCGCCGTTGTCGACAGCGGCCTTCATGGCGTCGTAACGATCGTCATCGGTGGCCTTGTCGCCGTTGGCGGGCTTATAGTACTTATAGGACTTGCTGTTGGCATTGGCGTACAGCTTCACGCCGTCGTAAGTGCCCTGGTTGAAGGACTTGTCCTTCAGATCGCCCACGTCGGTGACGAACGCGACCTGATACTTACCATCGCTGGACGTCATTTCGTCCGGGATGTCGTCTGCCTTCATAGCCGTTTTTTTGCCGTCGTCTTTCTTGTCCGTGTCCTTGGCGTCCTTGGAGCCGCAGGCGCACAGCGCAAAGACCATGACGAGCGCGAGGAGCAGAGCAACGAGCTTCTTCATGTTCATGCTGTTTTTTCCTCCATTAAAATTTTACCCGACATTCGGGCGTTTTCGGTTGCGTTTCCACAACCGGTTTCAGTATACCACACGCAGGAATTGCAAGCAATCCCATTTGTTTCGAAAATATAAAAATTTTATAAACAAAATCGGCACCTGTCCGTGCTCGGCGGACAGGTGCCCTTGCGTTAAAGATTTGCCATGTTGACGGCGGTGTCGAGCGCGATCGTGATCATCTGCACGAAGGAGTTCTGCCGCTGCTCGCTCGTGAGCTCCTCGGCGCGATAGATGTGGTCCGAGATCGTGAACAGGCCGAGCGCGCGCTTGCCGGCGCGGGCGGCGTTCATGTACAGGCCGGCGGCCTCCATCTCGATGGCGAGCACGCCCATCTTCTTCCACTGGTCGGGGCCGTCGCTGCCGTCGTCGTAGAAGTTATCGGCCGAGAGCACGTTGCCCACGTGCAGCGTGACACCGTTGGCGGCCGCCGCGGCGACAGCCTGGCTGAGCAGCGTATAGTCCGCGATGGGCGCGAACGTGCCGTTGAGGCCGAACTGGTGCGCGAAGTTGGAGTCCGTGCACGCGCCCGCACCGGCGACGACGTCCATGAGGTTCAGGTCGTCCGCAAGCGCGCCGGCCGAGCCGACGCGGATGATGTTGTCGACATCGTAGAAGTTGTACAGCTCCCAGCTGTAGATGCCGATCGACGGGATGCCCATGCCGGAGGCCATCACGGTCACGGGCACGCCCTTCCACGTGCCGGTGTAGCCCTGCACGCCGCGGACGTTGTTGACGAGCACGGGATTTTCCAGAAAGGTCTCGGCGATGAATTTCGAGCGCAGCGGGTCGCCGGGCATGAGCACGGTCTTGGCGATGTCTCCGGCTTTGGCTGCGATATGCGGCGTGGGAACAGGCATGATACTACCTCCGTTTTTCTATTTTTTCAGGTTTGGCCGCACGCGGCGGCCGGTTTTATTTTAACCGCAAAAAATGCAAAAGTCAAATTGCAACGGCCCTGCGCCTGTGGTAGAATGTTGGGGAAAAAATCGACATACGGGAGGCGGCACCATGAGCGACGTCATCACCATCGGCATCGCCGGCGGCACCGGCAGCGGCAAGACCACCATCACGCGGCGCATTCTCGACGAATTCGGCGGCGATGTGAGCGTGCTGTACCACGACAATTATTATAAGCGCCACGACGACATTCCCTTCCCCGAGCGCAAAAAGCTCAACTACGACCACCCGAACGCGTTCGACACGCCGCTGCTCGTGCAGCATCTCGACGCGCTGCGCGCCGGTCAGGCGATCGAGTGCCCGATCTACGACTACACGGTGCACAACCGCGCAGCCGAGACGATCACGGTCACGCCGGCCAAGGTCATCGTCGTCGAGGGCATCCTCATCTTTGCCGAGCCGGAGCTGCGCGAGCGGCTGGACATCAAGCTCTTTGTGGACACGGACGCCGATGTGCGCATCCTGCGGCGCATCGTGCGCGACGTGCGCGACCGCGGCCGCGACCTGGAGTCGATCGTCACGCAGTATCTGACCACGGTCAAGCCCATGCACGAGATGTTCGTCGAGCCGTCGAAGCGCTACGCCGATATTATTATCCCCGAAGGCGGGCATAATCAGGTCGCGCTCGATTTTGTCATGGAGCGCATCCGGGCCTATGTAAAGGAGCGGGATTAAATGGCCAAACTCTACTTTAAATACGGCGCCATGGGCTCGTCGAAGTCCGCGCAGGCGCTCATCACGCAGTTCAACTATGAGGAGCTGGGCATGACGGTGTGGCTCATCAAGCCGTCGGTCGACGACCGCGACGGGGCGAACATCATCCGCTCGCGCATCGGCCTGCAGCGCGAGGCGCAGGTCATTCATCCGGACGAAGACATCATCGCGACGTTTGCCCGCGCGGGCCATGCCGATGTCATCATCGCAGACGAGGCGCAGTTTTTCTCCCCGGAGCAGATCGACCAGCTGCGCCGCATCGTCGATGAGCAGAACATCCCCGTGCTGTGCTTCGGCCTGCGGACGGATTTTCTCACGCACTTTTTCCCCGGCGCGCGGCGGCTCATGGAGCTGGCCGATTCCATCACGGAGATCAAGACCGTGTGCGCCTGCGGACGCAAGGCGACGGTCAACGCCCGCATCGACGGCAATGGCCGCGTCATCACCGAGGGCGGGCAGATCCTCCTCGGCGGCAATGACAGCTATGTCGCCATGTGCCACAAGTGCTGGGTGGACAAGATCCGCGCGCAGAAGGAAGCAGAGGGCAAATGAACCGCCGCGCCAGCCGCATCCTGACGGTCTGCGCTGCCGTGTGGCTGCTGGTCATCTGGGGCCACTCGTGCATGCCCGCGGTGCAGAGCGGCGCCGAGAGCGGTGCGCTGCTGACCGTGGTGCAGCGGCTCCTGCCGTGGATGACCGACCATGTGCTGCGCAAGTGCGCGCACTTTGCCGAGTACGCCGTGCTCGGCGCGCTGACGGCGGCCGCACTGCGCACGGGCACGCATTTTTCGTGGCCGGCCGCGCTGCTGCCCGGCACGTTTGCCGCCCTGTGCGACGAGACGATCCAGCTCTTCGTCCCCGGCCGCAGCGGCCAGATCGCGGACGTCTGGCTCGACACGGCGGGCTACCTCACCGGCGCGCTGCTGACGCTGCTGATCTTCCGCCTGTGCCGGAAACGGCCCGAAGCCTGAGAAAACAAAAACCCCATGAGCCTGTGCAGTGTGCACAGACCCATGGGGTCATTTTTGTGCCTTACGCCTTCACGCGGCAGACAAGCGCGCCGTTCTCGGCGTCCACGACGAGCGTGTCGCCGGCGTGCAGGTCGCCGGAGAGGATGGTGCGGGCAATGAGCGTCTCGGCGTGGCTCTGCAGGTAGCGCTTGAGCGGACGCGCGCCGTAGACCGGGTCATACCCGTTGGCGATGATGAGCGCCTTGGCGGCGTCGGTCATCTCGAGGTTCAGGGTGCGGTCAGCCAGGCGGCTGCGCAGGGCAGCGACGAGGTTGTCAATGATGTGCGACAGGTTGTCGCGCGTGAGCGGACGGAACATGAGGATCTCATCCAGACGGTTGAGGAACTCAGGCCGGAAGGCGCGGCGCAGCTCGCCCTGCACGCGCTCGCGCGCGTCCGCGGTGATCTCGCCGTCGGGGCCGATGCCGTCGAGCAGGTACTGGCTGCCGAGGTTCGACGTGAGGATGATGATCGTGTTCTTGAAGTCCACCGTGCGGCCCTGACTGTCCGTGATGCGGCCGTCGTCGAGGATCTGCAGCAGGATGTTGAACACATCCGGGTGCGCCTTTTCGACCTCATCGAACAGCACGACGGAGTACGGCTTGCGGCGCACGGCCTCGGTGAGCTGGCCGCCCTCGTCGTAGCCGACGTATCCGGGAGGCGCGCCGATGAGACGCGAGACGGAGAATTTCTCCATGTACTCGGTCATGTCGATGCGCACCATGCTGCGCTCATCGTCAAACAGGCTCTCGGCCAGCGCCTTGGCCAGCTCCGTCTTGCCGACGCCCGTGGGGCCGAGGAACAGGAACGAGCCGATCGGGCGGTTCGGGTCGCTGATGCCGGCGCGCGAGCGCTGGATGGCCTCGCAGACCTTCTCCACGGCCTCGTCCTGACCGATCAGGCGGCGGTGCAGCACTTCATCGAGGTGCAGCAGCTTCTCGCGCTCGCCCTCCATGAGCTTTGCCACCGGGATGCCGGTCCACTTGGCGACGATGCCGGCGATCTCCTCCTCGGTCACGGTGTCGTGCACGAGGGAGTTGTCGCTCTTGCGGCGCTCGGCCGCGGCTTCGGCTTCTTTGAGCTTCTTCTCGAGGTTCGGCAGGTCGGAATACTGCAGGCGCGCGGCCTTTTCGTACTCATAGTTGCGCTGGGCCTCTTCGATCTCGGCGTGCAGGTGGTCGATGTCCGATTTCAGGGACTTGACCTCCTCGACGCTGTTCTTCTCGGCCTCCCAGCGGGCCTTCTGCTCGTTGAAGCGGTCCTTGAGCTCGGCGAGCTCCTGCGTGAGCTTTTCGAGCCGGTCGCGCGAGAGCTGGTCGTCCTCTTTCTTGAGGGCCATCTCCTCGATCTCCATCTGCATGATGCGGCGGCGCAGGTCGTCGAGTTCCGACGGCATGGAGTCGATCTCCGTGCGGATCATGGCGCAGGCCTCATCGACGAGGTCGATGGCCTTGTCGGGCAGGAAGCGGTCGGTGATATAGCGGTTGGAGAGCGTGGCCGCGGCGACGAGCGCGTTGTCGTGGATGCGCACGCCGTGGTAGATCTCGTAGCGCTCTTTCAGGCCGCGGAGGATGGAGATGGTGTCCTCCACCGTCGGCTCATCGACCTGCACGGGCTGGAAGCGGCGCTCAAGCGCGGCGTCCTTTTCGATATACTTGCGGTATTCGTCGAGCGTCGTCGCGCCGATGCAGTGCAGCTCGCCGCGGGCGAGCATCGGCTTGAGCAGGTTGCCGGCGTCCATGCTGCCCTCGGTCTTGCCGGCGCCGACGATGGTGTGCAGCTCATCGATGAACAGCAGGATGCGGCCTTCGCTCTTGCGCACCTCCTCGAGCACGGCCTTGAGCCGTTCCTCGAATTCGCCGCGGTACTTTGCGCCCGCGACCAGCGCGCCCATGTCGAGCGAGAAAATGGTCTTGTCCTTCAGGCCCTCGGGCACGTCGCCGCGCACGATGCGCTGCGCCAGCCCTTCGGCGATGGCCGTCTTGCCGACGCCCGGCTCGCCGATGAGCACGGGGTTATTCTTTGTTTTGCGCGAGAGGATGCGGATGACGTTGCGGATCTCCTGGTCGCGGCCGATGACCGGGTCCATCTTCCCTTCGCGGGCGCGCTCGACGAGGTCCGTGCCGTACTTTTTCAGTGCGTCATAGGTGTCCTCGGGGTTGTCGCTCGTGACGGGGCCGGTCTTGACCTTTTTCAGCTCCGCCACAAAGCCCGCCTTCGTGATGCCGTGGGCGCTGAAGATACGCTTGATGGCGGCGGTCTCGTTGGCGAAGATGCCGAGCATCAGGTGCTCGACGGAGACATAGGCGTCGCCGCCGGACTTGGCCTCGCGCTCGGCGAAGCTGAAGATCTTGCTCGTTTCCGGCGAGGCGTACACCTCGCCGCTGCCGCCGGAGACTTTCGGCAGCTGGTCGATGGCGGTGTCGAGCTCGCTGAGCACGGCGTTGCAGTCCACGCCCATGCGGCCGAGCAGGGTGCCGATCAGGCCGCCGTCGGCATCAACGAGCGCATAGAGCAGGTGCTCCGGCGTGAGATACTGGTTGCCGTTTTCCTGCGCCATACTCTGGGCGGTCTGGATGGTTTCGATTGTCTTTTGGGTGAATTTATCAGCGTTCATAGTCGGGTTGCTGCGTGTTCCGGCACGCAGCGCCTCCTTTCATGGATGGTTGCGAAATCAGATGAGGATCGCCGCGCGCTGCTGCTGCGCGCAGTAGAGCGCCTCGATCTCGGGCGGGGTGTACTTCCCGGCAAGGTATGCCTTCATGAGCCGGTCGAACAGCTGCACGTAGTCCGAGATCGCGCGGGCGATCTCCTCGCTCGTGTAGTCGTGGTCCGGCGGGAGCGAGAGCGTGCGCACGAACTTGCCGTCGTACAATGCGTAATCCGGCTCCACGCCGGCCAGGTGCGCGTCCTCGATCTGCTTCCAGAGGCGGAAGAACTGCGTCATGCTCTGCAGCAGCTGCGCCGACTGGGTGCGGAAGATGACGGCCAGTTCGCCGAGGCCCTCCTGCTTGTCGCCGTAGAGTGCGACCTCGTACTTGACCGTCGGGCGGTACTTGTACTCGAGGCTGCTCTTGAGCGACATGCTCGTCGTGTGCGGCGCGAAAAACGGCACCAGGTCGCGCGCCGGCGCGACGAGCTGCTCGATCTCGTGGAAGATGCTCTCGATGCGGCGCTCCGGCGTCACGACCGAGGTGTAGTCGGCAAGGATCTGGTTGATGAGTGCCGAGCGGTTCGTGCCCATGCGGTGGGCCATGCGGTCGATCTCGCGCACGACCTCCTCGTTGAGCATGAGGCTGTATAGTGTTTTCTTCATCGGTTGGTCACCGCTTTCTTTTTTCTTACATTGTGCATTGTACACCCGCCTTATAACTTTGTCAAGCATTTTTATATAAATTTATTCGCAAATTATATAATTTCTTTCGAGCGTAAAAATTGCCCGGACACGAACCGCGTCCGGGCACAGTGCCTGCATTTTTATTTGGCGTGGATGTTGATAAACTCCGTTCTCAGCTTGGAATAGAGGATCTTCTGGCTGCTGTAGAGCCCGAAGTAGCCCGAGAGCATGTAGGCGATGCCGCATGCGAGCGCGAAGTACACGAGCTGCCCCGCGCCGAAGAGCTCGATGCTCAGCACCATCGACGCGATCGGGCAGTTGACCGCGCCGCAGAACACGCACACGAGCCCGAGCGCCGCGGCAAATCCGGCCGGGATGCCGAGCAGCCCGCCGAGCACGCAGCCGAGCGCGGCCCCGATGAAAAACGTCGGCACGACCTCGCCGCCCTTGAACCCGCTGCCGAGGGTGACGGCGGTGAACAGCAGCTTCCAGAAAAACGCGTCCGGCGCGGCCTGCCCGCCCTCGATGGCGCGGGTGATGACGTCCATGCCGGCGCCGTTGTAGTCCCCGGTGCCGACGAGCAGCGACAGCACGACCACGATCGCGCCGCCGACGGCGATGCGCAGCCACGTGTTCGGGATACGGCTGGCAAAGAGCCGCTCCGTGCCATGCATGGTCACGCAAAAGAGGATGCTCATGAGCGAGCACACGGCGGCGAGCGCCGCCACGCGCAGAAGCAGCAGCTTCGGCACGGCCGTGAGCGCGAACGTGAAGTGCGTCGGTGCGATGCCGAAGGCATTCGAGATCGCCAGAGCCGTGAGCGACGCGACGATGCACGGCACGAGCGCAGAGTAATAGAACACGCCGACGCTGATGACCTCGAGCGCGAAGATCGTCGCCGTCAGCGGAGTGCCGAACAGGGCCGAGAACACGGCGCTCATGCCGCAGAGCGTGGCGATGCGCATGTCCTTTTCGTCGAGGTGGAACAGCTGCCCGATGTAGCAGCCGAGGCTGCCGCCGATCTGCAGCGCGGCGCCCTCGCGCCCGGCGCTGCCGCCGAACAGGTGCGTGATGACGGTCGACAGGTAGATTGCCGGCACGAGCAGCAGCGGCACCTTGTCGCCGAAGTGGATGGCGTCGATGATGGCGTTGGTGTTTTTGTTTTCCATTTTGGTCAGGCGGTAGATGGCCGCGATGAGCAGGCCGCCCACGGGCAGCAGCCACAGCAGCCACGGGTGCGCGGCGCGGAATGCCGCCGCCCAGTTCACGCTCAGGTGAAAGGCCGAGCCGACCAGCCCGCCGATGCCGCCGGTCACGCCCGCGATGATGAGCCACTTGAGAAACGTGCGGATGAACTGCCACATGGTGCGCGCTTCCCGTTCGGCCTCTTTTTTCATATCGTCCACGGTGATGGTGTCCTTTTTATGCGTATTTGCGCCGCAGATCGGCGCGAACAAAAGTACTATACAACAGAATTTGCAGAAATTCCACCGCCATACTTGATTTTTTTCGCGGGATTGGTTATAATCATCCGTGCGTTCGTGAAACGCGTCCATGGATAGGTATCGAAGTGGTCATAACGGCCCTGACTCGAAATTTTTGGAAGCTCCGGCCGTTTCGTCCGCTGAAAATGTCCGCCGCACAGGGCTTTGCGCGGGTTCGGATTTCACAATTTCATATCGTTCTTGCGTGTTTTTCTTGCATTCTTCCGGAGCAGGGATTACACTTGAGGTATACGGAGAGTTGTCCGAGAGGTCGAAGGTGCGACACTCGAAATGTCGTGTTCCCAAAAGGAACCTAGGGTTCGAATCCCTAACTCTCCGCCAAAAACCCAGTCATATCAAGGCTTTTGCCCATATGACTGGGCTTTTCTTTTCTCTCAAGGTCACATCGGCGTACATGATTTTCGGCAAGAGCTCAGGTGTGCCAGCCGGTTTGCCTTGTGTCCGGCAGGGTCAGGATATTGTCCATCACATTTGCCGAGGTGATCTTGGACTTGTAATCCAAATGGCTGTAAATATTCGCCGTCGTGCCAATATCGCTGTGACCCAGCCACTCCTGGATTTGCTTCAGAGGCACATCGTTCGCCAAAAGCAGTGAGGCACAGCTGTGTCTAAGGTCGTGAAAGCGAATGTGCCGCAGACCGTTCTGCTCCAGCAGCTTGCTGAAATTGGCGGTAACGCTTCTGGGGTTGAAGATATTGCCCATGGCATCCACAAAAACATAACCGTCATACTTTTTGCTGTAGCAATTTCCGCATACCCGCCGATTTTCCTTTTGCTGCTCCCTCAGCGCCAGCAGCTTTTCCCGGATATTGCTGACCAGCGGCAGGGAGCGCAGGCTGGATTTCGTCTTGGCGCGGTCTGCGCAGACGATTTCACTTTTGCCGTCTATCTTTGCGTTGGTTACGATGTGCTTAATGGTGATGGTGTCCCGCTCAAAGTCGATGGCGTCCCATTTCAGCCCCAGTGCCTCGCTGCGGCGCAGGCCGTAAAAGGCGGTCATCTGAATCAGCAGGGAGTACGGATGATCCTTGGACGCTTCCAGCAGCCTCTCCAGCTCCTCCTGCCGGTAATAGTCCGCAATGTACCGCTGCTTCTTGGGGCGCTCCACCTTGTCGGCGGGGTTGAAGGGAATCAGGTCCATTTTGACGGCGTATTTCAGCGCCTTGTGGATATTGGCGTGATAGTGGATCACCGTACCGGGCGACACGGTTTTCAGCTCATGCAGATAAAAGCTCTGAATGTGCTTGGCTTGGATTCCGTCCAGCGTCAGTCCGGTGTTTCGGAAATACGGTGCGATCTTTCCCTTTACCATCTGCGTGTAAGAGGAAAAGGTGGTCTTTTCCACCGAGCTGCGGATAATCTCCAGCCACAGCTCCATGTAGTCGGCAAACAGCATATCAGAGGAGATGTCCTCGTTCTCCTTGCTCACAACCGGCGGGACAAAGCTCTTGCGGGTGTCCAGCAGCAGCTTCTCGGCGCGGCGCTTGTTTCCCTTTGCGGGAAGTCCTGTGGGAATCCACGGCTGCCTGCGTTTGCCGTTGGCGTCCGTGTAATTCAGCACCATCCTCCTTCCCGTGATAGGCGCGCAGAAGCAGGCTCTCGATCTCGGTCAAAGCCTCGTCAAAGTCCCTCATGGCAAGCTCGTAGCGGACGGTATCGTGGAGCGTTGTCAGCTTCTGATACGCCAGCATCAGCTCCCGGCGCGGAGCCTCTCTCACTGCTGCGCCGGTTCCCAAGCTTCGGAGATATTCCGACATATTCATGCCGCATTTCTTTGCCTTTCTGCGAATGGTATTCTTCTCGGTTTTATAGACTCGCACATTGATTTCCTCTGTTCGATTCCGCATAGATATCACATCCTTTCAGCGGGGTTACAGGGGCGCGCCCCTTTCGTATCGGCAGATACGGGGGATTTGGGTGCCGCAGGGCTACACAAATCCCATGCTCGTTATCCTTACGGATAAAAAAGCGGTGTATAGCCCCGCACCCCTTAAAGCGGCAATTCCTCATCGTCCTCCGCCTCCTCCCATGACGCAGATGACGCTTGTGACGATGCTTGGGGAAGCCGGAAGGTTCCGTCATTCTGTTTCCGCAGTGACGCAAGTCTCTCGCTCCCGGAGGAACCGTCATGACCGTCAGCACCGTCATGCAGCTCCAAAAGCACCAACCGGGCAGCCGCCGTTTTACGATACTCGTAGGTGATTCCCAGGGGCAGCAGCACATCGCTGTAATGGCGGGTCAGATGCTTGCTGGCGAGGTTGGGCTTCAGCTCCGTATTACCTACGGCGGCAAGCAGCTGGGACACCGTACCCCGAAACCGCCCGTGCGCCAAGAGAAAATCCGCCACCTGAAAAACAAAGTCCGGGATGCGTTCCTTTCGCAAATCCCTGGCGCTGAGCGCCTCGGTAATCTCCCATCGGACGCCCCGCATCTGCATTTTCAGCTTCTTCTCCTCCACATCCCGGCCCGTAATGCAGAGGGTGGCACAATCGCCGAAGCGGTCATCCTTGCGGAGAATCATCCCCGTATCCGCCACGCCCAAAATGCCTGTGGAACCGGTCATATCGTTGAAAATATTGCTGCTGTCCCGCTCCTTTCGGGTGTGATGAACAACGAAGATGCAAATGCCGTGGTCATCGGCGAGCTTTTTCAGGCCGGACAGATCCTTGTAGTCCTGGGCATAGGCATTGACCTTTGCGGAAGCATTGTCCCGCACCATTTGGAGGGTATCGATGAATATCAGGCCCGTGGTGGGAAATTCCCGCAGAGTCTCCTCAATCTGCCCCTCCAGCTCCGCGCCCAGCTGCCCGCAGGAAAAGCCGAAGCGGAGATTCTCCGGCGGAGAATCCGTCAGCTCCTGCATACGCTGCTGAACGCGCCATTCCCGGTCCTCCAAGGCCAGATATACCACATCGGTTTTCCGGGTGGGCAGTCCCCACACCGTCTCGCCACGGCTGATTTGCAGGCACAGCCACAGCACCATCCAGCTCTTGCCGATCTTGGAGTCACCCGCTAAAATGGCGAGCCCGTCGGAGAGAACACCGTCGATGAGCATTTTCGGGTGGGCAAGAGGTTTGTAATACAGGGTATCGGCGTCGATCAGTTGTAGCTTGTTCATGTGTTTCACCTTCTTTCTTTCGCTGGTAATTGTGTTTTTTGGTTTGGCGCCGTACTTCCGATATCGTTTTTATATGCCTGCCCCGGGGCCTCCGCGGCGTCGCCGTGCTCGCTCTTTTGCGGTCGTCGCACAGTCATATCTGTCTCGGTAACGGCTATTCAGTTGTCGAGGTACACGGGGGAAGCTTAGAAGCTCCTCTCACTTTCCCTTTGCCGAATTTTTTTCAGATTTTCCCGCTGCTTTTCAAAATTTTTTCTTTTGAGCTGGTAAATTATAAAAAGCCGAGCTTGTGCAGAGCTTTTTCAAAGTTCCCCTCACTTGGTAGGCAGCGAGAAGGCCAAAAAATTAACCCCCTTGAAAAATTCTTTTGTTTTGGCTCCAAATTGGAGCCATTTTCCTATACAGGACTGCTCGTGGCTCCGAAATGGAGCCATTTTTCGTCTATGGCATCAAAATTGATGCCATTTCCATTCCGGATTTCATCGGTGTGGCAGCAAAATTGATGCCATAAAAATAAGCGCCTGCCTCTTTTCAGAAGCAGACGCTCATTTCTCGTATTCAGTTTTTACCGTAGCAGCCGGATCAGCGGCTCATTGATATCCTCGGCGGGCTTGCCGCTTGCTACCAGCTTGTTCCGAAAGGACAGCAGGGCCTTTACCAGCAGCCGTCGCTCGCCGGCGCAGAGTGCTAACACTCGATTTCTTCTATGCTTGAACATCACCACACCTCAGCAATAAACCAACTCTGAAAGGACAACCTCCTCCACGCGGCTGCGGATGCTGTTCATCCGTCCCACCCATTCCATTTGATTCTCAGCCTTCAGCTGCTCGGTGACGCCTTCGGCCTTCTTCATTTGCTCCACGAGCCGGTCAAACATGGCCTGCGCCGACTCGCCGATCTCGGCAAGATGCGGCTCTAGAGTCCCCGTCAGCAGCATCCCTGTGTAAATACCGTCCATGTGCGTGCGCAGATACCGCCTCCGCGCTGCTGCAAATCTGTTTTCCATGCCGCGCCTCCTTCATATACGCATTGTTTTTGGTTTCCCTTCGCGTATATGATAGCCCGGCGCTACACTAGAGTCCAATGTGCAATAATCGGATTTGCAGTCTTGACAACGGAATATATTTATTTTGCACCGGCTATTGATTTGTGCGTTTTTGTGAGTATAATAGATATTGAAATGTGTTTGTCACGAGATGTGCAACCAGTTGAATTATGTGTTTCCCGGCGCGTTGATTATGCTGAAAAGTGCGGAGGTGCGCTATGTTATATCGGAAAATTCAGCCGTATATCGAAAGCTACTTGAAGTCAGACTCCAACAAAGTGCTGATTATCGACGGGGCGCGGCAGATCGGAAAGACCTTTATCATCCGCTACGTCGGGCAGCAGTTCTTTGAGAACTATATCGAGCTGAACTTTGCGGAGGATTATAACGGTCCACGGCTGTTTGAGCAGGTCCGCACCGTCAAGGACTTCTATTTCCAAGTCAGTACCATCGCCGGCGAGCGAATGGGAGAGAAGAAAAACACGCTGATTTTCCTTGATGAGATCCAGGCATATCCGCACCTGCTGACCATGCTCAAGTTTTTAAAGCAGGACGACAGGTTTACCTATATCGCCAGCGGGTCGCTGCTCGGTGTGACCTTGAAGAAGACCACCTCGATCCCCATCGGAAGCATTGAAGTAAAGCGCATGTTCCCGCTGGATTTTGAGGAGTTTCTGCTGGCAAACGGGTTTAATCAGTTCGCCATCGATATGATGCATGAGAAGTTCCTTGCCGGTGAGAGCCTGGATGCAGCTATGCACGGGAAGGTGATGGACCTCTTCAAGAAATATCTGTTGATTGGCGGGCTGCCCGACGCCGTGAACTCCTTTATTGCAGACACCAACATCGTAAAGGTCAGGACGATCCATCGGGATATCCGCGCGTTCTATGCTGATGACGCGTCGAAGTACGAGGCGGACAATAACAAGAAGCTGAAGATCCGCAGGATCTACGATATGATCCCCTCCAATCTGGAGAGCAAGAAGAAACGGGTGGTCTTTCAGGATATCGAGGACAAGCGAGGCAAGCGTTTTTCCGACTATCAGGATGAGTTTGAATATCTGATCTCCGCGGGAATCGCCCTGGACGTCAACGCGATCACTACCCCAGTCTTTCCCCTAACACAGTCTGTCGGCAAAAACCTGCTCAAGCTCTATTTGAACGACGTAGGCCTTTTGACGGACGTTTTGTACGGCAGCAATATACGTGCGATCCTGGACGATGAGACGGGGATCAATCTCGGTTCTGTGTATGAAAGCGTGGTGGCCCAGGAGCTGGCCGCGCACGGCTACAAGCTGTTCTATTACGATAACCGCAGCAAGGGCGAGGTGGATTATCTGATCGACGATTACGACAGCCTCTCCGCCATCCCCATCGAGGTCAAATCCGGCAAGGACTACACCGTCCACAGCGCGCTGAGCACTTTTATAAAGAACGACGATTATCACGTGAAAAAGGCGTTCGTTCTGTCCAATACCCGCGAGATCACGACGAACGGTAAGATCACGTATCTGCCGATCTATGATGTGATGTTTTTGCAGAACAATTCTTGATTTCCTATTTGGATATTGATCCCCCAAATTAATGTAGGTGAAAGCGTAATGACAGATAGAGAACTGAAAACCTTAAAGGACAACCTCTGGCATGCGGCGGACGTGCTGCGTTCCGGTGCGCATTTGGCGGCGAACAAATACGGTCAGCCGATCCTCGGCCTGATCTTCCTTCGCTATGCGGATATTCTGTTCAAGCAGCACAAGGATGAGATCGACGCGGAGTATACCAAGCGGCTCGGCACCCGCATGGAGAAAACCAGCAAGGAGATCGCGGTCGAAAAGTGCGGCTTCTTCCTCCCAGAGTGCGCCTATTATGACTTTATTAATGACGCGCCGGACACAGCGGAGAAGGCCGATCTGGTGAAAAAGGCCATGGAGGCCATCGAGCGGGAAAATCCCAAGATGGAGGGTGTGCTGCCCAAGGAGGTCTACGCCCAACTCGTGCCGGAGGAGGAGCCGGAGCTGCTCTCCAACATCGTCCGCATTTTCAAGGATATCCCCGAAAACTGCACCGTTGATATCTTCGGCGAGATCTATGAATACTTCCTCGGCAACTTCGCCCTGGCAGAGGGTAAGGACGGCGGGACCTTCTATACGCCGGCCACAGTCGTGCGGTATATGGTCGAAGTGCTGGACCCGCAGCCCGGCGATAAAAAATTTCTCGATCCCGCTTGCGGTTCCGGCGGCATGTTTGTCCAGGCTGCGCGGTACATGCACGCCCACAATGCAAACGAGGCGGAGCAGATGAAGTTCCGCTGCTACGGTGTAGAGAAGGAACCGGACACCGTGAAGCTGGCTAAAATGAACCTGCTGCTCAACAACGTGCGCGGCGACATCACCGAGGCCAACTCCTTCTACTCCGATCCCTACAACGCTTTCGGCGCCTTCGATTACGTCATGGCAAATCCGCCGTTCAACGTGGACGAGGTCTCCTTTGACCGTGTCAGCGGTGATGCGCGCTTCAATACCTACGGCGTTCCCCGCAACTCCACCAAGTCGGCGAAAAAAGCCTCCGACAAGAAAGAAACGGTTCCCAACGCCAACTACCTGTGGATCGGCTACTTTGCCACGGCCCTGAATGAGCACGGCAAGGCGGCGCTGGTCATGGCAAACTCTGCCTCCGACGCAGGCAAGAGTGAGCACGAGATCCGCAAAAAGATGATCGAAGAGGGCATCATCAGCCAGATGGTGACGTTGCCCTCCAATATGTTCTCCTCTGTTACCCTGCCTGCCACGCTCTGGTTCTTTGATAAACACAAGCCCCAGACGGACAAAAAGAACGAGATCTTGTTCATCGACGCCCGCAACGTTTTCACGCAGGTGGATCGAGCCCACCGGAAGTTCAGCGACGAGCAGATCAAAAACCTGGGAATCATCACCCGTCTGTATCATGGGGATACTGCTGCCTTTGTCGCACTTCTTGCGGAGTATCAAGAGGCGCTGGCCGCCGCGCCGGAAACTGCTGAGGATAAGGAAACCAAGACAAAAGCCTATTGGCAGGCCCAGATCAACTGGCTGACCGAACGCTTCCCGGACGGCGTCTACCGGGACGTGATCGGTCTGTGCAAGGCGGCGAAGCTGGACGGCGAGGACGGCATTATCGACCAGGACTATTCCCTCAACGCCGGACGCTATGTGGGCGTGGTCATCGAGGACGACGGCATGACCGAGGCGCAGTTCAAAGAGACTATGCTGGGCTTGAATGCGGAGTTTGAATCGCTGAATGATGAGGCAAAGAAGCTGGAAGCGGAGATTGCTGAGAACCTAAAGAGGTTATTTATGAAATGAAGCCTTATAAAAGATACGAAATCATAGAGTTTTGGTGCTCAATGCTGGGCATAAGCCCAGCGTCAGAGGGTCAAATCGGGAGATATAATCAATCGTTAAAGTTTTGTATTTTCGATGAAAGAAACGGAAAGCACAGCAGGCCGCATTTCCATGCCCTCTTGAATGGGAATAAAGTGGCTTCTATATATCTCGACAATCTGGAAATCGATTTCTTATCATCACGGATAAAGCAGAGCGATAAAAAGCACATAATTGAATGGGTCGAGACTCATGAAGAAGCACTGATTGAAATTCGGCAAAAGGAAAACGGTGAGTTTGAGATTCCGTTTCTTGGTTATTCATGAGGGGTAACCATATGATAGCTCACAATTCGAGGCTATTGGAGAAATAAGAATGGATAGATTTGGAGATAAAATCTGTTGCAACCCAACTGTAAAACTGAAAAAACAAGAATCATATCCCGTAATTGACATTGACAAAATCACCCCCGGCTATAAAGCCGTGAGGAGTGTGGCGTCAATCGAATACACAGGCCAAGGTGGCGCAAAGTTTCAGGACCACGATGTGCTTTTTGCTCGTATCACGCCATGTCTTGAAAACGGGAAGATGGCAATTGCAGATACAGAAGGCCAGAATGGGATTGGTTCGACAGAACTGTTCGTATTCCGTGGTATCGATGGCGTTTCAGACACGGACTATGTTTATTATCTTCTATGCATGAAGCATATCCGGCAGTTGGCTGCCAACAGCATGACTGGCGCAAGCGGACGTCAACGTGCTGACTTGGATTTCATTAAGCGAATTCAATGGGATTTCCCGGATATAGAGATGCAGAAGAAGATTGCCTCCGTCCTCTCCGCCTATGACAACCTGATCGAAGTCAACAACAAGAGGGTCAAAGTGCTGGAGCTGATGGCGGAAAACCTGTATAAGGAGTGGTTTGTCCGCTTCCGCTTCCCCGGACATGAGAAGGCAGATTTTGAAAATGGTATCCCGAAGGGGTGGAGACGCGGGCGTATTTCCGAGTTTTATACTACATCTTCAGGCGGAACACCAAGTCGGGAGCTTGATGAGTACTACGTTGACGGTACAATCCCATGGATTAAAACAGGTGAGCTTCAGGATTGCCTCCTCATTGATACGGAAGAAAGGATTACAGAAGTTGCAGTTAAAAAGTCTTCCGCCAAGTTCTTTCCCAAAGATAGCGTACTTATGGCGATGTACGGGGTGAACATTGGTATGCTGGCGTATTCAACGATGGATGCAACATGTAATCAAGCTTGCTGCGTATTTCGTGATAAAGGTAATATCAGTACAAAACACTATTTATTCCAGTGCCTGAAGTCTATAAGAGATTACTTGCTTTTGATCAGCTTCGGGGCAGCACAACAGAATCTGAGCCAGGATTTAATAAAGCGAGTCAGAATCGTTATGCCAGACGAGGAAACAGTGATTCGTTTCGAGCAAAAGATTGAACCACTGTATAATGAGATAAAGCATCTGTTAAAAGCAAATGCCTGTTTAATTCGCCAGCGTGATCTGCTTCTCCCGCGTCTGATGAGCGGAAAGCTGGAGGTGTAAAAATGTCCACTTTTTCTGAACGATATGGGTATGTGGTAAAGCCTTTGCAGTTGGAAAGCATGACCATAGAATTAAGAAACAGGATTTGGAATATTTACAGATGTGAAATCTGTAATGATATTGCAGTTATCAATTCTCACTATCTCGAAGAAATAATGGATGCATGTGGGCTTTCGTATACCAGCGTTTATGATAACGCTGATTTGGATGAAAATCTTGCTGTTTTTCGGAAATGGTATGATCAGGCAGAATGGTATCGAATCTATGATTTCGTTGAAATATATCTCGCATTTCTCCCGACGAAAGACCTCAGTGATGCAATAGATAACTTTAATGGTGTTCTATCGGCTGAGAATGCTGGATACAGAGTAATCGGAAGACAAGTAGTCCCCATTACAAATGAGTACGAAATAAAGTGTATCGAACAGGCACAACAAACCCCTTATAACAGTATAAATGTACATTTAAAAAAGGCAACAGAGCTTTTTTCACGAAGGCCCCTACCTGATTACGAAAACTCAATTAAGGAGTCGATCAGTGCAGTTGAGGCAGTTTGCAGCATTATTACTGGATTGTCCGGTAAGAATGCAACTCTAGGGAAAACAATAAAAAAGCTTAAAGACTACGGAGTGCATATCCACCCGTCAATGGAAAACGCGTTTTCATCTATGTACGGGTATACTTCAGACGAGGACGGAATCCGTCATGGAGGCATTGATTTCAAATGGGCGCCCGCCGAAGACGCAAAATACATGCTGGTTTCCTGTTCGGCGTTTGTAAACTACTTGATTGAGAAATGGAGCAAAGCAGCGAAAAATCAGGACAATTCGGAGGTGTAATCATGTTTGCCGCCAGTACATACGAAGAAATAGAGTGTATCGAAAGCCAAGTTGAAAACATGGAAATTGTCGTTTTCCTTTTCGCTCGTCCAACGGAAGAAAAAATCTTAAAGGAATTTGAGTATATCCATTACAATTCTGCAAAATACTGCTCTATTTATGCTATCGGGTACACTGATGATTTTGCCAAGGCAGAAGACCAGACTTATAGGAAAGTCGATGCGATGATGCAGCGGGACTGGTATTTCAGTACAAAGGCCTTTACTGAATTCAAGGAAAAACTGCAAGACCGTATTCGGTGGAACTATTCCGGTGAAACGGAAGTACTCGTCTTGCAGAACAATCCTGGGCAAAAGAATGTTCTAAACTTCCAGAACTATGTTGCGATTAATGTAAATAAGGGCATCCGAGAGGAATATATTGATTCTTTTCAAAGCTTCATGGAGTCCCTGATAAGAAGTTCCAAGCGCAGGGTTACGGCAAAGGAAGCTATTCGGGACGTCCGAAATTCGAGAATCAGCGTCAAGGATATACTCGCCGGAGCTATCGATGATTGCAAGAAAGTTCCTACGCCGGTAAAAGAGATAGCAAAAGACAGGTTGTTTTATCGCTGTGCAAATACAATGCAGTAGTATAGTCCGGCAAATATATTTTAGAAATAGAGGCAAGCTGTTATGAAACGCATTCCCTTTTCTCAAGTTTTGAAAACTGCGGCCATAGATATTCGTAGAGAGTATGACCGTCTATATGGAATGTTTTGTGTACAGAAGTTTCAAGATATGGTGGGAGCAGGATCTTCGTTGAAGGATTACTGTGCGACATATTTTGTTCGGCTTCCCTTTCGCGGTACATGCGTATCTTTAGATGACTTTGATGATTTTTATGGATATAGCTTTGAAAAGAATCCTTCTACCTTTGACATAGAGTATTTAGTGTCTTTTTGTGAGTATTCATATAATCTCGCCATCTACAATCAAAATACCATCTATGGCGGTGGTATAGTCGGAATTGGTGACCCAATGCAGTTCTATGTCCAGCAAGTGCTGACGGTTATCGAGACCATAGGGTATATGCCAAATAATCAAAACGGTATTACTGATTTTGTCCCCAAAGACCAGGCGGCGATTTCTGCCGCGGAGATAGTTGATCCTGCGTTGTCGTACAGGATTATTGAATACAACCATCACTCGATGAAGGGTGATCTCGAAAGAAAAAAGGCTACACTGATTGCGCTGGCAGACAAGTTAGAACCAAAGAGAGCAAAACTAAAGCAAGTTAGCGGCTCGTTGGAATCAGATTTGTTCTATCTTCTGAATAGTGTAAATGTACGACATAATAACGCAGATCAAGTTGGTAAGAACTATATTCATTTCGTGGCAGATATGAAAGATGGCGACATCGAACAATGGTATGACGATATGTACCAAATGTGCCTGCTGGCATTCCTGGAGTTGGATCATCTGGAGCGCAAAGAGCGCGTAAAGAAATTAAAAGAGGACATTCAAAAGAACGGATAATATAGGTGGTGACTACAATGCGCAACTTCATATCCGAAGACGATATTGAACAGGCGATCCTGCAAAAGTTGGAGGGTGACCCGTTCCAATATGGTATTCTGCGCTGTGACCCTTCTCCGGACAAGCGCGAGCTGCTGCCGGATGGGACTGGACGAAGCAGCAAGAAAGAATGCGTACTCCCGCTTATTCTGCGGGAGGCCTTGGCGCGCCTAAATCCAGATATACCCGGCGAAAAGCTGGAGGAGATCGCCCGCGACCTCTGCCGGGATTTCAGCGCCACGGATATGACGGCCACCAATTACAAGTACTACAACCAGATCCGCAACGGCATCAAAATCAGCCTCCGCCGCAACGGCAAAGAGGATTTTGATTTTGTGAAGCTGGTCGATTTTGACCGCCCGGAGAACAACACCTTCACCGCCGTTTCCCAGATGTGGATACAAGGACGCGTCTACTGGCGTCGCCCGGACGTGCTGATTTTTATCAACGGCCTGCCCATGGTGTTTGTTGAGCTGAAAAACAGCATCGTCAAGGTGGAGGAGGCCTATAACGACAACCTGAAGAACTACCTGCGGGATATCCCGAACCTGTTTGCGTTCAATCAGATCTGCGTGCTGTCCAATGGGCTGGAGACACGGCTCGGCGCGTTCAACGCCACCTACAATCATTTCTTTGAGTGGCTGAAGGTTAACTCCGAGAAGGAACGGCCTGACCGTCAGGCGTTGAAGGAAGCCGGTACGGTGGGAGAAAGCTCGGTCCGCTATTTCATCGACGGCCTGCTGCGGAAAGATCGTCTGGTGGATTACATCGAAAACTTTATCATGTTCCGCAACCAGAAGAACAAGATCATTGCCAAAAACCATCAGTATTTCGGCGTGAACAATTTGATGGAATCGGTGAAGAATCGGGCGGAGCTGCAGGGCAAGCTGGGCGTTTTCTGGCACACCCAGGGCTCCGGCAAGTCCTTTTCCATGGTGTTCTTTGCCCGCAAGGTTCGGCGCAAGATCCCGGGCAATTTCACATTCCTGATCATCACCGATCGCGAAGATCTTGATGACCAGATCCATAAGAATTTCGTAAAGACGGAAGTGATTGGGCAGAAAGAGGAATGTCAGCCCAAGAACGGCAAACAGTTGCGGGACTATCTGCAGACCAACAAATCCTTCATTTTCACTCTGATCCACAAGTTCCGCTATGACAAGGGCAAAAAGTACCCGGTGCTCTCCACCCGGGACGATATCATCGTGCTGGTGGATGAAGCGCACCGGACACAGTACAAGGATCTGGCGGAGAACATGCGCACGGCCTTGCCCAATGCCAACTATATCGCCTTTACTGGCACCCCGCTGCTGGGCAGCAAGCGCTTGACCAACCAGTGGTTCGGGAACTATGTGTCAGAGTATAACTTCGCCCAGTCGGTGGAGGACGGCTCCACGGTGCCGCTGTTCTATTCCCGCCGTGTGCCGGAGGTCGGGCTGGAAAATGACTTTCTGGACGACGATGTGGTGGACATCATCGAGGAGGAAAACCTGAACGAGGACGAGACCCGCTTGCTGGAAAACTCCTCCTCTCGGATTTTAGAGGTCATCAAGAGGGAGGATCGCATTGATAAGATCGCCCAGGATATTGCTCATCATTTCCCGCGCCGCGGTTTCCTTGGGAAGGGCATGGTCGTCTCCGTCGATAAGTATACGACGGTGAAGATGTACGACAAGGTGCAGCATTACTGGGCGATTGAGAAGCAGAAGATCATGCAGGAGCGCAACAGCGCCGCCACCAAAGAACAGCGCGATGAGCTGACGCGCATCCTCAATTACATGAACCGTGTGGAAATGGCGGTCATCGTCTCTGAGGAAGCCGATGAGAATGAGAAGTTCCAGAAGCAGGGGCTCGACATTTCCATGCACCGGCAGAAGATGAACGCTGTCACGCCGGAAGGCCTGGATATTGAGGACCGCTTCAAAGATCCCGATGATCCCTTGCAGCTCGTGTTTGTCTGTGCCATGTGGCTGACCGGTTTCGATGTGGAGAACCTGTCCACGCTCTATCTGGACAAACCGATGAAGGGGCACACGCTCATGCAGGCCATCGCCCGCGCCAACCGCGTGTATCCCGGCAAGCCCTGCGGCATCATCGTGGACTACGTCAATGTGTTCAAGTATATGCAGAAAGCCTTGACGGAGTACGCGGCCGGTGATGACGGTACGGAGTTCCCGGCGAAGGACATTGACCAACTGATTGTCCTGCTCAACAGTGCTGTCGATGAAGCGGATGATTTTCTGCTAAGCCTTGGCATTGATATCGGGGCAATCGTAGCAGAGGCATCCACTCTTGATCGGCTGGATCTGCTGCGGGAAGCCTACAATACGATCATTTCCAACGATGAAAACAAGGACAAATTCAAGGTGATCCTGAACACGCTGATGAATCTCTACGAGGCATCGCGTCCGGAGATCTTTGAGAAGAACTGGCAGAATGAAAAGTTTTCGCCGCTGGCATATCTGTACGGGCTTTTCTGCCATACCATTGACGACGAAAAGATCAATCGCGCCCGGCTGCGTATGGCACAAGTTCTGGACACCAGCGTTTCCTCGCAGAAAGCAGAGGATAACGACGCCGGGCTTGTCATTCACCAGGGGAAGGTCATCGACCTTTCCAAGGTGGATGTGGAGGAGCTAAAGAAGGAGATCAAGGTCGCCAAGTACAAGGCCGTGGAGATCGACGATCTGAAGGCGTTTATCGAGCAGGCACTGCAGCAAATGCTGAATCGCAATTGTACGAGACAGAAGTTTTCTCAGCGCTTCCGCAATATCATTGATCGCTATAACGCCGGCGGGTCGGAGAATGAAGACTACTACGAGCAGCTGCTCCAATTGATCGAAGATCTGAAAGCGGAGGACAAGCGGCCGGAGGCCGAGGGGCTGTCGGAAGAGGAACTGGAAATCTTCGATTTGCTGATTGCCGGAAAGAAACTTACAAAGGCGGAGGAGCAGAAGGTGAAGCTATCCGCGAAGAATCTTTTTAAGAAGCTTTCCGAGGAGAAGTCGGAGCTGATGGTTGTGGATTGGTACAAGGACGAACAGCCGCGCGCAAAGGTAAAAACGGCGATTGAAAAGTCGCTGGATGCAGATCTACCGGTTTCGTATGACAAGGAAACGTTTGCTGTGAAGATTGATCTGTTACTGACACACTTTATTGATATGGCCGTTCAGGGCTACGGCTGGGTCGCGGCATAACGGAGGTATAGACAATGGATAAATCTGGCGTGATCTACATACTGACCAACCCGTCCTTCCCGGAATATGTGAAAATCGGGTATGCGGACGATATCGACAAGCGGCTGCAGCAGCTCAATCGGAGTGAGTGCATTCCCTTTGCATTCCGGGTTTATGCGACCTATGAGGTCAATTCCCGGCTTTCTGATCTGAAGATCCACAGCATCATCGACAAGCTGAATCCAAACCTGCGCTCCATCGAGAACTTCAACGGAAAGCAGCGCGTGCGTGAGTTCTACGCCATGTCGCCGGAGGATGCCTATTCCATCCTGGAGGCCATCGCAGAGATCCACGGCTGCGCGGACAAGCTGAAACGGATCGCCATGGACGAGGCTCAGAAGCAGGCGGAGGAAACCGCACAAGAGATCGACGCCGAGCACAAAGAGCGCCAGTCGCCTTTCCGCTTTTCCATGTGCAACATTCAGCCCGGTGAAGAGATCGAATACTGCAACAACCCGGAGATCAAGTGCACCGTCGTAGATGATAAGACAGTTAGCTATCAGGGGCAGAGCTATTCGCTTTCTTCTTTAGCCCAGCTTCTCACTGGCAGCAAATACTCCGTCGCCGGTCCCCGCTATTTCAAATACAAGGGCGAATGGCTGAACGATATCCGGCACCGGCTGGAAGGATAATAAATCACAGACCGTTCCCCAAAGCCTACGGTTTCTTAGATGATTTGACGATCGTATCTGAGAGGAGAGCAGACATGGATACTTCGACTATAAATTTTTATAAGGGAAACCATAAATATGAGGTTTCTGCAGATGAATTAGCAACTGAGATTGCACAGTGCCTACAGATAGAAAACCTAAATTTCTTGATTGGGGCAGGTTGCTCGAGTTATCGAGATGACACTGGGGCTGAAAAGGCTATTCCAACTATGGCTGGTCTGGCAAGAGAGTTTTATGATTGCAATCCCGATCTTAAAGTTGATCGCAAGAATGCAGCCAAAGACCTTTTTCCGAATAATTTGGAAGCCTTGATCAATTACCTTATTTCGCTCAAAAATATAACTACTTCTGAAAAAAGCAGGAAAGCTCTATCTGGGAAAATTAGTATCATTAATAAGTTCATATTTGAAAGAGTGTGCAATACACCATATTCTAAAGAACTTATTCAGCTATACAAAGAGTTTTACCTGCGCATTGTCAAGAAAACCAGGCAGGTACCAGTTAACATTTTTACGACGAATTACGATCTGTACAGTGAAAATGCACTTGATGAACTGGGCATTATGTACAACAACGGTTTTTTGGGAAGCGCTCAACGAATCTTTAATCCCAATTCTTATAACTATGTAGTTGTAGAGAACCTCGGATTAAGTAGGGATGTATGGAAAAGCGTTAGCAATTTTATAAACCTCTACAAGATTCACGGTTCAATTAATTGGCTTAAAGATGACAATTCCGGATCAGATACCCCTCACATTTTGGAAAAGGATATTGAACTGATTAGGAGTCGGAAAAAATATGATTCCATAATGATCTATCCCACGCCACAGAAGGATAGGACAACTCTGATGGTTCCATACTCAGACCTTTTCAGAATGATGCAGAACAGTCTTCTAAAAAAGAATTCTGTACTGATATCGTTGGGATACAGTTTCGGAGACGAACATATTAATCGCATTATTCTCAATGCTCTCTCAGTATATGATTTCAGACTTGTTATTTTCGGCGATTCGGATATGATTAGAAAATTGCAGGAAATCGGAGACAATCGTATTTGGATCATCAATTCGGAAGATAACATACATTATTTCAACAACTTCGTTGAGAGGGTTCTTCCCACGCAGGATGAAGAACAAAGAGAAGAAATTGAAATTAAAAAATCCTTGAAAAAGCTCGCAGTGGTTCTCGGGGATAGTTCTGAAGACCCAAAATAAGAAGGAATTGATAGTATGAACAGACGAGTAATCGGTCGGATAATATCTATAAGTCACAATAATGTGGTTGCCGAGTTGTACAACAATTTAGGCAATTACGTCACGCTTTATGACGGTATAAGATTTGTCGGTGAAATAGGCTCGTATGTGGCTATTGATGATATTAACCGGCGGATTATAGCTGAGATCATTGCCGTCGATGAAAAAAGCGATATGGTTTCAGAAAAACTGAACAAGGCAGAAAGTCATAGATACTTACGAATCAATCTCATCGGCGAAATATGTAATGGTAGCTTTAGCTTTGGCGTTACAAAAATGCCGCCTGTTTTTTCAGAGATAATGATAATCAGCGAGGCTGATCTCCGGCTAATGCTCGATATCAATTCCGGTGAAATTGTCGATGAAAACGGGAAAACAAAACTGACGGTTCTTCCAATTGGTACATCAGTTATATTCCCAGAGTACCAAGTAAAAGTTAAACTAAATGAGTTTTTTGGATTCCACTTTGCGGTTTTTGGGAATACAGGAGCCGGCAAGTCAAACACAATCGCAAGACTAATTCAAGAGGTTTTCACCAAGACCAATTATTCCGCTAAAGGAGCTCGTTTCATTGTTTTTGACTCAAACGGAGAGTATGAAAATGCATTTGCTTCTATTGGCGAAAAGAATCCAGCCATCAATGTTAAGTTCCTGAGTACTGCTCGAGATGCTGAGAAGAGACTGCAAATTCCGGTATGGGCTCTAAGCGTTGACGATTGGGCAGTTTTGCTACACGCTTCAGAAAAAACTCAGGTTCCAATTATTAGTCGTGCCCTTGATATGATAAGAGTCTTTGATGCTCCTGGTGATGATGAAAATGCCAAAAAGGTAAAAAACCACATTGTTGCATCTGTAATAAAAGATGTGCTATCCAGCAATGAAAATCCAACCACTCAGAATTCCAAAATACTTATGACCCTCAGCAAATTTCACACTGATGAAATCAAACTAGATACCATTATTCCTGGCAATAAAGATGCGGACATCAATAATGATAGAGGAGTCAACACCACACCCGATACTCTTCCAATATCAAAGGCAATAAGCCTTTCGTTTGCCAAGATGTATGCTCCTGTTAGCTTGATGCAGTTCTGCGATACATTCATCCTTCCAAACGTAAATGATCTATTTTCCAGTAAGGATACAATCCCTTATTCACTACAGAGGTTTACTGAGGCGGTTGAGTTCGCTGTTCTGTATGAGGGAAGCATTAACTCCTCTCGGATCTATGAATACACATCAACATTGATAACAAGACTTAAGCATCTTTCAGAAAGCGAACAGGGCGACTTCTTTGATAAAACCTCTTTTTCAAGTATTGATGATTACATCAGAGATATTATTGGAGTATCACAACTTCTCAATATCGATATAAGTAATTTAGACGATACCGCTACTGAAGTAGTCACAAAGGTGTTTTCAAAAATGCTTTTTGATTATTTGAGAGCACTATCTCCGCGTAATTCAATGCCAATTAACTTGATCCTTGAGGAAGCACACCGTTTCGTTCGCTCCGACATGGATTATGGCGTTTTAGGATACAACATATTCGAGCGAATTGCGAAGGAGGGGCGAAAATTTGGATTATTAATGGGAATATCCTCTCAAAGGCCAAGCGAGTTATCAAAAACGGTTGTGTCGCAGTGTAACAACTTTATAATTCATAAAATTCAGAATCCAGATGATATCCAATATATCTCTCGAATGGTTCCCTACATGAATCAAGGAATGGTTGATCGAATAACATATCTGCGCCGAGGATATGCCTTGGTTTTTGGAACCGCTATAAATCTACCCACACTAACTGCCTTTGAAAAAGCGAGTCCATCTCCCAATAGCGGGAACTCCAATATTGTAGAAAAATGGTATGTTGACTGAAGCCTTTTTCAGGTGTATAGGTTTTAGCACAAATAATCCTTGCAGCAGGTATTATAATTAATATTGCTTGTACAGGCAATACAAAATTCGCTTTATTCACCCTCGTAGAGCGAATAAAGCGAATTTTCGGTGAATATTCGGCGAATTTTCAGTAGCAGAAGCAGTGAATCACACTTTTCAATAGAAAAACAGGCTGCAAAAACACACTTTTCAAATTTTACTGTTGATCCTACCTCTCAAGAAAGCTCTCAAATGGTACGTCGTCGCTCAAAAACGTATCCATCATAAACCGCGCGCCCAGGCGGAAGCCGGTGATGAAGGTGTCCAGCTCGGATTCGCCCATGAATTCGGCGTAGGCGTTGCAGAAGCGAAGGAACAGCGTCTTGTTTTCGTCGGCGAGCTGCTCGGTGAGCTTTTCCTCCAGATCGTTCAGCGAGTCGGAGGCCTTCTTTACAGGGCTTTTCGGGTGATAGCCGTGATCCTGCGGATCGACATTGCCGTAGTACAGCTCCTCGATGATATTTCCCCTCATTGCCCGTCACTCCATTTCTGCAGCTCCCAGAGCCGGTCGATATGGCGACGGGACTTGCGGAGGGTCGAGTTGTGCTCGTCCGAGGAGAGCCAGTCGATCAGATAGCACTTCGGGATCATGTACTTGTGTTGCAGCGCCAGGGCACGGAGCTTTCCGAACCGAATCCACTTGCAGACCGTGTGGCGGTTATAGCCGGTGAATTCCACGATGGCGGACACGTCGATCACGTCCGGGTAGGAGGCGAGCTTGCTCTCATAGTAGCGTCGCGTCTTTTGCGGATCGTTGGGGAGGGGCGGCTGAATGCGGATCTTGTAGGGCTGCACGTCCTCGTTTCCGTATTTATACCAGCTGGTGGGTACGATGTACCGGCTGGGGTTGACCTCCCGGTTGATCATAAAATCGATGACGTCTTTTTTCCTGATGGCGTAGCAGCGGGTTTTCTTCCCGGTGCAGACGTGGGGGATCAGATTGAACTGCAGCAGATAGTGCGCCGTCCGCTTGCTGATGTGGCAGACCTTGCGCATCTGCTCCTTGTTCATGATCTCTGGGTATTGGGCGAGTTCCTTTGCATCGTATGTCATGACGAAGCTCCTTTCCTTTTTTGCGGTCCGAAAGGGTGCTTCATCGGTGCTGTCGGGGTCTCTGTTTTCTTGCCTGATTTCTTGCAAACGCGCAAGAACGGAGGCTTTTTACGCAAGAACGCGGTTTTATTTGAACTTTGGGGCGGTTCGAATCGCCTCTGGCCGATACGGGTCGGAATGTCCGCAACCCCTTGCGGCGTCTGCGTTTCTGCCTCTTAACAAAGTGGCCTGAAACGACCTGCTCCAGACGTGAATCTGCCAAAGTTTTACAACACTCGAAATCAGGTAGTCGCGCAAGCGGCTCGTGGGTTCGAATCCCACCCTATCCGCCAGAAAAGTCAGGCTTGCAGCGCCGTCGGCACTGCAAGCCTGACTTTTTTGTTGCTGCGCAGCTGCAATCCACCAAAGCATCCGGGCGGCCCGCCGCCGTTGTCTAAGCGTTTCCATCTGCCGGCTGCCCATTGTTGTAATATAAGCAGGACAGAGCACGAACAAGCTGTGCGCAGCATGCAAAGGCGGTGCAATGAGATGACCAACAAAAACACGCGCTCCAAGGGTGAATACGCGCTCGATCACATCCTGTGGGGACTGATCTCCTGGCTGTGGTTTACCAAATCGCTGTTTCGGAACATCGAAGGGCTGTCGTATGACCGCTCCCGGCTCGTTTTGCTGGGCGCGCTCACAGCTTCCATCCTGCTCGGGCTCGCAGTGACATGGAAAAGGCGGCGCAACAATCTCAGCCTGTTTGTGAACCTCGTGCTTCCCTATGAGATCTACACGCTGATCGTATACCGGGAAACGGCGCCCGTACTGATTCGGATCCTCATCATAACGTCCGTGTGCCTTTCTGTCATTTACGCCGTTCTGGTGCTCAGGCCCCACATCCGGGCCGGCGCCCGCAAGGCCGTTGTCCTCTGGCGGCGGCTGACCCATTCGGCACTCGGCATCCGAACCATCGCCGCGTGCTGCCTGTCCGTCCTGCTGCTGGCGCTTGGCGCGAGTGCCGTGTTCGGGATCGCGTTTTTCTCCCCATCCACGGCGGCCGACGATCCGCTCGATCACGAAGAGGTCACGCTCGAGGAAAATATCGACGTGGTCTCCCGGCTGGACGAGGACACCTGGGTGCAGCTCTCTTCCCGCGAGAAGCTGAACGCGCTGCAAACAGTCGCAAATATCGAGGCCTGCTATTTTGGCCTGCCGCATGCGCTGAATGTCATTTCCGGCAACCTGGAGCACAACATTCTGGCCTGCTATAACGACCAGATGCACCTCATCACGATCGACCTGCATCATCTGGAATACGATTCGGCCCAGTCCGTGCTAAAGTCTTTGTGCCACGAGGCAAGGCACGCCTACCAACATCGGCTCTGCGATGTCTACGATGGCACCGCCGAAACGCAAAAGACACTGCTGCTGTTTCGCAGCGTCCAGTGCTTCCGGCAGGAATTTTCCAACTACGTGGAGGGCTCGGATGACCCCACGGGCTATTACACCCAGCAGTGTGAAACCGACGCCAGAGCGTATGCCGACGAGGCGACCGCCGACTACTACGCACGGATCCACGCATATCTGAAAGAAAACCGTGCCTGAGCCGGCGCAAAAAGCCGAAAAGGAGAAGCAAGCATGGAAAATTTGTTTGACAGCATGATCGAGGAGCTCGAGAAAAAAAGCGACGGCAGCGACGAGGCGCTCATTGCCGCGCTCCGGGCAAAGCGCGACGAAATGGGCGCGGATGCCTCCATGGAAGAGATGGCGGACGCGATCCAGGCATGCCTGAACGCATGGTACACCGAAGCGACCGGAAAGGAACCCCCCGAAGCCCCCGCCGCCAGGGACAGGGAATTCATGCAGCGAACGACCGCTACCATGCAGACGTTTCTGGACAGCGTTGCCTGGTGTTACGAAACGATCACGCTGCAGGACGATTATGCGCTTTATGAGATCGACGATCTGTTTGACGGCGTACGCCTGCGGGCGCAGATCCACGTCCAGACCGGCCCGCGGGTGTGCCGCCTTTCCGTCATTCTTCCGGTCATGGCGGATGCGGCCCTGGAATATCCGCTCTGCAGAGCGCTTGTCAGAGAGAACTTCACGAATGCGATCGGCACGTTCAAGTATGACGAGCGCGACGGCACGATCCGTTATGAATACTGTTTCTTCATCCAGCACGAGCTCTTCGAGGACGATCTGGACACCTGCCTGCGCGCCGTGATCCGCGCGGCGCTCTCCGGATATGAGGCCATTCGCCGCTGCTGCACCGGCGACTTCGAAGCAGCGGAAGCCGAGACGATCCGGAAAAAAGCAAGCGCCCTCGTGCGTGCGCTCAGCGAATGACGCGCGCAGGACGGCGCACTTTCGCGTGGAGGACAGCCGCATCGGCTGCGGCCTGTGCGCGCGCAAGTGCCCGGTGCAGGCCATCCGCATGGAAAACGGCCGCCAGGTCTGGGTGCAGGACCGCTGCGCGCTCTGCCTTGGCTGTCTGCACCGCTGCCCGCGCTTCGCCATCCAGTATGGAAAGCACACGAAGCAGCACGGGCAGTACACGAACCCGAACGTGCGCATATAACTTTTGGGAGGAAACACCATGCTCTATCTCGTCATCGAGCGCTGCAAGGACAAGGCGGCGGTCTACCGGCGCTTTCACGGACAGGGCCGCATGATGCCCGACGGCGTGCGCTATATCGACAGCTGGGTCACGGCCGACGGCAGCACCTGCTGCCAGATCAACGAGAGCCGCTCGGAGGCGCTGCTGCACGAATGGGCAGCCAACTGGTCGGACGTGACGGACTTTGAATTCATCCCGGTCATCAGCAGCCGGGAAATAATTGTTTCTGCGGAAAGCATATGATATATTTGAATCACCTTTTGAAGGGAGATAGAGAATATGAAAAAACAATCAAGTGCAGCAAAGTTTCTCGCTGTTCTGCTTGCTGTCATTCTGGTCTGCTGCATCGTCCAGAATGTCGTGCTGACCGACGGCGGAAACGTGCGCATAGAAGATGTAAGCTGGGTCACGGATGACGGTGCCTATCTTGCGGCGCGCATTTTCATACCTGACGGCGTGACCGCCGATGCCCCCGCACCTGCCGTTGTCGCATGCCATGGGTACAACAACACGCTGGAAGTTCAGGAAGTCAACTGCATTGAGCTGTCACGGCGCGGCTATGTTGTGATTGCTCCGGACGCATATGGTCACGGCAACTCAACCGCCGCCATCGGTCAAATGACGGATGACGATCTTGTTGACGGTGCTGCCGACGGCCAGATTGCGCTCGACGCCGAGGGCGATGCCGCCGTTCAGGACGGCGGTGTATACAGCGCGCTGCAGTATCTGGGCACGCTTCCGTTTGTCGACCCGGAAAACATCGGCCTGGTCGGACATTCCATGGGCGGATATACGATCCAAATGGCCGCAAACCGTGCGCTGCGCAAGCAGCAGGCCGGGGCAGATGTCGTCGTGCCCAAGACAGTCTTCATCATGTGCGAAGGCAAAGACATTTCCTACGATGATTTTTCCGTGAACGTCGCCACGCTGACGCCCGAATTTGACGAATTTGCTTCCGGACACTGGGGGATCACCATCCCAAGCGAGGCAAACACATCCGCCAAGCTGAAGTCTCTGTTCGGTCTGGGCGAACAGGCAGCAGACATTACATATAACGAGTTTTATACCGTCGGCAGCGAGAAAACGCTGACCAGAACGGAAGCGATCGACGCCGGCAAAGAGGGAACGCTGCGCACGGCCTATTTCCTCAAGAGCCGCACGCACCCCGGTGCGCACAATTCGTTTGCCGCAGAAGAATACATTCTGGATTTTATGAATGTGACGCTCAAAGCCGGACAGCCGGACGGTATTCCGGCGTCGAGCCAGATCTGGCTGATTAAGAACATTGCCGGTCTGGTGTGCCTCATCTGTTTCTTCCTGCTGGTGATCCCGGTTGCAGAACTGCTGCTCAGACTGCGCTTTTTTGCCACGATCGTCAGAAAGCCTTACCCCGGTGTCTCTCTCCAAACCGGCAAGTTTAGATACTGGATTCTGTTCGTCATTGGCATGCTGCCAGCCGCGCTGTCCTTCTTCCCCGCCGTCGGCAACCCGATCTGCGTCAAATTCATGAATTTCAACTGTGCAATCCCATGGCAGAACACGAAGGCTTTCCCGATGCCGGTCGTAAACGGATTTGCACTGTTCAACGTTATCTGCGGTGCTGCCGCCCTGCTGCTGTATGTTCTGTTTGTCCGCAGGCCGTGGAAGCGGACCGGAGATCACACAGTCGCACCTGTATCCGGGGTTTCCTTTGCGGATGTCATGAAGTCGCTTCTGCTTGCCGCGGTAACGTTCTTCTGCGTCTATATGACGCTCGTACTGGCCGCATATTTCTTCAAGGTTGATTTCCGGTTCTTCACGCTGAGCATCAAAACCATCGATCCGCTGCGGCTTAGCATGCTGCTGCGATATGTCCCCTTCTTTGCCGTGTTCTATGTGATCAACAGCCTCACATTGAACGCCTCCGTCGCCGTGTCCGGCAGGAAGGAATGGGTCAACGACCTGCTCTGTGCCCTGGAAAATGTCGGCGGCCTTCTGGTAATCCACATCGTGGACTACGCCGGAATGTATGCCAGCGGCACAAAACTGCTCAATGGCTATTCCTCCATGGGCGGGAATTCGGCGCTGGCCGGCATCCTGCTGTGGGGTCTGCTGCTTGTGCTCCCGCTCGCCGCGATCATTGCCAGACGGCTCTATAAAAAGACCGGGAACTTCTGGCTGGCCGGATTTATCAACACATTTCTGGTTGCGCTGTTTGCCGTTTCCAACACGGCAATCAGCAACGCGGTATTCTGATCTGCCGGTAACGTTCAGGCAGCCCATCTTTTTGGGCTGCCTGAATGGTTATTGATTCTCTGGGAAAAATAAAGTATAATGATTTTATATTACTTTCCCAAGGAGAACATATGGCGATCAAATGGATGGGCAGATACCGCGACTTTGTCTCGGCCGTGGTCAAACACAGCAACCAATATAACCGCGTGGCAAACGTCGATTCGGTATCCTTCGAGGACAAAACCTTCAGCAGCATTGAGTGGCAGATACTTGAATATGTATACGAGCATCCGGACGACACCGGCAACATGTCCGTAATATCCGAAGCGCTCGGCCTCGCGGCCAGTTCCTTCTCGAAAAGCACCGCAAAGCTGGTTCGTCTCGGGCTGGTCGAAAAATATATGGTCGACGGAAATCGCAAAAACATCATCCTTCGCGTCAGCGAGGAGGGCCGGCACTGTTACGATTACATTGTGGAAAATCAGATGAAGGCGCTGTTTCTCGATGCCTTTGCGCAGCTCGACTGCCTGGACGACAAGCAACTGGCCGCTGTCGTTTCTGCAATATCCACGCTCGGGTATCTCCCCGAAACACCGACGCAGAAAAAAGCCGCTCCGAAAAAACTCATCCGTATCGAATAACATCCGCGCTGCTGCACGAATGGGCAGCCAACTGGTCGGACGTGACGGACTTTGAATTCATCCCGGTCATCAGCAGCCGGGAAAGCATGACCTCCGCGCGCAGGATGCTCTGGGGGTTGGCATAATCGCCCATGCCGCGCTCGATCATGCGTGGGGCCGAGCCGTGGATGGCCTCGAACATGGCGTAGCGGTCGCCGATGTTGGCGCTGCCCGCCGTGCCGACGCCGCCCTGCAGCTGTGCGGCCTCGTCGGTGATGATGTCGCCGTAGAGGTTCGGCAGCAGCAGCACCTGAAACTGCCCGCGCACCCGCTCGTTGACGAGGTTCGCCGCCATGATATCGATATAGTAGTCATCGACGGTGATCTCGGGATAGTCGGCGGCCACCTCGTGGCAGAGGGCGGTGAACTTGCCGTCCGTCTTTTTGAGGATGTTCGCCTTCGTGACGACGGTCACGCGCGTTTTGCCGCTGCGCCGGGCATAGTCGAACGCCGCGCGGGCGATGCGGCGCGTGCCGGGGTCGGTCGTGACCTTGAAGTCCACGGCCATGCCGGGCAGCTCCACGCCGCGGCTGCCGAGGGCATACTCGCCCTCCGTGTTCTCGCGGAAGAACGTCCAGTCGATGCCCTGCTCAGGAAGGGTCACGGGACGGACGTTGGCGTAGAGGTCGAGCGCGCGGCGCAGCTTCACGTTCGCGCTCTCAAGCCCTCCGCCCATTGGCGTCGTCGTCGGGCCCTTGAGCAGCACGTCGCAGGCCATGATTTCGGCGAGCACATCGTCCGGCACCGCCTGATTGCAGGCCAGCCGGTTTTCGAGCGTGAGGCCGCAGATGCGCCGCAGGGCGATGCTGCCGCGCGCGATCTCGTCGGCGAGCAGTGCCTCGAGCACGCGCACCGCCTGCTCCATGATGATGGGGCCGATGCCGTCGCCGTCCACGAGGCCGATGGTCACGGTCGCTTTGTTCGTATAGTCCACCCGCTCGGCGGTCATGCCCGCGACGCGGGCCTGCTGCTCGGTCAGCAGGGTGCGAAACGCCGCACAGGCGCGGTCAATGTCGTTCATAGTGCATGCTCCTTTGTGTAGTTGAGCAGTCCGCCGGCAAGCAGGATGGCCTGCTGCCGCTCGGTGAGGCTGCACACGACGGGGTAAGCCTTGCCCGTGGCCGTGTCCGTGAGCGTCAGGCTGCCCGCCGCCATACCGGCGCGGATGTTATCGATGCGCAGGTGTGCGCCCTGCGCCAGCGCGTCATAGTCGGCGGGGTCGGCAAACGTCAGCGGCAGGATGCCGGCGTTGATGAGGTTGGCCACATGGATGCGCGCGAAGCTCTTGGCCACGACGCAGCGGATGCCGAGATACATCGGCACGAGCGCCGCGTGCTCGCGCGACGAGCCCTGCCCGTAGTTGCTGCCGCCGACGATGATGCCGTCTCCGGCGGCCTTGGCGCGCGCGGGGAAGGTCGGATCGCAGACCGTGAAGCAGAACTCCGACAGCTTCGGGATGTTCGAGCGATACGGCAGGATCTTTGCCCCCGCGGGCATGATGTGGTCGGTCGTGATGTTGTCGCCCACCTTGAGCACGAGCTCGGCCGTGAGCGCGTCGCTGAAGGGCTTGCTCTGCGGGAAGGGCCGGATGTTCGGCCCGCGCAGGACCTCCACCGCGCCGGCCTCGTCCGCCGGGGCGGGCGGCAGCACGGCGCTGTCGTCGATGCGGAAGCGCTCCGGCAGCGTAACGGCCGGCATGGGGCCGAGCGTCTGCGGGTCGGTGATCGCGCCGGTGAGCGCGGCGGCAACGGCCGTCTCCGGCGACACGAGGTAGACCTGCGCGTCCTTCGTGCCGCTGCGGCCGAGGAAGTTGCGGTTGAACGTGCGCAGGCTCACGCCGCCGGAGTTGGGCGAGAAGCCCATGCCGATGCACGGGCCGCACGCGCACTCGAGCAGGCGCGCGCCGCTGGCAAGGATGTCCGTGAGCGCGCCGCAGTCAGAGAGCATGGTCAGCACCTGCTTCGACCCCGGCGAGATGGACAGGCTCACGCCCGGGGCGATGGTCCTGCCCTTGAGCAGGGCTGCGACCTTGAGCATATCCAGCAGCGACGAATTCGTGCACGAGCCGATGCAGACCTGGTCGACCTTCGTGCCCGCGAGCGTTGCGACCGGGACGACGTTGTCCGGGCTGTGCGGGCAGGCGATCATGGGCTGCAGCGTGTTGAGATCAATGTCGATGACGCGGTCATAGTGCGCGTCCGGGTCGCTCTGCAGCGGGGTGAAGTCCGCCTCGCGCCCCTCGGCGGCGAGGAAGGCGCGCGTCACGTCGTCCGACGGGAAGATGGACGTCGTCGCGCCGAGCTCGGTGCCCATGTTCGTGATCGTGGCGCGTTCGGGCACGGACAGCGCCGCGATGCCGGGGCCGCCCCACTCGATGATCGCGCCGACGCCGCCCTTGACCGACAGGATGCGCAGCAGCTCGAGGCTGATGTCCTTGGCCGTGACATAGGGCCGCAGCGTGCCGGTGAGGTTGACCTTGAACATCTTCGGCATGGTGATGTAGTACGCGCCGCCGCCCATGGCGACCGCGACGTCCATGCCCCCCGCGCCGAAGGCCAGCATGCCGATGCCGCCGCCGGTGGGCGTGTGGCTGTCGGAGCCGATGAGCGTCTTGCCCGGCTTGCCGAAGCGCTCGAGCTGCACCTGATGGCAGATGCCGTTGCCCGGGCGGGAGAACCAGACGCCGTGCTTTTTGGCCACGGTCTGGAGGTAACGGTGGTCGTCCGCGTTTTCAAAGCCGGACTGCAGCGTGTTGTGGTCGACATAGGCCACGCTCAGCTCGGTCCTGACGCGCGGGATGCCCATCGTCTCAAACTCCAGATAGGCCATCGTGCCGGTGGCGTCCTGCGTGAGCGTCTGGTCGATGCGCAGGGCGATCTCGCTGCCGGGCGTCATGTCGCCGTGCAGCAGGTGGGCGCGGATGATTTTCTGAGCAAGGGTCTCACCCATGGTTTTTCAGCCTCCCCATCATACTTTCTTTTGCGTGAATGGTGTGCTCGGTCGTGAGCTCGGCGGCGCGGTCGGCGTCGCCGGCGGCGATGGCGTCGAAGATGGCGCGGTGCTCCTTCACGACCTGCGCCGTGCGCGAAGCGTCGGCGATGGACGCCTTGCGGTAGCGGCGGGTCTTGCGGTGCAGCGGGACGAGCGTGTCGCTGATGACGGCGTGGCCGCTCATGTCGCAGATGACGTCGTGGAACTGGTCGTCCATCTCGCGCAGGTGCTCGGCGTCGCGCTTTTCAAAGTAAAACTCCTGCAGGTCCATGATGTGGCGCAGGCGCGCAAGGCCCTCGGGCGCGGCGTTTTTCGCCGCGTAGTAGGACGCGAGCCCCTCGATCTTGCAGCGGATGTCCATGATGTCCACCAGATCCTCGGCCGTGATGCCGAGCACGACGGAGCCCTTGCCGGTGTCGGCGATAAGGTGCTCCTGCTCGAGGCGGCGCAGCGCCTCGCGGATGGGCGTGCGGCTGACGTTGAGCTGCTCGACGAGCCGCAGCTCCGTGAGCACCTCGCCGCGCGGGTACACGCCCTGAATGATATCGGATTCCAGCCGCTCAAACACCTGATCGGCCAGCGTAACGGTACGGAAATCTTTCATGCTTCCCTCCTGTCAGACCTGCGCGAAGCGGCCGGGGGCCAACTCCACGATCTTGGCGTTGAGTTCCTTGGCGGACATGACGGTCTGGCGGCCGTCCTCGTATTCCGCGTCCACCCAGCCCTTGAGCGCGAGCACGAGCGGGTCGTGCTTGTCGATCTGCCGCTCGCCGGTCAGGCGGTAGTTCTGGTTGATCCAGTAGGCGATTCCCGCAAGGCCGGACGTCTTGGCGACCTGCACGGACGCCGGGCGGTTGAGCAGCTTTTCGGTGTCGAAGATCGTGTAGATCTCGGCATCCTTGAGCAGGCCGTCGGCGTGGATGCCGGCGCGCGTGACATTGAAGTCGCGCCCGACGAACGGCGTCATCGGCGGGATGCTGTAGCCGATCTCGTGCTGGAAGTAGTCGGCAATCTCGGTGATGACCGTCGGGTCCATGCCGTCGAGCGAGCCGCGCAGCGACGCGTACTCGAACACCATCGCCTCGAGCGGGATGTTGCCCGTGCGCTCGCCGATGCCCAGCAGCGAGCAGTTGACCGCGCATGCACCGTAGAGCCACGCGGTCGAGGCGTTGACGACCGCCTTGTAAAAGTCGTTGTGCCCGTGCCACTCGAGGCACTCGCTCGGCACGTCGGAATACTGCTGCAGGCCGTAGATGATGCCGGCCACGCTGCGCGGCAGCGCCGCCTCCGTGTAGGGGATGCCGTAGCCCATGGTGTCGCACGCGCGGATCTTGACCGGGATGCCCGCCTGGCGCGAGAGCTTTTGCAGCTCGTTGACAAACGGCACCACAAAGCCGTAAAAGTCGGCGCGCGTGATGTCCTCGAGGTGGCAGCGCGGGACGACGCCGGCCTCAAATGCGTCGGCCACGGTGGCGAGGTAGTAGTCCATGGCCTGACGGCGCGTCATCTTCATCTTCTTGAAGATGTGGTAGTCGCTGCAGCTGACGAGGATGCCCGTCTCGCGGATGCCGAGGTCGCGCACGAGGCGAAAGTCCTCCTTCGTGGCGCGGATCCACGTCGTGATCTCCGGGAACTTCAGCCCCAGCTCCATGCACTTTTCGAGCGCCTCGCGGTCTTTCTTGCTGTAGATGAAAAACTCCGTCTGCCGGATGATGCCGTACGGCCCGCCGAGCCGCGACAGGTACTTGTAAATGTTCACGATCTGGTCGACCGTGTACGGCTCCACGGACTGCTGCCCGTCGCGCAGGGACGTGTCCGTGATCCAGATCTCCTCGGGCATGTTCATCGGCACGCGCCGGTGGTTGAACGGCACCTTCGGCACCGCGCCCTGCGTGTAAATGTCGCGCTGGAGGTTCGGCTCCGCCACGTCCTGGAGCGAATATTTATACGCATTCTGCTCCAGCAGATTCGTCTTTCCGGATATTTCAAGCATGGCAGTGGGGCTCCTTTCTGTTGCTTTGTATTATTGTATACAATTATACACACAATCGTGCCGTTGTCAACGCGCAAATGTTCACAATTTTCCGCTTGCTTTCCGGGCGGATGCTGGTATAATACAAAATCGTTCAAAATTGAACTATTTTTCGGGAGGTGACCGCCGTGCTCACCGCATCGCAGGTCTATACGTACACGCGCCGCATCCTCGACGCTTACGCCGCCGTCATGCAGCCGCTGAGCGCGGAGCTGGACATGGCGCAAAACGCCGTGGACATTCTGCTCTTTCTGGCCAACAATCCGGGGCTGGACACCGCGCGCGACATCTGCACGTACCGGAAGCTCAAGCCGGGCATCGTGTCGTTCCACGTGGACAATCTCGTGCGCGGGGGCTACCTGCTGCGCACGCGCGACCCCGGCGACCGGCGGCGCTGCCGCCTCGTGTGCACGGACAAGGCGGCGCCGATCGTCGCGCGCGGCCAGGCCCTGCAGGAGCAGTTCGTCGCGCAGATGTCCGCGGGCCTCGCGCCCGACGCGCTCGAAACGTTCCAGCAGTGTCTGACGGCGTTCGCGCAGAATCTCGACCGCATGGCCAACAGGGAGGAAAGTTAAATGCAGCAGGACAAAACATTTCTCGGCACGGAGCCAGTCGGACAGCTCCTGCGCCGGCTCGCGATCCCGACGGTGATCGCGCAGCTGGTGAACATGCTCTACAACATCGTCGACCGCATCTACATCGGCCACATTCCGGAGGTCGGCAGTCTCGCGCTGACAGGCGTGGGCGTGTGCCTGCCGATCATTCTGATCGTGTCGGCCTTCGCGTGCTTCACGGCCTCGGGCGGCGCGCCGCGCGCGTCGATCTACATGGGGCGCGACGATATGGACAGCGCCGAAAAGACGCTCGGCGGCTGCTTCACGCTGCAGATCGGCATCTCCGTCGTGCTCACGGCGGTGCTGCTCCTCTGGGGGCGCGAGGCGCTGCTTGCCTTCGGCGCGAGCGAGAACACCATTGACTACGCCGCAGACTATCTGCATATTTATGCGTTCGGCACGCTCTTCGTCGAGCTCACGCTGGGCATGAATGCCTTCATCACGGCACAGGGTTTTGCCAAGGTGGGCATGTACACGGTGCTCATCGGCGCGGCGGCGAACATCGTCCTCGACCCGATCTTCATCTTCGCGCTGGGCATGGGTGTGCGCGGCGCGGCGCTCGCGACCGTGCTCTCACAGGGGCTCTCGTGCGCGTGGGTGCTGGCGTTTCTGTGCGGGAAGAAGGCGTTTTTGCGCCTGCGGCGGGAAAATCTCTTCGTCTCGCCCAAGCTCATCCTGCCGTGCGTGGCGCTCGGCCTCGCGACGTTTACGATGCAGGCGAGCGAGAGCGTCATCTCCGTGTGCTTCAACGCTTCCCTGCTCAAGTACGGCGGCGACATCGCCGTCGGCGCGATGACGATCCTCACGAGCGTGATGCAGTTTGCCATGCTGCCGCTGCAGGGCATCGGTCAGGGCGCACAGCCGATCACGAGCTACAACTTCGGCGCAAAGAATACCGACCGCGTGCGCAAAACGTTCCGTCTGCTGCTGAAGGTGTGCCTGATCTACTCCGTCTCGCTCTGGCTGCTCATCGAATTGTTCCCCGGCCTGTTCGCGCGCATCTTCACGCCGGAGGCGGAGCTCATCGCCTTCACGGCGCGCGTGCTGCGCATCTACTGCGCGGGGCTGTTCCTGTTCGGCATCCAGATCGCCTGCCAGATGACGTTCGTGTCCATCGGCAGCGCGGTGTGCTCGATCATCGTGGCCGTGCTGCGCAAGTTCGTGCTGCTCCTGCCGCTGATCTATCTGCTGCCGGCGCTGCTGCCCGACCAGACGACGGCCGTGTATCTGGCCGAGCCCGTCGCGGACGTGATCGCAGTCACGTGTACGGCCGTCCTGTTTGCGACGCAGTTTCGCAAGGCGCTGCACAAGCTCAAAGCGAACGCCTGATCTGTTTTCCATCCCCCGGCGCGCGGCCCGGCCCGCGCGCCGGGGTTTTTGGTGAATGATTCAAAAATTTGAAACTTCCTTATCAAAAATACGAAAGCATTCCGCCGTTGACAACCGCCGCACCGGCGCGTACAATGGCGGCCACATCCATTTGAGAGGAGCTGCAAGCCATGCGCAACCCGTTTTTCAGCCGCAAGAACGACGCAGCCGCGACCACGTGCGCGGCCGGCTTCGCATGCTCTGACGCGAATACCAACAGCGCCCTCCTGCTTACCATCGACACTGTGCTCGCAGTGTCGATTCTTGCTATACTCAGCATTCTGGGCATTACGCCGCCAACAGGACGCGCCAAACCGGTATTCGCGGGATAACACGACAGCACTTGGTATACCAAGAGTCGGCCCCGACCGTTTTGGTCGGGGCCGATTTTTTGTATAGAAAACAAAACGGACGGAAAGGAAACCTGTCATGGAAAAGAAAAAAGTTGGATTCGCCAGCGGTATCGGCTTCATCCTCGCCGCCGCCGGCAGCGCCGTGGGCCTCGGCAACCTCTGGGGCTTCCCGTACAAGACGTCGCAAAACGGCGGCGCCGCCTTCGTGCTCATCTACATCGCGTGCGTGCTGCTCATCGGCTTTGTCACGATGCTCAGCGAGATCTATCTCGGCCGCCGCGCACAGGCCAACCCCATGACCGCCTACAAGATGGTCAACAAGAACCTCGGCTGGTGCGGTCTCGTGGCGATCATGATCCCCGCGTTCATCATCTGCTACTACTCCGTGCTCGGCGGCTGGACGACGAAGTACGCGCTCAACTCCTTCAGCGGCAACGCGGGCATCGTCGGCACGTTCTCCGTCAACACGGGTGAGGTCATTCTCTACACCGCGATCTTCCTCGTGCTGAGCGTGACGATCATCATGGGCGGCGTCAAGGACGGCATCGAGAAAGCCTCCAAGGTGCTCATGCCGGTGCTGTTTCTGATCCTCGTCGCCATCGCCGTCTACGCGCTGACGCTCGGCAGCGGCGTAAGCGAGGGCCTGAAGTTCTACCTCAAGCCCGATTTCTCCGGCATCACGTTCAAGTCCGTGCTCGTGGCCATGGGCCAGGCGTTTTACTCCCTGTCGCTCGGCATGGGCATCATGATCACCTACGGCTCCTACACCGGTAAGGAAGTCAACCTCGTGCGCTCCACCGCCATGGTCTGCGTGTTCGACACGCTCGTGGCGCTCATCGCAGGCCTGGCCATCTTCCCGTCGGTAGCACACTTTGACCCCGCGCTGCTCGGCAGCAGCAAGGGCGTCGCGCTCATGTTCATCATCCTGCCGCAGGTGTTCGAGTCCATGGGCGGTGTGGGTCAGGTCGTGTCGTTCGCGTTCTTCGTCATGGTCGACATCGCGGCCATCACGTCCGTCGTGTCGCTGATCGAGGTCGTGACGCAGTTCGTCATCCAGAAATTCCACGCCCACCGCAAGCGCGCCGCGCTCATCGTCGCGGGTGTCTGCTTTCTCGTGTCGATCCCGATCGGCATCTCGCTCGGCCATGTCGCCATCCTTGAGGAGTCCAGCCCCGCGCTGTTCGGGCTCGACTGGCTGACGTTCTTCGACGAGGTGACCAACACCGTGCTCATGCCCGTGTGCGCGCTGTTTTCCTGCATCGTCGTCGGCTGGTTCATCACGCCCAAGCGCGCCGTGGCCGAGATCGAGGCCGAGGGCACGCACATGGCCGGCTGGCTCAAGAAGGTCTACGCCGTCATGATCCGCTTTGTGACGCCGGCGCTCATCCTCATCGTCGAGATCGGCGGCCTGCAGAGCGAGATCGCGGCCGGCAACATCGCCGTCGTCGTCTTTGCCTACGCGCTCGTGGCGCTGTGCGTGGCGGCGTACTTCGCCTTCTTCCGCAACAAGGACACCGGCACGAACGCCGACGAGAAGCTCTCCGGCGATTACCCCGTGTGACACGCGCGATGCGCCCAATACCTCGGCATTGTTTTTGACAAGCTGTACACCGGTGTGGTTTTTTGACCATACCGGTGTTTTTTGTATGACAAACTCGTTAAAAATCGAGCAACTTTCAGTTGAAATACCGGCAAAAAACAGGTATAATAACAATGTCAGTCCATCTGACAAACATAGCTGACAGGAGGCACGCCCATGTCGATGCAAGAGGTGCGGGAACAGAATATCGCCCTCGTAACGCAGACGGCGCTGGCGTGCTTTGTGGAAAACGGCATTGAAAAGACGACCATCCGCGACATCGCGCAGCACGCCGGCCTGACCGAGCGCTCGGTCTACCGGTACTTTGCGAGCAAGGATGAGCTCGTCATCGCGGCGGCCTACCTCTACTGGGACAGGGCCAAGGAGCTGGCCGCGCAGTCGCTGGCAAAGCAGCGGCGCAGGGGCATGACCGGCATCGAGGAGATCCGCGTGCTGCTGCGCAGCTATGCGGGGCTGATCTTTACAGACCCCGCGGGCATCCGCTTCTCGCTGGATGCGGAGGTCGCGCTGTGCAACGCCGGCCGGCAGCACGCGGTCATCAACCGCCCGCCGGAGCGCTTTGAGGTCGCCCCCGGGCCGATCGCCGCGGCCATCCGCCGCGGGCTCGCCGACGGGACGGTCGATCCCGAGGCCGATGTGAAAACACTCTATTATAATACGTACGATTCGATCCTCGGCGTCATCCAGCGGATGTCCGTCGGCGTGCCGAGCGTGCACGAGCTCGACGGGCACGCGCGCATCGACGCGCTGTGCGAGCAGTTCACGCGCGCATTCGCGGCGCCGCCCAAGCAATAAGGGGACAGGGAACACCTTTTAAATACCACCCTACATTGAAGGAGGAAACGGCATGGCAAAAAGACCGAATATTCTCAAGCTGGCCACGAAGATCAGCCTTGAGAGCATGACGTACATGGGCATCACGTATGACGATCCCGAGTATAAGATCCTCGAGCCGATCATCGACGATGACATGTGTGCGATCATGATGCACGTGCGCCTGGAGACCAACCGCACGGTTGAGGAAGTGGCCAAGCGCGCAAGAAAGAGCGTGGAATTCACGCAGGAGCAGCTCGACAAGCTGTGCAAGACCGGCGCAGTCCGCTACCGCTATGTGGACGGCAAGCGCTGCTACTTCTACCCGATCTGGGTTCCGGGCATCATGGAGGGCATCCTTGCCAACCGTGAGCAGTGCGACAAGTATCCCGTGCTCGGCGAGAGCTTCGAGGCGTACACCCGCCGCCGTCCGGAAATGCTCGCGCCGATGCTCGACTCCGGTAAGACCGGCATGTTCTTCATGCGCGTCATGCCCGTCATGAGCGCCATCGAGAACGACTCGCACGCCGCCTCCTATGACGAGGTGCGCACCCTCATCGAGAACGCGACCGCCATCAGCGTCGGTCCGTGCTCCTGCCGCCGTGCCCGCCGCCTCATGGGCGAGGGCTGCGGCCACCTCGAAGAGGATATGTGCATGTACCTCAACGACAACGCCCGCTGCTTCTCCGAGCAGGGCTATCACCGCCTCGTGAGCAAGGAAGAGGCGTATGAGATCCTCAAGCGCGCCGAGGACAACGGTCTCGTGCACGAGATCAACCAGACCCCCGGCTTCGAGGACACGAACGCCATCTGCAACTGCTGCGGCTGCTCGTGCTTCGCGCTGCGCATCGCGGAGCTGTTCCGCACGCCACGCGCCATCCGCTCGAACTACATCGCCCGCGTGGACAAGGAAAAGTGCGTCGCCTGCGGTCAGTGCGTTGAAAACTGCCAGACCAACGCGCTCAAGCTCGGCCAGAAGCGCTGCGCGACCGATCCGCACATCTCCGACACCTACGACACCGACGCCAGCGTGCCGTTCCACCGCTCGAGCTACAACCCCGAGTACCGCACGAACCGCTCCGACGTCATGCCCAGCGGCACCGCCCCCTGCAAGGCCGAGTGCCCGGCGCATATCCCGGTTCAGGGCTACATCAAGCTCGCGTCCCTCGGCCGCTACACCGAGGCGCTGGAGCTCATCAAGAAAGAAAACCCGTTCCCGGCCGTCTGCGGCCGCATCTGCAACAAGCGTTGTGAGGACGCCTGCACCCGCGGTAGCATCGACGATCCGATCGCCATCGACGATATCAAAAAGTTTATCGCCGAGAAGGATCTCGAGGCCGGCACCCGCTTCGTGCCGAAGATGCTCAACCAGATCGGCCGTCCGTACCCGGAGAAGATCGCCGTCATCGGCGCCGGCCCTGCCGGTCTGAGCTGCGCGTACTACCTCGCCGTCAAGGGCTACCCCGTGACCGTGTTCGAGAAGGAGTCCGTGCCCGGCGGTATGCTCACGCTCGGCATCCCGAGCTTCCGCCTCGAGAAGAACGTTGTCAACGCGGAGATCGACGTGCTCAAGGAGCTCGGCGTGGAGTTCCGCTTCGGCGTTGAGGTCGGCAAGAACATGACGCTCGACGCGCTGCGCGCGGACGGCTACAAGGCGATCTACCTCGCCGTCGGCGCCTCGAAGGGCACGCCGGCCGGCTGCCCGGGCGACGACCTGAAGGGCGTGTTCACCGGTGTCGAGTTCCTGCGCGCCGTGAACCTCGGCAAGCGTCCCGCCATCGGCAAGCAGGTCGCCGTCATCGGCGGCGGCAATGTCGCCATCGACGTCGCGCGCGCCGCCGTGCGCCGCGGTGCGGACGTGACGCTGCTCTACCGCCGCGGCCGCGAGGAGATGCCCGCAGCGGACGAAGAAGTCGCCGAGGCCGAGGCCGAAGGCGTGAAGTTCCGCTTCCTGTGCGCCCCGGTCGAGATCCTGGGCGAAAAGGGCAAGGCCACGGCCATCAAGGTCGAGACCATGACCCTCGGCGAGCCCGACGAGAAGGGCCGCCGCAAGCCCGTCGGCACGGGCGAATTTGAGACGCTTGCAGTCTCCGCCGTCATCTCGGCCATCGGCCAGCAGATCGACCTGTGCGGCATCGACGCCGGCTCGAAGCTCCAGCTCGGCAAGCGCGGCACCGTGCTTGTTGACCCCGCCACCTACCAGACCGACGAGCCCGACGTGTTCGCGGGCGGCGATCTTGTGACCGGCCCGAAGTTTGCCATCGACGCCATCGCCGCCGGCAAAGAGGCTGCCGTGTCCATCCACCGCTTCGTGCACCCCGGCCAGAGCCAGCTCATCGGCCGTGACCACCGCGACTACAAGTCGCTCGATCCCGCGACCGTGGCCGTGCCGATCGAGAGCTTTGACAACACCCCGCGCCAGCACGCGCACGACGGCTCCGCCGAAGAGGCGAAGAAGACCTTCCACGATCTGCGCGGTGTGTTCACCGAGGAGCAGATGAAGAAGGAGACCGAGCGCTGCCTCGGCTGCGGCGCGGTCGTCCTCAACGAGGACCAGTGCATCGGCTGCGGCATCTGCACCACCAAGTGCAAGTTCGACGCCATCCGCCTCGAAAAGGTCAACGACACGCACGGCCGCGAATACTTCCGCACGCTGCTGACCGTGGCGGGCAACACCCCCGCCGCCATCGGCCGCCTCGTGCGCAAGACGCGCGGCAGATAAGGAGCAGCGCCATGCATGAGATCGGCGTGGTGCGCGCCATGGTCCAGACCGTGACCGATTACGCGGCGGCCAACCACATCGACGAGATCTCCGAGATCGTGGCCGACTGCGGCGAGCTGTCGCTCGTCATCCCGGAGTATGTGGAGGAGCTCTATCCCCCCGTCGTGAAGGGCACGCCGCTGGAAAACACGAAGCTCATCGTCAACATCGTGCCCGGCATGGCCGAGTGCGAGGACTGCGACGAGATCTTCAATGTCATCGAGTGTAACGGCCATTGTCCGAACTGCAACAGCTTCAACAAAACGGTGCTGTCCGGCAAGGACTTTACCATCCGGGAGATCCATGTCCCGGAAGAACGTAAACCCGGGTCTGTGGAGACCTAAAAAATAGAAGGAGCGTATTCAATGAACGAAAAGTACAACGCATTGTTCACCCCCTGGAAGATCGGCAATGTGGAGATCAAAAACCGCATCGTGCAGTGTTCCATGGGCGGCACGTCCCTGTTCGGCTGGATGGAGCCGAACCACTTTGACAAGGAAGCAGCTTACTTCCTGCTCAACCGCGCGCAGGACGGCGTGGGCCTGATCCTGCCCGGCATGCAGTGCATCCGCGACCCGCTGGGCATCCCCGGCCGTAAGTGGCTGTACCAGAATGACCAGATGTTCAAGCAGCTCAAAGAGTACATGGTCGAGTTCCATAAGACGGGCGCGAAGCTGTTCATCCAGCTCGCCGCCGGCATGGGCCGCTCCATGGCCATCAACGGCTGGATGACGAAGCTGGCCAAGAACAACGTCCTCAACAAGATCGCCAGCCCCATCGTGGACGTGCAGTACATCTGCGCCTCCGCGTCCGAGGTGCCGAACCGCTGGAAGGAAGACGTCATGTCCCGCCCGCTGACGGTCAAGGAGATCGAGGACATGGTCTACGCCTTCGGCCAGACCGCCAAGAAGCTGCGCGCCGCCGGCATCGACGGCGTCGAGATCCACGCCGTGCACGAGGGCTACCTGCTTGACCAGTTCACCATGGCCAACTGGAACCACCGCACCGACCAGTACGGCGGCTCGTTCGAGAACCGCTTCCGCTTCCCGGTCGAGATCGTGCAGGAGATCAAGCGTCAGGCCGGCTCCGACTTCCCGGTGTCGCTGCGCTACTCCGTCGTGTCCAAGACCAAGGCGTGGGGCAAGGGCGCCATGCCGTACGAGACCGACTTCGTCGAGTTCGGTCGCGACATGGCCGAGTCCGAGAAGGCCGTCAAGTACCTCGAGGACGCGGGCTATGACATGTTCAACTGCGACAACGGCACCTACGACGCCTGGTACTGGGCACATCCGCCGCAGTACATGCCCGATAACTGCAACCTCGAGTATGTCGAGCACATCAAGAAGTTCACGAGCCGCCCGGTCGTCTGCGCCGGCCGCATGGACCCCGTGAAGGCCGCCGAAGAGATCGCTGCCGGCCGTCTCGACGCTGTCGCCATCGCGCGCCAGAACCTCGTCGACCACGAGTGGATCCACAAGATCCTCAGCGGCCACGAGGATGAGATCAAGCCCTGCATCCGCTGCCACAACGGCTGCTTCAACATGTCGAAGTTCAAAGGCACCGCGAACCTCCAGAGCATGGACGACTCCCTGCACCTGGCCCGCTGCGCCCTGAACCCGACGACCATGCAGCACAACAAGTACAAGATCGTTCCGACCCGCCATCCGAAGAAGGTCGCCATCATCGGCGGCGGCATCGGCGGCATGGAGTGCGCGCTCGTGCTCAAGCAGCGCGGCCACAACCCCGTCATCTTTGAAAAGACCGGCGAGCTCGGCGGCCTGTTCCTCACCGCGTCCGCGATGAGCTTCAAGGAGAACGACAAGGAACTCATCCGCTGGTACCTCAACGAGGTCGCCAAGGAGGGCATCGACGTGCGCCTGAACACCGAGGTCACCGACATCGGCACCCTGCGCGGCTTTGACGAGATCATCGTCGCCAGCGGCTCCATCCCGCGCACCATGCCGTCCATCCCCGGCTTTGAGAAGACGCTCACGTTCACCGAGCTGCTCAAGGACAAGAAGGAAGTCGGCGACAAGGTCCTGTTCATCGGCGGCGGCCAGTCGTCCTGCGAAGCGGCGTATGACCTTGTCCTCCAGGGCAAGCACCCCATCATCGTCGAGTACGCGAACGACCTCGTCGCGGCACAGGCCACCTGCCTTGCCAACACGTCCTTCCTGCGTGACGCGATGGAGTACCACAAGGTCCCGACCTATCTCGAGTCCACCGTCACCGAGATCACGGACACCGGCTGCACCGTCAAGAACGTCAAGACCGGCGAGAGCACCTTCGTCGCGTGCGACAACGTGGTCAACGGCGTTGGCTTCATCCCGACTCCGGTCGGCGGCAAGGACAACAAGCAGGTCCACCGCGTGGGCGACTGCGTTGCCATCGGCAACCTGCGCACCGTCATCTGGCGCGCGTGGGATGTCTGCATGAAGATCTGATCCCGTAAATGAGAATCCCTCCGGCTATGCGGTTGCCGGAGGGATTTTTTCATGGTATGACGCTGCAAAGCGCCCCCGGAGCGAATGCTCCGGGGGCGCCGCCTCTTGTGTCTGTCTTTTTGTTTCGTCCGGCTCACTCGCCCTGCGCGCGCAGCCAGCCGCTCGCCACGCCGGGGAAATTCGTGATGATGCCCTCGCAGCCCCAGCGGTGGAGCTGCTCCAGACCGGCCATGTCGTTGACGGTCCAGACGTTCATCTTCACGCCGTGCTCCTTGCAGTCGCGCACGTTTTCGTCCGTGAGCAGCTCGATCGGCGGGTGGTAGCAGGCGAAGCCCGCCTGCTGGCAGTAGTAGCCGGGGAAGCCGCCGATGCTGTCCTCGAGCACGAGCGCGCCGACCTCGACCGCGTTGCCGCTGATCTCGAGGATGCGGCGCAGCGAGAAGTGGTTGAACGACGAGAACATGACCTTCTTCTCCAGACCGTAGCGCTCGATGGTCGCCCAGATCTTGCGCTCGATGTCGGGATAGTAGATCTTGTCGGTCTTGATCTCGATGTTGTGGCCGACAGACTCGCCGGAGGCCCACTCGCAATACTCATCGAACGACGGGATGCGCTCGGGGGCGTATTTGCCCGCGAAGCGTGCAGCGGCGTTGACCTGCTGCAGCTCGGCGAACGAGTGATCGCAGATGCGGCCGGAGCCGTCGGTCGTGCGGTCGAGCCGCTCGTCATGGATGACGACGAGGCGCCCGTCACGCGTTTCATGCACGTCCATCTCGATCGCGTCGCAGCCGACCTTGACCGCCTCGCGGAACGAGAGCATCGTGTTTTCCGGATATACACCGCTGTAGCCGCGGTGTGCCATAACTTTCATGCAATTGTCTCCCTTAATAAATAAGATTCGGTATCAGCATCGAGATGCCCGGAATGTACGTCAGCAGCAGCAGCGCAATGAGCAGCGCGATGATAAACGGCACACATTCCTTGATAAACTCCTGCATCTTGCAGCCCGTGATCGACACACACGTGAACATCATGGAGCCGAACGGCGGGGTCAGGCCGCCGATCATGATATTGACGTTGCACACAATGCCGAAGTGCACCAGGTCGATGCCGGCCGCCTTCACGATCGGCACCATGAGCGGGGCGAGGATAATGAGCGCCGCGCCGCCCTCGAGGAACATGCCGACGATGAGCAGCACAACGTTCATGACCAGCAGCACGAGGAACTTGTTGCTGGCAAAGCTCGTCACGGCATTGAGCAGCATGGTCGGGATGTTCTCCCAGTTGAGGTAGTAGCCGAACACGGTCGCCGACACGATGATGAGCATGACGGTGGCGGTGCCGGAGATGGTCTCGCGCAGGATGGGGACGAAGTGCTCCTTTTTCAGGCCCTTGTAGACGAACTTGCCCACGATCAGGCAGTAGAGCACGCCCACACCGCCGGCTTCCGTCGGCGTGAAGATGCCGAAGCGCATGCCCATGATGATGCCCAGCGGGAAAAACAGCGCCCAGAAGGACTTGAGCGCCTGGCGGCCGATCTCGCCGAGCGTCGCACGGCGCGGGCGGGACGGCGCGTAGCCGCGCTTTTTGGAGATGATCGCCACGGCGATCATCAGCGTCACAGCCATGAGCAGACCGGGGATGTAGCCGGCAGCAAAGAGCTGACCGACGGATGCGCCGGCGATCAGGCCGTAGACAATGAGGTTGATCCCGGGCGGGATGATGGGCGTGACGCACGAGGACGCCGCCGTGATCGCGGCGGAAAAGCCCTTGCCGTAGCCGCGCTTTTCCATCTCGGGCACGAGCAGCTTGCACTCCATGGCGGCGTCGGCGTTGGCCGAGCCGGAGCAGCCGCCCATGAGCATGCTCAGCAGGACGTTGATCTGCGCAAGGCCGCCGGGCAGATGCCCGGTGAGCGCGTCGGCAAAGTCCATGAGCCGCGCGCTGATGCCGCCGTAGTTCATGATCGACCCGCACATGATGAAAAACGGGATCGCAAGGAACGGGAACGACTGCGTGGACGTGATGAATTTCTGCATCAGCAGGCACGGCACGGTCGTCGTGTCAATAAAGCCGAAGTAGGTCAGCGCCGCGGCAAAGAGCGCGTAGGCGATCGGGATGCCCGTGAAATACAGCACGAGCGCGATGATGATCGGCAGGATGGAGAGGAACGTGCTCATGCGTCCACCTCCCCGCCGTGGTTGCTACGCTTGAGGTCTTTGACGAAAAAGACGAGCGAGTAGATCGTCATCAGGCCGAAGCCGATGATCAGCGCCGTGCTGACCGCGGAGGACGGCAGCTTTGTGATCGGCATGCGCTTGATCCAGGACGACTGGATAAACTGCACGCTGAGCATCGTGATGTAGCCGTTGATGATCACGAGCAGGGCGTTGGTGATCAGATGCACGACCCTGCGCGCGCCGGCCGGCAGCCGCTCCACGAGCAGATCGACGCCGACGTGCTGATGCTTGCGGTAGGCATAGGCCGCGCCGATGAACACCGAGTACACGAAGCAGGAGGTGGCGATCTCCTCGCTCCAGATGATGATATAGTTAAACAGTTTTCGCGTGATTACGTTGACGATGACGAGCAGGATCGTTACGATCATCATCGCGCCCGCGATGACCCCGTCAAAATTTTTCAGTGCATTTTTCAAATTTGCTTTCCTCTGCTTTCTGTGGCTTTGCTCAGCAATGCCGGGTGTCCGGCAGCATGTGCGGGACACCCGGCACAAAAGCCGGTATGGTGCTTCCGGCCGTCCGTCAGCGCGCAGCGCTCACTTGTTGGCCTGGCGGTACTCGGCGAGGATGGCCTGCGCCTGCTCATAGAAGGTGGGCGTCACGCCGTCTTCCTTGACCATGCGATCAAACTCCGGCTGCACGGCAGCGCGGAACGCATCGACGTCGACCTCGTTGAACGAGCAGCCCTGCTCCTTCTCGAGCTTGGCCTTCGTCTCGGCGAAGGAGGCGTTGGTGAAGTCGGTCAGTTCCTTAGCGCCCTTGGTGAACTCTTCCTGGATGATGGTGCGGTACTCTTCCGGGATGCTGTTCCAGACCTTGCTGCTGATGTAGGCGCCGCAGGTGCCGACAAGGTGGTTGGTCAGGGACATGTTCTTGCACACCTCGGCGCTGCCGTTGGTGGAGTAAGCGTTCATGTTGCCCTCCAGGCCGTCAATGACGCCCTGCTGCACGGCGGAGATCGTCTCGGAGAACGGCATGCCGGTGGGCGTGGCGCCCATGGCCGTGAGGCAGTTGATGTACATGGAGCTGTTGGGCACGCGGATCTTCATGCCCTTGAGGTCAGCGGGGGTCTTGATGACCTTGTTGGTCTGCATGCAGCGCATGCCGACGTTGAAGTCGAGCGCGAGCACGTGGATGCCGTAGTTATCTTCGAGCTTCTGGCACATATTCTTTACCAGATCGGACTGGCAGACGTAGGAGTACTCGTCGATGCTGTTGTACATCATGGGGCCGATGAGGGCTTCGAAGTCGATGTCGTAGTCAGCGAGGTAGGAAGGGTCTTCGCAGGCGATCCAGTCGGCGCCGTTGACGACCTGCTCGATGTTGTCCTTATAGACGGCGAGCTGGCTGGAGTCGTAGCACTGGATCTCGATCGCGCCGTTGGTGCGCTCCTTGATGCGCTGGGCGACCTGCTGCATCTCGATCGTGAGCTGCTCAGTCGGAGCGAACACGTGGCTGAGTTTGAGCGTGAGGTGGTAATCCCCGTTGTTGTTGGCAGCGGCCTTATCACCGTTGCTGCCGCAGGCACACAGTGCGAACACCATGACCAGCGCAAGAAGCATAGCAACAAATTTCTTCAAGGTAGTTCCTTTCTGCTTAAAAAGCGTTGAATTTTTCTCCGTCATTTTAACGGCTCTCTGTGAAAAATGGTAACATTTTTGTGCGATGCCGTCAACATGAACGGAAATTATCCTTGCCATTTTTCTGTTTTCGCTATATACTCCTCTTGGAAATTGGTGAAACTGCAAAGGCAAAAGCGCGATTTTTCACCGAAAAATGCTTAATTTTTCAACACAAAGGTCTCCCTTCTCGTGTTGTCACCGGAGGTGCCTATGAGCAGCAAACCCACCCTGCGCGACATCGCCGAGGCGACCGGCGTTTCAACCGCGAGCGTCTCCATGATCCTCAACGGAAAATCGCTGGAGCGCTTTTCCTCTCAGCGCGTGGCGAGCGTTCTGGCTGAGGCGGAGCGCATCGGCTACCGCACACCGTCGGCCCGCTGCGCCGGCAAGCAGATTGCCGTCCTCTCGCCATCGGTCTCCAACCCCTACCACACCAAGATGATCACCGGCATCGACGCGGCAGCGCACGCCGCCGGGTATCACACCGCGATCTACAACACCTATTGGAATCCCCGCACGGAGAGCCACCTGCTCGACACGCTCGACTATTCGCGCGTGGCCGGCATCATCTTCGCCATGACGCCGATCCAGACGGCCAAGGTGCGCGAGCTGAGCCGCCGCGTGCCCATCGTCGCCGTCGGCGACCGCGTCACGGACTGCGGCATCGACACCGTGGACGTGGACAACTTCGGCGCGGCGCAGCTCGTGGCCAAGCACCTCATCGACCTCGGCCACAAGCGCATCGCCTACCTGTCCACGGCGCTCAACGAGCACCACATCTCCCGTATGCGCCGCGGCGAAGGACTGCAGGATGCCTACCGCCGCTGGTGTCCGGAGGGCAGCGTGACCATCTGCTCGCACGTCAACTCCCTCGAGGCGGAGATCACCACGCCCGACCTCGAGTACCGCTCGGGCATGGAGCTGGCCTACAAATGCCTGCGCAACGACAAGATCACCGGCATCGTCGCCATCAATGACATGGTGGCCTTCGGCGTGCTCGACGCGCTGCAGCGCGAGGGCTACCGCGTGCCGGAGGATTTCAGCCTCTGCGGGTTTGACAACGTCACGACCTCGGGCTATCAGCGCATCCAGCTCACGACCGTGGACAACAACACCTTCAGCCACGGCAAGAGCGCCTTCAACCTGCTGCTCGAGCGCATCGAAGACGGGCTCAACAGCCGCGAGGATCAGCCGATCAACCGCGTGGAATACCACAGCCGGCTCATCGTGCGCGGCAGCACCGGCAAGCCACGCAGCGGTGGCCTGTAACCAACTCAGAAAGGAATCGCATCCATGGCGTCCGTACTCTCCTACCTGCGTGAACTGAATATCGTCACGATGATGCTGCGTATCGTGCTCGCCGTGCTCTGCGGCGGGCTGATCGGGCTTGAGCGCGAGCGCAAAAACCGCCCCGCCGGCTTTCGCACCTATATGCTCACGGCGCTCGGCGCGACGCTCACCGTGCTGCTGAGCCTGCAGCTCGACCAGATGCTCCACGGACCGTGGCGCGCACTCGCCGAGAGCATCGGCGCGACGCAGGACGTGTCGCGCTTCGGCGCCGAGGCCGCAAAGGGCATCGGCTTTCTCGGCGCGGGCACGATCATCATCACCGCCCGCCAGCAGGTCAAGGGCCTGACCACCGCCGCCGGACTCTGGGCGAGCGCGTGTCTGGGCCTTGCCATCGGCGCAGGGTTTTACGCCTGCGCGCTCATCAGCATGCTCTTCATGCTCGTGTGCATGTACGTGCTGCCGCCGCTCGAGCGGCGCATGACCCGCCGCGCGCACCACATGAACATCAGCCTCGAGATCGAGAGCATGGAAAAGCTCGGCACCGTCGTCGGGCACCTGCGCGCGCAGGGCGTGCGCATTTTTGACTTTGAGGTCAACCGCAGCGGTTCGGCCGCGCTGCCGAACTTCCTGTGCCAGTTCAGCGCCGTGCTGCCCGACCGGCGCGACCACCCCGAGCTGCTGGCGGAGCTGTCGGCGCTCGACGGCGTGATCCTCATCGAAGAGATCTGAGAAAGGAGGCTGTGCCATGCTGCATTGTTTTGATCCCATCCGAACCCTGAGCTTCTGGGCCATTCTCGTCCGGCTGACGCTGGCCGTCGTCTGCGGCGGCGTGATCGGCGCCGAGCGCGAGACGAAGCGCCGCCCCGCGGGCTTCCGCACGCACATCCTCATCTGCCTCGGCGCCGCCATCACCACGCTCACGAGCCAGTACCTGCTGCTCTCCCTGCACCTGTTTACCGACGTCGCGCGTCTCGGCGCGCAGGTCATCTCCGGCATCGGCTTCATCGGCGCGGGCACGATCATCGTCACGCGCGACAAGCGCGTCAAGGGCCTGACCACGGCCGCCGGGCTCTGGGCCGCGGCCATCATCGGCCTCGTCTGCGGCGCGGGCTATGTTGAGTGCGCGGTCTTTGCCACGCTCGTCGTGCTCGTGGTCGAGCTGGTGCTCATCCGGCTGGAGTTCAAGCTCACGAGCAAGAGCACCGACCTCACGCTCTACATCGAATATGCGCACGCCGTGTGCATGGAGTCCGTGCTCGCCCTGCTGCGTGAGCGCCGCGTCCAGGTCGAGAATCTCGAGATCAGCCGCATCGCGGACACCGACGCCCCCGACGCGCCGCACCACTACTGCGCGCTCATCCCCATCCACAGCCGCGCCCCGCTCCGGCCCGGCGACCTGCGCAACGATCTGGCTGCGCTGCCGGACATTCTGACCGTCGAGGAAATGTGAACCGAACAGAAAACAAGGGCGGATGCCGTTTGGCGTCCGCCCTTGCTATATCTTCAATATCCGCTGCTGACCACGTGCCAGCCGCTGCCGCGCCGCTCGAGCACGAAGGGCCAGTCGGCATAGGTCTCGCCGGCGGTCAGGCCGCTGCGCCGCCCCGGGTCACGCGCATACACGCTCGCGAGCAGCACGATCGTGCCGCCGTCGTCCTCCGCGCCCGCGCCGGCCAGCCAGCACGTCTGGTACGCCTCGTTGTACGCCAGGCGCACCATGGCGCAGCCGCTGTGCCCGCGGTGAAACGCGCGCATGGCCGCGTCCATCGCGCCGCGGATGTCCTCGTCCGAAAACCGCTCCGACGTGCCGGCGACGATCTCCACGCCCGACGTGTCGCCCCGCTGCGCGCAGCCGGTCAGGCCCGTGAGCAGCAGCACCGTGAGCAGCAGCACCGCGATGTTTCTCTTTCGCATCGTCTCGCCTCCCGCCTCAGCGCAGCGTGCCGAGGTAGCCCTCCAGGATCAGGCTCGCCGCCACGGCGTCGACCGTCTGGCGGTGCTTTTTCTCCTTGCGGCCGTTGGCGTGCAGGATGCCGTGCGCCTCGATGGAGCTGCGCCGCTCGTCCCAGAGCACGACCTCGCGCCCCGTCGCATCGGTGAGCCGCTGCGCGACCATGCGGCTCTTTTCCGCGCGCGGGCCCTCGGTGCCGTCCATGTTTTTCGGCAGGCCGAGCACAATGCGCTCCACACCCTCGGTGCGCACCACGTCCGCGATTGCATCGACCGCCCGGTCGAGGTTCCACTCCGTGAGCGTCCATGCCCGGCCGCACAGCGTGGCCGAGGCGTCCGAGAGCGCGAGCCCGATGCGCGCGTCGCCGTAATCAATGCCCAGAATTCTCATCGTTTTCCCTCCGCAGATATGTGCGGATCGCGCCCGCCATATACAGCGAGCCGACCGCACAGATGACTTCCTCCGGCGCCGCGTGTGCCAGCGCCAGCTCTGCCGCCTGCGCGGGGTCCGCGCAGACCGTAACCGGTTTTCCGAATCGTTTCAGATAGTCCCCCAGCTCCGCCGCCGGCAGCGCGCGGGGCGAGAGCGGCGTCGCGGCGATGTACGCCGCCGCCTGCGCGTCGAGTGCGGCGAGCATGGCGGGGTAGTCCTTGTCCGCCAGCACGCCCACGAGCAGCGTGATGCGCCGGCCGGGAAAATAGCGCGCGAGATTGTCCGCGACCGTCTGCGCGCACTGCGGGTTGTGCCCGCCGTCGAGCACGAACCACGGCGCGCGCCGCAGCAGCTCAAACCGCGCCGGCCAGCGCACCTGCGCCAGCCCCGCGTGCACGGCCGCGTCCGGGATGCGCCAGCCGCGCGCGCGCAGCGCCGCCACCGTCTCGAGCGCGACGGCCGCGTTGCGCAGCTGGTGCGCCCCCAGCAGCGGCAGCGCATATTCCGCGCCGCGGTAGGTGAAGGTCTGCCCGTCCACGCTGTCGGTCAGCGGCACGATGGCGGACGCGTCCGCCTCCGTGAGCGGGATGCCCCGCTGCGCGCAGATTTCGCGCAGGACGGCGCGCACCTCCGGCGCCTGCGGATAGCTGACGGCGCACGTGCCCGGCTTGAGGATGCCCGCCTTCTCGCGCGCGATCTGCTCGAGTGTGTCACCGAGGATCTCCGTGTGGTCAAGGCCGATGTTCGTGATGACGGCGCACGCCGGCGCGGCGATGACGTTCGTCGCGTCGAGCCGGCCGCCGAGGCCGACCTCCAGCACCACAACATCGCACCCCCGCCGCCGGAACCACAGCATGGCCGCCGCCGTCACGAGCTCAAACTCCGTCGGCGGGTCGTCCATGGCGGTGATGCACGGCTTCAGCGTCTCGCACACGGCGGCAAACTCCGTGTCCGGCACCGGCACGCCGTTTACCTGCATGCGCTCAGCGAAGCGCTCAAGGTACGGCGACGTAAACAGGCCCGTCGTATAGCCCGCCGAGCGCAGGATCGATGCGAGCATCGCCGCCGTGCTGCCCTTGCCGTTCGTGCCCGCGATGTGCACGAACTGCAGCCCGTCCTGCGGGTCACCCAGGCGGTGCAGCAGCTCACGCACGCGCGTCAGCCCCGGGCGGGAGCCGCGCCACTCCACGCCATGGATCAGCTCCATGGCCTCCTCGATCGTCATATCGCTGCACCTCCCATGCCAAAAATCAGATGCTGCGATTATACCACGTTCCGCGCGGCGCGGCAACGGGGCACTTGCGTTTTCTCGCCGCATGGGGTAAACTGTTATCTTAGCGACTTCTTGACGAACGGGGGCGAGGTATGGAAAACCTGATGATCTCGGCAAACGCCGTGCTGCCCATGTGCCTGGTCATGGCACTCGGCTACGGCACGCGCCGCCTCGGCTGGATCCGCCGCGAGGAGATCTCCGCCATCAACAAAATCGCATTCCGTATTTTTCTGCCGTGTTTACTTTATTATAATGTATATTGCTCCGACCTGTCCGGCTCGTTTGACCCGCTGCTGATGGCCTATGCCGTGGGCGGCGTGCTGCTGACGTTCGGCCTCTCGCTCGGCTACACGCTGCTGACCGAAAAGCTGCCGGAGCGCCGCGGCGTGATGATCCAGGGCATGTTCCGCAGCAACTACGTCATTATGGGCATCCCCGTGGCGACGGCGCTGCTCGGCGCCGACCAGCTCGGCACCGTCTCGATCCTGATCGCGGTCGTCGTGCCGCTGTTCAATATGCTGTCCGTCGTCGTGCTGGAGGTGTTCCGCGGGCAGAAGCCGAAGCCGCTGCACATCCTCGGCCAGATCGCAAAAAACCCGCTCGTCATCGGCTCCGTGCTCGGCATCCTGACGCTGGCCGCCGGCATCCGCCTGCCGCACATCCTCGAGCAGACCATCCAGAACATCAGCGCCATCGCGTCGCCCCTGCAGCTGTTTCTGCTCGGCGCGTTTTTCCAGTTTTCCGGCCTGAAAACCTACCGCCGTGAGCTGGTGACCGTGTCGGCCGCCAAGCTGATCGTCGCGCCGGGGCTGTTTCTCGGCCTGGGCGCGCTGCTCGGCTTCCGGGGCGTGGCGTTCGTGTCGCTCATCGGCGTTTTCGCCTCGCCGACCGCCGTCAACTCCTTCACCATGGCGCAGCAGATGGGCGGCGATGCCGAGCTCGCCGGCGACATCGTGGTCACCACCTCGGCCGTGAGTATTCTGACCATGTTTTTGTGGATCTTTCTGTTCAAATCTCTTGGCGTGTTCTGAGCGCCGGGGGGCTTCCCAAATTGGGCAAACTGGCGTATAATACCGTATTCGGATAACGAAAGCATAAAGAGGGCAAAACCATGAATTTTCGAATGATCGGGCAGGTCGTCGGCCGCGTGCTGTGCATCGAGGCCGCGCTGATGCTCCTGCCGATGATTGCAGCCTTGGTCTATGATGAATCTCCGGTCCCGTTTCTGATCACGATTGCCGTCACCGGCGGCATCGGGCTGGTCATGTGGCGCGTGCGCGCCAAGTCCGGCGGCATCACCGCGCGCGACGGTTTTCTGATCGTCGGCCTGTCGTGGATCGCCATGTCGCTGTTCGGCGCCCTGCTGTTCGTGCTCACGGGTGACATCCCGAACTACGTCGACGCCCTGTTTGAGACGATCTCGGGCCTGACCACGACCGGTGCCAGCGTCGTTACATCGCCGGAGAGCATGACGCGCGGCGGTATGTTCTGGCGGCTGTTCACACACTGGATTGGCGGCATGGGCATTCTCGTGTTCGTGCTGGCCGTGCTGCCCATGAGCGGCAACCGGTCGATGCACATCATGCGCGCCGAGGTCCCCGGCCCGACGGTCGGCAAGCTCGTGCCGCGCATCCGCAAGACCGCCTCGATCCTCTACCTGCTGTATATCGCGCTCACGCTCGTGGAAACGGTCCTGCTCATCGCCGGCGGCATGAGCTTTTATGATGCGCTGCTGCACGCGTTCGCCACCGCCGGCACCGGCGGCCTGTCCACGCGCGCGCTGAGCATCGGCTACTACAACAGCGCCTATATCGACATCGTCGTGGGCGTGTTCATGATACTCTTCGGCGTCAACTTCAGCCTGTATTACCTCATTCTGCTCGGCAACATCCGCACCGCGCTGCGCAACGAGGAGCTGCGCTGGTTCCTCGGCATCATCGCCTTCGCCGTCATCACGATCGCAGTTGACATCCGCAATCTCTACGGCGGCGTCGGCCATGCGCTGCGCTATTCGTTCTTCCAGGTCACATCGATCATCTCTACGACCGGCTTTGCCACCGCGGACTTCAACCTCTGGCCGGAGTATTCCAAATTCCTGCTCGTGCTGCTGATGTTTGTCGGCGGCTGCGCCGGCAGCACTGCCGGCGGTCTGAAAGTCTCGCGCGTGATGCTGCTGTTCAAATCCTGCACGATCGAGGTCAAGAAGATGCTGCGCCCCCGCTGCATTGAAGAGGTCCGGCTCGATGGTAAGCCAGTCGACGGGCAGACCGTCTACAACGCCCTGACGTATTTCACGTTCTACATCATCATCCTGCTCATCGCAGGGCTGATCGTGTCGCTCGACGGGCTGGACTTCACAACGAACTTCACCGCCGCACTCTCGTGCCTGTCCAACGTCGGGCCGGGGCTCTCCCTTGTCGGACCGACCGGAAGCTTTGCCATCTTCTCGCCGCTGAGCAAGATCGTGCTCATGATCTGCATGCTGCTCGGCCGTCTGGAGATCTTCCCGCTGCTGCTGCTGTTCGTGCCATTCACGTGGCGCTGGAAATAAGCGCTGTCTGCATCACCGCCCCGCAAGTTTTCGGACTTGCGGGGCGGTTTTTTCAAAGCTGCTCCGTGCCGAACAAGTGATGCTTCAGTCTTTGCGCAGCAGGAGAGCCTGAAGGGCGGGCCTTGCCCTCTCGGGCTCCCCTGCGGCTCCGGCTCACCACGCAGCCGCAATTGACCCTCCCAAAAACAGCGACAACCCCGCAGGCGATGCCTGCGGGGTTGCCTCCGCGTATCCGCGGTTGATTCCATCCGAGGCGGGCCTTGCCCCCTCGGGCTCCCCTGCTGCTCTGTCTCACCACGCGGCCGCAATGAATTCTCCCAAAAACTGCGACAACCCCGCAGGCCAAAGCCTGCGGGGTTGCCTCTCTATGACGCTGCAAACGCAGCGATCAGTGTTTTTGGTTGGGACGCTGGAGAGTTGCGCCGTGGTCAGATCACTCCGACAGCTCTGCCTTCTTCTCGGCAGACAGCTTCTTGATCTTCGGGATGCCCCAGATGAACGCCGGGAGCACAACAACGATCAGTGCATAGTAGCCGTCATAGCCATAGATCTTGGAGATGATGGTCGACAGGCCGAGCAGGGAGACCGCATAGCACAGGCCGATGACGATCAGGCCGACGATGACGCTGCGCGCAGCCTTGCTCTTGATGGCCTTCGGGAAGCAGTGGCCCTCGAAGCGCTGGATCATGGAGTAGACCAGCGTGACGGACGTGGACACGAACGCGCAGAACAGCAGGATGGTGTACACGACGAACAGCCAGGTGTAGCCGCTGCCCATGAGGGTGACAACGCTCTGGTTGGGGAGCTTCATGACATCGCCGATGTGGCGGGCTGCAATGCTGGCAACCGTATCAACACCGGTGCTCTTGATGGCGCAGAGGATCGGGTACCAGCGCAGCAGCATGGCGCCGGAAGCGGCGAGCGCGCCGCCGTTCATGAGCCAGCCGAGGATGCTGGCGCGCTTGACGCCCTTGTGGGTCAGCTCGGTGGAAGCGGCGATCATGGCCGGGACGGACACGCACTGGAAAGCAGCGTACACAAACACGCCGCGCCAGACGCCCTCGAGGCCCTTCTGGGAAGTGACGTCCGCGATGGCGGGGATGGCCGCGTAAGCCGCATTCTCGGTGGCCAGTTCCTGGGCGACCGCGTCGATCGGAACGACGAAGCCCATGATGACCAGGATCGCGGTGACGATCAGGATCGCGGTGGAAAGAACGGTGGAAGCCTTGATGATCAGGTCAACGCCGAAGATCGACAGAAGGATCAGCAGGGCGATGATGACGAGGTTGCAGATGATATCGGGCAGGTCGATCAGGCTCTTGACGATGCCGCCGGCGCCGTCAACGCAGGACGCGACCGCCGCGAGGATGATGATGATGTAAAAGATCTCGAAGAAGACCTCCATCCACGGCTTCGGATACAGGGCGCGATAGGTGTCCTTGTAGTTGTCGAAACCGTTGAGCTTGGCAAACTTCATCATGATGTACATGACAACGGCCAGGATGCCCATGGCCAGCAGCGGGAAGATCGCCGCGGTCCAGCCATACTGGACGAAGTAGTTCACGACCTGGTTGCCGGTCGCGAAGCCGGCGCCCACGTGGGTGCCGAACCAGACAGACGCCACGGTAAAGGCGGCTGCCCAGCTGCTCTTGAGCTTTTTGTTATCCATTTTTTACCTCTCTCTTTTTGCTCTTTTTTTTGCTTTTCTCTCTTTTTTATTTCAATCCTGCCTCGTGCTCTCCTACCAACCGAGACAGGTCTCGAAATCCACACCCTTGTGTTAATTTATGAACAAGTCGTTAACAACTCGGGATAGTAAATTTATAATTCTCTCACACGCAAAAGTCAATAACAGCCTCTTCCAATCCCCAATATTTTTCAGTCATTTTCTGAAAATTGTCGAATTGCACAAAATCCTGCATGTATTTTTATGCACTCTGATTCTGGCGTTTTTGTAATTTTTTGCGTGATTTTGGCGCTCTGACAGAAAGAAAACAGTTGCGGCGTCTACACTTTCGTGCTATCATAACAACGCTGGGAGGTCAAATCTTTTGTCGAATTTCTGACAAGCGAGATTGGCATGTTTTTGACAAGGGCCAGCAGGTTCGGCGAACGCGATTGATGAATTTTTAACCATCATTTTTGCGTACACATTCACGACCTCGTGTCGATTTCGGAGGGAGCGCGCACGTTATGAAGCTCGTAACATTTGAAAAAGACGGCCGCGCCGCCGTCGGTCTGCTCAATGCAGCCGGCACCGCCGTGCATCCCGTGCCGGGCTGCGCGGACATGCAGGCGCTCATCGGCATCTGGCCGGTGCTCGACACCGCCGCCGTGCTGCGCGGTGAGGGTCTGCCGCTCGAGCGCGTGCGGCTGCTCGCCCCCATCCCCCGCCCGGTGCAGGACGTGATCTGCCTGGGCATCAATTATTTTGACCACGCCAAGGAGAGCGAATCCGTCGCCGGCAAGGGCGTCAAGGCGCCGGACACGTTCCCGATCTATTTTTCCAAGCGCGTGGACGAGGCCGTCGCCCCCGGCGGCGACATCCTCAGCCACAGCGATCTGGTCGCCGATCTCGACTACGAGGCGGAGCTGGCCGTCGTCATCGGCAAGGCTGCGTACAACGTCAGCGAGGCGGACGCGCTGGACTATGTATTTGGCTACACCATTTTAAATGATGTGAGCGCGCGCACGATCCAGAACCAGCACAAGCAGTGGTACCGCGGCAAGAGCCTCGACGGCTTCACGCCGATGGGCCCGTGGATCGTCACGCCGGACGAATTCGACGTGCGCAGACCGTGGAAGATCCAGAGCCGCGTCAACGGCGAGCTCCGGCAGAACAGCACGACGGACCTCATGATCTTTCACGTGCCGTACGTGATCGCCGAGCTCAGCCAGGGCATGACGCTCCGGCCCGGCACGATCATCTCCATGGGCACGCCCGCCGGCGTGGGCATGGGCTTTGACCCGCCGAAGTGGCTGCACCCGGGCGATGAGGTCGCGTGCAGCATCGAGGGCATCGGCACCCTCACCAACACCGTTCGGTAATCCGCCGTCAGGCATGCGCCTGCAGCGGCCGAAGATATCGCAAACAGATTCAGAAAAGGAGAGAAAAAGTTATGAAATTTGCAATGTATGGTTCCGGCGCAGCCGGCAGCGTCTTCGCTTCTTACCTGCGTAAGGGCGGTGCGGACATCATCCTCATCGACCGCTATGAGGCCCACATGAAGAAGGTCGCCGAGGAAGGCATGCACTTCACCATCCATCAGGAAGAAGAGGGCAGCTACAAGGATTACGACTACCAGCTCAAGGGCTTCCGCACCTACACCACCGCTGCTGACGCGGCCGCGGCGGAGGGCAAGGTCGACGTTATCATCTACATGACCAAGGCGACCCAGCTCGAGCAGGCCATCCAGGACTCCATGCCCGTCGTCGGCGACACGACCGTCGCCGTCTCCCTCATCAACGGCCTCGGCAACGATGACAACCTCTTCAAGGTCTTCCCGAAAGAGCGCTGCATCATCGGCTCCGGCGTGCTGGGCACGGCTCTGCCAGAACCCGCACACTGCGTGTCCACCCCGGCCGGCGGCGTGCAGATGAACTTCGGCGGTGCGGTCCGCTCGGAGCTCAACGACGCGGCCTGCGCCGAGATGCTCAAGTGCTACCGTGAAGGCGGCTGCGACGCTTACTGGCGCGACGGCGAGCCGGGCACCGACAACAACATCTACAAGTTCATCTGGAAAAAGGTCTGCGTGAACGCCACCGTCAACACCGTGTGCGCGGTCCTGCGTCTGAAGATCGGCGAGGTCGAGGCGGATCCGTTCGGCCAGTGGCTGTTCCACAGCGTCATCCGTGAGACCTGCGCGGTCGCGACCGCCAAGGGCGTGCCGATGGACGCCGACGAGTTCATCGCCCACGATCACAAGGACATCGTCACCAACATCGCGGACTACTATCCGTCCATGTGCCAGGACATGCTCTTCAACCACCGCCAGACCGAGATCGACGTGCTCAACGGCAAGATCGCCGAGTACGGCGAGCAGCTGGGCATCGACACCCCGGTGTGCAAGGTCCTGTCCCAGGTCGTGCGCTGCATCCAGGGCAACTACGACAAGCAGTACCTGAAGTAATCTCCCACCCCGAATTTTCTCTGCCGGCCGGCCAACAACCGGCCGGCAGTTTGCTAAGGAGGCAAACGCATGAAAATCGCAATGATCGGCTCCGGCGCTGCCGGCAGCGTGTTCGCCGCCTATCTGCGCAAGGGCGGCGCCGAGCTCTGGCTCGTCGATAAGTACAAAGCACACATGGACAAGATCGCGGCCGACGGGCTGGTCTTCCGCACGCCGGAGGGCGAGGAAGTCCTGACAGGCTTCCACACGAGCGCCACCGCGCACGACATCGGCACCATGGACATGGTCATCCTCATGGTCAAGGCCACGCAGACCGCGGACGTCATGGCCGACACCATGCCCTGCATCGGGCCGGAGACGGTCGTCGTCTCGCTGCAGAACGGTCTCGGCAACGACGAGGTGCTCGCCCAGTTCGTGGAGACGGACCGCATCCTCTACGGCAGCGGCCTGATCGGCACGGAGCTGGCCGGCCCCGGCGTGTGCGTGAGCAAGCCGGAAAAGGGCATCCAGATGCACTTCGGCGCCGTGCACAACAATCCGAAGGCCGACGCCGCCGGCAAGGCGCTCGAGGCATGCTTCCAGGCGGGCGGCTGCAACGCGAGCTTTGACGAAGACGTGCGTCCGTACATCTGGAAGAAAGTCATCGCCAACAGCGGCTACAACGGCGTGAGCGCCGTCATGCGCCTGAAGGTGAAGGAGACGTTCGCCGACCCCTACGGCCACGACATCGTCATGCATGTCTGGAAAGAGGGCTGCGCCGTCGCGCAGGCGCTCGGCATCGGCGATCTCTGGCCGCTCATGGAAAAGGAGGAGCCGAACATCGTCGCCAACCTCGGCAACTACTATCCGTCCATGGCGCAGGACGCCGTGCTGCACCAGCGCCAGACGGAGATCTCCGTGCTCAACGGCGCCATCGCGCGCTACGGCGAACGGCTGGGCGTGCCCACCCCGTTCAACACCGTCATCACGAAGGTCATCTCCTGCATCCAGAACAACTACGACAAGCAGTATCTGGGCTGATAACGCATCCCGTACCAGCGCCCCGGCAGCCGCCGGGGCGCTTTTTTCTCTGCGCGCAAAAACACCTCCTGTGCAAGGCACAGGGGGTGTTCGCTGTGGTGGGGTTTGCCGTCAGCGCCGCGCGCTTACCGGTCAGGATACTTCTGGGCCAGCTCGGCCTCGAGCGCATCCCAGTCTCTGGGCTGCGTGATCTCCGTCCACGTCTCGGGCGAGGTGTTGTCCACGCGCTCGTAATCGTGGCTGTTGGTGGCTTCCTGCACGGGCTCATAGTACCAGGCGTTCGGGTTGCTGTTGTCCGGCCAGGTAATCATACTGCTGAGGAAGTGATCCTTGTCCGGCGTGCGGAAGAGAACGTTATTGATGATCTCCATGACCTCGGCGCGGGTGATCTCCGCATTCGGGCGGAACGTGCCGTCCGGATAACCGCTGACCAGACCGAGCGCCGCCGCGCGGTTGATATACTCGCGCGCCCAGTTGCTGGAGATGTCCGAGAACGCATCGTCGGAGACCTCCGGCGCGTGGAAGAACAGCGCCGCGATCGTCGCAAACTCTGCGCGGGTGATGTGCTTCGCCGGGCCGAACGTGCCGTCCGGGAAGCCGCTGAGGATGCCGGCATTCGTCAGCGTGGCGACCTGATTGCTGTACCAGCTGTGGGCCTCCACGTCCGGGTACGGATACGTGGTGCACCAGACCTGCTCGCGCGCATCGTCCTGCAGCAGGCGATAGAAGATCGTGGCGACCTCCATGCGCGTGATCGGATCGAGCGGACCGACGTTGCCGTTCGGATAGCCGACGATGTAGGCATCGTGCTTCTCGCGCTCCAGCGGCGGGGGCGGCGCTTCGTTGTCCTCGACGGAGAACACGAACGTGATGTGCGCAGCCGCCTCCTGGAACGCATTGCCCATCGCGGGGTCGACCGAGATCGTCACATCCAGATCCTGCGGCTCGCCCTTCGGGTACACCTCGGCAACGAGGACATTGTTCTTCAGGCCGTCCGCGGCGTCCAGCTCCGTGAAGAGCTTGGCCGTCTTGCTGGATGCGAGCACGACGCCGTTTTTCGACACCGTCATGCCGATGTGGTCGAGCACGTCGCTGTACGTGAGCGGCGTGCCGTCCTTGGCGGAGGCGGTGCCGTCCGTCTCGGCGCGCAGATAGATCTTCGCGCCCTGCGTGCCGTTTTTGCTGTCGGCCTGCACGCGGATGGTCTGCGTGAGGCTGTCGCCGGGCATGCAGTTGGAGAAATTCGGGAACAGGTTCGTGTCCGAGCCCGTGTGCGTGAAGGTGAAGCGGGCGCCGGCGCCGTCCGTGCCGTCATAATACGTGACGGTGGGGATGTTCGCCTCGCCAGCCGCCCAGATGCCCAGCCCGGCGGCCAGCGCGGCCACCAGCACGAGGGCGACGATCATGGTAAACTTCTTGTGTTTCATACCGCTGCCCTCCTTATGGCGTTGCCGGAGTCAGGCTGCCGTCCGCGACCTTGACCGCGGGCCACGCGCCCTCCACGGCCGTGCTCGGCGCAGCCTGAATGCTCTCGGCCAGAAACGTCACCTCCAGGTGGCAGCCGTCGGGAGCGTTCTCCTGCTTGATGGGCGCACCCAGCAGCTCGGACGTCACATTGTCCGGCTCCGCATCTTTCGGTGCGACCGGCTTGGTGTAGTAATAGATGCCGTCGGAGCCGGTGATCCAGCTGCCGTCACGAACGATGCTGACCTCCGGCAGTGCACCGGTCACAACGCGGCCGCTTTCATCCACCCAGTTCATGACCAGCTTGACGCGGACATAGGCCGCAGCCGTGCCGGTGTTCCGGATCCGGATACTGGACTTTTCGCCGTTTTCCACGTTCTCATCAATCTTGATATCGGACTTGGCGGCGGTGAACGTGTTCGTCACCGGAGGCGTGTGCGCTTTGAGATAAGCGAGCGTGCCGCCGGCCGCCAGCGCAAAGATCAGGCACATGGAGAGGATGAGCGCGGCTTTTCTCCCGCCTGAACCGTTAAAGATACGTTTCATGTGTCATCCCTCCTGTTCAGTTCTTCGGGTCTCTTGTGATCGTGCTTCCGTCCACGGACCACTTGTTGAGGGCCTCGGCAAGCGTTGTGAGCCAGTTGGTGCCCTTGTTTTTGTTTTCAAAGGTCACAGCCGCGGTGCCGTTTTGGATGCTGTCGGACTTGAGCTCCTGCGTGGCACCGCCTGCCGGCTCGTACTTCCACGACCAGCTCGTGTCCTCCGTGACGGTGTAGTCGCCCACCGGGAGGCCGGTGACCGTCTTGCTGCCGGTGCCCGTAATGACGATCTGCATATCCAAATCGTTGTCTTTGCCCTGGATGCGGAACACGAAGGTCTGGTTCGGGGCAATGTCCTCGCCGGACTTCGTGACCGTCAGGTCGAACGTGTTGATATGCACATAAAACTGATAACCGCAGTCATCCGTATACTTGCAGCCGGGGAACGTGCACGGGTCGTGGCGGAACGTAACCACGTCCGCCGGAACATCCCGCTCGCCGATCATGACCGTCACCTTGACGCCGGTATCCTGCGTGAACGCAGACGCCTCGGGGCTGTATGCAAAGGTCAGCTCGGGTGCCTCGCCGATCATGTTTTCCGGATCCGCCGCCGTGGCGTCATGTTTCCAGACGATCTTCGCGGCGTCGAGATTCCGGCTGTAATCCGCGCGCTCGCCGAGATTCATGCTCGAATCTTGCACAGGGACCACCGGCTTGTACACACGGACCGTGGCCGTTGCCGCGGCCGCCGCTTCTACAGCTGCCGCGCCGGCGGAATCGGCCGCAGCGGCCGTCTTGGGCCGGATCGTTGCCGTCGCCGTATATACGCCGTCGCGCGTCATGTCAACGGTGCGGTCCGCCGTGTAAGTAACATCGACAAACGAGAAATCATTTCCTCTGGTGTCATACGGGATACACAGCTGATCGGGCGTCGGCTGCGTGCCCAGATAATAGACATTGCAGTCCGCGCCGGTCAGCGCCGGCGCCAGGATCGGAACATTGGCCTTCGGAACATCGAACAAGCCGGCAGAAACGCCCTTGTCCGTATAGACGCCGGAGGTATCGCCGTTGGTCGGCACATTGTTGCCGCCAACGAAGCCGGCGCTGCGCTTGACCGCAAATTCCACGATGAGCTTCTTCCCGTAGGTGCTGCCCGGGTCGCGCGGCTTTTCCGTCACGTAGTTCTCGTTGAAGTCAAAGCCGGTGACGCTCACGGTCCTGCTCTCGGGATCGATGGACGGCTTAACATAGCCCGCCTCGACACGCGTGCCGAACGCCGGGCCTGCGCCCGTGCAGTCTGCCGTATACACATGAATGTCGCTCGTGTTTTCGGGAAGTGTGAAATACGGCGTCACAACGTCCCTGATAACCGTCTTGCTGTCAAGGTCGATGTTGGTGCTGCCGACATTCTGGCTGATGGTCGTAAAGATCTTGTCCAGCGACGCAGAGTCGTTCGCCGTCAGATAATAGCTGGCGGATGCGCGCTGGAAGTTCTGCGTGATCTTGTAGCCTTCGACAGCCTCTCTCCACCAGTAATTATCCCAATCGCCGCGGTTGACGTTTTCGTCATATCCCTGCACTTGCGTCTTATCAAACGTGCCGCGCTGTAGGCCGATGTTGGCGCTGTCGAAGTTGGAAGAGAGGTAGTTGAGGAAACGGTTGCCTGCCGGGATATCCGCGCTCACAAAATCGTTGCCTTTGCTGTTTTTACCCATGTCGGTCGCGCCCCAGAGCTGGCCGACCTCGCCGGTGCAGGGGAAAACGCCGAAATGCTTTGTGGTCACTTCGTCGCCATGGAGCTGGCCCGGGTTTGCTCCGTTGAAAATGCCGACCGAATACACCGTCACGCCGGAATCTTTCATTGCCTTGGCGCTGTTGATGGCCGTGTTGGCAACCGTTGTGCTGAAGTCGCTCTGCGTCGTCGGAACGCCGTCCGTAAAGACGACGACGATCTTCTGACGGTCTTTGTTGCTGCCCTCGTAATCGGTGCCGGCGCTGCTCATCAGTGCCTGCGCCTGCTGCATGCCGGCGCCCACATTGGTCGCGCCCTCCGGCTGCTCCGGAAGTTCGTTGATTTCCGCCTTGAGCTTGGTCTCACCGGACTTTTCTGCATACGTTTTCGTCGGGGTCACAAATGTCCAGCCGGTCAGCGTGGCGGCGCCGGAGCCGAATGTCACGATGGAGATCCGGTGATCGGACTTGGCAGCGTCATACTTTCCGGCAACCGCCTGAATGAAGTTGCTGACGGCCTGCTTCATGGCATACTGGCGGCGGGCCGAATCCGTGCTGGTCTGATTCCCGTCAAAATTAAACGCCATCGAGCCGGACTGGTCGAGCACGAGCACGATGTCGCAGGGCGTGGTCGTGGTCGACGTAGTGACCGTGCCGGTCGTATACGCCTCCATGGTGATGGTATAGGTACCGTCCGTGTTGGCCGTGACCTTTTTGCTCAGCTTCAGCGCGTTTTCCTCCCCGCCATTGGCCGCAGCCGCGCGCGCGGCGCGCAGGACCTGCGGCTGCACGGAAACGGCGGGCAGGAACGGGCCGGCCGCCGTATACGCGACCGTCTGGGGCGCTTCGGCTTCCGCCGCGTCCACAGCGGTGTCCTGCACCACGCCCGCGCCGAGAAACAGACACATGCTCAGCAGCATGGCCGCGCAGAGGACGAGCGAGAGAATGCGTTTTTTCATGTTTTCGTCCTCCTTTCTCAGGCTGTCGGGATCGGATCGATCTGCGTGCTTGAGGTGCTCGCCTCGACCGTTCCGACATGCTTCCACACATCGCGGACATCCTTGGCGGCATACTTTTCGAGGTTCGCCGTCTGGACGGCCTCGGCCGTGACGTAGATGTGCACCGTGGTGTTCTGATATTCATTGCCCATGTCCGTGCTGAACGTCACATGGTTGAACAGCTTCGACGTGGCGGCCTGCGGCGCGAGCGCGCCGGTATAGTAATAGTAGCCGTCCGTACCGGGGACCCAGTCGGAGTCGTTCAGGTCCAGCGTGAGCAGCCGTTTGCTCGCGTCGAGCGGGATAATCTCGCCATTGGCGGCGACCACCTCGGGCGTGATCTTCACGCGGGTGTAAAACGCGCCGGAGCTGGCGTTCTCCACATAGACGACCTTGTCCACGACGCTGCCGGGCATGGCGCTCACCGTCGTAAACGGTTGGCCGGTGCCGTCCTCGTCGTGCAGCACGAGCTTGACCGAGCCCATCGTGATGACGTTATCCGCCCGGCCGACGGCCGAGAAATACGCCCACGTGCCAACCGCAAGCAGCGCCACTGCCAGGACGAGCACCGCCGCGATGGTCCACTTCTTCTTCATGCACAAACCACCTTTCTCCCGGAGGGGATGTTTCTTGATGCTGAGGGATTCTCCGCGCCCCGGAGGGCGCATGCAGGAAATTTTTGTAGGATCATCATTTCAATCTGCGCGCGGACGGCTGCAGCGCGCCGCCGCCCGCGCCCGGACTGAACCGGGACCAACAGCCCCGACCGGGGCGGCGCACTGCGCCGCCCCATCGGGGTCAAAAGGTTGGGCGATTATTTGTCGAACGCGGCGAAAGCAGCTTCCCAAGTATCGAGGCCGTCGGCCTGAATGGCCTCTGCAACCACGTCGATGTGGAAGTTAAAGCTGTCCACAACGGTCTCGCCGGGGATGGCGACCTGCGTAAAGACAGGCGTTGCAGCCTGCGGGGCAAGCTTGTCCGCATACTTCATGACGAAGGTAAACGTGTTGTCGTCGCCCATGATAACGCTGCCGGTGTAGCTCCAGCCGTCGCCGAGCTTGAAGATTTTCGCCAGCTTCTCGCCGGTCGCGTCATTCGCAGCTTCGATCAGGCCAAGCTGATTGAGCTGATCCCAGCTCGCCTTGACAACGATCTTTGCGCGGATCCATGCGTCGTTCGCCCCGACGTTGGTCACGGTCGGGTCCTTGTCCACGGTCAGGCCGGGGTAAACGGTGTACGCGTTTTCCGTCACGCGGCCGCTGCCGGTCGGCGCGTTCGGGTCGGCGTTCGTCTCATCGAGCGTGATCGCGACGTTGCCCATGGTGAAGGTATTGTCCGCGGTTTTCGTATCCGTGAAGTACGCGAGGGTGCCGCCAACGACAAGCGCCGCGACGAGCATGACCGCGATGGCGGCCACAAGAATGGTTTTCTTCTTCATATGTAGCGTTCTCCTTTTCTATGTTTGCGCGCAGCACCCTGCACGTGTTTTTATAAGGGAGTGCTTATTTCGCAGCGGCATAAGCCTCAGCCGGCGTCAGACCGGCGGACTGGCAGACATAAGCCTGGAATGTCAGCGCGGAATTCTCCTTGGTCAGGCCGGAAAGGTCCGCATTGGTGACCGTAATGGCATTGCCCTGCGCGTCGGCCTTCAGGACACCGGTGGCTGCGAAGTTGCCATGGTTCGCGCTCGCCGTTTTGCCGTCCGCCGCATAGACATAAACTTCTTCACCGGCCACATCCAGCTTCAGCCACTTGTCCGTATCCACGGTGTAGCTCAGCAGCTTCGTGCCGTCCTCGCCGGCCTGATAGGCGGCGCCCGCCGTGACCTTCACGAACAGGTAGTAATCGCTGCCGCCCGCGACGTTGTCCTGATTCTTGATCTCGACCGTCGGGTCCTTCGGCAGGTTCACGCCCGGAACCACCGTGTAGTCGTTCGCTTTCACGCGCTGGGCCGTGTCAAGCGTATAAGTACCGTCGCTGCTCCGGACCGCCTTGCTCTCGTCCAGAACGAAGTTCGGGTTTTTCTCGTCGCCCGGGTCGATCACCTTACCGACGACAAAGGTATTCGTGACCGTGCCGGTCTTCGCCGTCAGATACGCATACGTCGCGCCGACAGCCAGCGCCACGATGAGCACGAGCGCGATCGCGGCCGTCAAAGTTTTCTTCTTCATGTAACGTTTTCCTCCCTTGATTTTTCCGAAGTGTCCTGTTTCCCTCCGTGCCTGTCCGGATGCCGTTCGTATTCATAAAATAAATGCTCCGGAAGGCGAAAATATTGCGCTGCGGTTTCAATTTCCCAGATGTTTTCCAGATTTCTCTGCATCCGCCCTGTGCTGCGGGTCTGCCTGTGCGCGGCGGGCAGCGTCGCGCGCATCCGCCTCCGACGCCTTGCGGAGCATGTCCGGCAGGAACGTCAGGAGGATGAGTACGAGTGCGAGCGCAATGGCCAGATACATCCCGGGCGGGTTCGAGATCCAGTGCGAGACATAGCCCAGATACGGGATCGTGAACACCGGGCGGCCGATGAGGTTCTTGAAATAGACGGGTGCGCCGTCGGGCGCGGCGTTTGCGTCTCCCTTCGTGTAAAAGTGCTGATTTTCCGCATCAATGGAGACGACGCGGTGCGTGACGACATCGAGCTCCTCATTGACCACGAACGTGATCGGATCGCCGACCTGCACGTCCTCGGGCGCGCAGGGCCTGACATAGATGAGCGAGCCGGTGTGGTACGTCGGTTCCATGCTGCCGCTCAGGACGCACATCGGCCGGAACCCGACGAGCCGGACCCCCACCAGAAGCAGCGCCAGAATGACAACGAGGACCACCAGCACGGTGGTGGCCGCGTTCCACACCCTCTGAACTTGTTTGGGCATTTCCGTTCTTCCTTTCCGCTTTGCGGCATCCCCCCTGTTTGAGCCGGGCCGGTGCTCGAGCACCCCGGCCGCAGCCTGTCCAATTTGGAAACACGCATGATTGTAGCACGCGCGCGGCGCGAATACCGTCGGAATCGTTTCCGCGCGTCCTGTTTTCTGATTAGAGGATACCATATTTTGTCGCGCGCCGAAAGGCGCAACTTTCACAATTTTCCAGCTCTGAATTTGTAAAAAACATGCGTCCGCGCATGCTGCCGTCCAGGCCCCTGCGCACACATTGTACTTGGCAACCGGGAGTGCGTCAAGCCGCGACACATTCTTACCTTTTCTTAAACATGACACATGCCGTCTTGTTTTTACGAGGGAAACATGGTAGGATAAGACGACTATGGACATTTATCGGAAAGGAGCTGGCACGCATGGAAACCAACGTGCTCGACTGGCTGGAAACCACCGCCGCAGCCTGTCCGGACAAGCCTGCTTTTCTCGATGAGGACAGTGCGGTGACATTTGCCGACGTGCGGCGCGAGGCGCGCATCATCGGCACGGCGGCGGCAAAGTTCCGCGCCGGACGCAAAAAACCCATCGCCGTCATGAGCGGGCGCAACGCGCACACACCGGCGGTGTTTCTCGGCGCGGTGTACGCCGGGTGCTGCTACGCCCCGATGGACGGGACGATGCCCGTGCACCGGCTCAACTCTATTTTAAATACGCTCGACACCGACCTGATGATCGTGCAGCGCGCGTTTTACGACAAGGCGAAAACGCTGGACTTTGCCGGCACGATCCTCATCGCAGAGGACCTGCTCGCAGGCAGCGAGGACGCGGCACTGCTCGCCGGCTGCCGCGCGCGGGCCAGAGAGCTCGACCCGCTGTACATCATCTTCACCTCCGGCTCGACCGGCACGCCCAAGGGCGTCATCACGGCGCAGCACTCGCTCATGTGCTACATCGAGGACTACGCCGGCGTGATGGGCATCGCGCGCGAGGACGTGCTCGGCAACCAGTCGCCGCTGGACTACATCGCCGCCGTGCGCGACATTTATCTGCCGCTGCGCTTCGGCGCGACGACGGCCATCATCCCGAAGGAACTTTTCATGTCGCCGGAGCGTCTGTTCGAGTACATGAACGACAAGGGCGTCACGGCCGTGGGCTGGAGCGTCTCGGCGCTGACGGTGCCGGCCGCGCTCGGCGCGTTCGAGTGCAGCGTGCCGCAGCACCTGCGCAAGGTGTGCTTCTCCGGCTCAGTGATGCCGTGCAGCTGCCTGCGCCAGTGGCAGCTCGCGCTGCCGCAGGCGCGGTTCGTCAACCAGTACGGCCCGACGGAGGCGACCGCCTCGTGCACGTATTACGTCGTGCCCGGTCTGGTGGAGGACACCGACGTGCTGCCGATCGGCAAGCCGTACCCGCACTACGAGGTGTTTCTGCTCTCGGAGCGCAATGAGGCCGTGCCCGACGGCGAGATCGGCGAGATCTGCGTCAAGGGCCCCATCCTCGCGCTGGGCTACTACAACAGCCGCGAGAAAACGGCCGAGAGCTTCCTGCAAAACCCGCTCAACCACGCTTACGACGAGCGCATCTATAAAACCGGCGACCTCGGGCACTTCGCGCCCGACGGCAACCTCATGTTCCACGGCCGCAAGGACCGGCAGGTCAAGCACCTCGGCCACCGCGTGGAGCTTGGGGAGATCGACCTCGCCGCGGCGAAGGTGCCCGGCGTGGAAGACTGCTGTGCGCTCTACGATCAGGCGCACGAGCAGATCTGGCTGTTTTACACCGGCGAGGGCGTGACCAAGCGCGACATCGCCGTCGCCCTGCGCGCCGACCTGCCGGGCTTCATGGTGCCGCGCAAGATCGAGCAGCTCGAGGCCATGCCCCGGCTCGACAATGGCAAGACGAACATGCGCGCGCTGGCCGAGCGCATCACCGCCGCGGCCAAACACTGATTTTGCTTACTCTACTCATTTCAGGAGGTATATTTATCATGGAACAGGAACTGATGGACATTCTGACCGATCTGCGCCCCGACGTGGATTTTGAGACCGAGACCGCCCTCATCGACGACCACATTCTCGAGTCGTTCGACATTGTGTCGCTCGTCGCGGCGCTCAACGACGCGTTCGACATTGAGATCGGCGCCAAGGACCTCGTGCCGGAGAACTTCAACTCCGCCAAGCGTCTGCTGGCCATGGTGCAGCGCCTGCAGGACGAGGACTGATGGACAAGACTGCACTCCGGACGGCGGCCGAGAAATACGGCACGCCGCTGTATCTGTTTGATCTGGAGGCCTTCACGGCGCGCGCTCAAAGGGTGCGCGCCGCGTTCGGCTCTGACGTCAATTTGTGCTACTCCATGAAGGCCAATCCCTTCGTGCTGCGCGGCCTGCCGGACGTGTTCCGCTGGGTGGAGGTGTGCTCCCCCGGCGAGCTGACGATCTGCGAGAAGCTCGGCATCCCGCCGGAGCGCATCCTGTACTCCGGCGTGAACAAGGGCGCGGACGATGTGGCGCGCGCCGTCGCGCTGGGGGCTGACCTGCTCACGGCCGAGAGCACGCTGCACTTTGAGCTCATCTGCGCCGCCGCGGCCGCGCAGGGCAAGCACGTCTGCGTGCTGCCGCGCCTGACCGCCGGCAGCCAGTTCGGCATGGACCCCGACGCGCTGGCGGATCTCATCGCCCGGCGCGCGGAGTTCCCGAACGTGACGATCGTGGGCATCCACTACTTTTCCGGCACGCAAAAGCGCAAGGACGCCGTGATCGCAAAGGAGCTCGCGCATCTGGACGAATACCTCACGATGCTGCGCGAGCGCTACGGCTTCACGGCGCAGCACGTGGAATACGGCCCCGGGCTGAACGCCGAGTGCTTCCGCGAGGACGCCGAGGTGCGCGACTGCGCGCTGCTCGACGCGGCGGCGGAGCACATCCGCGCCTTCGGCGAAAAGTACCCGCTCACGATCGAGATGGGCCGCTTTTTCGCAGCGCCGTGCGGGACGTTCCTCACCGGCGTGGCCGATGCCAAGTGCAACCTCGGCGTGAACTACGCCGTGTGCGACGGCGGCATGCACCAGGTCAAGTATGACGGCCAGCTCATGGGCATGCAGGCCCCGCCGCTGACGCTCCTGCGCGAGAGCGCGGACGCCGCCGAGCCGTGGATGCTCTGCGGCAGCCTGTGCACAACGGCGGACGTGCTCGTGCGCGAGGCGCAGCTGCCGCCCCTGCGCGTGGGCGATGTGATCGCCCTCGGCCGCTGCGGCGCGTACTCCGTGACGGAGGGCGTGGCCGTGTTCCTGTCGCGCGATATGCCGCGCGTGGCGCTGTACCGCGACGGGGCCTTCGCGCTCGTGCGCGACCGGTTCGCGACCGACGTGCTCAACACCTGCCAGACGCTGGAGGACAGAACATGACTCTGACATCGCTGTCATTTTATCTGCTGGTGCTCGCGCTGCTGGTGCTGTACTACCTGGTGCCGAAGCGGTTCCAGTGGGTAGTGCTGCTCATCGGCAGCTACGCGTTTTACGCGTTCGTGTGCCTGCGGTACATGGGCTTTATCGTCATCACGACGCTCACGACCTACTTCGGCGCCCGCGGCATGGACGCCATGACCGCGCGCATGGAGCAGACCGTCGCCGCGCACAAGCAGGACTGGGAGCGCGACGAGCGCAAGGCGTACAAAAAGCGCTGCAAATCCCGCCGCAAGGCACTCATGATCGGCATCCTGGTGTTCAACTTTGGCATCCTTGCCGTGCTGAAATACTATAACTTCTTTGCCGAGTCCACGGAGGCGCTCTTCGCGTCCCTGGGGCTGACGGTCTCGCTCGGCCACATCGGGCTGCTGCTGCCGCTGGGCATCTCGTTTTACACGTTCCAGTCCATGGGCTATGTGCTGGACGTCTATCGCGAGAAGGTCCCCGCCGAGCGCAACGTCGGCAAGCTCGCGCTGTTCGTGTCCTTCTTCCCGCAGATCATTCAGGGCCCGATCGGCGTGTACGACCAGCTGGCGCACCAGCTCTATGACGCGCACAAATATAACTTTGACAACATCCGCTACGGCGCGGAGCTGATCCTGTGGGGCTTTTTCAAGAAGCTCGTCATCGCCGACCGCGCCGTGGGCATGATCCACACCGTCGCCGGGGCGTACACCGACTACGCCGGCACCTACGTGCTGCTGGCCGCGCTCGTGTACGCGCTGCAGCTGTATGCCGACTTCTCCGGCGGCATCGACATTTCGCGCGGCGTGGCGCAGATGTTCGGCATCACCATGGGCGAAAACTTCCGCCGGCCGTACTTCTCGCGCACGCTCACCGAGTACTGGCACCGCTGGCACATCTCGCTGGGCGACTGGCTGCGCAACTACCTGTTTTACCCGCTGTCGATCTCGAAGGCGTTCCTCAACTGGGGCCGCCACGCCAAGCAGCACCTCGGCAACCACATCGGCAAGGTCCTGCCGACGGCCGTGGCCTCGCTCATCACGTTCCTCGTCATCGGCATCTGGCACGGCGCGAGCTGGAAGTACGTCGCCTTCGGCTTCTGGAATGGCATGGTCATCCTCGTGTCCACACTGCTGCAGCCGGTGTCGGACAAGGTCGTCGCCGGCCTGCACATCGAGCGCAAGAGCGCATGGTATCAGGTGTTTTCCATGCTGCGCACGTTCGTGGTCGTGCTCATCGGCTATTACTTTGACATTGCCGACGGCTTCCGCGCCGCCATGGGCATGATGGCCAAGTCCGTGACCGACCTGCACCTGTCGCAGCTGCGGCCGGGCACCGTGCTCGAGGCCCTGCCGCTGACGATGTATGACTGGGCCGTGCTCGCGTTCGGCACGCTCGTGATCTTCGTCGCCTCCGTCATTCAGGAGCGCTCGCAGCGCACCATCCGCGAGATCCTCGATGAGAAGTGTCTCGCCCTGCGCTGGGTCGTGCTGCTCGGTGGCATCTTCGCCGTCGTGCTCATGGGCGTTTACGGCCCTGGCGTGCAGGCGTCCGAGTTCGTGTACATGCAGTTTTAAGCCATGGGAGGCAGACGCATCACAAAGACCCGCATGGCGCTGCGCGCGGTCATTTTCGTGCTCATCGCCGTGCTGGGCATCGGGCTCATTTCGCCCGCCTTTATCGTGAACAATGAGTGGGACATGCGCCACGTACACGGCTTCTTCCTCGAACCGGAGGACAGCCTCGACGTGGTGCTCATCGGCGCGAGCCAGCTCTACACGGGCTACAGCGCCCCGCTTGCGTGGCAGGACTACGGCTTCACGAGCTATCCGCTGACGGTGTCGAACATCCCTGCCCGGCTCTACGGCTCCCTGCTCACGGAGGCGGTGAACCGCCAGCACCCGAAGCTCATCGTCGTGGACATCGACGGCTTCATCAATGACGAGGACACGGAAAAGCTCGAGGCCAACCTCCGCAAGTGGATCGACAATATGCCCTGGTCGCGCAACAAGATCGAGACCATCCGCACCTGCGTGCCCGCGGAGCTGCAGAGCTCGTTTTACTTCAACATCGCAAAATACCACGCCAACTGGTACCAGGTCGATTCCTGGCTGCCGGTGCAGCGGCGCCTGCGCGCGATGGACAAGACCGGCTACTCGCTGTCCAAGGGTGTGGAGACGGTGTGCAAGTCCCTGCCCGCAGACTTTGTGCCCGACGTCCGGCCGCTGACGCTCAGCGGCGCGAACGCGCAGTACCTGCGCGATTTCTGCGCGCAGGCGCAGTCGATCGGCACGGACGTGCTCTTTCTGCGCACGCCGCACCGCACGCAGACGACCGACCCGAACGTGTTTAACGATGTGGCCGCCGTCGTGGGCGAATACGGCTACGAGCTGCTCGACCTGCACGACGCGTTCGACACGATCGGGCTCGACCGCTGCGCGGATTTTATCGACTCCGACCACCTCAACACCATCGGCATGGAGAAGTTCACCGTCTGGTTCGGACAGTACCTCACCGGGCGCTATGACCTGACGGATGCGCACAGCGAGGCCATCACCGCCGAGTGGGAGCGCTGCGCCGATTTCGCGGCACAGACGCTGCCGCTGTGCAAGGAGCTCGCCGCCGAGAACACGAACCAGAACCTCAATGAATTCTCAGCGGTGTTTGAGGCCTACCGCTGACCCAATCCCCAACCGTGCCGTCTCCGGCACAGAAAGCGCAGTCACCTATGCAGTCTCGTACCAAATCCAAAAAACGCGCCCTGCGCGCCGTCATTTTTCTGCTGGTCGCCGCGCTGCTCTATGGCGTACTCACGGATGTGCTGAGCGTGAATAACCCCGCCGACCAGCGCCACATCCGCGGCTTTTATCTGGAGCCGAAGAATTCGCTCGATGTCGTGCTCATCGGCGCGAGCGAGCTCTACACCGGCTACTGCGCGCCGCGCGTGTGGAAAACCTGCGGCTTTACCAGCTATCCGCTGTCCGTGTCGAGCGCGCCGGCATGCCTGTACCGCTCCATGCTCGCCGAGGCCCTGCGCCGCCAAAAGCCGAAGGTCGTCGTCGTGGAGGTCAACGCCTTTTTGTATGATTTCAACGAGAAGGACACGAAGATCGGCCTGCACAAATGGATCGACAACATCCCGCTGTCGGCCAACAAGCTCAGCACCATCCGCGAGCTGGTGCCGGGCGGCCAGCGCATGCCGTACTATTTCCGCCTGCAGAAGTACCATAAGAACTGGCGCTCGCCGGGCCTGTGGGGCAGCGCGCTGCTGCAGCGCCTGCAGATGCAGCGCGCCGGCTGCTCGCTCACAAAGGGGCTGGAGGTCTCGACCACCGTCTGCACGGACGACGTGGAGCCGAAGTACCTCGACATGAGCGCCGAAAACGAGCAGACCCTGCGTGACTTCTGCGCCTACGCCCAGGCGTGCGGCGTGGAGAATCTTCTCTTCGTCCGCTTCCCGCACCGGGGCACGGTGGATGACGCGACCGTCCTGCCGCGCATGGCGGCAGTCGTCAACGACTGCGGCTATTCCTTCCTAGACCTGGACACGGACGCCGAGTCCCTCGGTCTCGACCGGTATCACGACTTTTGTGATGGCGAGCACATGAACGTGTTCGGTATGGAGAAATTCACTGCCTGGTTCGGGCAGTACCTGACCGCGCACTACGACCTGTCCAGGCCGCACAGCCGCCGCACAGCCGCCCGGTGGGACCGCTGCGCGGACTTTACGGACAAGCTCCTGTCCGCCTGCGAGCAAAAGGCCGCAGCGGGCACCCAAGCCTGCTTCGACGAATTTTCTCCGGAATTCCGTGCCTGGCGCTGAGCGTGCCCGGCCGTAAAAGAGGTCATTATGAAACAAAACCGCAGCAAACGAAAAACGATCGTCCGCGTCATTGCGTTCCTGCTCATCGCGGCGCTGATCTATGGTGCGCTCACACGGCTGCTGACCGTGAACAACGCGACCGAGCAGCAGTATGTGCGCAGCTTCTACCTCGAGCCGAAGGATTCCATCGACGTCATGATCCTCGGCGCGAGCGAAACATTCACCGACTACTGCGCGCCGCTGGCGTGGCAGCAGGCAGGGCTGACGAGTTATCCGCTGGCCGTGTCGGCCGCGCAGGGGACGATCTACCCCTCCATGCTGCGCGAGGCCGCCAAGCGGCAGAGTCCGGGCGTCTACGTCGTGGAGGTCAACGGCTTTCTGTACACGGCGGCCGAGCGCGACGAGCTCTCCAACGCGGCGCTGCGCAAGTGGATCGACACGCTCCCGCTGTCGGCCAACAAGGTCGACACCATCCGGTCGTGCATCCCGGACGGTCAGCGGTCGTCCTACTACTTCCCGCTGCTGAAGTACCACAAGAACTGGAAAGACATTGACAGCGTGCGTCAGTCACTCTCGATGCAAAGCCAGACCCGCGCCGCGGGCTATTCCTATACGAAGCCGTTTTTGTCCATTTCGGCGTACCTGCTCGAAAGCGACGAGATCCCCGTCCGCCAGCAGGACCTCGATGCGTTCAACGAGCAGTCGCTGCGCACGTTCTGCGAGACGGCCCGGGAGCTGGGCATCCAAAACGTGCTCTTCGCCCGCTTCCCGCACCGCACCGTCATCGAACACGGCGACGCCGTGTTCTTGAAGCTCGCGGCCATCGTGCAGGAGTACGGCTACGACTTCGTGAATTTCGACACGCAGTTCGACGCCATCGGCCTCGATCCGCTGAACGACTTTGCCAACGCTGAGCACCTGAACATCTTCGGCGCGGAAAAGTTCACGCCCTACCTCGCGGATTACCTCGCCGCGCACTATGACCTGACCACCGCGCACAGCGACAAGGTGACCGATGAGTGGGAGCGCTGCGCCGCCTTCACGCAGCAGATGCTGCCCGTGTGCGAGGACAACACCCGCCGCTATACGGCCGAAAATCTCAATGAATACTCAGCCGTGTTTGCGGCCAACCGATAACCGCCCAAAACGAAACCGTCCCCGGGAGCGTTGCTCCCGGGGACGGTTTTTCTGATCCAATTTTACCGGCCGGTGCTGCCGAAGCCGCCCGCGCCGCGGCCGGTCGCATCGAGCGCGTCCGCCTCCGAAAACTCCGCCGCCAGAAACGGCAGGATCACAAGCTGGGCGATGCGGTCGCCGGGCGCGACGGTGCGCGGCGTGTCCGTGTCGTTGTGCAGCGCGACGGTGCACTCGCCGCGGTAGTCGGCGTCGATCACGCCGACGCAGTTGGCCGGGCGCAGCCCCTGCTTGGACGCGAGCCCGCTGCGCGCGAACACGCCGCCGAAATACCCCGCCGGGATGGCAAGCGCGAGGCCCGTGCCGATCATGGCCGTCGCGTGCGGTGCGATGGTGACGCTCTGCCCGTCCGCCGGGCAGGCGTAGAGGTCGTAGCCGGCGGCGTCCGCGCTGCCGCGGCGGGGCGTCACGGCGCCGGGCCGCAGCTTCTGAATCTTCACTTCCATCCGTTCATGCCCTCCCAGAGTACGATGTGACCCGCCGCGCGGGTGCGGTCCATGTCGATGATGCGCTGGTTTTCCGAGCCGCGGAAGCGCAGGCTGATGTTACGCTGCGCGTCGACGTAGCGCCCGTCGACGAGGATGTCGATGAGTGACAGCATCTCGTCCGTGACCTCGCAGCGCGGGTGCGCGCCGTCGACGGTGAGCTCTTTGTCGAGCGTGAAGCCCGAATACGCCCAGATGTCCTTATCCGGGAACCGTGCGCGCACCCGGCGCAGAAACGGCACGAGCGCGCGTTGGTTTTCCGGCTCGAACGGGTCGCCGCCGAGCAGCGTCAGGCCGCGGATGAAGGGCTTTTCCAGCTCGGCAAAAATCACCTGCTCGGCCGCCGCGTCAAACGGCTTGCCGTAGTGAAAGTCCCACGTCTGCGGCTGAAAGCAGTTGTAGCAGTGGTTCGTGCAGCCGGAGACGAACAGCGTCACGCGCACGCCGACGCCGTTGGCGATGTCGCAGGTTTTGATCTCCCCATAATACATAATAGCAATTCCTCGTAAGAGCGGGCGCGCCGCATGGACACGCCCGCCGGTTATTTTGATTTTGCACGTTACAGGTGCAGCACGCGCTCCTTGATCTCCTGCGTGCGGCCCTGGTTCCAGAACTGGGTGCCGATGTAGCCGCAGGTGCGGCGGGCCACGTTCATCTTGTCCTGATCCGTGTTGCCGCAGTTCGGGCAGCGCCAGATGAGCTTGCCGTCGCGCTCGACGATCTCGATCTCACCGTCATAGCCGCAGACCTGGCAGTAGTCGCTCTTGGTGTTGAGCTCGGCGTACATGATGTTGTCGTAGATGAACTTCATGACCTCGAGCACGGCCGGAATGTTGTTCTGCATGTTCGGCACCTCGACGTAGCTGATCGCGCCGCCGGGCGAGAGCGCCTGGAACTTCGACTCGAAGGCCAGCTTGCTGAACGCGTCGATGTTTTCCGTCACGTGGATGTGGTAGCTGTTGGTGATGTAGCCCTTGTCCGTAACGCCGGGGATGATGCCGAAGCGCTTTTGCAGGCACTTGGCGAACTTGTACGTCGTGGACTCCAGCGGCGTGCCGTAGAGGCTGAAGTCGATGTTGTGCATCTGCTTCCAATGCTTGCAGGCATCGTTCATGTGCTGCATCACCTCGAGCGCGAACGGTGTGGCCGAGGGGTCGGTGTGGGACTTGCCGGTCATGTACTTAACGCACTCATACAGCCCCGCGTAGCCGAGGGAGATGGTCGAGTAGCCGCCGTAGAGCAGCTTGTCGATCGGCTCGCCCTTTTTCAGGCGGGCCAGCGCGCCGTACTGCCACAGGATGGGCGCGGCGTCCGAGAGCGTGCCCTTGAGCCGCTCGTGGCGGCACATGAGCGCGCGGTGGCACAGCTCCAGCCGCTCGTCAAAGATCTTCCAGAACTTCTCCATGTTGCCGCCGGAGGACAGCGCCACATCCGGCAGGTTGATCGTCACGACGCCCTGATTGAAGCGGCCGTAGTACTTCGGCTTGCCGTTTTCGTCCACATACGGCGTCAGGAAGCTGCGGCAGCCCATGCAGGTGTAGCAGTGGCCCTCGCCGTTTTTGTCGACTTTCAGCTCGAGCATCTTCTTCTCGGAGATGTAGTCCGGCACCATGCGCTTGGCGGTGCAGCGGGCGGCCAGCTCCGTGAGGTACCAGTAGGGGGCATCCTCGTGGATGTTGTCCTCCTCGAGCACGTAAATGAGCTTCGGGAACGCCGGCGTAACCCAGACGCCCTTCTCGTTTTTCACGCCCTGATAGCGCTGGCGCAGCGTCTCCTCAATAATCATGGCGAGGTCGTGGCGCTCCTGCTCGTTTTTCGCCTCGCCGAGGTACATGAACACCGTCACGAACGGGGCCTGACCGTTCGTGGTCAGCAGCGTGACGACCTGATACTGGATCGTCTGCACGCCGCGGCGGATCTCCTCACGCACGCGGTTTTCGACGAGCTCAGCCAGCTTTTCCTCGCCCGGATCAGCGTTGATGGCCTGCATCTCGGCCGCGACCTCGCGGCGGATGCGCTCGCGGCTGACCTGTACGAACGGGGCCAGGTGCGTCAGCGAGATCGACTGCCCGCCGTACTGGTTGGAGGCGACCTGCGCGATGATCTGGGTGGCGATGTTGCACGCGGTCGAGAAGCTGTGCGGCCGCTCGATGAGCGTGCCGGTGATGACGGTGCCGTTTTCGAGCATGTCCTCGAGGTTCACGAGGTCGCAGTTGTGCATGTGCTGCGCGTAATAATCCGCGTCGTGGAAGTGGATGATGCCCTCCTCGTGCGCCTCAACGATGTCCTTCGGCAGCAGGAGGCGGCTCGTGATGTCGCGGCTGACTTCGCCGGCCATGTAGTCGCGCTGCGTGCTGTTGACGATCGGATTCTTGTTGGAGTTTTCCTGCTTGGCCTCCTCGTTGTTGCACTCGATCAGGCTCAGGATGCGGTCGTCGGTCGTGTTGGCGCGGCGCACCAGGCTGCGGGTGTAGCGGTAGGTGATGTAGGCCTTGGCGACCTCGAACGCGCCGTGGGCCATGATCTGCTTTTCGACCATGTCCTGAATTTCTTCCACGGCGGCGCTGCGGCCCAGCTCCTGGCACGCGAGCTCCACGCTCTCGGCGATGCGCTGGATCTGCCGCGGCGTCATGCGGTCGCCCTCTTCGACGGCGGCGTTGGCCTTCGTGATGGCCATGATGATCTTGGAGATATCAAACGTCGCCTCGGCGCCGTTGCGCTTAATGATCTTCATTTCTCTCTTTCTCCCCCTCCGAATGAAAAACACAACATTTTGTGTGAAAAACCGCTTTATTTTGTATCACAAGCGGATATATCGTACAACATCTAGTGCAGGCTGTCAATAAGCAATTCGATTTTTGTTGCACATTATGTGAACAGCGCAGCCCCTTCAGGCCGCAAAAAAGCACCGCCCGCAGGCGGCGCAGCGCTGCCCGGGCCGGAGAAAACTCCGGCCCGGGCACGGTCAGTCCGTCAGGCAGTTTCGTAGCCGTTGGGATTGTGCGTCTGCCAGTTCCAGCTGTCGCGGCACATATCCTCGAGCGAATACTGCGCGTGCCAGCCGAGGATGCGCGCGCTCTTGTCCGGGCAGGCGTACACGGTCGGCAGGTCGCCCGCGCGGCGCGGCGCGATCCGGTACGGCACGTGTACGTGGTTGGCCGTCTCGAAGGCGTGCACCATCTCGAGCACGCTGTAGCCCTTGCCGGTGCCGAGGTTGAAGACGCTCTCGCCCGGATGCTCCGCCATGTAGGCGATCGCCGCGACGTGGCCGCGTGCGAGGTCCATGACGTGGATATAATCGCGCACACCGGTGCCGTCCGGCGTGTCATAGTCGTCACCGAAAACGCTCAGGCACTCCAGCCGGCCGATGGCCGTCTGCGAGATATAGGGCATGAGGTTGTTCGGCACGCCGCGCGGATCCTCGCCGATGAGGCCGCTCGGATGCGCGCCGATGGGGTTGAAGTAGCGCAGCAGCACGACCGACCAGCTCGGGTCGGCCACGACATAGTCGCGCAGGATCTGCTCGCAGACGTACTTCGTCCAGCCATAGGGATTCGTGCAGTTGCCGGTGCGGGACGTCTCGTAGAGCGGCATCTCGTTGTCGCCGGAGTACACCGTCGCCGACGAGGAGAAGATGATCTGCCGGACGCCGTGGTCACGCATCGCCTCACAGAGCGTGATCGTCGAGCCGAGGTTGTTGTCGTAATATTCCAGCGGCATCTGCACCGACTCGCCCACGGCCTTAAGCCCGGCAAAATGAATGACGCAGTCGATCTTCTGCTCGGTAAAAATGCGGTCGAGTCCGGCGCGGTCGCGCACGTCCATCTGATAAAATTTCAGCGGCCGGCCCGTGATCTGTTCGACCCGTTTGCCCGCCTCCGCGTTGCTGTTGACAAGATTGTCCACCACGACGACATCCATGCCCTGCTCAAGCAGCTCCACGCACGTGTGGCTGCCGATGTAGCCCATGCCTCCGGTCACCAATACGGTCATGCCCCGTACCCCCTTTTGTTTACTCTGTTCTTTTTTATTGTACATCACATTCCGGCAGAGTTCAACGGTTTTCCCTTGCCAGAAATTTGCCAGGCGCGTGAATTTCCTGACAATCCCTGAATTTTCAAATATCAGGTGATTTTTCTTGACTTTCCGGCGCCGCTGGGCTAAACTGCTAGTATCATTGGTGATGTCGGGATGTCTGCGTACGCATCGTTTGAACCCATTTTGCAACCTACCCCATCTCTTTTATCAATTCTTTTCTCTTTTTATCTGATCTCTCTTTACGGATTATCTACCCTTTTTGTTCTCCGCCGCATGGCATATCTCATCCCGCCACAGTGATCTTGGCGCGTGTCTGCAGCGTACGGGGCGCGTGTCCATAACGGCTGCATCCGCAGCGAAAGACCTCCGGGGGCGCCCGGAGGTCTTTTTATGGAGAATCGAAAACGCGTCAGGGCGTGTACACACCCTGACGCGTTTTTGCACTGCGCCCTCAGCTCTCCATCTGCTTGCCGAGGAAGCCCGACACGGCCTGCGCGAGCTTGCGCTCCGTCTCGCCGGCAGGGCCGTCGCCGTGCCCGGCCACGAACAGCACGCAGCCAAGCACATCGCCCTCGGAGAGGATGGGCGCGGCGACGGCGACGGCGTAGCGCTCGTCGGTGTCGACGACCGGCAGCGTGCAGCTGTCGGCCGCGTACTGGCCGCGCGTGCTCATGAGCTCTTCGAGCTCGCGGCTGATGCGCCGGTCGAGCAGCTCGCGCTTGCCGCCGCCGGCCACGGCGATGACGGCGTCGCGGTCGCACACGGCGGCAATGCCGCCGGTGGTCTTGTGCAGCGCGTCGCAGATCTGCGCGGCGAACTCGGACAGCTCGCCCATCGGGGAATACTTCTTGAAAATGACCTGCCCGTCGGTGTCGGTGTAGATCTCCAGCGGGTCGCCCTCGCGGATACGCATGGTGCGGCGGATCTCCTTGGGAATGACCACGCGGCCGAGGTCGTCGATCCGGCGCACGATTCCGGTTGCCTTCATATTCTGAAAACTCCTTTGCTCTGTTTTGCATTTCGGCAACCCTATTTTCTGCAAATTCCGGTAGTCTATGCAGACCGTGCCGCTTGCGGGCATTGCCAGTTTTTCGGTGCTGCTATCTTGACACCCAATTTCATGGGCACTATCATAAAATTGGAAATCAAGCGTGCTATTTTCATACGGTTTCGCACGTGGCCGTATGCAGCGCGTAAAATTGCAGGGAGCAGGAGGTAAGATTTTGAAAAACGAAGGCATTTCGAGGCAACTGTGCGAATTATACACCGTACTCGGCGATGCAGAAATATCCGACGCTGAGCGAACGTTCCGCAAGCAGCACCTGCAGCAGGCGGCAGATCTTGACGATCAGGATCCCTTCGCAAACACGTTCTTTCAGCTGGCGCACGAGATTAGAAGCCTCGCATTTTTGCCCCAATATGGGAACACCCGCATGGCATACGACAGCAAACATGAGGGCGGCGCAGATTTTGTCCTGAACGGTGCTGTGTATGTTGAGTGTGTCTGCGCATCGCCGGGAATAAACGTGCAGGAATCCGGTCTGGATCCTCTTCTGGTCAGAAACACTGTCATCAGCGCCGGCCTCATAGATTACGCTGAGAAAAACCGTTTGCTGAAAGCGCGCCTGACAAACTCCCTGCAAAGCAAAGTTCATTTCTATCAGAAGCATCTCGATCAGAGCATCCCCGGCGGTCAACCGTATGTCATTTTTCTTTCGCCGGGATATCTCACTTACGAGTGGTTTGAAGAAGAATATGGAGCCGCTCTCACAGAGATTTTGCTCGGGCGTGGTCAACCGACCATAACCATCCATGTTGAAACCGGAAAAGTCGTCGCAAGCGGATATGCGCACGAAAACAGCCTGCCAAAATATAACGGTGCAGCAATCAACTGCAACCTGTTTTGCAGTCCGGATTTCAAATGTGTATCCAGTGTCCTGCTTGCAGCGGCACCCGATGAGCGCTACACAATGGACAACACATTTTTGCTTCTCAATCCTTTTGCAGAGAACCGTCTGCCGCCTTCCGCGTTTCAGGGCCTGGTGTATTGGGACAGCACATCCGACGGAACGAAGTATTGCCCATGGCACGATGGCAAGCCCATAAAAATGGATTCTCCGCAATCAGACGGGAGCGCTGCACTGTCAGGCCGCGAACCATGATTGCCCGTCAGCTTGCAGCTTCGATCGGAAATATAAACGAATCGCGTGCAGCAAGGTACTCGACGATCATTACAGCGAGATGGATTGAGCACGCCGCCCCGGACGGCAAAGCGTATAAATCCATGCCGCATAGCGGATGAAGCCGCTCCTGCCCGGTAAAGACCGGCCATCGGCAAAATACCCCCCGATGCAGAAAACAGTTCTGCACCGGGGGGTATCCTTATATCGGTCGGGCCGCGATCAGACGATCTCCAGATCGTCGCGGTCGCGGAGCATGTACTTTTTCAGTGGAGTCAGGCTGGCGAGCCAGTAGAGCAGGCCGCCGCAGATGGCATCGAAGCCGCTGCCCGTGAAGATAAGAAACAGCGGGCTCTGAATGCTGCCGGTCAGCGGATTGTACACGAACAGGATCGTGATCAGGCACGAGAGGATGACGCAGCCGAGACCGACCAGGTTGAACCCGCCGGTGAACTGATACGCATCGTGCCCCTCGATGAAGTAGGCCGCCTTGAGTGACAGCTTCCGCTTTTTCACAACCAGGTAGTCCACAACGATCATGCCGATGATCGGCGCCTGAATGAACGCAGCAATGGAGATGAACGCACCGAAGTGCTCCTCCACGCCGCCCCAGACGGTCAGCGCGCTGACATACACCATGGCGATGAGCACCAGCACCTTATAGCTGACCTTGGGCATGCCGCTCTTGACGATCATGCAGTTGACATAGGAGCCGGTGCCCTGCGTGCCGACATTCGCAAACGCGACCAGCAGCAGGCTCAGCAGCGCGAAGCCGGAGCCGCAGAGGTAGGAGAGCATGCTGGTGGGGTCGCTCTCGTACACGCCGGTGCGCACGAACATCGCCAGCGCCATCACGCCGCCAGCGGCGACGAAAAACGGCGCGACCACGCCATAGGCCAGCGTTGTGCCCCAGTAGCCGCCGCGCTCGGTCTTGGCCAGACGCGGCAGCACCAGCGCCTGCGTCGACCAGGAAAACGCGAACGCCACGTTGCCCTCGGCCGAGATCATGAACGCCTGCAGCGGCGTCATGTCCGCATCCAGCTGCGGTTTGACCGCCACGATCTCGCGCAGCGGCACGGCCGTGAAGCACAGCACGACGACGACTGCACCGACCGCCAGCAGCGCCGTGACCAGAAAGCGGTTCGTCCACTTGATGACATTCGGCCCGCCAAGTGCGATGAGCGTGCCGAGCACGACGCACAGGCAGCCCAATATCGGATTCCAGACGGCCGCGTTGAGCACGAGGCCGAACTTCGCCGCAAGGTTGATCATCGACGAGGAAAACAGGCTCGCCGCAACTGCATACCAGCCAAAGTTTGCCACGCTGATGATCGTGGACAGCAGGGCGACACCACGCCGCCCCAGCACCGAGCGCAGCCAGATCCACAGATCGATGCCGTAGCGCGTGGCAAAGATCACGGGCAGGCACTCGATGAACACCCAGACGATATTGAAGCAGAAAATGTTGATGAGCATTCTGCCAAAAGAGAGATACTGCGCAACATACGCACCCTGCGTATAGCACCACGTGGCGATAGCAAAGCCGCTCGTGGACAAAAACAGATCCCAGAAGGAATACTGCCGGTCGCCCTTGAGCATAGGCACAACGCCCGTGACGGTCTCCTGCCGGATATAGCTTTCTTTGTCTGTCATGGTTCAGCCTCCCAGCATGCAGGTCACGATCAGCACCAGACTGGCCGCCACGCTGGCGATGATGATGCCGTAATCGACCCGGGTCATCTTCTTGGGGAACTCGTAGGAATCGGACTGCATGATCTCCAGCCGCCGCTCGGTCTCCTCGTAGATCAGCTGTTCAATGCCCCCCTCTTGGGCCTGTGTCTTCTGTTTCAAGCAAATGCCTCCTCTTGATCATATCGCTCCAGCGCCAGCTGGGCGTATTGTTTTGCGTATTTATACCAGATGTAGAGATACTCGCCGACGTGCTTGGCGCACGCCTCCTGATACAGCCCCCACAAGAACCAGAAGTAGGAGGCCATGGCCACATAGCCGAGATAGTGGCGCAGCTCCGCGCCCGTGGGTGCGTGGCCGAGATAGCGCGCGATCACCTGCTCCGCCTCCTCGGTCGTGTAGTCCGAGCAGGCGATAAACGTGCCAATGTCGCAGCCGGGGTCAGCCATGCCGGCGTATTCCCAGTCGATCAGATACATCTTTCCCTGCTTATCGATCAGGAAGTTCGGGTTATAGCTGTCGCAGTGGCAGGCGCACAGAGGGCCCACGTCGCCCTTCAGGCGCGCGTGCAGGGCGCACATCGTCTCGTGCAGCTCCTGCATGCCGGTAAAGTCGGAGACGTCCGTCCCCTGCAGCCGGTCGAGGAAGCCGTTGATCTTCTCCCAGATATCAAACCGGCTGTCGAGCTGCATGCCGCTCGTGTGCAGGCGGCGCAGCATGCGCAGCGCCGTGTCGACCTGTTCGTCGTTATGATAGTCCAGGATGGCCGCGTCCTCGATATAGTGCGAGATCTTCCAGCCCCTGGCCGCGTCGATGTAGATGAACGTATCGTCAAGACCCAGCGCCTTGGCCGCCTCCAGCGCCCGCGCCTCGGCCGGGCGGTCGATGTAGGCCTCCGTGCCGGCGCCGGGGTGCCGGTAAACATAGTCCCGGCCGCCGCACGAGAACTTGAACGACAGGTTCGTCAGCCCCGTCTTGATCGGGATGATGCCGTGGATGCTGTCCGGTGTGCAGTGGAGCACGGCGCAGATGTTGTCGAAAATATACGAGTCGGTATTGGTGACATAGGCGCTGTCAAACGCCCGCAGCTCATCGAGCGAGTCGAACTCATGGATGCCGCCGGGATACTTGCGGATGTACATCTCCAGCTCGCGGATGTGCCGGGCGTACAGATCCTCCCAGAGCCCCGCCCGGGTGACCGGGCTGTCATACTCCCGCTCGAGGATCTGCGTAAATTTCTCGCTGAAGCTGCGGTCGAAATAGGCGTGTCCGATCATGTACCACGCGTCGCTCCCGCCGACCTGCACGCCTGTGATGCGGCCCTTGCGGTTCGTGACCATGCAGTACTCGTCCGTTTTGCCTGCGCTGTAGAGCGACGCGTAATACGCCTGATACACATAAGGCTCAAACGGGTTTTGCTCAAAGTAGTTGTCCGAGGAGCAGATGAAGGTATTTTTCAGCCGGTCGCGGACCAGCATGAGCGTGGAGGGGTTGTTGTAGCGGTGATAATCCTCGTTGATGACGATCTTCACATGGAAGCGGTCCTCGAGGTAAAACAGCTTTTCCTTCATATAGCCGACCACGATGGTGATGTCGTCGATGCCCGCCGCCTGCAGCTGGCGGATCTCGCGCTCGATGAGCACCTCGCCCTTCACCTTCAGCAGGGCCTTCGGCTTTTCATACGACAGGGGCGCAAAGCGGGAGCTCATGCCCGCCGCCATGATAACGGCGTTGTCCACCCGGTACGGCGCGAGCGCTGCACGGCCCGCATCCGTGATGCGGTTCGCCCCGTCGAGATAGCCCATGGCGTCCAGCTGCTTGACCAGCCCGTTCACGGTGCCGAGCGCTTTGCCGGTGCCCTGCGCGATGGCGCGCTGCGAAAGCGCCGGCTCGTCCGCGGGACGGACCGCAATGTAGCTGAGCAGCGCAAACTGATTTTTTGTCAACAAGATCGTCAGGCTCCCTTGCGTTCATTTTTTTGATATGCGATGCATATTGTGAACTTATTTTGTCGTTTTGTCAAGTGCACGTAAAAACTATGTCGGAAACATATGCAGATTCCCTTGTGTTTCCGATTTCGACATTATATAATGAAAAAATGCTGTAAAGGATGCGTTTGCTTTTTATGGTCTATCTGGTGCTGATATATGCCCTGGTCTATGCACTGGGCGAGTTTGTTTCCGGCAGGATCGGCCTGCCGCACAGCGTCACCTTCGCGGGGCTGGCGGTCTTTCTCGCGGCGGCGCTGATCCTTTACCGGCGCAGATACGGCCTCGGCGCCTGCCGCCGGGGGCGGAAGCGGTGGCCGGGGCTGCTGTTGCTGCTGCTCTGGCCGGCCGGCGATCTGGTGCTGGCCGCCTGCGGCCGCAGCGCCGGTGCGGACGGGTTTTTCGCCGGCGGGCTGTACGTCGTGTGCGGCATGGCGGAGGAGCTGGCCTTCCGCGGCTATCTTTGGGAGCATACGCGGCGGCTCCGGCCGCTGACGGCGGCTGGGCTCAACGCCGCACTGTTCGGCGTGTTCCACGCCGTCAACCTCATCGGGGGCGCGCCGGGCGCCGTCGGCATTCAGGCGGTGTGCGCCGCCTGCACGGGCTTCGCCCTGTGCGGGACGGTCGCCTACTACCGCTCCGTCGTGCCGGCACTGGGCATCCATGCGCTCATCAACCTCTTCGGCGGTCTTTTCCCCGCCGATAACCTTCGCGGCGCCGGGCTGCTCGTGCCCGGGATCTGCGCCGCCTGCAGCGTGCTCGCCGGGCTGTGGATGCTACGGGCAGAGGAGAACTGAAAATATGAAACTGTATATTGATCCGGGCACGGGCAGTATGCTCTTTGCCATCTTGATCGGCATCATCGGCGCGCTGAACTTTGCGCTGCGGGGCTGGATCATCAAGCTGCGCTTTCTGCTCAGCGGCGGGGAAAAGACCGCCGTCGATCAGGAAAAGCATCCGCTGGCCGTCTTCGTGGACGACAAGCGCTACTGGAACGTAATGGAACCCGTGTGCCGCGAACTGGACCGGCGCGGGCTGGACGTCGCGTATCTGACGGCGTCGCCCGACGACCCGGCACTGCAAAATCCCTACGCGCACGTGCACGCGGAGTTTCTCGGCGAGGGCAACAAGGCCTTTGCCAAGCTCAACTTCCTGCGCGCGAACGTGCTGCTGTCCACCACGCCGGGGCTGGACGTCTACCAGTGGAAGCGCTCGCCGGGCGTGGACTGCTATGTGCACATCCTGCACGCGGCCAACGAGGTCGCCGGCTACCGCATGTTCGGCATTGACTACTACGACACGATCTTCGTCTCCGGCGACTATCAGATCCGCGACCTGCGCGCGCTCGAGGCGCTGCGCGGCCTGCCCGCCAAGGAGGCAGTGAAGATCGGCATCCCCTACATGGACGAGATGAAGCGGCGGCTGGACACCTCCGGCCCCGTTGCACCGCACAAGACGACGGTACTCATCGCGCCGTCCTGGGGCCCGAGCGCGATCTTCAGCAAGTACGGCGGCAAGATCATCGACAAGCTGCTCGCCGCCGGCTGCCACGTCATCATCCGCCCGCACCCCCAGTCGTACAAGTCGGAAAAGGACATGATCGACAAGCTCATGGCCGCCTATCCGGACACGGAGGACCTGGAGTGGAACCGCGACAACGACAACTTTGACGTGCTCCGGCGCGCGGACATCCTCGTCTCCGATTTCTCGGGCGTGATCTTCGACTTCACGCTGGTGTTCGACAAGCCCGTCATCTACGCAGACACGAAGTTTGACAAGAGCCCCTATGACTGCTGGTGGCTCGACACGCCGTACTGGACGTTCGAGATCCTGCCGCAGATCGGCCAGCAGCTCACGGAGGACAACTTCGACACGCTCGGCGACATGGTGCAGCAGTGCCTGACCGACCCGAAATACGCACAGGGGCGCGACGCGGCCCGCGCGCAGACCTGGGTCTACCCGGGCGAGGGCGCCGTGCGCGCCGCAGACTATCTCGAGCAGAAGGTGCGCGAGCTCACCGCCGCCGCGACACATGAGGAGAAAGAACCGTGACATTTTTTCAGATACTGGATTCGCTGCTGTTTCAGCCGCTGCAGCTTTTGTTTGAGGTCATCTATGTCAACGCCAACCGCGTGATCGGCAACCCCGGCCTGTCCATCATTGTGCTGAGCCTGGTCATGAACTTTCTGGTGCTGCCGCTCTATATGCGGGCCGACGCGCTGCAGGAAGAGGAGCGCGACATGGAGGCCCGCCTGCACCGCGGCGTGACGCACATCAAAAAGACGTTCCGCGGCGACGAGAAAATGATGATCCTGCAGACCTACTACCGCCAGAACCACTACAAGCCCACCTACGTTCTGCGCAGTGCGGTGTCGCTGTTTCTGGAGATCCCGTTTTTCATCTCCGCCTACCGGTTCCTGTCCGGGCTGGAGCTCCTTCAGGGCGTGTCCTTCGGGCCGATCGCCGACCTCGGCGCCGCCGACGGGCTGATTGCCATCGCCGGGGTACACATCAACCTCCTGCCCATCATCATGACGGCGGTCAACCTCGTCTCATGCATCATCTTCACGAAGGGCTCGACGCCCAAGACCAAGATCCAGCTGTACGCGATGGCGGTGTTCTTCCTCTTCTTCCTGTACACATCCCCCGCCGGTCTGGTGTTTTACTGGACGCTCAACAACATCTTCTCCCTCATCAAGACCGTCTTTTATAAGCTCAAGCATCCGGGACGGGTGCTCAAGGTCCTGGCCGCTGCCGCCGGTGCGGCGCTGCTGGTGCTCGGTCTCGTGCGCTATTCCTTCTCCGCGCGGCCGGTCGTCAAGGCCACGCTGCTGCTCCTGGGTGCGGCGCTGCTGCTGCCCCTGATCCTGGAGTTCATCCACCGGAAAAAGCCCGCTGCCGAAAAGCCCGCCGCCAAGCCGAACGCAAAGATCTTCTTCGGCTGCTCCGCGTTCCTGGCGCTGTTCATCGGCGGGTATATCCCGGCGTCCGTCATCTCGTCGTCCGCGCAGGAATTTGTGAACGTGCAGATGTACTACAGCCCGGTCTGGTTCATCGTCAACAGCCTGTGCCTCGCCGTCGGCACGTTCGTCATCTGGTTCGGCATCTTCTACTGGCTGGCAAGCCCAAAGGGCAAGGTCGCCTTTGAGAAGGTTTTGTGGATGCTCGTCGGCGTCGCCATCGTGGACTTCATGTTCTTCGGCAAGCGCCTCGGTGTGCTCTCGTCCACGCTCAGCTTTGATGGCGGCATGCAGTTTGCGCCGGTCGAGCTCTGGGGCAATCTGCTCGCGGCCGCAGCCGTCGCCGCCGTCATGTATCTGGTCTATCGGCGGTGGAGCAAGCATGTGTTCAAGGCAGCGATCGCGTTCGTTCTGGCCATTGCCATCATGCTGCCGATCAATATCGGCAGCATCCACTCGCAGATCAAGAGCATCCGCCAGACGATGGAAGAGAGCGGCGGTGTGCCGGAATACACCATGAGCAAGACCGGACAAAACGTCATCGTGCTCATGCTCGACCGCGCCGTGGGCGCGTTCCTGCCGTATATCTTCAATGAAAAGCCGGAGCTGCAGGCACAGTTCGACGGCTTCACCGCCTATACGAATGTTGTCTCCACCGGAGCCTACACCAATTTCGGCACCCCCGCGCTCATGGGCGGGTACGAGTACACGATCGATCAGATCAACCTGCGCAAGGATGAAAAACTCGTCGACAAGCACAACGAGGCGCTCAAGATGATGCCGGTCCTCTTCGACCAGAACGGCTTCGACGTCACGGTCTTTGACCCCATCTACGCCAACTATCAGTGGGTGCCCGACCTGTCCGTCTTTTCCGATTATCCGGACATCCATCGCTATATCACCTTCGGCGCCTTCGAATCGGACATGATCCCGAAGAACTGGATCAGCGCGAACATGCGCAACTTCTTCGGCTACAGTCTCATGAAGGCGTGCCCCGTCACCATGCAGTCCATCCTCTACGACAACGGCAATTACAACCGCAGCACCGTGCAGACGGAGGAGGAAAATTTCGTCGAGCAGACGATCACCGGCCCCCACACCGCCACCGGCATGGACGCCACGTTCCTCAAGGGCTACCATGCACTGACCCATCTCCCGACGATCACGCAGACCACCAAGAGCGGGGACAACACGTTCCTGTTCATGACCAACGACACCACGCACTCCCCCGTGCTGCTGCAGGCGCCGGACTATTCCGTCTCCGGCACCGTGGACAACACGGAGTATGACAGCGAGCATGCGGACCGCTTCACCGTCGACGGCAAGTCGATCGTCATGGAGGAGGGCGACCAGTTCGCGCACTACGACTCCAATATGGCCTCGCTGATGCAGCTCGGCAAGTGGTTTGACTACATGCGCAAAAACGGCGTCTATGACAACACGCGCATCATTCTCGTCGCCGACCACGGACGCAACCTGTGCAACGATCCGGACTACATCCTCGACGACGGCACCGATACGGAGTTCTTCTTCCCCCTGCTGATGGTCAAGGACTTCAACGCCAAGGGCTTCTCGTTCTCGGACGAATTCATGACCACGGCCGATGTGCCGACGCTGGCGACGGCCGACGTGATCGACAACCCGACGAACCCCTTCACCGGCAACGCCATCAACGCGGACGCCAAGTATGACCGCCCGTTTTACGCCTTCGTGTCCTATCAGTGGGACACGTCCAAGAACAACGGCAACCAGTACTTCCCCGGCAAATGGTACCGGATCGATAATCAGAACGCACGCGATAAGCACAACTGGATCCTGTCCGGCACAGAGGCCGTCCTGCCGGACGCCCTGCGCTGACCCCGCCGCGCCCCACACGGGCGCGTGGATTGAAATGCTGCCGGCAGCATCAACTACATGGTGAACGACCGTCACCGCTCCTGCAGCGCGCGGCCGCAGACCCGGATCATCCAAAACGCCCTCCGGACGGGTTTCCGTCCGGAGGGCGTTTTGCAGCGCAAACAACGACCGCCCCGAAGGCCGATGGCCTTCGGGGCGGTGTTTGTCCGTGCCATTTCAACTGACAACATTTCAATCCCCGTTTTCATTCGTGTGAACGAAAACGACGGCTATAAAATACCACATGAACGGCGCTCTGTCTATCAGAAATATGCGACAAAGGTCCATTACATCTAACAACGAAATATTTTTTGTTGACAAGCTGGTAATTTCATGATAACGTAATGGCAAAGAATACAAGCGGCGTCAGTTTTTTGCAGCGCGCGCACTGTTTTCCGGGTTTTCGACGGTTTCTGGTCAGATGCGCTCGATTGTCCTGTTTATCGGACACGCCACTTGCTATCCTGAGACTGATAGGGGGGACCGTATGGAATATCTTGCACATATCGCGGACGACGGTCGGGAGCAGACCGCGCAGGCACACTGCCGGAAAGCGGCGGAATATGCAGCCGCGGCACTGCGGCAGGTACGGCTGGCGTGCCTCGCCGCGCTGGCCGGCCTGCTGCACGACATGGGAAAGTTCAAGGAGGCCTACCGGCTGTATCTGCGGCTGGCCGCCGCAGGAGACCCCGCGGCCGTGCGCGGCTCGGTCAACCATACGTTTGCGGCCGTGCGCTTTCTCCTGCAGCGCTACCACAAGCAGGGCGGCGACCCAATCCGAAACCTGACCGCCGAGCTGCTGGCCTGCGCCGTCGGTGCACACCATGGCCTGTTTGACTGCATCGACGACCGGCGGCGCTGCGGTTTCCTGCACCGGTTGGAGCAGGAGGATATCGATTACGAGGAATCTCTGACCAATTATCTGGCACAGTGTGCGGATCTGGAGGAGCTGGACGCGCTGTTTGCGCAGGCAGCGGCAGAGGTCGGGCGCTGCATGGAAAAGCTGCAGCCGCTGGTGCAGGACGAATACGGTGTGGAAGGCGATTTTTATTTTGGCCTGCTGATGCGGCTGCTGCTCTCCGCCGTTATCGAGGGCGACCGCCGGGACACGGCGGAATTTATGAATCATATGACCTATCCCGCCTTCGCGGACGGCGAGGCGCGCGCCGCCATGTGGGACACCTTGCTTGCGCGCATGGAGCAAAAGCTGGGCGAGTTTTCGTGCGATACGGACATCGCACGCGCCCGGCGGCAGATCTCGGAGCAGTGCCGCGCCTTCGCCGCACAGCCGGGCGGCGTCTATCGTTTGAACGTGCCGACCGGCGCCGGAAAAACGCTCAGTTCCCTGCGCTACGCACTGGCGCACGCGAAGATCTGGAACAGATCCCGCATCATTTTTACATCGCCGCTGCTGAGTATTCTGGAACAGAACGCACAGGTCATCCGCAAATATGTCGGTGATGACCGGCTCATCCTCGAGCACCACTCCAATGTTATTCACACAAAGGAAACCGCCGAGCGGCTCGACGAGCTGGAACTGCTTGCGGAAAACTGGAACTGCCCCATCATCCTCACAACGCTGGTGCAGCTGCTCAACACGCTCTTTTCCGGCAAGACGACCTGCATCCGCCGCTTTCAGGCACTGTGCAACAGCGTAGTCGTGATCGATGAGGTGCAGACGGTTCCAAACAATCTGCTGACGCTGTTTGATCTCGCCGTCAATTTTCTGGTCACGGTCTGCGGGGCGACCGTTGTCCTCTGTTCGGCGACGCAGCCCTGCCTCGAAGCGGCGGCACATCCGCTGCAAAACGCAGATCGGCAGATCGTCCCGTATGACACGGCCCTTTGGTCGGCCTTCCGCCGGACGCAGATCATCGACAGCGGCAGCCGGCGGCTGGACGAGATCCCGGAATTTGTCCTGCAGGTGCTGGAGGATGCGGACAGTCTGCTGATCGTCTGCAACCGCAAGGACGAAGCGGAGCGGCTCTATCGCGCGCTGCGCACCGGGCCGTACCGCTGCTTTCATCTGTCGGCCGCCATGTGCATCGCTCACCGGCGGCAGACGCTGAAGGCACTGCAGAACGCACTGTACGCGCTGAACGCGCCGGGCGCAGATCACGAAAAAGTGATCTGCATATCGACCCAGGTGATCGAGGCCGGCGTGGACATTTCCTTCGCGCGCGTCATCCGCCTGGCCGCCGGCATGGACAGCATCGTGCAGGCCGCCGGCCGCTGCAACCGCAGCGGCGACTGCCCAACGCCCGCGCCGGTGCACATCGTGCAGTGCGCGGACGAGAATCTCGGGCACCTGTGCGAAATTCAAATGGCCAAGGACGCATCCCTGCAGCTGCTGGAAGCGTTCCGGCAGCAGCCGGAGCAATACGGAAACGACCTGACCTCCGACGCTGCGATCCGCTACTATTACCGCCGGCTGTACGCAGCCATGGCCAAGGGCTATCAGGACGACACAGTCCAGCTGAATGGAAAATACGTAACACTCTATTCCCTCCTGTCTGACAACCGGGACTTCGCCAATGCGGATTGTCCGGCCAGCGGGCGGTATCTGCTGCAGCAGGCGTTCCGGATCGCGGGCGCAAAGTTTGAAGTGTTTGACGGCGAGACGACCGACGTGATCGTCCCGTATGAGGAGGGCCAGCAGATCATTCTGGAGCTCGGGCAGATCGACCCGCAGCGCGATCCGGCAAAGCTGTACGCGCTGCTCGAGCGCGCCAAGCCCTATACCGTCTCCCTCTACAGCTGGCAGCGCACCAAGCTGGAAAAGGAGGCGCACGCGCTGATCCCCAAATGCGGCGGGAGCATTCTGGTGCTGCAGGAGGGATACTACGATGAAAATACCGGCCTCGTTCCGGAGGCCGGACAAATGGACTACATGGAGGTGTGAACAAGATGGGAAAAACGGAACATCCCAATATCGTGGAGTTTCAGGTGACCGGGGACTATGCGCTGTTCTCCGACCCGATCCTGCGTGTCGGCGGCGAAAAATGCAGCTATCAGGCACCGACCTATGAGGCGCTCAAGGGCATCCTGTCCTCGGTCTACTGGAAACCGACGCTCATCTGGTACATTGACGCCGTCCGGATCATGAACCCCATCCAGACGGAGGTGAAGGGCATCCGGCCGATCAAGTACAACGGCGGCAACGAGCTGGCTTATTATACTTATCTGAAGCACTGCTGCTATCAGGTGCGCGCCCACTTTGAGTGGAACGATAACCGCCCGGAGCTTTCTGCCGACCGCAATGAAAACAAGCACCATAATATCGCCCGGCGTATGATCGAAAAGGGCGGCCGGCGCGACATTTTCCTCGGCACCCGGGAATGTCAGGGTTATGTGGAACCATGCCGCTTCGGAGAGGGCAGCGGCACCTATGACGCACTGCCGGAACTGAGCTTCGGGCTGATGTATCACGGCATCACCTACGCCGATGAGGCCTATTCCAGCGAGACATGCGGACAAATGACCGCCCGATTCTGGCATCCGGTCATGCGGTACGGCGTCATCGCGTTCCCGCGACCGGAAGACTGCCCGCTGCACAAGCCGCTGCGGGCCATGGAAATGAAGCCGTTCGGCGAAGCGCTCGGCAACTTCACCGGGCTGAAGGAATTCGGGGAGGTGGAGTGAATGGGCCTGCTGCAAAAAGCGGTGGAGACCTATGATGCGCACGCGGCGCAGGTCGGCGAGGTGCAGGTGGGGCACGAAGTGCTGGCTCCGGTGTCGCATATTCTCACGAGCGCGCAGATCGAGATCACGGTCAACGCAGCCGGCGAACTCGCAGATGCGCGTGCAGTGGATAAAAAGGAGTCCAAGATCATCATCCCCGTCACGGAGGATTCCGGCGGCCGCACCAGCGCCCCCTGCGCGCATCCCCTGTGCGACCAGCTGTGTTATCTGGCCCCCTATGACGAAAAGCGCCACCCGCTGTATCTCGAGCAGCTGGAGCGCTGGGCGGCTTCGCCGTACAGTCATCCCATGCTGCAGCCGATCCTGACATACGTGCGCCGCGAAACGATCCTGACGGATCTGGCGGCCCGGGGCATCATCCGGCTCGACGCGCAGGGGAAGCCGGAAAAGGAAAAGCTGCTCGTCCGCTGGCAGGTGATCGGCATCGGGGAAGACAGCGGCCCCTGCTGGAAGAGCCAATCGCTATTCGATGCGTATATTGCGTGGTACGCGGCTCAACGCGCGGAAACCGATGCGGCCCTGTGCATGATCACCGGCAGCAATGATGTTCCAGCCAAACAGCACCCGAAGGGCATCATCCCCTTCAACGGAAACGCCAAGCTGATCTCTGCCAACGACAGCAGCAACTTCACCTATCGCGGGCGCTTTACCGACGATGCGCAGGCCGCAACGGTCGGCTACATTGCCTCCCAAAAGGCGCACAACGCGCTGCGCTGGCTGGCGGCGGAGCAGGGCGCGCGCGCGGTGTTCGGCGGGCGTACTTTCCTCTGCTGGAACCCGCAGGGAATACAGATCTGCCACGCAGTCAGCCCGCTCCGACCGGCATCCGTCGAAACAAAGCCGTCGGATTACAAAGCGGCGCTGCAAAAAGCGCTCGACGGCTGCCGCAGCGAACTGCCGGAGCAAAATGCCGGCGTCGTCATCGCGGCGTTCGACGCCGCAACGACCGGCCGCCTCTCCCTGACCTATTATAACGAGCTGCTGGGCTCGGACTTCCTGCAGCGTCTGCACGACTGGGACGAGACGTTCTGCTGGTGGGCACGCGATTACGAGACGAACGGTTATCTGATCCTGTCGCCGTCGCTGTATCAGATCGTCAATTGCGCGTTCGGCACCCAGCGCGTTGAGAATAACATGGCCCGGCTCGTGCCGGATGACCGCGTGCTACGACAGCAGATGCAGCGGCTGGTATCCTGCCGGGTGGACAAGGCAAAATTCCCGGCGGACATCGTGCAGGCGCTGGTTGAGCGGGCCTCGACCCCGCTGGCATACGCCCCAAGCGTCCGCGAGCGGCTGCTCACCGCAGCCTGCGCCGCGATCCGGAAATATCATCACGACTATTTTGAGGAGGAGTTGCAAATGGAACTGGACAAAGGCCGCACCGACCGCAGCTATCAGTATGGCCGCCTGCTCGCCGTGCTGGAAAAAGCAGAGCGGGACACGTATGACAAAGACGAGGGCAGAGAACCGAACGCCATCCGACTGCAGACGATGTTCCGCCGCCGCCCCCTGCACACGTTCGGCATCATCAACGATCAGCTGGAGCGGGCGTATTTCCCGCGCCTGAAGCCCGTCTCCCGCAGCTATTACAAACGCCTGATCTCCGAGATCGTGGAGATCATCTACGCCTGCCCCGAATCCGAGTGGGACAAGCCCCTGGAGGACACCTATCTGATGGGTTATTACCTGCAGCGCAAAGACCTGTACACAGCCAAAACCGAAAAAACGGGAAATACCGACGAGGAGGAAAATTGAACATGAGCACCCTGAATCACAAAATCGACTTTGCGGCTCTGGTCTCGGTCACGATGGCCAACAGCAACGGCGACCCGCTCAACGGCAACCGCCCCCGCACCGACTATAACGGCCACGGGGAAATGTCCGACGTCTGCATCAAGCGCAAGATCCGCAACCGCATGCAAGATCTCGGAAACACGATCTTCGTGCAGTCCGAGGACCGCTGCGACGATGGCTTCGGCAGCCTGAGCGAGCGCGCCTCGGCGGTCATGAAGGGCATCACCGACCGCGACGAATACGCGAAGAAGGCCTGCGAGACATGGCTGGATGTGCGCACGTTCGGGCAGGTGTTCGCATTCAAGGACAGTAAGGGGCTCTCTGTTGGTGTTCGTGGCCCGGTATCCATCCATCAGGCGGTCAGCCTGTCGCCGGTCGAGATCGAGTCACTGCAGATCACCAAGAGCGTCAACGGCGAAAAGAAGGCTAAGGGCGAGGCCCGCGCTTCCGACACCATGGGCGCCAAGCATTTTGTTCGCTTCGGCCTTTACGAGATCAAAGGCTCCATCAACGTGCAGCTTGCGGAAAAGACCGGCTTCACGCAGGCAGATGCCGAGACCGTCAAGGAGTGCCTGCGCACGCTGTTTGTAAATGACGCTTCCTCCGCGCGGCCGGACGGCTCTATGGAGGTCATCAAGCTCTTCTGGTGGGAACACAACTGCAAGGACGGACAGTATTCCTCCGCCAAGGTGCACCGCTCCCTGCAGGTCAAGCCAAAGAAAGACGACGAAGGCAAAGACAGGATCCCCGCCTGTGCGGATGATTATGACATCACGCTGCTCCCGCTCGACGGTCTGGTTCCGGAAGTGATTGACGGTGTATGACCACGACGACTGCCTGATGATCTCCGGCCTGCAGCACTTCCGGTTCTGCCGGCGGCAGTGGGCGCTGATCCATATCGAGCAGCAGTGGGCGGAGAATCTGCGCACCACGGAGGGCGCGCTTTTGCACGAGCGCGCCCACGATGAGCAGCTGCGCGAGCGCCGCGGCGACACGATCATCACGCGCAGCCTGCGCGTTTACTCGCTGACGCTCGGCCTCACCGGCCAGTGCGACGTCGTGGAGTTTCGCCGGGATGACCGCGGCGTGCCGCTGCACGGATACGAGGGCACATGGCTGCCCTATCCTGTCGAGTATAAGCGCGGCCACGCCAAACAGGACGGCTGCGACGAGCTGCAGCTGTGCGCCCAGGCCATGTGCCTGGAGGAAATGCTCTGCTGCGAGATCCCGGACGGCGCACTCTTTTATGGTGAAACGCGCCGGCGCGTGCGCGTGCCCTTCACGCCGGATCTCCGGGAAGAGGTGCGCACAGACGCCGCGCAGATGCACGATCTCTACCGCCGCGGCCGCACGCCGCAGGTAAAGCCCACGAAAAGCTGCCATGCCTGCTCGCTCAAGGATCTGTGCCTGCCGCGCCTGTCCCGGACCGGCTCGGTGCATGACTATCTGCGCGCCAACATGGAGGATACGCCATGAAAAAGCTGCTCAACACCCTGTTTGTCACCACGGAGGACGCCTACCTGAGTCTTGACGGGGAAAATATCGTCGTCAGCCGCGACCGGCATGAGATCGGCCGCTTCCCGCTGCACACGCTCGATGGGATCGTCAGCTTCAGCTATGCCGGGGCCTCCCCGGCGCTCATGGGCGGGTGCGCAGAGCGCGGCGTCGGTCTGACGTTCTGCACACCCGGCGGCCGGTTCCTCGCCCGCGCCGTCGGCGAGGAAAACGGGAATGTGCTCCTGCGCCGGATGCAGTACCGCGTGGCCGACGATCCGGCACAGAGCTGCCGCATCGCGCGCAGCATGATCTTTGGCAAGCTGCACAACGCCCGCTGGAGCATCGAGCGCACAAAGCGCGACCACGCCCTGCGCGTGGACACGCAGCGCCTGCAGACCGCCATCGACCAGATCAATGGGCTCTATCCGCTCGTCGCAGAGGAGACGTCGCTCGACGCCCTGCGCGGCGAGGAGGGTGCCGGTGCCAAGGTATACTTTGACGTTTTTGACGACATGATCCTGCAGAACAAGGCCGATTTCTTCTTTCACGAGCGCAGCCGCCGCCCGCCGCTCGACCATGTCAACGCGCTGCTGTCGTTCGCGTACAGCCTGCTCGGCAGCGACTGTGCCGCCGCGCTCGAGAGCGTCGGGCTCGATGCCTATGTCGGCTTCCTGCACCGGGACCGACCGGGGCGGACCTCGCTCGCGCTGGATCTCGTAGAAGAGCTGCGCCCCTGCTTTGCCGACCGGTTCGTGCTGTCGCTGATCAACAATCGCATCATCGCTGCGGCCGACTTTGTGCGCACGGACAGCGGCGCCGTGCTGCTGACAGACGCGGGACGCAAGAAGTTCCTGCGCGCCTGGCAGGAGCGCAAGCGGGATACGATCACGCATCCTTATCTGAAGGAGAAGATCGCCTGGGGGCTGGTGCCCTATGTGCAGGCACTGCTGCTCGCGCGGTATCTGCGGGACGATCTGGACGCCTACCCGCCATTTTTGTGGAAGTGAGGTGCCAGCCATGATGGTACTCATTACCTATGATGTCAACACGGAGGACGCAGCCGGGCGCCGCCGCCTGCGCCAGATCGCAAAGCAGTGCGTGAACTATGGGCAGCGCGTGCAAAACTCCGTTTTCGAGTGCCTGCTGGATGCCGCGCAGTGTAAACAGCTGCAGCACAAGCTGTGCTCGATCATGGATGAATCCGTGGACAGCCTGCGCTTTTACTACCTTGGGGATAAGTATCACACCCGCATCGAGCATTTCGGCGCCAAAGCGGGCTATGATGCCGAAGGCGCGCTGATGATCTAGCGGTATTGGGTGCGAAGTACAAGCGCGCAGAAGGTTCCGGAACCTTCGCACCCCAAAAAGGCCGAAAATGCGTGAATGTAAGCAAGCTTTTGCTTTATTTTTCCTTTTTCCCGTGTGCTTTTCGGCCGAGCAAGAACTCTTTTGTACCTTTTGTGCAAATTTGACGGGGTAAAATCGTCAAATTTGCTGTCGCGCCCCACACGGGGCGCGTGGATTGAAATTCTGGAGGAGGTGCAGACGAATGGCAAACGGGTTGTCGCGCCCCACACGGGGCGCGTGGATTGAAATTGAAGGTTTTGGAGAATATTTTCGAGCACAATGATGTCGCGCCCCACACGGGGCGCGTGGATTGAAATCGAGCTCTGCCATGGGAGTTGTACAGCATACAAGGTCGCGCCCCACACGGGGCGCGTGGATTGAAATGACAAACTGTCCACTCAGATGCCGTTCTTTAAGGTCGCGCCCCACACGGGGCGCGTGGATTGAAATTGCCTTTTGGCGGACTGAGGCCTGGGCCGAAACTGTCGCGCCCCACACGGGGCGCGTGGATTGAAATTTAAGGAGGTATTATTATGGGAATGGAAGGTAGTGTCGCGCCCCACACGGGGCGCGTGGATTGAAATCCATGGGGACTAGCTCTCCACTGTCCAGCTTAAGTCGCGCCCCACACGGGGCGCGTGGATTGAAATAGCATGGAGTATTCATCTACCCCCAGCAATTCAGTCGCGCCCCACACGGGGCGCGTGGATTGAAATCCAAGAATGGTTGGCCACTGGCTACGGAAATGACCGTCGCGCCCCACACGGGGCGCGTGGATTGAAATAGCGCCTTGTCGCCGCGTCTTGCCGCGTTTTGAAAGTCGCGCCCCACACGGGGCGCGTGGATTGAAATTCTCCGGCCAGCTGCCCGTCGGCGTTTCGGCCGAGTCGCGCCCCACACGGGGCGCGTGGATTGAAATGACCTTGCGCAGGCCCAGCTCTCCAAGAACAGCTCGTCGCGCCCCACACGGGGCGCGTGGATTGAAATCGGTCTGATCATCTGCGCTGACTGTGGCCGCGCCGTCGCGCCCCACACGGGGCGCGTGGATTGAAATATTTCCGCAGCGGTCTTCTTCACGTCCGTGCTCGTGTCGCGCCCCACACGGGGCGCGTGGATTGAAATTCGTCGTCCCGGTTGATCCGGTCGTAAACGTCGTAGTCGCGCCCCACACGGGGCGCGTGGATTGAAATCTCTTTACAATCATATCATACTACCAAGAATTGGAGTCGCGCCCCACACGGGGCGCGTGGATTGAAATCTACATCAAGCCCGGTGAGGACGAAGATGACGAGGTCGCGCCCCACACGGGGCGCGTGGATTGAAATATTGAAAAAAGCTTGAGCGACGAACAAGTCGCCGCGTCGCGCCCCACACGGGGCGCGTGGATTGAAATTTATTTATCCATGCGCGCCGCAATCACGAGCGTCGTCGCGCCCCACACGGGGCGCGTGGATTGAAATTGAGGTTGCTGGCTGATAACCCCGATTTAGCCGGTCGCGCCCCACACGGGGCGCGTGGATTGAAATACCAACCAGCAGCAATGGAAGGTCTACCTGCAGAAGTCGCGCCCCACACGGGGCGCGTGGATTGAAATCACTCCCTTGTAAAGTAGTTGTAGCTCCCATCCCGTCGCGCCCCACACGGGGCGCGTGGATTGAAATTCCCAGTGTGGTCTCTACCCCCTTTATGTCCTTCTGTCGCGCCCCACACGGGGCGCGTGGATTGAAATATTCGTATCACTCCTCGCCTAAGAGAATAGCGCAGTCGCGCCCCACACGGGGCGCGTGGATTGAAATAGCGATTACGTGCCGCGTATGGTGTTTGACTATAGTCGCGCCCCACACGGGGCGCGTGGATTGAAATATCAAACAAGCGAATTTAGCTATAGTAAGATGGGGTCGCGCCCCACACGGGGCGCGTGGATTGAAATGCTTGAACCCTCTCAGTCCAAGGAAGTCGAACAAATCGTCGCGCCCCACACGGGGCGCGTGGATTGAAATGAGCATTCAATGATAACTCTGCAACTGCGACAACCAGTCGCGCCCCACACGGGGCGCGTGGATTGAAATCCAGGTAGAGGGAACGATGTCAGACCTGACTGTTGTCGCGCCCCACACGGGGCGCGTGGATTGAAATATGGAACATCGACACCTACCGCGCTTGGCTTGTACGTCGCGCCCCACACGGGGCGCGTGGATTGAAATGCCAAAGGGGGTTTTGACACTGAAGATGACCAGGGTCGCGCCCCACACGGGGCGCGTGGATTGAAATTGCATCGGGACGGCCGGTCCTGCCCATACCTCCCGTCGCGCCCCACACGGGGCGCGTGGATTGAAATCCACAGTGTAAAGCGATGCGAATTCCCGTCCACGTGTCGCGCCCCACACGGGGCGCGCGGATTGAAATTCCCACGCCTCAGCGAAACTGTTCTCTCATGCCCGTCCCCCAAAAACCACAGACGCCCCGGACTGCAAGTGCAGTCCGGGGCGTCCGATATCAAAGGAAGGCATGCTCTGCCAAAAGGACAAATCGGAAGCGCGCAGCCGCCGTCGCGCAACGGAGGAAGAGGTACCATGAAAGATCGAAACAAAACCTCTGGGATCGCGCGCTTCCAAATGAGGGGGTGTGTTCAGCATAGAACAAATTGCGCCACAAGGAAAGCCACGGAACCGCAGTTTCGTGGCTTTCTGCCTCACTTATGCATTTTTGTGGTCCAATGTGTGCTCCCACGCATCGCCGAGCTCCTTCCACCGCCCCATGATGTCCTTCCACAGGTGCAGCGCCCATGGGGCAAACACCTCCGGCGGCGGGCAGTCCGGCCGGCTGAGCCAATTTTGAATGATGTCCATGACCACGTCCGACATCTTTCCGGACATGAACGCCTCGGTCTGCGGATCGGGGAAGAGGTCGGAGAAATCCGCCTGCAGGTACGGCCGCAGCCGGGCGCAGAGGAAGTCGTGGAACGAATTCTGCCCCGTGAACGTGAGCGCGCGGGCGTAAAACGCGCGGTCGGCGTACAGATACGTGCACACGCGCCCGAAGAGATCGAACAGGCCCGGCTCATCGTCGCCGATCGCCTTTTGAAAGCCCTTGTCGTAGATCCACGTCACAAGCTGGTACTTGTCCGTAAAGTGCCGGTAGAACGTGCGGCGGTTGATCTCCGCAACCGCGCAGAGGTCGGTCACGGTGATGTCCGTGAAGTCGCGCCGGAGCATGAGCTCCTTGAGACTCTCGGCGAGCACTTTTTTCGTTGCGGATTCGCGCATGGCAGCCGCCCCCTTCCGGTGTTGCTGCCGCCAGTATAGCGCACACGCAGCAAAACTGCAACAGACCCTGCCGCGGATGCGGCAGGGCCTGCGCATAAGGAAAAAAGAAGGGAGGGGAAAGAATGATTACTTTGCAAACGTCTGCGCGAGCTCCTGAGTGACGCGCAGGTACGTCTCAATATCCGCAACGGTGTGGCAGTGCAGCGGCGAGACGCGGATCGCACCCGTGAGGCCGACAGCCTCGACGATGCGCTTGGAATACACGCTGGTATTGACGCGCTCAAAGGTCGTGACGCCGCGCTTCTGGTACTCCTCGACGCAGCGGGTCATGTCCAGCCCGTCGATGCCCATGGCAACGATCAGGTCGCGGTGCGTGAGATCCTCGGTGTCAACATACACGTGCACGCCGGGGATGTGGCGCAGACCGGGCACGTTCTGCGTGCCCTCGAGCATGGTGTGCAGCAGCGCGCGCTCCTGCAGGTGGATGTGCTCCATGCCGGTCACAAACAGCGTGCGGCGGTCGTCCGACTGGATGAAGTGGCCGCCGAGCCAGCAGACATAGTCCACCACGGCGCTCATGGCCGCGAAGTTGCCGGGCGTGGGCGAGCCGAGCTCCCAGATGTCGGCCGGGCGCTGCAAGACCTTGCGGTGCGGCAGCTTGGCCACGCGATCGGACACGTAGCCATAGCCCATACCGCGGGTGCCGAAGAATTTATAGGGTGCAAACGTCGCGCCGTCGACGCCGAGGGCGTCCACGTCGAGCACGGCGTGCGGCGCGTGCTGCACGGCGTCGGTGACGATGTAGATATCGGGGTTGATCTCGCGCGCAGCCTTGACGATACCGACCATGTCCATGATGCTGCCAGTGATGTTCGAGGCATACATGATGCTCAGCAGGCAGGTATCCGGCGAGACGACGCGGCGGATCTCCTCGACGTCGATGCCGCCGGTCTTCGGGTTCGCCTGCGCGACGCGAAATTCCTTGCCGGTCTTGTCGCAGTAGTATTTCACCGCGTCATACGCCGACGGGTGCTCGAGCACGGACGTGACTGCGCTCTTGCCGGGGCAGTTTTCAAGGATGGCGCCGACGATCTGGAACATCGCCTGCGAGGCGGTCATCTCCGAGATGAGCGCGCCACCCGATGCGCCGAAAACGATGTGCATAATGTCGTCGATGCCGTGCAGCTGCACTTTTTTGAGCGCGCGGGAACGATCGTGCAGCCGCTCCGGGCAGTCCGGGAACGCCTGGTACTTTGCCTGCGCCTCGACGGACGCCTTCAGGCGCAGCGAACCGCCGGAATTTTCAAAGAACAGGCGCTGGCCGAATTCCGGATCCGCATCCACATAGTAAAAGCGATCCTTGATCTCCGCCGACAGTGCAGGATCAAACAGCAGACCTTCGTTGAGATTTTGCATGGTTTTCTCCTTCCAAATGTAACAATCTGAGCGGGTGCGGCGCGGCGGCCGCACCCGAAATCGTCATTTCTCTTCCGCAGCCGGGGTCTCGGGCGCGGCGGCGGTGCCCTTTTCAAAGTGGCGGCCGATGCCGGTGATCGCACTGAGCAGGAACAGCAGGATCAGCAGCCAGCTGTGAAAGTTATACGGCACGTAATCCAAAAACGAGAACGACTCCGAGACGACACCGCTCGCGATCGCGAGGCTGACGGCGTTGAGGCCGACGGGGTTGTACGGCACGATGCCGGCAAGGCCGGTCGCAATGCCGTCCATGAGGTTCGAGCCGCGGGTGCGCTCGATGTTGTGCGTCTGCAGGAGCTTGCGCACGACCGGGCCGACGAACAGGATCGAGATGGACGCAGCGCCGATGGCCACGCTGCCGATGACGCTCAGCAGGATGGTGACGAGCTCGGCCTGACGCGAGGTCTTGCTGGCGTTGTTGAGCTTTTCGAGCAGCATGTCAAACACGCCGCTGCGCTTGAGCATCTCGAGCAGCGCGAACATGAAGAAGCTGAAGCAGATGACATTGAGCATGCCGGTCAGGCCGGCGCCGATGGGGCCGGCGGCCGAAAACAGCGTCGGCACGTCAAGGAAGCCGAACACCAGGCACAGCACAAAGCCGACCAGATCGCAGACGATGAGCGTGCTGATGAGGTTCCAGCCGCGGAGCATCAGGATGATCATGATGACCGGGATGACGAGCATGACGAGCGTCTTGGCATAGGCGGGGTCGATGACGTCCGGCAGCGTGACGGACGTGGACGTCTTGATACCGACGATGATGAACAGCACGGCGGAAATGACGCCGGCGATCAGCGAATACGGCAGACGGGTGCGCACGACGTCGCGCACTTCCGCGTCCTGCGTGAGCGCGGAGGCGATGGTCGTGTCGGAAATGGGGGCAAGGTTATCGCCGAAGATCGCGCCGCTGACGATGGCGCCGACCACGACGGAGGGATTCGCACCGACGGACGCCGCGACGGGCAGCAGCACCGGCAGCACGGCGACGATGGCACCGTTGGACGTGCCGCAGGCCGTCGAGATCAGCAGGCAGACGAAAAACGCCACCAGCGGCAGGAAGCCCGCGCTCAGGCCGAGCTTCATCACAAGCCAGGTCAGGCCCTGAATGAGGCCGCTCTGGCGCAGCTCCTGCGACAGGATGCCGGCCAGCAGGAACGCGAAGATAATGACACACAGCGTGTCGTTTTTCAGGCCGTCCACGACCGCCTGTTCAAATTCCTTTTTGTTTTTTGCCAGCAGGAACGCCACACACAGTCCGGCGAAACCTGCCATGCAGAACAACACCAGTGACACTTTCTTCATCGCGGCGATCACGATCATGAGGCACATGAAGACCAGCAGCGGCGCACACGCGCCGAGCGTGCCCCCGTAAAATTGCATACGTTTGTTTTTCTCCATTGTGAGGTCCTCCTCTCAAATAATCCAACACCGGTGTTGTTGTATGCGGTATTTTTAGCTCTTTTATGCGTAAAAGTCAATTGAATTTTCAATGTTTTTCATGCACTATTGCATTTTCTACAATTTATACAGTATAATGTTGTTGCTACTGCAACATTCGTTGCGGCGCTGCTCACAATCCCCAGAAAAAAGGATGGTGTTCCCATGAGCGGTAAACTGGAACAGCGCATTCAAAGCGCGCATTTGACGCGGACGGAAAAGGTCATCGCGGATTATTTTCTCGAGCACAGCGGCTCGCTATATTTTTTAACAGCCAAGGACATCGCGCTTGCGCTCGGCGTGAGCGACACCTCGGTCATCCGCCTGTGCCGCACGCTGGGCTACCGCGGCTTCCGTGAACTGCAAGAGAGCCTGCGCAGCGAGCTCTCACAGGTCATCGAGCGTGAAAAATACGTCATCCCGCAGCATCAGGTGCCGGACAAATTGCAAAAGTATCAGGATCTGAGCTCGTTTCAGTGCCTGCAGTTCGCCGTGGACTGCCTGCAGGAGACTTACCGCAAGAACGACCCGGAAAAATACGGGCAGATCGTACGCATCCTGCTCGAGAGCGAGCACATCTTTGTCTCCGGCTTCCGCGGCCTGGCGGGGCCGGCGCGGCACCTGGGGACGCTGCTGTCGCAGTATACCCGGCACGTGGAGTATTTCTGCGACGCAGACACCCGCTGCGTGGAAAAGCTGCTCGACTACGGCCCGCACGACTGTGTGATCCTGCTCGGTGCCGAGCGCTACTCGCGCATGACGTGCGTGCTGGCCGAGATGGCGCACGACGCCGGCTGCCGGCTGATCGTCATCACCGACAAGCTCACCGCGCCCTTCGCCGGCGATGCGGACATCGTGCTTCTCGCCGATCTGTCCAGCCCCGCGCCCACAAACTCCTATATCGGCGTGAACTTTCTCATCGAGGCCATCGCCTTCGAGTTCAGCCGCACGCTCGGCGTATATCCGCAGCAGCGGCTGTCCCGGCTGGACGCTTACCTGTCCGGGCTGCAGCTGTACTGACCGGTGGCCAAAAAGCATTGCAATCCCAGCCGGTTTTCGTTACAATATAGGCAATCTGAAATTGGGAGGCCATGCCATGCACCAGCGCAACCTGCACCTGTATTTCTTCAGCCCCACGGGCGGCACGCAGCGTGTCGCCGGGCTCTTCGCGGAAAATCTGAACGCGGCCGATGCGTGCACAGACATCACCGTGCGCGCCGAGGCAAACACGTTTTCTGCCGACGACTGCCTGCTCGTGTTCTTCCCGGTCTACGGCGGCCGCGTGCCCGGGCCGTGTCTTGAGCGCGTGCGTGCCCTTCGCGGGGCGGACACCCCGGCCGTGCTCGTGGCCGTGTTCGGCAACCGCGCCGTGGACGACGCCCTGCTCGAAATGCGCGACACGCTCGCCCCACTGGGCTTTCGCGTCGTGGCGGCGGCGGAGGTCATCGCGCCGCACTCGGTCAACACGGACATCGCCGCCGGCCGGCCGGACGCGTCCGACCGCGCCAAGATCGGGGATTTCTGCACGCAGCTGAAATCCCGCATCGCCGCCGACGCCCCGGCCGAGATCACCGTGCCCGGCAGCCCGAACTACCGCGCCTACAACGGCCTGCCGCTCAAACCGACCGGCGGCCTGCGCTGCATCCGCTGCGGCCTGTGCGCGGACAACTGCCCCGCCGGCGCCATCCCGAAGGACGCGCCGCAGAAGGTGGACAAGGCCAAGTGCATCTCCTGTCTGCGCTGCATCCAGATCTGCCCGCAGTCGGGGCGCAGCGTGCCGCTGCCGCTGCGGCTGGCCGCGGCCGCCACGGTGAAAAAATACTGCGCCGGGCGCAAGGAGCCGAAATTCTATCTGTAACGTGAAAATCCACCCCGGAAGCGAATCGCTTCCGAGGTGGATCTTTATTGTCAGGCTTCGGCGTCGTCCGCCGTATCCAGCCCCGCGAAGAAGGCATCATACGGACAGCCGTAGAGCCGTTTGAGCGCGAGCAGCACGCTCACGCGGACGTTGAGCTCACCCGCTTCGTATTTGGCATAGGTCGTGCGGCCGATGTCGCAGCCGCGGCGCTGCAGCTCGGCGCACAGCTTCTCCTGCGAGAGGCCGCTGGCGTTGCGCAGACGGCGCAGGTTGTCGCCAAGATTGCGGTCCCGCCGTAATTTCTGCTCCATCTTCTCACCACCGCACAGCATTTTCTGACCGGTATGGGTCACGGCTGCCTTTATTTTATGCGGCAGCCGCCGCAAAAGCTGTCCGCAATACTGGTCAGAAAAAAGGTATGTCCCTCACCCCTCCGGCCTGCGGCCGAGGGCGCTTTTGAGCGCGTTGCGCAGCGGATTGGACCCCGGTGCGCCTTTTTCACAGGCGGGGTAGCCGCAGTCCGCGAGCACGCGGCGCAGCTCCGCCTCGGTGACGATCTGCGGGTCATAGCGCACGGTCAGCTCCGCGCGCCAGAACGACACCGCCGCGTCGAGCACGCCGCGCGTGTGCAGCAGGTCGTCCACGATCCACTCCGGACACTGGCGGCAGTAAATTCCGCGGACATACGTCGTCAGGACTTTTTCTTCCATGGGAAACGTCTCTCCTTTTTGCCGCTGTCCTTGAGCCGCAGCGAATGCATGAGCACGCCGATCGAGCTGGCCGACATGGCCGTGGCGCAGATGGACGGGTGCAGCACGCCGAGCGCCGCGACCGGGATGCTGACGAGGTTATAAAACAGCGCCCACGTCAGGTTCTGGCGGATGGTGCGGATGGTCGCGCGCGAGATGTCAAACAGCTCCGGCAGCTTCTCGAGGTTGCCGGACGGCAGCAGGATGCCCGCCGACTCGATGGCGATGTCCGACCCGCCGCCCATGGCGACCGCGCAGTCCGCCACGGCGAGCGCCGGCGTGTCGTTGATGCCGTCGCCGACCATGCAGACCGTCTTGCCCTGCGCGCGCAGGCGCTCGATGGCGGCGGCCTTCTCGTCCGGCCGCACCTCGGAGAGCAGGCGGTCGATGCCGACCTCGGCCGCAATGGCCTCGGCCGTGCGGGCGTGGTCGCCCGTCATCATCCAGACCTCCTTGCCCGCCGCGCGCAGCTGCGCGACGACGGCGGCCGCCTCGGTCTTGCGCGTGTCGGCAACGCCGAGCGTGCCGAGCACGACGCCGTCGCGCGCGACGCACAACTCCGTCTTGGCCTGCGCGCGCAGGTCCGGCAGCGCGGCGAGGCCGAGCGCACACGGGCACGCGACCGACAGCACGTCGCAGCAGGTGAGCAGCGCGCGCTCGAGATTGCGCGGCGCAACGCGCCGGTACCAGACGAGGAACGTCAGCGCCGCCGCGCCGATGACGCCCGGCACGAACCAGCGCGCGACCTTGTCGGCAAAGCGCTGCACGGGCGCTTTCTCGCACTGGGCCTGGCGCACGATCTGAATGATCTGCTCGAGCACGGACGCCTTGCCCAGTGCCTCGGCCGAGACGATGGCCGAGCCGGAGCGGTTGAGGCTGCCGCCGATGACCTTGTCGCCGGGTGCCTTGTCCACCGGCATGCTCTCACCGGTGAGCATGGACTCGTCGACCGCGCACTGGCCGCTGATGATCGTCCCGTCGACCGGTACGCGCTCGCCGGGACGGATGCGCACCCGGTCGTGCTCCGCGATCTGGTCGACCGGCAGCTCGACAAACGTGTCCCCGCGCTGCACCATGGCCGTGCGCGGCTGCAGGTGCATGAGCTTGCGGATGGCGGAGTTGGCCTCCCCGGCCGCGACCTGCTCCATATACTTGCCGAAGAGGATGAGCGAGAGCAGCACCCCGTCGGACGCAAAGTAGAGCTTGTAGCTCGTGCGCGGCGTGAACGTCACGTAAGCGCTGTAGAGATAGATGAGCGTGGACGAGAGCGAGACGAGAAAGTCCATGCCGAACGTGCGGTTGCGCGCTCCGCGCCACGCGCTCTTGTAAAAATACCGCCCGGGGCCGAACTGCAGCGCCGTCCCGGCCAGAAACTGCAGCTTCGGGTGCATCTCAAGCATGAGCGGCGCCGTGCAGCAGGCCGAGGTCACGAGCGTTTTGAGCAGATCCATGCGCTTTTCGAGCTCCTGATCCGCGTCGCCGCCGCGCAGCTCGCCGAGCGTGACGGCGCAGCCCGCGTCCGCGCAGGCGGCGGCGAGGTCGCGCCCGTCCACGCCGATGGGCCAGAGGTACGCCGTGAGCGTGCCGTCCGCCTGCACCGCGACGTCCTTGACGCCGAACACCGCGCGCAGCGCATCCGCCGCGGCGGCGGCCGTTTCCGCCGGGAGCAGATCCTGCTCCTCGACCGGCACGAGAAAGCCCGCGCGCCGGACCCTCGCCGCGATCGCGGCGAGGTCGGTCGCGCCCTCGTCATAGGTGATGAGCGCCGACGCGGCGGTATAGTTCACCGCCGCGCGCTGCACGCCCGGCAGCTTCTCGAGCGCGCGGTCCAGCCGCGCCACGCACGCGGCGCACTCCATGTCCAGAATTCTCAGCGAGATGTCTTTCATTTGCTTCGCCCCCATGTCAAAAGGGGAGCGCACAGCCGGCGCTCCCCTCAATCATCAGGCCTCTTCGCCCGCTTCCAGCAGGTTCTGCTTGAATTCCTTGCGTTTTTTGATTGCCGTCATGCACGCCGGGATGGCCACGGCGGGCAGGTCGAGCAGCAGCGCCCAGTCGATCCAGTCAATGCCCTTGATGAACTGACCCTCGTGCCACACGCCCTTGGCGAGCTTGAAGTAGTTGTAGTTCCAGACGCCCCAGATGTCCGTCGTGGGCTTGAACAGGTGCACCTTCAAAAACGCCGCGCTCGTGACGATACCGTTGGCGGCAACGGTCAGGAACGAGGACGTGCGCTTGTTTTTCAGCAAAAACTCCGCCACGGTGGGCAGAACGTACACGGCCAGGTTGATAATCCAGAGCTGCATCGGGATCTTGTAGTGCCAGCGGATGGCCTGGCGGATGTGGTCGGCATCGTGCAGCAAGGCTGCGCCGAGGATGGCCAGGTTCCACTTTTCCAGTACGGCGGCGGTCTCGTCGTCGAGGCGGGTATCCAGGAATTTCGCTTCGTCTTTTGCGGACTGAGTCATGGTATTTCCTCCCCTTGATCGAATCAATATGTACCCAGATTTTCATTTACCATCTGGTCAGCAAAAAGTAGCACATCCCATCCGGAATGTCAAGACGCTGACAGGGAAAACTGGAAATTTTCTTCGCCGCAAAACGAGCAAAGGCTCCGGGAAACCGGAGCCTTTGCTTTTTTTGCCGTTGTCGTCAGCTGTGGCAGCTGTGTTCGCCGCAACCGTGCTCGCCGCAGGTGTGGCCCGCGCCGTGCGCGTGGTCGTGATGATCGCAGCGCGCCTCGGGATCATAGCCGAGCGAGCCGTCAAGCAGCGCCTGCACTGCCGCGTCCGCGCTGCCGCTCACGCCGCCGTAAAACCGGATGCCGGCCTCGGTGAGTGCCGACTGCGCGCCGCCGCCAATGCCGCCGCAGATGACCACATCGGCGTGATTCGCCACGAGAAAGCCCGCCAGCGCGCCGTGGCCGCTGCCGTTCGTAGACACGACGTCCGCCGCCGTGACGGCACCGTCCGCCACATCGTAGAGCTTGAACGCCTCCGAGCGGCCAAAGTGCTGAAAAATGTTTCCGTTTTCATAAGGAACTGCAATGCGCATAAAAATGGCTCCTTTCCGCCGTTTGTTGCCTACAGCATACCGCAGTTTCGCCCCGAATGCAAGTGTGCAGAAACGGGCGCGAAACGCATGGCACGTCCGCGCCCTGGAACATCTGCTCGACCATAGCCTTGAACGTGGCCACGACCGGCCCGTCCGCAACGTGCTCGGCCGTGCCCCGGATCTGGTAGCCCTCGAGCGTCTTGCCGTCGTCCGTCACGTCCTTGAACGCGACCGGCACCACGTTCGGCACGCCGGCGCTACAGGTAGCCAGGTCCCACATGTTTTCCTTGAGCAGTTTTTTGACGTTTTCGGTGAGCATGATTCGTTCCTCTTTGTGGTTTTTGAGCTTGCCTTCATGATAGCAAAGCGCATGGAAAAAACAAGATATCCGCAAATTTATGAGCGACTCATAAATTTCATAGCGCGGCTTGACATCGGCGCGCGGAAGGATTAAGGTGGACAAAAAACGGTGCGGCCGCGGCCACGCTGCCGAAAAGGAGCGTTTCTCTTGGCTTATGGCCGGATCGGCGTGATCGGCGCCATGGATTCGGAGCTCGCTGCGCTCGTCAAAAAGCCTGATAAAACTGATAAATCCGTTTTTCAGTCGTTTTTGATGGCTATGATCCAATTACGAGCGGGGGCTTACCCCCCTCGCGCTCCCCCGCTGTACACTTGTCTTTACGAAACAGGCTGTAGTGCTCCATGTCTACATGGAGCCCATTTTAGAAGTGAAAGGAATGAGGTTATGGAGCTTTATACGAACGCCAGATTCATCTCCTGCGAAAAGGAAAACCGCATTTACACCGCGATGGCGGTAAAGGGCGGTCACATTGTGTGGCTCGGCGATGAAAGCAGCATCCCTCCGCGCTACGGCAAGGCAAAACGGGTCGATCTCGGCGGCGCGACGGTAACGCCCGCGTTCGGCGACACGCATATGCATTTCGGCTCGCTGTGCGTTTTTGAGAACACATTCTATCTCATGGATGTCAAAAATTTTGCCGAAGCAAAGGCGGCGGTCAAGCGCTATGCCGACAGTCACCGGAAAAACAAGGTGCTCATGGGCTACGGCTGCACCGCGAACACCGTTGCCGAGCATCGGCTGCCCGAAAAGCGCGATCTTGACGACTGGACGGAGCGTCCGCTCATGGTCATGAAGTACGACGGTCATGCTGCCGTGTGCAACAGCGCAATGCTGGCACTGCTGTCAGATAAGGTGAAATCCGATCCCGGCTGCAATACCGAGACCGGATGGCTGTACCAGTCGGCGTTTTATAACGGCGTGAACGAGGCGACGGCGTATATCCCCACGATGGATATTATACGCGGTCTCTCCGGAGGCGCGGAGTACCTTGCGTCGGTCGGCATCGGGCTCGTGCACACCGTTGAGGGCGTTGGCTTTGCAAACGATCTGGATATAGACATGATAAAAATACTCGCGCCCGGCCTGCCGCAGGCGTTCCGCATATTCTTCCAGACCATGGACCTCAAGGCCGTGAAAAAGCACGGCTTCAAGCGCGTCGGCGGCTGCTTCAAGCTTGCCCTCGACGGCTGCTTCGGCTCAGAGGACGCGGCGCTCAAGGAGCCATACGCGAACGATCCGAACAACTACGGCGTTTTGAATTATCCGCAGGAGCGCGTGAACGAGTTCGCCATCGGCGCAAACCGCGAGGGCTGGCAGATAACCATGCACGCCATAGGCGATGCGGCGGTGGAGCAGTGCATAACGGCATATGAGGCGGCTTATGCCGATAAGCCGTGGGACGATGCGCGCCATGTGATGATCCATGTCTGCCTTGCAAGCGAGGAGCAGCTAAAGCGCGCGGCAAAGATAAAGCTGTGCATAGCCGCGCAGTCGCCGTTTATTTATTGGAAGCAGGAGCCGGACGAGTATCTGTGCTCGGTGCTCGGCAGAGAGCGCACTGACAGACTAAACGCGCTGGGAACGATGCACCGCCTCGGACTTGTCGTAGGTGACGGCTCCGACGGACCGTGCACGCGTCCAAAGCCCCTGTACGGTATGGCGTGCTCCGTAAATCATCCCAATCCGGACGAGCGCATATCGCGTCTCGACGCGCTGCGCATGATCACGGCAAATCCCGCGTATATGAGCCATGAGGAGAATAAACGCGGCACTCTTGCACCCGGTATGATTGCCGATTTCGTCGTTCTCGGCGATGATCCGCTCACCGCGGAGGATATAGCGGGCATCGAGGTCAAGGCACTCTATCTGCACGGCAAGAAGCATGTTGCAAAAAAGATAGGCGTCGCCGGACTTCTGGCTCGGGCGATCATAAAACGGATCACCCAAAGAGAATACATATGACAAAAAAGGCTCCCCCGGGTTTCCGGGGGAGCCTTTGCGTTCTGCTTTCCGATCAGATCTCGATGAGCTCATAGTGCGTCGTGCCGAGACCGATGGCCTCGCCGTGCTCGACGGCGGCGCGCCAGTCGGTGTCCGGGTGCGCGGCCGTGAAGTGGTCGTGCGGATGGTCATGCTCGTGCGCGATGACGCTGCCGGGGTTCACGGGCTGGGCGTTGATCTTGTCGGCGCAGGCGGTATCGAGCGCCACGGGATCGAACGACGCAAACATGCCCACGTTCGGCACGATCGGCACGTCGCTGAAATTGTGGCAGTCGCAGCATGGCGACACGTCGAGCGCGAGCGCGATGTGGAACGACGGACGGCCGTCGACGACGGCTTTGGCGTACTCGGCGATCTTGCAGTTGAGCAGCTCGTTTGCGATCGCATAGTCCGCGTGGATGGCGTGCATCGGGCAGACGTTGATGCAGCGGCCGCAGCCGGTGCACTTATATTTCAGAATGGTACACTTGCCGTTTTCGATGTGCGGGCCGTTGTGCGCGCAGTTTTCCACGCACTTGCCGCAGCCGATGCACTTATCCGTATCGACGACGGGCTTGCCGGAGCTGTGCATCTCCTCCTTGCCGGCGCGCGAGCCGCAGCCCATGCCGATGTTCTTGAGCGCGCCGCCGAAGCCCGCGGACACGTGGCCCTTGGCGTGCGTGAGGGAGATGAAGATGTCGGCGTCCATGATGGCGCGGCCGATCTTTGCCGCGCGCAGATATTTGCCGCCGCGGATGGGCACGAGGTCATAGTCCTCACCCTTGAGCCCGTCGGCAATGATGCACTGCGCGCCGGTGGTCATGGGCGAATAGCCATTGAGCATCGCACTGTCGAGATGGTCGAGCGCATTGGCGCGCCCGCCGACATAGAGCGTGTTGCAGTCGGTAAGAAACGGCTTGCCGCCGAGCTCGCGCACGTAGTCGCACACGACGCGCGCCCAGTTCGGGCGCAGATAGGCCATATTGCCGGGTTCGCCGAAGTGGAGCTTGACGGCGACGAATTTGTCCTTGAAGTCGATCTGCTCAAAGCCGGCAGCCTTCATGAGGCGGCGCAGCTTCTCAAGCGTGCTGACCTCATCCGTGCGCAGATCGGAAAAATATACTTTTGCAGGTTCCATTGGAAATACCTCCGCGATCAAAAAACGTTCTCTTTCTCTGGCGGACCCCCGCCCGCTTTTTTGATTTTACTGTGCTTACGCGGCACTGTCAACCGCAAAAAAGCACCGGACACCTGACACGGTGCCCGGCGCGTGCCGGTTTTCAGGCCCGTGCCCGCGCCGGAGACCGGACGCGAACACGGGAATATTGGGAATCCACTGGACGGCTGGTAGGAGAGAAGATTTGTCCGATAAAATCGCAAAACAGAACAGAAAGAAGGGTGGAAAAAGAGAAATTGGCAGCCCAGCGGAAACTGGCGGGAAAATGGCTCAGGCGTTGACGCCGTTGCGGATGGACTTGACCTTGTCGTACTCGCCGGCGACGTAGTACAGGGCGTTGTCCATGGACAGCTTCGCGACGAGATAGTTGGACGTGTCGGAGTAGTAGCCGCTGTGCGGGGTGAGCAGCACATCGTCGCGGCCGACAAGCGGGCAGGTGCTCAGGTCCGGGTCCTCGCTCTCGACCATGTCGAGCGCGGCGCCGCGGATGTAGCCGTTATCGAGCGCCCAGACGAGGTCATCGTCGCAGATCAGCGGGCCGCGGCCTTCGTTGACGATGATGGGGTGCTTTTTGCACTTCATGAACGCTTCCTTGTTGAACATGTGGTAGTTCTCCTCGGTGAGGTTCATGTGCAGGCTCAGCACGTCGGACTCGGCCAGCAGGGTGTCGAAATCGACGAGCTTGACGCCGAGGTTCTCGGCAATGGCGGGCGGCAGGAACGGGTCGTAGGCGATGACCTCCATGTCGAACGCCTGCGCCTTGCGGGCGACGGACTGGCCGATGCGGCCGAGGCCGGCGATGCCCATGACCTGACCGGCGATGCGCTTGAGGCCCGGCACGACCTGGTAATCCCAGACGTGGTCCTGCTGGACGCTGCGGTCATACTGGCGGATGCCGCGCTGGAGGTTGAGCATGAGGGCCATGGCGCTCTCGGCGGTCTCCTGCGTGCAGTAGTCGAGGATGGAGCAGACGGCAATGCCCTTTTCCTTCGCGTAGTCGAGGTCGGCCTCGTTGTAGCCGGTGGACTGGAAGGAGATGACCTTGCAATGGTCCATGGCGTCGATCTCTTTCTTGCCGAAGTGGACGTAGCCGTCGATGATGATGTCGGCGTCCTTGATCTCGGCGTAGAACGCGTCGTTATTTTCGGCGTGCTCGTCGAACACGGCCATGGTCAGCTCCGCGCCCTCGGGGACGCAGGACTTTTCGACGCTGATGTCTCTGTCTTTGGTATAGGGCACTTCTGCCAGAACGATTTTCATGGTATGATCTCCTTTTCTTTACTGAATGGCGCCGCTGGCTTTCATGGCGGCAATCTCCGGATCGGTATAACCAAGATCGTGGAAAATGCTGTCCGTATCGGCGCCGAGGCGGCCGGCGGACGTGTAGGGACGCATGGCGTATTCCGTCAGCTGCATCGGCGGGCACGGCATCATGACCTCAAGGTCGTCCTTGAAGGTGACCTTCTGGACATAGCCGTTGGCGATGGCCTGCTCGTCGGTGCTCACGTCGCGGATGGTGCGCATGCGCTCGCAGGAGACGTTGTTTTCCGAGAGGAAGGCTTCCCACTCGGCGACGGTTTTGGTCTTGAAGACGGCGTTGAGCCGCGTGACGATCTCGACGACGAAATCGGTCTCGTGCAGCGCCTCCAGACTGGCGGCGCGGGGATCGTCGGCGATCTCCGGCATGCCGAACAGGTTTGCAAACTTCGGCAGCTCGCGGCGGTACTCGTTGTCGAACACGCCGATCCACTTGCCGTCGCTGCACTCGTAGAAGTGGCAGAACGGGTCGGCCGGGCGCAGGGGGTCGTTCGGGCGCTCGCCGCCGAACTGCGGCTGGTGCGACACGACGCCGATGGCGTTGCACCAGATGCCGCTGGCAAACAGCGACGTGCTCACGAACGTGCCCATGCCGGTGCTCTTCTTGCCGATGATGGCCATGAGGATGCCGGACAGGAACGCCGAGCTCGTGGCCATGTCGCCGAAGGCGTAGGTCGGCGTGAACGGGAAGGAGCCGGGCACCTGCCAGTCGGCCATCGGGCCGCTGCGCAGCCAGAACGCCGTGCTGTCAAAGCCGGGCTTGGCGGCATCGGGGCCCTTGGGGCCGAAGCCGGAGAAGTGCGCGTACACGAGGCCGGGGTAGGCCTTGTGCAGCGTCTCGTAATCGAGGCCCAGACGGCCCAGCGACGGCAGGCGGACGTTCGTGAGGAACACGTCGGCCGTCTCGAGCAGACGGAGGAAGGCAGCCTTGCCGTCCGGATTTTTCAGATCGATGCTCGTCAGGCGCTTGCCGCTGTTCTGGATGGTGAACAGCGGGTTTTTATCGTCCTCGCACACGACCATCTCGAACTCACCGGCGCGGCGCATCTCGTCGCCGATCTTGGTTTCGACTTTGATGACTTCTGCGCCGAACGCGCACAGCACGCGCGACGCGGTCGGGGCGGCAACGACCGTCGCCAGCTCCACGACACGGATCCCCTCGAGGGGCATCTTCTTCATTTGCTCCATTGTGACAATACTCCTATCTTGGGATGGGGGCTTTGCGGCTCACTTGGCCGCGTAGAATTTCTCCGCCGTTTCCTGCTCCGCCGGGGTCTGGTGGTGCGTCAGGCAGATGACAAAATACAGGATCGCCGATACGCCGAAGCTGGGCCAGAGCGCATCGACGGAAAACAGCGGCAGCACGCTGACCTTGCCGCCGATGAACCAGACGATGGCGATGACCGTCGCCGAGAGCATGGACGCGAACGCGCCCGCCGAGCACGACTTCTTCCAGAAAAACGCGCCGATCGTCGGCAGAAACAGGCCGGCCGAGTTGATGGTGAACGTAATGAGCAGGATGTTCATGATGTCCTGCGTGAACCAGCCGAAGATCGCGCCGAGCACGCCCACGAACAGGGAGGCGATCAGGCCCACGCGCAGCAGCGTCTTGTCCGACGCGTTGGGATTGATGTAGCGCTGGTAGATATCCTTCGTCAGGCTGGCCGAGCCGGTCAGGACGGAAATGTCCGCCGTGGACATGATGGCGCTGAGCACGCCGATGAGCACAAGGCCCTTGAGTCCGTGCGGGAAGAGCTCGACCACGAGCGCCGCAATAACGTTGTTGGACGACGAGAGGTCGGGCAGGATGAGCTTGCCGGCCATGCCGAGGAACGTACTCGCGCCGGCGATGATGAACACGAGCACGGCTGCATAGATCGTGCCGGTGCGGGCGGTTTTGGCATCCTTGGCCGCGATGCAGCGGGTGTAGCTGTCCATGCTCGTGAAAAACGACATGATGGTCGACAGGCCGAGCGCCAAAATCGTCGGCCAGCCCCACGCGCCGAGGTCAAAGAAGCTCGCCGGCAGGTCGGTGGCGAGGTTCGCGCCCATCTTGTGCAGCGTACTGCCGACCAGCGGCACCGCGAGCCCGACCACGCCGAGCAGCAGCAGCGCCATCTGCACGATGTCGGTATACGTCACGGCGAGCAGGCCGCCCGTCGAGACATAGAACACGATGACCACGGCCGCAAGAATGTAGCACAGGCCCAGGTTCCAGCCCGTGAGCACGTTCAGGATCGAGGCCCCGGCGACAAACTGCGCCGCCGTGTAGCCGATCATGGCGAGGATGGTCGTGGTGCTGGCCATGGTGCTGTTTTTCTGGTCATAGCGCGCGCGGATCAGCTCCGGGAACGTGATGTTCTGCAGCACTTCACTCGCGCGCTTGACGGGCTTGGCCATGACGAGCGCGAAGATCACGCAGCCGACGGCGATGGCGCCCACATACCAGACGCCCGTGATGCCCATGGAATAACTGTTTGAGGATGTACCGATGACGGACGAGCCGCCGATCCAGCCGGCCATCCAGAGCGCGCCGATCTTAAAGGCACCCATCGAGCGGCCGCCCAGATAATAGTCATCCACGCCGGTCTGTTTTTTGTTTGCGATCAGACCGAGCACGATCATGCCGACAAAATATGCCAGAATGATGATGACGTCCAAGACATTCAAAAAATTTACACCTCCAGAGCGGGATTTTCCCGGGGCGCTGCCGGGCAGCGCCCCGGGTGCTGATTAAGTAATTATAATGAGCAAAGACCCGTGGAGTTCGCCGGTTTAGTGGATCTGCGTGCCGGCGCGGAAGCAGAGGCTGTTTTTCGGGTTGATCTTGCCCTTCTTCTCGAAGAACTCGTTGGTCAGGCGCTCCAGATCATCTTCCGTGAACAGATCGGAGTTGGCGGCCATAGCGCCCATCATGACGATGTTGGCGCCCTTCGGGTTCTCATTCTCCGCAGCGATCTCGGTCATGGGGACCTTGACGACCTTGATGTCGTCGCGGTATTCGCGCTCGTGCACGAGCGAGCTGTTGACCAGCAGCAGGCCGCCCGGGCGCAGGCTGCTCTCGAACTTGTCGATCGCCGGCGCGTTCATGGCCATGAGGATGTCGATCTTCTTGGCGCAGGGGCTGGCGATCTCCTTGTCGGAGAACTTAATGGTGCAGTTGGCCGTGCCGCCGCGCATCTCGGAGCCGTAGGACGGATACCACAGCACGTTCATGCCGAGCTTCATGCCGGCCTCTGCCAGGATCAGACCGGTGGTCAGGACACCCTGGCCGCCAAATCCGGCGCAAATCATTTCTACCATCATGCCTGATTACCACCCTTCTTGTCAATGTATTCGCCGATCGGGAAATACTTGGTCATTTCCGTGTGCACGTGCTCGCGGGCCTTCACCGGCGGCATGTTCAGGTTGGTCGGGCAGGGGCTGAGCAGCTCGACGAGGCAGAAGCCGTCGCCGTTGAGCTGGTGCTCAAACGCCTTGCGGATGAGCTTCTTGCAGTTGTTCATGCCGGCAGGTCCGACCAGTTCACCGCGTGCCAGATAGGCAATGTCCATCTTGCCGAGCACGTCGACGACGTTCAGAGTGCCGTAGCGGGCGGGATCCTTGCCCTTCGGGGACGTAGCGGTCTTCTGGTGCGGCAGGGTAGTCGGGGCCATCTGGCCGCCGGTCATGCCGAAGACGCTGTTGTTGACGACGAACACGCAGATGTTGTCGTTGCGCAGAGCCGCGTGCACGGTCTCCGCCATGCCGATGGAGTAGGCAGCGCCGTCGCCCAGGTACGCAAAGACCGGGTTCTCGGGGCGGATGTGCTTGACGCCGACGGCCGTCGGGATATCGCGGCCGTGGGCCGCCATGATGGTATCGTAGCGCCAGTAGTCAATGTTGAACGAGCAGCAGGCCACGTCCACGACCGCCAGCATTTTTTCCTGGATGCCGAGTTCCTCGGAGACCTCGCCGATCAGACGGGTGGCCAGACCGTGGCCGCAGCCGGGGCAGAAGCCGGCGGAGGAAAAGACAGTTTCGGGTGCTTTGAGTTTCATTTATTTCCCCTCCTTTTCCAGCATGGCCTTGGCCTGCGCGACGATCTCTTCCGGTTCCGGCAGACCAAAGAACGTGCCATAGAAGCCGACCGGATACTTGTTTTCCACAGCCAGCTTCACATCGTCGACCATCTGGCCGAGGATGTTGATCTCGACCGTCATGAACGCCTTGGCGTTCTTGCAGGTCTCAAACGCCTTGACCGGGTACGGCCAGAGCGTGATCGGGCGGATCAGGCCGAGTTTGAAGCCCTCGGCGCGGGCCATGTTCACCGCTTCCTTCGAGATGCGGGAGCTGATGCCGTAAGCCACGAGCACCACGTCGGCGTCCTCCGCCTGGTAGGACTCCCAGCGCTGCTCGTTGTCCTCGATCGCCTGATACTTGCTGCGCAGGAACTCGGGGTACTGCGGGTTGGTGTAGTAGACGTTCTGGACCTTGCGGGGCGCCTGGCCGGCCTTGCAGCCGCGGATCGCCCAGTCGTACTGGTCGATGTCGTGCTCGACGAAGTCCTTGAGCTCCACGCCCTCGACCATCTGGCCGATCGCGGCGTCGGACGCGACCAGCACGGGGTGGCGGTACTTCTCCGCCAGATCAAAGGCGGTGGTCATCATGTCGCAGTTTTCCTGCACGGAGGCCGGCGCCAGCACGATGGTGCGGTAGTCGCCGTGGCCGCCGCCGCGGGTCATCTGCCAGTAGTCGCCCTGGCCCTGCGCAATGTCGCCGAGGCCGGTGCCGATACGCATGACGTTGATGATGACAGCCGGAAGATCCGCCGCGACGAGGTAGGAGATGCCCTCCTGATTCAGGGAGAAGCCAGGGCCGGCGGAGCTGGTCAGCGCACGCGCGCCGGCCGCTGCTGCGCCGAGGAGCATGTTGATGCCCGCGAGCTCGCTTTCGGTCTGTACGAACGTGCCGCCCACTTCGTCCATACGCTTGGCCAGGTACTCCAGGATCTCGGTCTGCGGGGTGATGGGATAGCCGCTGTAAAAACGGCAGCCGGCGCGCAGCGCCGCTTCTGCCAGGGCCTCATTGCCCTTCATAAGTTGTTTGCTCATGTTCTTACCTCTTATTCCAGGATTTCAAAAACACTGTCGGGGCACACGCGGTAGCACGTGCCGCAGGCGACGCACAGCGCGTCGTCGACCTGAACGGTGTCATAGCCCTTGTCGTTGATGTTGCCGGAGAACGACAGCGCCTTGCGCGGGCAGTCGTTCACACAGTAACCGCAGCCTTTGCAGCGGGCTGTGTTGATCTTGATTTTGCTCATGGATATGCCTCCTTGTATTTTGCGGGGAATGTTACGCCGCGTTGGCAGCGGCCGCATTCCGCTTTGCAACCTTTTTCGCCTGCGCGATGGCCCAGATGGCCGCGATCACGCCCAGCACCGCCGTGCCAACGCCGTAGAAGAGGATCTTCGTGTAGCCCGCGTCGCCGTAGGCGTCGATCCAGTTGCCGAACATCGTGTGCACGAACATATCCGGAATGTAGCCGACAAACGTCGCGATGGCAACGGCCGTCGCGGAGATGTGCGTCGGGATGCCCATTTCCGGCTGGATGGAGAAATACGTGCCCTTGCACAGGAACATGGCGATACCGACCAGCAGCAGCAGAACCACGAGCAGGCCGCCGCTCGTGCCGCCGGGCAGGACCAGGAAGATGCCAATCGTCACGAGGCAGGCGAGCTGGCCGAGCAACTGCTCCTTGGCGACGGACTTGAACGCCTTGTCGGCCAGATAGCCGCCGAGCGGGCCGCCGATCAGGCGGCAGCCGTAAGTGCGGAACGTGCCGATGGTGGCCGCCAGCGTTGCGGACATGCCGAGCACGCCCGTGCTGTACGGCGTCAGGTAGCTGGCCACGGCGGAGATGGTCACATAGCACCAGACCAGGATGGCCATGATCCACACGCCGGGGATCTTAAAGGCGGACACATAGTCCTTGAAGGTGATCTTTTTCTGATTTTCTTTTTCTTCATCGCTCACGCCGTAGGCCGCGTCTTTCGGCATCAGGATCGCAACCAGGATGCCGGACACGATGGACAGGCCGCCCATGAATGCCAGCGCGCTCTTGAAGCCGGTGATGAGGTCGCTGCCGCCGACGACGGCCATGACGCCGATCATGATGAAGCTCAGCAGCAGGGAAGCCAGACCGTTGAGGGCCTCGAAGATGCCGTACATACGGCCCTGCTCTTCGTCGGTGCCCGTCATGCGGATGCCCTTCATGATGGCCGGCCAGAAAGCAAAGCCGCCGGTCAGGCCCATGAGCAGCCAGATGATGACGGCCATGGTGTAGCTCTTATACGTGAACATGAACAGGAAGCTCAGCGCCGCCTGACCGAAGATGGAGATCAGCAGGACCGGCTTCGGGTTGAACTTGTCTCCGATCCAGCCGCCGGGCAGATAGGAGACGGTGCAGCAGATGCAGTAAGCGGTCATCAGAGAGCCGAGCTGGGCATTGGTGCAGCCCATGGCGGCAATCATCTGATCGTAGAAGCTGGACTTCATGTACGGCATGACGTACATGAAGCCGTAAGCGATCCCGAGTGCGAACAGCAGCAGGAAGCGCTTGACATTTTTCGATGCATTGCTCGTGTTTGACATTTTTCTTCTTCTCCTCTAGTTACATTTTCATTCCAAATTCTCTGCTTTTGCGATACAGGGGGGGAATGTTGCTCCACTTCTCTCGATGACTCACCTCGCTTGGCTCCTTTTCCGTGTCCCATAAAGCGTCAGTTGTCTGACAAATCATTGACTTAAAAAAAAGAATGTGTTAATGTAGACACAGACCGTAAGTCGCCCGATAATTGTCAGACAACTTTCCGGCGAATAAGGAAAGGACCTTTGGTAGGTCCCGAATTTGTCTGACACATTTGATTATTTCAATCATACCATTGCTCTTTTTCTTTGTAAATAATCATAATGTTCAAAAAATCGATGCAATTTTTGTGAATATCGCTCAGCGAGGTAACAGAATGAAACCTGAGACCAGTACAAACTACAAAAAAATCGTGGACGACGTCCTCGATCAGATCAATCGCGGCCGGCTTCAGAAGGGCGACAAGCTGCCGACGGAGCTGTGTCTGGCGACGAAGTTTGACGTCAGCCGCACGTGCGTGCGCGAGGCGATCAAGAGCCTGGAGGCCATGGGCATCGTGCAGAGCATCCAGGGCAGCGGCTCGTACATCACGAACACGCCGGAGCTGTCGATCAACCGGCCGATCTGCGCGCTGTTCGCGCTGAGCAACGGCACGCTCGAAAACGTGCTGGATCTGCGCATCGTGCTGGAAACCGACGTCTGCCGGGACATCATCCGCAACGCGACGGATGAAGAGATCGCGCGCGTGTGCGCGCTGGCGGACTACGATTACATCGGCACGCCGCTTGACCAGCAGTCCGTGCTGGACTCTCAGTTTCACAACGCGCTCATGCGCATGTCACACAACGCCCTCATCAAATACATCTACACCACGCTGTCCTCGCTTATGGACATCTACCGCGAGCGTGTGCTCGAGAAAACCTGGCGCCTGGACGAAAACGCGCTGACGCGCGCCGGTCATCAGGCCATCTGTCAGGCCCTGAAAAACCGCGATGAAGCCGCCGCAGCCGCCGCTGTATGCGACCACCTGACCCTGACCGGCCCATACCGCGAGTTTTTGAGCGAGCAAAACACCGACGCGGAAAGCCAACCTCAGGAGGTTTCTACATGAACACATTCGACCTGCCTTCCAACAGCAACTACGGCGACCAGCCGATCCCGATCACGTTCCCGGAAAACTGGGACGTGCACATTTCCAAGATCCACGGCTATGACACCCCGGCCCTGACCGAGGCGCAGATCGCAGAGAAGATCCACGCCGCCATCGGCGCCAAGCCCATCTCCGAGGGCGCCGCCGGCAAGAAAAGCGCCGTCATCATCATCGACGACATCACCCGTCCGACGCCGTGCGAGCCGATCGCCAAGGCCGTCATCGCGGAGCTGCGCGCCGCCGGCGTGCCGAAGGAGAACATCTGGTTCATCATCGCGCTCGGCACCCACGGCGTCATGTACCGCACGGAGTTTGTGCGCAAGCTCGGCGAAGAGATCGTCGAAAACTACGAGGTGCACAACCACAACCTGTTCTTTAACCACGTGTTCGTCGGCAACACGACCAACAACGTGCCCGTTGAGATCAATGCCGACGTCATGTCCGCCGACTACAAGATCGCCATCGGCACGACCATGGCCCACAGCTACTACGGCTTCAGCGGCGGCGCCAAGTGCATCCTGCCGGGCGTGAGCTCGCTGCGCACGATCATGCGCAACCACAGCTTCACGACGACGACGGAGTTCAACATGGGCAACCCCCACACACTCATGCGCAGCGACGCCGAGCAGGCCGCGCGTATGATGGGGCTCGACTTCAAGATCGACGCCATCCTCAACGGCCACGCGCAGATCTGCAACCTGTTCGCCGGTGACTTCGAGGCCGAGATCCAGCACGCGGCCGCCTACGCCGCCGAGCACTACGCGGCGAAGTTCGTGCCCGACTGCGATGTGGTCATCGCCAACAACTACTTCAAGCCCGCCGAGGCCAACTGCGCCTACACGCCCGAGGTCATTGCCTCGCTCAAGGACGGCGGCTCGTTCGTGCTCGCGGCCAACTCCCCGTTCGGCCCGTGCGTACACTTCCTGTACGACAAGTGGGGCCACTCCGCCCCCGGCGGCATGATGTGGTCCGGCTGCTACACGAAGGGCAAGAACATGGCCCACGCCGTCGTGTTTGCCGAGCACACCGTCAAGGGCATGCGCGACCCGTGGTACATCGACGAGCACTCCGGCGCCGAGTACGTCAAGACGTGGAGCGATGCCCTGCGCATCCTCGACGACGGCACGCCGAAGAAGGTCGTGCTCTACCCGAACGCCGAGTGCCAGGTGCTCGACAACTCCAAGCAGTTTTATAAGCACTGCAAATAAGCAGCTCTTCCCGGAACAAAACCGGCGGAAACGCGTTGCGTTTCCGCCGGTTTTCGCGTACAATAGACGAAACGAAAGCGAGGTGAGCGCGCATGGAAACGCGCGTGGCGCTGATCGGCATCATCGTGGAAAACAGCGAGAGCACAGCGCAGCTCAACGCCCTGCTGCACGACGCGGGGCAGTACATCATCGGCCGCATGGGCCTGCCCTACCGTGAAAAGGGCGTCAGCATCATCAGCGTCGTGCTCGACGCGCCGCAGGACGTGATCTCCGCGCTCGCGGGGCGCATCGGCCGCCTGCCGGGCGTGAGCGCCAAGACCGCCTATTCCAAACCGTTCCCGGCCGCCGGGGACTGACCGCACCGATCGGAGGGACGACCCATGCACATTCCAAAGGGCGCGAGCCAGACGTGCGCGCTGCTGACCTTTGACGACGCGCTGAACTGCCCGCAGCACGACGACTATGACGCCGCGCGCTGGCTGTACGTGCCGCCGTACTACACCGAATACCGTTACATTCTCGGCACGCGGGGTGAAAACCCGCTCATCTGCATCGGCATCAACCCGTCGACCGCGCAGCCGGGTGATCTGGACAACACGCTCAAGAGCGTCGAGCGCATCGCCCTCGGCAACGGGTATGACAGCTTCACGATGTTCAACGTCTACCCCCAGCGCGCGACCGACCCGAACGCCATGGACACCACCTTCAACCGCGCGCTGCATGAGCAGAACATGGCGGCGTTTCGCTACGTGCTCGGGCAGTACGCGCCCGGCAACCAGCCGGCCGTGTGGGCCGCGTGGGGCACGCTGATCGAAAAGCGGCCGTACCTGTTCGACGCGCTCGAGCAGATGCTCGCCATCGGTGAGGAATACCACGCGCAGTGGCTGACGTTCGGCCCCCGGTCGAAGGCCGGACACCCGCACCACCCGCTCTACCTCCGGCGCGACAGCGTGCCGGAGCCATTTGACGTGCGCGCCTACTGCGCGGCGCAGCGCGCGCGGCTGAAATGACGCAGCATCCGCAGACAATCAGAACGCCCCCGACGTGACCAGCAGGTCACGCCGGGGGCGGTTTCACGGTTCGGAAAACTGGAATTTATCGTCTTTTCCCATTCTTATCAAAATTCTTTCTTAATGCTATTTCTGTTGGGAGAATAGACCCAATTAAAGGAACAAGTTGAACACCACAGATAATTCCTCCTATACTCCCAACACAATCTTCATTTTTTCCAATCACTAAAAGCATGAAGATTACTGTTATCGGCAACATAACCATTCCACAGACATACCAGATTTTACCACAATATTTATGAGCAAATTCCCATGTGTCTTTGTTCTTCATAGACATCGAAGTCCGATATCCAAATACTGAA
>PPYE01337884.1_pt1 | contig 208848 bp, 149 predicted proteins | sample 1559881 | NCBI WGS metagenome assembly PPYE01 (sample SAMN08240022, study PRJNA423297) | Human gut metagenome, whole genome shotgun sequencing project.
AGATGGGAGTCAGTCAGAAGACCTGCCATTCATTAAAGGCTGTTTTTGCTCGAGGGATTAGGAAAGCAGTACGAAAAGATAAGCAATATCTTAAAAGGAACAAAGACGTATGAAAAGGATATGTTCGCGTTGTCGTGCGACATTTGAACGGCCGGTAACCCTTTTACCGGAAGGGGAAAGTTTGTCTGAATTATCAGCATAAGAAATAGGAAATATATTAGTAAATGTTGTTAGAATGGATGCCAGATTAAACTGGGATACTAAATGTTCAATATGTGTATCTCTGCCGAAGTGATTCGCCAGAGGTACTTCTTTATCTTAAATTAATATACATGAATAGATATGGAATGGATTAATGAATTGTTATGGGGAGAAGGGGTAGGACATTCTATCCTTTTGTTATCCGTTGTGATCGCTCTGGGGATCCAGCTTGGTAAACTGAAGTTATTCGGTATCTCTTTAGGGATTACCATGGTATTGTTTGTCGGGATCTTTCTCGGGCATTTTGGTTTTACGGCGAATCCGTCGGTAGTTCATTTTTTTAGAGAGTTTGGTTTGATCTTATTTGTTTATTCGGTAGGTATGCAAGTAGGTCCCGGATTTTTCTCTTCGTTTCGAAAGGGAGGGATCACGTTGAATATGCTTGCTTGCGGTATCGTTTTTCTAGGGGTGATTACTGCCTTGATTATACATTATATTACAGGTATTCCTATACCGACAATGGTGGGTATCTTATCCGGGGCTGTGACGAATACGCCGGGATTGGGTGCCGCCCAACAGGCTTATTCGGATATGACGGGGATCTCGGATGAAACGATCGCTTTAGGATATGCGGTCGCCTATCCGTTAGGTGTGATCGGCATTATCTTGTCGATGATTTTTATCCGCTATGTTTTCCGTGTCTCTTTTGCGAAGGAGACAGAACAATTGGAAGAAGAGACGGATACGGAATCGGGAGGAGAGGCTGTACCTATCTCTTTGGTGGTGAAGAATCCGGCGATTTTTGGTCGTAGCGTAAGTGAGCTATCTAAATTGTTGGAACACCGTGAATTTGTTATTTCCCGTATTTTACGTAACGATACGAATCGGATAGAGATTGTGGCGGGGAACACGGTATTGAATGGGAATGATAAGATTTTTGTTATTACCGCAGAGCATGACGTGGAAGCGATAAAGACTTTTATCGGTCAAGAAATACAGATGGATCGTAAGCAATGGATTCCGGCGGAAAGCCAGTTTATTAGCCGGCGTATTTTGGTTACCCGGTCTGAAATCAACGGTAAGCAATTAGGGGCTTTGCAGTTACGCCGTTTACATGGAATTAACGTGACTCGGATCAATCGTGCGGGATTGGAGTTGGTAGCTACCCCTAATTTGGTCTTGCAAATAGGTGACCGGGTGACAGTAGTCGGTAGTGAATTGGCGGTGGAGAAAGTTGCCGAGACGCTGGGTAATTCAATGAAACGCTTGAATGAACCTAATTTGGTGACTATTTTTGTTGGTATAGTTTTGGGTATTATCGTGGGAAGTCTTCCTATTAGTTTTCCGGGTATTCCTCAACCGGTGAAATTAGGATTAGCGGGAGGTCCGTTGATCGTTGCGATATTGATAAGCCGGTTCGGTTATCGTTATAAATTGGTTACTTATACCACGCAAAGCTCTAATTTACTATTGAGGGAATTAGGAATCACGCTGTTCCTCGCTTGCGTGGGATTGAGTGCGGGTGAAGGTTTTGTCGATACGATAGTCAATAAGGGTGGTGTAGCTTGGATCGGTTATGGTTTTATAATAACGTTATTGCCTCTACTGATTATCGGTTGTGTGGGAAGGTATTTTTATAAACTGAATTATTTTACGTTGATGGGATTGATCGCGGGAAGTACGACCGATCCTCCTGCGTTAGCCTATTCCAATATGACGGCAGGAAATGACGCGCCGGCGGTTGGATATGCGACGGTTTATCCATTGACCATGTTTTTGCGTGTGTTGACCGCACAGTTAATGATATTATTCTTTTATACATAGAATAAATATTTTGTTGTTAGTAATGTTTAGAAAAGTGTAAACTCCCTAGCCTTCCGCCGAAGTGATTCGCCGGGGGGCTTTTTGTTGCTAATCAAAAAGTAAACATGTATCTTTGCGGCCAATCAAGGTGTAGATGTTATCGATTCCGATAATAATCAGTAAAAGGGAATCCGGTGCGAGTCCGGAGCTGTACCCGTAGCTGTAAGTCCTTGGAGCCCCGGCAAATCTTGTTGCCACTGCCTATCGGATAGGCGGGAAGGTAGCCGACAGAGGGTGGACGAGCCAGAAAACCTGCCATGATTTTGTTATGCGACGTTTCGGGTGAAGACGTTGGTAAATCTAAATGTTGCTATGCGAGATTTATATCTTATAAGATGCCTATGCGTTTTTAGCGCATGGTTATTCTCTTTGGGTGTCGCTTACGGTCAACAGATCGATACGACGGCCTATCACGAGCTTTCCGGGGTGGAAGTGGTGGAGAAGGTACGTCCGTCGGTCACCCGTGAAGGTACGCCTTTGCAAATTATGGACCGGGCGGGAATCGATCGCTTGGGAGTACAAGACCTATCCGAGGCCGTGAAACGCTTCTCGGGAGTTACGGTACAGGATTATGGGGGGATCGGAGGATTGAAAACGGTCTCGGTACGTAGCTTGGGAGCGAAGCATACCGCCGTCAGTTACGATGGGGTGACGATTACGGACGCGCAAAGCGGGCAAGTCGATATCAGCCGTTTCTCGTTGGATAACGTGGAGATGGTTTCCTTATCGATCGGGCAGTCGGATGATATTTTCCAAACGGCAAGGGTGTATGCCTCGGCAGGCGCCTTGAATATACAAACCGGAAAGCCCACGTTTAAAGACAAATCGTTTCGTACTTATCTTAAGGTTAAGGGAGGTTCCTTCGGGCTTTTTAATCCCGTGCTGCATTATGATCAAAAATTAGGAAAGCGTTGGAGCGCATCCTTACATGGTGATTTCGTGCGTGCGGATGGACAATATCCCTATACATTAATTAATGGGGAATTGGAGACGAGAGAGAAGCGAAGAAATAGCGATATCCATTCTTTCCATTTGGAAGGTAATCTATTCGGCGATTTTGGAAGGGGAGGCGAACTTTCCTTTAAGGCGTACTATTTTGATTCGGAGCGGGGGCTTCCCGGTTCTGTTAATTTATATAACAAGAACACTTCTGAACGATTATGGGATAATAACTTTTTCGTGCAATCGGGGTATAAGAATGTTCTTAATGAGAAATTTACGCTACGGGCCATGGCTAAGTATAATTATGCTTTTACTCGTTATTTAGATATAAATGATAAATATGCTGCGGGCGAACAAGTCGATTTGAATACACAGAATGAGTATTATGGCTCTGTAGGTTTGCTGTATACTCCTATAAAGTATGTATCGGCGACGTTGACTACGGATTTAACTCGCTCTATGCTGGACAATAATTTTGTGAACGGCCCTAATCCAAAGCGAATGGCCTCTCAATCGGTACTAGCGGTGCAATATAAGGATAGCCGGTTTACGGCTACCGGAAGTTTATTGGGAACATATATCACAGATAAAGTGGAGCAAGGGGAAAAACCGGATGATAAGAGGCGTTTATCCCCGGCTGTAAGTTTGTCTTGGCGGCCATTCTCGGAAAGTACTTTGCGGATACGTGCCTCTTACAAAGATATATTCCGGGTTCCTACATTTACGGACTTGTATTACCTCCGTATGGGAAATACAAATTTGAAACCGGAAGAAACTTCCCAATATAATGTAGGGGTAACATGGAGTTCTTCCTGTGGGGATTGGCTGCGGCATTTCAGTATTTCGGCGGATGGATATTATAATACGGTGAAAGATAAGATCGTGGCTTTACCTACCATGTATGTTTGGAAGATGATGAATATGGGCGAAGTGGATATTAAAGGGGTAGATGTAAATTTATCTACACAATTCCGATTGCCCTTACGAATGAGCTTGCTTTTGGCTTCCACTTATTCTTTTCAATATGCGGTTGATGTGACAGATCCGGAAGCTAAGAATTATAAGGATCAGATTCCTTATACACCTCGTCATTCTGGCACGGTTTCCGTAACCTTGGAAAATCCATGGGTAAATGTCTCTTATATACTGACTGCGGTTGGTGATCGTTATGCATTGCCGCAAAATATAGATCGGAACAGGATTGATTCTTATATAGAACAGAGTATTTCTATAAATCGAGATTTTCGTTTTCGATATTTCGGTTTGCGTTTGCAAGGTGAATTGTTAAATCTTGCGAACGTGAATTATGATGTTATTCAGTATTATCCCATGCCGGGCCGTTCTTGGCGTTTAAGTATTTGTTTATCCTATTAGTAAACTATAAAAGTAAAGTAATGAAAAAGAAGAATTTAGTTTGTGTCTCTGCCTTGTGTGCATTGATGTCTTTCTCGTTTGTCAGCTGTGATGATGACAATGAGCCTTCACTGAACATACCAAATGTATCTGTAACTAATGTCAGTTTTACGGATGAGAATCCGGAAGCTTTAAAAGTTAGTGGAACCTTAAATTGGACAGCTCCGTCTTCTGTTGACAATGTAACAAAGTACGTGATTTATGGTTCCTCTGATGGAACCGCTAAAGATATGAAAATTGCGGAGGTAGAAGTTGGAACACATTCATATGCTATTACGGATGTCGTAAATATAGGCTATTTATTAGTTATAGCCGCGAATGCGGAAGGTGAGTCTTCTGTTTATGCTTCCGTAAGAGTTATTGATTTTGTGAAGGATAGTTCTTTCATGGCTTTATATTTCTTGAATTCGGGCAATATGGGAAATAACAACTCTTCTTTATATATGTACGACATAGAAAAGGATGAGGTTGTCCCCGATTATTTCTTGGCTCAAAATGGCAGGGGGCTGGGAGATACGGCACAGGATATGATCGTGTATGGCGATAAGATGTATATCGCGGTATATGGAGAGTCTACGATAGAAGTGACAGATCTGAAGGCAAAATCCATTAAGCAAGTCAAGACAGAGGGGCAGCCCCGTTATATGGTATCAGAGGGTGGAAAAGTCTATATTAGCTATTATAATGGATATGTCGCTCGTTTGGATACCGCATCCTTGGAGGTTGAGGCGAAAGTAAAGGTCGGACGGAATCCGGAACAATTGGCGGTATCTTCTAATAAATTGTTTGTCTCAAACTCCGGAGGTATGGATTACAGTACCGAGGTTGGGTATGATAAAACGGTATCAGTGGTTGATCTGTCTACTTTTACAGAGATAAAGAAGTTGGATGTAGTATTGAATCCCACACGGATACAGGCGGATGAGCAAGGAAATGTATATGTGGTTTCTATGGGTAACTATGCGGATATACCCAATACGGTACAAAAGGTAAATGCGGAGACTTACGAAGTCACTTTCCTGACGGATTGTCCGAATGCGACCGAGATGGCTTATGAGGATGGCAAGTTATATCTGTTTTATGCGCAATATGGAATGCCTAACCCTTCATTCTTGACTTTTGATACGGAAAAACAATCTGTAGGAGATAGTTTTATCACGGATGGTACATCGATTGAAAAGCCTTATTCAATCAGTGCCGTGGGTGGAAATGTCTATGTCGCAGAGTCTGATTATAAGAATAATGGCGATATCTATTGTTTCGGAGGTGACGGTAAATTGTTCAAGAAGTTTGAGGCCGGTTTAAATCCCATGAAAGTAGTCCTCGCTCAAAAAGATAATATCTAATGCGATTGCTGATTCTCTTAGGGTTCGCTTTCTGGATGGTGGCATGTACGCCATCCGGAAAGCAAACTTCTTCCAAGGAAGCTCTTTCCTCTGATAGTATTCAATATGCCCAAGGTTTCACGGTTCAGCGCTTTGATACCTATACAATGGTGGAAGTTCGTGATCCGTGGGATAGTACTCGTCTGCTTCAACGCTATTTATTGGTAGACCGGACAAAGTCGGTTCCCGGCGGATTACCCAAAGGGACGATCGTGAAGGTCCCGGTAAAAGATATTGTGGTTTATACTTCTGTCCATGCGGCTATTATTGATCAATTGCACGAAATCAATAAGGTTATAGGTGTTTGTGAGCCTCGTTATATGGATACTCCTGCCATACAAGAGGGTATACAGGCCGGAAGAATCGCTGATTTAGGTGAGGCTACCTCTCCGAATATAGAAAAAATGATAGAGATCGGCGCGGAACTAGTGATCGCTTCCCCGTTCCAGAACAGTAGTTATGGGCCTGTCGAGAAGATAGGGATACCCATTATCGAAGGAGCCGACTATATGGAGGCATTTCCTTTGGGGCGTACGGAGTGGATTCGCTTTTATGGTTTGCTATTCGGAAAGGAAGAGATGGCCGATTCTATATTTAAAGAAACAGAGCAAGCCTATTTGTCTCTAAAGGACTTAACCGCAAATATAGATAATCGTCCTACTGTTTTGTCGGAGAAAAAGTTCGGCTCTTCGTGGTATGTACCATCCGGAGATAGTTATATGGCTCATCTTATCGAGGACGCCGGAGCCGATTATATGTTTAAGGATTTACCGGGTGCCGGAAGTACCCCCTTAGCGTTTGAGACCGTGTTTGATAAAGCGATCCATGCGGATATTTGGCTTGTTAAATATAATCAGTCTTCTGAGATGACCTATAACGATTTACGCTCCGAATATACTCCTTACGAGAATTTCGACGCTTTTAAAAAAAAACGGATTTATACCTGTAATACAGGTGCAGTTCCTTATTACGAGGAATTCCCTATACATCCGGAATATCTATTGAAAGATTTAATCTGGATTTTCCATCCGGAGCTAGTATTTGGGTATTCTCCCCGTTATTTTAGAGAAATGCCCTGATTGTCTTAAAGGTTTCATATCTTTGTTGAAATGTCGTTTCTAGACAAATAAAGGTATTAGACTATGAAGATAAAAAAGGTATATGCTGATGCTTTAACTACATTAGCGAAGGGAACAGATGCCGGGATTTACAGGTTGAATCCCAAACGAGTTGAAATCGTGAGTTGTGAGCAAGATGTAAAACGTGTTCTTGCTGAATGTGAGAAGACTGGTAAATCTGTAACCTTTAAAGCTGGGGGGACCTCTTTATCCGGCCAGACTATTTCAGATTCTGTATTGATGGAAATCAGTCCTGACTATGGAAAGGTTAAGATTTCAGGAGATGGGAGTTTAGCTAAATTCCCCTGTGGTATAACTGGAGAAGAGGCGAACCGGTGGCTGAGGCCTTATGGCCGCAAACTGGGTCCTAGCCCTGCCTCCATCAAATCCGCGCGTATAGGTGGGATCGTAGCGAATAACTCGAGTGGTTCTAGCTATGGTATTATCCATAACTCGTATAATACGATTCGGGATATGGAAATTATCTTCGCGGATGGAGCCTTTTTGGATACTTCTTCGTTAGCGAGTCGCAGGGATTTCATGCAAACGCATATAGGCTTATTGGAGAAGTTGATGAATTTCCGTTTGGAGATCTTGTTGAATCCAGACATGGAAGACCGGATTCTATCTAAATATGAGTTGAAGAATACATGCGGTTATGGAATGAACTCTTTCTTGGATTATACTGATCCATACGATATACTCATGCATTTAATGGTTGGCTCGGAAGGAACCTTAGGGTTTATTTCTTCGGTTACTTTCGAGACAGTCCCCGATGAGGCTTTAAAAGCTTCCGCCTTGATTTATTTTCCCTCTTTGATGGAGGCGTGCAGAGCCATAGCCCCGTTACGCCAATGCAAAGTGTCCGCCGCCGAGTTGATGGATAGAAACGCCTTACATGCGGTAGAGGATGAACCGGGGATGCCGGAGATATTACATTCTTTACCCGAGGATGCGGTAGCGTTACTGATCGACACGTCTTCTAATTCGGAAGAAGAACTTCAAATCCAATTCCGGGATATAGAGGAGCGGCTAGCAGATATACAGACCTTATGTCCGGTATCATTTACGACCGATCCGAAGCTTTACGCTACTTATTGGCGGGTACGAAACGGTTTATTTACTTCCGCTGCGGGAAGACGGCCACGGGGGACGGTATCTATTATTGAAGATATTGCTTTCCGGGAAGAGGTTTTAGGAGAGGCTTTGGAACAAGTGCGTGGGGTCTTGTCGGATTATGGATACGGAAATGCGGTGATGTGGGGACATTTATTGGATGGAAACGTTCATTTCACGATTTTTCCGGATATAAACGCACAGGAAGGTATCGATCATTACGCTTCTTTTATGCGTAGCCTTGTAGATGTGGTACTTTACTACGACGGTAGCTTGAAAGCGGAGCATGGCACGGGACGAAATATGGCTCCATTTGTTAAAGATGAATGGGGTGAGGAGATTTATGAGTTGATGTGGAAGATCAAAAGGCTCTTTGACCCGGAAAATATATTAAATCCGGGTGTTCTTTTAAATCGGGACCCGGATGTGTTTATAAAGAACTTAAAGCAAATACCGTTGGCGAATGAGCTGATCGATAAATGCATCGAGTGTGGTTTTTGTGAGATACAATGTCCGTCAAGGCATGTGACATTGACACCCCGGCAACGTATCGTGATCTATAGGGAATTATCGGCTTTGGCGGAACAGGGGGAAACAAACTCTAAGCGATATAAAGAACTCAAGAAAGCCTTTAACTATAAAGGTAACGCTACCTGCGCTACCGATGGCCTATGTGCTACGGCATGTCCGGTTGGCATTAATACCGGTTTATTGATCAAAGAGTTACGGTGGAAAGAGAATGGTGTCTTGGCGAATGCTATCGCTTCGGGCATCGCCGGGAATATGGGAACCGTAACGGGTATGCTTCGTCCTTTGCTTAAGCTGCCCCATGTGCTTTCAAAGCTGGTGGGGTATAACGCATTCGAGAGATTTGCCTCTTTCTTGTTTAGGGCTTCCGCTCATAAATTCCCGCTTTGGACTCGGCATACACCTTCTGGCGCGTCAAAGTTCAAGGAACTGACGGGTGTAGAGAATGGGATGGAAATGGTTTATTTCCCGTCTTGTATTACCCGTACGATGGGAGCTTCAGCTGATTATGAAGATGTGGATTTTGTAAGTGTAACGGAACAAATAATCGCTTTATTGACAAGAGCGGACTTTACGATTCGTTATCCTGAGAATCTAAGTAAGCTTTGTTGCGGCATGGCTTTTAGCAGTAAAGGGTTCCGGAAGCAAGCGGCGCAGAAGGCGGAGGAATTGAATGAGGCTCTTTTGCGGGCGAGCGATAACGGCCGCTTGCCTATTTTGTGTGACATGAGCCCTTGCTTGCTGCATATGAGGGAAACCTTGGATAAACGTTTACGATTATATGAACCTGTGGAGTTTATCTATGACTTTATGCGTGATCGTCTGAACTTTACTAAGTTGCCGGTTACGGTAGCGGTACACTCTACTTGTAGTACAACGAAGATGGGAGTACAAGACAAGCTGGTGGAACTGGCGGGCTTATGCGCGAACCGGGTGGTCTCTCCCGCTCAAGTTACTTGTTGCGGTTGGGCGGGCGATCGTGGTTTCTTCTATCCGGAACTAAACGCTTCCGGTCTTCATTACTTGAAACCGAATTTGCATGGGGCGACGGAAGGATATAGCAATAGCCGTACGTGCGAGATCGGTTTGACGATGAATAGTGGGATATCCTATAAATCGATCGTCTATTTAGTGGAAAAGGCTACTCGTTAAAAATCAAAAACCCCGGTTTCGTACAACTGAAACCCGGGGCTTTGTAGTTTGGCATTCGAAATTATAGGGAGTTTTATTTCATAGATTTTTTTTATTCATATTATGCGTAACCGTTAAGCATTCCGTTGAAATACATCGGTTTTAAAATATATACCTTTAAGATCCAAGCAAGCCATTGCTCTTTTGATGTATCGATCATCGAGAATGGGAATGAAATGTCTGGTTTCTTTTCGTAGTCAAACTCACAAAGCAACACATGACCGTAATCCGTGACGATCGGGCAAGCGGCATAACCGTTGTATTTCTCGGTCGGCTCTTTGCCTTCCATGAGCGCGATCAGGTTCTTGGCGGCGATAGGTACTTGCTTACGGATAGCGGCAGATGTTTTACTGGTCGGGATACCGGCTACATCACCCAGAGAAACGATGTTCTGGTATTTCTTATGTACCAAGGTCTCTTTATCGACCATTACCCATGCGTCCGCGGCCAATTTACCTTCTGTCCAACCTAATCCGGCATCACGAACGAAATCAGGAGCGGACATAGGCGGGGTGAAGTGTAAGAAATCGTAATCCTCTACGAACGGCGTTACGATCTTTTCTTCGCCTTTTGTCTCTATCTTCTCAAAATGTACTTGCTTCGCGGATGTGTCTACACCTTTTACACGTACATTCAAGTTAATAGGTATGTTACGTTCATTATATATTTCTAGCAAGCGAGGTGTGAAATACGGGATATCGTATAGTTCCTTCGATGCGGTAAAATAATTCAATTGCAGTTTGTCGCGTGTCCCTTGTTTCCTTGCGTAATGCTCGGATAATAAACAGATCTTTTTGGGGGCGCCGCCACATTTATGTTTTGTATAGGTATCGGTATAAATACCTTTGCCTCCTTTTTTCGCGAATTCTTGAAGAGCTTTCCATGTCTTTTGGGCTCCTTCGAAATCGTAAATAGAGTTTGCGTTTCCTTGTCCCAAGGTATCGTGGGTAATACCCTCTACTTTTTCCCAGTTACATTGTAATCCCGGGGTCAGTACTAAAAAGTCGTATGGAATCTTTCCGTTACTTTTGGTCGTTACTTGATTCCATACGGGATCAACCGCGGCGACCGAGTCCTTTATCCATTTTATACCGCTAGGCATACAATCCTCTTGCTTCTTCCAAACATCTTCCGGTTGGTACACACCTGAGGCGATCAGAGTGAATCCCGGTTGATAAAACTGACGATCGCTGGGGTCAATCAGGGTGATATCCGGTTCATCAAGCCAATGTTTTAATCGGGCAGCCATACTGATACCAGCGGCTCCTCCACCGATAATAACGATTTTACCTTTTGCGCTGCTTGAAAAAGCGTTTGCTTTTCCGGTATTAACTCCCGCGATCAGTCCTGTCGCCGCTAATAACTTAAAGAAATGTCGTCTGTCGACACCTTTCTTTTCTAGCGCATCTAATTGTTTCTCCAGTTCGTGTTTCATCATGTCGAAAGAATTTAAGATTTTATTCGCCGGCAAAGGAAACATAATAAATTACGGTAGCCATGAAAATGACTACTACACGACTTGCGCAAATGATTTTTTTATTGGATAAGACTACTACAAGACTTTCTCAATCTCTTTCTATGTGCGTTTAATATGCTGTTATGTAGAATATTATATATTAAGCATATTCTAGAAAATATTTTTAGTAGTTCATTAAGAAATCGACAAGATTCGTATCCCCATCAAGGGCTAATCGCTTTCTTAAGCGGTATCTTCTTAGCTCGATAGCTCGTACGGATACATTCATTAACGACGCGATTTCCTTCGTGGAAAGGTTCATGCGGAGTAAACAACAAATGCGCAAATCGCCTGCCGTTATATCTGCGTATTGCTGGCGTAAACGATCCATGAAATTCTGGTGGGCGCTATTAAAATAGGTCTCGAACTGCACCCAATCCGCTTGATCGTTCAAGGTAGATTCGATCAAGGAACGTAAACGGGTATATAACTTATTGGGATATCGGTCACCCAATGTCTCTTTCTGTTTATCCAGTTCTTCCAACAAAGCTTGGATTGCCTCGTTTCTTTTTACCAAAGCTGTTGTCTGGAGAGTAAGCTCATTGTTTTTGTTTTGCAACTCCGTTTCCAGCATCTCGCTTTTCATTTGTTGAAGCCTTTGCTGTTCGGCTTGTCGTTCAGCCTCCAACATTTCTTGTTCTTTTTTTCGCAAGTTCCTTAAATGATACCGAAGCCCTTCTTGAATGGCGAACCATATCAAAGCGACGTAGATCAAATAGGCCCATACGGTATTATACCAAGGAGGGCGCACCGTGATTTGCATCGTGATCTCGGGAAACGGACCCCGGGTTACATATTTACGTACCCTTAGCTCATAAGTTCCTTCCGGAAGTTGTAAGAAGGTAATTTTGCCGTCTTTCTGCCAAGAAGACCAATCGGCGGATACCCCTTCCAGCTTATAACTGATTTGGTGATTAGGGGTGAATACCGTTGTCCCGATGTATAGCGAGAGTTCTTGGAAGTTATGGGGCATGTTGATTCTTTGAGTATCTGGATATAAATAATGTGTACCTTCTTGATCTTGATACTCGATGCGCATAAACCGTGGCATCGTCAATCCTCCTAGGCTTCCCTCTATTAATTGGCGGGTGTTGATTAATAGGGTTCCTTGCATGGCGGATACCAAATCAAGAGAATCATTCAAGGGGATGATCCGTTTGCCGTTGGTCACCAGATTCAGATCGTAATTATCGAATAGGATCCGGCATTTTAAAGTTCCTGTACCGTTTTCCCGATGGAAGAGTCCGGCCTCATTCTGGATCGTGAGCCAATACAAATTGTCTGGAACCGGGTAAATACTTTCTGCGTTGGCGAATACGCCCAATACATCTTTATTCTTAAATAAAGTGCTTACCGATAAATGATTGTCGGCCGTATCCGGATGGATATATGAACGTCCGATCTCACCGGATATCGGGGTAAACTTATCACCAAACATCAAGCTCCGGCTGAAGTAGCCGAGATTTGTCCGGATATAGAGGCGGTTATCCTCTTTTACAGCGTCTTCCAACTTTCCGATCTGGCTTCTTTTACCTAACATGGCGATGGGAGGATTGATATCTATTTGGGAGATACCATTATCCAAGGCGACCCAGATTAAGTTATTATCCTGTACGCAGATGGAACGTACGATATTATCTTGTAACTGATTATTGATGTTGAGATGTTGAAAGATCTCCCCTTCGTCGTTGGTGATATAAATGCCGGACGTAGATGTTCCCGTGAAATTGAGACCTCCGGCGCTAGCGAAAGAAGTAGGGTGCTTTTCCTCGATTTCTTTCGGGATCGTGTAGTTCGTCTCGGGGTTATCGAAACCGACGTGCGATGGGAGCGTATCGATCGGATGGTATTCCAGATTCCCGAGTTCGTCGTATAGCCAATAGCCTAACGATGATTTGCCTTGGGTATAGATAGAATCGTTCTGGAAAGATACTTTATAGATAGGGGTTTTATCCGGTAATGGATATGTGTTCCATGTATTCCCGTCAAAAGTAACCAGACCGGAATTATTAGCTACATATAAGATGCCATGATAGGAAACCGCTAAATCCCAATTCTGGCAACTAGCCTTATAATCGTCTACGGAATAATTTTGTACGAGGATAGAGGGAGCGACCACAGACGCACGCAAGGCGAAAACCGCCAGTATAGATAATAATATGATAAAAGGTAGCCGTCTGTACATGGTCTTTAAACTATAGAGACAAGGCATAAAGCCTTGTCTCTTTATATTACACACATGCAAATATAATCAAATTTTGATTACTTGTACTCCTGCCAGCTCTTAATCTGTATATCTTCTACGTTCATATTGCAGAAAGCGTCGATAAAGGCGCTAGCCAGACGGGCGTTCGTGATCAATGGAATGTTATGATCGATCGCCGCACGGCGGATCTTATAGCCATTGGTCAACTCACGTTTGCTATGATCTTTCGGGATATTTACTACCAATTCGAAAGCGTGATTGCTGAACATATCCATGATATTCAAATCACCTTCCTCATCCGGCCAGCAAACGGCGGTTGCCTTGATTCCGTTATCGTTCAGGAACTTGGCGGTTCCGTGCGTACCATAGATCGTGTAACCCTTGGCATCCAGCATGCGGCAAGGCTCCAATAAATCGACCTTACTCTTAGCTGCGCCGGAAGATACTAAAATGTTCTTCTTAGGAATACTGTTGCCTACGGCGATCATAGCGGAAAGCAAAGCCTCGTTGAAATCGTCGCCGATACAACCTACCTCGCCGGTGGAGCTCATGTCCACACCTAATACAGGGTCTGCCTTGTGCAAACGGGCGAATGAGAACTGGGAAGCCTTGATTCCGATCCAGTCGATATCGAACGCGCTCTTATCCGGTTTCGTGTACGGAGCGTCCAGCATGATGCGGGTAGCCGTCTCGATAAAGTTGCGTTTCAATACTTTAGATACAAACGGGAAACTACGTGAGGCACGTAAGTTACATTCGATTACTTTCACGAAGTTATTCTTCGCCAAGAACTGGATATTGAACGGACCGCTGATATTTAACTCCTTCGCGATCATCTTGCTTACTTTCTTGATGCGGCGGGCTGTCTCGAAGTAAATCTTCTGAGCCGGGAACACCAAGGTAGCGTCACCGGAGTGAACACCGGCGAACTCGATATGCTCGGAGATCGCGTACTCAACCACCTCGCCATTCATAGCGACAGCGTCGAACTCGATCTCTTTCGTTCCTTGCATGAACTCGGATACGACCACCGGATATTCCTTGGAAACCTTAGCGGCCAAATCCAAGAACTCGATCATCTGCTCTTTCGTATGGCAAACGTTCATCGCCGCTCCGGACAATACGTAAGACGGACGGATCAAGATCGGGAAACCTACTTTCTCGATAAACGCGTCGATCTCTTCCATGCTGGTAAGCTCTGCCCAACGAGGTTGGTCGATACCTAGCGAATCCAACATCGCGGAGAATTTATGACGGTTCTCGGCACGGTCGATCGATAGCGGGGAAGTACCCAATACCGGAACATTCTGGCGGTACAGTTTCATCGCCAAGTTGTTCGGGATCTGTCCACCTACGGAGACGATTACGCCCTTCGGCAATTCCAGATCGATCACGTCTAGCACGCGTTCGAATGAAAGCTCGTCGAAGTAAAGACGGTCGCACATATCGTAGTCGGTAGACACGGTCTCCGGGTTATAGTTGATCATGATCGATTTATAACCTAGCTTACGAGCGGTCTGGGCGGCATTCACCGAACACCAGTCGAACTCAACGGACGAGCCGATACGGTAAGCTCCGGACCCCAAGATAATCACGCTCTTCTCATTCGGGTAGTAGGTGATATCGTGCGGCGTGCCGTCGTAAGTCATATATAGATAGTTGGTCAATTCCGGGTGTTCGGAAGCGATCGTGTTGATACGTTTCACGGTAGGGAGAATGCCCATTTTCTTACGCAAGTTGCGTACGCGGATATTCTCTTTCTCCATATTTCCTTCCGGGTTCTCTACGTAACGAGCGATCTGGAAGTCTGAGAAACCAAGGCGTTTCGCCTCTTTCAATACATCTTCCGGAAGATCCTCGATCTTGTTGTAACCTTTCAATACGTTGGCGTAATCCACGATATTCTTCAAGCCCTCCAAGAACCAGCGTGTGATCTTTGACAACTCATGGATCTTGTCTACGCTATATCCCTGTTCCAAGGCTTGCGCCACGGCGAAGATACGCAAGTCGGTAGGGTTCGCCAACTCCTCGTCCAAGTTATCGAAATGGATATCGTTGTTACCTACGAAACCATGCATTCCTTGTCCGATCATACGAAGACCTTTCTGCATGATTTCCTCGAAGCTCTTACCGATCGACATGATCTCGCCGACGGATTTCATGCTGGAACCGATCTGGCGGCTGACACCCACGAACTTCGTCAAGTCCCAACGCGGGATCTTCACGATCATATAATCTACCTCCGGCGCTTTGTAGGCGGAGTTCGGAGTACCCATCTCGCCGATCTCGTCCAATCCGTAGCCCAACGCCAACTTAGCGGCGACGAAAGCCAATGGATAACCGCTGGCCTTGGATGCCAAGGCGGAAGAACGGCTCAAGCGAGCGTTCACCTCGATCACACGGTAATCGCAAGTCTCGGAGTTGAAAGCGTATTGGATATTACATTCACCCACGATACCTAAGTGGCGGATCGTCTTGGTAGAAAGTTCTTTCAATAAATCTAATTCTTTCTCGGTCAAGGAGCAAGTCGGAGCTACTACGATACTCTCGCCGGTGTGTACGCCTAGCGGGTCTACGTTCTCCATGCTCACTACCGTGAAGCAATGGTCGTTCTTGTCGCGGATCACCTCGAACTCGATCTCTTTCCAACCCTTCAAAGATTCCTCGACCAAGATCTGGGATGAGTAAGCGAAAGCGCTTTCCGCCAAGGTGCGAAGCTCGGCCTCGTCCTTACAGATACCACTGCCCATACCACCTAATGCGTAAGCGGAACGGATCATTACGGGGAAACCGATCTTATAAGCGGCAGCCACGGCGTCGTCCATGCTTTCTACGGCTTGGCTGATCGGGGTCTTCACTTCTATCTCGTTCAGTTTCTTAACAAATAGGTCACGGTCCTCGGTGTACATGATAGCCTCAACGGATGTACCCAATACTTTCACGCCATATTTAGCCAACGTGCCGCTGGTGTAAAGTTGAGTACCGCAGTTCAAAGCGGTCTGCCCGCCAAACGCCAATAGGATTCCGTCCGGTTGTTCTTTTTTGATAACTTCCTCCACGAAGTAAGGAGTGATAGGCAAGAAATATACCTTATCGGCTACTCCCTCGGATGTTTGGATAGTCGCGATATTCGGATTTAGCAATACGGTACTGATCCCTTCTTCTTTCAGAGCCTTTAACGCTTGCGAACCAGAGTAGTCAAACTCCCCGGCCTGTCCGATCTTCAGGGCACCCGAGCCCAGAACAATCACCTTTTTGATATCACTTTTCGACATAGTAATTTGGGTTGTTTTGTTTATTATAATGATTTTAGAATATTATACCTTTATATTATATCACCGGACCGATGGACACAAAAAAAATGCGTTAGTAAAAGTAACCAACGCATCTTATATAACCAAATTATAATCCCGTAAAATAGAGAAAAGAGCCTCAACCTCCGACATATAACCGGAATAGAACTTCGGATTATCCTTATGTGTCTTGTTTGTCATCTGCTCTCTCTTCAAAATTTCGGCAAAGATAGGGCTTTTGTTTGAAAGAACAAGTTATTTTCTTAAATTTGTAGTATTGTATCAGAAAAAAGAAAGCTTATGGCACGAATAACGATTCCTTATGCGGTAGCGGATTTTGTAGAGATGCGGGAACGCGATTTCTACTATGTGGACAAGACCGATTTCATTCCGGGCTTGGAAGACTATAAGGCTCCAGTCTTCTTGCGTCCCCGTCGTTTCGGGAAAAGCCTGTTTATCTCTACCTTGGCCTGTTACTACGACCGTACCAAGGCCGACCGGTTCGAGGAACTGTTCGGCGGGACTTGGATCGGGGAGCACCCGACGGAGGAGCATAATCGTTATATGATCGTGCGCTATGATTTTTCCAAGATGGTGATGGCCGATGACATGGAAGGGTTGGAGCGGAATTTCAACGATCTGAATCGTTCTCCCGTGGAGATCATGGTAACGCATAACCGGGACTTGTTTAAGGATTTTCAGTTCTCCAGCAAGAAAGAGGCCTCCAAGATGCTTGAGGAAGCTTTGGGGTACGCCCGTGAGCATGGACTGCCTAAAGTGTATGTGTTGATCGATGAGTACGATAATTTCACCAATCAGTTGTTGACGGCCTACAAGGATCCGCTCTATGAGCAGGTAACCACGAAGGATAGTTTCCTGCGCACTTTCTTCAAGGTGATCAAAGCGGGTATCGGCGAAGGTAGTATCCGTACATGTTTCTGCACGGGGGTTCTTCCCGTCACGATGGACGATTTGACAAGCGGATATAATATAGCGGAGATCCTGACCTTGCATCCGAGGTTTCTGGATATGCTTGGTTTTACGTATGAGGAAGCGAGCGCTTATCTTCGTTATGTCGTTGACAAATACGGCACGGGGCAGGACTCTTTTGAGGAACTTTGGCAACTGATCGTGAACAACTACGACGGCTATCGTTTCCGTCCCGGCGCGGAGCCTTTATTCAATTCCACGATCTTGACCTATTTCTTTAAGAACTTCGCCACGATGGATGGTATGATCCCGAGTGAGCTGGTGGATGAGAACCTGCGTACGGATATCGGTTGGATCCGTCGCTTGACCCTCTCGCAAGAGAACTCCAAGGAGATGCTGGATGCGTTGGTGATTGACGACGAGTTATCCTATAACGTTTCCGACCTGTCGAGCAAGTTCAACAAGAGGAAATTCTTCGACAAGAACTTCTATCCGGTCAGCCTCTTTTATCTGGGTATGACCACGCTGCGGAATAATTACCGCATGGTGCTACCCAACCTTACGATGCGCAGCATCTACATGGACTATTACAACGAGATGAATCATATAGAGGGAAACGCCCAACGCTATGTGCCTACTTACGAGCGTTTCACGGAAGAGCGTCGTTTCGAGCCGCTGGTACAAAACTACTTCGAGCAATACCTCGGGCAGTTCCCGGCGCAGGTGTTCGACAGGATCAACGAGAATTTCATCCGTTGCTCCTTCTTCGAGCTTTGTTCCCGTTACCTGAGCAGCTACTATACGTTCGCCATCGAGCAGAACAATTCGGCGGGCCGTTCGGATTTCGAGATGACCGGTATCCCCGGTACGGACTATTACAAGGATGATCGGTTGGTGGAATTCAAGTATTTCAAGGCGAAGGAGGCTGAGCGCATGCTGGCGCTCAGCGATCCCCGTCCCGAGGACGTGGCGCAAGTACTCGCCTACGCCAAGGATACCAAGGAGAAGTTCCCGTACTACCATGTCCGTTCCTACATTGTATATATCTGTGCCAACAAAGGATGGAAATGCTGGGAGGTGACTCCGTGATATCAATCCAATTGCTTTATTAATAGTACTTTGTGGTGCCAATGATGTGCCATGCTATTGGCACGTTCGTAACATGGGTAGTGGCACAAGCCTCTCTTCCTTGGTTTACCAGTCGTACTCCTAGAAATAAGCGTCGAAACCTTTTGGCTCTTTTACCCCACAGCGTTTGAGCGCATTCAATACGACCTGTTGCTCGGAGGGTGAGAGCGGCCTTTCTCCCTTGCGGACACGGTAGTAAGTACGCCGGCTGAAGTGCCTCATGAGTCCCGGGATAACGGAGAGCATCTGTTTGTGCGGCAAGCTCTCCAATAGGCTTACGAATCCCGCGGCATAGCGTACTTTCTTGTTCGGACGGTAATAAGGGCAAGTTCCCTTCAATGAGGCGAGGTGTCTCGGGCTGATGATCTGCCAATAGGCCGTCTCGTCGGGCTTTATTAAGTATTCTTGTTAAAGGTGATTGTTTGTTTCGGCGTTCTGGAATAGGGGTGTTTACGCATGCGGCCTACCTCATGAATTTACGAGGTAGGCCGCATAAAAATAGCTATTATCAAGTACTTATTTAACCGTAACATTCCATCCGGAAAGAATATCTCCGTAGAAGTAAAAGTCTACGCAGAATGTTTTTCCTGTGTTTAGCTCTTTGACCTCGTAGTATTTCGTGGCACCTTTTTCGTTCACCAATTTATAATCGGCGATATTCGGAATAGGCACGTTGGCGAGCTCCTTGATCTTTGCGTTTATCATGTTCAAGATATCCATGTTCTCGAAAGGATTCGTTACTTTGGTACTCTTGGATAAAGCCGGATTCACCCCATTGTTCTCGGCACGAACCGCACGAACACTATCCGCGTAAGCCTTGAACATCGCACGGCTTTCCGGAGTGCGTAAAGCGGATACGGTAAAGATAGAGATTCCTTCCGCCCCATGATTTAGCGCGGCGTCCATGCAGGCTTGCATATCGTCTGAAACCATTAAGCCGCAGTAAAGCGTAGTTTTCGGGTTCTTATCCCGAACATCCTCTATCATACAGTCTGAGATAAAACTAATATCTTCCGTGTAGAAGTTATGGTATACCATGGGGAAGACAATGTCCAGATTCCATTTACCCCAGTCTTGACGAACCATTTTGGACGCCATCTTGGGGGTTGGGAAAGGAGAGGCTGCCATTTTCTTTCCATAGGAGTGAACCACGTCGGCGATCATATTGGCTACCTCGGTAATCTGGTCACAACGGAATTGAAGCCATTTCTCGTCTTGCGAGGGATCTTCTTGTTCCCTTGGATCATATCCGTAAGCGGCCTTGAACTTCTCGATCATAGCCGGGTGATAGCCAAAATCCCATTGCGGATATTCTTGATCTTGCACGATACCGTATTTCGGCCAAAGGGTAGTCGGCAGGATAACGTCCACGAAACGGTTGTAATCGATAGCGATACCGTTCAAACCCTCTACCTCGCAGTAAGCCTCTATTTTCTTCTTGATAAACTCCCGTACCTCGGGTAAGGCAGGGCACATAAATTTGTAGTAATCCACGTAAGCGGTCGTATCGGCCAAGCTTTGTCCGTTACGGTTTACGCTGAACCATTCGGGATGTTCTTTTAAGATAGCGTCTCGGTCATGTTCCAGATTCATCGTCCATAACCAAGCGTAGACCTCTATCCCATGTTTCTGGGCGATGGGAATAGCGACCCGATAATCATCCGGAGTAGGGGCGTTTAGCATGACACCGTCTATCCCCGCCTCATTCATGATCGTGCAGATGGAGTCGAAATTCATTCCGGGCTGGTAATCCAACCAAGTCCAGAACATCGGATAAGCATCTTTCGTATCATTTTTCGGGGAACTGCAAGCACCTACGCAGCAAGCTACCAGAAGCAATACTAAATAATTTATGTGTCTCATAAGTTTAATGAATTTGATTAACGATTTATCCGTTAAAGATACGTATTCCTGTTTAATGCCGTTCTTTTTTCAGCGTAAATATCGGTAAATAAAAGAAGATGCCTAGGATAGACATGATAAGGCCGCCTATCGTTCCGGCGGCGAGCGGGAACCAAAAGGCTTCTTTATCGGTGCCTAGCATGAACGGGATAAATCCGAGTATGGTCGATATAACGGTTAGGAAAATCGGCGTGATCTTGGCGTTCCATGCCTTTAGATAAGCACGGATTGGGGAAATAGCGGGTATCCGTTCCCGAATTTGGTTATATTCGTTTAATATATAGATACTGGCGTTTACCGTGATACCGCATAATAAAACGAAGGAGGCGAATCCACCTTGGTCGAAGTTTAGCTTGAACCAATAGAAGGTCAGGAATACCCCGATATAAGAGATCGGTATGACAAAAATGACCGCCAGCGGTTGTTTCAAGGAATTAAACAAGATACTGGTCGTAAAGAAAATAATAACGATGATCAAGAATAATAACGCATATTGTTTATTATCTTTCTGATCCCATGACCAATAGTTCTTTTCCGCTTTAGCCGTATATCCCATAGGCAGGATCTTGTTAAACTCTCTAAGTTCCCTTTTCTGTATCTTCTCGCCTTGTGAGGAAGCTCCGATATATTCATATTGCAGGCAGAGCCTGTATTGCTGGTTTACTTTCGCTATCTGTTGAGGGGTCTGGCTTTTCTCGACGATAGCGAGTTCGGACAACTTATAGGATTTATCACGGATGGTTTGAGGTACATATTGCATACTCCAGATATCGAACTCCTTTGATTGGCGGGAAGAAAGTTTTAGCTTTTCCGTCTCGTTATCAACGACGATGGTACCTGCGTAGATATCTTTACCGAAAACAGGCCGGATAGACGCGAATAAATCGATAGGCAATATATCCGCTTGCGCCATACGGGATTTATTCAAGTTGAAGTAGAATTCCTGATAATCATCCTTCCACCAAGAAAACTCGGAATTGATCAATACTTCCTTGATACGGCGATACGTAAGCAATTTCTCCCGCAGTTTCTCCGCCCATTCGTATAGCTCGTCATAATTATATCCGTACATCTCGATCCGGAAAGAACCTGCGTTCTCACGGACATCATTGCTGAAACCTTGGTCCATAAGTCCCCATACGCCCCAACTTCCACCACCTAATTCCAACGCTTTGCTAATCACCCTGCTTTTCAAGGTGTAGGGGAAACCACTTCGCTCGTTCTCACGGGTGAAATAGACGTTGATACTGGCTTGACGTGCGTTATAGATACTGGTCTGGAACTGCCGTATTTCCTTATAGGTACTCAAGTAAGCCTCCATTCGGTTGATCAAGTGGTTCATTTGATCAAGGGTCGTACCGTTTGGCATGGAAGCGCTGATACTTAATACCGTTTCTTCATTCCGGGTAAAATAACTTCCCTCGTATACCTTTTGGACAAATAGCCGCAAGGTTCCTCCCAAACTCTTATCGACGATAGGTTTTATCGTTTCCTTCCAAATATCTTTCGCCGCGAATTCATTGTAGCGGGCGATCCACAAAGAGTCCCTTGCGGATAGATCCTTCTCTTCCGGCTCGATCTTCTCCGGCAATAAAAAGATCGGTAGTCCGAAAGCCAGTACTAGAATAAGGCAAGCCAGCTTTTTCCAATTGCAAAGGAAACGGATCTGCGTCCGGTAATAATGAGAGAAATAGACCGGGAAACGGTGTATGAACGACCGTATCGGACGGACCACCGGATGTTGTTTCCAATGACTCCGAGCTTTTGGGGAAGAAGAAGCGGCTTTCTTCGGGTGCAAATTCATCTTATCGATCAATGCCGGAACCAAGAATAACGCGATGAACAAAGATACGGCCAGATTAATGATCACGACAGCGGCGAAATCTTGTAAATTCAACCGTATCTTCTCATCCAAGAAGAAGATAATCACGAGGGCACCCATAGTCGTCAAAGTTGCCGCCAGAATAGACAAGAAAGCTTTCCGGTCATGATGGTGCCGGATGTGATCAGTCATCACGATCGTATTATCGATCACCAAGCTGAGAGAGATAGTGATACCCGCCAGCGAGTACAATTGCATCTCCAACCCTAATAAATAATAAAGGATAACGGCTATACACAGGTTGATACTTAAACTGATGATGATCAAGAACAGATAACGTACATTCCGGGTAATCAGCAGAACGAAAAGCAAGAGGATCAAGATGGTCAAGCCTGTACGGACGTAGATTTTATCCAATTCTTCTTGGATAAATTCGGTAGCGTCGTAACTGGTATGGATCTCGTAACCGGGAGGAAGCAAGGTGCGGATATGTTCCATTTCTTCCTTCACTTTCTTGGCTAATTGCAACTGGTTGGCAGTCTCTTCTGCACGGATAGACAGGTAAATAGAGTTTAAACCATTGATCCGGTAGTAACTTTGCGGGGCCTCTTCTTGCCGGGTTACCTTTATCAATTGATCCAGCCGGATTAAGCTACCATCTTTGTTTGCGACGGTGATATGCGATGGTTCGAACCCATTCGTGATCTTTTCCGGCATTAACGCCAGACGAATCCATTCCTTGCCGGTATCTCCTTGTCCCATATTAGCGGTTCCAAGGAACTCTTTTTTGTAATATTGGCTGATCGCCGATTGGATATCCTCTATCGTGATCCCCAGATCCCGTAGCTGGCGGCTATCGTATTCCAAGCGCCATTCCATAGGGGTCGCTCCGCTTACATCGATACGATAAATACCTTGCACGCTGCTAAGCCGGGGCTTTATCTGATCCTCGGCGAATCGCTGGATGAATATCGGGGTAGCGGAAGCGTTCAAGGTATAACTCATGAATGGGCGTGATTCCTTGTCGTCCGGACGGCTCATCTCTAAAATCGGATAACTTAATTCTTCCGGAAGGTCCGGCCACGTCTGCCTTACAATGGTTGATGCCTCAAAACGTGCGGCATCTATATTCGTATGTTTATCTAGTTCTAAGGTAATCCTTCCCCATCCGTTTCCCGAGGTCGAGGAGATCTCTTTGATTCCTTTGATACGGGCAAGCATCGCCTCCAACCGGGAGGTTACCTCCATCTCGATAACCCTCGCTGAGTTGGAGGGCATATTATAGCTGATACTTAATTTTGGCAGCGTACGGGAGGGAGATAGCTTGATCGGCAATAAAGGCACGAAAGCGATCCCCGCCAATGCGATACAAAGGAAGGTGACGATGATCGTAAAGGATGATATGTTCGGCTTAGAACCCATGCTCGTAATCAAATTCGTTGGCTAATGAGATGCCTGTCTCGAAATCATGTAAGGTGAGCTTACGTATTTTGTAATAGCTCAACCAATAATTTTGCAAGGCCGTGATATAATTACGTTGCGCTTCCTGCTGTCGGTTCAAGGAGAGCGTAAGGCTATTGATATCCGCTTTGCCGATCATGAAACGTTGCTTGGTCTCGTTATAGGCCATGATTGCGATATCCAAAGCCTCTTCGGCGCTGGCGATCAGGTTTTGCTGTACATTGAAATCGCCGACAGTCATGATTACGTCTTCTTCCAGAGTGACTTCCGTCTGCCGTGCGGATATTTGCGTAACATTTAGATTGCTTTTGGCTATATTGTATTTACCCTTCCGTACTCCCCAGTCTATAAGGGGAATAGAGATAGATATCGATACCAAGTCCTGCTGCAGCGGATTCTTGTAAACTTCCTTAAACTGGGTCGCTACTTGATTGAAACCGATACTGGCATTCAAGGATGCGTTGAATAAGGTTTCCTTCTTGGTCTTATCTACTTGTTGCTCGGCCTCTAACACCTCTTGCCGCACTTCCAGAAACTTGGGGTTATTCTCCCGAGCTAACGTCAATGCTTGATCCACCGGAATATCCATATCATGGGGGCGTGACGGCAGCCGAAGCCGTATCTCCGTATTCTCATCGAAATTCAAATACGAGGCCAGACTGAACATGGCTCGCTTCAAGGCTATATCGGCGTTTTGTAACGTATTGCGGGCATTGATCGCATCCAGTTTGAGTGTCAGTAAATCCGCTTGACTAATAGCCGCGATCTTATGCCGCTCTTGGCCGGTACGGTATAATGTATCGGTTGTCGCTACATTTTCTTTAGCCATATCATATTCTACTTGAGCCATGGCTAAAGAGAAAAAGTAAGTGGTGGCTTGCTCGCTGACGGTCTCGATATTATAAAGCAACTCTTTCTTTACTTTCTCATATTTTAGAGGCTCTATCTTCTTCTCCCACCGGAAAGGATTGTATCCCAATAAATCTTGGCTGTATCCGATACGGATTGGAACGGAGGTGAACTGATTATAAGTATTCGAGCCGAAATAGCGCATATACCCCAGATCCGTGTCCACGAAGAAACTACCACCCAGCATATCGAAGTTCTGCTTGATCTTTAAGTTTCCTCCCGCATAAAAGGACTGTTGCTTACGATATTCGTCGATGTCTTTTTCTGAATCGTATCGTTTCGTGATATCCCGGTAATATTCGGCGGGTGTGATATTCAACGTAAGGCTGGGTAGTCGCTCCGCTTTGTAATTACGAAACTCCCAGTAGCCGGACAAGAATAGGTTTTTCGTACGAAAAGCCTCCAGCGAGCTATCGGCGGCCAATGAGATCGTCTTCTCAAGGGAAAGGACGAGCGATTGGGCCGATACTCCTTCGGCTAATAGCGAACAGAATGCGTATAAAACTAGGAATGTCCTCTTGTATCTTTTTTTCATAATGCATGTCTCCTATAGATAAACCAATAAACCAAAGGGATAATAAATAAACTGACTGCCGTACCGATCAGCATCGTCGAGATCATGGCAATGGAGAGTGGCTTTTGCAACTCACTTCCCATATCGAACGTGAATAGTAGCGGTACCATGCCGAATATAGTTGTCAATGAGGTCATGATAATCGGGCGCAGACGGCGACGACCCGCCTCATGGATCGCTTCCATCAAGGGTACACCTTCTTTCCGAAGCTCATTGATCGCGTCCAGTTTCAAGATAGAGTCGTTTATGATGATACCGCAAGTTACCACGATACCGATCGCGCTCATCAGGTTTAAGGTATGCCCGCATATCCATAATACCAGTAAGGAGGCGGCTACGTCTATAGGTATTTCCAGCAGGACGATCAAGGGCTGCAAGAAGCTCTCGAATTGCGCCGCTAAGATAAAGTACATCAAGAGAATGGATATGAACAAGATGACGACCAGTTCATTCAGCATTTGTTGGTTCGAGAAGAAGCTTCCCGAGAAATCGATGTCCCAATTCGTCTTATCTTTGGATTCGCTGCGGACGAGTTCCCGAATATTTTCCATTAACTGTTCCGCATTCTCTACTTGATAGAAACTAAAAGGAATATATTCTCCGTTCTTTCCTGCGGTGAGCGTCTTCAAATCTTCTCCGGGAGTAATTTTTGTTACTGCGCTAAGAGGGACATAATTCGTCTTTTGATTTGCGTCCGGTTGCGTCCGGATTAACGTATTATGCAGGATATGATCGACTGTTTGCTCGTTTCCGGCTAGCGTGATCGGTAAATACTGTTGATAAGAGCGTAAGGTAGCGACTTCATTTTCCTTGAAGGCCGTCTTAAGTACCCGGTAGACCTCTTCATAGGAGATATTATAAAGTAATAGTTTCTGATGGTCTATGGATATGTTTAATTGATTCTCGAAAGCTACGCCAACGGGAGCGAGACCGGTCTTACTCTCTAGTGTTTTCTCTAGTTTTTGCAAAGTAGGGGCATTCGGAGCTTGCTCTTTGTTACGGGCATAGAACTCGGCTACGATATCGGCCTCACCGGTTACGAACAGTTTCTCAAACACAGTCTCCGGCGGAGAGAACGATAATACGGCTGTCGGGTAATTTCGCTTTACCCAAGCGGAGATTTCTTGTTGTAAAGGAGCGATAGCTTCGGTTTCTTCTGTCTTGAAATAAAGTTCTACTTCCGAGATGGATAATTCCCGGTCTCGGTTAAGCAGGAATTGTTGCTGTCCGATATAGGCCGTGTGTTGCGCGCCTAACCGATCGGCCTCGCCAAATAATTCGGTGACTCTCTTTCTATTCTCATCAATATGAATATTCTCATTCCATTCAACATGTGCGATTAACTCATTCTGATCGATTTCCGGCATCCGGCTTTTGGGGATCATATAGAATAGGATCGCGCAAAGGGGGATGGTGACACCTACAAATAGTAGGCTAGCGGTCTTATGCCTGAATATGAAATCAACCCCTCCGTCATAGAACCGGTCCAGCGTATGCTCCTTGATCAAATTGTTTATTTTCAGGTTGAAAAAGGAATGCTTGATCTCCGGTATGCTGTAAACTAATTTGTAAAGTACAGGCAGTAACATGATTCCGGTGAAATAAGAGACCATTAAACCAACCGTAACAGCAAACGCCTGATCGAAGAAAATCGCTCCCGCTATACCACTCATAAATACCAGCGGAACGAATACGGCGATCGTGGTAAATGTGGAACTAAGCATGGGGGTGATTACTTCTGTGGTCCCTTTTATACACGCTTCTTCCAGATTATCTCCTTTCGCCCTGTATTGCGTGATGTTTTCCGTTACGATGATGGAACTGTCTATCATCATACCCAAAGCAAGGATCAGACCGGATAGAGAAATGATATTCAGAGACATATTGAAAAGGTAGAAAAACGAGAAACTGATGACGATACTGACTACCATACTCAATCCGATTACCGCCGGGCTTTTTACGTCCCCAAGGAAAAGGATCGCCACAATGCAGATAAATAAGAAACCTAACGATAGATTCTGTTTGAGGTTGGAGATCGTATAATCCAATAACTCGGTCTGGTTTCTTGTGATCGTAAATTCAATATCTGGGTAAATAGACTTGAAATAATCGGTAACCTCGGCAAGCGCCTCTTTCATATTATCCATATTCTCGTCCGCTTGCTTGATAACGGCTAATGTAACGGCTCTTTTCCCGTTGGCTAGCGATAAGCCGGTCTCTTTTTCCGGTACGACAGCTACTTTTGCCAGATCTTTTATCTGGAAGATCCGGTCATTCTTACGGATATAGATATTTTGTACGTCTTCCGGTGTACGTAATAAGGTGGAAAATTTGATATTGTACTCATAATAACCATCCCGTACGGTCATGCTTCCCGGCTCTATATTGTTAGCGGATAAGGCAGATTCCAAATCATTTAATGTAATATCAACCATTTCCAAGAGCTTCATATCCGGTACGATCTGTAATTGCCGTCCTAATATGCCCGTGATATCCACCATCGCCACTTCCGGCAACTGTTCGATCCTTCGTTTGATTACTGTTTCTGCGAATTGGCAAAGATCGAGGAAAGCGGCATCATTTTCAATTGTCTTGAGTGTGAGGTTGAGGCAAAACACCGGAATGTCCGTAGCGCTCGCCTTGACTACCCGTGGACGTTCTACCTCACGGGGCAGGTAATTCATGGCGGCGTCTATTTTCTCATTGACCTCTATAAAGGCAAGATCCGTATTCGTGCCAAAGTCGAAGCTAAGGCGGATAATACCCGCTCCATCACGAGTCTCGCTATGGATATCCCGTAATCCTGCCACTTGCATCAATTGCAAACGGACCGGTTTCACGACGGTGTTTTCCAATTCCCGTGCGGATGTATTTTGTCCGGATATCTGAACGGTAATCTCAGGTATGGCGATATCAGGCAATAAGGAGACCGGTATGGTGAAATAAGTCACCAACCCCACGATAAAGCAGGCCGTAAAAGCCATCAATACCGCTATCGGACGTTGTAGCAGGAAGCGAATCATACGCAACTAATTTTCAATTCTCAATTCTCAATTTTCAATTACCTTGACCGGCGACTCATGCGCCAGGTTAATATTGCCGCTTGTAATCACGACATCCCCTTCTTTCAATCCTTCCAAAAGGGTATAACTATCCGCGTTTTCCAGTCCGGTACGCACGTAGTTCCAATAAGCGTGCCCATCCACTAAAGTAAATACGACTTGTTTTCCGGAACGTAATACCACGGCCGTTTTAGGTACGACCAATTGCTTCCCGAGCGAGCGTTGTACGCTAACCCGTACATTCATGCCTTCGAATAATTTACCTTTGTCGTTTACCGCTGCTTTCACTTGTACCATCCCGTTCTCATCCACTAGCGGGTTGATCTCGGATATACGTCCTTCAGTCTTTAAGCTGGTGGTAGCGAAAGGGGTAACTTCCACTTTATCTCCGTTTTGGATAAGCGGCAACTCACTTTCCAATACGGTGAAAGAGGCTTCCAGACTATGAGGATCGATAACGGTACAGAATGCGTCCGTCGTAGACGCCACGTTCTCTTGTTTAGCGAAAAGGTTTGCGATAATACCGTCGAAAGGCGCGATTAGCGTCGCGTTCTGTTCCTCATATTGGGCAAGTTGATATTGGGCGAGCGCCAGATCATATCCACTTTTTACCCGTGCTAGGTTGAGCGTCGCGGGCGGGACTTTCGCTGAGTCTTCCAGCATATATCCTTGACCGATCAATACGTCTTTTAATTCAAGCCTCGCTTTCTCTAGGGCATCCTTGGCTTGCGCAGTTTTGTTCGTGAGCCGGAAAGTAGCGAGTTCCGCTATTTTCTGTCCTTTGTTTACCCGGTCTCCGTTCTTCACGTAGATACGGGCGATGGGTTCCGCCGACTCAAACCGTAAGTCCACCAACTTGCGAGCGGACAGTTTACCATTGCTTATCAACTCATGATTAAATTCCGTTTGCTTCAATGTCATGATCGTGACTTCGTTCGCCTCATCCGGCAATACGGTCTCTACGGAATCCTGTGTGGCATCTGTATCTTTCTTTTCTCCACCGCATGCGCTTAAACAGAATAAAAGCGTAAAGGTCAACAATTTATAGTATTTCATACTCGTATGATTGATCGGTTTGTACAATTTATCATTCGCAAATATAAGTATTTATTGTTACGATGTAGTCGTAATTGCTATAAAAATAAGGATATTGTATTCATATTGATGTGTTGTTTAACATACTTCGTGCTTTCTCTTTCATTTCTTTAATAGCGGAACTTTCCACTTTGGGTTTCTTAGTTAATACGGAATCAATCGCCATTTTCAATTTTGCAGGTTGAAAATAAGATGGTTCCGTATAAAGATTCATTAACAGATAATACGGATAGATACGTTCCGGTAAAATATCAATGGCATGTAACAGGTGCTTTTCCGCTTGTCGGTATTCACCTAAACACTGCTCATTTTTAGCCATTACGTAATAAAGCATGGGATCGGAGCTTAATAAGACAGCTCTCTCCAGATATTCATTCGCTTTCTCGTATCGTCCGGTCTTGCTTAGGCATTGAGCGGCCTCGAAAAGGAATTCCGGTTTATGCTTCAATAATGGATACAAAGGTTCATATACCTCCAAGGCCGCTTCGTAAGCTTTATTTTTGTAATACATTTGCGCCTTGTTCCATTTTTGATAAGCTTTATAATAATCTTTTTGCTCCCAGAATACTATGATGCCTAAAATTGCTACACCAATAAGAAATATTTGTTTATACCATTCGTTGCGATTTGGCTCTGGCTTATTCCTTTGATTCGGATTCGGTGTTATGCACATTACCCCCAAAAATATCAATATTACCCAAAACTCCGGTAATTGTAACGGATAGGATGAGAAAGCGAATATAGCCAACGCTATGATTCCTCCACAACAGGCATATCTTTTATTTTTAATGCCTTTATAAAAGATTATAACTAACCATATAATAAATAGGAACAGTCCCCAAATCCCCTGTTCTAGGCCAATCTGTAGGTATTCATTAAAGGCATACTCTGGGCAACCGGCTACCAGTTTCTCTCTTTCGGTCGCCTTTCCGGAAGTCATATATTCAGCTTGGGTTTCTGCGTAAGCAGCAGGAAAACCTCCTAATCCGGTTCCTGTGAAAGGTTGTTTTTGAATAGCTTTAGCTGTGATTTTCCACATCAGGAACCTTCCATCTGCTGAATCTTTTTTGAATGTATATAGGTAAGAAAAACCTCCAAAGAGTAAAATATATCCAATGATACAGCTAATTAAGTAGCGTTTTTTATATTGTATCCAGTTCTTTTTTACCCATTCCCAATTCAGGCGATACATAATATACACCCAGAAACAAGAGAAAGTTGCTGCTATCCATGCTGATCGACTCTTTCCGGCAGGGAGAACAAGAATAATGGCAAGTATGCATGTTATTGCGAAATAATACACGATATTCCGAGAGGACTGTTTCAATAAAAGACCGAGGCTAATGGGGAGAATTATAGATAGGTATCCAGAGTAAGGACCGGGATTAAAAAATGATCCGGTCAGCCGGAACAAGGAATGATTGGAATAGCTCCATCCGTATAATTGCCTGATACCCCAAATGGCCTCGATAAAACCTGTACTAATAAGTACGAGCAAAAAATAGTGGTTGAGTATTGGATACTTTTTTAAAGAATAGCTTATTATGAACCATAACACGGTTATTTGTCCTGCAAATGCTAGCTTTTGTGGTTCTGGATTGAGGTGCCATCGATATGTAGCAGTATACCAAAAAATAATTGTCAATAAAAAGGCATCCTCCCAATTAAAAGAGAGAGACCTTTTCTCTTTTTCGATAAAGGAGAAAAATAAGATCCCTATAGAGAAAATGAGTAAGACCAATTGAATCCAATGGACTTTTCCTATGACAAGTCCATTTACCAAAGTAAGATCAGTAGTAAATGGAGTACATAAAAGGAGAGTACCGGAAATTGTATATATGAAGAAATTTAAATGACGCATATTGTTTGATTGTGCTAATTTATAATATTCATGAATCTTTTCCACCTAATCTGATTTGTATATGGATCTATGGATTTCCAAATTAACCAAGCTTTACCAACAATATATTCTTCGGGTAATAGCCCCCAATAACGTGAGTCTTGAGAATCCTCACCATTATCCCCTGCCATAAAATAGTAATCTTTTTGAAATTGATACTTGTCTATCTTCTTGTTATTTAAGTAAACCGATGTGTCTTTATAGTATAAATGTTCCTGCCGTTCCCATTCGATCAGTTTTTTATAGAGGAGAAAATTCTGCCAATTCATTTTGACAGAGCTACCTGCTTTTGGAATATAAAGAGGTCCAAATTTTTTGATATTCCAATGTAATGTCGTATCATAAGGAAAACAATAAAACACATCTTCTTTAAACTCCCCTTTGCCTTTTTTCTCAATTTCTTTTTGTGAGGTTGTATTACCTACTATTCCTTGATACCCTTTTATTTGAAATATACCATTTCTGATAGATAAGGAATCCCCGGGCAACCCAATACATCGTTTTACATAATATTTTAGGATATGCATCTCTACGGTTTCCCAATTATTAGGGCAGGGGAAATTAAATACTAAGATATCGTTTCGTTGTATGTCCCGAAATCCGGGAAGACGGTAGATTTTTGTTTGTTCGTTACGAAGTGAAGCGAAAACATTAAATATACGGGCACCGAGAATAGGTTTGCATACCAATACATTGTCTCCCGGTTCCAATGACGGACTCATTGAATCGGAAGGAATCTTGAAAGTACTAAAGAAAAATACTTGTAAAATGATAAAAGAAAATAGCAGTGTTAACATCATAAAGATAACACTCTCGAATTTGTGGATGACTTTCTCTATTCTAGAGTTGATTTGTCTATTCATTGCCTGATATTAATTATTCATTCTACCACCAAATCTGTTTATTATTCTCATAAGTGAAAATTCTCTCTTCCTTGCCTCTTGTATAGTCGCGCAACCATAAGATAGCGTTGTCAGGAACATTTTTAAAGAGAAGTGCTTGTTCTCTATTTCCATATTGTTTACCTAAGGATATAAAACCTTTCCCGACATCAAAATAGAATAACTCATACAAATCTCCCTCTCTGATCTCATTGTCATCATTAAATAATAAATACCTGATTTTTTGAATGATCTCTGGTTTTTCTAATTCCAATCCAACCCAAGAACATCCGATAGATTTACTCCAGTAGCAAGTTATAGGATCGCCATCAAAGGCAGATTTTTTATCATATTTTGAGATGTTCTGAAAACTACCCTCCGTTCCGATGACTTTCCCTTTCAGCTTTGTGAGATCTTTAGAGTAAAATTCAATCTCAGCCATGCTGCATAACGAGGAGTCAGGAGATTGATAGCGTACATATTTAAATGCTTGAGAAAAACTGACTTCAATTTCTTTATATCGTAATGTTGGTTCGTCTGTAATCGTATGAAGAGTTGTTGGATTCTTGAATAGTTTATCATTGGCTCCTTGAAACTGTCCGCCGTATGTAACAGGTTTATCAGATCCCGTGAAATACGTCCGGATATAAAATTTTCGGGTAAGTAAAGCTTCTTTTTTATTTATAGTATCAGGATTAAAGAATTGAGCTTCTCCGTTTTTCTTAAATAAGAAAGGGTTGGTTATGGGTTGGATATTACCATTCTCATATAAACAAGGGCAGTATACGATATTTGCTTCAAGTCCTTTAAAATCAGCCTTACCTTTTTTTATGGGAGAAGCGGATATGGGTACCCATGTAGAGTTATTGAATACGCAAAGAAAAAGTAGCTTATTGCTAATATGTTTGTTGTCGACGGGAATAGAAACCTGACTATTAGGGAAATATTTATCTGACACATCTTCTAAAAACAGGTTATTTAAAGATTTGGGTAACTTCTCGTTAGGATACAAAGCTGGTAATGACTGTTCTTGTACGAAAGGTCTCCTTCTGTATATTTTCGCCCGTAATCTGGCTGAATCTTGTACATTTTGTCCGGGGCGGAGCCGATATAACTCAAATTCTATATCTTTACCTGTTGTGTCGGTTACGTAATTCCAATAATGTTCTCGATAAGAATCATCCGGATTTTGTAGAATTAAGTCGATACCTCCGGGAATTCCTACAGCTCTCATAGCGTACAGCATGTAATCGCTATATTCCCGGCAGTTTCCGAGTCTTTGTTCGAATAAGCTTTTTCCTCCGATATGTGGACCGGATATATCTTGGGCGAATGCCCAATCTTGCTTGGTGATTGCGTCATAGATCAGTTGACAAGCTGTAATTGGGCTATCATCTGTCTGTAAGGAATCTAAAATAGGTTGGAAATAGTTATAATAAACCTCTCTCCAATTTTCTAATGGTTCATTTCCTATACGATAGGGGAGGATATTTTGGCAAAACGTTTCAAACGAAATATACTTTCCCCAAGGCTGCTCTTCCCATACCTTAAATGCGAGATCGATGTTTTTGATCAAATAATCTGCGGACATTGTTTGGACATCGTTTTTTAAGATGAAGTCAGACTGGGATAACGCTCCAAGTCGCTTATGTAAAACATCATAGGCTAAATAATCAGGTAATCTTGTTTCAGACATGATCGGGCGTAATGATTTTTTATATTGATCGTACTTTTTGCTTTCATAGTAATTTAGGTAGGGCATATTTTCAATAAGAAATTGAGCTGCTTTTAATTTTAATTCATCCCCTTCATAGTGATCTAGTACCTTTTGTAGTTCATGCCTGTTATTCTCTGCGTTTTTTAACGCATATATTAATTTATCATCAGAGCTATTTTTACATGAAAAATGGCAACATAGACAGATTATTAAAATAGTGTATTTGTAGTGCATGATATTATTTTTGTTAAAAAGCCCTTATTACTTCTTTAGGTGTAATTTTAAGCTTTCAGTGAATAATCCATCGTATGTGTATCTGTTTATTTTGCCGGCGTTCCCATCATATACGCAAATCCTTTTTGCATATTTGTCTATGGCGAATGAGTTGATGCTAGTGAATTCATTGGCACCATTTCCATAGAAATTTATTTGAGTTAAAAAATTGCCATTTAGGTCGAATACTAAAATACCTGCTCTTTTGTCGTCTTTTACGAATAGAAAATCGTCACTTAAATATATTCTGTCAATTCCAGACATAATGCAAGAATCATTTGTATTTAAGGTAATGTAACTGATGGAATCTACAAATAGAGAGTAACAAATGGACTCTGTTGTGTTTTCTAGATCGATTTTATAAAAATCTTTTTCTTCCGATTTATTGCAGGATATAAAGAAAAAAAGTAATGTTATAAATGTTAGATGAAAAAGTTTCATATTATTATGTTGTTGATTTATAGACAAAGCTACAATATATAGCCTTGTTCATACTTTGTTGTTGATATTAATTAGTATGTTTGTTTCTTTTTTTTATGATGTTATCAAGTGTTGATTACAAAAATAAAATAATGATGTTATATTGTTCTAATATGTAACAATTGTAATAACATATTGCAATTGTTGACATCTGTTTCTACAACTCTGCACCACATATCATTTTTTATGTAATAGATATGTGGATATTCTGTCTCTACGAAGTCGATGTCATTAACTAGATGTTCGCAGATAGAGAGCTCGTTATCTTTCCTATTAAGTAATACCCAGCGATATGGGTTGTCTATATTGTAATAATAATAGGTTTGCAGCAAGTAATTTGCTGAAATGCTGAAGTTGCTCATATAGGCGATGCCTTTGAATGGCAGCAAAGAAGAAGGATCCTTTTTCCTGAGATGTCTGGCCAACACTTGTTTAACATCAAATGAATAGGTCACGCTGATGGAATCGTTCACTATTTTGTATAGGTTATCAAAATTCCGGTCATAAATGAAAATCGAGTCATTATCAACATTATAATATGTTCCGCTAAATTCTACTTGATCATCTATGGGTATTGGAATATTAAATTCCCTTATTGTCTTATTGTTTATATCAGAGATCCAAATGCCATAGGGCGAATATTTACTATAAAAAGGCAGTATGCATAATTTGTCCTCATTCCCTAATACGGTAAAATCCCTTACAAATGAGTCACTTTTATCATATCCTATAAATTCACCGCTGTATGTATATTTATTGATCCGTTGTGACGGATAATCCCAAATATAAATTATGTTCCTTTCAGGGTCTATACAGAACGCTGATATCGTGATAAACTCTTGAGGCCCTTTGCCATAATAATTGATTTGCTTGATCAGCTCTCCGGAGCTATTAAAGGTCAAGATGCCCGCCTCCTTTTTGTCCCATACGAGTATGGTGTCATTGTCTATGTATATTTTTTCAATATCCGATAGCAGGCAAGTATCCTTCGTATTTAGCTCTATATAACTAATAGAATCAATGAATGTCGAATATTTGATCGACTCTTCGGATTGATCTAAATCTATGATCAATCTATTCGGATCGCTTTTTACGCAACTCAAAAAAAACAATAGTCCTATGCAGATAATGTACGGTTTCATGGAATTTTACTTTTAAAGAGAGAATCCATATATAAATATATGATAGACTCTCTCTGTTATCATTGAAATAAACAATCTTTATTAGTCCTTATTAAGGGATTAACAATCCGGCCATATACTGCTACATCTATATTCTCTAGGTTGATAAGCCTTGCAACAATTATTTACTAATTTATGGCCATATTGGTCTATACCTTCTCCGCTAGCCAATGCCTCAACATTGTCTAATGCTAAATCAGAAAGTTTAATCTCATTCTCGTTCTGGTTGATGTTCCATGCCGCAGCTACTGCTACGACTGCCATTACGGCTATTCCTAAAATCTTTTTTCTCATGATATTTCTTTTTTATAGTTTATGTTTTTGAGAATTTAATCTCTTGGGATGCGGGTAGTTGAATACGAGAATATCATTCCGTTTGATTTGCCCGACTCCGGGTACTCTGTATATATCTACCCGCTTCCCTTTCATAGATGCGAAAATATTGAATAGCCTAGGTCCGGCTATCCATTTGTTTACTAATACTTGATCTCCGGTTTGGAGTTGAGGCTCCATGGAATTGGAAGGGATTTTGAACGTGCTGAAACAGAAGATGAGGAAGAATGCGTATATGCAACCAATACCAAATACCCCATAAGGTATAAGTGTCAGATATCGTAACATCTGATTTATATTTGTTTTGTATATACGTTTTTCTATTCCCATTCTTTTATGTTTATGCCTCATTTCCTAAATCCAAATTCTTTGGATATCAGTCATCAATAGTCGAACACTACGATATGATATTCCGGATCATCGCTGATACCATAGATCTTCCGTTTTTGATTGTCTACAGCGATGGAGGAGACTCCTTGGTCTAATGTGTAATGGCATTCAAGGCTACCGTCCCATCCGATTACAAATAATTCTTTGCATAATATATTGTAATTAGGCTCTGTCACCATTTTTCCATTATAAAGAACAAATAAACTATTCCCCACGTTTACAGGACTATAAAAAGCGTCTCTATAAGTTTGCGGGCTCGCTTTACTTCCGATAATGTCTCCATCCCTAAATTCTTTGAAAACAGATGCGAAATGATCCGGTCCCCGTAATTGTTTTTCCAAGGTCCCGTTTACGTTATAGATGCAAATTAAATCAGTGAAGTAGTGAGTGATTGCAACCTTCTCTTTTCGGTTGGTAGTTAGGTCTGCCCGAAACGCATTGATTAATTCGGCAGGAGTATACTCCTGCTCAGTTTTAGGATAAGTACCGAAATCCATCGTTTTCTTACCTGTTTGATCAAAAAGGAATCCTGGACTCGTCTCTTGATAGGATACGCCTAAGAACCTGTTGCCCAAGCTTCGAATATTGCTCCATAGCGGTTTTGTATCTAGGGAGATACGGCTGGCGTATTCCGGTTCTTTTCCACTGGTAAATTCCGGGATAGAGTAAGTGAAAATCGTAGAGGTCATCATATCAAAAATGACTACGGAATCGTTCCGATTGACGAAACATGGTGTCATCATCTCTTTAGGCCCTTGTCCTACAGGGATACATTCTCCTTCCTTATGTGCCGTATTGAGGTTGAAGATGTGGAATTGTTTTTCCGCCCCTTGATTGCAAGTAACTAGGAAGGAGTCGAATAATTGGATTTGTGAAGGTCGTAAAATAAGACTGTCAAATTCAATAGTTTTTCCGGATAGTGATTTTCGGACTTTGAAATCACTTCTCTGGAAGGTTATGTTTTTGTCATCTTGTTTTTGATCATCGGTACAAGCGATGAATACTAATAGGATGAGTGAAAGGAGTAGAAGAGTATATATTCTCATGAGTTGAATTAGTTATTATTTTATTGATTTATATTATAAGAAGCGATATTCCAGCCGAAATCATCATCTTTTATTGCTGTGTATAAGTGTTTTCCGCTATTGTCTACTGTGATGTAATATGCATCTTTAGGAAGACTGTATTTTTTTACGGGATTTCCATTCCAATCAAATACATAGATGATATTGGAACTATATGCGTTTTCGATCGTTTTTTCAGAATGTAGTGCATAGACATATTGATCGCAAGATGTGATGTCAATGTATCCAATGGAGCTATTTCTGTCGGGGAAGACCATTCTCATATTGTTTTCTTGTGCGGGAGTGTATTGAGGGTCTCTTTCTCTTAATAGTTTTATAGGTCTAATTTTATTTTCTTGAACCTCAAAGATGTCAATGTTTGAGGAATTACTGACGAAATATGCATATTTGTTAGCATTAGGTGCCTTTGTCAATCTACCTTGATTGGATAGTATTTTTTGTGACTTGTCGAATAATTCGTTGTGCGCATTATATATTAATACATTACTATCTATAATTTGGCTCTTGTTATTAAACAATACATACTGCTCCCTAGAATTGTATACTCCGGCTCCTAGGTATAAAGAATCATTTACGGGGACGATAGCAGAAAGGAAGAAATCGTCATTAAATCCTTTTCTGTATAAAACGAGAGGATCTTTATTTATATCTATCTGTAAAGAGTCAAGTGGATATTGGGCTATAAATCCAGTTGAGCAACTGAAGATTTTATATTGTCCATCAATGATATATCCTCCACAGGGTAAAGGTATTTCTGTTGGTCCTTGACCAATATTCCCGAATCTTCCATAACATTTTCCTGTTTTATTGTTAAATAGAGTGAATGATCTCCCACTGTGATAATCCCATGTGATCAAAAGAGAATCATTGCTTTGTATGCCTTCTATACGACCAAGATAGTCTTTGTTAATAGCAGTTTTAGGATTTGTGAGATGAATCTCTTCTGGAAATTCATTGCCTTTATTTTCTGTTTTTGAACAGGAAAATAGAGATGATAAAATAAGTGTAATGATTATTGTACTTTTCATTTTTTTTGATTGTTATAGATGTTAAAAAGAGGATGAGGGGTATGTCAAAATTTTGTTTTGTCATAGTGAATTTGACATCCCCCCCTTCTTTATGGGTATTAGCAAGGAGTTACCCTAAAAAGACCATGGATATAAGAACCACCATCTGATTTGCAATTTCCCCAGTATCCACAGCACCACCAGCCGCTTCCACCTTCCCTACTAGCCAATGCCTCCACATTGTCAAGCGCTAAATCAGAGAGTTTAATCTCATTCTCACTCTGGTTGATGTTCCATGCCGCAGTCAAAGCTGCTGCTGTCATTACAGTTATTTCTATGATTTTCTTCATTGTATTTTGTTGTTATTCGGTAAAATGAATACCAAAAGTTGCGGATCAGGATCATCAGCTATTGCATATATCATTTTGTCATCGGAAGTGACACATATTAAAGTTAAAGGAATGGAGGTGGTATATGTTTTTTCCAATTCTCCATGCCAATTATATACTTCGATTTTTTGTGATTTTAAAAAATCTTTTTTGTACTCATCCCAATTCTTGCCTGAATACAAGGCATACACATATTTTGATGTCGTGTATATTTGAGTATAGGCAGCTTTGTTATGAGATGAAATCATAGCAGATTCATTCTCGAAAATGTAATTTGGATATCCTTTTTTATTCGATTTTATCAATTCAATAGAATCTTTGTGTATGTTATAAAAATTGATAATAGGGGCATATATGCATGCGAAACAAAATTTGTTAAGTGATGGACTTGCCATCATTTGACCTTGATAGGTAAGTGCTCTTGTTTTGGCTGGGATATTTTTTTCTTCCCTGTTTTTATGAGGATATTCGAAAAAGCATTTTATTAGATTTCCTTTATGGTCTAATAATTTGAACATTCCATCTTCATATGCTCCTTGTGAAATAAAAGTGTTATATTTTGTTGGTAATGATGAGAAAGTTGATCTATCATCATTGATGGATAATATATTTTGTTGTTGTAATGTCTTGTTTTTGAAAATGTTATTTACGTATAGAGTTGTCATGCTACTTTTGAATAAATCCCACACACATAATGCCCCATTTTCTTGATGATGAAAATGAAATGGATGTAAAAATTCCGATGGTCCTTGGCCTTTTGCTCCAAATTCTTTCCATTCCATATTTTTAAGATTTATTATATGGAAAAGTGAGTCTGTTTTACTATCCAAAATAATAAGAAATGAATCAACTAGATGCATTCCTTCTGCCGATCCTATAATATGTTTGGATAAAGGAATTTTTTGATAATCAATATAGACATTGTTATTTGAATCATTATTCTCGTTGCTTTGACATGAAGTGAGAACTAATAATATTATATATATGTATATATGTACTGTTTTCATAGATAAATATTTACAATCAACATCTTGTATTTATAAAAAACACAAGATATTGATGTTGTTTTTTACTAAATAGGAATTTGCATTATCAATACAATCCTAATTATCAAGGGAATATATACATGCGATGGCCTGCGCACCATGACTGAACATTGTCACAAATAACTCTCCAGTCATAAGAACATTTATAGCAATCGCTTCCTCCTTCTCCGCTAGCCAATGCCTCCACATTGTCAAGAGCTAAGTCCGAAAGTTTGATGTCATTATCACTTTGGTTGATATTCCATCCCGCAGTCAAAGCGACAGCTGCCATTACGACTATCCCTAAAATCTTTTTTTTCATGATATTTCTTTTTTTGAGTTTACACTTTTGAGAATTTCATCTCTTGCTTACTATTCTTCTGCAAGATAAGGATATTCTCGAATTCCTCTTTCAATTTAATTTACTACTTTTGTGTCACCTCCTTTCTGCTTCATGAGTAAAAGTGGGGTGGGAGGCTTGCTTGTGATCGTTCCAATATATCCGGCAAGCTCTCCCTTCTTTTTTATTTATTGAGCCATCCCCCGAATGTTTAATTTTATCAGTTGATTCGTATTGCATTTCACGGTAATCGTCTCGTCAAAGACTCCTTTGTCTTTCGGTGTCATGATGGCTCTTACTTGAAGGGTCTCACCCGACTTGGCGGGATGTTTGTCGAAAGATGGGCGGGCACAGCCGCAGGTTGTAGCCGCGTCTAGTATGACTAACGGGTTATTTCCTGTGTTTGTTAATCGGAAAACAGCTTCTTTGCTTTCTCCCATTTGGATAGTTCCTAGCTGTATGGATGCCTCTTCCACTTTCACGGTGGTCTGTATTTGTGAAGCGGGTTGTTTTCCGGTGACCTCTTTTAGGTATAGCTCCCGGATATTCGGGTTGTGGATAGGATTTCCTATCACTACGACCTTATTGTCCTTATCCAATAGGAAGGTTTGAAATCTCCCATCGGCCGGGAAATGATTTAGTTCGTTCAGCTTGTCGGATTGATCCAGACAGATAGGTTTGTCGAAATTGTCTTTTTTCAATAGATACCGTATTTCTTTCTTATCATCGGACTGGAAGAAAAACAGGAATGGAACCGTTCCTTGGGTAATGGAGTCGGTGTATTGAATCAGTTCTTTCCATCGGTGCAGTTGGAGTTTGCAACTGGTACATCCTATGGAATCCACGAAAACCAGCACCTTGTGGGGGGATTTTGGCAGGGTGAAGTCTACCGTATCGGTTGCAAACCGTGTAAAGACCATGTCTTTCGGAAATCGTATCTCTTTTCCTTGCCATTCGGATACTAAATGTTTGATCTCGTCTTTTTTCTTGTCTTGGCAAGCTAGAAGGAATAATAATAGTATGATTAGATTTAAGTATTTCATGATATTTTGTCGTTATATTTTAAATGAAAGAATCGGATCGTTGCTGTTTACATCCGTGGCGAGGATCATCCCCGTATCCTCATCTACGTTGATACCGTAAATGGCATGGTCGAGCACATATTTCCGGACGGGGTTTCCTTTGAGGTCGAATACATAGATATATCGTCCTCCATCCTCAATCTCTTCCCCTCGTAGGTATGCTTGTTCGATATCTTTGAAACTACGGCCATGAAATACGGTATAAATGAAATGGTCTGTGATATGGACATCACTAAATCCCATGATACCCGTTGGAATTCCCTCCGATCGTGAGATTGCGAATTGAGGTTCTCCATTAGGTCCGTATCGTACGGTTTGTGTAGTATCTGTGAAGTTGTATATTTCTAATGCTTCTCCTAGTTGGGTTGCCATGACCAAGATGCCTTTTTGGGGATTATAGTCGAAGAAGCTTCGCCACGCTTGCGCCAATGCAGGGCGTGCGATGTCTTCATAATTATTTTCGGTCGGGATCTGATTAGCGGAGTGAATCCATTTCCCTTCTCGGTCTGTCCACTTTTGTCTATATTCACCGAGGTAGTCAGATACCAAAAAGCCCGATTCCATCGGGTAAAAGTCCAATGCCCTAACCAGCCGCTTGTCCATATCGATCGTTTCTACGGGGATGATGTTGTTCATATTTTGTTCAATCTTCCACCGGGTTGTTCGCATTTTGTTCGCATCAAGCGTCCAGATAGAATCCTTGGAGATAAACCGGAAGCAATCTGCCGATACCATTTCTTCGGGTCCCTCGCCTCGTTTGCCAAACGATGTCATATATTCCCATTCGGGGTAAGAGAAGGCATGGAAGAAATAATCTACGTTGTGCAAGTCCATGATAATAGCGATACCATCCTTGACCGCTACCCGGAAAGGATAGCGGAACAAGGCGGTATCTAGGTGGATAACCTGCGCGTTTAATGCCTTTTCATCGGGAAAATCCTCGTAGCGGGGGAAGTGCCGTGAGGATTCCGAACAGGATACCAGACTACCTATTAATAGAACTATGTATACGTAGATATTCATAATCTGTTATTTGAGACTATAATATTGATATTTGTAATACCCTCCATTACAATATAACGATCCCCTGCCAGCACATCCTGCGCCACCACTTTCTCCAGAGGCTAATGCTTCAATATTAGAGAATGTTAGATCCGAAAATTTATGTCTTTCTTCTTTCAGTAAGAAACAAGACATACAGAGGACACAAATAAAAGCAATTATATATGTCCTTTTAGAGATTAGTTGTTTCATATCGTATAATTTTGTTGCAAACATAGGTCTATATCTTTTTATCGACAATTTTTTTAGCTGACTTGTGGCTTACAGATGATAAAAATGGGTTTTATTGGTATAGAGTCATGTATTTGTACTACTTTTTCTTGAAATGTTTCGCAAAAATGAAGGGAAGGTATATATTTACATATCACTTAATGGAGTAAATATGAAAAAGCAAAATTGGAAAATTTATTTTGTATGGGGGGTGATTGTTTTAGCGACAATGTCTTACCTGTTCTCTTTTTACAAATCTTATCAAAATGTACGATCTGACTTGTTGAAAAGATCTCAAGCATTATTTCTTCAGATAGTTCAAGAAGATACTGATCGGCGAATAAAAGAACTAGGGGATGAATTTTGCTTCTCTTATACAGGGGGGGCTTGGTTAGAAAGTGATAGTATTACGATTAGGCAAACTGATACGATCGTGCGTATTAAGAATAATAAGGAAATTGCACGTCAGATGTCGCCACGAGAAAAGGCTGATTTTTATCTTCAACATTATTTGTCCATGGAGAATCCTATTCAAGTAGCTATGTTGGATAGCATTTTCCATATATCCTTGCATGAACAATTCATTCCGGCTCAGACCGTAACTTGTTATACCTTTATAGACAAGACGGAATGTAGCTCTTCAGATACTTCTTTTTATCAATCTTTTATACCATTAAAAGAAATTGTTTTTGGAGCGAATCGGACGATCGTTTTGCAAGCGTTTGTTCAATTTCCTTTCCTTTATATAGTAGGTGAAGTGTTTTTGCGAAATATATTTTGGATTCTGGCAATGTTTATTCTCTGGGTTATCGCTATTGTCTTGACATGGAAAAGACCAAGGATAAATATCTTACCGCTACAAGAAGCACCTAAAGAGATGATACAAATAACAGAAGATATCTTGTTCGATGAAACACATGGCGTATTGCATTATCATAGGCATCGTATCGAATTGGCAAATCAACGGCTGAAACTGTTTTGTATTTTATTAGAACATAAAGGATATTTCATTGAGTCTAATCGGCTGAAAGAAGAAATCTGGCCGGATGGAAGTGTGTCCAAAGACGCTCTTACCGCTACGGCTAAAAGGCTTAAAGAGGATTTGTCTCCTATTCCGGATCTGGTGATTGAGAGTGCTCGGGGGCATGGCTATGTGCTGAAGTGTGGTGGGTAGGTTTTACAAGGTGGGTTAGTGTATTTTTTGAATGTTTATATTTTTCTCGACTTAGTCTTCTAAAAAACACGTACGTGAATTTTTAGAAACACGTACGACTTTTAGTAAAAACACGTACGAGTTTTTTGGAAAATATAATGATGTTTTCTATGTATTGATTATCAGCTATTTATAGGTAAAATTAAAATTGCCTACTTGTTGTAATTAATTTAATATGGTTCTCATGGAATAATAAAGATTACCACCAAACTTGTTTGTCATTTTCATATGTGAATATGCGTTCTTCTTCCCCTTTGGTTAAGTCTTTTAACAACAAGAGAGCATTGTCTGGTACATTTGTATAGGTTAGCTTTGATTCAATAGCTCTTTGTTGGCCTAATGACATCCAATGGTTATATTCCCAATAGAATAGCTCATATAGATCACCTGCGCAGATGTTATTATCATCGTTTCTTGGCGTATAAATGATCTTATTGATAGATACCGGTTTGTTGAAGTCCAAGCCTACCCATGGATAATCAACCGTAGAAGGGGCTTCATAGTAAGTTAGGATATCTTTGTCAAATACTTTGGATTTATCCATTGGCATAGTATCGTAACGAACCGAGGCATTTGTTCCAATGATTGTGCCGGTTAATTCTTTTTCCTCCTTGTCTGAGTAGAAAGCGAGTTCGGCTAGATTACAACCCTTGTTTTTTGCTGATACATAGCGCCAATAGCGATATGTTTTCTGAGGTTTTATCTCGAAAGAATCTGCGGACAATAACCAATGAGAAATCGTATGTATTGTATCAGGATCGGAGAAATCCGGATTATTGGAAGCTTCAAAATGTCCTCCGGTGAGAGTTTTTGCATAATCGAAAATATGTTTTGCGAGATAGTATTTCCTAGATAATATAACATTCTTTCGTTTACTGGTATCTGCATGTAGATATTTTATTCTACCTCGTGAATCAAGTATGAATGGATCTGTAATAGGATGAATACCTTGATTGTCATAATAAAGTGGGAGATAGGCAATATCTTTTCCTATTTCATTGAAGTAACAAACTTTTCCTTTTTGTGTACCGTAACATATAGGTACCCATTTCTGATTGTCGAAAACGGCTAGGTAGGCATGTTTATGGTTTTGTTTTCTTTGTGTTGGAATCATGATATCACAAGTTTTCATGTATTCGGTGGTAACATCTTTCATGAAAATATTCCGGAAGAAGTCGGGTACGACCTCTTCGGTTGTATTCAGCTTTACGAGATCCTGATTAATAGCGTATGTTCGCCTATACACTTTGGCCATCTTCTGGCTAGGTTTATGCAGTATATCCGGATCTGTTTTTGTCTCGCATCCTCCAAACGCTAGATTCTTTCCTGTATTATCTAAAAGTACATTCCAATAATGCCCCATCGAGCGGAAAGGCCATTGTGGTGTGAAATCTAACATAACGGGAATTCCTATGCTTCTCATCATAGCTAACGCTATTAACGAGAATTGATTACAAGTGCCGAATGATATCATGCTCCTAGTGGAGGTTTTTGCTATGAACGGAATGGAATATACCGAGTTTTCAGGAACTATTTTCTTCTCTAAAAACTGATTGATATGCTTACAAGCCCAAAATGCTGAGTTCTGCATATCGGAAGAATAGCTGAAATCGTTGAGTTCTGTTAGTGTGGCAGAATCTATTTGTTGGTACATGCCAGTCCTCCAATCCTCCAGTACATCCATGGCTCCGATAGAGTAGGGCAATAGGTATTCACAGAAGTCATCAAAATTTAAATGTCGGCTCCAAGGGGCATCTTCCCATAGGTGGAAAGCCTGCTCGATATTTTGAATAAGAAAATCAGCTGTAATTATACGAATGTCTTCTTGTATCGGGAATGAGGTGTTCTCGTGGATTTTAGAGATTCTATCAATGCGATTGGCAAGATAAGGTGTATCATGATAACGCCCCTCTTTTTGTGTTTGAAGTATTATAGAGTCAATTTGTTTATTATATGTGTTGGTGATTTTCCCGCAATAAGAATAATGCCCGGGCATATTCTTAATAAGAAAGCAAGCTGCACGATATTTCAAGGAATCATTTTTGTAATGTTCCAATACCTGTTCTAATTCACGGCGGTTTTCGCCTGCTCTTTCAAGAGCGAATGAGAGTTGTCTGTCTTCTTTGAAATTGTGACAAGAGACTAAACTTGATATAAGTAGCGTGATCCAAAAGAGTTTCATTCGTTTTATTTGTTCTTTTTGCGAAGGACGGTGTTTTAAAGGACGGTGTTTTAATAGATTGCTCGTTTCATATCGTATTTAATTTTCACAAACATAAGTTTATTCCTTTTCATGGCCAATTGTTTTAGCTGACTTTTAGCTGACAGACAAAAAATGAGGGTTTGTTGGCATAAAGTTATGTATTTGTATTGCTATCATTTCAACAGGTAGTCCAGGAGGATACAGATCGGCGTATCAAAGAACTTGGGGATGATTTTTGTTTTTCTTATACTGGGGGGGCACTTCAGATATTATCATTAGATAGTACTTTTCGTGCATCTTACCGTTACGGCTAAAAGGCTTAAAGAGGATTTGTCTCCTATTCCGGGTTTGGTGATAGAGAGTGCTCGGGGTAAAGGATATTCACTAAAGATCGTTTCGGGAGAGTAAATTCTCCATTTCAACGTTCATTTGATGGTTTATTTGTGTGATGAGCTTGCTATCGGCAGTAGTACTGACTTGGCTAAGTAATATATACTGTGTCGGGCAAGTCAGTATATATTACTTAGCCAAGTCAGTATTGCTCTTAGGATTGCCAATCTAAGGTCACCTATTTATATCGTGAGTTGAATGAATTTGTGCAAACAATGTTAATTATTTTTGTCCGGGTAAACCTCGTTCATCAATAGGATAGAACATGGTCAACCTTTTTATTGCTAAGTTGTAAACCGGTCAACCTGCATTATAAATAGGATGCGAAGTAGTCAACTAAAAACGTTAACATACAGGGGTATTGTTGTTTCTCGTAGGGAAAACAATGGTTTCTCCTATAGGAAACTTTAGTTTCTTCGTAGGGAAACAAAAGTTTTCCAGTTATAAAACAAAAGTTTAGTAATCGGAAAACTTTTGTTTTTGCCAATAAAAACTGTAAGCTGTTGTATGTTAATATTTTATATGTGTCAAGAAGAGAGCTGGGGTGATGAAATACGGCGAGTGTAAGAAGATCGTTCTGTTTTGTGGTGAAAAAGCGTAAGTGATTGTAGATAGGATCGGATTATTGTAGATGTTTTTTTATCTGCAATCATGGGTTAAATATCATATAACCAGATGTCTATATGCGAAGTTGTAGATGTTGTAGATGTTTTTGATTATTTATAGAAAAGGATAGGGGGGTAAATTAATAGTGAGTGGGACGAGGGCGTTTTTAAGCAGATAGTCTTAGGGCAATTTTGTATATTTGTCCTTTAAACATGAATCGATATGGAGACCTTATTTCGTTCCTTTAGAACTCAATTAGAGCATACTTCGACAGAAGTCGTGCGTTTTCTTTACCATGAACTGCTTGTTTGTGTTTGTTGTAATATGCTGATATACAGTCTATATTTATCTCCGGCCGTGTCGAGAAACTAGATCGAAACGAATAAAACTTAATATATCGTCGTTGAAATTGGGGTTCATGAAATGGCTGTTACATATGTAAAGGCCATCGGGTAAAACTAATAATTGTCTTGAATTGTACGTGTATTTGGGGAAAAGAGTCTCTCCTAGCTTGTTTAACTCTTTGTCAAGGATTATAATTGAAAAGGTCTTTCGTCCATATTCTATAAGTTCCATAGCTTTTACCCCTTTCTCGATCGTGGTGGATGGATAAGCGATCCGATAAAAAACTTCTCGGTAAGGATCGTATATCAGGTCTCCATACATCGCGTTTTGACAGAAATCAATCGCTTGGGCAGTTAGCTCGTCTGGCAATTGCACTTGGTCGATATACTCGCTTTTCACGGATACCTTGCGGATGGAGTCATGTGCGATATTCGCCACATAGACAGATTCATCGTAAATGAAAGAGTATACAAACCGTTGCCCATCAAAAGAACGGCTATAGCTACCCTCTAGCCCGTATCGTTTCAATTTGACCGAAGAGCCGGGATAGTCCGGATAAACAAAAGGTAATGCTCTGATCTCCTTCGTGTCGAGATTGATAGTAGCGGAGACATAATCATTCTCTATCAAACGGTTGGGATCTGAATAGATATATAGATCCCGCCCTATCAGGGTGGCGGTTCTGAAACTTAGGAAACAACTATTGTAAAGTCTTGTGCCATCGTTTGCTTCCTCATAATTTATTTTTTCTTGTATTTGGCAATCCTTATTGATGCGTATGATCTCTGGTTCAAATAAGCTAGTGAGATATAAGCTGTCCCAATTCTGTATATAGCATCCTAATACACGACCTACCCCATTTGAACCCTCGATCTCCGGTTCTATCTTGAACGCTAGTTCTTGACTATCCTTATCATAAAAATAGAATTTATTGCTACGTGACTGCATGGAGTAAGATTGTAACACAATATATTCCTTTCCCTTTTTATCACGATAGTACGATAAGAAAGGGGTTACGTTTTTTGTCTTATCATCCAAGGTGAAAGCCAAGGTCTGATCGGATCTTACTAATTGATAAGACCTACTTTTCTCTGCTTGCTCACAAGAAGAGAGGATAAAGAGCAAGAGTGATAGGAGTAGGGAAAATGGTTGTAGTTTCATTCGTTTATTGTATTATCTGTCACATATCTATCAAGGTCTTGCCACGATCATTACATAATCCCTCTCGAACACTTTAGGATCGTCTAAGAATTTGATCAGGTCTTTTTGGCGGGAGGAGCCTGTGCGTTTAACGGTCTCACGCATTTCGGTGACGGTACGAATCATATAAACACAGTCATCGGTTTGTCCGTCTGGCCAGAACGGAAGTCCATCATCTATATCATTGATAAATCCTCCGGAGCTTTTGGGTAAGGCGTATGTTTTCTTCTCTTTCTTGAGATAGACTACTCGATGGGTGATAACCGGTTTGTAATCGTCCAGCCATCCCAGCCAATTATAGATGGCGGGAGAACCTTTTTGAAAGACTCCCATAAATAGCCCATTCGGATTCTCCAAGAAAGAACGAAGACCGGTCGGTTTATCTTGATTGTCTTTATGAAGCGTATATAAAGGGGTGATCGAGTGGGAACTTGAAAGCTGGTATACCGTATCTCGATAAGGAATCAAGAAATTTATTCGGTCTTGATCCGTATTCCAATAAAAGGTTTGAAACCGGGTGATCGTATCCGGAGAGACGTTAATATCTTTGGCATCCGCAAGGATGAATTTGCAAAGCGTATCTCCTCGAAGGTTGAATGTCGTTATTCCTTTCGGGATTTTAGAGCCTTCCGCGTAATCACAAAGCATATATCCCGAGGAGGAGAAGCCTACTATTTGACTGGCATCCGCATTTATCGAATATTTGGTAGGCAGGTTTTCGGGGAATATATAATTCTGAATGGTCAGCATCGTATCTAATGTGGGTAATTCCCCGATACATGGCCTTATATCGTTGAATGTGGTCGAATCTTTTTTATTGTCTTGGTCGAGGCCGCTCAAGGCGCAGTACATACGGGTTGTTTTCTTGTCGTAAAATAGATTAAGGCCGTTCATCCCATGGTTCCATTTATAATCCAAGGCCTTAAATCCATATCGTTTGCTGGGAATGCCTTGCTTACGATAATAAATACGTGGGTTATTGAATGTGATAAAAGCGTCGCTATCCGGAATAGCGATCGCTTGTGTTACCGTGTAACGAGCGTCTCCAACATTATAATATTCCAGCTTAGAGGCTATTTGACTCAGTTTCAACATCGCCGGATGGTACAGCGCCTTTTCTATATCAATGAGGGCCGGAGTCGTTGAACTATTATATTCCGGTTCATATTGGGGAGAGGTGGGTTGATTCCTTTGTTGGCAACTATTTAAGAGCAATGCAAGGAACAATAAGCATGTTGAGAACTTGGTGATCATGATTGGATACGTATTGTTTATCGCAAACATATGTAAAATAATTGATTGTAACAAATGATTTTACGAATTTATCATAGATTTGCGATAGCCCCGTAAATAGTATCTGGATAGAAATGATACCTATTGTGATTTTATGATTTAGCGTTCTTTTTCTTAAGCGGGAGCCTTGGGAAAAGCTTTCGGAAACGGACTAGGTGGCTTGTTACGTTACTTCCCGCGATAATGAGGGTAACGGCTAGGATGATCAGGATGATTCCGCAACACAATCGTAACGTTAATGATTCACCGAAGACAGTCACTCCGAAGAATACGGCGGTCAACGGTTCCAAGGCTCCGAGGATCGCCGTCGGGGTGGAGCCGATATATTGGACCGCCAGTGTCGTGCAAAGGAAAGAGATAGCGGTTGGGAATATGGCTAGAGCGATCAGGTTACCCCATAAATACCAATCATGGACAATGTGAAGGCTCCTGCCGAAATCTATACGGACTAAAAACAAGGTCATTCCGAAAAGCAAGACATAGAACGTAAGTTTCAACGTAGCGATATTCTTTAATAGCGGACGATTCGCGCCTACGATATAAATAGCATAGGAAAGAGCGGAAGCCATGACCAACAGGACACCGGTTAAACTAAGAGTCGTTCCGTCGCCACTTTTATAAAGTAAGCCGATACCGCCTAATGCCAGCAAGATACAAAAGATGGTTTGTAACGTTAATTTCTCCTTGAAGACAAACGCCATGATCAGCGCCACTAAGATCGGATAGACAAACAGCAAAGTCGAGGCGATGCCTGCTTCCATATAATTATAGCTTTGGAATAACGCTAGGGAAGAGAAGGAAACCAACAGCCCCATGAGGATTAAAGGAACGATCTCGTTGGGTTTCAACTTAAAGTTCCGCCCTCTCGCTTTGATCATGATACCTAATACCGGGATCGCGAATAAATATCTGAAAAACAGGACTGAATCCGGATTCATACCGGCTTTATACAAGGGTAGGGCGAACAAGGGGTTCATTCCATAAGTCGCGGCGGCGATAGCCCCTAGAACATATCCTTTTGCTTTTGCATTCATGATTAAAAATATTAGCGCGCAAAAGTAGTATATTCATGATAAATATTATATATTTGTAGATTATCATTTCAATAAATCGTTAACTAAAAAGTAATAAATATGCCTCCAGCAGCAAGATTGACAGATATGCATACATGTCCTATGCAAACCCCGGCTTGGCCATCACCGATACCCCATGTAGGCGGTCCTATCGTAGGGCCGGGAGCGGCGACTGTTCTAATCGGCAAGCTACCGGCGGCGGTAATGGGAGATAGTTGCGTTTGCGTAGGTCCTCCGGATACGATCATTAAAGGATCTTCCACCGTGATGATCTGCGGTAAACCTGCCGCCAGAATGGGAGATACGACAGCTCACGGAGGGCAAATCGTATTGGGATGTCCCACCGTTATAATAGGTGGTTAGGAGGATCTGCGGCATATAATATATGTATATTGTGAGAATATTACTATCTTTGCCGCCACTTGAAAACTAAAAATAACAAGACATGGAAACAGTAGTAAGTGGAATCAGACCAACAGGTAATCTGCATCTAGGCAATTACTTTGGCGCGGTAAAGAGTTTCTTGCGGATGCAAGATGAGTATAATTGCTTCTTCTTTATCGCTGATTGGCATTCGTTGACTACTCACCCGCATCCTGACAATATACGAAATAGCGTAAAGACGATCCTCTCGGAATATCTGGCTTGTGGTATCGATCCGGAAAAAGCTACCATTTATATTCAGAGCGATGTGCCGGAGGTGGTAGAGTTGTATCTATATTTGAATATGAACGCCGGTATCGGCGAGTTGATGCGTACGGCTTCCTTTAAGGATAAGGCCCGTCAGCAGTTGCATATCAGCCGGGAAGGATGTGAAGGCGATGTAGAGAAGGAGATTTTTAATGAAGGTAATAAACATAGCGTAAGCGCTGGTTTGTTGACTTACCCGACCTTGATGGCCGCCGATATTATTATCCATAAGGCGTTGAAGGTTCCTGTAGGTAAGGATCAGGAGCAGAATATGGAAATGGCTCGTCGTTTCGCCCGCCGTTTCAATTCTACCTATGGAGTAGATTTCTTCCCGGAACCTGCGTCGTTCCATTTGGGCAATAAGTCCGTGAAAGTACCGGGCTTGGATGGTTCCGGTAAGATGGGCAAGAGTGAGGGTAACGCGATCTACTTGATCGATGATGAGAAAACAATCAAGAAGAAGGTTATGAAAGCGGTTTCCGATGCGGGACCAACCGAGCCGAATAGCGTGAAGCCCGAGCCGATCGCCAATTTATTCACGATGATGGAAATTGTCTCCGAGAAAGAGACCTATGATTTCTTTAATGAGAAATACAACAATTGCGAGATCCGTTACGGCGATATGAAAAAGCAGTTGGCCGAGGATATCAATAAGTTCTGCGCTCCGATCCGTGAGCGTATCTTGGATATGGCCGCCAATACGGAATATCTGGATAAGGTAGCCCGTATGGGTGCGGAGAAAGCTCGTGAGAGCGCTTCTAAGACTTTAAATGAGGTACGCCAGATTATCGGTTTTCGTCCATATTGATGCTTATTAATTAAAAATAAGAAAAAGCGTTTAGGGATAAGTCCTTAAACGCTTTCTTTTTATTAAAACCATTATAAAGAACCTGAAAAGCGATTTGTTAAAAAGAAAAGGTTGTTACTTTGCGGTGAATAGTTACAGATAACAAACGTATGGCTGCTATTACCACCCAAGAATTTGAACATCATTTCAAGAGTTTATATAAGCCCTTGTGTTTGTTTGCGCTTCGTTATACCGATCAGGTGGACGATGCCGAGGATATCGTGCAACAGGCTTTTGCGGATGTATGGGATAAGAACCGGGCTGGTAATGTGATCGGGAATCTCAAGGCTTATTTATATCAAGCGGTGAGGAACCGTTCTCTTTCATTTACCTCACAACCCGTAAACGCTGAGGCCACCGAGCAGTTACCCGACGTAGAAGATACCTCGGAAGAGGAAGACATCCTGCGATCGGAGCGTGACGCTCGCCTGTGGGACGCTATCGATCGGTTACCTCCCGAACGGAAGAAGATTTTCTTGTTATCCAAACGGGATGGCTTGAAATACCAAGAGATCGCGGAGGAATTGAATTTATCGGTAAAAACGGTTGAGAACCAGATGAGCAAGGCATTGAAAGCTTTGCGAGAGACCGCTATCCGTGTTTATATGTTCTTTTTCGGATAAATTTTATAGAAAGGAATGGGGGTTTTTCATATTTCTCTGTCTTAGAGATAAAGGTTACTTGTTTATTTCATTAAAGCATGGAGAGTGTATGAGGAAGTTGGTGGTATTTGTGATGTTGATGATGTGCGTGATCTCGGCCCAAGCGCAATGGAAAGTGACGCCGGAAGCCGGTATGAACGTGACAAAGTATAAGGGAGATGTCGCTAAGGTAGGCTTTAAGGCTGGGGCTGCGGTCTCTTATACATTCGGATCGGGCTGGTTCTCGCTTCAATCCGGTTTGTATTATGTGCGACGGGGGAAGGGACTGTCTTCTTATAGTGAGATTTATGGAACTAGTGAGAGTCCATATGGGGGACGGGAAGGTACGAGTATATTTCTCTATCCCGTTTCCAGTGATTATTTGAATCTGTGGGGATACGGTTATGGTAATGGTTACGGCTTTACGGGCTTCTATTATGATACCTATGGAATTAAGGATTTTGATGTAGAAGGTATAAGGCATCGCAGTCAGAAGGAGCATCGTGAATATATCCAATTACCGATCTTGGCTCGTTTCGATTGGCAGGTAAGTAAGGATGTTCGGTTACATTTGGCGATCGGTCCCTATTTGGCGGTTGGCTTGGGAGGAAAAGTGACGTATGAGGAAAGTGATTATTCTTTAAAAGGAAAGCTGCCCTATAATAAGGAAATATCATATAACCCGTTTAATCCCGGCCAAGGATATGCGGTAGCGCCTCGTTTTGACTGGGGAGCTACCATAGAGGCTGGTATAGAGGTGAAACGGGTCGCTTTTAAGGTTGGCTATGATCTTGGTGTAGATAAGCAATACAAGGGATATGCTTATAACATAGGCCTGAACTATCATACGGCTAGTTTTACCTTGGGATACACATTTTAAAGAGAAAATAGGATGAAAGCGATGGTTTGTATAAAGTGGGTATTTATATTCGCGGTGTTGATGATGATTTTCTCATCTTGCGTATCGTCTAGGATCTCGCCCAGTATGAGTGTGGGAGTTCCATTGAAGAAGGGGCAGGCCCCAAATGTCGGATTCCAGTGGTATGAGACTGGAAGGACTTATTAAATAAAAGGAATAGTAATGAATAACGAGCATGGCAATAAATTAGAACAACGCATCCGTTTCGTAGCGAAGCGCTATCGGGAAGGAAGCCTTGACCCGGATAAGGCATGGCAGAAGTTCGCTTCTGAGCATGCGATTAGCCGGAAGGTCTCGTTTCGCCGGTATTGGATCGGGGCGGCCGCTGTCGTGTTAGTGCTCGTAGGTCTGGGGACATGGTTTACGGTAGAGAGAAACGCCCCGGATTGGGTTGCGATTACTACCGCCCCCGGACAAATGAAAGATGTTTACCTTCCGGATAGTACCTTGGTCGCTTTGGCCGGCGATTCATGGATCCGGTATGATGCGAAGAGATATGATAAAGAGAGGCGTGCCGTGGAGATGAATGGAAAGGCCTTTTTCCAAGTGACGAGGAACGAGGCACGCCCTTTCTCAGTGAAAACGAGCCAAACGGAAGTTACGGTACTGGGAACAAGTTTCCAGATAGATGAGAAGCCTACCGTTACGGAAGTCAATGTAGTTACCGGCAAGGTATGTTTTACCGCCGGGGAGGAAAAGGAGAATGTGATACTTACCGCTGGAATGTCGGCTCAGTATTCTATGGAGAACAAGGAGATAACGGTAGTGACGGAAGAAGACGTGAACAAGTTGGCTTGGAGGACAGGGCAACTTCGTTTTATGGAGACACCGCTGGATAAGGTGATTGAGGACTTGAGTGATTATTATCAAGTCAAGATTGCGAACCAGACAAAGAATGAGGGAGCGAGATTGACCGCTACTTTTAATAATCTGCCCTTGGAGGATGTATTGCAGGTTGTTAACCAGACATTGGACGCACGTTTGGTTTCCACTTCGAAGAAATAAAATCAGATCATTTATGAGATCTATTGTTGTATGGCTGATAGGGATTCTTTTGCTTCCCGGTTGGATGGGACATCTATATGCGCAGATGCCCGAACCTACGCCGACGGTTACGTTGGATATGCGGCAGGTTCCCCTGTTGGATATATTGATGGAGCTTGAGAAACAAACCGGATTGTTCTTCTCGTACGAGTCCTCTCTGCTGAAAGAGCTGCCAGAGGTTTCCCTGTCGGTCCGGGATGAATCCTTGTCGTACTGCTTGAAGCGCTTATTTTCCCCATTACCGATTATCTATCGGGTTACGGGGCAATATATCATCTTAAAGCGAAAGCCCCGTCAATATACGATCAGCGGATTCGTCAGGGATTCAGCCTCGTATGAGAGTTTGTTGGGGGCCTCGGTTCTGGTGAAAAGTTCGAGGGGAGGGACGATGTCTAATAATTACGGCTTTTACAGCTTGATACTTCCACCCGGTAAGGTTCGCCTTAGGGCCTCGTATGTGGGCTTTAAGGCGATGGAGATAGAGATCGATTTGCAAAGGGATACGATGATCGACTTCCCGTTGAGGTCATTGGCCTCGTTAGGCGAGGTCGTTATTCGGGGGACCCGGCCTCGCTACGAGATATTGAGTAGCCGTGCGGGGGTGATCGACGTACCTGCCGAGCGGGTGAAGTCGATGCCCGCTTTGCTGGGGGAGGCGGATCTGGTGAAGACCTTACAGCAGTTGCCGGGCGTGGCGGTAGGCACCGAGGGAATGACCGGCTTGTATGTGCGTGGGGGCGGGGCCGATGAGAATTTGTATCTGCTGGATGGAAATCCGGTCTATCATGTGAACCATTTGTTGGGGTTTTTCTCGGCGTTCAACCCGGACGCGATAAAGAATACCCGGTTTTATAAAGGGAGCTTTCCGGCGGAATACGGCGGAAGGCTCTCGTCGGTTGTAGATGTCCGTATGAATGACGGTAATCGGCAGGAGTATCACGGGAATATCTCCGTGGGTTTGCTTTCCGCACGGGCCAATCTGGAGGGGCCGATTGTTAAGGATCGCTCCTCGTTTAATGTCTCGGTACGCCGTACGTGGTTGGATTTGATAACAGGGACGGCTTTGGCTGTAGTCAATAAGAACAGTAGTATCAAAGATGTTTTCGGTTATCATTTCTTCGATATTAATGCGAAACTCAACCACTCTTTCTCGGATCGGAGCCGTGCCTATCTGAGCTTTTATATGGGGCAAGATGCTTTCAGGCAAGGGAGTAAGGAGAAGAATGGGGATTCCGAGGATATGTTTCTGTGGCGTTGGGGAAACTTGATCGGCTCTGCTGGATGGAACTACGTGTTCGGGCAAAAACTGTTTGGTAATTTGATGGTGGGTTACAGCCGTTTTCGTTCTCATATCCGGCAGGAAGTGGGGGGATATGAAATTTATGCAGGTAAGGAGGGAAAAGAATCGTTCAAACGAGAGAGCTACTATAAATCGGAGATGGAGGATCTGAGCGTACGTTTGTCGGTGGATTACAGTCCTTCAATGAATCACCGGATACGGATGGGCACGGATTACTTATTTCATAATTTTCGTCCGGAGAATAGCCAGCAACGGTCTTGGGTGAACGATTCGTTAGTGAATCCTGTATATGAGCTTTTGTATGATTATTCCTTGATAAAAGGGCATGAGTTCTCTTTGTTTGCCGAGGATGAGATGCGGGTCACGGATCGCTTGCGGGTGAATGCCGGATTGCGGTATACCTTGTTTCATGTAGAGAATGAGATCTATCATTCTTTTCAGCCTCGTTTGTCGGCACGTTATTTACTTCGTCCGGATCTATCGGCGAAGATATCCTACAGTAAGATGAACCAATATGTCCACTTATTATCGAATACCTATGTGAACCAGCCTACGGATATTTGGGTCCCGGTGACGGAGCAAGTCCCTCCGATGAGTTCTCACCAGATTACTGCCGGGCTTTATTATAATCTGAAACGGATGTATGATTTCTCGATCGAGGGGTATTATAAACGGTTGAATAACTTGATTGATTATAAGGATCATTGGCCGGTTGAGACACATTTCTCCGGTTGGGAAGACCGGGTCGGTTTGGGAAAGGGTAAGACCTATGGTGTGGAGTTTATGGCGCAAAAGACAAATGGGAAGACAACCGGATGGATCGGGTATACGCTCTCTTGGTCGGATCGGTGGTTTCCGGATGGTTCCGTGAATAAGGGGCGTCATTTCCCGTTTCGCTTCGACAACCGGCATAAGGTGAATGTGGTCGTTTCTCGTAAGTTATCCCGGAAGGTGGAGTTAACGGCGGCTTGGGTATTTGCGTCGGGCAATCATATCAGTTTGCCGGAATATAAGTATCTTTCTCCCTCTTACCAGAGAGAGCATGGATATTTTGAGGTGGTAGGGATGATGGATACGAATCCCGGCTTGAGCGCACGCAATAATTATCAACTGTCTCCGTACCATCGTTTGGATCTAGGGGTGAATTTTTACCGGTATAAAAAGAAAGGACGAATGGGGATTTGGAACCTAAGCTTATATAACGCTTATCTGAAGCCGAACCCTTTCATGACCGAGTTGAAAGCTGGTGGTTCCGACGTCGTTTTGCAGGAGACGATTTTGTTTTATTGTATGCCATCGGTCTCTTACACTTATAAATTTTAGCTTATGGGAAGAAGTTTACTGGCTATATGTATCTTGATGTATGGGGTGCTAGCGGCCTCATGTGTACGTGACGTGGAAATAAACTTAGGGGATTTGCCGGACCGGATCGTCCTCAACGCCTCGGTGAGTCCCGGGAAGGATGTACGTGCCCATGTCTCGAAGACTTGGTTTATCATGGATAATGTGGCCAATTTCGATTTACCGGATCCGAAAATCCGTGTCTACATCAATGGCGAGTTTCAAGGTTTGATGCGGTATGATGACTTTAAGGAGGAGGTTTTTAATACGGGGCAATATGTTTTGCCCGGTTGCCGGGTGCGTGAGGGAGACCGTTTACGCATGGAGGCGGAGGCGGACGGGTATGAACCAGTCTCGGGGGAAACTCTAATTCCCGGTGGAGTGAAGATTATCGGTGTGGACACTTCTACCTATCGGTCTTCTTCATATTCATCCAGTAATTTACGTTTTACAGTCGAGATGAATCCCGCTAGTAGTGGCTATTACCGTTTAGTCATAGAGAAAGTGACGGATTACCGGAAAGGGGATAGTACCATGACTGTGACCTCTTACCAAAGTGCGAATGGATACCTTTGGTATTATACTTATTTTAACCTATATTACGAGGATCCGGTATTCCAGACTTTCGAGGGAAGCCCGATCACGAGTCAGATAGACGGGCGGTATTGTATGGGGGTGTTTGCGGGGAAGGACATGATTTCCGGGAATACGCTCCGTGTGTCTGTTTCTCCGGTAGATTATTCGTATGAGAGCGACACGCTTTCGTCGAAAGTCCATTACGATGTGCATCTGTTGTCTATCTCCGAGGATTATTATCGATATATGAAGATTATGCGGGGCTACTCTATCACGATCGGCGACGCGAATTTCGGGGCGTTGATAGAGCCTGCCGATACGTATTCGAATGTGGAGAACGGCTTTGGGATTGTCGCCGGATATCAAGAGGATAAATTGCGTATCACGATGCGGAGAGATACGGTACCTCCTTCTTGGAATCCTTGGGACGGATACAGTGTACAGTAGGCAGTGGGCTACGCCGAAAAAGACCCTTCTCGGATAGGGGTATTTTAGGAAATCTTGTCTTATAAATGAATTCAATGAAGTAGAATGATGACAGAGTGGATGAATAAATGGCTTATGGCCATTTTTTGCTGGATGATTTTTATGCCTGTTCCAGACCTCTTGGCCCAATCAGCCAAGACGAAGGATGATCCCCGGATTACGTTGCGTATGAAGGAGGTTTCGTTGCCGGAGGTCTTGTCAGAGATCGAAAGACAGGCGGGCGTGACCTTCTCGTATGAGTCTTCTTTGTTGAAAGAGCTTCCGAAGATCAGTTTCCAAGTGAAAGATGAGACATTGACGGATTGTTTGACCCGCTTGTTCGAGTCGTATCCGATCGTGTATAAGGTGAGTGGAAAGATCGTGATTCTGAAGCGTAGACAGAGACAGGTAACGATCAGCGGCTTCGTGAGGGACCAAGCGTCCTCGGAGTCTCTGATCGGAGCCTCTGTTTATGAGGTCGCCAGCCGGAAAGGCTCGGCTACGAATAGCTATGGTTTTTTCAGTTTGACGCTTCCGCCGGGGAATATCCGCTTGCATGCTTCTTACATTGGTTATGAGAGCTGTTCCTTTAATTTCACGGAATTGGATAGGGATACCATATTAAATATTGAGTTGCGTCCGAACGCCCGTCTGGAGGAAGTGGTAGTTACGGCCTCGGAGCGGGATCGTTTGTCTGTAAATAACACCTTGATGGGAACGATGGAGTTTAGCCAGAAGACGATCAAGGCGACACCGACCCTGTTTGGTGAGTCCGATATCGTGAAGACCTTGCAACTGACTCCGGGTGTAGCCAGTGGGACAGAGGGACTGGCCGGTTTATATGTTCGTGGCGGCGACCAAGATGGAAATTTGTTTTTGATAGACGGTAATCCGGTTTACCAGATCAATCATGTCGGCGGGCTATTCTCCGCTTTCAATCCGGAGGCGATCCGTAATCTGGACTTTTTCAAGGCGGGTTTCCCTGCGAGATATGGCGGGCGACTCTCGTCTGTGGTAGATGTCCATACCAAAGAGGGCAATATGAAAGAGTACCATGGTAGCGCTACGATCGGGCTGATCTCCGGTAATCTGAGCTTGGAAGGCCCTATCATCAAGGACCGCACGGCTTTTCAGATAGCGCTTAGACGCTCGTGGCTGGATGTACTCTCTGCCCCAGCGATAGCGATAGCAAATAAGGTTCGAAAAGACGGTCATAAAATAAATCTTCGTTACGCTTTTCACGATTTGAATTTAAAGCTTAATCATCGTTTCAGCGATCGCAGCCGGATGTTTTTCAGCTTATATAACGGGAATGATGTATTAAAAGGAGGGGGAACGGATTTCTCAACAAAAGAAGAGCAAGTCCCTTATACGGATGGTACCCATTCATCGCTGCGTTGGGGTAATTTGATGGGAACCTTGGGCTGGACTTATGTCTTCAATAACCGTTTGTTCGGACGGGTTTCTGGGGTCTTTTCACGGTATCGCTCGAATGTACGGAGTTCAAAAGAATATAATTATGGTGTGGAAGGAGAAGATAATTATCTCTCTTCTTCATCGGAAACGAGTAGTTCTACCTCTATCTTGGATATGGGCGTCCGTTCCTCTTTTGATTACACGCCTTCTACGTCGCATGTGATTCGTTTTGGAGGGGATTTCTTGATGCACCGTTTCCGCCCGGAGTATAATGAGGTGAAAGCAGCCGGTTCCGGTATGCTGGAGTTTTCGAATATAGGGAAAATATATACGAATGATCTGCTATGGGCCCGTGAGGCGGCTGTCTTCGGAGAGGATGATTGGAATGTCTTACCTAGCTTGCGTTTGAATGCGGGGCTTCGGTTTAGCCTGTTCAATGTGGAGCGGAAGGCTTATACATTATTGGAGCCTCGCGCTTCCTTGAGATGGTTGCTACGTGACGATCTTAGCTTCAAAGCCTCATACGCCCGTATGGGGCAATATATCCATTTATTGGGCAACAGTTATATAAATTTGCCGACGGATGCGTGGATGCCTGTTACCCGTAAGTTGAAACCTTTAATCAGCGATCAAGTCTCCGCTGGTTTCTATTATAATCTGATGCGTTCTTATAGTTTCTCGGTAGAGGGGTATTATAAATGGATGAAGAACCTGTTGGATTATAAAGACGGCTATTCCTTCTTGCCCGGTACGGCGGTTTGGGAGGAAAAAATGGCGGTTGGCAAGGGACGTTCGTATGGCGTGGAGTTCTTGGCTCGCAAGGAAAGCGGACGTACGACCGGTTGGATAGGATATACACTTTCATGGTCGGATCGGCGTTTCGATGAGATCGATAACGGGCGACGCTTTCCGGCACGTTACGATAACCGGCATAAGCTGAATATCGTGGTTTCGCATAAACTGTCGGATAAGGTGGAACTGACAGCCGCTTGGACGTATACTTCCGGCAATCGAATGACCTTGTCGTTGGAGAGTTATGAGCAAGCTGGTACGCTTACTATTTCCAACCAATACAAGATGAATAACTGGTGGGAACCATCCGGGGAAGTGGTGGATTTGTATACACGCCGTAATAATTACCAGATGCCGGCTTATCATCGTCTGGATTTGGGACTTAATATTTACCGTCCGAAGAAGAAGGGACGAATGGGCATCTGGAATATCAGTATTTATAATGTATATAGCCGGATGAATCCGTTTATGGTCTATAAAAGTGATAACTGGGAACGAACGAATAACTTAGTCCCAGATTCTTCTTCTCCCTATAGCGGTAAAACAAAACCTTGTTTTAAGTTGATAGGTATTATGCCTATCATACCTTCCCTATCATATACTTATAAATTCTAGGAAGATGAAACAGATAAAGAATATTCTAATAAATACGATTTGTATAGTAAGCCTGTTTGGTTTGATGTCTTGCATAAAGGAGATCGACCTTGAATCCTTACGGCCGGATCCTACCTTGGTAGTGAACTGTGTCGCTATAACCGGCGAACCCTTAACCGTAAGTGTCTCCCGTACTTGGTTTTTCACGGATGATCATCCGAACGTGACTTTGGATAAAGCCGAGGTGAATTTATTCGTGAATGGCGTTTTTAAAGAGCGTATGAGTTTTCAAGAGGGGGATGAGGCATTTAACACGAAAGGTTATTTCAAGTCTGATTTTATACCAGTGAAAGGGGATCGTATCCGTGTGGAAGCTTCTTATCCGGAATATGGGGTGGCAAGCGCTGAGACGGTCATGCCAGCGCCTGCTCAGGTCTTGAAAGCGGGGGTAACTTATGCCACGGTAGCTGGCTCTTTTGGTTCTGCTCGCCAGAATGCGATTTATCAGGTAACGCTCAAAGATAACCCTGCCGAGGAGAATTATTATTTACTCCGTATGGAAGAGGGCATTCCTGTTTTTGATGGAATAGCTAAGGAATATACAGGAGAATGTAAATGGTTCTCGGTGAGCCCAAACTATGCGACTGAGCCTGTTTTTGGGGAATCCTTGACTGCCTTGGATCAGATATTAGGCAATGATTGGATCTCCGGAAATGGGGGGAAAGTCTTTTCAGACGAATTGATCAACGGTAAAGAATATACCTTGCGCCTAACGGATGAGTATTATTATGAACCTTATTATGGATCATATCCGCTAAAAGTAGTTCCAGATTCGATAGGGATAGAAGATCTAAATGAGGAAGATTTTCTTCCGATTCCTCCTAAGCACCTACGGGTACACCTATATGCTATCTCGGCGGAATACTATCGATATCTGAAAGTTTTGCAAGATAAAGACACGGATTCAGTTTCGAACCTTTTGATCGATGGCGGTCTGGCCGAACCGATCCGTGTATTTAGCAATATAGACGGTGGCGTCGGTATCCTAGGCAGTTGCCACGTAGGAATGTTTGAGACGGAAATAGCGTCTTCCTCACATTCCAATCTTGAAGCGGCCCGATTTGAAGACGGGATAGACTAGGAACTGTGGTTCCATTTTCCGTCGTACCGGGTTGTATTCATAGTTGATACCGGCTCCCATCCAAAAATTATCAGTAACCTTGAACTCCATTGAGCCGCCCACTTGGGTATGGTAGAGAAAAGGGTTGCTGAGCATATGGGGGTTGTTGTACTCGTCGGCGTAATAAGCGTATTGTCCCCAGCCTTTCAGTTTCAACCAGTCTGTAGGTTGATATTCCAGTTGTACGTTTGCACCCGCTGTTATTCCGGGACTAGGGTTGAAGGGACTAAAGAAACGACCCCCGAATCCTCCGCCATAAAGACTCCAATTGCCGCTGTGCCAAGAAATACCCCCGTTCATGATCGTCATACCTCCGACTCCCGGCCATGTATATTGAACACCGTTAGCGATAAGATCGAAACTTTCGTTTAGCCGTTTCATATAAGTCTCATTGAAATCCAACGCCATTGGCGATACCTCCCGAAGCATCGGGGTATATACGTTAAAGAACGGCTGATAGGCGGCGGAAGATATCTGCATATCCATCGGACGCTCTTGTAGGGACGTATGGGGAATATCGGGCGTGAACTCCCGCAGTTTAATATCGATATCCCGTGTCCCCGCAGGGGTAAATGTCTTATAAGAGGCTTTCGGGATGTTCAACTCATACGTCTTGTTTTTAGGCAGGACGATGATTTTACCTTCTTTATTTAAAATAAACGAAAAGTCAGACTGTGCCTGAATTCCAACGACACATATCCATGCCATGAATATAAATAATCCTCGTCTCATACACTCTCCTCCTATTTTTGATGTGAAGGTAACTTTTTTTTGAATAAGATGCAACTTTTAGGATACCTATTTCATCCATATAATAGAGAGCATAAGTACTTATGGATGAACAACTGTTAATCGATGGATGTATGCGAGGCGAATCATGGGCTCGTAAGGAATTGTACGAGCAATATGCTCCTGCTATGATGAGTGTTTGCATGCGTTACGTGGGTGACAGGGAGACGGCCCGTGATCTTCTGCAGGACGGGTTCGTGAAGATATTTACGAAGATCCGGTCGTATTCCGGCTCCGGGGCTTTCGGGGGATGGATACGGCGGATCTTTGTCACTACGGCTCTTGAATATCTCCGGTCTTCAGAGAACACGAGGCTAAGTGTAGGTCTGGACGGCTATGACGACAGTTTGGAAGATATCAACTATTCCGTATTGGACCGTTTATCGGCGGACGACTTGTTGGCTTGCGTGGCCCAATTGCCGCCGGGATATCGTACGGTCTTCAACTTATATGCGATAGAGGGATATACGCATAGCGAGATCGCCGAGATGCTGCATGTACAGGAGGCGACTTCCCGCTCCCAGTTTATCCGGGCGAGGAACGCTTTGCAAAAGAGTGTACAATCTTTAATAAGGCATGAAAATGCGGGACGATAAGGATCATAACGAACGGCTGGATGATTTCAGCGGCTATATGCGGCAGCGCTTGGAAGAGCACCGGTTGCCGGTAGATGCCGGCTGCTGGGATGAGGTGGAGGCCCGGATGAACCGGAGAGCGAGATCACGGGGTTGGTTGTGGACGGGAGGCTTGGCCGCCGCCGCAGTGCTGGCTTTGGTTATTTGGCTGCTACCTTCCCCGGAGAAGATGCCATTGGAGGAATTGAGCCCCTTTCAGAAAGAGATATCGGAGAAAGCGGAGGAAATGAATATTCTTCCGGAGCATCCCGTTTTACCTGTAGAGCCTGTAAAGAAACGTATAGCGAAAGTGCTGAAATGGGAAAAAAAGGCTAAGCTTTCCGCTATTGTCGGGGAAAAGGAAACGATCCGGGAGGATGAGAAGTGTGAGACTATCGAGATTATTGAGAAGGATGCGATTGCGGCTATCGTAGAAGAACCGTCTGCGAAGGAGGATGCGTCTGAGGATTCGACGGACATAGTCGTTAAGCGAGGTGACTCTACGGTTCCTCTACCGGAAGGCGAACGAAGTCCCCGACGAAAAGCCTCTTTGAAAAAGAAAGCCAAGAAGAGTAAACGGAATAAGTGGTTATTGGCCGCCGCCGTTGGCTCTAGTGGTTATGTAGATAGCTTTTTAAATACGGATATGAGTTATGGCGATGTTTCTTCTCCGGGAGATATGAATAATTCGGCAGGAAGCCCCGATCCGGATAAGCCGGATAAAGACGATGATGAAAAGGAGAGTGGTAATACGCCTCCCCAAACGGCCTCATTCCGTAATGCCCCGGTATTACGGAGTTCTAAGGTGGATGAGAACTTCTTGGATAATCGTTCGTTCGAATCTTATCCGGACGTTAGCTACTCCCTTCCGATATCATTCGGTTTTACGGTACGGAAGGATTTGAGCCGGCGTATAGCCGTGGAAAGTGGATTGATGTATACGTATTTATCCACTACATTCAAGAGGGGAGGGGATTTCCCGTCAGAGGTGAAATCGTCTTTGCATTATCTGGGTATTCCTTTGAATCTGGTGGTTTATGTATGGAAGAATCAGCGATGGAATGTCTATCTCTCCGGAGGCTTTATGATGGAGAAGGGTTTGCAGGCCGTGTATAGTGGCTATATCGCCGGAAACGGAACGACTATCTCCAAGAGCAAAAAGGAGGGCATCCACGGTATGCAATGGTCCGTGAATGCCTCGGTCGGTGCCGCTTATCGTTTCTATGGGGATTGGAGTCTCTATTTCGAGCCTCGCTTCTCCCATTATTTCGACTGTGATCAACCGGCTAGTATTCGTACGGACAAGCCGTTGGGATTTGGGTTGAGCGCAGGTATACGATATGCTTTTTAATGATTAAATCTATTATAATTATGCGGAAACTTTTTTATTGGGCGTTTGCCTTTAGCCTTTGCGTCTTAATGGGATGCAAGGATGATGGAGTGAGAGTGGAGGTCGTGCGGTATGCTATCAACGAACCGGTATTCATGTCGATCTCCGAGTTTCGGAATTCAGTGAAGGTGACGGATGAGGTGGTGCCAATCACCAAGCGGGGTAAGATCTGTTTCTATAAGGATTACCTGTATATTTCTTCCCCGGATAAGGGCATCCATATCGTGGATAACAGGAATCCGGCATCTCCCCGGATAGCGGGCTTTGTAGAGTTGATCGGTAACGAGGATCTCTCGATCAAGGATGATAAATTGTATGCGGATTCGTATGTGGATCTGGTCTGGTTCGATATCTCCGATCCGGAGAGACCTGAATTGGAAGGTCGTGTGGAGAATGCTTTCCGTTATGCGCTTCCGACCATAGAGAATGGCTATGGGTTCGATTATAATATGTGTTATTCGGAAGAAGCGAGAGCGAAAGGTGTCGTGGTTGGTTGGGAGCCGAAGGAACGGGAGGAAACCATTTACCATTATCCGAGTTATGGCGGTGATCTGATGGCGAACGATGCGGCGCCGGGTACTTCCACGCAGGGCGTGAACGGATCTATGGCTCGTTTTTCTATTTATGGTAAGTACTTATATACGGTAGAACAGAATATCATGTGTGTTTTCGACCTGTCTGGAGACAAGCCTGTCTTGACGACAAACGACATTTGGTTGCAACGTGGTGTCGAGACTCTTTTCAACTATAAAGATAAGATGTTCATGGGAACTCCGACCGGCATGTTGATCTATTCGCTGGAAGATCCGCTAGCGCCTAAGTATCGTTCTTCCGTAAGTCATGTCTTTGGTTGTGACCCGGTTGTCGTGGAGGATGACTTAGCGTATGTGACCGTGCATTCCGGAAATACTTGCGGGCAAAATACCAATGAACTGATGCTCATAGACGTGAGTGATGTAGACCAACCGAACTTGCTGGTTACTTATGGCATGAAATGCCCGAAAGGACTAGGTATCGATAACGGTACTTTATTCCTCTGCGACGAAGGTTTAAAGGTCTTCAACGCAAAAGATCCTATGACCTTGATGGCCAATCAGCTTGTTCATTATGCCGGAATGGAGGGTTACGACGTAATCCCTTTTAAGAATACCTTGATGATGATCGCCGATGATGGCCTTTACCAATACGATTATTCCAATTTACAGGCGATATCTCAGTTAAGTAAATTGCCAATGGGCGAATAGAGTTTAATATTCCTCTTCGCTATTCGCTTCGCAAGGTGTTTACCGGATTACGGGATGCCGCCTTATAACTATGCCTGCTTACGGTCAGTAGCGTAACCATCAATACGATACCGCCGGACAGCAGGCTTGTTTCTATGGAGTACGTTCACGAAAATTCGCTACTTTTTATGTGTTATTTATGCGAGAATGTAAATAAAATAAGCTTCCTACTTTGATGTTATAATATTTATTCTGATCTTGCGGATGTTATTGTGTTTGATAAATTAAAATCTAAAACTATTATTATGAATCTTTTTGACAATATGCACGGACTAAAAGGATGCATTCGTTGTTTGACTTTTAAAAACGTGCTTTTAGCTCATTTTTTATTGGCTTTTTCAGTGGCAGGTAGTGTTTCCGCCGAGGCTTTGCCTACTTCTTATTTAAATGGCATTGAACAACAATCCCGGAAAGTTGCAGGACGTGTTTTGCAAAGAGTTGATAACGAGCCGGTCATTGGTGCTAATATTGTTGTGACAGGTACAACAATCGGTACAATTACAGATGTGGAGGGACGTTTCTCATTGGACAACTTGCCGGCAAATGCCCGTACGCTTACCGTATCTTTTGTTGGCATGACTTCGCAAACGCTTCCGATCAAATCAGAAATGATGATACTTCTGGAGGATGATTCGGAAACATTGGATGAGGTGATGGTCGTGGCCTATGGTACGGCTAAGAAAAGTACGTTTACTGGATCTGCCAGTTTGCTGAAGTCAGAGAAGATAGAGGCTCGTCCTGTTACATCGGCAACTTCAGCCTTACTAGGATCTACGCCGGGTGTGCAAGTAGCCTCAGCCAGTGGTCAGCCCGGTTCAGATTCGGATATCTATATTCGCGGATTGGGCTCTATTTCTGCGACGAATACCCCTTTGATTATACTTAACGGTATGCCCTACGATCAGAGTATCAGTAGTATCAATCCCAGTGATATAGAGAGTATGTCTGTTTTGAAAGATGCCTCATCTGCGGCTCTGTACGGCGCACGAGGTGGTAATGGTGTTATCTTGATAACCACCAAGACGGGTAGTAAGGATCGTATGTCGGTGAATGTGAAAATCAACCAAGGATTCACGAATCGGCAAAGTCAGGATTATGAACGATTGGGCGTGAATGATTATTTGAAAGTATATTGGGAGAGCGCACGCAACCAGTTGATAAGTGGTGGTGCGTCACCAGAGCAAGCGGGAATGGCAGCCGCTCAAAACTTGATTTCAGGAACGCTGGGCTTCAATCCGTTTAACGTGCCGGACGATCAGGTCGTGGATGCGAACGGTGTGCTTAACCCGAACGCTACGTTCATGTGGGCGGATGATACCGATTGGGAAGACGCTATCCAGCGCACGGGCAGCCGTACGGATATAGGCGTGAGCGTGAGCGGAGGTAATAATAAGTCGGATTATTATCTTTCCGCCGGTTATCTGACGGAAGGTGGTTATATCATCGGATCGAAGTTTGACCGATATACCTTGAACACGAATGTTAACTCGCAGATCACCTCGTTCTTGAAGATTGGCGGTACGCTCTCCGGGAATATCAGCAAGGCGGAAGGGCAGCAGTCGCAAGCTTCGGGAAATAACAACAACCCTTTCCGATTCACTCGCTATATCGGACCGATTTATCCGATCCATGTACACGATCCTCGTACCAAAGAATATGTGCTGGATGCCAATGGCAATAAAGTGTACGACTTCGGTCAGGCCTATACGATCGAGGAGGGTGTGGAAGCGCCTTCGCGTGCGTATATCTCTGGTAATAACCCGGCTATTGAGTTGCAAAATATCAGCAACGGATACAAGCGGAATCAATTGAACGCGAAATTGTATGCAGAGATCCGTTTCTTGAATGATTTTAAGTTTACGGTGAACGGAGCCGTGGGAACAAGCTCTCGTTTAGGGCATTCGGCCAGTATCTATTATCCGGAGAAGACTGAGGTGGGGTCAAGCACGAAGACCGTTTCGTTTGAGACAACTTGGACGTTCAACCAATTGCTCTCCTATACAAAGAATTTCGGCAATCACCATGTCGATGTCTTATTAGGACATGAGAGTTATGATTATGAGTACAATTACCTGAAAGGCTCCATGCAAAACCAGACCATCCATAATGGCAACTTTGAGTTCAGCAATTATTCGGTGCCGGACGAGCAAGACTCTTATACGAATACCTACAAGACGGAGGGATTCCTTGCCCGTGCGAACTATGACTATAACAGCCGTTATTTCCTTTCTGCATCCGTACGCCGCGACGGATCCTCCCGCTTTTACAAGGATTCCCGTTGGGGTACATTCTTCTCGGTAGGAGCTGGTTGGCGTATTGACGAGGAGCGTTTCACGGAAGATCTTGATTTCATCGATTTGCTGAAGTTGCGTGTCGCTTACGGTGAGGTGGGTAATGATGCCATCGGTAGCTACTATGCGTGGCAAGCGGCTTACGAGCAGGCCATGAACGGATTGGAGGCCGGTTATATCCAGCAACGTGTCGTTCGTAATAAGGATTTGCAATGGGAGGTGTCTCGCAATGGCGACGTGGCTTTGGAGTTTGAGTTGTTTAAAAGTCGTTTGTCGGGTAGTATAGAGTATTTCGATCGTCGTTCCAGTAACTTATTGTTCTCGATCCCGCAAGCTCCGGATACGGGTGCTACTAGTGCATATAAAAACGCAGGTACGATGTACAACCGGGGTGTGGAGGTTGATTTGAACGGAAAGGTCATCCAAACAAAGGATTGGACGTGGTCTGTGGGAATTAACGCTACATGGTTGAAAAATCGGATTACCTCTTTGCCGGTAGAACCTTATAACAGCGGAGTACATCGGGTGGAAGAGGGCCATTCGCGCTATGAGTTTTATCTTCGCCAGTGGGCGGGAGTAGACCCTGCTACCGGAAACTCTATCTATGTGCCGGATCCGGAACTGACGGTGGAGTCTGTCGACCTTGTAGAGGTGGATGGAAAAACATATACGACTAACGTGAATGAGGCCATTTATGATTGGGCCGGAGAATCTACACCGAAGGTATCGGGAGGTCTTAATACGAACGTATCTTGGAAGAATCTTTCTTTAAGCCTGTTGTTTAACTTCCAGCTAGGTGGCAAGATGTATGATGTGGGATATTCCGATTTGATGACACAGCCTTCAGGATCCGCATCCTTGACTTCCAACAAGCATGTGGATATCTTGAATCGTTGGCAGAAACCGGGCGATGTTACGAATGTGCCTCGCATCGAGGATTTCGCAGATACGAATATGAATGCGGGAACTTCTACTCGTTGGTTGATCAGCTCGAATATGTTGGAGTTGGCTTCCGCTACTTTGAGCTATGATCTGCCGAAGCAATGGCTGGAGAAGGTTTCCATGCAAGGACTCCGGGTATATGCGTCAGGAGAGAATCTATTCTTACTGACGAAACGAAAAGGTATTTTCCCTCGTTCAAACATATTCTCAGGATATAGTGGTAATGCAGATGTTTATTTGCCTGCGAGAGTATTTACTTTTGGTTTGAATCTTACTTTTTAAATCATGTTTCCTATGAAAAAAATATATATACTAGTGTTGATATCCTTTGCGGTATTATTCAATGGCTGCAAGGAGGATTTTTTGGAGACAACTTCCACACAAACGGTGGATGAACAAGCGGTGTTCAATGATACCCAATCGGCTATGTTGGCTGTAAATGGCTTGCATAAATTGATGTGGACGGGCGATCTGTCTAGTTCGGCTTTTTATGGCGGTTACGATATGTTGATGATTTGGTATGAGGTGATGGGGGATGATTTGGTATATACGTACAGCAATGCGCAGTTCCAAAAGCAGGCTCAATGGTCGAGCCATCGGAATGCGACGATCGGTAGCGCGACCCATTTTTATCGCTTGTTGCAATATTTTATCTCTAACAGTAGTATGATTATCGATAATATCGATGCTGCGGAAGGTTTGGAGAGCGAGAGGAATTATATCAAGGGACAAGCCCATTTTTACCGGGCTTTCGCCTATTTCACGATGGTACAGATGTATGGCGGCCGTTATAAGGCAGAGGGCGATAACACGCAATTGGGTGTGGTAATTCGTAACGATAACTCAACGGAGCCGAGAGCGAGAGCTTCTGTAGAGGAGGTGTATACGCAGATCAATGAGGATATCGACTTGGCGATCCAATTATTGGGTGCTACGGAGGAGAAACGGACTAATAAGTCGCATATTGATTTGCACGTGGCTCGCGGTTTGAAGGCTCGTATCTTATTGACGCAAGGTAAATGGTTGGAAGCGGCTGAAATGGCTAAATTGGTCGTTGACCTATCAGGAGCCAAATTGCAAGATGATACCTATACGACATTGAATGATCGTTTCAGCGATCAATCAAATACAGAATGGTTGTGGGGATCGAATCCTTTGTTGCAGCAAGCTCCGAACTTGACTCACTTCCATGGATATATGTCGAATGAGATCATTTCGTATAATGGCAATACCCCTCGTGCGATTTATAATAAGTTATACGACAAGATCAGTGATACCGATGTGCGTAAAGGAATTTGGTTTCCGAGGGCGACCGATCCCAATACCCTTCCGCGACCGATCCGGGTGGAGTGTAACAGTAAAGCGTATGCTAATTATATGGCCAATAAGTTTATCGTATCGGATCCTACGACGAAAGGTGGCAGGGATGTTCCTTTCATGCGCTTGCCGGAGATGATGTTGATCATGGCGGAGGGATATGCACGTGCTGGGGAGCCAGGCAAAGCGGCTCAGGCTCTTTATCCGCTGGCAAGTCATCGGGATCCGGAGTATACGTTGTCTACGAAAACGGGCGAAAACTTGATCGAAGAGGTGATGACTCAACGTCGCATAGAGCTTTGGGGGGAAGGTTTCCGTTGGTTCGACTTGAAACGTTTGAATATGGATTTGGACCGTGGACCGGCTCCTCGTCCTGAGGTTTTCCCGAATGGTTTGATTGAATATTGGAACAAAGACGCAATGCCTAAAGTGGTGGATCCAGAAGCTTCTAATTACAATATGTATGGAGATGGAACGGTGACGGGTAACGGGAACAGATATCGCCCGGCCGGACATAGGGATTGGCAATGGGCTATTCCTGATAAAGAGACTCAGCTGAATCCGCTTTGCGAACCGAATCCATAAAGTAAATAAATAGTTATGAGAAGATTTTTTTTAATGTGCCTGTTGCCAATCTTCTTGGCGACAGGTGTTTTTGCTCAACCACAAGCGGATGAGTATCCGTATGATTTGACGTATTTCTTGCCGGAAGGTTCTCATGTTTATGACCCTCAGGTTCCTACCCCGGAAAAAATCTTGGGATTCCAGCTTGGAGAACAACATGCCGGATGGGATCAAGTAGTGGAATATATGAGAACATTGGCGCGATGCAGCGACCGTGTCACGATTAGGGAGACGGGGCGTACCTATCAGCACCGTCCTTTTATAGAGGTCGTGTTTACTTCGGCCAAGAACCAAAAAAATATAGATCGACTGAAGGAGGAGCACTTAAAGTTGAGCGACGTGGCGAAATCGAGAAGCGTGGTGATAGACGACATGCCTGTGATCGTAAGCTTGATTTATAGCATTCATGGAAATGAGGCATCGGGTGTGAACGCTTCGTTGGCTGTTGCCTATCATTTGGCGGCGGCACAAGGGCCTGAGATCGAGGAATTACTAGACCAAGAGATTGTCGTGATGACTCCCGGAGCCAATCCGGATGGAATCAATCGGTTTGCGTCGTGGGTGAATTCCTCTAGAAGTTTCACGAATGTTAGCGATATAAAATCACGTGAGTTTACCGAGCCTTGGCCTTCCAGTCGTACGAACCATTATTGGATCGATTGCAATCGCGACCTGCTTATGGCACAACATCCCGAGGGAATCAATGGCTTAAATGGATATTTTGAATGGTTGCCCAATGTGGTCGTGGATCAACATGAGCAAGGGGCGTTACGTCCTTATTATTTCAGTCCGGGACATCCTAAGCGTACTCATCCGTTTACTCCCCAGCTTAATCAAGACTTGACGGCCGAGATTTCTTCTTATACGGCAAAGGCACTCGATCGGATTGGGACGACTTATTATTCGAAGGAGGGTTATGATGACTTCTATTACGGAAAAGGGGCTGCTTATGGAGATGCGCATGGATCCGTTTGCCTGCTATATGAGCAAGGTTCCACGCGCGGACATTTGCGTAATACCTCGAGCGGGGAATGGACCTTTGGCTGGACAATCCGGAATCAGGCCCTAGCCTCTTGCGCTACGCTGGAAGCGGCCAAGGCGATGCGTACCCGTTTGCTGACTTATCAGAAGGAATATTATGAGCGTACGGCTTCCGAGGCGCAGAAGGAGGCGGTACAGGGCTATGTGTTCGATACACGCGGATCTAAGTCTGTCGCTTTTCATTTCTTGGAGAATATGGCCCGTCATCATATCGAGGTCTATCAGTTGGCGAAGGACTATCAAGCCGCAGGTGACAAGGAGTTCCGAAAAGGTTCAGCTTATGTCATTCCGGTGGCGCAAAAATACAGTACGATGGTTAAGGTGCTTATGGAGGATTGTTTAGAATATACGGATAGTACTTTCTATGATATCTCTACATGGACGTTCCCGTATGCGTTTAACTTGGAGTGTGCTCCGGTGAAGAGTGTCGCCGGATTGATGGGGGATCGGATTGAGCGAAATGATTTTCCGCAAGGACGGCTCATCGGCGGGGAAAGCCGGGTGGGGTATGTGTTTGAGAACCGGGAGTTTTATGCGCCTAAGGTAGTCTATGAGTTGCAGCGTAAGGGGATTCGGGTCAGTGCGACCAACCGTCCGTTCCAATTTAAGAACGAAGAGGGAGAATGGACGATGGGCTATGGTACCTACCAGGTATTGACGCATAATCAGCCGCTTCCTTCGGATGTGCTCTATGCGACATTGGGTGAGTTGGCGAAAAATACGGGAGTGGATATCTATTCGGCCAACACGGGATTGATGGCTGATGTGGATTTTGGCAGCCCGGCTTTTAAACCATTGGAACAGCCGAAAGTGGCTATGTTGGTAGGACGTGGCGTAAGTATCCCGGAATCGGGTGAGATTTGGTTCTTGTTGGATAAGCGTTTTCAGATGCGTCCGGTATTGATAGAGAACCCGTCTTTGACAGGCAAGGACTTGAAGGCTTACAATGTTATCATTTTGGCTAATGGTGTTCCAAATCTAACTAAGGGTACCGAGACTGCCTTGAAGGAGTGGGTTGCTGCCGGAGGAGTGTTGATCGCTACCGGAAAGGCTAGCGCATGGGCTAGCAAACAAGGGCTTATCTCTTTAAAGACAAAGGAAACATTGCTTGAAAAGGCGGACAGCTTATCGGTTTATCGTTCTTTTGCGGATAAGGCGGAAGCAAAAGCCGGAAAGTTGATCAAAGGGGTAATTCTGAACTGTCATTTGGATAAGACGCATCCGCTAGCTTGGGGACTTGATCAAGATGAGATCGCTGTTATAAAAACGAATGATATCATTTTCCAGAAAGATAGGGATCCATATGTTTCGCCTTTATATTATACCAAGAAGCCCTTGTTGTCGGGATTCTTGTCGGCGGATAATGCGAACCTATTGAGAGAGGAGCCTGCTATAATGGTGAAACCTTATAGAAGCGGTAAGGTGATTGTTTTTGCTGATGATATGAATTTCCGTTCTTACTTCTTTGGAACTAGTAAGTTGTTCATGAATGCGTTGTTTTATAACAAATGTATGTAGTTGTCGGATGAGTACGCAACGAAATATATTGTGTCTCATGGCTCTTGTTTTATCAGGAGCCATGGAATTTGCCAATGCTTGCACGTCGGCTATCATTTCTGGCAAGGTAACACCTGACGGACGTCCGATTATGTGGAAAAATCGCGATGCGGAAAACTTGAAGAATTGTGTGCGGTCCCATTTATCTCGCTCGTTCCATAATCCTTTGATGGGTATCGACTTGAAAGATGGAAAACATAATAAGCCAGAGACTTCCGGTTGGTTTGCGGAGCAGGATTTTATCGCTCGTAGAAGTACCTCTTGCGCTGTGGCTATTCAAGGTGTACGACCGGACGAGGATGCTTCGTTCACTACGATGTGGACGGTTATCGGTTACCCACCGGTTACTCCTGCGGTTCCGGTTTGGTTGAAAGGCGCCGATAAGAAGTTGCCCAAGGCGTTAACTGTCGATCAAAATAAACATGCTCCGTTATGTGACGCGTCGAACATGCTTCGGGATAAGATTTACAGTTATCATCGGGGGACGAATACGGAAAGTTATTTCCATTGGGAATTACTTTTCAATCTAAGCGGCAATGGGTATATGCAGCAAACCGAGCAATTGGAGGAGGAGTTATTCGAACGTTTTTATTCCTCCATCGAAACGTGGCGATCAAGGTCGGTAATTCCCGAGGAATTAGTTTTCAATTTGTATGATGATTGTGATGCATTCCTTGATGAGAAGACACTGAGGTGAGTATCCAAAATATTCCTTTTCGCTATTCGCTTTGTAAGGCATTTACGGGATTACGGGATGCCGCTTTATAACTATGCTTGCTTACGGTCAGTAGCGTAACTATCAATACGATACCGCCGGACAGCAGGCATGTTCCTATGGATATGTCCACCCGATATACGAAATTCTCCAGCCAACAACTCAGCGAATACCACGTGATAGGAACGGCAATTGCGAAAGCGATCCCTACCCAGCCGATAAACCGACGATTTAATAGATACAAGATCTCCCCGGCCGTAGTCCCGTTTACCTTACGGATACCGATTTCTTTCGTACGCTGCTGGATGGCATAGAGAGCCATGCCGAATAATCCGAAGGCGGTTAGCAGGAGGCTGATGATCGAGTACATGATGAGCAAATGTGCCAGTTCGATCGTTTTTCGGTTAGATAACATAAATTCCTCGTATATATCTTGGTATTCGAAAGGTACGTTGGGGTTGATCTTTTCCCATGTTTGTTGCAGTAAAGCTAGAGTCTCGGCTCTGCGCTCCTTTTTCAGTCGGATTTGGACGAGGTTATAGGGGGGAGTATGCGTTAGGTAGGTCAAGCTAGGGTAAACCTCTTGTCGTAAGGTTCCTGTATATAGATTCTCCACGATCCCTGCTATAATCGCTATCGGTTCTCCCTCCTTTTCCATCTTCCCGAATTCAGTGTCGTAAAGGCGGACAGGCTTACCCACGGGATTCTCGCCTTTGGGCACGAGCAAACGTGCGTATTGTTCGTTAATATAGACGGGTGTGCTGTATTGTTTTAGAGCCTCTCGCTCTGAGAGTCCTTGAAGAATGTTTATCTTCATAACCTTTAGGAAAGTACTATCACCTTCGTATTGGCCTAGCGTATAATTTAGTTCGTTTCCGTTTTCGTCTTTCAAGACCATTGTCCGCAAGTTGAACTGTATGATCCCGCTTTTCGAAAGGCACATCTCTTCTATGGAAGGATAACGCCGGATCTCTTCAGAGAAGGTCTGTATATGGTTCCCACTCCAGTCGGCTATTTCGATGAGATCCCGGTAACGTTCACCGCTTGTCTGAGTGAGCGTTAGTTGCTGCCGTACGGTTAGCGTGGCGAATACCAGAGCTATTGAGATGGCGAATTGTAGGATGGAGAGCCCGCCTATGATTGTCCGCTTCCGGGTACCGGTGGTGAATGATTTATACTCGGAAAGGGAAAGGGAGTTGATCTTATGGCTCATATATAATGAGGGGATAATGGATAGAGCTAGGATAAGTGTCACGATCACAGGTAAGACCTGTCCACTAAAGAAAAATCCCAAGGAGATACGTCCGGAAGCGATCCGGTTGAAAGCCGGCAGGAAATCCAGTGTAAGTAACAAGGATAAAAAGAAAGCGATCAGCACGGTAAGGAAAGTATCCAAGAATAGCTGGCGATGGATTTGCCCAGCCGATGCTCCCATCACTTTCTGGGTGTAGATCATCTTTACCTGTTGCAAAATGCGGGAGAAACTTAGGTTGGCATAATTGAAACAGGCGATCACGAGGATTAGGATGGCCGAGAACAAACCAACGTACAGTAAGTCTTTCTGGTTTCGGTGGATATAGGGGATGTATTCTTGTGTATAGGTTTGCTCTTGGAAATAACTCTCTTGGAGGGTATAGAAATAATACTGTCCGGTTCCGTTGAAAGTAGGTACCTTATCATCCTTTAGTTTTTGAGTGAACGTATCGATGTTGAAGAGATCGTTTACCAGTAATAAGGTAGGGCCGCCATTGAATTGGGAGGTAGTGCCTGCCAATGCGTTGAACTTCAAGAATGATTGAGGGTACTCTTTGATAACGGCGGCGACCTCGTAGGTAATCGTCTCGTTCTCATAAGCGTACTTTGCCGAGAAGGTTTTACCGATAGGATCCTCGTTCCCGAAGAATATCTTCGCTTGGTATTCGGTCAACGCAATTGCGTTTGGTTGGGTTAATGCCTTGTTTATATCTCCTGCCATTACCTTGTAAGGGAAAAAGCGAGGAAAGGAGGGATCAGCTCTGACGATCGAGATTGGGTCGAAGCGCTTTTCTCCTATCGTGATGGAGGCGGCATTCTCTATGTTCAGTCGTAAATAATCCTCAACTTCCGGGTATTGGTCTTTTAGCTGCACAGGGATCGGCCCTTTAATAAAAGATACTTTCTCTCCGGAGGTCAAGGGAGAGTCTTGTGCCATATAGATGATATGCGACTTATTGGGATTATGGGCTTCTATCCTAGATTCATAAATGACGTATGAGATCAGTAGGTTGGTACAAGTGATGCCTGCCGCCAGACTCAATAAGGAAATGACGGCGAACGTCTTGTTTCGCCACCAGCTACGGAATATAAGTTTTAGAGATATGGATTCCATGGTTTTATCTGTTTGTTGGTTCAAAGCTATCCGGTTGCGTGGAATATGGCAAATAAAATCGGAGGAAACGATCGTAAAGAACTGGATTTGTCTAAATATTGGACACTGAGACCCGGGAAAAGATCGTATCTTTGCGTACGAAAAAAAGAGGAGGCTTAATGCGTGATGCGAAGATTATAGTCGTAGATGACAATGAGGCGATATTGAGAAGTCTGCGGACGGTCTTGTCCCATGAGTTTAAGACGATCGTTACCGTATCATCTCCCGTATTATTGCCTGCCCTTTTGCGGAATGGAGATGTGGATTTGGTTTTACTGGATATGAACTTCGGCACTGGAAAGCAAGGCGGAGGGGAAGGACTTTTCTGGTTGGATCGTATCTTGGAGCTTAAGAATCCTCCGGCCGTTATCTTGATAACCGCTTTTGGGGATATCGAGTTGGCTGTATCTTCCCTTAAAAAGGGAGCCACGGACTTTATCGTGAAACCTTGGGATAACGAGAATTTGATTCAAGCACTTACCCACGTCTTGGAACGTCGTGCGGAATCAGATGAGAGAGAGATTTCCTCTGTGGCAGAATCTCTAGTCTCCCATCCTTGTACGTTGGAGGATATGGAGCGGCAGTTTATCGCCGAGGTATTGAAAGAAAAGAAAGGGAACCTGACGCTTGTGGCTCAACAATTGGATATTAGCCGCCAGACCCTTTATAATAAGATGCGGAAATACGGGTTGTAGATTATAAGGAGAGTAACCATGGTTAACCGGAATTTATACCTGAAGATTATAGGGAGCGTTTCCTTAATCGTACTTTTTGCGTTACTTGGATCTGTATTGTTGATAACCGGTATTTCTTATTTTTTATCCTTTGTATGTCTGTGTGTTATCCTGTTGATAACTCTGTTGCTAATCCAGTGGATAAACGGTACAAACCGTAAGATCGCTATTTTCTTCGAGTCGGTTCGTAATGGGAATACAACTTTGCGATACCCGGATAAAACGAATGATCCCTTTGTAAAGGACTTATATGCGGAAATGAATCGGATTATCCTCCTATTCAGTCAAAACCAGAATGAGATGGAAGAGAAGCGCTTGTATTACGAGAGCATCTTGCGGGTACTGACGCATGAGATTCGTAATTCGATTACGCCAATCCGTTCCTTATCTGCTGATCTGTTGAAATATTCCGATACATATACTCCGGAGCAATTACGGGAAGGTTTGGAGGTTATTCATGGGCAAGCGAAAAATCTATCCGCTTTCTTGGATTCCTACCATCGTCTGACGCATCTTCCGGAGCCGGAAAGAACCGAGGTGCCTATAACCTCTTTATTTCGGAAGATGGAACGGTTGTTGTGTGCCGAGGCGGGTAGCGACCGTATTCGTTTCTCCTCTGCGGAAGCTTTAACGGTACATGCGGACCAAAACTTGATTGTGCTGGCTCTGATTAACTTGATCCGTAACGCATTACAGGCGATAGAGGGGCAAGCGGATGCCATCGTCTCCGTAGAAGCCTTGGAGGCTGATGGTAGGGTATATATAACTATAACAGACAATGGCCCCGGCATTTCTCCGGAACTATTGTCTGCTATTTTTACGCCTTTTTTCTCTACGAAGTCCGGTGGTAGCGGCATCGGTCTCAGTATCTCCCACCGCATAATGCGATTGCATGGCGGCGATTTAACCGTTGATTCCTTGCCTGGTGTCCGTACCGAGTTTCGTATGACGTTCTAGAATATGACTTTCTTGATTTTTTCAACAATCAAGTTGAAAGGCTCGGCTTTTACATGGCTGCATATTCTCACAACGTCTCGTTCAGTGTAACCTCCTATTAATTGGCAAATAACGAAGCTTTTCTTTGTTAAGTTTTTTGTTAGCATAGAGTCTTCTAAAGGAAATGTATATTGTGGATTATAGTTTTTGGAAGATATCATAGCTAGGTAAAAGAAATCTTCAGCTGCTTGCAAATCATCGTTTGAGATGACGATAGCCATGTGAGGTTTGGTTATTCCATTAGGAAATAGATAATTGACTTCTACAACATCTCGTTGATGTATTTTCATTCGATGAGATATTTGGATATATATGCTGCCATGGATTGTCTGGAATGGGCTAGAAATAAATCTTTCTCATTCATAGGACTGAAAGGTTGGCTATCGCTTTTCCTTTGGTTGGAAATGTTGTGTTTAGCCATCTTGGGCGACGAAACATTTCTAGTTGGTCTGGTTTTTGTCGTTCTCATATCTTTTGTTTTTATGTTATTGGCAAATATACGTATTTATTTCAAAAGATCTCCTGTTTAAATGGAAAAAGAGATTATGGCTAAAGCTTATGGTATAACTATCGCTTTGGCCATAATCTCTTATAAGATTGTCTGATCAATACCCCAACTCAAACGGTTGCTCTACGGCAGGTACGCCTTCGGACATCCATTTAGGCATTTTATCGTTCTTTAGGTAATGGTTGAAGAATTGGAACATGCGGCGTTGGAAATCGATGCGGTTTGCCATATGCATCGGCCAATGCGGTTCGCCTGTATAATTCAGTAACCAGCAAGGTTTACCTAACCGTTTCATGGCAACGAAATACTCGATACCTTGGTACCAAGGCACATGGCCGTCGGCATCGTTGTGCATGATCAATATTGGGGTCTGCACCTTATCCATCGTGAACAACGGCGAGTTTTCCAGATAACGAAGTGGAGAACTCCATGGCGTAGCTCCTAAACGGCTTTGTGTATGCTCGTATTGGAAAGAGCGGGCCATGCCGGAACCCCAACGGATACCGCCATAAGCGCTAAACATATTTACGACAGGCGCCCCAGACTCGATAGCGGAGAATAAATTCGTGCGAGTCGCTAAATAAGCTACTTGGTAACCTCCCCAGCTATGTCCTTGCGCACCGATCCCTTTTTCGTCGATATATCCTTTGGCGATCATCATGGTGATACCCGGCATCAAGCAGTTATAGCAGCTTTCTCCCGGATAACCATCTACATAGCGAATGTCCGGGTTGAAGATGACATATTCGTTGCTATTGTATAAGTGATAATCGATCGTAGAACGATGCGGTTCCGGCATACGGTAATTATATAAAGTCTCCGAATTCCGCTCGTAGAAGTTTACCATCATCGGGTACTTCTTGTTCGGATCAAAATTCGCCGGCTTATAAATGACACCTTCCAGTGGACGGCCGTCCAAGGAAATCCATGATACCAACTCGGCGGTACCCCAGATAAAACCTTCCTGCTGTTTGTCTCCGTGTGTCAATTGCACGGATTTCTTGAACGCCAAGGTCGAATAGTGGATATCCGGGTATTGCTGGAAGGTTTCCATCGTATAGATCACGTCATCCGTATTCTTCGCCTTGTTGATAGATCGCAGCATATAATTACCCGCCAGCAAAGTCTTCGGGGCGGCAGGAGCGGAGAGGCGTGCGTTGTAGAATCCGTATCCTTTTGTGGCCTCGTTGAATCCTTTTAATAATTGCGGTTTGCCGAGGTCGATAAAGCGAGCCTCTTTATCCAGTTGTTCCAAGCGGTAGGACAGTTTCTCCTTCCTTCCGTTCACAGTCAGGTTGATCGGTGAGGTAGCTGCGGTCGGATCGAATTTCCAGATGTCGTAACGATCATAGATCAAGAGATTTTGATCATTCGCGGTCCAGCCGGCGGCTCCATGCGCATAAGGATAATCGGGAACGTCGTTCTCCTCGTCCCAAGCCGGGAAGCTTTCCGGAGTGGTTAGGCGATATCGCTTACCTTCCGCCAAGGCGATCGTGTACCAGCAGCTATCCGTCTCGCCATACCAATACGCATATTTACCTTGTGGGGAGAGGCGGAAACGGCCATAATCCGCTTGGGCGATTTGCTTGCGCTCCCCGTTATCCAACGATACGGTATAATAGTCGCTGCGTGTGCGGGCCTCCCACATGGAAGACAAAGAATAGGGACGGGAAGTGGAAAGGAGCGCCAAGGCTGCGTCACCCTCGTTACCCAATTGGATATTCGGTAATTCCTCATTCGCCAATTGGAAGATAGAGCCGTTGCCCAGATTATAAACCGCTTGATAGCTTTTCTTTAAGTCTTTTTCCTTGTTATAATTCTGTACGGTATATTGTACGGGCTCATCCCAACTCCAAACCTGTACGTTCGGACGATTCTCGGCTAGTTGGGTCGTGTCTTTTTGCCTCGGCTCCGGTGAGGTACCGAAGAACAGACGGGAAGCGGATTTCGAGAATTGAAGCATCCCGTTCTCATTGATTACCCATTCAGCAGGGAAAGCCTTGTTTCCACGGGTGGCGATTTCTTTTGCGGGAGCGTTATGTTCGGATAGCCATAAGCTTAACGCTTTGTAAGAATAATCTTTGTCGGCGCAGTATAAGAAAGCTAGCCGTTCCCCTTTCTCGTCGAACGTGGTTTGTTTGAATACGCCTTTTCCCTCTTTGATGAGCGCCGGACTTCCTTTCTCCGGGTTCAAGGTGAATATACCTGCTTCTCCTTCCGCCGCGCTCGTGTAATATAGCATACCGCTTTTCTTGGCGAATTGGAAATCCGTTACGGTCGGGAACTGGAAGGTCTTGCTTCCATCCAGCGAACGGACGTACAAAGTGGAGTCCTTCCGGCCTCTTTGATAAGCGATCCAATCCGCCTCGTCCGCTAATTTGAAGGTTTTGAGGGAGTCTATCGTCTCCTTTTTACCGGCGACGGAATAGATTACCAAGGTGTTCATCGGCATCTTGTCCTCTTTCGTCTTCAATACTTTCAGGGAATCTACCGTAGACTTTCCGGGTGTTTGCGTGACAACCAGATAACCCGAGGAAGCGGAGAACGCGAACTTATCGGCCGGAGAAAAAGTGGCGGTCTCTTGCCCTTGGGCCGCATACAAATAAATGGTAGCGTCACCTTCCCAAGGTTCCATCTTGCAAGCTACCCATTTTCCATTGTCCGAGATCTCCCGGTCCGTGATTCGTTGCCAAGTGATCAGGTCATCAACTGTTAGGCTTTTAGAGGCGTTTTGCGCGAAGGCTGGAGAAAGACTTCCCAGACATGCTACAAAAGCCAAGTACTTTAAGTGTCTCATCGTGGTTGTATATTGATTTTGAAGCAAAGATAATGGCTTTATCAGAATCTTTATTGCTTTTGACCGGAATTTGCTTCTGGAAAAACACGTACGTGTTTTCTGGACAAGGTAATGGCGTTTTTAATGTGTTGATTATCAGTGCCCTTTTTGAGCGTTCTAATGATCGCAGTTATAAGCGGCTTACAATGGGCATTATAAAGGTGTTACAATGCCTATTGTAAAGACCTTATAATGGGCATTATGATGATAGGAAATTCCTTTGGTCAACGGTAGGAAAAAAGGTTTGTAAGTGGTAAGTTATTCACTTCCCAAGCCGTAAGTTATCCACTAGGTATAGCCGTAAGTTATTCACTCGACAAGCCGTTAGTTATTCACTTGGGAGACCTAAAACAGGGCAGTTTATATTGAATATGTTATTTATTGTAGGAAGATTTTTAGTAAGCCTTTATTCTAATGTACGCACGTACATTATATTATATACATGAAAATGAACGGTGAAAACGATCGTTTAGATTAGTCTTTTGCAAAGGTACGCGTTTCTTTGACACTTGCAACCCTTCCTAGCTATTTTTTTTGCCCCTTATCGGCTTTCTTATCAATAGGATAGCCTATCCTTTACGAAACAACCGATTCGGCAGACGAACCTCTCTTTTTCCTCCTTTAAAAACGCAAGATCTAAACGATCGTTTAAGCTAGTCGTTTCGGTATAGACGAAGGATGATTAAGGATTTGATAGATATTCAATTAACACTATTATTAATATTTAAATTTTCGATTTATGAACAGAAAGATTTCTACATTGTTTACGGCGGGTCTGCTGATGGCGGGTTCGTTGTGCGGTAGTGCTTGGGCGCAAAGTTCTATTCAGCAATTGGCTGGCTTTGTGAATGGGCAGGGGACGTTTACCGCAACGCCTGCTACGGAATTGAAGGCTGGACACCAGTATGTATTTGTTAATGATCAGACGAATAATGAGGCTTATGGTCATGAGCTATCGGGTAGCACCATTACAGAGTCTACGATAGGATTATCTACGCCTCTTGCTGATAATGATGATGTTAAACAGTATGTTTGGACTGTTGGCATAACTGAATCTCCGAAAGGCTTCTTCTCTTACAATTTTACGAATGTTGAGACAGGAAAGCTTTTAAGGGTTAATGTCGGCTTTACGGCTATAGAGAAAAACACGAAAGTAGAGGATAAGAATACGAATAAGGATTTCGTATTTGATGGATCTTCTGTTTCTGCTCTTACGGGAGGTGTATATTCTGGCACGAATAACAATTTGTATATTTATTCATCTTCTACTCCTCTCAACGGCTTGAATTGGGGTAGTAATGTGTCAACAGTATCTACGACGATTGCGGCTCCGATCTTTTACGAGGTTAAGTCTGAGTTGTTGACGAATTCAAAGGAATTGAACGCATTGTACAATACATCTGGTTTCTCTTTCGTTTCTAAACGTCTTAAAGATCAAGGTGAAGAACCTATCGGTAACTTGTTTAACGACAAAATGGTGGTAGCTCGTTATTTGGCTCGCCCAATTACGATTGATGCTACACAATACCCGGGGTATTCAGGATCTTCTTCAGACTTGCAGATTCCTGCCGGTATGTACTTCTTTACGAAAAATGCTCCAGCTTTAGATAATAGTGACCAAGTGGTTAGGGACTATAATGCGTGGTTGAACGCTACGGTTTTGGTTGCAAGCTCTACAGAGACAATGGAGGGAACGAACGCCGGACGTGCGAATGGTGATGGTTTCTCTTTGGTAGAGAAGGAAATTGGTGACTTGAACCTGTATGTAGGAACAGGTGCGGCTTGGAAGACACAAGGTGACGAGATTTCTATCCATAATGCTTGTTTCCGTGTTCAAAAGAGTTACGTGGAATCTTATCCGTATGAGTTGAATCTGGATCGTTTCCGTTTCAGAATACAAGGTAGCAAGGCCGATCATAAGGATGCTCAAATCAAGTTGGAGATTTTGCAGCATAATGATAATTTCTACTTGACTACGATCTCTAACACTTCAGACAAGACGGATAAGTTCATCTTTAAGTTGGGCGTTGCCGGTACGAAGAAAGGTATCGAGTTGTTGAACAAGGAGGCTAAGGCAGCTGTTTATACGATCCGTGTATTGAGCGGTAAGCAAGGGGATGTGAAGAGCGTATATGGAAAATATTTGACTTCTGCGGTCGATAATGGTAGTTTTGAGCTTGTCGCAAAAGCGAAGGTGTTGTCACAGACAGAGACTCCGGCTTATCAATGGATGATTACAAGCGTGGATGATACTTATAAGATCACTTTCACGAATCGTGAGACAGGTGATCATTTCCTTACGACATTGTTCCCTAAAACAGATTTGGGTGAGAATGTATATGAGACAGCTGTTCCTTCAACTCGGGATATCACTCCTATCTATGTTGATGAGAATACCTACCGTGAGACTGCTTCGACTCAGACCGTAGAGTTTAAGCGTCTGTTAGTGGAGTTGACGAAAGTAGAAGAAGTTGATCCATACGCAGGTTTCTTGAACGTAGATGACCAGACTTTGGTAACAATGGCTTTCGCTCGCGACAACAACGTGACTTCCAATAAATGGTATACCGCTGTTACAAAAGACAATAATAGTAATGTCTACAAATTGAATGCTGATGGTAAGTTCGCCAACAGCGTATCCGATGCCGCTCAATGGCAATTGATCAAAGACGAGGCTCCGAAGACGATCATCGAGAGTAGCTTCGTTTACAATAGAGGTAACCACGTGACCGTACAGGCTAAGGGCGATAAAGGCTATGCTTATGCTTATCAATTGCGCTATATCAATGATGGTATAGAGACTAATGCCTATTTCCCGCAAGGTACAGGTACTAGTACCCATGTTAACGGTGCAGACGTTATGGCTACGGCAGATGCGGCTAAGTTCGTTATTAAACAAGCTGCTGATGGCTCTGTTTATTTGATTCCTGTATCAAGTACGAATGCGAATGTTACAACTGTATTTGGCAAGACTACGAAATCAGTAGTAGCTGTTAAGTATAACAATGACGAGTATGTGTATACAACTCCATCCGTAGTTTATGCATTGCCGGGTAATAATCAAGACATGACATTAAAGACTTACTTGATCGAGGAAGCTCCGGAAATCAGCTATCCCGCTAAGAATGGCCATATCTCATTGGTAAGCGAGTTAGGCAACTATATCTCCTTGAACGAGAACCAAGAGGGTATCGTAGTGAATAATGAGCAATACTCATTCTATTTGCGCGTAACCGATACGAAAGCGATCGTTCCTTCTTTCTATATCTCTAAGGGTACGGAAGATCCTAATAGAAGCTTGTTCTTGTTCAATCCGAAGGATTCTGTGGACTATTATGTAGCGGACGGCATGTACGACAAGAAATATGAATGGGCCGAAAAAGCTACTAAGGCTATCTTCAAGTCTGCTTCTATCGAGGCAAACAACGATACGATCTCTACGGTAGTAAAGGGTAAGGAAGTGAAAGTTGCTAAAAATGCTGACGACGAAGGCGTATTAGGCGGCTTGGATAACTTCAAGGTTCAGATTATCCAATGCGCTGACGATGAGGGTATGTATGTGATCCGTTCCGTTAAGGAGAAAGGTCGTTACTTATATGGCCTCAACGACAAATTGGCTTGGGGTACTGATAAGAATAGCGCCATGAAGTTCACGATCACTGCTGGTGATCCTACTTCCAACGAGTCTGTAGCTGATGGCGCTGCCGGTGTTAAGGTAATAGGTGGCAATGGTATCGTAGAGATCCAAGGCGCAGCCGGTAAGAAGGTGGTTATCTCTAATATCTTAGGTAAGGTAGTAGCCGAGACTATTCTTGCTTCCGACAACGCTACGATCGCTGTTCCTGCTGGAATCATCGCAGTAGCCGTAGAAGGCGAGAACGCTGTTAAGACAATAGTTAAATAAAAATATAATGACGATATTAAGTTCCCGTGAGGGCCTCGGCCCAAGTATCCCGTGAGGGCGAACAAGCGGGAATGGATTAATATTAATACTAAAGTAATAAATTAAAGTTCATCCCTTAGTACTTCCGTGAGGAAGGAAAGCGGGAAAAGAATTAGCCCCGGTCGTTTATTCGATCGGGGCTTACTTTTGGGGAATCCACAGAAGAGAAAAAGACGGACTAATAAAAGACCGGCAACAAAGGTCACTAAAGTTTGCCGGGAGATTACACGAACAAGATTTCCGTATCCGGCAAGACAGCAGAGATATTTTCAATCGGATTGATGGAAATTTTAGCCGCATGTAACCATGCCAACTTTTGCTTTAATTTTTGCATCCAGACACTCATACGGGCTTTGTGTTCTTTTTCACCAGCAATGTCCAGTTCTATACAGGCAATAATGACTATCTTTTTCTGATTATCAAGTAGCAACTGATTAATCCGGGTAAAAAAATCCTCATCATTGGTCGAAAAACGAGCAGAATTGGTTACCGTGGCGATTGTGTCCCTAACTTTGACAGCAATCCTGCGCATTAATTCCTCGCCTTTTGCCTGAAGCACTTCTTGAGTCTCTGCATCGTGTGTATGCCCTCTGTAATTCTTTACTTCTACCAAAAACAACTGTCTGTTGTCATGAATACCTAAAAAGTCCACCGCTTTGGTAGGCTGCAAGGCATTGCTTACTTTTTTGTGCGCCAAATGTTCGTCGTACTTGACAACGTTCCATTTGGGAGATTGAAACTTGAAGTTTATGCCGCTTTCCTGAAAATTACTCATATTTGCTGATGAATTGTTGTTCCAAGTCGTAAAAGGCTGCATATTCCTCCAGAATCGGATTGCTCTGTATGCCTGCCAAGGTTTCGCTTTCCTCTACAATGATTCCCTTGCCTTCTTTTTTCAGCCCAAAGAATTTGACAGATACACCGGTGTGTTCTTTATACTCGGAATAAAGAGAAAGCGTATGTGTAAGCAAATAATCGTGTGTAGCGATGAAAATCTGCAAACCACATTCCTGAAGCACAAGGATGAACTTCGACACCACTTTGATAAGAGCCGGGTTCAAATTGGCTTCCGGCTCATCCCAGAACAGAATGGTGTTCGCATTAATTTCCCCATTCAGTATGAGGTATAAGATAGAGGCCAACTTGCGAAGACCTTCTGCCACCAAATGCGCTTCCATATTACCACTTTCCGTCTGTATATAGAAACGTCCGTTCATCTGCAGCACCTTGAACTGCAATTCCCGTTCCAACAACTCAACAGCCGGTCTCAACGGATTATCTTCAGACTCACGCAATACGGGGAGAGCCAATGCGTGTGCTAGATTGATGTAGGTCTGGTCGAATGAAATCTCACGCTTACTGCTCAAACCGATAAAACCCTCGAACAAAGAGAACATTTCACGAGGAGGGATGTAGATGAAATGACGGTCGTTCCACTTCTCGTCCGTTTCCAATTTCACAGTCGTCTTGGCTGCAGAGGAAAAGCTATATTGCAATACCTTGCTATCTATCGTAACCGCAATGTTCGCCCGACCGGAAGGTAGTCCTTTGCTGACCAAATTGCCGATGATGTCCGGCTTGAAATAATAGATCATATCTTCCGCCAAGATATACTCAAACTGCTCTTTGGAAGCAGAGTTCTTGCTGAGGAAGTCGTGACGTGCCTGCAAGGTGGCAGCCAAGCATTTAAGCACGTGTGTCTTGCCGGTACCATTCTTGCCGATGAGGACATTTACTCCTTCGGTGAAATCGAAACGATTGTTTGTAAAGCCCGTGAAATTAGTCAGTAATATGCTGTTAATCATTGAATATACCTCATTTTTAACTAAGTGTTCACAAAAGTAACTTAAAATAGGAAAGTAACAAAGTTGGATTCAAAAAAGTTACAGTTACCCAATGATGTATTCTATCCTCGGTAAACAAGATATAAGGACCACTACGTTTATCTCGTTGGCAAAGTAAGTTAACTTACTTTGGCATTTTAATTAGCTTACTTTGCCAACGAAGCTAGCTTACTTTGAAAGTAGGGTAATTCGGTATTAATGATTCGTCCCCTCGAATAAATCCTTTGAATTGTTGGATAAGCCATTCTTTAGCTTGAACTGGTTGAACGTATAGCTAAGGGTCAAGCCTATCAACGGGTAATCGGGCCGGATTCGTGTTTTGGAAATCAAGTTCGAGGAAGTGATCGTATTGACATAACGGGCCGTATTGAAGACATCCCGGAAAGAGAGGGTGGCCGTCAACTTTCGTTTGAAGAATTGTTGCCGTATCGCTAGGTTGACAAACCAGAACGACTGGGTTCTTCCTTGGGTGGTTACGGAAGGGCCTACGAAATTGCCGTCAAGCTGTATCCTTGTGTATTTACCTGCCGTGAAAGCGTTGTTCCATGCGATCTCGTAATTGGTACTGGTCTCATTCTTCCCGTCCGTCTTATACTCGTTCTCTACCCGGTAGTGATAAAGGCTACCGTTTATTTGCGTATTCCACCAACTGGTGGCCTGCAAACTGCCCGATAGTTCTATTCCGGTGGAATAATCATGTCCCACGTTCGCCATGGAATCCAAGGTAACCCCGGCTTGGTAAGGAACCCGTAATCGTTCGATCTTGTCTTTGCGGGTTCGGTGGAATAGGGAGGCAGACAAGGCATTGTCGCCGGAAGTCAAGGAATAATTCAACTCGAAAGAATGAATGTACTCCGGGCGTATATCCGGGTTACCGATCTCGGCTGTATAGTAATCCTTGTAAGTGATGTATGGCTCCATGAAATAAAGCTCTGGTCGGGTCGTACGACGGCTGTAAGCGAATAGAAGCTTCTGATTTTGTGTGAGGTTATAACCGATATGGGCGGATGGGAACAACTCAAAACGCCTTTGTAGGCGGTTTGCCCAATCTTTGGAGCTACGTAATACTTGATGCGTATGTTCTCCCCGTAATCCTACTTGAAAATCAAAAGACCGGTAGCTATCCCCAACGATCGCATAAAGGGAGTTGATCCCTTGTTGGAAATAGAACGTGTTGTAAATATCGTCACGCCAGAAGAACTCTTTGGTATCCGGGTTCCAAAACTGCATACTATAATCGCCGTCTTCCGAGTATGAGAAATATTGATAACCCGCCTTGATTTGTCCGGTTTTGCTGTATGGAAATACATAATCGGCTTTCGCACGGACGGTCCAACGATGTTCGGCCTCCCACGCACGATGACCTTGCTGGCGTACGTTGTTTTTGTCGAACAGATCGCTTTGGAAATATTCCAGAGCGTCGCCTCCATATTTCAAGAAGAAGCTACCGCTAAGGTTATGCCCCTTATCATTGAACTTATGATCCACGGCCAGATTCCCTAGTCCGAAAGTCTCATGGATATCAAAGTCGTCAAGGCTCTTGAACTCTCCGTTCTCGAATTGCTCGCCATTAGCGGAACGTTCTTCCGTATATTCCAGATCCCCTTTTCGCTTGAGTCCGGCATATCCGCCTTCCGCGTTAATAGAAAAAGTCGTTTGTTTTTGCGTATAGCTCCAACCTCCGTTGAGAATATATGCGTAGCCGTTACTTTCACGGGGGCCATTGGAATAAGAAGTCGTTGTCGTATCGTTTACCAACGTCGTTTTCTCTTGGGTAAAATGACTTTTACGAAGTCGGTTTCCCACATAACCGCCTATACGCCATTGAGACGCTTTGTTTTGTCCGGTCAACAAGAAATCCAAGGTCCGGCTCCATACCGTATTCCCGCTTAGGTTGATTACTCCGCTCAGCCCTTCCCCGAAGTTCTTCTTGGTAATGACATTGATGATCCCGACATCACCCCCTGTATCATGTTGGGCGGACGGGGTGGTGATGATCTCTATATTCTGGATTTGTCCGGACGGGATCTGTTCCAAGGCTTGGGTCCCGGTAAATATACTGGGCTTTCCATCTACGTAGACCGTGAATCCGCTACTCCCCCGGAAGGTAACCTCTCCCTCGGCGTTCACCCGGATGGAAGGCGTGTTCTCTAGGATATCGACAGCGGTTCCTCCCGAGGAAAGCAGGTTGGAAGAAGCCTCGATGATCTTTTTATCCAGTTTATAGATGACTTGTTTCTTGTTGGCTACGACCTCCACTTCCTGTAAGCCTACCTCAAGCATTTGCATCGGGATAATACCCAGATCCTTGATCTGCTCTGTAAGGATAAACTCCTCTCCCATATAAACATCATATCCCAGAAAATGGATACGGATCGAATACGTTCCCGGTTTTACGGGCTGGATTAGAAAAGAACCGTTCGCTTCAGTCATAGCTTCTTCGACGATATGATCTCCATCATATAATACAACGTGAGCGTAGTCTAATGCCTTACGGGTGGTTTGATCGATTACGATTCCTTTAATACCCGGATTTGCGTAGATAGATAGTAGCACGCTAAGGAATACTAGCGATAGAAAAAGTTTTCTCATATTTTACATTCGTTTTAGAATTGATACTGCAAAGCTAGGGAAATAGGGAGGGAGCGGGCCGGACATATGTTTCATAATACCGTACAAATCGTTCAATCTTTCTATTTTCTGTGATTTTCACCCACTTAATCTTTATATTTGGGGCTTTAATCAGATGAATGGATGAGAATATACCTTTTACTGCTGTTTGTACTTATGATAACGAGAGCGCAAGCTACCAACGTTATTTTTGACCGGATAACAATGGATAGCGGGCTTTCTTCTTCCTCGGTGACCTCTATTTTGAAGGATCATACCGGGTATGTCTGGATCGGGACGGCTGAAGGCTTGAACCGCTACGATGGATATACTTTTAAAGTATTCTTGCCCGTACCGGATTGTCCGGAAAGTATACAAAGCAGTTCTATCGATAAATTATTCGAGGATTCAGATGGAGGTATCTGGATCTTTTTTTCCTCGGGTGGGATTAGCCGTTATGACAGAGGTTCGGATACATTTCTGAATTTCACGAAAGAATGGCTTCGACAACAGTTACGTGTGTATGGTAGTCCTACTTGTTTCTCGGCCTCCGTTCCGGGACATATCTTTATAGGTACGGAGAACGGGATGTTGGAGTATGACGCTAAAGAGAAGAAATTGGTACGCCTTTCGCCGGCGGGTTCGGTAGTCTCGTCGTCTCCTGTGAATTGTTTGTATTCGGCGCCGGATCATTCGTTTTGGGTAGGGACTTTAGCTGGTTTTAGTTTGTATGACAAAGAAACAAACCACTTTCAAGATTATACGATACGGACAAATGACCGAGAGGATATCAATGCCGGCAATTTGAATGGCGTTAATGCGATCTATATCGACCGGTTTGATTATATGTGGTTAGGTACGGGACGTGAAGGGGCTTTTCGTTCGGTTGATATGGGAGAGCGAGAGATCTTCCAATCTGTCGGTCGTGAGGATACTCGGGTATATCAATTCTTGGAGACCGGTGATGGTGATTTCTGGATCGGACATAATAAGGGGGCAAGCTTGATTAGCCGGATGAACCGGCTTGCCTTGCGATGTGAGCATTTCTTTGACCGGCCGGAGGATCTGGAACCTACAGGAGAATGCCAAGTGCGATCCATCTTCGAGAGTAACGACGGAACGGTCTGGTTTGATGATAGCCGTTTCAATCAAGGTCTTTTTTATTATTCTCCGAAGGAGAGGAAAATGGGACAGTTGAGGAACGTGCCGGAAGACGCACATTCTATCAGCAGTAACCAGATTACCTGTTTGTTTCTGGATGACTCGGATCATCTGTGGGCCGGGCATTCCACGTATGGGGTGAGCCATGCGGATTTAGCACCTTCCTTGTTTCGATATACCTTGGGATACACGGAAAAAGAGAATCTGTCTTCTCTTCATATCCTAGCCGTTTATGAGGATTCGGACCTGAATCTTTGGGTTGCGACCTCTAGGGGATTAGATCGGATTAACCATAAGACTTCCCGGGTAGATATGCGTTTTACCTTCTCACCCCGAAAAAGTCCGTCCTCTTTATCCGGAAAGATTATAGGTTCTATCCGTGAGGATTCGGAGCGGAACCTATGGATCAGTTATCAAGACGCCAACCCGGACCGGTTGAATCTGGATGATTTCCGAATCCGCCCTTTTATACCGGATTACCAAGTCTCTTATGATTATCCGATCAACTCGTTGTCGGAGTTATGTAACTTATGCGTGAGCGAAGAGTCTTGGTTTTGGGGAGGAGCGGATGAGGGGCGGCTTCGGGTGTGGGATACGAAGACGAGAGCGCTTATCACGTATCGATATATACCGGGTGAGATGAACCCCCTTGCGTCGAATCATATTCATTGTCTGTTTGTGGACTCTTCCGGTTATTTGTGGATCGGTACGAATGCGGGGTTGGATCAATACGACAAGCGAACCGGGCGATTTGATCATTTCACGGTACAGGATGGCTTATCGGGAAATATCGTACGAGGAATCCGTGAAGGTGAGCCGGGCATCCTGTTTGTCAGCACGAATAAAGGGCTGAGTCGCTTGGATATACAAAACCGGCATATCGTTAATTATACGACGGCGAACGGTTTATTATCGAATGAGTTTATGGGTGGCGCTTGCTGTAAGCGCAAATCGGGTGAACTTGTATTTGGCAGTAATGAGGGGATCGTTTCTTTTGATCCCGTTCAGTTAACGGACGGTTTGAGAAAAATACCTGAGTCTTTGCGAATCACGAACCTCACGATCGGAGACTCACGTGAGAAGCAAGGTTTACAGGTGGGTTTTATTGCGTTCGATTATTCTCATCCCCGTAGTATCCGATACCGGTATCGTCTGGATGGATATGATACGGATTGGCGGGAGGTGGACGCCAGCGATCGTACGGCTATATATAACCGCCTACCACCGGGAAACTATGTGTTTCGGGTGGAAACTTCCGGCAATGGTTCCTATTGGAGCGCTCCCATTACCGAACCTGTCAGGATCTTTCCTCCTTGGTGGCGGACGTGGTGGTTTATTTTGCTGGTATTCGTGGTTGTATGCGTACTGTTGTATATCGCCTATAAGAGCCGGGTGCGCTGGTATCAGCTTCGCCAAGCCGAGTTGGAGCGTAAGATACAAGAACGTACACGGCTGTTGAAACAGGCCAAGCAAGAACTGGAGGAAAAAGATGCGTTGAAAACTCGTTTCTTTATGAATGTCTCTCATGAGCTTCGTACCCCGCTGACGATAATCAAGGGATTGACGGAGGATCTGGAACGGCATTCCGGTTCAGAAGAATCTTGTGGAGATAAAGAAACTTTGCGTACGATCTCCCGGAATACCAATCGCTTGATTCGGCATGTCAATGAATTACTGGATTTATCGGTATTGACCCGGGGAGTTCCTTCCCCGCATATTGTTTGTGCGGATCTCAGTCGATTCTTAAAGGAGATTTCGGAAAGCTTTATTCCTTTGGCCGATTCCTATAAAATCGTGTTTACGTATTCGATTGCCCCAGATATCTCAATCGCTTATTTTGACAAGAATATCCTAGAGCAGGTTCTATATAATTTACTGTCGAACGCATTTAAGTATACGCCGGATGGTGGTTCGGTAAGCTTTTCCGCTTCATTGGAGCAAAACTCATCCGATGCGGTCATGACTTTACGAATTACGGATAGTGGAATCGGCATTCCCCCCGAATCGTTACCGTATATTTTTGATCAATATTATAAGGGGGAATCGATAGCGTTTCGCCGCTCGGAGAGTTCGGGGATCGGCCTTGCGTACACAAAAGAGCTATTGGAGTTGCATAAGGCAACCATTCAATGTGAGAGTGAATTGGGGAAAGGTTCTGTTTTTATGGTTGCCTTGCCTATATCGCAAGAGGCTTATCCTGAGGAGTGGTTGGAGTATTCGGAACCTAAAATGGAAGAGGTATCTTTGCGGGAATCAGTTCCATTGGAAGGAACAAACCCGGTCCCGGAGAATCTACGACAAACGCTTTTGTTTGTAGAGGATAATGAGGATCTATGTCGTTATTTGATGAATGCTTTTCAAACGGATTACCGGGTCGTGATAGCGAAAAACGGAAAGGTCGGCTTGGAGAAAGCCATGGAGATCCTACCGGACGTGATTGTCTCGGATGTAATGATGCCGGTCATGAATGGGATTGAATGTTGCGAGGCTTTGAAAACGGATGAACGGACGGCCCATATACCGGTTATCCTATTGACTGCTTTAGCGGAAGAACGTCAACAATTGGAAGGGTATGGAGCCGGAGCGGATGATTATCTGCCTAAACCGTTCAGTCTTGCTGTCTTAAAAGCGAAGATCAAGAATCTGCTCAAACGTAGTGAGCAACTAAAGTTATATTTCAGGGATCGGTTCGACTTGCGTACTCCGGAGCAAACCATCACCGATCCGGATAAGGAATTTGTTTCGAAAGTGACAAGGGTCGTTCTGGCCCATTTGCAGGACCCGGAGTTTGATGTAGAGCTTTTCTGTTCCGAGATGGCGATGAGCCGTGCCAGCTTATTTAGGAAATTAAAGTCTACTACTGGTTGCTCCGCTTCCTCATTCACCCGTAATATACGTATAAAGCGTGCCGCCGAGTTATTGGGGCAGCACGCTTATTCGATCGGGGAGGTAGCTGCTCAGGTCGGCTTCTCCGATCCGAACTATTTTACCCGTTGCTTTAAAGAAATTTACGGGATCACTCCGAGTGAGTTTATTCAGACTTCACCGAGTTCACAGGATTCTCATTCGCCGCTTGCCAGTTCCGGAAAGTAACGGTACCGATCGTAACCGAGAGAATGATTAGGAAAGCTACGATGAAGACCCAAAGATGGAGTGGTGTTTTATAAGCGAAATTCTCTAGCCACTGTTGTGTTCCCATCCATGCTATTGGGATCGAGATGATGAAGCAAACGGAGACGATCCGGATATAAGTCTTGTTGAACATCAAAAGAATCTGTCCGGTAGTCGCTCCGTTGATCTTGCGGATACCGATCTCTTTCCGGCGGTATTGCGTCTCAAATAGCACGAGTCCGAATACACCTACGATAGAGATCAAGATCGCCATTATTCCGAATAGGGAGATTAGTTTACCCAGTGTTTGTTCTTTCTGATATAAATTGTTTAAGATGGTGTTGTAGAAAGAGATCTCGAAAGGGAAAGTCGGATCGATCTCTTTCAATGTTTCCCGGACGTGGGCGACAGCTTCCTGTAAATTCGTTTTCGAATTGAAGCGGATATAGGATACCAATTTAGGATTGGGTATATCGTTATTCAATGCGAATACGAAAGGCGAGCTTGCGATCCGGCAAGAGTTAAACCGAAAATCCTTGCTGACTCCTAGAACCGTACGATCATTGAAACGATCTCCGGGATGTAAGTGGAAATCCCGCTCTGCCGCCGGATTGATGATATAATCACTTTGTGCCTTGTTTAAATCCTCCCGTGTAAAATCCCTTCCTTCCTCTACTTGGATATCCATGACGGAAAGGAAATTCTCGGAGGCATAGAATACCTTGAAGAATACATCCTTATCTTCATGACGGGCATATTCGAGATCGATCATGTCATCTTCTTTCGATAATTCGTAGACGGAGAAGGCCACATCCTCTATTCCCGGATAATCTTTAAGTTTCTGGATATATTGGGGCTTATGCTTGGCGTAGATCTCCGGTGTCAGGTTCACGATGGCTACTTGGTCTTTATTGAATCCTAGTTGCTCGCTAGAGGTCATGAAATGGTTCTGAAGTCCCATGAATAAGGTGACAATAATCAAGGCGATCGATACCGTGTATTGGAAACCGATCAGGGCGACACGTACTTTTTTCCCTTTGGGACTAAGACCGAAAGAGCCCTTTAGTACCAAGGCCGGCGCATAGGTGGTACTTCGTATAGCTGGATAAAGTCCCGCCAAGCACCCCGTCAAGATAGCGATCAGTGCTGTGAGAAGGATCAGGCCTTTGTATTGACTAAGACGTATATCCGCATCTACCCAATTAGCGATCGGTGTGTAAGACAAATCGTTTACGATGAATAAGGCGAGAATGTAGGATATCAAGCAGATCACGATCGATTCGATAAGTGAGATGGCTCGTAACTTATAGATGGAGCATCCTAATACCCGGTGCGTATTGATCGTTTTCAATCGTAGGGGAATCAACGAGGTTGTGAGATTGGTAAAATTGATTCCGGCGATGAATAAGATGAGGAAAGCGATACCCAGTAACACATAATTTGTCTCCCGGTGACCTTTCGGATTAAAGTCGAAAGTTGTATCATGCGTGTAATAAACATCCTTTAAGGGGGTTAGACGTAATGCGATCTCTTGCGCTGAACCCATTTGGCTTTTAGCGAAATCGAAAGTCTTGTTGAAATGATCCAATACCTCCTCTTTATTCCGGGGATCATCCAATGTGACGTATATTTCATTGGCATACATTTGCCAAGAACTTTTTAATAGATCCAGTTGGTCCATCGGGACGTAAATACGGTTTTGTACTGTAGTATTTCCCGGGAAATCCTTATAGACACCACCAATAGTAAGTATCGTGGTACTTACAGGTTGCCAGCCACTACTGCCGGACATCCGGATACGTTTACCGATAGCGGATTGTTTGTCGAACAGCCTTTTGGCGACACTCTCCGGAATGAGTACGGAACCGGGAATGGATAGGCATTCGACGGAACCTTCTTTCATGTGGAAATCAAAGACATCTGAGATATTGGGTAGACAAAGCTGGAAGTTTTCCTTGAAGACTTTCGCTTCTCCTTGATCGTCTACCTCGTCGATTTGGCAATACCGTTCTCCTCCGTAGAATGGATAACGGTAGGAGTAATCCGTGATATGAGCGGATGAGTTAACAAAAGCATCGCTAAACATTAGGCAATGGATGGCGTTATGCTCGAATTCTCCGTGATTTGCCTCTAGCCGGAAGGTTCGGCCCGATTTACTGTGCATGGCATCGTAATTCATCTCGTAATCCACCTGCATTACTATCAGGAGGAAGGCGGCGAAAGCGATTGTCAAGCCGAAGAGGTTTAACACGACGGCGGTCTTAAACCGCTTGAATAGATAAAGTAAGTTTCGAATCATTAGTTTCATTGTAACAGGTTTTAAATATATTCATTTTTTAGAAAAGAGGCAAATAATGTGCCATCGATGTAACGTTCTGCTAATCATAAGATAATAGAAAAATGCTTAGAAACGATTGTGTGTGCCTTCGCACGGTGCACGTTCGCTTTCGCACGTTATTTGATTTTAATTCGTAAGTTTGCGGATGTTTTAAATACAGAAAGATAATTCGGAAATATCAGCATGGAAACTTCAAATAGACTCTGTTATTGGTTCCTTTTTTATAAAGACCAACTGTTGCTTCAGAAAGAGAATGATACGTATACCATCCCTTATGGCGAGAATCCCCCAGTTCCGGTTTCTCATACGCTGGAGGTTGATTACCGGGATGGACTTCCCGCGCGTACGGCAGAATTGGATACTCCGGTGGAGGGGAATGACCGTTACGTACATATGGGGTTGCGTGCCTCTTGGGATTATATCTCGAAAGCGTGTTACGAGAAGGCGGGTAAGGCTTTTCAATTGCTTTATTGGGATAGCCATAGCCGTTTCTGCCCGGTATGTGGTACTCCTACCGTACAGACTACGTCGATCATGAAGCAATGTCCTTCTTGCAAACATGAGATTTATCCGACAATCTCAGCAGCTATGATCGTCTTGATCCGTAAGGAGGATTCGATTCTTTTGGTACATGCCCGTAATTTCCGGGGAACTTTCCATGGATTAGTGGCCGGATTCTTAGAAGTTGGCGAGACCTTGGAAGAGTGTGTGCGCCGGGAGGTCCGTGAGGAAACGGGTTTAGAGGTCGATAATATCACTTATTTCGGAAACCAACCCTGGCCTTATCCGAGTGGCTTGATGGTTGGCTTTATTGCGGATTATGTAAGTGGGGAAATTAAGTTGCAGGATGAGGAACTAAGTTCCGGTGCCTTCTATACCAAAGATAACCTACCGGAGATCCCCCGTAAGTTGAGCTTGGCCCGTAAGCTAATCGATTGGTGGTTGGATCATCAATGAGGAGTCCTTTTTTGCGGCCTCTGCCTGTTGTCTTTCGAATTTCTTCCTTTTAGAGATGACATCCGGGGTAGGGAGGTTACCGTAGTTTTGCCAAGTTCCGTTGCGTTTTGCGTTGCGTTTATGGACATATGTTTTCCGGCTGGTCATCCTTCCTAGATCGAAGGTAGCTAGTGAGGTACGACCACTGGATGGAGTCTTTTTCAATTCATCTAAGATAGATTGATAGACAGGCAGTATCTTTTTATACGGTGGATTATGTCGCCAGAATACCGATGGCGGTAAATCCTTCAATGCTACTTTTCGGTGTGTCGTATCGTCTTGTTGGATATATTCTGAGAAATCTTTGGTGATAGGGATATTGCTGGGAGCGGCCAGTTGAGGTTTCCCCATCGGTTTTCCCGGTTCCGGGTTGAGGAAAGAACCGCTTTGGATTGCTTTTTGGAATTCAGGGTTCAATTTGATGGAATCTTTGCCTGCTAATACATCCTTTAGCCAGATCGAATCTTGCTCAGTCCATTGCGCATAGCCTAAGTGTATATTTATACAGACGAAAAATCCAATCAATAGTGGTCTCATGAATGCCTGAATTGTTAATTGTGTTCAAAGATAGTCTTCCTTCTTTCTCCTCGTTTTTTCTTTCGCTTAAATAGTCTTACCGTTTACTTAATCTTAACCCTCTTTGCGGACTATTAATTTAACAGTTCATCTGCGCACGATAATCGTTCGATTACGCACGCTTCTTCCATTGATTTAATACCTACCTTTGAGGCATCACAAACTAGTTCAGCGCTTATGAAAAAGGGAAAACTATTAATTATAGATGATAATGAGGACATCCTTTTTGCCCTTAACTTATTACTGGAGCCCTATATGGAACAAATAAGAGTGGCTACGCAACCGGAGCGCATCGATCATTTCATGCGGACTTTTATCCCGGATATTATCTTGTTGGATATGAACTTCAAACGGGATGCTATTAGTGGTCAGGAGGGTTTCTATTGGCTGGAGAAGATAAAGAAGATAGACCCGGACGTGGTGGTTCTTTTTATGACTGCCTATTCGGATACGGATAAGGCCGTGCGGGCGATTAAGGCAGGAGCTACCGACTTTATCCCGAAACCTTGGGAAAAGGAGAAATTACTCGCTACACTCTCTTCGGCATTGGAACTTCGGGAGAGTAGGGCGGAAGTGCGAAATTTAAAGAAACAAGTTGAGATTCTTAGTTCACCCGAGGATGCTGGCTTCGAGATCATCGGTGAAAGCGAACCGATGCAGGCTATTTTCGCTACGGTCGATAAATTAAAGAATACGGATGCCAATATATTAATCTTGGGGGAGAATGGAACCGGTAAAGATTTAGTTGCCCGCGCCTTATATCATCAATCTCCGCGTTCGGGGAATCTTTTCGTCGGGATCGATGTGGGCTCTATTCCGGAACAACTTTTCGAGAGTGAATTATTCGGCTATGAGAAAGGGGCTTTTACGGATGCCCGTAAGGAAAAGCCGGGACGAATGGAGGTAGCTTCCGGTGGCACCTTGTTCTTGGATGAGATCGGGAACTTAAGCCTTTCCATGCAAGCGAAACTGTTGACCGCTTTGGAAAAACGACAGATAACCCGCTTGGGAGCAACGCAACCCATACCGATTGATATCCGGTTGATCTGCGCAACGAACGTGAATATCCATCATCTTGTGGCAGAAGGTACTTTCCGGCAAGATCTTTTATATCGTATTAATACGATCGAGTTACATATTCCTCCCTTGAGGGAACGAGGAAATGACGTGATCTTATTGGCTGAACATTTCTTGTCGAAGTATGCCCATAAATATAAGAAAGACTTGAAGGGCATTAACAGGGATGGGAAGAATAAGCTACATAATTATGCTTGGCCCGGTAATGTACGTGAACTGCAACATGCGATTGAACGGGCGGTTATCTTGTCTGAAAGTAATTGGCTAAGGCCGGAAGACTTTATTCTGCGTTCTGTCCCGCTTAGGGATAAGGAACCATCCGATGAGTTAAATTTGACGGTATTGGAGAAAGAAGCGATCGAACGTGCCTTACGTCGTGCCGAGGGGAATATCACTCGTGCCGCCGAGCTTCTAGGGATTACCCGCTTTACCTTGTATCGTAAATTGGAGAAATTTGGCTTATGATACGTTACTTGTTGTTCGCTCGTATTTTGGGGATCGTGGTCTTGTCTTTTACTGCCTCATTCTTAATACTGAAAGGGTTTTTGTTTATTCCCGTGCTGTTCGGATTTTGTATTCTTGCGCTTTCGGTTTTCTTATATAAGGATCAGCAAAAGACTGTTAAGCGGGTGGAATACCTGATAGAGAGTATTCATTACGGGGATCTGAGCCTGTTTTATCCTTCCGATTCAATGACGGAAGACGAAAAGGCTTTGGCCTCTTCTATGAACGCTGCCTTGGAGGCTTTGCGGAGTCGATTGTATAGTTCGGTGGTCGCTGAGGCGGAAACCGAGGCATGGCAGAAACTTATCCGGGTATTGACGCATGAGATCATGAACTCGATCGCTCCGGTAATCTCTTTATCAGAGACGGTAGCCGAGCGTGCGACGATAAATGGCATGAATGAGAGAGACTACGCTATCATGGTACAAGCCATGCAAACGATCCACCGGAGAAGTAAGGGGCTATTGGATTTTGTCGAGAATTATCGGCAATTAACCCGTCTGCCTTTACCTACTTTACGAAACTTCTCGGTTTCGGCTCTCTTTGACGATATCCGGCTTCTATTTCCGGAGAAGTCCGACATCCTCTTCTTTCGTGTAAAACCGGAAGATTTGAATTTATATGCGGATCGGATCATGGTGGAACAAGTATTAATTAATCTATTGAAAAATGCGATAGAGGCTTGTGAAGAGTCCTTATCTCCTCAAATAGTCGTGGAGGCTGTCCAAAAAGCCGGCATGGTTATTATTTCGGTGATTGATAATGGTAGCGGAATTGTTCCCGAGGCGATCGACAAGGTCTTCGTGCCTTTCTTCACGACTAAATCTAAAGGTTCCGGTATCGGATTAAGTCTTTGCCGGCAGATCATGAACCGTCATGGAGGAAGTATTAGTCTCGACTCTCAAGTAGAGAAGGGTTCCTCTTTCGTCTTGCGTTTTCCGATTGTTACCAAACGGATTCTATAAATAAGTATTAATACATGCGATTAGCTTATCCGGCTTGATCGGTTTAGCGATGTAAGAGGAGAATCCGCTTTGTTTTACCCGTTCCTCATCTTCCGCGAAGGCGAAAGCCGTTACGGCGATGATAGGAATGGACTGGTTCTTTTCCCGAATTACCCGTGTAGCCTCATAGCCGTCTACGATCGGCATTTTTAGGTCCATTAGGATTAAGTCCGGTTGATATTTATTGAATAAATCGATCGCTTGTTCCCCGTTCCATGCGTGTATAAGGTTATAATCTTTCAACATGGCTTGGAATAAAGTATAGTTGCTTTCGTTATCTTCCGCTATTAATAGGGTTGCAGATTTGGATGACTGGCTCTTCTGTACATTCTCGGTCTTTGGTTTCTCATGCGGGACTTCCTGCATCTCTAGTATCGAATAGGGCAACGTAAACCAGAATGTAGAACCTTTTCCTTGCTCTGATTCCACCCCTATATCTCCACCCAGACGCTTGATAATCATCTGGCAAATCGATAATCCCAGCCCCGTTCCTTGCACAAAGCTATTTAACTTAACGAAACGGGTGAAAACTTGACCGATCTTATCCTTGGCGATACCGCATCCTGTATCTTTTACATAGAAATACAACTCATCATCTCTATGGCGGTAGCCAAACAGGATGCTACCTTGAGTCGTGAACTTGATGGCATTGTTGATAAAGTTCGTAATGACTTGGGAGACCCGGTTACGGTCGGTGCGTAAGATACAATTCGGGATCTTCTCGACAAAGCATACCTGCACACCATCTTGCGCCTTCAAACGGGAAGACTGCTCGATATCGGAGAATAGTTGATTGACATCTACGTCTGAATCCACGAATTCTAGCGTACCCGCCTCTATCTTGGCTAGATCGAGAATATCATTGATCAATTGCAATAGCAGGTCGTTGTTGCTATTAATGATATTGATATATTCCTCTTTATCCTCCATATTCTCGGTTACGGCCAATAATCCGGAGAAACCGACGATGGCATTCAATGGCGTTCGAATCTCATGACTCATATTCGCCAAGAACGCGGATTTCAAACGATCGGACTCTTCCGCTTTCTCTTTCGCTTTCCTCAGTTCGTTCTCCGCCTGTTTTTGTTTTGTCACATCTTCTTTCTTGAAAATAACCCCGATAAGGTTGTCGTGCTCGTCTAATACAGGGTTCGCCAAAATATGAAGATACTTTCCATCGCCGAACTCATTCGTGATATCGACCTGCTTTTTGGTTTCCATGGCCTTTGCGACCGTGCAACGGGTACAATAAGGCTTTACTCCGTTCTTGACCAAGAAGCAATTAGCCGGACCGAATTCAGGGATACAGTCATGGAACTCTACCTCATTTCTCCATTTTACGGTATAATCCGGCTTGATGAAATAGATGGAAGCTTGGATATTATTCATGATTAGTATATTATCCTTCTGTAGATCCAATAACTTATCTTTCAGTTTATTGGTCCGGATAAAGAAGATTAATATCATAATCAGGAAAATAAACAATACGGTGATTACGCTTAGCAAGATCTCGAACCTGTATTTGGAGAATAGGCTCGGGTCCTCGTTGATAATAGTAGCGTCGTGGGGCAATGACAATCTGCTGATATCAAAAGCCTTGATCTTTGAAGCGTCGAACATATATCCATTGGGAATGATTTGTGGATGGATATCTTTAGGGGCGATTTTCTTCTCCAATATACTTAAAGCCTCTTTCGCCAAATCGGAACCTATAGGCCTGTATTTGGGACTGAAACCTCCGATGGCCCAGTGCCCTATGCCGACGGATGCCAATGTGAATGTCGGGATTCTGGGATTGGCGGTCATCATGGTATACGTGGCATTTCCAACATAATACCCGTCGTTCACGTCTACACGCCATGTACCAATCAATATCACGGTCTGATCCGGCAGGTTTTTGATTTGCTCAACGATGGTGTAGATATTATTCTTTCTTCCATCCAGTAATATCAAGTTCAGATCCTTGATATTTTCCATTTCCTTTTTTACCAAGGTCTGCATAGCTAAACCACCGTAGGTATTATCGGTGATTAATGCTATATTTTGAGTTTTAGGATATAGCTTATGTATTAACCGGATGTTTTCTTTTACATCATAAGAATACAAGAATCCGCCAAGGTGTAAACCTTTATCTACGTACTCTTGGATATCGATGTATTTCGGCTCCCATTCGGCGACATTTAAATCCGAGTCGGGTAATAAGATCGCATTCTTACTGATCATACCGCATAAAACCGGTATATCAGGCTTGTATTCTTGGGAGATATAAGAAGCCCATGCCTCTTGACCTAAGATAATGATAAGCTGAGGGGTGTTATTTTCCTTATATTTATCCAATATACCTCTCATCTTACCGTCCCATAAGGGGGCTTCCGGGAGGCTCTTACAGTTCATGTTCTCGATAACCACCGGCGAGATACCACCTCCCCGCTTATATTCCTCCATAAACTCGGAAATATTGGCGGTCGTATTACGTGTATCGGGATTGTAGGAGCTAATGATTAAAATAGGGCCTGCATTATCTGTAGCGTATAAGTGGAAAGAAAAGACCAGACTTAACACGATAAAGAGTACGAATCGTATGTAGTATTTTAATAATGTCATTCTTTACCTACCTATTCATGTGCTTATTTGCGATTAAAGTACTATTTTTTGTTCATACAGTCCACAAAAATAGAAAAGATTTATGATTAATCGCTGAAATTCAAAATAAAAAGAATCTATTACGCCTAAAATCTATAACTCGATCATCACTCCGATACTTGGGAGAAGCGTTCCTGTAAGACGTTCTATTGGTCTTAATTCGTACCGTTGTTCATATATGGGAGCTTCCGGGTTGATAATTTTACCCGTTTTGATATATACGTCTTGCTCTTTGTATTTGGAATTCAATATGTTTTGGATGTCGATATAGGCTCCAAGCATGATTTTTTTGAAGTAAAATGTTTTATCGATACGGATATCTAACTGCGTGAATGGCTTGAGCCGTTCGCTGTTAAACCGGCTGTAATCATAGTATAGCCCGTTATTAGCGTCCCAAGCTTCTACATAACTACTCTTTTCTACATCGTAAGGCGTATAGGGAGCGCCTCCTACTACCCGGAACTTGGCGCCTACGTCCCAGTTCTTGGGTAAAGAATAAGTCCCGCTAAACGTGAACAGATGCTTATTGTCCCAAGCCGAGGGAAGATAAGTGTCCATATTTCTCCCATCCTTGAATTCGCTTCTTACCAAAGTGTAGGATGCGATGAAAGTAAGCCCTTTATAATTATACCAACGTCCCATGATCTCAAGCCCATAAGCTCGCCCTGTAGCGGTAGACGATACGGCCTCATTTCCCAAGACACCATAGTCTGTACCTTTCGACGCGAGTGGGATACTGTCGAGTATGGACATCGGATAACGATCATAATGTTTATAGAATCCTTCGGCCGTGAATTTCAAGTATGAGGTAGGACGGTATTCCAAGCCTAATCCGGCTTGGTCGCTTCGGATATAGCTTAAATGATTTGTCCGGTTTACATAATTACCTTCATTATCCTTGAATCCCAATGTCGTATAAGGAGGAAGCTCGTAGTAGCGTCCGATATTCGCGTTTATATAAAGCGGATCGGACAAGCGGTAGGATAAGGATAGGCGAGGAGATAACTGATCTAACAAATTATTCATATCCGAGGAATAATTGTTTGCGTCCGCACGAACACCTAAAGAGGCGGTAAACCGCTCGTTATAGCTCTCATAAATAGCCGTGGCATAGATACCCCACTTCCATATGCCAAGGTCTGTTTGATATACGATGGTACGGGGGATAGAGGTAAATTGCTTTTGATAGGTGTCATTCGTGTATTGGGCGTATTCGATGTTTCCTCCGACATTCAATTGAATGAATGGTAAGCGGAACGTGTTTTCCGTTCGGAACTTATTCTCGATCTCATCCGAACGGTAATTTAAGGAGAGATTCTCTTCCTTGCTTTCGTCATTGTCTTTGTATTTAATATTCTTATTGTTGGTCTGACTACGGCTGATAATGACCGAGTAGAGATTTTTACCGGCGTAGTGTTTATAAACCGCTCCAAGGGTATACGTTTTTTGTTTTACGACCGGCAAGTAAGAGAGGATATATTGGTTTTTCTCGCTCATGTCTTCCATTCCTGTATTCAGCTTCATATCATCGATCGCCCCTAATCCGAGAACTGTAAGCTCATTCTTGGGGTTGAAGGAGTGCTTAATCTTGAATTGGGCATCCGTGAAAGTAGGTAAGAACGGCAAGCCGATCATATCGAAAAGGAATTGAAGGTAAGAACGACGAACAGACACTTGGTAAGTGGTCTTTTTTCCTAGCGGTCCATTAGCGGACACACCGATATCTGAGGCTCCTAGGACTCCTCGCAATGAGAATTTTTCCTTATTTCCATCTTGTAGTTTAAAATCCAATATCGAACTTAAAGCGTTCCCCTTGGATGCGGGGAATGCGGCCGAATAAAAGTTGACCTCCCGGATAAAATCGGGATTGATAATACCGACCGGACCTCCGGAGGCTCCTTGGGTAGAGAAATGGTTGATATTCGGTATCTCTACGCCATCCAAAAAGAAACGGTTTTCCGAGGGACCTCCTCCTCTTACCATCAAGTCGTTACGAAACGCTGCCGTGGACGCTACTCCGGGAAAGGTTTGTACTACCCGGGAGATGTCCCGGTTTCCTCCCGCGCTTTTCTCTATCTCCTTGAAACCGATTACACGGAGTCCTAGGGGACTTTCGGCGGTTTTACGGAACGGAGAGGCTACTACGCTAACCTCTTGCAGATTCTGGCTGGCTTCCTCTAGCTCGATCGGGAAGAATATATCTTTATTCGCTAGTCTGAATTCGGCGGTAACGAATGGCTTATATCCCAGAAAGGAGGATTGGAGACGATAGCTTCCGGGTGATATGCCGGATATCTCGAATAATCCGGTGGAATCGGTGACCGCCCCTTGCGTCGTGTTCCATACCACTACGTTAGCGAAAGGTATCGGCTGTCCGCTCGATGCGTCTTTTACAACTCCCTTGATAGAGAAGGAGCGCTGTTGACCGATAGCGACTTGTATGGTACATAATAAGAATAGTAAGAAGTAAAGATGGCGTCTATCCATATCTTATATCATATTTATAGCGGTAAAGATAAGTATTATTCTGATTCGTATGTATTATCTTTGCATACATATGGAGAAAGAATTACAGATAACGGCGGATGGAAGCCATACGCTATATATTCCGGCGATGGATGAACATTATCATTCCGTGAACGGGGCGTTGCAGGAATCGAGACATATATTTATTGAGGCGGGATTGCATGCGCAGGAGAAATACTTTATCCGAATCGTGGAAGTTGGCTTCGGTACAGGGCTGAACGCCTTCTTGACATTGAAGGATGTCGAGCTATCTCAAGCACATCATATTGATTATCATACAGTGGAGTTATACCCGCTTCCTTTAGATACGATTCGTACCTTGAATTATGGAGAGCTGATCTGGCCGGAGAGAAAAGAGTTATTCTTAGCCTTGCATGAGGCGGAGTGGAATACTCCCGTTTCAATCTCAGAGCGCTTTACACTTCATAAAATAGAAGGAAATAGTAACGCCTGTGAACTACCGGATGATATCGATTTGATCTATTTCGACGCGTTTGCGCCCGAGAAACAACCGGAGATGTGGAATCAAGAAATCTATAATCGTTTGTATGCTCATACCGCACCGGGCGGAGTGATCGTAACCTATTGCGCAAAAGGAGAGGTACGCAGAGGTATGCAAGCGGCTGGTTTTGAGATGAGCCGTCTTCCCGGTCCTCCGGGCAAGCGACATATACTTAGGGGAATTAAAAATTGAGAATTGAAAGTTACAGAGCGTATTCCTCGGTATTTTCAATTCTCAATTCTCAATTATTAAAGTATTGCCTCGATCTTTTCTACGAACTTATCCTTAGCCGTAGCGCCTACTACTTTATCAACCATCTTACCGTCTTTGAAGAAAAGAACGGTAGGGATGTTGCGGATACCGAATCGTCCGACTACATCGTCATTCTCGTCAACGTTCATTTTACCGATCGTCACACGACCTTCGTATTCGGTTGCCAACTCATCAATGATAGGAGATACCATGCGGCAAGGGCCACACCACTCTGCCCAAAAGTCAAGAACCATGGGCTTTCCGGAGTTAACCAACTCCTCGAAATTAGCGTCTGTAATTTGTAGTGCCATTTTGAATTACGTATTATTTAATTATGAATTATAATCTAATGATTGTTATGACGCCAAAAGTACAAATTCTTTCAGCGTCGTACAACTTTAACCATTAATTTTAAAATCGATATTCTCGTTCTCCTGTAAAAAGTCTACCAGCTCACGGGTCACGTTTAAGCGGATATTTTGGGAGAAGAGATTTAGGGAAATATTATGTTCCCCATCGACAACCTTAAAATATAACAGGCTATGGCCCGGATTGTTCTTGATCAATACCGAAAGCTCATTGATTGTCGGCTCGTCCAAATCATGGATCGGGACCGTGATACTGATTTTCTCGATCAGCTTGTCTTTCTCGTCTTGCAAAAGGTTGACGGTACCAATCTTGAAGTCCAGTTTATTGGGATCCCAGCGGCTAGGCTCTACACGGGCGGTGATCAAGAGATACATCCCGATTTTACCATACTTGCTGTATTCGATATAATCCTGTCCGAAGAGAGGGATCTCGCCACTACCCGTGAAATCCTCGATCTTCAAGATTCCGTAAGGCTTTCCGTTCTTGGTCATTCCTTCCCGGAAACCGGTGACGATACCACCCAATAGAATCTCCCGGCCTTGTAAGGTTTCCCGCTCGTTAAGTTCTATCATGCCGGTATTGCATACATATTTTAATATGATACGGTATTCATCCAACGGGTGGGCGGATAGATAAATACCAACCAACTCCTTCTCTTTATTCAGGCGTTCGAGATCGCTCCAACGCTCGCATTGCGGGATCTCCGGTTTAGCGATGGCGATCAAGGCATCTCCTCCGAATAAAGAGTTGACTGCCGTGCTCTTATCCATCTGATATTTATTGCCATAGCGAACCAAGGTATCCAAGAACAATTCTCCTTTTCCATTGTCGGCGAAGAATTGCTCACGCTGGATACCGAAGTTATCGAAGGCTCCGGCCAGAGCCATGGACTCTATGTTTTTCTTATTACAAGCGGTCAGGTTCACCCGTTCCACGAAATCGAAGATACTCTTGTACGGGCCGTTCTTCTTGCGTTCCTCTATGATATTTTGTACGGCGGACTCACCTACGCCTTTCACAGCACCTAGCCCGAAGCGGATGTTCTTGTCCTTATCTACGCTGAACTTTAAGATAGACTCGTTCACGTCCGGTCCCAATACTTGAATACCCATCGCTTTACATTCATCCATGAACTTCGTGATATCCGTGATATTGGATAAGCTTCGGCTCAAGACGGCGGCCATATACTCGGACGGGAAGTTTGCTTTCAAGTAAGCGGTCTGATAAGCCACCCATGAATAACAAGTAGCGTGGCTCTTATTGAATGCGTATGAGGCGAACTTCTCCCAGTCGGACCAGATCTTGTTTAAAGTATCCTCTTTATAGCCGTTGGCTTGACCACCAGCCATAAATTTAGACTTCAAGTGGTTCATCTTCTCGATCAACTTCTTACCCATCGCCTTACGTAAGGCATCACTCTCACCACGCGTGAAGTTGGCGAGCAAACGGGATAGAAGCATGACCTGCTCCTGATAGACCGTAATACCGTACGTATCTTTCAGGTAGCGTTCCATGACGGGAATGTCGTACTTGATCTCTTCCTTACCCTGTTTACGGGCGATAAAAGAAGGGATGTAGTCCATTGGGCCCGGGCGATACAGGGCATTCATGGCGATCAAGTCCTCGAATTTAGAAGGTTGCAACTCCTTCAAATACTTTTGCATACCGGCGGACTCGAACTGGAATGTACCGGTTGTCTTTCCGTCGCAATACAATTTATAAGTCTTGGGGTCCTCCAGACTGATATGGTCGATATCCAGATCATGTCCGGTAGTCAGTTTCACGTTCTCGATCGCTTCCTTGATGATGGACAAGGTCTTCAAGCCCAAGAAGTCCATCTTGATCAATCCGGTTTCCTCGATCACGGAACCCTCGTATTGGGTAACCAGCATCTCCTCGCCGGTATCCTTGTCTTTCGCCGTACTGACAGGTACGACATCCGATATATCATAACGTCCGATAATGACACCGCAGGCGTGTACACCCGTGTTACGGACGTTGCCTTCCAGCATCTGGGCGTATTTCAAGGTATCCCGTGCCAGCGGATCATTTCCGTTAGCCGCCTCTTTTAGTTCCGGCACATACTTGATGGCGTCGCCCAATTTGAACTTCTTCATGTCGGGGATCTTATCCGGAACCAATTTGGCTAACCGGTTCGATTCGGATAACGGTAATTTCTGTACCCGGGCGACATCCTTGATAGCGGACTTGGTAGCCATCGTACCATAAGTAATGATATGAGCCACACGCTCGGCACCGTATTTCTCCGTTACCCAGCGTAAGACCTCGCCACGGCCATCATCATCGAAGTCGGTATCGATATCGGGGAGGGAGATACGGTCCGGATTCAAGAAACGCTCGAACAGGAGGTCATATTTGATCGGGTCGATCTTGGTGATCCCTAAGCAATAAGCTACGGCAGATCCGGCGGCCGAACCACGTCCCGGTCCTACGGATACACCGAGTTCCTCACGAGCGGCACGGATGAAATCTTGCACGATCAAGAAGTAGCCGGGGAAACCCATGGTCTTCATGATATGTAACTCGAAGTTCAGACGCTCCTTTACTTCATCGTTCAAGGGGTCTCCGTAAAGCTCCTTGGCTCCGTCGTATGTCAATTTCGCCAAATAGTCGGCTTCCAGCTTGATGCGGTATAGTTTGTCGTATCCACCTAATTTCTTGATTTTGGAGTGCGCCTCTTCCTCGCTTAATACGACATTACCGTTCTCGTCTCGGGTGAATTCCTCAAATAAATCATGCTCTGTCAATTTCTGACGGTAGGACTCCTCGGTACCGAACTCCTCGGGAATGGCGAAAGTCGGCATGATAGGACCGCTGTCGATGGAGTAGAATTCTATTTTGTCGGCTATCTCGAGCGTATTACTCAAAGCTTCGGGGATATCGGCGAAGATGGTGTTCATCTCGGCGGTTGTCTTCATCCATTCTTGCTTGGAGTAGCGCATACGCTTGGGGTCGTCCAAGTCTTTGCCGGTACTAAGGCAGATCAGGCGGTCGTGAGCCTCAGCGTCGTCGGCATTGACGAAATGGACGTCGTTGGTGGCGATTAGCTTGATATTATGTTTGTGAGCAAGTTCGATCAGTACCTTGTTCACCTCTTGTTGATGCGGGAAAATCGTGCAATCGGCGTTGGGGTCGTGTGTCTCGTGCCGTTGCATCTCAAGGTAATAGTCTTCTCCGAATAAGTTTTTGAACCATTTGATAGACTCCTCGGCCTTATCGATTCGTCCGTGCATGATATGCTGCGGGATCTCTCCACCTAAACAGGCGGAGCAGATGATCAGATCCTCGTGATATTTCTCCAACAATTCCTTGTCAATGCGCGGACGTCCGTAGAATCCTTCCGTCCATGAGAGGGATACCATCTTGATCAGGTTCTTGTATCCGTTCTTATTTTTGGCCAGAACGATCAAGTGCCAGCCGCTACGGTCGTCTTGCGAGGCCAGCTTGCTATGCCTTCCGTTGCGAGCGCAATAACATTCGCACCCGATGATCGGCTTGAAGATGGAAGCTTTCGCTTCGGCGATTTGTTTTTGTAGTTCCGTTATCCTTTGTTGTTCCTCATCGGTTGGCGCATCCTTGGCCAGCAGCGGTTTTAGTTCTTTCTCGGAGTCCTTGATGATCCCGAGAGGTTTACTGTTCTTTTTGCTAACCTTATTGAAAAACTCCTTGATACCGAACATAACGCCATGGTCTGTTACGGCGATCGCACGCATTCCGTCTTTGTACGCTTTGTCGATCAACGCGTCGATGGATGCCTGTCCGTCCAGCAAGGAATACTGGGTATGTACGTGTAAATGAATAAACGGTTCCATATATATTAATGTATAGTCTGGTGCATATTGAAATGAGTGCATAAAGGTAGGAAATATTTTTTAGTACGAGAGAGGTTGTTTTGCTTTTAAAAAAACACGTACGTCTTTTTCCGGAAACACGTACATGTTTTTGGAAGAAGACGTACGTGTTTTCTGAAGGATATAATGAGGTTATAATATGTGTGATTCTATAGAATCTATATGTTATATAAACAGATGTTGTATTGATATTTTGCTTGATATAAGCCGTATATCGTGACAGGAGGTTTTCGTGAGGTGCTCGAACTAGCGGATGGAAGATAGTTATGAATGGCGTTTTTCTGTGTGAAAAGCCGTTTTATACTGTACTTATGCTTGGAAAAAACGAATCTCAGGGAGTTCTGTTTACAAAGTGTCATTTTACTAGAACAAGGGAAACTAATATTCCGATCTATCGCAAAAGGTGATCTTACTTTTGTTGATTATTGGATGGTGTATTTACTAATGTACGCATGTACATTAAATAATAGAAGATAAAAATGATTGATTTAAACGATCGTTTTAATTAGTCATTTGCAAAGTTACGCGTTTCTTTGACTTCTGCAACCCTTCCGAGCTATTTTTTTGTTCCCTTATTCGCTTTCTTATCAATACCTATCCTTTACGAAACAACCGATTCCGTAAACGAACCTCCCGTTTTCCTTCTTTAAAAACGCAAGATCTAAACGATGGTTTAGACTAGTCGTTTTCTAACGGTAGTCTGCTATCAGAAAATAGCTAAGTGCTTAATTAACACTATTATTAATATTAAATTCTAAATTATGAACAGAAAGATTTCTACATTGTTAACGGCGGGTCTGCTTGTGGCGGGGTCGCTGTGCGGTAGTGCCTTCGCTCAGACGCCGACGGTTTCCATTAAAGATTTGACCGGAATCGGATCTACAGTAGCGAATGAACTGAAAAACGGGGCTCGATATGTGATGGTAGATGCCTCTTCATCGCTAGCCTATGGTCATGAAATAAGCACTACTACCGGTAAGATTGTTGAGGTAGGGGAGGCTATAAACACTCCGATTTTTTACGATGACAGCGATAGCAAAGACGGCGTTAAGAAGTACATTTGGACGGTCAGCGTGACAGAGGCTCCGAGAGGTTTCTTCTCTTATACCCTCACCAATGCGGAGACTGGAAAGGCGTTGAGATACAACAGCGCATATAATGCGATAGAGAAAGACCCGACAGCGAAAGCCGAGGATACCTTTAAGGATTTCGTGTTTGAGGCTACAAGTACTGTCACTTCTACTCCCACTGGTGCGAAGTATTCTGCCTCTAATAACTACATGGTTGCCTATAAAGCGGGCGCGACTACTTGGAACGGTCTGTCATGGTCTGGCAGCCCATTGACCTCTACTGTTGCGATTTCTGCTCCTGCGTTCTATGAGGTTAAATCCGAGAAACTTGAGGATGCCTCCGAGTTGAACGCATTATATAACACTTCCGGATTCTCATTCGCATCCAAACGTCTTACCGATCAAACTGCGGAGCCGAATGGTAACTTGTTCAATACGAAGAGGGTGGTAGCTCGCTATGTGTCTAGCGCTATTGATGTTGACGCTACTCAGTATCCTTCTTATGCGGGTGGAAATGATGATTTACGTATCGAGCCGGGTATGTATTTCTTCACGGAGAACGCTCCGAAAGATGGTGCTGATTATAAAGAATGGATGAACGCTACGATCTTGGTCGTAAGCTCAACTGAGACTGTTGAGGCAACAAACGCAGGACGTGCCTCTGGTGACGGTTTCGCCTTGACTGAGGTGAAAGTCAGCGACTTGAACTTCTATCAAGGTACGGATGATGCTTGGAAGACAGCAGGTAACGAGATCTCTATCAATAACGCTAAGTTCCGTGTACAGAAGAGCTATGTGGACGCTTATCCGTATGAGCTGAACGTAGACGGCTTCCGTTATCGCAAGCAAGGCAGCAAAGCTGAGCATGGAGAAGCAAATGTTAAGTTGCATGTGTTGGAACATAATGACGATTTCTTCTTGACGACTACGCATGATATAGCTAACGACCAGTTCATCTTCCAGTTGGCTGCCGCCGGTATGAAGAAAGGTATCGATTTGTTGAATACAGAGGCTAAGGTTGCCGCTTACACGATCCGTATCTTAGACGGTAAGGAATATGCGCCATCTACCGATAATATCGACAAGAAAGACATCAAGAGCGTATACGGCAAGTACTTGACGAACGCTGTTAACAACGCTTCTCAATTCGAGTTGGTAGCTAAGGCTAAGGTTCTTTCTCAATTGGAGACTCCGGCTTATCAATGGGCTATTTCCAGCGTAGACGATACATATAAGGTGACATTCACGAACCGTGAGACCGGCGAGTATTTCACAGCAAGCTTGTTCCCGAAGACTGATTTGGGTGAGAATGTTTACGAACTGGCTGTTGCTAATAATGAGAAGGTTACTGCTATCTATGTAAACGAGAACACATACAATGAGACAGAGGGTGGCGACGCAAACTTGCAACAACTAATCGTTGAGTTGACTCCGGCTGAGGTTGATCCGTACGCAGGTTTCTTGAACCTAGACGATGAGACTTTGGTGACGATGGCTTTCGCTCGCGATAACAACGAGACTTCCAATAAGTGGTATGCGGCTGTTAAGAATCAAATCGGTTCTACAACTGAATTCCAATTAAACAAGAACGGTAAGTTCTCTAACGAGGTATTTGGTGCCGCTCAATGGCAATTGGTAAAAGAGGATAACAAACGTACGATCATCGAGCGTAGCTTCGTTTACAATAGGGATGGCCGTGTGACGGTACAGGCTAGAGCAGATAAGGGCTACGCTTATGTTTATCAGTTGCAGTATATCAATGATGGTATCGAGACTGAGAGATATTTCCCGCAAGGAGGAACTTTCGTTGACGAGAACGAATCGTTAGTTCGTGAAGATAACGCTCGATTCGTGATCAAGTTGGCCGCCGATGGTTCTGTTTACTTGATTCCGGTTACAAGTACAAGCGCATCTATCGCTTCAATTTTGAACGAGAATACGAAGTCTGTTGTAGACGCTACTTATGATGCAAGCAACGACATATGTGAATATGACACTCCGTCTTCAGTTTACGCATGGCCGTCAACTTCTACACAACAAGATTGGTTATTGAATACCTACTTGATCGTAGAGGCTCCGGAGATCAGCTATCCGGCAGAGGAAGGTCATATCTCTTTGGTAGGAGAGAGCAATTATGTTTCCATGAACGAGAATCGCGACGGTATCGTTGTTAATGAGAACCAATATTCTTTCTACTTGCAAGTAACCGATGAGGACGCTGTTGTTCCTTCCTTCTATATCTCTAACAAGGGTACGGTTGAAAATGGTGACAGACTGTTCTTATTCAACCCGGCAGACTCTGTAAGCTATTATGTGGCAGACGGTACATACGACAGAAAGTATCAATGGAACGAGGATGATACGAAGGCTATCTTTAAGCCGGCTACTCTTTGGGAAACTAAGGATACTTTGACTACAGTCGTTAAGGGTAACAAGGTTTCTGTAGCTAAGGAGGCTGATGATGAGGGCGTATTAGGCGGTTTGGATTACTTCAAGGTTCAGATCATCCAGTGTGAGGATAATGAGAACGAATATCGTATCCGTTCTGTAGCTGAGAAGGGCTCTTATTTGTATAGCATTAACGAGAAGTTGTCTTGGAGCGGTGACAAGAAAAACGCTATGCGTTTCAAGATCTCTGCGGGCGATCCTACTTCTAACGAGTCTATCGCAGACGCTGCTGAAGGCGTTAAGGTAATCGCAGGCAACGGTGTTGTTGAGATCCAAGGCGCAGCCGGAAAGAACGTGGTTATCACGAACGTTCTTGGTAAGGTTATCACTAGCACGGTTCTTACATCCGACAACGCTACGATCGCCGCTCCTGCGGGTATCATCGTGGTAGCCGTTGATGGTGAGGCCGCTGTTAAGGCAGTCGTTAAATAAGAATAATGACGATAAATAACATAAATCGAAAATGCATTCTCGCGGGAGTTGTAGTGATTCAAGTACCCCGTGAGGGCGAACAGGCGGGAATGGATTAATATTAATACTAAAGTAATAAATTAAAGTTCATCCGTCGTTACCTCCGTGAGGAGCGAGGGCGGAAAAGGAATAAGCCCCGGCCGGTTCGTCCAGTCGGGGCTTTATTGGTTTGGAGATTCCGGTTTTACTCAGTAGGGGAATCAGCTTCAAGACAGTTCTGTTGAAGATGTATCGTGTTGTGGCAATAAGATGTATCATGTTGCAAGGATAAGATGTATCATCTTATGGGGATAAGATGTATCATGTTGTGCCATTCGTTAAAGCTTAAATGGCAAAGCTGCGCTTTTTATACCGCTTTCTTATAGGTTTCAGTAGGATAAATGTAGATGTTATTGAAAAATGTATATCTTTGCTTACTATTAGAAGGAAAAGCAAATGAGGAAGTTTATGAGAAAGATCGGATTGTTGTTGATTGCCGTGATGATGATTTTACCGGCGATGGCTCAGGTTTCTTTCGGCGTACGTGCCGGAGGCGCTTATTCTTCGTTGATCCAGAAGGTGGAGGATACGTATGAGGCGGGAGCCCGCTTCGGTTTCAGCATAGCGGGTTTGGCGGATATTCCTTTGAGCAAGAATAAAAAATGGTCGCTTCGTCCTGAGGTGGCGTTCGTGAACCAAGGTGGCGCTTATTATTCGAATCAGGATATACATGGGATGGCGCTTCATAATAAATGTTGGTATTACTCTTTGCAGATTCCCGTGAATGTGGCTTATACATTTACCTTCACGGACGTTCATCTGTCCGTATTCGCCGGTCCTACCTTTGATTGGTCCTTGTTTGGCAAGATGAAGAGCCGGGAGACCAATCCGGATCTCCATTTCGGCGTGTCCGAGGAGAAGGACTTGAAACCTTGCGACTTTGGCATGAATGTCGGCCTATCGGTAGAATATAGTAACTTTTTCTTCTCCGTAAGCTCCCTATGCGGCATGATAGACCGCCGGGCCTTGAAGCGTGACGGCGAGACTTCCGTTTACCAGAATAACGTGACGCTCTCGTTGGGATATTACTTCCGGAAGTGATGAGTATCTTCATAATAACTTGAAAAATAATTAGATTTGTTTGGTATTTCGGATAAAACCCGTACCTTTGCAAGCCGATTATTATCAAATTGTACTAAGAGTTTAGTTCTTAGCACGTTGTTGCATCATGTGTCCGTTGTGACAATGTTGGTAAGGCTAGTTTTTTGAGTTATTAATTAATTTAATTTTTAAGCAGTGGATACTTTAAGTTTTAAGACCATTTCTGCAAACAAGGCAACTGTAAACAAAGAGTGGGTCATTGTTGATGCTGAAGGCCAGACGTTAGGTCGCCTTTGCGCTAAAGTAGCGAAGCTTTTGCGCGGTAAGTACAAACCCAATTTCACTCCGCACGTTGACTGTGGTGATAATGTAATCATCATCAATGCAGACAAAGTCGTTCTGACTGGTAACAAGTGGAACGATCGTATTTATTTGAGATATACCGGATATCCCGGTGGACAGATCGAGTATACTCCGGCTGATCTTTTGAAGAAAGGTGGCGACCGTCTGTTCCGTAAAGTAGTAAAAGGTATGTTGCCTAAGAACCGTCTGGGTGCAAAGTTGTTGAACAACATGTACGTTTATGAGGGAACTGAGCACAAGCACGAGGCTCAACAACCTAAGTTAATCGATATAAACTCATATAAATAATCACGATGGAAGTAGTAAATGCAATAGGAAGACGTAAAGCGGCAGTCGCTCGCGTATTCGTTAGCGAAGGTACGGGAAAGATCACGATCAACAAACGTGAGCTGGAAAAATACTTTCCTTCTTCAATCCTTCAGTTTATCGTAAAGCAGCCGTTAGCAAAGTTGAACGTCGCAGAGCAATATGATATTAAGATCAACCTTGACGGTGGTGGTTTCAAAGGTCAGTCTGAGGCTGCCCGTTTGGCTATCTCTCGTGCGTTGATAAAGATTAATCCGGAAGATAAGGCTGTCTTGAGAGCGGAAGGATTCGTAACTCGCGATCCTCGTGCTGTTGAGCGTAAGAAACCGGGTCGTCCGAAAGCTCGTAAGAGATTCCAGTTCAGTAAACGTTAATGTTATTTGTGAGTCCCTTACAAGTAAAGCGAAGCGTTTAGTATCTAAATTATCGGGATTCTTTTTACATGTGGACATGCGGAAAGACTACCTGATGGTTGAAATTAAACAAAGAAAGTAAACGATTTAAGAAAAAAACAATGTCAAGAGTAAATTTTGATCAATTATTAGAGGCTGGTGTACACTTCGGACACTTAAAAAGAAAGTGGAATCCCGCTATGGCTCCTTATATCTTCATGGAGCGCAATGGTATTCATATCATTGACCTTTATAAAACAGTTGCTAAAGTAGACGAAGCCGCTGAAGTTATGAAGAACTTGGCTAAACAAGGCAAGAAAGTTCTTTTTGTGGCTACCAAAAAACAAGCTAAACAAGTTGTCGCTGATAAGGCTGCTTCCGTAGGTATGCCTTACGTTATCGAGCGCTGGCCGGGTGGTATGTTGACCAACTTCCCGACGATCCGTAAAGCTATCAAGAAGATGGCTACTATCGATAAGATGACAAAAGATGGTACATTTGATAATCTTTCTAAGAGAGAAAAACTTCAAATCACTCGCCAACGCGCTAAGTTGGAGAAGACTTTAGGTTCTATCGTAGACCTTACTCGTCTTCCGTCAGCGTTGTTCGTTGTAGACGTGATGAAAGAGCATATCGCTGTTCGCGAGGCTAACCGTTTGGGTATCCCTGTATTCGGTATGGTTGATACGAACTCTAATCCGAACAATATCGACTACGTTATCCCGGCTAACGATGACGCTACAAAGTCTGTAGAGGTTATCTTGGGCGCTATCTGCGAGGCTATGAACGAAGGCTTGCAAGAGCGTAAGGCAGAGAAAATTGACGCAGAGGCTGCTGAGGAAGCTCCGAAAAGAGAGCGTAAGGCAAAAGCTGCTGTTAAGAAAGAACGTACGAAGAAAGAAGACGACGATGCGTTGAACGCTAACGTTGCCGGTAAGTTCGCGAAAGACGAAGAATAATTCGATTGACAATTGACGTTGACAATTGACAATTAGAATACAAATACAATGGGCAGTTGGCTTTTGACAGGATTTGTCAATTGGCAACTGTCCATTGTCAATTTTTGAAAGTATAAACATTTTAAAGATAAAGGAAATAAGATTATGGCTGTAACAATGGCTGATATTACCAAGCTGCGCAAAATGAGTGGAGCTGGTATGATGGACTGTAAGAAGGCTTTGACAGAGTCTAACGGTGACATCGAGAAAGCAATGGAAATTATCCGTAAAAAAGGACAGGCTATCGCCGCTAAACGTTCTGATCGTGAGGCTGCCGAGGGTTGTGTGTTGGCTAAGAAGGATGGCGAGTTCGCCGCTATCATCGCTTTGAAGTGCGAAACGGACTTCGTGGCTAAGAATGAGGACTTCGTGGCTTTGACTCAGGCTATCTTGGACGCTGCCGTGGCTAACAAATGCCGTACTTTGGACGAGGTGAAAGCTTTGCCTATGGGCAAGGGTACTATCCAAGAAGCTGTTACGGATCGTAGCGGTATCACTGGCGAGAAAATGGAGTTGGATGGCTACTGCGTAGTTGAAGGTGCTTACACTACTGTATACAACCATATGGGTAAGAACCAACTTTGTACGATCGCCGCTTTCAACAAGGAGTCTGAGGAAGCCGCTCATAATATTGTTATGCAGATCGCCGCTATGAATCCGATAGCTATCGATGAGGCTGGTGTTCCTGAGTCTGTAAAAGAGAAAGAGATCCAGGTTGCTATCGAGAAGACGAAGGCTGAGCAGGTACAGAAGGCTGTAGAGGCTGCATTGAAGAAGGCTGGTATTAATCCTTCGCATGTAGATAGCGAGGCTCACATGGAAAGTAACATGGATAAGGGCTGGATCACGGCAGAGGATGTAGCTAAGGCTAAAGAAATCATCGCTACTGTTTCCGCTGAGAAGGCGGCTAACTTACCTCAACAGATGATCGAGAATATCGCTAAGGGTCGTCTAGGCAAGTTCTTGAAAGAGGTTTGCTTGTTGAACCAAGAAGACATTATGGATGGCAAGAAGACTGTAAGAGAGACAATGAAGGAGATCGATCCTGAGTTACAAATCTTGGCGTTCAAACGTTTCACTTTGCGTGCTGAATAATTGCGGTAACGTATTTGATATAAAGAAAAAGGCGGTACAACCCAATGTATCGCCTTTTTTATGAAGTATAGCTTACTTGCCCATAGAAGATATACTTACTTGTCCAATGCAGTATATCTTATTTTGCCAAGTAAGTATATCTGTTTAATTTTTTCTTATTTCAATGCGGCCAACGCATCCTTAATACGTTTGATAGCCTCCACGATATTCTCATCGCTGGTAGCGTAACTCATGCGGATACACTCAGGTGCCCCGAACGAGGTACCACCTACGCAAGCTACGTGCGCTACTTCTAAGAGATACATAGCTAAGTCATCAGCGTTGTTGATTACACGGGTTCCATCTGTCTTGCCGTAATAATAACTACATTTGGGGAATAAGTAAAAGGCGCCTTCCGGCTTATTCACCTCGAAGCCCGGAACTTCTTTCGCTAAATTAACGATTAAGTCACGACGACGTTCGAAGGCCTTGCGCATTTCCTCAACGGGTTCTTGTGAGCCTGTATAAGCCGCTTCCGCCGCTTTTTGAGATACAGAGCAAGGGCCAGAGGTATATTGTCCTTGTAATTTATTAACCGCTTTCACGATCCATTCCGGTCCGGCGATGAAACCGATACGCCAGCCAGTCATCGCATACGCTTTGGAAACGCCGTTTACGATAACCGTACGGTCTTTCATTCCTTCGATAGAAGCGATGCTGTTGTGTTTACCAATATAGTTAATATGTTCGTAGATCTCATCCGCTATAACGATGATATCCGGATGTTTTTTCAATACTTCCGCTAAACCTGCCAATTCCTCGGCGCTGTAAACAGAACCCGTCGGGTTGGAGGGAGAGCAAAGGATTAACGCTTTTGTCTTAGGTGTAATAGCGGCTTCCAGCTGAGCTGGAGTGATCTTGAAATCTTGCTCGATACCAGCCGGAACGATAACGGGAGTTCCTTCCGCTAACTTCACCATCTCCGGATAGCTTACCCAGAAAGGGGCAGGGATGATAACCTCGTCCCCCGGATTTACCAATACCATGACCGTGTTACAAACGGATTGTTTGGCACCGTTTGCGCAAGAGATCTGGCCTGCTGTATATTCCAGTCCATTCTCGTTCTTCAATTTGGCAACGATAGCATTACGTAATGCCGGATAACCCGCTACGGGAGAATAACGTGAGAAATTATCGTCAATCGCCTTCTTTGCGGCTTCTTTAATGAAGTCGGGAGTATTGAAATCGGGTTCTCCCACACTTAAGTTGATAACATCGATACCTTGAGCTTTCAACTCACCGCTCTTTTGTGACATCGCCAATGTTGCTGAAGGCGATAAACTCGCTAAACGATCTGAGACTTGTGTCATGACATTGCTTTTTGTATAGGTTGTTTTATTATTATGCGACAAAAGTAATCAATAATCGGAATTCTTGCAACGTTCTGATAACTATTTAATGTTATGCAGCACATGCCCCATACGTTCTTTCTTCGTTTTCATGTAGAATTCGTTGTATGGATTTGGTTTCACCTCGATAGGAACATTCTCTACTACCTCAAGTCCGTAAGCTTCCAGACCTACGCGTTTTACCGGATTATTGCTCATCAGGCGCATTTTCGTTACGCCGATATGACGTAAGATCTGTGCTCCGACACCATAATCTCGCTCGTCCGCTTGATGGCCTAAATGCAAGTTCGCGTCCACCGTATCCAAACCATCCTCTTGGAGCTTGTATGCTTTCATCTTCTCCATCAATCCGATGCCTCGTCCTTCTTGGTTCAGGTAAACGATAACCCCTTTGCCTTCTTGGTCGATGCGGCGCATAGCCTCGTGCAGTTGCTCTCCGCACTCGCAACGCATGGAACCGAAGATATCACCTGTAGCGCAAGATGAGTGCACGCGTACTAAGATAGGCTCGTCTTTCTCGAATTTACCCTTTATCAAAGCTATATGCTCTAATCCATTGCTTTTCTGGCGGAAAGGAATGAGACGGAAATGTCCGTACTCGGTAGGGAGATCTACCTCTACGCCGTTCTCTACGATCGATTCGGTCCGGAGGCGATAAGCGATCAGGTCCTTGATGCAAATAATCTTGATATCGAATTTCTTGGCTACCTCGATTAATTGCGGCAGACGTGCCATGGTTCCATCCTCGTTGATGATCTCGATCAAGGCTCCGGCGGGATATAAACCGGCTAACCGGGCCAAATCCACGGCAGCCTCTGTATGACCTGCACGGCGAAGTACGCCACGAGAGCGGGCACGGAGCGGATTGATATGTCCGGGACGTCCCAGATCGGATGGCTTGGTCTTTGGATCAGCCAGCGCCAAGATCGTTTCCGCACGGTCGTACATGGAAACGCCGGTCGTACATTTCCCTCCTAATTTATCTACTGTTATCGTAAAAGGGGTACCTAGTAAAGAGGTGTTATTGGCAACTTGCATATCCAGCTCCAACTCTTGGCAACGTTCTTCCGTGATCGGGGCGCATAATACACCTCGTCCGTTTTTCAACATGAAGTTGATTTTTTCCGGGGTTACTTTCTCGGCCGCGATGATAAAGTCTCCTTCATTCTCCCGGTCCTCGTCGTCTACAACGATTAAGAACTTTCCTTCACGGAAATCCTCGATAGCTTCTTCGATGGTGTTTAATTGAATCTCGCTCATATTTATTGATTATTTATATCCGAGTTATTTTTTAGCAAATGTAATGAATATATCATATTGATCAGCTCCTTACTGGTCTTTTGTACCATGACGATATCATGCCGTAGCAATTTACGTTGGTACGTAGCCAATAGGTAGATCGGCAATCCCAGTGGGAAGAAAATACCGATAGCCAAGGCAAGTTTCCCGTTTATATGCTTGCTTAGCTTATTATTGTAACCTCCGATGACCGGGTAGTCCATCAATTTATTCAGGAGTAAATTCTGGTCGGAATTACTTAATTCCTCCACGATATTTTCCGTGTCCTGAGCTAACAGTTCCGCTGTGTTATCTTTTCCGCCTTGTTTCCAAAATGTCAGATAATTGATCCAACGTTTATGGTTTGCCAGATAAGTCGTGCTTTCTTCCACCAATTTCTCCAGTTGAGGAAGGGTTGCCTTATAATCGGGGGTGTATATGATAACCTCTTTCCGCTCCACTTTTCTCCCTTCACGCTTACCTATTAAGTTCTTCAAGGCATTCACGTAAGTGTCGGCATTCAAGATAACAGAATCTTTTACCGCTTTATAGGTAAGGAATATACCCATAGGTGTTAGGACCACGGAGCTAAGCCACATACCTTCCCATGCGTCCCAAACGCCGTCGCGTGCCATCTTGAAGCCCATATTATCTATAATATAATAGAAGATAAACAAGATTACCGAGATAACGACCGGTACGCCCAACCCACCTTTACGGATGATGGCTCCTAAGGGCGCTCCGATAAAGAAGAACATGATGCAAGCGAACGATACCGTGAATTTCTTATGCCATTCCGTCAAGTGGCGGCGTACTTTATAGGCCTCGTCGCCAACCGTGGCCGCGCGGAAATAATAGTCGGTCTTGATATTCTCGATCGAGGATTTGGCTCGGCCTAATAAAGCCGCTTTACTACTCGGTGCCTGCGCTTGGTAAAGACTGTCGAAATCCAACTGAATGGTAGGAGTGATTACCGGCAATTTTTCCTGCTGCTCGTCTGGCTGCCCCTCGGCTTCACTCTCTTTTTTAGCCCGTAAGGACTTTAGTGTTTTTACGTATGAGGCATCGTAAATGCTTTTTGCGTTCACGTCCTTGATGCTATCCAAGCGTACGCCCATCGAATCGATAGAGGTTTGTAAATCCTTCAAGTTTTTTCCCATATATTGGTTCTGCATGAAAGATTCGTCGGTACGGTTGAAATTCGCGTCGAATTCAATCAAGATATCTTTGCTGCTGAATGATTCTCGTCGATAGGGGACGGCGGTTCTCGCTTGCGTCGTGTTGGCTTGGCTTTTACCTACGTTCTCGAAAGATTCTCCGTTAAATAAAGATAGGACAAGGAATAATTTATCGGCGGATGTCTTTAGCCGTCCGGAGTCCGCTACGATTACACGGGCGTTATTGAATCCTTCCGAATAATCATAGATCATCACGTCTTTTAATAAACCGTCCTTCGGGTCCTTTTTCTTCACATATACATTGAATCCGGGAATATCTTTGTAGAATGAACCTTCCGGAATATCCAATTCCGGTGATTTCTGGCGCATGGAATATAATAATGTATATAGCTTGACTTGGACAACGGGCATTACGTTGTTTTGGAAGAAAAAGGCGCCCACGCTCACAAATAGTAGCGTTACGATCAAAGGACGCATGATATGTATCAATGATACCCCGGCAGACTTCATGGCCAGTAATTCCAGACGTTCCCCTAAATTTCCAAAAGTCATTAATGAGGCTAATAGAATAGCCAAGGGAAGTGCCATCGGGACAAGAAACAAGGCCGCATACATAAACATCTCCGCTAATACAGGGATGCCGAGGCCTTTTCCCACCATATCGTCGATGTATCGCCAAAGAAATTGCATCAACACAATAAACAGACAAATACCGAATGTCATAAGAAACAACGGCAGGAATGTCTGCAGCATAAATGTATATAATCGTTTTATTCTCAACATTGCCTAATCTGGTTGAAGTGGCAAAAGTAGTGTAAAAAACGATAACACCCCACAGATTTCTGTAAAACTACTCTAAATACCAAGCGTTCGCTTCAAATCTTCCACTTGCGAGTCCCATAAATTAATGGAATCTTTTTTCTCCCCGGGTTCGGAGAAATCCGTAATCTCAAGTGCCGTAGAACCTGTTAATTCGATTGTATGGATTATAAATTCGAAATAAGCGCTCTCATCTTCCTCGTCTACCCAGCGGTAACGGATAAAGTTCTCCGGCTTGGAGTCGATCACTGTTGCCTCTTGGGCCTCTTTACTCCATTTAAAGGTATAGAGATTATCATTTATAATGACCTCGTCGGCGAACCAAGCGGAAAGTCCCAAAGCGGTGGTTAGGTGATTCCACAGGCTTCGTCGTGAAACTTTATCGAAAATGTATTCGATATGAAACTTCTCTTTCTTCATTGTTCTTATCCTTATATTTGCCGCAAGATACATAAAAGATTTGAAAACGACTAATTTTAATGATGAAAAAAGTAACTAATAACTAACTGATTAGGTGGAGGCCTTAAAAATTAAGCGAATTTTTTTATTGAAAATGTTGTGTAATTCAAAAATAACCCCTACTTTTGCACCGTCAATAAGAGAAACAGTGACAATGAAATGATGGCGAGATAGCTCAGCTGGTTAGAGCGCATGATTCATAATCATGAGGTCCCCGGTTCAATCCCGGGTCTCGCTACCTAGAAAAGGAGGTCGATTTTTCGATCTCCTTTTTTCTTTTGCTATCAGATGGTCTTTTGGGAGGATAAAAAAACCTGAACAATCTTTCTCGTAAACGATCTTGATTGTTCAGGCAAAATAATTATGTAACCTCGCGGTTATGTTAATTAGGTTTGCCTACATCATAATTTAAGGGTAATTATATATGTAAGCAGGGTCATAGGGTAAAATTTCGCAAATTGCTTTGCTTGATTTATAAATACAAAGATATGTATGTCTAAATGTTTTGAGTGATGGTATTTGTCTCAATAGAAGAATGTATTTCTATCATATAAATAACGCACGCCTCGGAAATCATCTGAAGCGTGCGTTTAGCATATAAAATTTAAATCTAGTTACCCTTGTTTATGTAGTGACCCTGCTGTGATTTTTATATGCTTACCCTAATGTCTGTTGCGAATATATTTATAATATTCATAGGTTGTATCTTTATTTGATCGGTATTTGTGTCAGTTTAGTATGTAAAACTATCAACAGGTGGAATGAACCTTGTAATGAAGCGGGTTTTCGTTAATATTTAAATAAAGTTAAGACGGTGTTCGTGTCAATATTATGGGTATTCCTATCACGGAGAATGCGGTTTTTGAGAGAAAAACAGCGCACGCCCGAAATTCTCTAATCTCGTGACGTGCGCCAAAGCATATAAAAATTGAGGGTATCTTAATTCATTGTTATATGTTGGATAACGGTTGCCCAGTCGGCAATTACAATATTAGCCGAAACTTCTCCGGAGTACTTGAAAGTGATTTCGGTGCGTTTTCCGGGGGTTGCAGCGAATAATTCTCCATTTTTGTCTTTTTCGCTAGAAAAGATAAGATCACCGTCCTTGTAAAGCTCTATCGTTATATTTTGAGCCGGAAAAATGGCTTGGGCTTCTGTTGTCAAATTACCTTTTTCGTCAAAAGAAGCGGGGAAAGCGAATTCAACCTCTTCTCCTGTTGGGTTGCCATTGTAGTCCAATGAGCTTTTTGTATTTTTAATTCGATATTCAAAATTTCCGGCATTACTCCCTAGATACTTGATCAGTCCTTTTGTTGAAAGCTGGAAAATTGAAGTTTTGCGAATGATTTGTAATTCGTTTGATACGGTGGATTTTGTTGAAGAGTTCTTATGAAGCGTAACTTGTCCATAGAACAAATCGCTCGGAATATTAGCTATGCCATTATTCTCTTTTAGGCTGACTTGCAAATCGGATATAATATTGGCTTTGCTCATGTTTGAAATCTCTTCGTTTCCAGAATTGATTCCACTCCATGCGATCACGGTTATGTCATTACTGTTCGGGCAGTTAATGTCTATAGCCCGGCGAGATAAAATTGTAGATTTGTTTACATTAATCTGCTCGAAGAAATCGTTGTTTTGATCGAAGACAAATAATGTAGCTCCATTCACCTCTCCCTTGGTCGTAATGTCGTTACCATCTGAATTCATTGCTTTTAATACCACGGAGAATGGTACTTCGGCTTGTTCAATAACCTCACTCGTTGTTGCTACTACGTCATTTGAATCATCCGTGCAAGCGGAGAATGACAAAACTGTGAAAATAACAGAAACCGCAAATACGCAATTTGCGAAAAAATTACCCTTTTTCATGACCCTACTTTTTATATGCTTTACCCTTAATCTAAGTGACTTGGTTTTTTTGACCGCCCCTCAACGGTCTTTCCTTATCACTACATCGCAAATGTATGTATAAAAATCATAGGTTGTATCTTTTATGATGGGTATTTTTATCAAAAAAGTGGGTAAAACTATCATTATACTTCTATATCCCTTTATTGATGCATGTTCTGGATGATGATTAAATAATGTTAATTGGTTTATTCCTATCAATTTGAGTGGTAAATATATCATCTCTGGTCCTTATTGATAGCCTTGCCTCTGTTGTGTGATAGGAATGCAGTTGTTGTTAATGCCTGTTAAAACGATAGTAAAAAACGTTCGTTTAAATCTTGCGTTTTCATGTGTATAAATTATGAAGTCTCATTGATAATCATGTTATTTTTTTTATTATTTTTATCCAACTGAATAACTGAAATTTAAATAAAATTTTTGACCTTTGTAAGGCTGCAAAAAAATTGAAGATAAAAACGCAAGATTTAAACGAACGTTTTTTACTGGCGTTTTATATAAATAACATCTTAATAATCAATGATATGAGATCAAAAGGTTTTAAAGCGAAATTTATGATGGCATTTTGGGGCTTGTTCGTTGAAGCTCATTATATTGCTGCGGACAATGATACAATGGAGGGCTCTCAAGGAATTCTACCTTTTATCATTTTACTGATAGTGTCCATATGTGTAATAGCTTTTTTGAGTTATTATATGTATAGGTTGAAGAAAGAGTATATTGCCAAAGATGGTGAGCTTATGGCGAGAAACGATGAGCTTCTTCGGTCTGTCGATGCGTTAAGCGTAAAAAATCGGGAGATCCAACAAATGTTGGTCAATAAAATCCGTGAGACTGATAATTGGTATAGGGATAATGAGGTAGAACGGGAGGATTTGAAAAAGCGCCTTGAGGAAATGGAAAAGCTCCATAATTCGTTTTTTGTTGAAACGATTCATGAAATGCGTACTCCACTATCGCTTGTGCTTGGTTCGTTGAGTGAGTTGTTGCAACGTAAAAATGATATTGACTCTAGTGAAGCGACTCAATTATTGTCTGCTTACCGTAATACCTTGGCTCTTCAAGACCTTATCGAGCAATTGCGAAATACCCGTCATGGAGATGACGTGGCAAACCATCTTCGGATAGCTCGTTATGACATGATCAGTATAACAAAGCAGATTTGTGATTTATTCGTGGACTGGATAGCCATGAATAATGTGGAATTTCATATTAATACCCAAACCTCTGTTCTTTGGGTCTGGATAGATCGTCGGAAGATGGAGTTTGCCTTGCGTGTACTTTTATCTAATGCGTTAAAAAATACCTACCGCTTTGGAAAGATCTCGATCAATATTTCCGTGGTGCGCTCGAATGGCAAGGCTTATTGTTCTTTCTCTATCCAAGATGATGGGTTAGGAGAAAGCGAAAGTACCCGTTTGGGTTTGAAACAGATCGTGGATATGACAGAATCCTCCGGCGCTATTTTCGAAGGAATTTCATCGGAGGACGAGACGGGAACCCAATATACGATATTGATTCCTTTGGGGAGAAGCCATTATATGGAACGTGCCGTGGAATTCATCGAGCCGGATGGTGATCTGGTAAAGCTGAATGAGATGCAGAAGGAGGAGATCGCCGAGTTGATCCAAGTTGTTCCGAAAAAGAAAGAGACCGGGAAGAAAATGCTGGTGATTGATGACAGTGATCAGATTCGTTGGTTCCTGCGTCATGTTTTTGCCAGTGAGTATCATGTTTCGGAAGCTCATAATGGCCAGGAGGGTGTAGAGATCGCACGAGCTGAACGGCCGGATCTTATTTTATGTGACGTGATGATGCCCGTTAAAGATGGGCTTGCTACCTGTCGTGAAATCAAAGGCATCCCAGAATTAGCGCAAGTGCCGGTTGTCTTGCTAACCGCAAAGGTAGAGAGTGAGGATGTTATAGCCGGCATTGAATGTGGCGCCGATGATTATATAACCAAGCCATTCGATGTAGAGGTGTTACGAAGTAAGGTAAACAGTTTATTGAAACGTAGGGATGAGATGAGACGTTTCTATACGTCGAGTCCTGTAGGTGCGCATCCCGAGGGAGAGAAAACGGTAAAGAAAGATGATTCCCCTTCCAATCTTTTTATGGATGCGGTTATCTCAACGATCGAGAAACATTTGGATGACCCTAGTTTTGAGGCGAAGATTTTGGCGGATTCTTTAAACATGAGTCTCCCTACATTATATAGAAAGATAAAACTCTACTCGGATAGTAGTATATTGGAGCTTACCCGTATGGTACGTTTGAAGAAAGCCGCCGAGCTGATCAGTATGCAGCGATACTCTATCCAAGAGGTTTCGGAAATGGTCGGCTTCAACGATACCGCCACTTTCCGTAAGCGTTTTACGGAACAATACGGCGTCACTCCTTCACAGTATCTGCCGGGTAAGAATTAATCGTTTTGCCATTTCCCGAAAATCGCCGGGGAATGGCAAAATTTTTTAGTTGTTTTTTGAAGCGATATTTTTCAACCTCTTTTTGATAGCCTTACAACGGTGCTAATCAGCCCGAAAATATCCCGAATGAAAATTTATAGTTTTACCTCTTATTTATGAAAGTAACACCTATTTACTTTTTTTTATAGTCCAAATACCTTTGCGATGTCATCAACGAACAACAGATTGGTCATGGGGAAGATTTGAACAAAGCGTTCTTGTTATGTGACTGAAAATGTAAAAAGTGATTGAGAAAGAAAGGTTTATATAAAAGATTTATTAACTCATAAAATTATATGTATATGAAACTTAGAAATTTATTATTCGGGACAATGATCGCTTGCGCGTTCGCGGCGTGTTCAAACGAGGATGATCCTATTCCTAGCGTGGATCCGACACCTACACCGGAAGCAGGCACCGCTGATCTTACCATTGTGGTGAAAAACTTAACAAAGAGCACACAGACAAAAGCCAACGGGGATGAGAACGCCAAGAAAGGCGAAGCTACGATTTACAACTTGTTTGTAGCTCTGTATAATGAGGATGGAACATTCTTACAAGTTAGTGATCTTGCGGTTAATAAGGATGAAGAGTCAGCTGATTCAAACAATGAAATCAAATTTGAAGGATTAAAAGCGGGCGCAAGCTATCGCGCTTTAGCTTTCGCAAATGTTCCAATGGAAGCTCTTACCGCAACCGCTAACTCTTTTGAGTTGACATCTGATTACTATGTCCTTTCCGGAGAAGGAGCAAATGGGTTGCCTATGAGTAGTGGTATCAGTCCAGTATTCACTCTTGCCGAAGGTGAAAATTATTATGGTTACTCAAACGCTACAGGAGGAAACAGTATTGAATCTGGAAAACCTTTAGGATTAATTAGAAATGTGGCTCGTGCGGAATTGAGTGCTCTTTCTTTGGATATGACTCAAGTCAAGGTTAATAATAGTCAAAAATACAAATCAGGAACAATTAAGTTTGTGCCTAAAGATGTTTTTGTATTACATGGCCGTACAAAAGCTAATGTGGCAGACCAAAGCATAAGTAATACTGCGTGGTTCAATCAGCCAGATAAGGTTTGGGGTAATATTGCCGCTACTTATGAAACTGCTGATAGAGAAGATTATTATTCCGGAACCAACTCTAGTAACTCATTCGGTCGTTTTGCTGGAACTGTCGATGCTACTAATTATATAAAGGCATTGAGTACAGTAGAAACAACATATACTCAGAATTGGGATGGTACTGCTATTACCGGAAGTAAAGCAATTACTCTTGCTAACTCTTTATATTTTTATGTGTTGCCTAATGATCAGACAAAAGCGGCCAGAGAACAAGAAGATCCGGAAGAAGAAGGCCCGGCTTTCGTCTTGGATAAAACAACTTTGGCATCCGAATTGGTAATCAGTGGTGAAGTTTATATAAAAGCTATAATGAACGATAACACATCTTGGACATTCGGCGAAGAGAGTACTCCTGTATTGCGCTATTGGCCGATAAAGATTGGTATCGATGGATTAGATAGTGAAGACACATATTATGGTCAGGTACATAGAAACGTGGTTTATCAGATTTCTGCTACTATCGCAGGTAATGGTTATGCAGATCCTACTCTCCCTAAGGATGATCCTACAGCCGACTTGTTTGTAAAGACAATGGTTATGAATTGGGGTACAGCCACTCAAGCTCCTGTTATCGAATAATATCAATTCTCTAATAATAACCAAAAGGCATTCTCTATCAACAGGGAATGCCTTTTTTGTTATAAATATAATATGTCAATGCCCGTTGGCAAAGTTAGAAAGTTAAAAGATTTATGTTTAAGAAGTTGTTCTCTCCGGACACGCCCCAGATGCCATTCTATGTGTAAATAATCCAAATCATCTACCACATCTACCATTATTTATGTAATATTTTGATTGTAAATCATTTATCTTATGGTGGTAGATGGCGAACATCTACCACTACAAACTTCGATCTACCATCATTAGGTTACCGGAAAGATTAGCACGAACAATTACTACTAACGATAAATAATGTATAACATTCTGTATTTCAGTAAATAATAGTTTTTTGCATAGAAAAACAAAAGTTTTACTATAGAGAAACTTTTGTTTCTTCAGTATGAAATAAAAGTTTCTTCAGTATGAAACCACTAACTTCACCTATTGAAACTCTTATTGGCTTTAATCCCTTTGTCTGTCTCTTATGAAATCGTCAAATACTAAATATACGAGTCCGCAAGCTTGAGAAGTGATTTTTTTTGCGTTTCCCATTAAATCATGGTAGATGCAGAATGAAAATTGTAGATGTTATTCCATCTGCAACCACTATATAACATATTTATTTACAATAAGTATGAGGTTGAATTGTAGATATTGTGGATGTTCTCATGAAATAATATTCCGGTTCTTAGGTTCAAGACATATGGGATCGCCATCATAAGGAAAGGATAGTAAATTTTGTAGTCTCCGGATCAATTTATAACCAGAATTATATATGCAAAAAAGGCACTCCCGGTAAAAGGAATGCCTTTTGGTTGTTATTCAGAGAATAGATATTATTCGACAACTGAAGATTGATTTGCGCTACCCCAATCAAGAACCTTTGTCTTAACAAACAATTCAACAAAGTCTGTTGGAGGAACAGTAGGATCATCATATCCTCTACCAGCTAAAGTCGCGTCAATACTGTAAATTATATTACGATGGATCTTTCCATCATTTAAATAGTCAGCCGTACCTGCTGCCATTTCATTCGTCGCAGCAATTTTAATAGGCCAATAGGCTGTTTTCTCCTCATAGTTGTATACTGCATTACTTCCTCTCTTTTTAGCATTTTCGAGCTTATAAGTACCTTTAACTACAATTTCAGTTGCAAGATCCTCTGGTTTGAAATTATCAGCACCATTCATTTCACGAGCAGCCTTAACTTGGGGATTTTCGAACACATAGAATTTAGGGGCGATTGTGATAGTCGCAGACACACCATCTTCAGTTGCGATATTCTGTACCAATGCGGTGGCTGGTAAACTGGCCTTGTATCCTTCAATAATAGAACCTCTCATATTCGTAAACATAGCGTCATCATTCACGAAATCTCCTCTATAACCTGAAGCATAATCTGTAGCATTAGCAGCATAAGTTGTGGACACATTACCCCATACGGTATTGCTAACGACATTCCACCAGCTATTGCCATTACCCATATCTGCTGCATTGGACTTCGTCCGCCCATGCATGATGAATACACATTCTGGTACAATCGTCGCAATTCCTTCAACGTATACATCTTTTGCAGCTCTAGTCATGTCTAAGCTAAGTCCCGTAAAATCAATGCGCGCTACATTTCTTATCAAGTACAAGGGATCTGCTACAAGAATATGTTCACCTTCTCCCACTGTTTTAGTATATCCATAATAGTTTTTACCTGCTTGTAAAGTGAATGGATCAGACAAACCACTACTCATTGGTAAATAGTTTTCTGCGAATCCGGCAGCTGGCATCGTATATACAGGAGATACAAAGTTGTCAATTGTTGTACCAGCCAGTGAGATTTCAGGCATATTAGCAAATGCGATAGCACGTAATTGCGCACCTTCTGTCAGTCCGGCAAATTGAACCTCATCATTATCCGCAGCAGCATCCTCATTGGCAATATCAGAGGTTGAAGCGACAAGCGCTCCAGTTTCAGCATCATAAAGAGCAACTGTTAAGTTTGTAATTTTAGCTTCATTTTCAGTCTGTGTCCCCTCCGCTGCAGCTTTAGTCAAACTTCTAGCCACATTTTTCACAGAAAAAGACATAGCGAATTTTCTTTCTCGCTAAAATTCAAGCACTTGCAAACTTTTGCAGCTTAATAGGTAACGATTTAGAAACCAGCGAAATTCTGTATTTCACTTCGTTTTGCAGTAATTCAAAAGAACGCTTTTCCTAAATGCAAAGGTAATATTATTTTTTGAATAACAAACCTTTGCAGATAGCCAAATCCAACAAAATCGGCTATGGTTGCCGAAATTTATATTTCAATCCATACTCTTCAAGTTTGCCGTATAGAGTTGTTCTGCTTATTCCCAACAGTTCAGCAGCAAGACTCCGGTTGCCATTCGCTTGTTCCAACGCGCGCATTATACGTTCCTTATCCTCTACATCATTACGCAAAGCGAAGCTGACAGGCAAGGTCGGTTTCGTCACGGCAAGTTCAAGATGCTCTTTCGTGACAACTCCTTCCTGAGCCTGCAATACCGCTCCCATGATTTTCTGCCGGAGTTCGCGCACATTGCCCGGCCACGGATGGGTTAGCAACGCTTTACGAGCTTCGGAACTGAATGCGCTCACATTGCATTCCAGCTCCTTGTTTGCCATATCACGGAAGAACTCCGCCAACGGCATGATGTCTTCCTGACAGTCACGCAAGGGCGGCACGGTTATCTCGAAATCGCACAGGCGGTATAACAAATCTTGCCGGAAACGCTTTTCACTTACCGCTACTTCTAAATCCTCGTTGGTGGCGGCGATGATGCGGACGTTGAAACTTCTGTCCGATTTGTCACCGACCGGGCGATACCGCCTTTCCTGTATGGCGCGGAGCAGCATCTGTTGGGTTTCCAACGCAAGGTTGCCTACCTCATCAAGAAACAGTGTGCCGCCCTCGGCTTCATGGAAATATCCTTTCTTGGCACTGTCCGCACCTGTGAAAGCTCCCTTGACGTGTCCGAAGAAAGCCGACGGCGCAAGTTCTTTGGTGAGTGAACCGCAGTCCACCGCCACAAAAGGCTTGCCGGAACGCTTGCTTTTGTCGTGCAGATGATGGGCGATATGCTCCTTGCCCGTGCCGTTCTCCCCGAATATCATCACGCTCATATCAGTTGCCGCTACCAGCCTTATGCGGTGCATTATTTTCTGAAAGGCTGAACCGTTACGGGCGAACACGGGCATACGGCGGTATGCCGCCTGACGCTCCTTCTGTATGGAACGGAGAAGAGGAACCAATTTGTCCTCCACAAGCTGTTTGGGAATATAGTCTATCGAACCGAGTTTCATACTCTCGACTGCCGTATGCACTTCGGCATAGTCGGTCATGATGATGAAGGGTTGTAATTTCCCCTCCTTGCGCATCCATCGCAACAGGTCAATTCCATTACCATCGGGCAGACGCAAGTCGGCAACCACTATGTCATTATCCATTGCCTGTTGCAGATGTTTCTTCGCTGTCGATAGGTGGTAAGCCTTCACGGAACTATATCCTTCCCGTATCAGCAGGTTGCAGACATATTCGCAATACACGATGTTGTCCTCCACCACGATTATTCTTGTCTTATCCATTTTCGTATTTTCTCCTTTCCTCTTTTGCCAACCGGATTATTTCCGCACCCTTGTCCAACACGGCTGTCACGGCATTACTTAACGCTTCGTTATCGGACTTATCCTTTCCATGAAGCAATCCATAAAGTACCCTCAACGGCTGGTCGGCACGGAGTACATCCCACGAGCTGCGCAGGTGGTGTATAAGGGCATCCAGCTCTTGGAGGTCTTGCCGCCGTTCCGCGTCCCTGACTGCCTGTATCTCCTTTTCGGTTTCTATTATCAGTTTATCCAACATGACGGCTTCATTGCCATAAGATAGCAAGGCTGAAAAGTCCGGCTTTCCATCGGATGTTACTTTCATAGCGCATCTGTCGGAAACCTCTATCAGTTCCGATATGGAGAACGGTTTGAACAGGCATCCGGCAAAGCCTTTTGCCAAAAGTTCCTCCGCATCGCAACTGCCCGAAGCTGTTGCCACGATAACTGGGATTGTCCGGGAATTACCCACATTGGAAGAGCGCAGCAGTTCCAGCAGCTCAAAGCCGTTTATACCGGGCATATTCAAGTCCGTCAGCAATAAGTTGTATTCTTTCCGGCGGACCATTTCCATCAATTCCGCTGCATCGGTACAAGTATCGCAGTGTATCCCTTCTTGGGCATACATCTCTTTCAGCATCAGAAGCAACACCTCGTCATTGTCGATGGCGACAACATTGAGGTTTCTGTCTTTTCGGTGAATATACGTCTGTATTACTTGCTCCGGCACATCATCAGCTTTCTGCATCGGTATTTCCACCATGAAACGGCTTCCTTTCCCTTTCGCACTGTCCAAATGGATAGTACCACCGAGCATTGTCACAATATTATTTACGATGGCAAGACCCAACCCGAATCCGTCCTTAGCGGCAGCATTTGACAGGCGTTCAAATGCACCAAATACACGTTGCTGTTCATCTTCGGTCATGCCTGTACCCGTATCTACAACCGTAATTATCAGAACTCCATCGGTGTAGTCGGCAGTCAGCGATACTCCTCCTTCCTCCGTGAACTTGATGGCGTTTGACAACAGGTTGTTACCGATTTGAACTATTCGTTCTTTGTCGGTCAGTACAACCGCATCGTTTATGTTCTTCACTGTCAGCGACAGCCCTTTGTTCATGGCGATTGGCATGAACTCCGTTTCAAGTATGTGCGTGATTGCTGAAATCCGGCAAGATGAAAGACGGGGTTGTTCTTTACCGTTATCCAAGCGGAAGAAATCCAATAAGGTATTGAGCATATCCCGCATACGGTCGGAAGATTGTTGTATGCTTTGGATATATTCCCCATTATTACCGCTATTACACTCTCTATGCAACAGTTCGGTATAACCTGTTATTGCTGTCAGCGGTGTACGCAACTCATGGGTAATAGTATGTACTGCTTTCTTTCGGGAGGCTATGAGTGCCTTGTTTTGTTGTACGGACTGTTCCAGTTGCCCTATTAAATCCGTTGTTTTGCGCTTGTATTGTTTGATGCTCTTTGCGTCACGGTGTATGATGATGTAAGAAAACAACAACAATAGAAGGACAAATCCCATCAAGCCGCCTACCTGCATAAATGATTTTTCACGCATGGCGGCTATCTCAATTTCCCGCCTCTGTAACTCGGATTGAACTTTCTCTTCTATTTGAACAATCAGTTCTTGCAGTTGTCTGTTAAGTTCTACATTACGGGCTGCAAGACTGTCGGATTGTTCCGACAAGCGGCGACTTTGCGCTTTCTGTTCGTTGATTACGTTTCTATTGAGCGAATGAAGCATGGAAGTGGTTTCCGTTGGCTGTGCTTTCTTTTTCTTGCCGAAGATGCCCAAGAAGCCTTTTCGCTTTGGTTTCTTGGGTTGTTCCTGTACGCTTTTCCGTGCGATAACCGGCACTTGATTAGCTATTTTATTGTTGATGGTTTGTTGCTCATCAAGCACCTGCACAATCCGGTGCATCTGCCGTTCCTTGTCTTCCAAAAGACCACGCACGATGTCAATTCTCTCAATTGGATAAGTTGCATTGAAACTGCATAATATGCTGTCCAATTCTATGCGTTTGGCATGATAATCCGCCAGATCCGTTTCGTCCCACTCCAATACAGTTTCTCCTAATAGCGAAAACTCTATCAGACGGATATGAATACGGTTTACTTCCTTCCGGAATTCATCTATCTGTTGATTGCCAACCTCCAATGCTTCCACTTCCTGCCATTCATGAAACCACAAATACATGATGCCAGCTATCAATAAACATATTAACAAATAGCCTGTACCAATCAGTGTACGAAGAAGTTCGGTTCGTTTACTATGAATTACCATTTTTATGCTTTGTCCTTATCGAAATACTCTTACATATATATGCCTTACTTGAACATCACACATTGTGCTATTTCGTTTATCCGTTTAATCTCCGCAAGTAACTATGAATCAAGTTATTGAATTAAAACATATCTATGATACAATATAGTAATAACTAATACATTGATAATATTTTTAATTCTTGAAATGACATACTTTTAACTCTGTAATCATGTTTTGGTTGTTTGGTTGTTGATTGAAATGCTGGACTTTAACTGGGACGGAAGTCAGTTCTTTGTTCCCCCACGTAAATTCTCCAGAATACATAACCCTGCTCGTCCAATACAACGTGCCTTCGATAAAGAGTTTATAATCTCCCGTAGGGACATGGTTGCCTTTTTCGTCTGTTCCATCCCATTGATAAACCAAAATGCCATTTCTGGGTGTGGCTCCTGTGATGGCATCTACTTGCTCCGAGGACATATCTTTGGGGTTAGCCTTGCTTACCCAAAAAGGTATAGCATCCTTTCGATATTTATATCCACCTTTTGCAGTAAAGAATGTTGTATAGATGGTACGTACTAACTGCCCTTCGTCATTCTCTATCCATATGGCATATTGACTGGAAGCTATTCCTCCACGTTGGAATTTGAAAGAAATCTCCAATCGTTCTTCTGTACGGTTGTGTATCCGTGTGTCTTTTGTTTGCAAGGAATTAGCCTTATGTTGGCGTCCACTAACAGACAATAACACAGATAATCCACCGATGATAAACAAAATCAATAATGTTTTTCTCATTACTTTACGATTTATTTTAGAACACTTGTGATGATAGTTCAGGCCTTTGGTCTTGATGCCAATAAGGATATGGTTTATCTGTCTTGCTGGCGACATCAAGGCGATTTATCTGCTCTGCTGAAAGTTTCCAATCCACAGCACCGAGGTTCTGGCGAAGTTGTTCTTCGGAACTCGCTCCGATAACAAGACTGCACACTGTGGGGCGTTGCAATAACCAGTTTAATGCAATTTGTGCCACGCTCTTCCCTGTTTCCAACGACAGTTCTTCCAAGACGTCCACTATGTCATACAACCGATTGTAGGATACAACATTATCCCTTACCGGTGCGCCACCACGTGCAACCCTTCCGTTTTGTGGCACAGGATTATTCCTGCGATAGCGACCTCCTAAACGTCCGGCCGCCAAAGGACTCCATATTATAGTCCCAATCTGTTGGTCTATACTGAGCGGCATCAGTTCCCACTCGAAATCACGGTTTAATAGTGAATAATATACCTGATGTGCCACATACTTACTCCATCGACATCTTTCAGAAATCGATAATGACTTCATCAGTTGCCACCCTGAAAAGTTAGAGCAACCAATGTAACGTATTTTACCGCTTGTCACTAAATCATCCAAAGCCCGTAGTGTTTCTTCGACAGGAGTGTTGGCATCGAAACCGTGTATGTAATAAAGGTCTATATGGTCTGTGCCGAGACGTCGCAGGCTCGCCTCACATGCTTCTATCAGGTGAAAGCGTGATGCGCCCTCCTCGTTGCGGTCTTCGCCCATCGGAAAAGTTCCTTTTGTGGCAATTAGTACCTTGTTCCGCTTTCCGGCAATCGCATTGCCTAATATTTCTTCGGAAAGTCCGCGTGAGTATATGTTTGCTGTATCAAACATATTAAGTCCGGCATCCAGACACATATCAATCATACGAGCAGCATCCTTTACTCCCGTGTGTCCCCAATTCTCAAAGCCATGAGATCCACCGAATGTACCTGTTCCCAAGGTCAATGCCGGAACGAAAAGACCTGAACCATTCAATCTGCGATATTCCATACATTATATTATTTGTTCATAATTAAAAATCATATTAACAACAAGATTACCGACACACAGGTTATAACCGTTGTAAAACTGCGGAAGCCCTTTTCCGGCAATCGTTTTATTAAAAAGATGCCGGCGACACCTCCCAATAATATAAAGGGGATAGTTAAGGCATCTATTATGAGTGATTGACTCGTTATGTTGTTCCATGCAAACATCTGTACCGGAATCTTCAGATAGTTGATCACAAGAAAGAACCATGCGTTTGTTCCGACAAAACTGTATTTAGGCATCTTTACCGACAAAAGATATATAGCCATTACCGGACCTGCTGCATTCCCTATCATAGTGGTAAACCCACCTAAAAGTCCGAAAAACGGCCCATACCACCAATACGACGAAAGCTTGTTTTCCTTTCCTTTCCATTCTGACCAAAACATAATAAACAACACGAAGGCAAGGCATCCTCCCATAAGATGTTTGAATGCTGTAGGAGGTATTAATTTATCCACAAGCAGAGCCAAAACGAAGCCAACCAACGCTGCAGGAAGCAGTTTGAAAACATATTTCCATTCTGCGATGCGTCGGTAGTAAAGAACAGCAATCAAATCAGCTATACACAAAATGGGCAAAATCAACCCCGTTGAAGGCTTTGCTCCGAATGCAAGAGCCAAGAGAGGAACTGATATCAGGCTTAACCCCTGAATGCCTGTTTTGGACATGCCGATTATGAAAGCCGATAAAAAGAGTATCCCCCAATCTGTGGGGGATTGAATCAACATTGACCACTCCATAACCTTGCCTGTTTTTACAATCCGAGAACGTCCTTCAGTTCCTTTCTCATGACACTCTCGTCAACGTCTTCACCTGTCCAGTATTTAATGGCTATTACAGCCTGATTTACCAGCATATTCATGCCGGGAAGCACATGCTTGCACCCTTTGCTTATGGCATCTTTCACGAAATGCGTATATGCCGGATTAGGTATGCAGTCGGCAACAACCATATCAGGTGTTAAAGAATCTACATTGATGTTCAGTCTCTGTTCAATGTTAGGATATAGTCCTACCGAAGTGGCATTGATGACAATATCGGTGTCAGAAGGGATATCAAAAGAGTGGTTCCATAACACAAATGAAGCTTTTGCCGGGGTGTGTCGGTTTAGCAAATCTACTAATGTTTGTCCTCCTTCATCTATATTAAGCACTATGATGTCAGAAGCTCCGGCCAACGCCATTTCCACACAGATAGCACGTGATGCACCTCCGGCTCCAAATACCACCAATTTTTTTCCGACAATTTCCGTCACTTCTGAAATGGCTTTTACGAAACCTTTTCCATCGGTGTTTTCTCCGCATGTAGTGCCATCTTTTTCGATGATGACAGTATTTACAGCACCGATAATACGGGCTGATTCTCCAAGCGTATCGAGGTATTTGATGACCTCTACTTTATTCGGTATGGAACAGTTGAATCCTCGCCATCCCATAGCTTTGGCTCCTGCAACGGCTGCTTCAAGATTTTGTGGACCGACTTCGCAGTTGATATAGCGGTAGTGTAATCCGTGGTGACGGAATGCAGCTTCCATGATTGCTACCGTTGGATTTTCTGCCGCCGGCTTCGCAAAAGACCCAAGCAATCCGGGAAGAAAATCGGATGCCGGAGCGTAATTTTTCAAATCGTTAATACTCATGATTGGATAATTATGTTGTTTGCTAAATTCAATTATTTCAGGAAGTTTTGCCATAGTTCCGTCCTCATTTGTCAGTTCGCACAACACTGCATAAGGTTGAAACCCTGCCAGTTTCATAAGTTCCACACTCCCCTCTGTATGGCCTTCGCGTTCTTTAATACCACCGGGACGGGCAATCAGCGGAAAAACATGTCCCGGACTGTGGAGTGATTTGCATGTAGCGTTTTCTGCAATCGCAGCTTTTATCGTCTTGACACGGTCGGCAGCAGATACACCGGTGGTCACACCTTCGGCTGCTTCTATGGAAATAGTGAAAGCTGTGCCATAAGTACTGGTATTATGTTCTACCATAAGCGGCAGATTAAGTTCATCTGCTTTTTCCTGCGTAATACATAGGCATACTATGCCGCTGCAATGGCGTATCATACACGCCATGTCTTTTTCGGATATGGTCTGTGCGGGGAAAATGAGATCGCCCTCATTCTCTCTGTTCTCATCGTCGACCAACAACACGCCTCTGCCGTTCCGAATGGCAGAAATGGCATTTTTCACTCTTGCAGCACTATCCCCGAATGCTGCCAGCAAATTGTTATTTTCCATCGTTTTATTCCTGTTTTATAGTTTCTTCTCACAGAATTCTATTTTTTCTTTGTTGGGGCCGATTATTGTGAAAAACCGGACTCCATGTTTCCAAAATGGCAAGAACTGTACATGCTCATCCAAACATTGGAAACCGGCATCTTTTACCATAGAAAATATGGAATCAATGTCCGTCACGTCCAAAGCGATGTGATCTATCGCCCCGGTTTTCATTGCAGCCTGTTGGCTTTCATAAATCTCCATAATCAGGTTTGCTAACTGCAAAAAGACTACGGATTCACCGTTTTGTTTATTGATGGTTTGCCATACCACTTCAAACCCAAGCTCTTTATAAAAGCGTATGCTCTTTTGCATATCATTGGTAGGTATTCCGACATGTTGAATCCCGGTAATTTTTCTCTTTATATCCATACGTGTATCTATTTAAGAACGATTCTTTTGATTATATGCAATACACCGTCTTCGTCATTGGACGGAGCCATATAACGTGCGAAACTTTTTAATTCATCCGATGAATTTGCCATACAGTAACTATAAGATACTGTTTGAAGCATTTCCGCATCGTTCATCTGATCACCAAAAGCCATGCATTCATCCGCTTTCACCGACAAATGGTTCTGAATGAACTTTAGTGCATTACCTTTATTCGCATCACGATGACTTATGTCAAGCCAATTCAGTCCCGACACCACTACTTTTAGAGTTCCGTTGAAATGCCGCAAAACAGGATAACTGTTTACCGATGAACCATCGAAGTCATATATCGCTATTTTGAGGAATGTATCATCCTTGACATCCAACAAATCCGATACGATTTCGCACCGTTCATAATAAGTACGGGTTTGTCTTACAAATTCAATATCTTCATCTTCAATATATGCCTTATTCTTGCCGCATAATACTGGATATGCTCCCTTTATCTTTCTCACTTCCCGGACGACTTCATGTACCTCTTCTGACGGAATATCGACAACCAATAATTCTTGTGACTTTGAAACCACATAAGTTCCGTTTTCTGCAATAAAGATGATATCGTCCTTTATCCTGTTGAAAAGTTTCAGCAGGTTATAGTATTGTCTGCCGCTTGCTGCAACAAACACGACACCCTTTTCTTTCAGATTCTCAAATACAGAGAAGAACTCCGGATGCAACCTGCCAGCCGAATCTAAAAGAGTTCCGTCCATGTCAGATGCTATCAATTTTATAGATTGTTTTTCCATAATTCCCATTACCGTATGATTTTATATTTCAATTCATCCGGTATTGCCGGTATCGAACCATGCTGCGAACATACATAAGCAGATAGATCTACTGCCAATCTATGTGCTTCCGAGACACTTTTTTTATAGCATAAAGCCGAGCAGAATGTTGCGGTAAACGCATCTCCTGCCCCCACCGTATCAGCCACATCTGTTTTGGGGGTTGCCTGAAAAGAAACCGATTCAGGCATAATGATATAACTCCCATTTATTCCACAAGTCAATATAATCATTTTCAGATTATATTGTTTTAATAGTGCGATACATTGTTTTTGCGGATGACATGTGCCTATATCAAACATTTTACTCACTGTATCCAACTCTTCATCGTTTATCTTCAGAATGTTGCAGAGCGATAAAGAATCGTGGATCAGCTCCTTGCTGAAGAATTTTTGCCTGAGATTGATATCGAATACCTTAAATGTATTGTCCGTATCCGGCATCGTTTTAAGGAATTGATATATGGCATTGCGGCTTTTGATGTTCCTTTGAGCCAGCGAACCGAAACATACAATATTCGTATGTTTGGCAAGTTGTGCCACCTCGTCATTGAAAGTAATGTTATCCCATGCAGCTTGTTCTTGAAAGTCATATCTTGGAACCCCTTGTTTATCCAGACTGATCATTACTGTTCCCGTAGGATAATCAGTGCGCAGAATACGGGATTCAATGCCTTTACTTTTCAATACCCTTTCCGCTTCTTCTCCCAACACATCATTACCGACAGCACTCACAATATAACTATTGAGTCCGAGTTGTGCTGTGTGATATACGAAATTGGCAGGTGCTCCGCCTATCGTTCGCCTGTTGGGGAATATATCCCATAAGACTTCTCCTATGCCGACCGCTATATGGTTCATATGCTGATTGTTGTAGTTTTAAATTGACGCTGCAAAATTAGGGCGATTTTTCGAGATGTGATTACAACATATTTGCTATTTATTTCGTTATATTTGCAGCACGAATCAAAATCACAGAATATGGCTATACTGGAACGAAAAATCATTCATCAAAGGACTACGCTATGTAGCCGTATCATATACCCTAAGTTCGTATTGCCACGACATAAACATGCCGAATATGAGATTATGCTGTTTACTCATGGAAGTGGTAAGCAATTTGTAGGAGAGGGAGTCAGGAATTATACGGAAGGAGATGTTGCTATGATAGGAAGCAATGTCCCGCATTTGCATTTGTGTAATGCAAAATTAAATCCCGGTACAGGATTGGAAGAAAGTTCCGGAATAGCGTTGCAATTTCACCCAACCATATTCCCCTTATCCATAGGAAAATTACCCGACTATCTTCCCATATATGAATTATTGCAGAAAAGCCAGTATGGAATACGCTTTTCAGACAATAACTTATATGACGATTTGCTGCAGCGGTTTGAAGAACTCGAAAAGGTAGAGCACACTGTACGGTTGATCCATCTTTTTCAAATTCTGGAACGCCTATGCCAATGCCGGAAAATAAACATTCTTTCAGACGTAGCATACAATAGCTCAAATCTTTTGCAGGAAACCAATGAGCCTGTCAATCGCGTATATTCTTATCTTTTCAACCATTTCAAGGAAAAAATCTCGTTGAAGGAAATTGCAGATTATGTGAAACAGAATCCATCAGCTCTTTGTCGATATTTCAAACAACGTACAGACAAGAGCATCTTCCAATGCCTTGCGGAAATACGTATAGAGCACGCCTGCAAGTTGTTGATGTATTCCAACTTGACTGTCGCACAAATAGCCTACGAATCCGGTTATAACCATGTTCCTCATTTTATTGAGCAATTTGAAAGAGTTACCAAGCGAACGCCAAGTGAATACCGGTTACAAGTGAATATTTGAGATTCCATATAAAGATTGTCTCGGTGCAACGATTATAGAGTTAATTCCCACCCTTAAATATAATATTAAAGAGTGGGAATTTGCATTTCTTATAATTTCAGACCTTTATTTTCTCTATGTATTGCCATCCCCGGACGCCCGATTATGATATGGTCAGCAATGAAGTTGCCCGTGGGACTTCGTTCATTTGCCGGACTGCATATCAGAAAAACATTCCGCTATGCCATGGAATCATCTCGTCTTTGTTGCCATTTAGCTTCCATTTCTCTTGAAAGCTCCACAATCTTCCGGCTCAGCTTCACGAGTTCGATGGTACACTTCTCCAGCTTGTAGAGCAACGCCATCGCCTTCTTCTCCGAAAAATGGATGCGCAGCTCTTTGACGACCTGATTGTAGTTCGTGCCTATGCAGCGGAACTGGGCATGGAAGTCCGACAGCTTGGTGTAATATTCCACCAGCGTCTTGTCTACCTTCAGCACCTTGAACTTCTGCCCGAAGAAATGCGCCTTGAGAAAGACGGCTTTCGCGTACACGCCCGATTCCTCATACATCGTCAGGAACCTGTTCCATTCCTCATCGTCGAAGCGCACCATCACGCAGTGCGTCTTCGGGTTCAACTTGGGATTTCTCCCGTACTTGCTCTTCTTTTTCATTCTTCTTATTCTTTTAATTTTATGGTTTATCCATTGTTTAATCTTTGATTAAGGAATCCCGAAATTATCCGACTGCGGAGGATAATTCTGCCCACGGCGGTGCAAGGATTTTCAGTTACTTAGAATTATTCGGGTAACTGAAAATATATCTTGCTGTGTCTTTGAAGACACAAGAATCCTCCGCTTGTCGGATTTGTTTGTGGGTATAATAACTCATTAGGAGTATTGGTCAAACCGATGGAGTGTATCCACCGGCTTGACCGGTTCCACTACTTTATCAGCTCAGAGCTTACGCCACTGCTCAATGTCTTCCCGATAGGCTTCTATATGCAGACGGGCGAGGTTCTCGATAAGCCCTGATGCGCTCATGCCACGTCCTCCGAGACGGCGGACAATCTCATCCAGTCTGTCACGTACCTCCCCACTGACGAACACGGGCTTGCGGTCGGCAATCTTGGGCACTCGCAGATAGGTGGCACGGTATTCGTCCAATGACAGCCTGCGCTGTTTACTGCTGATACGTCTGGCGATAGTACGTTCCACGGGAATGTTGCCCGTATCTGTGACGGTTTCCTGTGCCTTGTCATCTGATTCCGCCCCCGTTACCTGCTCGTGTATGCGGGTATCCGACACTGCCACCAGTACTGCGGATGTGTCCGGCTCATCCAATACAGGAAAGAGACTGCCCGCTTCCTCAACAGGCTCTTGTTCTACTGCGGAAGAAACCTCTTCCGATTTGTGTTCGGGCATGGAAGGCATATAGTCTTCCAGCTTGAAGTTCTTGAACGCTTCATCGTGCTCGATGTTTTTGAATTTCTTACTCATTGTTGTTTCTTGTTAAAGTGAATACTTGTTGGTCCGTATGCGCATAGTTGACCGTTTGTCGGGAGCAAAGTAAGAGGCTTTATTGCAGTCAGTCAAGGACTTGGATTCTGTTAGGCAATTTTGTGTGGTTTTGCCTTATGGCGGCATGAACAATGGTGCAGACTTCTCCGATTTGCCGGATATGAATCTGAGGGAGGACAAAGATGATTTTAAGGGCAAATTTGAATTAAGCCCTTATTTATCTCTTGGCATTCTTGCTAAAATTCCAAATTAAGGGGATAATGATAAGTAGTACCCCGGACAACCTCTACCATATCGGTGCCACATGCTGCCACTTTTAGAAAATCCATTGTCAGATAACGAATTATCTATTCCTTTGCGCCAAAAGAAACAATAACAGCAAAGAATAAAGAATATGGAAATCGTATCAATCGAAAGAAAGACCTTTGAAGCGATGGTCGCCAAGTTTGACCGCTTCGTCCACCGTATGGAAGCCATCTGCCAGCGGCACGGCGAAAAGAAAATGAGTGAGTGGATGGACAATCAGGACGTGTGCCGGATGCTCAACATCAGCCCCCGCACGTTGCAGACCCTGCGGAACAACGGCACGCTTGCCTACTCGCAGATAAACCACAAGACATATTATCGTCCAGAAGATGTGCAACGTGTCGTTTCCATTGTGGAGGACAGACGGAAGGAAGCAAGGTTCAAGGGAAGGACGATATAGACAGGGCGCAATAAACGAAGTATAATAACAATACCCACTAAATCCAAAGTAACATGAATGAGTTAATCAACAAAGACAATGAGTGGATAATCCACTTTATGGGCAGTCTTGACCGACTGTTGGACAGCTACGAGCGTCTGACCGCCAACTACCGCCCGACATTGGGTGGCGAGCGTTTCTTTACAGACAAGGAGGTCTCTGCCCGATTGAAGGTAAGCCGAAGAACACTTCAAGACTATCGCAACGAAGGGCGTATAGCCTATATCCAGTTGGGCGGCAAAATCCTTTATCGTGAATCCGACATCGAAAGGATGCTTGCTGACGGCTACCGCTCTGCTTACCGACAGACGGCTATCTGATTTTCTTGAAGGAGCGCAGTTTGCCGTCTGCCCCTATAATTTGCGGTAGCAATGGACTTGACAACAAAAAGGGAAAGGGACGGTTTACGGGTGAAGCATTCAAATTCTGCTTCGTCTGTAAACCGTCCCTGATTTTTCATCTGATTTCCCGTCAGTCGCTTGTTTCCGTTGCCGGATGCCTTACGAGCGTATGGTTAGCAGAGGCAAGGTTTTCGGGCTGAATACGCTCCGTAGGAGGAAGATTCTGCCCGAAACGGCTCTGCCGCCCGACCTTGCCGCTGACATCAAACCATGCGCTACCTTTGCATCCGAGCATCGGGAACAGGTGACTGGCGGGATGAACTTCAACTATACCATAGGTTGCTTCCTATGCCACAAGAAACGAATAATGTTATCGGAGTCTCTTTCTTGGTGGTGCAGATTTCATTTATTACAAACCTCCTAAACATTGTACTTTCTTTACTGCATATTCTGAATGCAATGGCTATAACCATTTCAAGATTATAAACATCATAACTGATTCCGTCCGTGTGCTTGATGTACTTTTGTGTTTCAATCTCGTTCAGCTCCTTATTTTTATATATAGCATGAATCGCTTTACGGATGTCGCAAGAGAACACCCCAAACAGGTCGGCAATCTCGAATTGGGTCATCCACACTGGTGCGGTCGGCATAGTGACTGCACCCGTTTTACTGATTGTTATTATTCCTCTATCCATAATATATTGTATTGAAATTGTTTAGCTGCTTTTGTTTGTCTTTTCGCCGGTAGATTGTTTCTTCCGGCGTTCCATCAGCTTGTCCATATCACTGGAAATCTTGTCATCCGTGATTTTGGCATAGATTTGGGAACTGACGATATTTGTATGCCCCATCATCTTGGCGATGCTTTCTATCGAAATGCCTGCGGAAATCAACAGGGTTCCGAAAGTGTGCCGGGCTTGGTGATGGGAGAGATTTTCCTCAAACTCCAGTGCGTTACCGATGGAATGTACTTCATGCCAAAGTATATCACGGATAGGCAACGGGAAAACGGGCTTGGTATCATCGGTTGTGTTGTAAAGTGACAATATACGCTCTGCTACGGGATGCAGGGGAACAAATGCTTCCACGTTGGTCTTGCCTCTCTTTTTGCGGATATACTTCCTGCCGTCCGCAGCCTCTCCGATATGGTGCGGATAGAGCCTGTGTATATCCACATACGCCAGACCGCAGAAACTCGAAAAGATAAACATACGCCGTGCCAATTCCATATTACTGTCCTCAAACGGGGTCGCCATCAGGCGTTTCAATTCATTGCGGCTGATATGTTTCAGTTTCGGTGGGCTTTTCTTTTCATATTCCACCTCCTCGATAGGGTTGGCACGTATAATCTCCCTGTCCACGGCAAGGTACAACAGCCTGTTGAGCCAGCACAGGCACTTGTTCATCTTGTCCGTGCTGCATCCCAAGTCCTTTAGCAAGAATGTCTTGTAATCCCTGCCGAACTGTTCCGTTATTTCCTCCAACGGCATATCCTGCATATCATAGACTGATTCTATGTACTGCCTGATACAGTCCTGAAAGATAACGGATTGTCGGTAGGTGGAGCGTGATTGTATCACAACAGAGCGTTTCTTTAACCTCTCCAGTTCTTGTTTGCCTGTTTGCAACAAGGTTGTGGGCAAGGAACTTTCCGCCACTATGGTATTTTTCAACAGTTCCGCACTGACTACACCCTGTTCTTTCAATATAGTGTTGTATGTATCTTCAATGTGTTGGCGATATTGGCTTAACCGTCCGTTTATGCGAATGTCCTTTACCTCGCCTTTCTTGCTGTTCCAATCACCGGGATTGCAATAGATACCTGTGGAAAGTACCGTTTGTTTGCCGTCTATGGAGATTCTGCACCAAATGGCGGTCGTGCCGTCAGCTTTTACCTTACTGCGGTTGATGTAATAAAGTTGTTTGAATGTACTGCGCATAACAGATTATCTTATTGAACGTGATTAAATGATTTCATTAGAGAACAAGTTCCAAATCTTTGGTCGCTTCTACAAATGTGTCCATGTCCTCAAAGAGTTTCTTCGGGGTCACACGGGCGTAAATTTGCGTTGTCTGAATATTGGTGTGCCCCAACATTCGGCTGATGGTTTCGATAGGCACACCCTCTTCAAGCGTTATCAGGCTTGCGAAACTATGGCGTCCGACATGATAGACGATGTCGGTCTTGATTCCAGCCAATACACGGAGGCTCTTCATATTGGCTCTCAACACGCGGTAATCCTGGACAGGCAGGAGTGTTTCCCTTGATTCGTCCTTGTATTTCTCCAACAGGGCAATCGCTTCTGGAAGAAGTTTCACCCGTGCGAGGTACTCGTTTTTCTTACGGTGGTATTTCAGCCACAGGTTGCCGTCATCATCGGTAAAAAGGTTGTCCCGTGTGACGGACACGGTATCGGCATACGCTGTTCCGGTATAACAGGCAAACAGAAACAGGTCACGGGTGAGGGCAAGCGAGGGCCTGCGGCGCACTGAGATTTCCACGTCACGCACTTTCACGAACTCTTCCCGCGTGAGTGCCTTCGGTGCGCTGATTTCCTGTTTCGGCAGTTTGAAGTTACAGAAAAAATAACGTTCCGAATGCCCTTCCTTATAGGCGATACGGCACACCTTTTTCAAAAGGGCAAGGTAATGGCGCACGGATTGCAGGGATTGTTTCTTCTCATCAAGCACATAATCCTGAAAATCCCAGATGAACCGCTCGTAAAGCTGCCCGAAAGCGACATCCTCCGTCTTGAATCTCTCACGGATGAACTCTGCGAGAATCTGCCGTGTATAGTAATACTTGTAGTATGTTCCCTCGGCACGGTCAATGCCTACACGTGATTTCAAATCCTCGTTGATACGGTCAAACTGTTTCAACAGGGTCATCTGCTTGTCCATGCTTCCCTGAAACATATCCTTGACTGCTGTAGCATCAAATTCCTGCTTGCGCTCCAACAGAGAATCAAATGCGGAATTGACGGCAAGCAACAATTTCTCAATTTTGGCATTGGTTTCAACTGCCTCCTTGCTTTTACCGTTCAGGCGGCTTTCACGGGGATTCCATAATTCTGGAGTGCAGGACAATTTGCAACCGAACTGTGCCATTGTCCTGTTTACGGTGATGCGTCCCATGATAGGAGCCTTTCCCGACTTGTCCAGTCCGCTCTTTTTGAGGTAGAGCAGCACCTTGAATTTTTCTACTTTCATACGCTTATATTTTTTGTGCAAAGTTACTTGCCATATAAGCGTTCCTTGATATGCAAAATGCTGTGTATGAGTGCAAACAAAACGGTGAGGATTTCTTTTCATTGCTTGCCGTTACCTGTTTCTGTTTTGGTAACTACCCGGCTAACGGTTTGGTAACTGAACAACCTCAATATTCTGTTGCCATTTGCTTTTTCTTCATTTAGCAGAATATAGGAATATAGCTCATTTCAAACGGTTTACGTTCAATTTTCACCTGTTCGCTTTCGCTTGCTTTGCCTTGTATATTCCACGTAAGCCGCCATACTTTCGCCACTCTTTCACTAGCTCTTGGCATTGACTTGTATACGGTATGTAAATTACTAGGACACAAGAACATCATCTCCACACAAGTATACGCGAAAATCATCGATGCTAGTAAAAGACAGGCAATAGACCGGTTTAATGGGGTGTTAGACGCATGAGACGGAGATCACTTCAGATTCGGATGGCACGGATCAAGAAAGATACTTCTCCCCAAGATCCGTGTCATCCGCTATAGTTTCAGTCCGCAACCGGCTTATCAGATCAGAGACTTTGTATTATTTCCAACGGAGTCTCGCACTCCTCATAACTCAAATCGAACCGCTCGAACGAAATATAGACTTGTTTGAGCTTGATTCGTCCAAAAGTCTCACCCGTAAGCTCGTTCGCTAGCACCACGTCCGTACGCCACAACGGAAACTCTGGCAAGCTGAAGTTCAACAGATAGATTCCATACACAGGAAGCAGCTCGTACTTCCAGTCACGACCTGTCTCGCCCTGACGGGAGATCATACGGCAAATCCATCGCCACTTGCTTATCTCCAAACACAGCCTTGAAGACGCCATCCAACATGATGTTCACGTACTGTTCCATAGTTTTATGGGTTTTAGTTGATTAATAATTCACGTATAATGTTGTAAAGGTAAAGACTCTTCTGTTGAAAAACAAGCTTATTCCGATAAATTCTCATCATGCCATCCGCTCCCATACATTATTATAATAATACTACTGAGTTGTTACTTACCTGCATATAACAAAAGCATAATTATGCTAAAAACAATCTCTTATAGCCATTCCCAAATAGAACTTAGAAATTTATTATTCGGGACAATGATCGCTTGCGCGTTCGCGGCGTGTTCAAACGAGGATGATCCTATCGTAGGACCGGATCAACCGCAAACAGGGGAAAATAACGCAACACTGACTATTTCTGTGAAAGGTCACTTTCTTGTTCTTGATGCCGGCGGCTAAGGCCCAGCCTTTTAATACCTGACATATAATCGTGAGGCTAGGTAGATGGAATATCAAGCCGACCCTGTCATTGTCATTCTCCCTTGCGGGAAGGTATTTTATCGCTTCCTCGGACAATGGGAGATAAATAGCCTCTTTCGTCTTTCTTTGTATGATCTGTAAACGGAATTTATCATTTCCTTCTTTTTGCATATCTTCCCATCTAAGAGCGGTCAAGTCGCTGATCCGGAGTCCGCAGAAACAGCAGAACAGAAAAGCCTTTTTTACCTCTGGGCATGCGCAATCTGTCCGGATTAACCTCTTTAGTTCCTCTAGGGTCAAATAAGTACGCAGGCTGGTAGGTTTGTGAGGTTTTTCGTCTGTATCCAGCGAACCACAAGGATTCGAGAGGATCAGCCCTTTTTTGACCGCCTTATTGAGTGTGACATTCAGGAGCCGGTAATAACCGTGAATCGTGAAGTCGCTTTTGAGGTAGGGTTGTTTACGCAAGTGAGCGATGAAACCTTTCACGAAACCGGTATCTATGTCTTTAAGCAAGCATTGCGGCATATAGTCTCTAAGATGATTGGCCAGACTTCTTAATCGTAGGGAATAGGCTTTGTCGCCATGCGCGGATTTATCGGTGTACAATTCCGAGAGGAATTCTAAAAGTGTTTTTTTCCCGAGCCCGTTTATCATACGGACACCATAAATCTCGTTCTGAAGATCAATGATCCGTTGTGCCTTGATACTATTGGCCAAGCGCAAAGTGATCCGGTTCTTATCACGGTCTTCAGGGAAACGTTCCGGGGTGAGGTAGAGCTTGAGGAACTCATAATACCTCTTTCCTTTGTAATAGATGTCCAGATATATGGACTGGTTCGCGTTCGACAGTTTCTTGAACCGGAGCTTTACGGGCTCTTTCGCTTTCACCTCATTCTTTTTTCTTGCCATGATTTTGCTGAATTTAAGTGATTATGTAAGTTTTTCAGTATAGTATTTCCTAATTTCAAGGAAATATCAATATGTTTGTTTCCTGTAATTTAGGAAATAAATCCTATCTTTGTCCTATAAAAAAAGAAAATCATGAGGAAAGATGTCATCAAATCTCTTATTGCCATCAAGCAAAGCGAAATTCCGTTTGATGTGATTGAGCGAGACATAAAGTTACCGATCAACCGAAACAAGATCATTACGGTTCCGGGTGTGCGTCGTTGCGGTAAGTCCACATTAATGGAGATCGCTATCAATGGGCTTGTCCGTGAAGGGGTTTCCCCTAGAAATATATTATGGCTAGGGTTTGATGATGAGCGTTTGAAAAATATGTCATCCGATGATTTGGATGATGTGATAGTTTCATACATGGAGATGTTTCCGGATATACCCATAAAAGATGTGTATATGTTTTTCGACGAGATTCAATTGATTAAGGATTGGGAATACTTCGTCTTGCGTGTCTATAAATCTTATTGTAAGAACATTTATGTGTGCGGAAGCAATGCTACCATGCTGTCCACAGAGTTAAGTTCGGCTCTGCGCGGATATCCCTTGGAATACGAGACCTATCCGCTTTCGTTCAATGAATATTGCCGCTTCAAGGGGATCGCCACTAATAGCTATTTGGAACAGGACAGGGCAAGATTGAAGATGGCTTTCGAGGCATACAATCAGGCAAGCGCTTTTCCCGAAATCGTATTGACGTCATCCCGGTCGGAGCAGTTGAAACTGCTTCACGGCTATTTCGACACGATGATATTGAAGGACTTGGCCGAACATTACAAGATATCCAATACGGGTGTGGTACGGTATTTCGTCAAGCGTGTCATGGCCAATCTCACCAAGCCTACCTCCATCAATGCCATCTACAAGGACATCAAGTCCCAAGGGCTTAAAGTCAGTAAGGATGACCTGTATCTTTGGGCTGATTATATTTGTAACATCTTCATGTTCGCGCGAATCTCCAAATACGACCGTTCGCTGGTAAAGGAACAGAAATCGCTTGATAAATACTACTGTATAGATAACGGTATGCGTGGTGCCGTGCTTATGCCGCAGAGCAACGACAATGGGAAAAATCTGGAAAACACCGTGTTTATGCAACTGAACCGGATGCGGCTCCCTTCGGACAAGATTACCTACTATCAAGGAAATTGTGAGTGCGATTTTGTGCTTCAACGGGAGGATAACGTGATACAACTCATACAGGTCACTTGGGATATGGTGGATGCGAGTACGAGAGAAAGGGAAATCAAAGGCTTGCTGGAAGCCGCCTCGGTGACCGGATGCGAGAATCTTATCATTGTCACGAAAGACGAGGAAAATACATTCAATAGAGAAGGCAAGGAGATCAAGGTGATCCCTGCATGGAAATGGGTCTTGCTTTTTTCTTGCCATGATTTTGCTGAATTTAAGTGATTTTGTATATTTGTTACTAGGATGATCCGAGTACCACCCCGGTAGCATAAAATACACGGATTGAGCCTTTTTCTATAGGTGAAAGTTGCAAAAGGTAGGGAAACCTATCACTTTTATGAAATTGATACATTTATCTCTTATTATAGAGAGTTCTGCCTATCAGCGCCACGATATATCCTTTCTATTTTTGTCACATATTAAATGTGGAAATAAAAAATATTATACTATGAGATTCAAGAGATATATTCTTTTATCGTTGGTGTTATGTGGTCTGGTCGCTTGTTCGGACGATAACACGATAGAGATTCCGGAAGCGCCGGTACTGGAGAAAGCGCAACTGGCCTTGGCGATCAAGAGCGAGAAGGGTGCGATGACGAAGGCGGCAGAGGAGGCTACTCCTACGGACGCAGACGTGAATACGCTTACGGTCGGAGTGTTCGGTACGGGCTGGAGTATGGTATATACGGTGAGCGGTGAGGACATAAAGACCTCTACAAGTACAGACGTGACCACGCAAGAAATCGGTCCGAAAGAGGTCTATGCGGGTGCGGCGGAAGTTGTTGTCGTGGCCAATGCTTCGGCAAATGTTCAGGCAGCGTTGGCCAATGCCGGTACGAAAGACGCGTTTCTTGCTACGGTGATTAAGCTGGAAGAGGAAACTCTGGAAAAAGGTTTGACTATGAGCAGCGAGGTGCTTACAGTAACTTTGGTCGCAAATACGACTAATTATATTGGTTATAGCACGAAGCCGGGCGATATAACCGTAGGAGGTCAAGCCGGTAAGGAAATTTACGGAGCAGGCCCGGTTAAATTAGTCCGCGATGTCGCTTCGATCGCTTTAGCTTCTGTAACGCACAGTAATCCCGATAATGCGAATTATATAAGTAAAGACTTTGTTTTAAAAGAAGTCTTTATCGCCAGCGCGAAGGGTGTTTCCTGCGTAGCTTCCGCATCCAATTGGGGGGGGATAGAGAAAACATTTGACTTTACAAGCACAGGTTTTGGATATTTAAATTATATGGTAGGTAAAGAATTCTCAAAATCTCCGAATATCGACGAGGGTTCTTATAAAAAAGGAACTCAGACAAAAAGAGATGAATTAGCAAAGGTTCATACTACAGACAATACAGCCTTGAATCATGAATTCTATGTCTATGAAAATAAATTAGGAGAGATCGCTAAAGCAGACGAAGCTTCTGCGAACCGGGCTTACGCTAACCACACCTTATTGATCGTAAAAGGAGATTATACTTATCTCCCGAAAGGTCTGGTAGATAATGAGTCTAATTATGTAAAAAAAGAAGATTGCTATTATGCGATTCCTGTCGGCGAGAAAGTGACGATTGATTCGAAAGAGATAGAAGGTTTTTATGTCCAGCGTAACTACAAATACGCGATCACCTTGACCATCATCGGCCCCGGTTCCGAGATCCCATACGATCCGATGATCTCCGCCAATGTGAGCGCATCCGTGAAAGTGGAGCCATGGAACGTGAAGACTATCCATGAGGAAGTAGAATAAAGCAATATAGGGTAAAATAATTGATAAGAAAAAATTAGGATTATGAAACACATACTGTTTACAAAGGAATTGCTTCTCTTGGTTGTGGCTTTGTTCGCTATTATAGCGACTAGCTGCATCAAGGAGGATTTGGATCAGTGCTATACGCTCAAACTGAAGGTCGAGAATATCAAGGGAGATGATATAACGGAATACGGATGGATGGAATCTACCGACTTATATATATTCGACGAGAATCTGAATTACTTGGAGAAACGTCGCTTGGATAAGAACTTTATCCGTTCCCGCAATGAGATCGTATTGGATGGCTATACCGCCGATCGTAGTCTACGTATCGTGGCATGGGGCAACGTGAATGCCTTGGGTGAAAAGCAATCCGTATCGGAGGCCCAGACCATAGAGGACTTGAAAGTGATGTTGAAAAGCCAAGATGGTTTGGCGGTTACCCCGGATAGCCTTTATTATGGTAGCGAACAAGTGTTGACAAAAGCCGGAGGCGTAGCGAAGGAGACTGAGATCGTGATTCGTCCGAAAGTGGGTACGGTCACGATCGAGACCCGAGGGTTGCAAGAGCAACTCGGCAGGATGGGGTTGAGAAGTTCCGTGGATTGCGACTTCTACTTGAATAATACATTAAGTGGTTTTGATTACCGTGGCACGCAGATTGGCGATAGCGTATATTATAATCCGGAAGGTGCATGGAACGAGTCCGGGGTTGAATGGATAACCCCTACTATGCAAACCGCTTGTCCGGGACAGGATATGGCTGTGTCGATAAGCGCCAATGGAGTCTCGTTAGGCTCGGCCAAGGTAGACGAGAACGGTGATCCTATTTATACGAGCGCGGGAGAGAATACCCATCTGATCCTTGAATGGGGTGAGGGCGGAACCTTATCCGTCCGGGCAACCGTTCGTCCTTGGGGAGTAGTGGAAGAAGATATTCCGATGCATTAAAGGGTACCTCATCATATATAATTAAGAAATACGATACGAACATGAAATTATTAGCGAACATATTTTTATCCGGTTTGGCGATTCTCGCTTGTGTGAGTTGTTCTAAAGATGAGGATCCGGTTCTTCCCTTAGAAGGCGCTAAGCTGTCCGTCGCTGTCAAGGCGTCCGGTACGGCTACGAAAGCCTATAACCCCAATGACGTGAATGAGTTGGAGGGTGAGGCTTATATCAATAATTTGGCTGTGGTAGTATTTAATGAGACCGGTACGGAACTGCTCGGTTATAAATGGGAGGCTCTTTCCGGGGCGGAACATTCCGCCATAATAGCCGATGTGCCGACAACGAAGGCTGTCCGGGCACGGATCATTGTCTTGGCGAACGTGCCGAGAGATTTATTATCTACCGTTTCTACCTACGATGAGTTCCAGACTCGCTTGGTAGACCTCTCCTCGCAATCGCAAACGAACCTAACGATGAGTAGTCAAGTGATCGTTACAAAATCCACTTTATCTGAGGAAGATAACTATTTAGGATATGAGGATCTCGGCGATCAGAATGTGGATGGCATCTCCGACCCGATCCTTTTGACCCGTGTAGCCGCACGTATTGATTTGGTGAATATATCCACTCGTTTTGCCGGAACGCCGTTCGCCGGACGTGAGGTGCGAATCGATGCGGTAGGCATCTACAATATGAAGACAAAGTCTTACTATTTCAGTGAGGCGGATTGGGGAGAGACAGAGGCTCCCGATGCCGTGCGAAATTCGGAAGATACCTCGTTCGAGGATCTGTTGGTAAATGATGGCACTTCGATATCCAATACGCCATTCGTTCATTATGTAATGGAAAATATGAAAAGCGACGATCACACGATGATCGCCGTAAAAGCTACCTTACGGGGAAATTCCAGTTACCAGGACCATACGAAAATCTTCACGGCGGTGATCAATGCGGGTGGCTTGCAGAACGGCTATGATCATAATTTCATCCGTCGCAACTACGTTTACCGTCTCCGTATTTATTTTGACGGCGAAAGTTTCGACAATATTCCCGTAACGCCAGACCCGGGCCCAGGTCCGGATCCGGAACCCGAGGTAGATACCAACTTGAATATAGCCGTGCAGGTAGTAGGCTGGGGCCCGGTAATGCAGCATCCGGTAATAGACTAAGTAATGGAATCATAGGGAATGAAATTTAGTATAAACAAGAAAAAACAAAAGGATATGAAACTAAGACATTTATTATTAGCCTCCTTCGCCGTATGCACTTTTGCCTCCTGCTCGGACGATAGCTCGAATGGCATCGAGATACCGGAAGAGAACTATCAGATGATAGACGCGAATATATCACTTACGGCTACGGCCTTGGATGGGATACAGACAAAAGCGGTTGATGCAGAAGAAAACGGTAGTAATACAGAGCAATTTATACAAGAACTAACCGCTTATTTATTTTATGCAGAGGGGACTAGTGAGGATGATTATAAATTTGCCGCTATGAAAACGGTTACTGCGAATGGTGCTTATTCCGTAAAAACCATAGAGGATATAGTTGTCAAGGTAAAGGCTACGGCGGCAGGTGAACTTTCCGATACGCAATTGAAAGTGATATTTCTGGCGAATACGAAACTTGCTACGCTTCCTTCTAAATTAGGGGATGTGAAAGCAGCCAAACTTGAAAGTTTCGTTAATTTTATGCAAGTGCATCCAGTGCCCGGTGGTACGCAAACGTATGTACCGATGTTTAGCCAGATAGTTACGATCGGTGGAGGTGGGCATAAGTTGCTTGCAGGAACAAAGTATGATAACTGGGTGAAAGGATCTACGGCCCCTTCTATTATATATACAAACAATGCGACAGCAGGTTCAGCGCATAAGGAGATTGAGAAAAAAAGTGAAGGAGAATGGACTGAAAAAGGTTCCTCTTATGATCCGGCAAATATTTCAGATGCTGATAAAATCCCATTAACCCGTCATGTAGCCCGTGTCCAACTTCAAGCTATTGATTGCGACTTCAAGAACAATTATGCTGACGCGTCATTTGAGTTGACACATGTATATATCGCGAACGCTAGCAATACTTCCCTTATCTATGCTGACGCAGAACCGTATAGTTTGGATAATGCTACTGCTTATTCTCATGGTTGTACTTATACCCGGGATGACTATTTCTTAGTGGACGGTAGTCAAAATGTACCTTCTTTACATTGGACAATGGATGCGGGGGTAGATATCGCAATGACGGGTAATGATCATTCTAAGAATATTTCAAATGGAAACATAAATTATGATGGGACTTACTGGTTTAAGTTTGATGACCAGACAATTGAGGGCGATGAGGGTGATCCTAGTAACAGACATAAAGAGATGCCCCAATTTTATGTGTTTGAAATGAAAGGGAATAAACCGATGCTTTCAGATGATCTGGATAAAAGTGATTCTCCATCTGGAAATATACAGACCATGTTAATTCTTCGAGGCAACTGGTATCCAAATGGGAAAAAAACAGGGTTATCAGACGATAAGAAAGATGTGGTTAAAAGAGATCGCTACTACCGTATACCAATTAAGCAAGATGCGACTAGTGGCATTATTGGTGTACAACGTAATACCATCTATAAGATATACGCTACGATAACCGGTGAAGGCTCTAAGGATCCTGACACAAGCGAGTTGAACGCTTGTATCAGTTTCAGCATTAAGGTTGAGCCTTGGAAAGTCATCACGCAAACTGAGACAGACGTGAATTGATTAAACTCTTTCATAACGATTAATAGCGAGAACGGGGTTCGGAATTTCCGAACTCCGTTTTTTTGTCCTATGATGGATGGATTTGCACCCTGCATAGGTATCCCTATCGCCTAAGATAGCTTTAGCCACACCCTCAAAACGCTACTTCCAATATGCTAGTTTTACCCCTTAAAGTTGAAAGTTACGCCTATCGTGCCGAATAATGGATTCCTCTAATTTTGCTAGCGTAAAACAAGAGAAAAATTCAATCCATTATGAAAATAAAGAATATACTAGCATTATTATGCTTCCTTTGTATTGGAGTGTCCTGCTCCATGGAAGACGATATTTTGAGTGGTGTGGATACGAAAGGTACCGAAGCGAATATCTTAGATACCGAGGCAGTTTTTATTCTATCTCTTTCCGGCAATAGCTCTATGACCAAAGCTGTTGAAACAGAAGATCCCAACGTGGCAACTTCAACGGAAGCTACTATTAGAAACTGTTTTGTTGCTATTATTAAAGATGGCAATGAGGTGTTGTCTTCTTATTGGTACGAAACAAGCGATCTGCAGGCTGCTGCTGACTACACAACGGGTATCACACGGCATATGATCGTAAAAGTACCCAGTAAGAATCAACCAATGCTTAAAGCTTATGCGGTAGCGAACTTGAATGAGGTTACAGCCAATAGCCTATTGGCATGTACAACTTTAAATGATATTAAAGATGTCGAATTGACGGAACAACCCAATTTTTTGGTAAAGCTCGGAGAACAGGCCATTGATTCTTATAAAACAACAGCGCAATTGGCTACTCATGATGACGATAACTGCAACAAGATAACGATTCCTGTATCTCAGAGAGCTGCGGCGTTTGAGTTGGCTTCCTTCAAGGTGGTAGACACAAGTAAAGGAAAGGTGAATGGTGAGTATCTGGAAGTACCGAATGTCGAGGTCGTTTCCGTGCAGATGCTGAACATTAAACAAAGTGCTAAAGTGGTAGGTGAGTATGGCAACTCTTTTTCTACAGTAAAAGATAATATTCTGAAGCTAACCGATGTGAACCCAAATGATCCGAATAAAAAAACATACGGCACTTACGATAAGATTCGTTTTTATGGTTATGATAATACGGATACGAGCAATCAGACTTCCATGAAAATAATCTATAAGGTCGATGGCGTAGTAATGGATTGTACCTATCCGATCAAGACAAAGCCGGGAAATGAAGTGAAAGTCGTTGGCGGGAATCTTTATAAATTATACGTGACAATAGGTAATGCCTCCGAGGATATTGAATTTGTAATTGAAGATTGGATATCAAATACGGTGAATGTCGGTGATATTTTTGGAGGTAAGTAAACAGGGTAAAATAAATATAACATGAAGAAGTTAAAAGATATAGTATTGACAGGATTTCTGGCGCTCTTGGCTTTTACCGCATGTACGGAAGAGACGTTGATAGATGAGTGGCCAGTGGAGACAGGTATGGTTTCAATCCCTTTCTTTGCCGAGGGAGTGGAGACAAAAGCGATAAATGCCGGTGGTACTTATCAGTACGCTACGGCGGATGAACTTAACATAAACAATATTTTCGTCTCCATCTTCAAGAAGGTGGATAACGAGTGGAAATACTTGACTTCTAAGACCGGAACTTTAGGTGATGGCAGTTTTGTCGGGACACAAAGTTCCGGCTCCTTTAAATTGACCGGTTTAACCTTACCGCTTAATACGGAGTTGAAGGTGGTAGCTATCGCGAATCCGTTGGCAGACAAGGTTGCATCTTATGCGAAAATGGACTATGCGGCTTTATGTAAAGAATCCGTATCATATCCATCTGATTTAGGAGGAAATGGTTTTTATACATTTAATCCTAAGACTTTAATAAAGGTAGGAGAGGAGAATATGACATTGTCGTTAACAAATGGATTGGTTTCGGGAGGTAAGACCGTTAGCCTAAAACAACTGGCGGCAAAGGTTGAGTTGGATTTAAAAGTGGATTTGCCGAACACGGAAGCTCCTGTGACTACGGGTGAGTGGGCATTTAATTGGGTAAGTTTCAAAATCGTGAATGTAAATACAGCGTCAAAATTGGTTATTCCTGTGAACCCGTTGAATGACCAATTGCAGTTACGTAGTAGTGATGAGGTGAGTATCAATCAGTCAGTCACTGAGGTTAAAATCCCTTTTTATACGTATGAAAGAGCTAAAGTGACTGAGACAGATTTGAATAAAGCTTTATCCGTGGAAATTGCAGGAACTTTCACGGCTCCCAAAGAAAGTATTGATTATAAATATTCCATCCCTATCAATCCTGAATATAAGGCTGGTGAATCTACGGACGGTTTAATCCACGGTAATTATTATCGGGTAACTGGAACCTTGAAACGTTCGACGGGTGAGTTTAAGATATGGGTGGCTCCTTGGGCATCTAAACGAGTTGAGGCTAACTTTAATTAAATAGAAAATTATGAAAACGATGAAATATATATATACTTTATTATTGGGCTTACTAATAACAGGACTAAGTTCTTGTATGGAAGAGAAGATCGGTGGTGGAGATCAAGAAGTGGAGGGCTTACGCTTGTCTTTGAGTATTGCCGCTAGCGATGTAATCTCACCATTAACGAAAGCTTCGGCTACTGATGCCAATGCTATTAATGATTTGAATATCTTAGTATATAATAAGGATGATAATTCATTAGTTAAAGATTTGTATTTAACAAATAGCGAGTTGAAAGGTCTCTCAGTGAAGAATGACTCCGAGGTGAATGCTATTGATTATGATGTAGCTTTACAAAATGGCTCTTATCGTTTGCGAGTGATCGCAAATGTGGGATCTTTAAGTAATAAATCGTTCGATGAGATCGATCGTTTATCTTATGCTGTTACATCGACAAATCTACCTCAAATGGTAATGAGTGCATCATCAGATAATGTATCTGTTAGCGCAGGAAAAGGTTCTGCCGTTCTTTCATTAAAGCGTATTTACGCTATGATATCCGTATCCGTGAATACTTCAGGATTGAAAGATCGTACGATCAAGCCCCTAAAAGTATCTTTGCATCAAGTACCGACTACTGGTAAATTGTTTATGGACAACTTAATCCCGGCAAATCCGTCACCTTCAGATTATATAACGGAGGCTGATATGATCGAATTTTCCAATCCGGTAGAAAATATAAGTACAATGAAAGATAATGGTGTTTTCTTTATGTATGAGAACCTGCAACCGAATGGTGTGTGCTTACAAGAAAACGGACAGTATGTAGAGGCTTACAAAACTCCGGCAAGCTTAGGTACCACCCCAATAAAGGATGTCGCCACTGTGGAGGCAGATAAGACTTGTTCTTATATTCGCGTGGAAGCGGAGTATTCAGAAGCCGGTGCTACAGGGAAGATTGTCTATCGCTTTTTCTTAGGAGATGATGCTTTTACGAATTTTGCGGTAGAGCGAAACGCTCATTATAACGTAACGCTTAATCTAACTGGTAAGGGCGGGGTTGACGAGGCTTCTTGGCGTGTGACAAAAGATTTTGACTGGGATTTTACGGTGGATGATATTTATATCGGATATCGGGTAGGCTCTGAAAGTGATATCCAAGTGAAGTTACCGACAGATCATAGATGGTTTGATGATTGTACATGGACTATAAAAGGCTCAAGTAACACGGATTTTGAAATTGGTGCGTATAATAAAAGCACGAATACGATTCAAGTTACCACAAAGAACACGAATATTAGTAGTAAGGATCACATAACTAATACCGTGACGATTACGGCTACAGGGAAGGATGGAAAATCAGTCTCTAAAACTGTAACAGTCAATCAAGTTATTCGTTTAGTCGATCCGATTGCTTTCTATAAGCAATGGAACAACACGGATCCTGTCAAGGTTAAGGTTCGCGAATTTAATAAGGGGAATAGAAAGTATGAGATATTGAATTCTATTGGCCCTTGGACAGCGACTATTGCCGCCGGGGATTGGTTTACGCTATCGACAGATGACGGACAGTCTGTTGTCGGAACATCGGAGTCTGTTACAGGTACAGGAGGAGATATTGTTTTTAATTATAAACCGAATAGCAAGACGAAAGGGGCTGGTTATAATCGTTATGGAGCTATTAAAGTAACTTATCACAACAATCGTTGTGAGCATATGATTTATTTACGGCAAGGATATGCGGATACGCAGTTGTTGGATGGCGGGGCAACTTGGTCTTTATTCAATTGTTCGGGATATAATGTGGTAACGGAGTATCCGACTCAGTCGGGTGTATTCTACCAAGGTAGTAGAGGTAACATTTTTTATGAGCCTTGGAAAGTTGGTTATGGACAAAAGCATCCGAAGTGGGATCCGATTTCCTCACAAGACATGTACAATAAATATAGTGGAAAATGGAATCAAAAGCAAGGGATATGTCCCAAAGGATATATAGTGGCAAGTAGAGACGATTATGAACTAATTAAGAAAAAATCGGAAGATGAGACTTTATTTACCTATTCCGGATATGTATATGATGATAGTTGCCCGATCGAGGATACACCTTATGGTTGGTATTGGGATACGGATGGAAATGCCAAAATAGAAGATAATTCAAATTCTAATCCGGCGAAAGGTACATTAATGGTGCGCAAAGATGGTGATCCTATAAACATATTCTTTTCTTATGGAAAAGGGGTGATGACGAAACATGGGGATTTTCCGGAGGATACGGGGATTGATGAGATTGGTGTAGGCGTATTAAATCATCAAAAAGGAATATTACAATATCCTGCGGATACAAAGAATCATAGATATGGAGCTTTCTACTGGTCTGGAACTCCACAAAGTGGTGATAAATCGACCAATCAGTATTTTATAGATATGTGGTATTCTTTAAAGCAGAATGTGCCCCTTAATGTGGGAGAATATAATTTGAATTATGGAATGTTTGTACGGTGTGTGAAAGAGTAAAAAATAAAAAAACTATTCTTTATATATATATCTAGTTGTAGAGACGCAGCATCATGCTGCGTCTCTCTATTTAACTGAAATCAATCTGACACTTTGTATCCTTAACTCCCGGAGAATCCCTTTTTCCCTCCCGACCTACGGCTTGTCTCCAAATACGTAAGAAAAAAACAGTAATTACTTATCATATACGTAGATGCTGAAAAATGTCCTTCCATCCTAGCTAAATTGGTTCATTGTAATTCATATCAAGTAGGGTGAAAAGGAGAAAAACAGGCTTACGATTGGGGCATAACAGTGCAAGAATGCCCATTCACAACCGCTTATAACCCTATTCGCGACCGCTTACGATGCCCAACGGCACGGTAGGTGTTGCCCAACGCCACCGTATGTGTAGGCTTTTGCCTCCTAATGTGCGTTGAAAACCGTCCTTTTTTATCTTAAAACATGAATAAAGCGGCGCTCCACGCCTTTATTGCGTGGCTTTCGTTAAAAGGGAATGCCACGATATGCGTCTAATATTGATCAAAAGGATCAGATAATGTCCGTTTGGCTAACAGGTTGATCTTTGATACTAAAGTGATATGAATGGCTTATTTTATCTAGACGAGATTTTTTATTTGGAGAATAGTCCTTACCTTTACGACATAGATACGTTTTCTGAACTTCAGCCTTCCCGAGTTGCCTTCATGGCGAACGGACGTGGTTCTGGCAAATGAGCGAACAGGTGAGACTTTTGGGCGGATCCGGCTGAAACAGATCTACATCTCTTTCGAACGATTCGATTTGCGTTATGGGGAGTGCGTTACTCCGTTAGAAAAAACAATTTATGTATTGAAGAATATGAACCTGTTTGATATGTCACCATTGAAGGAGAAAGAGGCCCACTTCCGCCGTTTGCTGGACGTGGCGAACTTGGGTGCCCTCACCCCGCAGGAGCGTGCCATCTACGACGAGAACCTGAAGATATACCGGGATTGGAAAGCGACGATGGAATATGCGGTGGAGAATGCTGAGGCGAGAGGTAGCCGCTTGACCGCTTTACGTACCGCTTTGAACTTAAAGAAAATCGGCTTGGAGCCTTCTGTGATCGCTCAATGTACGGGGCTTTCCTTGGAGGAGATAAACGATCTGGAAAACCTCATTCGCAAGGAAGAGATTAAATGTTAGATGTGGCTGATATGGTATAACTGTTAAGGGGCAGGCTTACACAAGTCTGCCCCTTGTTGTCTTTATAAAGTATCGGTGTTCCTATCACCCTCTTGGAAATGAATGGGTGTTCTTATCAATCAAGGATAGTTGGTAGATTTACCCTTTAAAGTTGAAACTCACACCTATCGTGCTAAGAAATGTTATAGTCTATTTTTGTGAAGTAAATTAAAAGTGAAAGGGATGAATAGGAGAGAACTCGTGAAAACATTGGCTGATAAATTGTCAATTACACAAGTAGAGGCGACGCGGTTTGTTCAAGCTTGGGAAGAGGCTACGACAGAGGCTTTGGAAAGTGATGGTTCTTTGATGCTATTGGGCTTTGGGACGTTCTCCGCTTGGGAACAAACCGAACGGATCGGCAGAAATCCTAGGAATGGAGTGGCTTATATGATAAGAGCTCGTAGAAGCGTGAAGTTTAAGCCTGGTAAGTTATTACTTAAACGGTTGAATGCGAGCTTGTCGAAGTGAAGGCATTCATGAATGTATAATAAAAACGAAAAAATATTCGATATGAAGAGAATTCTTTTCCTAGTCCTGCTCTTGGTAGCTACGACAGGCGTTTACGGCCAGAAGTTCGCGGTGAAGTCGAACTTGCTCTATGATGCGACTGCTACGATCAACTTGGGCGTAGAGATTGGCTTGGCGAAAAAGTGGTCGCTAGATCTATCCGGTAACTATAATGGATGGAAGTTTGGCGATGAGGCTCGTATGAAACATTGGCTGGTACAACCAGAAGCTCGTTATTGGTTGTGCGAGAAGTTCAACGGACATTTCTTCGGCTTGCATGCGCACTATGCGGATTACAATGTTGGAGGTCTGAAGTTCTTGAGCAAGAATATGGAGAATCATCGGTATCAAGGTAATTTGTATGGAGCCGGACTTTCTTATGGTTATCAGTGGTTGTTGAGCGACCGGTGGAGCATGGAAGCCGTGCTGGGTATTGGTTGGGCACATCTGGATTATGATAAATATCCTTGCGCCACTTGCGGAACCGTATTGAAAAGCGATACGAAAGATTATTTCGGGGTTACGAAAGCGGCTATTTCTATTATTTACTTTATTAAATGACCCAAGCGATGAACAAGAAGATAAATGCATATATGATGGCGGCTATGATGGCCGTCGTGTCTCCGGCAATCATGGGACAGACTGCCTCGGATGGGGTTAAAGTGATTTGTAACGACGTGGTACAGAAGGGTGACTCGGTATATATCGATGCCGTGGTGACGGTAAGTGGCGATGCGGTGAAATCCCGTAGCTATTTGGAACTGACCCCCGTCTTGGAATCGGCTTCGCAAAAAGAGGGGCTTCCTTCTATTTTGGTGAACGGACGTATCCGCCAGAAAGTATATAACCGTGAGGTCGCTTTGGATAATTTGAACGACGTACCTCATTATACTATCTTGAAAGCCAATAAGGAAGATCAAGTGGTAAGTTATAAAACCGCCGTGCCTTTTGAGGATTGGATGAAAGACGCACGTGTCGTGTTAGACCCGAATCTATGCGGTTGCGGTAAGGAAGAGGCCGGTAGTCCGTTATTGATCGCGGACAAGATTCGTCGTCGTCCGGATAAGCGCTATGAGGTTCAGCCTACATTCTCTTATATCACGCCGATGGCAGAGACGGAGAAGCATCGTGCGGAGGTCGGTACGGCTTTCTTAGACTTCCAAGTGGGTAAATATCAGATTCTTCCTGATTTCCGTAATAATGCGGTGGAGTTGGCGAAGATCAATAATACGATCCGTACCGTTACAGAGGATAAGAACGTGAAACCGACAGGTATCGTACTGAAAGGATATGCCTCACCGGAAGGCTCTTACGCTAGTAATAAGAAATTGGCGGATAATCGTGTCAAAGCGTTACGTGACTATATCCGCCAGAAGAATGACTTCAAGGCTGATTTCTTCACGATGAGCTCGGAACCGGAAGATTGGGCCGGTTTTAAGGAAAAGGTAGAGGCCGATCCGAATGTACCGAATCGTAGCGAGGTATTGGCGATTATCGATAGCTCGGATGATCCGGATCGCAAGGAGGCTAAGTTACGTGCCTTGGGTGGTGGCGCCGCTTTCCGTTATGTGCTGAAAGATATTTTCCCTTCGTTACGTCGCTCGGAGTATAAGATTGATTATACGGTGCGTGAGTTTACGGTGGATGAGGGGCGTGAGATCATCAAGACTCGTCCGCAACAGCTAAGTTTAGGGGAGATGTTCGCGGTGGCTAACAGCTATGAGATCGGTAGTGACGAATATAATAATGTATTTGATATCGCTGTCCGTATGTTCCCGAATGATCCGGTAGCGAATCTTAACGCCGCGAATATCGCTATGGGCAAGGGTGATTATGCTTCCGCTAAGAACTATTTGGCGAAAGCGGGGAACGCCCCGGAGGCGGTTCATGCGAAAGGAGTGTTAAGTATGTTGACCGGTGATTTGACGGAAGCGGAATCTCTATTGAAGCAGGCTCAGGATATGGGAGTAAAGGCCGCGGCGATAAATTTAGAGGAATTGCGCAAGAAAATAGAGGATAATGCGGTATTTGATAGTTTCAACGCTGTAAAATGATAGCTATTCCTCCCTATGTATAGGGTAGAAGGCACTTAATTTGTAAATGTCATGAAGACAAATATTAATAATAATTTCTTTTATATGGAACAAGCATCAGATGTAGTAGAGTTGGTTCTGCCTCATGAGGTAGATAATCCAAACAATGTCTATCTGTATCTGGAAGGAGATGCTTGGTGCGCATACGAACGTTCAGCCTACTATCTGACTCAGATGGAGGTTCCGGTTGTATTAAAGAAAGAAGTAATCCACGATGACTATGACGTGGTTTTACTGAAAGCTTTTTTCGCCGTGAATGATATGTATTTGCCCCTTTCTCCTACGGCTGTGCTGAAGTTGGTTGCCGACGATAAGCTACAGTTCCAGATAAGGGATAGGGTAGAAGGTTTTTCCGAATGGAAAGAGAATGAGTTAAAAAAATTATCTGCTTGATAAGGAAGCGAACGCTTCTTATTTAAGCATGTAAAGTTGAGGGGTGTAACGGTCCTGAAAAGTAGTGATACTTTTCAGGACTATTTTTTTGTATAGGGAGCTTCTCTGTAAATGATCACCCGGCAATCTGGGGAGAGGGTGACGGTAAATTGATTTCCCAAAGCCTCGTTGAGAGTTCCTTGCCACCATGAGGTGAGCTTTCGTTGGCAAATGGGCCAGCGGAGTCCTTCTGTACTAATCTCCCCTTCGGGATAAAGAACGAAAATGGAGATTTGTTGCCCCGGATAAGAAGCGAAGGTCGTTGTTTCTAAGATAGGTGTGAAAAGACCATAGTCGGATAACATCTCCACCCGCTTGAATAAGGGGGCATATTCCATAAGAAGGGATATATTTCCCAATGTATGATCCTCACGCAATCCGGTAGCTCCTAATATGAGAACTTCTCGATAGCCTTGGGCATGGGCGAAGCGGATGGATTTGGAAAGGTCGTTGATCTCTTGGTCCTCTACATGGTGGATTCGGTCTGCGTAGCGTTTGCTCAGGTCGGCGGGTATACTGTCCAAGTCTCCTACGATAGCGTCTGGATGAATACCCTTTTCATAAAGTGTCTTCACGGCTCCATCACAAGCGATAATCGTTTTCGCTTCCTTTAATAATCTCAAGGGTAACTCAGTGGAAGGAAATCTCCCATTCGCTACGATCACACATCCTCTTTCCTTCACTTCCGTATTATCTCCCATAATTCATAAATTATAAATTAAAACTCTTCCCCTTTCTTCCGCCAATTGTAATAGCCCACAATGGCTAGTGTCGCATAGCAAAAATAGAGTAGCATCGTTGGATACAAGCCCCGAAGGTAATAAAGATATACGGAAACGAGGTTTACGATTACCCAAAAAATCCAATGCTCGATAATTCGCCTTGCCAGCATCCAAGTAGCGACAATGCCTACCGACGTGGTGAACGCATCGCCTACGGGGATGGGAGAGTCCGTGAATTGATGAAGGAGATACCATAAGATGGCGAATACAACGGCCAATGTCCCGATAATCCCCACGAAAAGCGGAAGGCTCAGATGGGTGTATAGGATACGGTCGGAGGGAAGACTGTCGTTTTCCGTGTGTATCTCATGTTTCTTCCGGGTCCATTGATAGAAACCGTATATGCTGATTCCTACGTAATAGGTTTGCAATCCCATGTCCGCATAAATCTTAGCGGACAGGAAGACAAAGACATACACGAGGGAGGTGAGGAATCCCACCACCCACATGGCCTTATGTTGTTTAATCTCTAGAAAGAGATAGAGCAGACCGGTTATTACTCCGAAGTATTCTAGCCAAACCATTTTAGTAATTGAAAATTGAGAATTGATAATTGAAAATTAAGTTAGAATTTGAAGGTGATCCTGGCCATGGCGTTCGTGCCGGCTTGGGTGAAATAACCGTCATCCTTTTTACGTGTGCCGTTTTCGATATAAGAGTATACCCATGCGTTGGTCTCGTACTTCTCGTTGAAGAGGTTGTTGATAGTCACGTCTAGGGTTATTTCTTTCATGAACTTAGGCTGGAAGGCGTAACCGATACGTAGGCTATTGATAAAGTAGGGATCGATGGAACGATCCTTGCTGCTTGAATTGTCTATGTATTGGCGGCCTACTATTTGTGAGTTGAAACTCGCGATAAACCCTTTGTAAACGAAATCGAACATGCTGTTCGCTATTAGATTGGGTGAGAAAGCTATATTCGTTGTGCCTAGATCATTGATCTCTTGTCCTCCGGTATCCCAGTTATCCACGTATTCCACGAAATGCTTGATTTTATTTTGGCTGAGGGTTACGTTCGCGTTCCAATTCAGCCAAGAGGTGATTTGTACACCTCCGGTAAGCTCGATACCCATTCGGTAGCTATCCTTTATATTGGAAGTGAGGGCCTCGCCGATCTCGCTGATCTTACCGGTCAGGATCAATTGGTTGTTGTAATCCATGAAATAGAGATTGGCTCCAACCCGGAAACGGTCGTTACCAAAACTATAACCGGCCTCGTAATCATATAAGGTCTCGTGGGTAGGACGTTCCTCGGGGCCTGCCTCCGTGAAATTGTCACGGTTCGGTTCCCGGTTAGCGACGGAGAAAGAGACGAATGCGTTATGCCCATTGTTATGGAAGTTTATTCCGGCTTTCGGGTTGAAGAAGTTCCAGTTCTTACGAATGTCCAGTCCTTCCCCGGCTTTGTCATCGTTTCCCTTAATGGTGTAATGGATCCCACGGTATTGTAAGTCCAGATAGCCGGTGAAAAGAGGGGAAAGACGTTGAGTCAATTTTGCGTATACATTGTAGTCTAATTTCTTACCGGTATTGCGATAATATTCGTAATCCGGTTGTGGCAAGACGTTTGCGCTTTTGGTCCACATTACCCGGCCAAAATGATCGCCTACATAGTTGTTGACGGCGGTTCCCAGCGTAAGGCGGGTGTTGTTACGTTGATAGTTTGCGCTATAAACGGCCCCATAGAAATAATTGTCGAGCCATTTACGGCGCACGAGGTCGGTCTTTTTTACGGTATTACTCTCCGGATCGATATATTCCGGTAGCTTATAACTGCTGAATTTGGCTTTCGATTTATAATCCTCGTAATATCCATTTCCGTCGGTGTAATGAAGGGTCAGGTTCATATTCCAGAAATCTCCGATACGCTGGCTGGCCATTAAATGGTAGTTGTGTTGCCAATAATTATCCGTCTGGTTGTTATAAAACTTCTTCACTCCATCTTCCTCATATTCTCCGCATGGATTATAGCTACGATCTGTGTCAAGTAAATAAGACGGAACGCCGTTCCATGCTTGATAGGTCTTCTCGCTGTTCCCGAAGGCTTGGAATTTAATCAATGTATTATCGGCATAGAAAGCGGCGGAGGCATAGTAAGAGCTCATACGGGCGGAGGCGCGATCGATAAAGCCGTCGCTACGGATATTGGAGTAGCGGGCGTCGAAAGCGAAATGATCGTAAAGTAATCCGGTACCGCCTTTTACCGTATGCTTCAGCGTACCGAAAGAACCTGCTGATACGGAATATTCGCCGTAAGGCTTTAAGGACGGTTTCTCGGTCTGCATGGCGACCGTAGCGCCAAAAGCCGCGGCTCCGTTCGTAGAGGTTCCGGCACCTCGTTGGATCTGGATCGATTCTACCGAGGAAGCTATATCGGCCATATTAGCCCAGAATACGGTATGAGACTCGGAGTCATTAACCGGTACGCCATTGATCGTGATATTGATACGGTTCGCGTCTGTACCCCGGATACGAAAACCGGAGTAACCGATACCCGTTCCGGCATCCGAGGTCATGATAACAGACGGGGATTGGGAGATAAGGAATGGGATACCTTGTCCGTTGTTCCGGCTGCTTAGTTCTTGTTTGGAGATGTCGCTATAAGCTACCGGGGTCTCTTTCCCGACTTTGGTAGCGGTAATAACCACTTCATCTAAAGATACGTCTTTTGAGATTTTCAAGGAGTCGACCGGACTGGGCATTTGTGCCTTGGCGGTTGTAGCCAGCAAGGAGCCGGCCAAGATAACCAATACATTTTTCATCTTTTCATCTTTTTGCTTTAAAACTAAATAGATGAATAGAAAGGATCGGAGAAGCATGAATCCCTACGACAGCATTACCTGTACAGGTTCTATGGGTATGATCTCAGCCCGCTCCTTTCGTGAAGGATTTCGCGAGCACCCCTTCGTATTCGGCAGCAAAGATAGGCATAAAAGTGTTAATAAATATTACTATCAATAGTAAATCGGATTTCTATAGATATTAATTCTGATTACTATCGATCGTAATCCGGTTTGTGTCGTATTAATTTTTTCTGCAAAAAGATGAGGATATTTTGAGAACTCATTGATTTTTTGTATATTTGCGGGCGATTAAGTGAAGTTGAGGAGGGGGCGGGTAGTCCCCTTCTTTTGTTCTTAACAGATATGTGTATGATAGAAAAGAAAGTGGTAAGCCAATTAGTAGAGGAAAAACTAGCCTCTTCAAGCAATTATTTAGTAGACGTAGTGATTAAACCGGGGAACCTGATAGTCGTTGAAATTGATAACGATGAAGCGGTAAGCATTGATGATTGCGCTGAGTTGAGCCGGTATTTGGAGGAGCATCTGGATCGTGACGTCGAGGATTATGAGCTGGAGGTTGGCTCCGCCGGCATTACTTCTCCTTTTAAGGTACTTCGCCAATACGTCAAGAACATCGGAAACGAGGTGGAGATGCTGTTGAAAAACGGCTCGAAGCTGACAGGTGTGTTGAAATCTGCCGACGAGAACGGTGTGGTTGTCTCTGTCGAGAAGAAGGTGAAACCGGAGGGCGCTAAGCGGAAGGTAACTGTGGTGGAGGATGAGTCGTATACATTTGATGAAATAAAATATACAAAATACTTAATAAGATTCAAGTAAGATTATGGCCAAGAAAGAGGAAACGATCAGTATGATTGACACCCTTGCGGAGTTCAAGGAGTTGAAGAATATCGATAAAGATACGATGATTAGCGTTTTGGAAGATTCGTTCCGCAACGTGATCGCCAAGATGTTTGGCACGGATGAGAACTATGACGTGATTATCAATCCTGAGAAAGGTGATTTCGAGATCTGGAGAAACCGTACGGTTGTGGCTGATGATGAATTGGAGGATGAGAACTTGCAGCTTACGTTGACGGAGGCCCGTAAAATCGACGCCGACTGTGAGGTGGGCGAGGAAGTGACCGACGAGGTGCATTTCGCGGACTTCGGACGTCGTGCGATCTTAAACTTGCGCCAGACTTTGGCTTCAAAGATACTTGAATTGCAGAAAGACAGCTTGTACGCTAAGTATAAGGATAAAATCGGCCACATCATCGCCGCTGAGGTTTATCAGGTGTGGAAGAAAGAAATCCTGTTGCTGGATGACGATGGTAATGAGTTGCTACTGCCGAAATCCGAGCAAATCCCGACCGATTTCTATCGTAAGGGAGAGACCGTACGTGCGATCGTTCAACGTGTGGATAACTATAATAACAACCCGAAGATCCTTCTTTCCCGTACGGATAAGGTCTTCTTGCAGCGGTTGTTCGAGTTGGAGGTTCCGGAGATTAATGATGGCTTGATTACGATCAAGGCGATCGCCCGTATCCCGGGAGAGCGTGCCAAAGTGGCTGTCGAGTCATACGATGACCGTATTGACCCGGTGGGTGCTTGCGTAGGTATGAAAGGCTCTCGTATACACGGAATCGTTCGCGAGTTGAGAAACGAGAACATTGATGTGATTAATTACACCTCAAATCTCTCTTTGTTTATCCAGCGTGCTTTAAGCCCGGCTAAGATCTCTTCTATCCGTGTAAATGAGGAAGAAAAGAAAGCTGAGGTTTATCTACGTCCTGAGGAGGTCTCTTTAGCGATCGGTAAGGGCGGTCTGAATATTAAGTTGGCTTGTATGTTGACTGAGTATACGATTGACGTATTCCGTGATATCGAAGGAGCGGACGAGGAGGATATCTACTTGGATGAGTTCTCCGACGAGATCGACAGCTGGGTGATCGACGCACTGAAGAATATAGGATGCTATACGGCGAAGAGCGTCCTTGCTATGAACCGCAATGAGATTATTGAACGTGCCGATCTGGAAGAGCAGACCGTGGACGATCTTTTAGCTATCTTATCCGCGGAATTTGAAGATGAAGGTAACGAATAAGTATTACGACAAAGTTAGATATGCCTATAAAATTAATTCAAGTACAGAGAAAATTGAACGTGGGAATCAACACGGTGGTTGAGTTCCTGCACCGGAATGGGTTCTCGGTTGAGGATAATCCCAACACGAGGATCAGTGATGAACAGTATGCTTTGCTCGTAAAAGAGTTTGGAAAGGATCTGCCTGAGAAAGATCGTAATTTTGCGGCGGATCGTGCGCAGAAAGAGGCTCCTTCTGTGAAAGAAGAGAAGACTGCGGAAATAAAGACAGTGATACCGGAAGAATTCAGGCCTAAGATCGTAATGAAGGGTCATATCGATTTGGATGGTGGACAACATAAAAAACAGCAGGAAGAGCCGAAGGCTAAAGAGGAGCCGAAGGTGAAAGAAGAGCCTAAGGTAAAGGAAGAGCCGAAAGTGAAGGAAGCGCCTGCCGCTCCCGCTGCTCAAGCTCCTGTTAAACCCGCGCAGCCTGCGCAGGCTCCCACGGAGAAAAAAGAAGAAAAAGTTATAGTAGTGGAAGTGGAAAAAGAAAAAACCGTAGAGAAGCAACCGGTTGTTGCGGAACCTAAGGTGGAAAGTGTGAAACCGGAACAGGAAGTAGAGAAGACCGAGGAAAAAGACGATAATCTTTTCCGTTTGAACTCGGTTAAATTGGAATCAAAGATCAAGGTAACCGGTAAGATTGACTTGGATGCGCTTAACCAATCGACTCGTCCGAAGAAGAAAACGAAGGAGGAGAAGCGGAAAGAGCGTGATGAGAAGCAAAAGTTTAATAACAATCGGCCGGGTAATAATAGCAACGGTCCGGGCGCTCCTCATAAGAGTCCGAATTCGCCTACTTTGATTAAACCGAACGCTCCTGCTAAACCGGGTGAGGAAGGTGACGCTAAGAAGAAGCGTAAACGTATCAAGAAAGATCGGGTAGACGTGAATAATACGCCGGGTACGAATTATCCGCGCCCGAATCGTGACGATCGTCCGAATAACGACCGTAAGCCTCGCTTGAAGAAGCCGGTGAAAGCGGAAGTTAGCGAAGAGGATGTTCAAAAGCAGATCAAGGAGACTTTGGCTCGCTTGACCAACAAGAATAATAAGAATAATAAGGGGGCTAAATACCGTCGTGATAAACGTGACGCCGCTGTGAAACGTGAACACGAGTTGATGGAACAGGAAGAACTGGAAAGCAAGGTATTGAAGCTGACCGAGTTCGTTACGGCCAACGACTTGGCGAACATGATGGACGTATCTGTAACGGAGGTTATCGGTACTTGCATGAGCATTGGCCTTATGGTTTCGATCAATCAGCGCCTGGATGCGGAGACGATCAATATCGTGGCTGAGGAGTTCGGTTATAAGACTGAATATGTAAGCGCGGATGTTGTCGAGGCGATCAACGCTGATGAGGAAGATGATAACGAGGAGGATTGGGTAGCCCGTCCGCCTATCGTAACGGTGATGGGACACGTTGACCATGGTAAGACTTCTTTATTGGATAATATCCGTAGCGCGAACGTAATCGCCGGTGAGGCTGGTGGTATCACGCAGCATATCGGAGCCTACAACGTGAAGTTGCAGAATGGCCGCCGTATCACGTTCTTGGATACTCCGGGTCATGAGGCGTTTACCGCTATGCGTGCCCGTGGCGCGAAGGTGACGGATATCGCGATTATTATCGTGGCCGCTGATGATAACGTGATGCCTCAGACGATTGAGGCGATTAATCACGCTTCGGCTGCCGGTGTTCCTATTGTTTTCGCTATTAATAAAATCGATAAGCCACATGCTAATCCTGAGAAGATCAAGGAGGAGTTGGCGAATATGAATTACTTGGTGGAAGACTGGGGGGGTAAGTACCAGAGTCAAGAGATCTCCGCTAAGAAAGGTATCGGTGTCGAGGAGTTGTTGGAGAAGGTACTGTTGGAGGCCGACCTGTTGGATTTGAAAGCGAATCCGAAAAAACGTGCGGTTGGTTCTATCATCGAGTCTTCTTTGGACAAGGGACGTGGCTATGTATCTACCATATTGGTGGAGAACGGTACGTTGAAGATGGGAGATATCGTTTTGGCGGGAACTCATCAAGGACGTATCAAGGCGATGTTCAACGAGCGTAATCAACGGGTGGAGAAGGCTGGTCCTTCCGAGCCGGTATTGATCCTCGGTTTGAACGGTGCTCCTCAGGCCGGTGATACATTTAATGTATTGGAGACTGAGCAAGAGGCGCGTGAGATCGCTAATCGTCGTGAGCAATTGCAGCGTGAGTTAGGTCTTCGTACGCAGAAGATGCTTACCTTGGATGATATCGGACGTCGTATCGCCGTGGGTAATTTCCAAGAGTTGAACGTGATCGTGAAGGGTGACGTGGATGGTTCCGTAGAGGCATTGTCCGACTCCTTGATCCGTTTGTCTACAGAGGAGATTCAGGTGAACGTAATTCACAAGGCGGTTGGCCAGATTTCCGAGTCGGATGTGGTTTTGGCGGCGGCTTCGAACGCTATCATTATCGGATTCCAAGTTCGTCCGTCTTTGCAAGCGCGTAGAAACGCCGAGAAGGAAGGTGTGGAGATCCGTTTGTACTCTATCATCTACGATGCGATCGAGGAGGTGAAGAGCGCTATGGAAGGCATGCTTTCTCCGGAGATCAAGGAGGAGATTACCGCTTATGTGGAAGTTCAGCAGGTATTCAAGATCACCAAGGTCGGTACGGTTGCCGGATGTATGGTTAAGGAAGGCAAGATCAAGCGTACGAACAAGATCCGCTTGATACGTGACGGTATCGTGATCTATGCCGGCGAGCTAGGCTCTTTGAAACGTTTCAAGGATGATGCGAAAGAGGTCGTGGCTGGCTTGGATTGCGGTTTGAATATTACGAACTTCAACGATATCCAAGTGGGCGATATGATCGAGGCTTACGAAGAGACAGAAATTAAGAAGACGTTATAACGATGAACTGGTTGGACATTACATTGCTATGTCTGGCAGGGATAGGATTTGTGAAAGGCCTGTTTGATGGAATCATCAAACAGGTTGTTTCGCTTATAGCCCTAGTGATCGCGATCTTTTTCTGCGGAAAAGCGGCGGCTTGGCTGAAAGGATATATCTTGGCGTTGGGTTGGTTTCCGGAAGAAGGGGTTACGATCTTGAGTTATATAGCGGGTTTTATCTTGATTATGGGGGTATTTATCCTAGCGGGTGAACTGGTTACCAAGGTGGTAGGGGCGACACCGTTGAGTGTTATAAACCATTTGTTTGGTGGTTTTTTCGGGTTGCTGGTCGTTTTGGTCTTTACCAGTTTGCTGTTGAACGCGCTGGAGTTCGTGGATCGTGGATCGGTCTTGATTCATCGCCAATCAAAGATAGAATCTCGTTTTTATTATAGCGTGAAGCAAATAGTACCAACAATTTTCCCACATAATTTGTTTTCATTAGGAGAATGAAGGGCTTTTATCAATGGTTAATTTTTAATTATGCAGGATTCAAATCATATAATTAATGAGGTAACGAGCGGAGATTATAAATACGGCTTCGTTACCGATATTGATACGGAGGTGATCCATCGTGGATTAGACGAGGAGACGGTCCGTATTATCTCTGCCAAGAAGAACGAGCCGGAATGGTTACTCGAGTTCCGTTTGAAGGCTTTTCGCCATTGGCAGACGTTGGAGATGCCTACATGGCCTCACTTGAATATCCCGCCGATCGATTATCAGGACATTATCTATTATGCCGCCCCTAAGAAAAAAGAGGGACCAAAGAGCTTGGATGAGGTAGATCCTGAGTTGTTGAAAACATTCGATAAACTGGGTATTCCTTTGGAAGAACAGAAGCATTTAAGCGGAATGGCGGTAGACGCCGTGATGGATAGTGTTTCCGTGAAGACTACTTTCAAGGAGAATCTCGCGGAGAAGGGGATTATTTTCTGTTCGTTCAGCGAGGCTGTACAACATCATCCGGACTTGGTGCAGAAGTATTTGGGCAGCGTGGTTGGTTATCGTGATAATTTCTTCGCCGCCTTGAATTCGGCCGTGTTCTCGGACGGTTCGTTTGTTTATATACCGAAGGGCGTACGTTGCCCGATGGAGTTGAGTACGTATTTCCGTATCAATGCCGCTAATACCGGACAGTTCGAGCGTACCTTGATTGTCGCTGACGATGAGGCGTATGTAAGTTATCTGGAAGGATGTACGGCGCCGATGCGTGACGAGAACCAATTGCATGCCGCTATCGTGGAGATCGTGGCGAACGAGCGTGCTGAGGTGAAGTATTCTACCGTACAGAACTGGTATCCGGGTGATAAGGAAGGTAAAGGCGGTATCTATAACTTCGTGACGAAACGAGGTTTGTGCAAAGGTGAGGGTAGCAAGATCTCTTGGACGCAAGTAGAGACCGGTTCGGCGATCACTTGGAAATATCCGAGCTGTATCTTGGCGGGTGATAACTCGGTAGGTGAGTTTTACTCGGTTGCCGTGACCAATAATTACCAACAGGCCGATACGGGTACGAAGATGATCCATCTGGGTAAGAATACGAAAAGTACGATCGTATCCAAGGGTATCTCTGCCGGTCATAGCCAGAATAGCTATCGGGGATTGGTAAAGGTGTCCGCCCGTGCGGAAGGCGCCCGTAACCATAGCCAATGCGATAGTTTGTTACTAAGCTCTACTTGTGGAGCTCATACGTTCCCTTACGCTGATATTCAGAATGAGACGGCGATCGTGGAGCATGAGGCTACGACGAGTAAGATCAGCGAGGAGCAATTGTTCTACTGCCAGCAACGGGGTATCTCGGTAGAAGAGGCTGTCGGTTTGATCGTGAATGGATATGCCCGTGAGGTAATGAATAAGTTACCGATGGAGTTCGCCGTCGAGGCTCAGAAATTACTAACGATCTCGCTGGAAGGCAGCGTAGGATAGAATAATTTTCAATTTTCAACTTTCAATTTTCAATTAGAAAAGATGTTAGAGGTTAAGAATTTACATGCCAACGTAAATGGCAAAGAGATATTGAAAGGTATCAACCTGTCGGTGAAAGCGGGTGAGGTACATGCTATCATGGGACCGAACGGTTCCGGAAAAAGTACGTTAAGTAGTGTATTGGTAGGTAATCCCGCTTTTGAGGTAACGGAAGGAGAGGTTATCTTCAACGGTAAGAATCTGCTGGATCTTTCTCCCGAGGATCGTAGCCGTGAGGGTATTTTCTTGAGCTTCCAATATCCGGTCGAGATCCCGGGAGTTAGTATGGTGAACTTTATGCGTGCGGCGTTGAACGAGCACCGTAAATATAACGGTCTGGAACCGGTTTCGGCTACGGACTTCTTGAAATTGATGCGTGAGAAACGTGCGATCGTCGAGCTGGATAATAAACTGGCCAGCCGTAGCGTGAACGAAGGTTTCTCCGGTGGAGAGAAAAAGCGGAACGAGATCTTCCAGATGGCGATGCTGGAGCCGAAATTGGCGATCTTGGATGAGACGGATAGTGGTTTGGATATCGATGCCTTGCGTATCGTAGCGCATGGCGTGAACCAGTTGAGGACTCCGGAGAATGCCGCTATCGTAATCACGCACTATCAGCGTCTGCTGGATTACATCAAGCCGGATGTGGTTCATGTGCTTTACAAAGGCCGTATCGTGAAGACCGCCGGTCCGGAATTGGCCTTGGAACTGGAAGAGAAAGGTTACGACTGGATCAAGAAAGAGATGGGAGATGAGTAATATGAAGGCCGAGCAACAATATATCGATCTTTTCGCCCAATGTGAGGATCTGGTATGTCGTCATAGTACGCCGGTGATGAATGCCCTTAGGGCTGATGCCTTGGCGAACTTTGAGCGACTCGGATTCCCCTCCACGAGAAGCGAGGATTATAAATATACGGATGTAGCCCAAGCGTTCGCTCCGGATTACGGTTTGAATATCAACCGGGTCGCTATCCCGGTGAATCCTTATGACGTGTTCCGTTGTGACGTGCCGAACCTGAGCACATCGTTATACTTTGTCGTGAACGATACGTTTTACGATAAGGAATTGCCAAAAGCGCATTTGCCGGAAGGCGTGTATGCTGGAGGGTTGAAGGCTTTTACGGAGCAATATCCGGAGATCGCTTCCAAGTATTACGGAAAGGCGGCGCCGAGTAGCAAGGATGGTATTATTGCGTTGAATACGATGTTAGCCCAAGATGGTTTCGTGGTGTATGTACCGAAAAATGTCGTGGTTGAGCGTCCTATCCAATTGGTGAATATTTTCCGTAGCGATGTGGATACGATGGCGAACCGTCGTGTTCTGGTGATTATGGAACCTCATTCGGAAGCGAAGCTATTGGTTTGCGATCATAGTATCGACGACGTGAAATTCTTGGCGACTCAAGTGGTTGAGATTTTCGCGGAGGAAGGTGCTCGCTTTGATTATTATGATTTGGAAGAAAGCAGCGAGTCTACGACCCGTTTCTCTTCCGTACACGTAAAGCAGGCGGCTTCGACCAATGTCTTGGTAAACGGCATTACGTTGACGAATGGCTTGACTCGCAACAATTATTACGTGGAACTGAATGGCGAGTATGCCGAGTCTACCTTATGCGGTATGTCCGTTCTGGACAAGGAGCAACAGATGGATACCTATAGCCATATCACCCATGCGGTTCCGAATTGTACCAGCAACGAGCTGTTCAAGAATGTACTGAATGATCATGCCGTAGGTGTCTTTAGCGGACGTATCTTGGTGAAAGAGGATGCCCAGAAGACCGCCGCTTACCAGACGAACCGTAATCTGTGCGCTACCCGTGAGGCCCGTATGTACAGTAAGCCGCAATTGGAGATTTACGCGGACGACGTAAAATGCTCGCACGGTATGACGACCGGTCAGTTAGATGAGAACGCTTTGTTCTATATGCAAAGCCGCGGTATCCCGCGTGACGAGGCCCGTATGTTATTGAGCGTGGCTTTCACTTCCGACGTGATCGACCATGTACGCTTGGAGGCGTTGAAAGACCGTTTGCATAAACTGGTAGAGAAACGTTTCCGCGGTGAACTGGCTAAATGCGCCGGTTGCCGGATTTGTAAATAATCGCGAATAAGAAGAAAACAGTAATCAGACATGGATTATCCCGACGATAATGTAGGGAACCATGTCTGATTTTTTTATATCTTTGGCAGTGACAAATTAAAACCTCCAACTTATGCAGTTAACACACATCGCCCTATGGACGAATCATCTGGAACGTTTACGGGATTTCTATGTAAAGTATTTCAACGGTAAGAGTAACGAGAAATATGTGAATCCAAAGAAAGGATTCGCCTCTTATTTCGTCTCTTTTGAGAGTGGCCCCGCTTTGGAGATCATGCAACGGCAAGATATTAATGAGGCTTACGACAAGGATCATATCGGCTTGGCTCATCTGGCTTTTCATGCGGATACGAAGGAGCAAGTGGATCAAATGATCGAACGTTTCCGGATGGATGGATACACGATCGCCGGTGAGACCCGCACTTCCGGGGATGGTTACTATGAGGGTGTAATCCGAGATCCTGACGGAAATATAGTAGAGATCGTCGCTAACGGGGAGCCGGAGATACAAGTAGCTTTATTCCCTCCTTATGAGTTACTGCTGGAAGCCGATCCGGATCGGGAGAAAGTAGAGGCTTACCTAAAGGATTCGGATTGCTTTATCGCTACGGTACGAAATTCCGTTGCCGGCGTGATCGTGGTTCGCAAGGAGGAGGGTGGCAAGGCGGAGATTATGAACCTTGCCGTGGCGGATATCTTCCGTCGGCGAGGAATCGCCCGGAAACTATTACGGCATGTATCTAATAAATGGGCTCCGGCTCAAGATGTCGAGCTTTTGCGTATTTGCACCGGAACCTCAGCCGCCGGCCCGATGATGCTTTATCAACAGGAAGGCTTCGACTTGGTTGCCGTAGATCGCGATTATTTCGTGCGGAACTATGCCGAGCCTATCTGGGAGAACGGCATTCAATGCAGGCATCAATTGATTCTTGAAAAGCGATTAAAATAGTATATATGAAAAGAAAATCGGGAGGTTTAAGGCCTCCCGATTTAATTATTAGTAATCTATGAATAGGTCCTCGAATGAAAAATCATCGGGGCTAATGGCATCACATTTCCAGTACGAAGATCCCTTTCGGTGCCAAGGATAATTCGTCTCCCAATGGAATCTCCTTTCCGGTTAATATCTCTTTTCCGGAGGTTTTACCTCGCAATACTTCCGCATAGCGGGCCAACGGGAGGTTCACCTCCTTGTCGCTGCCATTCATCAAGATCAATACGCTCCGGCCATCCAGACTGCGCTCGTAAACATAGACACCTTGGTTCACCATGAAATGTTTCATCTTGCCCTTAGCGATGATATCGTTGCCCTTGCGCCATTTCAATAAAGTCCGGAGGAAATTCCATGCGTCATTTTGCACCTCGCTGCGACCGGATGCCTCGAATTGATTCACCTTGTCGCCGGGCCAGCCACCGGGAACATCCAAGCGGATATATCCGTCTCCCTTCTCCTTGGTGCCATTCATCAGCAACTCCTGCCCGTAATAGAGCTGGGGAATACCGGGGATCGTCAACAAGAATGTCACCCCTTGCTTGAATGCGTACAAATCATCGACAGACTTAGGCATGGAGGGAAGAAAACGATCCGTATCATGGTTCTCCAAGAAACGCAATACGTTATAGATATCGGGATATACATAATCATAACACATATGCTCGAAGATCGTGTGCAAGCCTCCGGAATACCCAGTCTCCTCATGGAACGCCTTGCTCGCGATACCCATCAAGCGGAAATCCATTACCGATTTCAGCTCGGTATCCTGTCCGAAGTTCAACCGGCTGCCTTTCTGCCAATAAGCGGAACCGATCGTGTAGTTCATCCACGCCTCGCCTACGATGTTATACTCCGGATACTCGTTCATGACCTCCATACACCAATTCCGCATCATGTCCACGTCGGCATACGGATACGTATCTTGACGGATACCATCCACGCCGCAATACTCGATCCACCAGATAGAGTTCTGGATAAGGTATTTGGCTACATGTGGGTTCTTTTGGTTCAAGTCCGGCATGCTCGGGACAAACCAGCCGTTCAGCATCGTCTCCTTATCATAATCCGAGACGTAAGGATCGAAATAAGCCTCTTTATCGTGGTTGGTCTGCACGTAGTTATCGAGATTATTAAACCAGTCGTGGCTAGGGATATCTTTCATCCAAGGATGATCGCTCCCACAATGGTTGAAGATCATATCCATTACGACACGCATACCCCGCTCGTGTGTCTTCTCGATCAAGCGGACGTAATCCTCGTTCGTGCCGAAGCGTGGGTCTACCCGATAATAATCCGTCGTGGCATATCCGTGATAAGAGCCTCCCTCCATGTCATTCTCCAATACTGGGTTCAGCCAGATAGCGGTAACGCCCAGATCCTCGATATAATCCAAATGCTGTTCGATACCGGCCAAGTCGCCTCCGTGACGGGCGTTCGGGCTGTTACGGTCTACCTTATAAGCGGTACGCATCGGGATCTGGTCGTTCGAGGGATCTCCGTTCGCGAAACGATCCGGCATGATGAGATAAAGCACGTCGGAAGAGTCAAACCCCTTGATCCGATCGGCGTTCGGTTTACGGGCCTTCAACTCATACGAGTAATTGAAACTCTTTTTGTCCTTCGTGAACGTGATATCAAACCTGCCGGGCTTGGCCTTTTCCACGTCCAGATAGATCAATAGGTAATTCGGGCTTTCCAACGCTACCGAGCTTTTCAACTGTACGCCGGGATATTTTACGCTAGGGAGATATCCGGCGATATCCTTACCATACACCATCAGCTGGAGTTCCGGGTTCTTCATACCGCTCCACCAGAAGGCCGGCTCGATTTTAAGATTATCGGCAGAAAGCGTACTGGAAGCGAAAAGGGCCAGTAAAAGGCTCAAGAATAAATGTCTGTTCATGATATATGTTTATTGATTTATATGACAAGGTTGTACATACGCGAAGATAGAAGGATTCCATTGATAATAACACGTTTCCGCCCAGCGAAAAGAGAATAAAAATCACGCGAACGTTTGCGAACCCTCGTAAATTAAGACTATCTTTACTGCCTAAATCTAATCAACTAATTCAAATGATAAAAAGTCTAATTGTATCCATGCTTCTGACAGGTTGCGTTTCCTCCCTGTCCGCACAACAAAGTTTTTGGAAAGAAGATTTCTCCGCCGGGAAATTACCCGACGGCTGGATGATTGTCGATTCGACGAAATCGGCAAAGTGTGAATGGATTGTAACCGATCAGCCTTATCCCGGCTCTTTCCAGTTTGAGCAACAAGCGCCTCCCATCGCCTCTACGAGTCGTGGCTATCATATGCAATTCCGGCCGGGCGTAGTCACCGGGGAGGAGATCACGAAGTGGAATCAACGGGAGGAATACCCGAACGGCTATTTCCAGACCAGCGCTATCGATTGTGCGGGAAAGAACGATGTGGTATTGAAATTCCAGCACCTGTTTCGTTGGAATAATTGGTTCACCGGAAAACGTGCCGGCCTTTGGGTTGGTGTCAGCAACGACGGGGTGAATTGGAAAGAGTATAATGTGATGGATAAGATCCCCGCTGCTACCCAGCTTCATGCCTCGGTGAACGAGGAGATCAACATCAGCGAGGTAGCCGCGAACCAGAAAACCGTCTACTTGCGTTTCTTCTGGCGGGATATCTTCTCTTGGTATTGGATGGTCGATGATATTGAGCTGACAGAGCCTTTCGCACATGATTTGGCTTTGGAGAAAGTGACCTCACACCAAGAAACCGGGAATACGTTCACGAAGGAAGACGTGTTGAAAGTGAAGCTGAAGAACGTTGGTTCCCAGCCCGTAGACGAGGATTTCACGGTAACCGCCTCCTTGAACAACGGTCAGAAACTAACCGCCACGGTAACCGCCTCCGGGCATCCGATCGCTAAACAAGAGGAATATGAGGTAGCTTTCCCCGCTACCGACCTAACCCAGATGGGCTCCTATAAAATAGAGTTCGCTATCCAATACCCGAAGGATGAGCGTTCGTCAAACAACGTATTAAAAGCGAACCTGTTCGCCGCCCGTATGAACTTGGGTAAGTTGACGAAGTTCAATAAGATCAGCAACACGGAATATGAGTTCGTCTCCGGGTACGCTAAGGTTAAGTTGATGTTTTACCGGGATGATATCTTCCGTATCTGGTTGGCACCGGATGGGGAATATACCAATCCGGCGGCAAACTCGATCGTTGTGGATTATGCGGTAAAGAACCCGAGAGTCTCCATGGCCGACAACGGCAGCTATTATAAGTTCACGACTCCCCAATGTGTCGTACGTGTCTATAAGAACCCTATTCGTTTCGCCATGTATGACAAGAATAACCGTGCCGTGATCTACGAGGAGGCCGAACCACTTGCCTTCGGACTAAAAACGACCCAAACGATGCGCCGTAGCGGTGATGAGGATTTCTACGGTTGCGGTATGCAACAAGGTAATTTCTCATACGCTGGGAAGGAAGCGGATATCGAGGTGACCGGTTGGGATGAGGATCAATCCTCTAACCCGGCTCCCTTCTATATGTCCACGAAAGGATATGGCGTATTCCGCAATACGTTTGCCCCGGGCCATTATGCCTTCAACGGCACGGAGATGCTGGACAAGAGCTATGATGATGGCTTTAAGCTGATGGGCTTCACCAGTCAGTTGACGCATAACGAGAATCGCTTTGACGCGTTCTACTTCTACGGCCCTTCCTTGAAAGACCTATTGAACGACTATACGGATATCACCGGAAAACCTTTTATGCCGGCGATGTGGATGCTTACGATGGGAGACGCCGACTGCTATAACAAAGGGGAACAGCGCACCGGATGGCCTCAATCCACCCCGGACGTAATCAGCCAAGTTGCTGATAAATATGTGGAATATGATATGCCCCGTGGCTGGATCTTGCCGAACGATGGCTATGGTTGCGGCTATGTGAAATTGGATTCTGTTGTGACGGAATTAGGTAAACGAGGCTTCCATACGGGCTTGTGGACAGAGAATGGTGTGGATAAGATTGCCTACGAGGTAGGTAAATGTGGTACCCGCCTGTGTAAATTGGATGTGGCTTGGGTTGGAGAAGGCTATGAGTTTGCCTTGAACGGCTGTAAATCCGCATTCGAGGGGATCGAGAGCAATACGAACGAACGGGGCTTCGTATGGGCTGTTTGCGGTTGGGCCGGAACCCAGCGGTATTCTACGGTATGGAGCGGTGACCAAGTGAGCAACTGGGATTATATCCGTTACCATATCCCGACGATCACGGGTGCCGGCCTTTCCGCCATGAACGCCGCTACCAGCGATGTGGACGGTATCTTCGGCGGTTCCCCGAAAACCTATACCCGCGACTTGCAATGGAAGGTCTTCACCCCGATCTTTATGACCATGAGCGGCTGGGCGGATGCCGACCGTCAGCCTTGGGTATATGGGCATCCGTACACGGATATCAACCGTAAGTTCTTAAAGCTGAAGATGCGTCTGAACCCGTACGCCTATACCTATTGTCATGAGGCGCATACGACCGGTGTACCGATGGCTCGTGCGATGGTACTGGAATTCCCGGATGACGTGGTTACTCGTGATACGACCACCCAATATCAATTTATGAGTGGCGAGTGGATGATGGTTGCCCCTGTATATACCCGTAAGAATGTACGCGATAGTATTTACTTCCCTGCCGGAGAATGGTACGACTATTGGACCGGAAAGACATACGAGGGTGGCAAGTGGTTGGATAAATATGAGGCTAAACTGGATATTTGCCCGGTATTTATCCGTCAAGGCGCCATTATCCCGATGTACCCGGATATGAATTATGTCGGCGAGAAACCTGCGGATGTCTTGACCTTGGACTTATATCCCTACGGAAACACCTCTTTCAATTTATATGAAGACGACGGTCTCACCCGTGATTATAAGAAAGGCGAGTTTGCCTGTACCTTGATCTCTGTTTCCTCCCCAAAAGGTGAGAAGGGCACGATCACCGTGGATATTGCGAAAGCGAAAGGAGATTATAAAGGACGTTACCAAGAGCGTACTTACCTATTGGATGTCCGCTCGGAGTCCAGCCCATCAAACGTAACCGTAGCCGGGAAGCCCCTATCTGCCATCTCCCCCGAAACCTTCAATGCCGGACAAGAAGGCTGGTACTTCGATGCCTCGGACCGTATGGGAAGGGTTAAGGTACGGACGAACCGCTTGTCTACGAATCAGGATCAGAAGATTGTAATTGGTTTCTAACACTTCTATTTATTTTAAAGATATATGAAAACACAATTGACTTTATGTATATCCGGGACATTGCTGCTTATCGGAATGTCCGGTTGCGAAAAAGCTCCGGAGCGTCCTATGAATGTTGTGTATATCTTGGCCGATGATTTAGGCTATGGAGATGTTGGCTGTTATGGCCAACAGATTATCAAGACTCCCAATATAGACCGGATGGCGAAGGAGGGAATGTTGTTTACGCAGCATTATGCCGGATGTACGGTGAGTGCCCCTTCCCGTTGCTCCTTGATGACCGGATTGCATACGGGACATACGCAAGTCCGGGGAAACCGGGAGATCACGCCCGAAGGCCAACAGCCGATGCGGGAAGATACCTATACGTTGGGTAAATTAATGAAATCGGCCGGTTATACGACCGGTATCTTTGGTAAATGGGGGTTGGGAAATCCGGGCTCTGTCTCCATTCCCAATAAGATGGGCTTCGATGAGTTTTATGGGTATAATTGCCAACGCCAGTCGCATTCCTTCTATCCGGATCATTTATGGCATAATGAGGAGAAGGTTCTTTTTCCTGAAAACGAGAACAATGCTTGCAAGACATATTCACAAGATTTGATTCATGAGCAAGCTTTGAAATTCATTCGGGATCATAAGGAGCAACCGTTCTTCGCGATGCTTACCTATACGCTGCCTCATGCGGAATTGAATCTTCCGCATGATTCTATTTATAAGATGTACGAGAACTCATTCGAGGAGACTCCTTATATTGGTAAGTTTGATAAAGTGTATGGCGGTTATAACACCTCGGAGAAGCCCTTGGCCTCCTTTGCCGCCATGGTCTCCCGGTTGGATAAATACGTGGGGGATGTAATGGCTGAATTGAAAGAGTTGGGTTTGGATAAGAATACCATCGTGATTTTTACCAGTGATAACGGCCCACATCATGAAGGTGGAGCTGATCCCGATTTTTTCAAGAGCTACGGACCTTTCAGGGGGATCAAACGGGATGTATATGAAGGAGGTATCCGTATACCTATGGTGGCATGGTGCCCGGGTACGATCAAGGCCGGAGCTCAATCGGATCATATAAGCGCATTCTGGGATGTCATGCCTACGTTGGCAGAGCTTACAGGTACGGTTTTGCCCGAGCAGACGGATGGAATCTCTTTCTTACCAACCTTGTTATCAAAGAAAAATCAACAGGCCCATGATTATTTATATTGGGAATTTCACGAGTTGAATGGCCGGGAAGCATTGCGCTCCGGTAAATGGAAACTAATCCGGCAACCGATCGTGGGTGAGACTATATTGGAATTGTATGATTTAAGTAATGATATACATGAGGATACGAATCTAGCGGAGAAGTATCCCGATAAGGTAAAAGAACTAGTATCCTTAATGGACAACGCCCGTACAGAGTCTCCGTACTTTGACTTTGGAAGAGAAAAGTAGGCGTGCGAGTAGAGGATAAAGTGTAGGCGTAATATCTGTTAGGTAATGATAAAAAAGGCTTTCTTTCAGCGAGAAAGCCTTTTTTTTGTATCTTTGGCTCTCGTAATTTTAAGACAAAAAGAAGTAAGACTATGTTAGACGTTCAAGCGATCCGAAAAGACTTTCCGATCTTGGATCATAAGATATACGATAAACCGCTGATATATTTTGATAATGGCGCTACTACCCAGAAACCTCGTCAAGTGGTAGAAAAGATAGAGAATGGATATTATAACGTAAACGCCAATATCCACCGAGGCGTACATTTCTTGAGCCAAGCGGCGACAGAGGCGCATGAGGAGGCTCGCAAAACGGTACAGCATTTCTTGAATGCCCGTTCCTCGAATGAGATTATTTTTACCCGGGGAACTACGGAATCCATTAATTTGATCGCTTCCAGCTTTACGGATGAATGTATGTCGGCAGGGGATGAGGTGATCGTGTCCGTGATGGAGCATCATTCCAATATCGTTCCTTGGCAGATACAAGCGGCCCGGAAAGGTATTACGTTGAAGGTGATCCCGATGAATGAGAAAGGGGAGTTAAATCTGGATGAGTATCGTAAATTATTCTCGGATAAGACTCGTCTGGTTTCCGTGACTCATGTGTCTAACGTCTTGGGTACGGTAAATCCGGTAAAGGCGATGATCGAGATCGCTCATGAACAAGGCGTACCGGTGTTGGTAGACGGGGCTCAAGCCGTTCCGCATATGAAGGTGGATGTGCAGGACTTGGATGCGGAGTTCTATGTTTTCTCTGGTCATAAGATTTACGGACCGACGGGTATCGGGGTCTTGTATGGTAAAGAGGAGTGGTTGGATAAACTTCCTCCGTATCAGGGAGGAGGCGAGATGATCGCTACGGTCTCGTTCGAGAAGACAACTTTTAATGAGCTTCCCTTTAAGTTTGAGGCGGGAACTCCGGATTATATTGGTAGCACGGCGTTGGCGGAAGCCTTGCGGTATGTAGACCGGATCGGTATAGAGAATATAGCTGCTTATGAGGATGAGCTTTTGCGATATGCGACCGCTGGATTAAATACGATCGAAGGGATGCGTATTTTCGGACAAGCGGATCATAAAGGAGCGGTGCTTTCTTTTTTGGTGGGTAATATCCATCATTACGATATGGGGATGTTGCTGGACCGTTTGGGAATAGCGGTTCGTACAGGGCATCATTGTGCCCAGCCTTTGATGCATGCCTTAGGGATCGAGGGGACGGTGCGGGCGTCTTTCTCCTTTTATAATACGAAAGAGGAGATCGATACGTTCATCGCAGGTGTGGAACGAGTTCGGAAGATGTTTTGAGTATGATGTATTATATTAAGAAATATCCGTTTTCACTGGCGATTATATTGATCGTTATTTACTTGTCGTTCTTTAAGCCGCCGAGGATGGATGATATCCCTTTATTCCCGGGTGTGGACAAGGTGGTTCATTTCTGTATGTATGGGGGGATGTCGGGTATGCTATGGCTGGAGTTCTTGCGGAATCACCGGAAGTATGAGACGGTATTATGGCATGCTTGGATCGGGGCGGTTTTATGCCCGATCGTTATGAGTGGGATTATTGAGATATTGCAAGAATATTGTACGACGTACCGGGGTGGGGATTGGTTTGATTTCTTGGCGAATACTTGCGGGGTGATCGCCGCTACGGCATTCGCTTGGTTCGTGCTTCGCCCTTGGATTGTGAAGGAGCAAAAATAATGTAAGCTATATATACGATAAATAATAAACTGGGATATGTTATTACCCTATATGGAAACCGGGCGTATAGAGGCCGGTTGTGATGAGGCGGGAAGAGGCTGCTTGGCGGGTGCGGTATTCGCCGCCGCCGTGATTCTTCCGGAAGATTTTAAGAATGAGGATTTAAACGATAGCAAGCAATTAAGCGAGAAGAAACGGTATAAGCTTCGTCCTGTCATCGAACGTGAGGCGATCGCTTGGGCGGTAGGCATCGTCAGTCCGGAAGAGATCGATAAGATTAATATCTTAAAGGCTTCTTTCTTGGCTATGCATCGTGCGATCGAGCAACTGAAAGTACGGCCGGAACATTTATTGATCGATGGAAACCGTTTTACCCCTTATCCCGATATTCCGCATACGACCGTAGTAAAAGGCGATGGCAAATACCTGAGTATCGCCGCCGCCTCTATATTGGCTAAAACCTATCGTGATGATTATATGAATGAATTGGCCTTGGAATACCCCGCTTATCATTGGCTGGACAATAAAGGTTATCCTACCAAGGTCCACAGGGAAGCGATTCGTACCCACGGAATCACGCCTTATCATCGCAAGACATTCACGCTTTTACCGGAGCAGCTTACACTCGGTTTTTAATACGTATATAGGCATAACCTTATGCGTATATACGTATGAGGCTATGCCTATATCGGTGTAGGCTTACACGTATATACGTATCGGCTCGTGCCTATATACGTGTGAAAACACCTGTTTTTATTGTTGTTCCTTTGCCCGGTAAGCCATCGCGTACAGACGCATTTGCTTCACCATCGCTACCAACCCGTTGGAACGGGTAGGGGATAAATGCTCTTTTAATCCTACCTTGTCTATAAAGTATAGATCCGCATCCAAGATTTCTTGAGGGGTATGGCCCGATAAGATCTGTATCAGCAAAGATACGATACCTTTTACGATTACGGCATCGCTTTCTCCTTGGAAAATAATCTTTCCATCCACATAATCCGCTTGGAACCAAACCCGGCTTTGACAACCCTCGATCAAGTTGCTTTCCGTTTTATATTTCTCATCAAGCGGGGGAAGGGAGTTTCCCAGATCTATTAATAACGCATATTTATCCATCCAATCATCGAAGACTGAGAATTCTTCGATTACATTGTCTTGAAGTTCATTGATTGTCATTTTATCAGTATTTTATCGATTGTATATTACTTCCAGTACGGTTTGACCGGCAGCTTTTAGAGTCTCACGGTCTATATTCTCCATATTATCTTTTTGAGTATGCCAATAACTGGCGAAACCTGTTTTAGACTCAGGGTCGTAGTTAATGATGTCGATACTCGGGATATTACGTCCGCTAATCACATATTGGTGATCGTCTATGAGCGCTCCGCCGGTGGCGTTAATGAAATATTTGCCATATCCCAGATCGCGGGCCGCGCTCCATACCATCTCGACGATCGGGGCTGCCGCACGTAAGGATTGTTGCTCCTTGAAAAACGTGGCGTTCTTGCCGCCCACCATATCCAATAAGATTCCGTATTCCGCCGTATAATTAGGGACATGCGGATTTTTTGCCCAGAACTGGGTACCTAGGCACCAGCTATCCGGTGTATAATCGGTTACGAACTCCGGCGTACCATAATCCTCCGCATCGAAGAAAATAATATCGATGCCGATACCCGGGGCTTTTTGTCCGATTTGGCGGGCGATCTCCAATAAGGCACCTACGCCGCTACCGCCATCGTCCGCCCCGTCCAATGGGGTCCGGTGCTTGGAAGGATCGGGATCGTGGTCCGAATAGGGACGGCTGTCCCAATGCGCGAATAGTAAAACACGTTTACTATTCTCCGGATCAAACGAGCCTATGATGTTTCTCGCTTCCAGCTTCGTTCCGTCGTAGGCGGTCAGTATCGCTTCCTGTTGGTAGACTTTGGCGCCAAAGCGCTTCAATTCAGATGCTAAGTAATCCCCGCATGCTTTATGAGCCGCCGTGTTAGGTACACGGGGACCAAAAGCGACTTGGTTCGCTACATAGGCGTAAGCGCTGTCTGCGTTGAAATCGGGAACAGCTGAGGCGATCGGTTGTTTTTTGATCTCCGGCATATTACCTGTCTCTTTGGTTCCTTTGGCTCCACATGATAAAAGAGCAAAACTCAATAACGCAAAAAATAATCTGATCATAAATCTGTTTTGTTTATAATGTTTTTACGGAGGCAGTCGCTTGAACCTCGTCTAATACACGCATCAAGTTTCCACCCCATATCTTGGCGATATCTTCCTCTGTATATCCTTTCTCTATTAATTTAACAGTGATCTGTATGAAATCGTTGTCACTTTCGCAACCGATAATTCCGCCACCGCCATCAAAATCAGAGCCGATACCTACATGATCGATACCGGCGACTTTCACCATATGATCGATATGTTCGATCGCGTCGGTAAGGCTCGCGTTTTTATAATCCTCATTGATATAGCGGTCGAGCAAGCAAACTTGCGCTACGCCTCCATTTTGGGCAAGGGCCTTTAGTTGTTCGTCGGTCAGGTTACGGTCGTGCTTGCACATCGCCATGGATGAGGAATGCGAGCAGATGATCGGGGCCTTGGACAATTTGATAACATCCCAAAATGCCTTCTCAGAGGCATGAGACATATCCACCATGATACCTTGGCGATTCATCTCTTTCACGACCTCTTCGCCAAACGGACTTAAACCGTCCCATTCTTTCTTGGTATGGGTGGATGAGTCGCAAATATCGTTATCGTAGGAGTGGCAGAGCGTGATATAATTGACACCCATCGCCTTGAACTTAGCGATATTCGCCAGATCCTTACCAATGCCGTATCCATTCTCTATACCGATAAAGAACGCTTTTTTCCCTTCATTCTTCAAGCGGATGAAGTCTTGGTTCGTAACGGCGATGCCACATAAATCCTTATTCAATTCAGCTTGCTTGCGAATACCTTCGATCAAGCCTGTTACTTTTTGTACGGCTTCTTGTAAAGAGACCTCATCACGTTTACCTTGTCCGATGAAGGCCGCAAGGAACACCCCGTCTAGTTTCCCTTCTTGCATCTTAGGGATGTTTACCCGGTTACGTTCCCGGTCCGCGATGCTGAATCCGGCACGTTTGAACCAGAAAGGAGTATCGGTATGTGTATCTACGGAAAGGAAATGCTTGTGCATCTCTTTGGCTTGGTGGAAAGTCTCGGCCTTTCCTATCAGATGGCGGAATATCCTTAACATCGTAGTGTCGCCTCCGTAAGTCAACGCTTCCGGATGCCATTGAACTCCCATGATGGATCGATTCGGATAAGCGTCGATAGCCTCGATAATACTGTCGGGCGCATAAGCGGTAGCCTTGAAGATAGGCGCCAACTCCTTGATCGCTTGATGATGAAGAGAGTTTACGGCTAAGGTATCTTTCCCTAGAATAGAGGCTAGCTGTGAGTTCGCGTCAACAAAGACACGATGTGAGCCATACGAACTGGGTAAATCTTGCCTATGCTTGACAGAATGATCACCACGTTGTGAGGGGATGTTTTGGTAAAGCGTACCGCCAAACGCTACATTCAACAGTTGCAATCCCCGGCATATGCCTAAGACGGGAATATTTTGGTCGGTAGCCATCTTGATTAGTTTCAACTCATACAAATCGCGTACCGGATCGACTTCCTCCAGCTTTTCCCGAGGCTCCTCCTCATACCATAGAGGGTTTACATCCGCTCCTCCTATAAGAACTAACCCGTCTAAATTCGATACGATATTCCTGAGTACTTTACCGTCAGTAACAGCCGGGATGATAATCGGAGTTCCCCCTGCCTTTACGATGGATTGGATATAGGTGGCCCCTACCCGGGAAGCACCACTTGAGATACTGGCGGAAATCCCGATCAATGGGGAGAATCGTGCCCGCACGTTTACATCGCAAGAGTCTGTCAACTCATATAGCTTTTTTAAGTTGGGGACTTCCGATCCGGGTGTCTGTGCCTGTGCTCCACATAAGATACTACAGGCGCATATTGCTGTGTATAAGATATTTTTCATAATATGTAGTTGTTTTCGTTTGCTATTTGTTTGGAAAATCTTGTATAGCGGTCATAACCCTTAGCAAGTTCCCACCCCATATTTTCCGTATATCTTCTTCTGTATATCCTTCTTCTAAAAGTCGGACGGTAATGTTAATCAACTCATTGGTAGCCGAGCAACCGATCAGTTCCCCGTCTCCGTCAAAATCCGAGCCGATTCCTACATGATCGATACCGATTAAATCCACGATATGATTGATATGGCGGATAGCGTCGCTTAAAGAAGCTTTTTCCTCTTCCTTATTGATGAATCCTTTGTATAGGCAGATTTGGGCGACACCCCCTTGAGCGGCCAGCGCTTTCAGTTGATCATCCGTTAAATTGCGGGGATGATCGCAAAGCGCACGTGCGGAAGAGTGGGAGGCTATGATTGGCGTCTCGCTCACTTCCATTACCTGATAAAAGGTACTTTCCGCCGCATGCGAGATATCAACCATGATTCCTAACCGGTTCATTTCTTTTACCACTTCCTTACCGAAAGGACTTAGTCCTTTCCATTCTTGTTTTCCTCTAGCGGAATCACAAATATCGTTATCCCCATTATGGCATAAGGTGATATAAGAAACTCCCATATCCTTGAACATCCGTAGGTTTTCGATCTGCTTCCCTAAAGCGTACCCGTTCTCGATGCCGAGGCAGATCGCTTTTTTCCCTTGCGCCTTAATCGTCTGGATCTCTTGGGGGGTAGTCGCTATAACCATCCGGTCCGGATGTAAGGTTTGCTGGCGTTTTACTTGATTCAGCCGTTCTATCGCATACGCTGTCGCTGCCTGTAAGGATGCCTCATCTCGTTTACCTTGCGGGATATAGGCGACCATAAAGGTTGCGTCGATACGTCCTTCTTCCATAAAAGAAAGATTCACTTTCCCTCCTTCTTTCTCCCCGATATTAAATTCACCGGGAAAGATCATTGGGGTATCTGTATGGGAATCGATCGTCACGATCCGTTGATGGATCGCTTTGGCTTTCGCGAAACGGCGGGCATTCTCGATATGGTAAGCGAATAGGGCTTTCATGGCCTCATCCCCTTGCGGAGCCATGGCCTCCGGATGCCATTGTACGCCGAATATCGTTTTCTCCGTATGTTCCATAGCCTCATTGATTCCATCCGGGGCGGTCGCTGTCGCCCTAAATCCGGGGGCGACCTCTTTTACCGCTTGATGGTGGAAAGAGTTGACAAGGATTTGTTCTTCTCCATTGAAAATAGCGCGTAGCCGGTTCGTTCCCGGTTCGAGAGTTACCGTATGCGACGGATATTCCCGCGCCAATGTCTGGCTGTGTTTCAATAGCGGTTGACCGGCTTGTGAATGGATGTCTTGATAGACACTTCCTCCGAACGCTACATTCATGATCTGATGCCCTCGGCAAATACCCATGATCGGAATTTGTCGGTTAGCGGCCAAGCGAAGCAAGATCAAATCGTATTCGTCACGTAGCGTATCTACGTCTTGCAATTGCGGGATAGGCTCCTCATGCAAATAGAGCGGATTGATGTCTCCACCCCCGCTCATAACCAATCCGTCTAGTTCGGAAACCAGTACGGTCAATGCTTTCAGATCCGTGATCACCGGGATAAGTACCGGGGCTCCCCCCGCATCCAGCACGGCTTGCACGTAGGTCTCCGCTATACAGGAAAGTCCGTCTCTCCGGTTAGCGGATATTCCTATTCGGGGAGGTTGAAGGCTTTCTTTAGCCGGTATATAATTATCAACTTCTTTGTATAGGGCCTCTAGATTCGGACGACGGACTTTCATGATTTTAAGCATCTATGTTAGCATATGTAGCGTTTTCCTCGATAAACTCGCGGCGAGGGCCTACGTCTTCACCCATCAACATGGCGAAGATTTGGTCAGCCTCGGCTGCGTTGTCGATCGTGATCTGCTTTAACGTACGGTTTTCCGGGTTCATGGTCGTATCCCACAATTGATGGTCGTTCATTTCTCCCAAACCTTTGTATCGTTGTGTATGGATCGAGTTCTCGTTGCCTCCTCCATATTTTAAGATGAACTGCTGACGTTGTTGCTCGGTCCAGCAATATTCCTCAACCTTACCTTTCTTACACAAATAGAGGGGAGGAGTCGCTAGATACACATATCCGTTCTCGATCAAGGAACGCATACGGCGGAAGAAGAAGGTCAAGATCAATGTGGCGATGTGGCTACCGTCCACATCGGCATCGGTCATGATAATCACCTTGTGGTAACGCAGTTTCTCCATGTTCAACGCCTTCGGGTCATCCTCCGTACCGACGGTTACGCCCATCGCACGATAGATGTTCTGGATTTCCTCGCTTTCGAAGATCTTATGATCCATCGCTTTCTCCACGTTCAAGATCTTACCGCGCAACGGTAGGATCGCTTGGAAGTTACGGTCGCGTCCTTGCTTAGCCGTACCACCTGCGGAGTCTCCCTCGACAAGGAACAATTCGCAGATCGCTGCGTCTTTAGAGGAACAGTCCGCCAATTTACCGGGAAGCCCACCTCCTGTCAGCGGAGATTTGCGTTGTACCAATTCGCGAGCCTTACGAGCGGCATGGCGGGCTTGAGCGGCCAAGATCACCTTGTCGACGATTATTTTCGCCTCTTTCGGATGTTCTTCCAAATAATAGCCTAACGCCTCACCGATCGCCATATCCACTGCACCGGTAACCTCGCTATTACCCAGCTTCGTCTTTGTCTGTCCCTCGAACTGAGGTTCGGCTACCTTGATAGAGATAACGGCGGTCAAACCTTCACGGAAGTCATCCCCTTGAATCTCCACCTTGGCTTTCTCCAATAATTTAGAATCCTCGGCGTACTTTTTCAACGTACGGGTCAGGCCACGGCGGAAACCGGCTAAGTGTGTACCACCTTCTATCGTGTTAATATCATTTACGTAAGAGAATACGCTCTCATTGTAAGAAGTATTATAAGTTAACGCCACCTCGACAGGGATACCCTGCTTCTCGGTAACGATATGGATTACGTCTGGAATCAGTTTCTCTTTAGAACGGTCGATATAGCGGACAAACTCTTTCAATCCCTCATCCGAATGGAATACCTCGGACTTGAATGAACCGTCTTCTTTCAGAACTCGCTTATCTGTCAGACGTAGCGTAATACCAGCGTTCAAGAACGCTAATTCACGCAAACGGGTAGCCAAGATATCATACTTGTATTCCGTGACCGTAAAGATAGAACCGTCCGGCTTGAAAGAGATCGTAGTACCTGTTTTATCCGTATTATCGATAACCTGTACGTCGTGCAACGGCTTTCCGCAAGAGAACTCCTGCATATGTACTTTGCCGTTCCTGCGAACTTCCGCTTTCAGATAAGTAGAGAGGGCGTTTACGCAAGATACACCCACACCGTGCAAACCACCGGATACTTTATAGGTTCCCTTGTCGAACTTACCGCCGGCGTGCAGCACCGTCAATACTACCTCCAAAGCTGATTTACCTTCTTTCTCATGAATATCCACGGGGATACCACGGCCGTCGTCGGTAACCGTGATCGAGTTGTCCTCATTGATTACCACGTCGATGTATGTACAATATCCGGCTAGCGCTTCGTCTATGGAGTTATCTACGACCTCATACACTAAGTGATGGAGACCTTTCTCGCTGGTATCGCCAATATACATGGATGGCCTTTTTCGTACTGCCTCTAACCCTTCAAGTACTTGAATACTATCTGCGGAGTACTCTGTAGAAGTATTCTTAATTTCTTCACTCATGAGTTTATCTTTCTTTAAAATCTGTAATTATCTATGTCCTCAAAAAAAATCTAACAAATGTAGTGATTTTTATCGAGATAGCGAAGTGGGGGATGTGAAAATAGCGAAAAAAGGACGGGTATAATAAAAAAGGAGAGAGATAAGCCATGAACTTATCTCTCTCCTTTTGGTTGGTAGCCCATAGGGGAATCGAACCCCTCTTTCAAGAATGAAAATCTTGCGTCCTAGCCGATAGACGAATGGGCCATTAGGTTTAAAAAAGCCGGGCTTATTGAGAGTCCGGCTTTATACTTGTAAAAGTAATTACCTTCTGCTTATGCTAGCGCATTAACGTGCTTAGCCAACTTAGATTTCAGATTACCGGCCTTGTTCTTGTGGATAACGTTCTTTTTTGCAAGCTTATCCAACATAGAGCATACCTTAGGGAACAAAGCTTGTGCCTCATTCTTGTCTTCAGTAGCGCGCAAAACTTTCATAGCGTTTCTAGCTGTCTTTGCGTAATATCTGTTACGCAAACGTCTTGCGTTTGTCTGTCTGATTCTCTTGATTGATGACTTATGATTTGCCATTTCTAGATCTTCTCTTTATTGTTTTTTAATCCTGTTTATTGTAGCCCATAGGGGAATCGAACCCCTCTTTCAAGAATGAAAATCTTGCGTCCTAGCCGATAGACGAATGGGCCAAAATGTCAAAGCTCTCACTTATAGCGTTCTAAGAAAGTGATTTCCCGATTGCGAGTGCAAAGATAGACGATCTCTCCGAACTGGCAAAACATTTCGAAGGAAAATTTAATACTACTCACTGTTTTAACTTCTCTTTAGAACTTATATCTTCCAGATGAATTTCCAAGGCTTTAACGGAAATATTTATTTCCCAGATACATACACATAACGACGCCGCTAATAGCAATAAGGCTATGCCAAATATCCATGCGGCGAAAATCTGCCACGATACATAAATGAAGAACATAGCGATCACGCAGAGCAGCAAACTGAGTATTCCTAATATTTGCATGGAACGGGTCAGATAGAGCCTTTTCCGCAGGTTCGCTATCTGGGCGATATCCTTGGGGTCATGGGTTTGCTGATGCTTTTCTTTCAAGGCACGCACTACGCTGGCGTATGAAAGGAAGCGATTCGTATAGGCCAGCAATATCAATGATATGGCGGAAAATAATAAAGAAGGGGTCGTTAAGTCCAACATGATTCTATAACTTTAATTATATGTATAACGTTAATTTGAGTATCTTCTTATTTAAGCGATGGCTTTAAGATTTCAGACGAGAGTATCTTTCTCATCGCATGATCTGCTAATATTACTTGTTTCTTAAATTCATGGATTTTACCTAACAAATTGAATAAATCAAGAATATCCTCCCGGTTACATGATTTTCTATAATATGCGTATGAATGATATTTTAGCCATTCACGAATCACGTTGTAGCCGGAGACTTCGAATTGGAGGATGTCATTAGGTGCATGAAGAGTAAAAATAACATTGTTTCGTGTGTCTTGTAAAATCACCGTGCTATTCAATACTCGATAGCTTTGGATCTTGCATTCATTAGGAAATGATTCTAGTTGTTCTCCTAATAACTTTGATAGCAATGAAGTATCCACGACAAAATCATTTTTCTCAATATTTGCCATTGCCTTACCTATATTCGCCATTTCGTCAAAGAGATTCTTGCTCTTGGTAATAGGAATTGCAGGCCATTCGCCTGCGACTGTATGCAGTTTTCCCTCAAAAGTTTTCATGTACAGCTGAGAGTTTAGAACCGCATAAGAGTAGAAGACAACGAGATCTACAGCTTCGTCTACACTGTATTCGAAAGCAGAAGACAGCTTTTCGGCTAATGTAGGGTTTACATTATTTTTGGGCTTTCCTATCCATTTGCTACCGGTCTTATATTCTGGGTAACGGTTGCAGAATATGTGCGAGTTGCCTCTTGTGACAAGATCATTGTCAGGAAGAGACCAGCAAAAAGAAGTGAACTTTTTGATGACTGGGCAAATGTCTGCGGGAGCAGGTGCCACAGCAAATCCGAACACGTTTTTTTCGGCGAAGGCTGCTTGTACCTCTGGACGCTCACGCATTCCACCTCCGGGTGTTTTTCGTAAGGCATCCATAAGCTTTTGGTCAAGAACGAGGCTGGCAGAGAGGAATGGCCGGAAAGAATAGTCTACAATCTTTCTGTCGATATTAGCCAATGCGACTTTTACGTCATGCGTAAGCTTGGCTTGATGTGGTGGTTTTACCTGTCCTTTATACCACCGATTTTTTATTTCATCGTACGAATTGTTCTCATCAGCAATGAATCGGCTACGTCTTTTAAGTTGTCCTTTGGAAAAATGCACCAACAAGTGAGTAGGAGCTAATTTTAATCCGGAGCAATGTCTCTCGAATATGGCGGGGGCATTGTCTGACAAAAGGTGCCAAAAACTGGAATATATTTTTTCGTCAACGCCAGTAGTCGGTTTGAATGAATAATTTTTGTCAAGGCAAACAGATATCCATCCATCAGTACTAACCGGTGCTTTAAAGAATGTCTCTTTCTCGCGTTTTGTCATTGCGCATATACTCTTGTAGTGTATTGCAGGCAGCTCAAATGCAAGTTCACGTAGTGTTCCCACAAGAAGCAACCTTCCCTGAACTGTGTTAAAGATATTCTCTGCGTGATGACCAGCGCGATTGTCTACATCAAATTCAAGCACCCACATCTCGCTGACATGCTCTGACAAATATTTGCGAGCGTTAATGAAGGATACGTTGTTGGCGAAAGTTGATGGCAGTATTAATGCGAACACGGAAGGACGGCTTTGTTCAGCCTTGAAGAGAGACCAACGTAGGAATTTTGCCATTTCATTTGCTAACTGCTTCTGCTTGTTAGAACGTCCTTTACATACTGATGGGCGAAAATCATTCATGAGTTTGGCTATCATCTTTCCTTCATTGCTGGTATCCATGGAGTCGGAGCATGGGGGATTACCTATAATGACCGTAAGTGGTGGCGTCGAAAATTTCTTAGCTTTTTGTTGTTCTTTTAAGAAGAATGTTGATACTGCATCTGTAGCGCTATTTTCTATTTGTGTCCGTTTAAATGTACTATCGCTCAATGTGTTTGTCAATACGATCTCAATATTGGACTTATCCTCTATCTCTAACATTGATATACGATAATTGGAAAGGGCATATGGAACGGGGAGAATCTCGAATCCTATGATTTGGGAACCATCTTGCAGCTGCAGGTTATTCAATACGGCTTCTATAAATGTGCCAGTACCACAACATGGATCAATAATTTTTAATGCTTTACTTTCTATAGTTTCTTCCGGTATAACAGTTGGAAGGATATTGGCAACAAATTTGACTGTATAGTTGGCCAAGCACATGGGGGTATACCATGCTCCGAAATCACGGCGTGTCTTGTCATCGTATTCGCTTAGGAATGTCTCGTATAGTTCGTGAAAGTTTGGTGCTGCCACTTGCTGGTCTGTAAGGTGGATGCGAGACAACAAGCGGCGCGTGTTGTCGTACCAAATCCCAAGTTTACTAAATGAAGAATCCAACTCGTCGGCTAAAGCATCTACCAGTGTTTTAAAAGGAGTCAGGCGTTGGGCATCTTTGCGGAAAATAGAGGAATTCCAAAAGATTTGAAGCAGTTTATATTTATTAACAGGTGGAATGTTTTTCTCATTTACAAAACGGTGGGCGTAAAGTAGACCGAATGCGAGTATTTGTGCGACAAAACCAGCAAAAGTATGATTGTTCTTCAAAGATTTATCATGGCTCTTAGATGCTACATCCCAAAGATGTTTGAGGGCAACTATCGTTTTGCGTTCTGTCTCGTTTTCTGCCTCATCTTCCTCCAGTGCAAGTATTTCTTCCAGGTCTTCAGAAAGGTGTATGGCACGTTTGGATAGTTCAGATACCAATTGTTTTTCAGAGACTGTGCGGTAGCCTTCTTCTTCAAAGAATTTTTGGAATAGTGGAAGAATGTCTGTGTTCGGAGTGAGATTCTCCCATTCTATTGGTTTTTGGCATATCGATACATTCTTTGGTTTTCCGGCCGGTGTATACATAATAAAGTCGATGCCATCTGTAAGTATCACAGGGTTGCCAAGGTAAAGATAGCGCTTTACTTGATTTTCGTATGCTGCAGGGTCAATATAAATAGTAGGATTGAAACTTTTCGCCTCAACGTAACCATAGATACCCATTGTCTCTTTATTACAGAATAACCAATCCGGACGACCGTATTTGCCTTGTTGGCGTGGCTCGAAGATCCGGTCTATCTTTGGGTTGATATACTCGGATAGCTGTATGAGAAAATTATCAAGAGTTGGCCGGAATGATAGTTCCGGTGTGGCATTTCCTGTTGCGAGAGCAGTCCTATATTCATTGGACAATTTTTTTACATACTCATCCAGTATCTGTTTCAACCGTTCCATTCGTCAAGGCATTTTTTTATTTGTAGTCCAATTTGCTTTGCCATTAGCACTGGTACAGCATTCCCTATTTGACGAGCAATTTCTACTTTGTTTCCTACGAATTTGAAGTCTTTTGGGAAGGTTTGTAACAACGCTCCCTCGCGTAGTGAGATACTACGATTTTGTTCAGGGTGTCCGAACATACCACGAGTGAAACTATCGAAGCGAGCGGTAATGGTTGGGGCGACATCATCCCATGGCATACGGCCATATACATTTCGGTGTCCAATGACATTAGAACTCACTTTATGACAGTCTGCAAGCAGATTCTGTGGAAGGAAATTGCGGCCTTGTCCGGGTTGCAAATGCTGTAATCGCTCAATATTCTTAGCTGATAAACGGTCCCGGCGGTGAAGTGACAATGTAGGATGCTCTGATCCATCCTCTGGCGGTATGGGCAGATGTCCTATAACCTCTCTTACGGTAACACGGTGCTTGCAAGGGGTAGGATACTTAAAGATAGGAACTGTATGGTCCTTTCGTTCCCCTACGATCACGACTCTGCGGCGTCTCTGTGGTACGCCGTAGTCTTGAGCATCGAGTATCTGCTTATGTATGAAATATCCTGATTCTGCAACGATTTCAAGGGCCTTTTGTAGAATAGTAAGGCCACGTTTACCTTCTATGCCGGGTACGTTTTCAAGCATAAACATTTTTGGATTGATAGCAATGACTTGGCTGATGTACTCCTCCACTAGATGATTTCGCTCGTCAATGTCTGAACCGATACGCTGTATCGAGAATCCTTGGCATGGTGGTCCTCCAGCCAACAAATCCAATTCGCCAGATTTCAAGTTAATATCTTGTAGGAGCTTGAGCGGACTAATGTCGTAAATATCCCTTACTTCGGCTTTATGTCCTTTGAAATACTTGGAATTGGCATTGATTGTCGCAATGGACTTCGAATCGATGTCAAAGCTATAGAGCACGTCAAAGCCTGCCTCGATAAGACCCAAGCAAAGTCCTCCTGCGCCGGAGAAACTGTCTATGCATTTGTATTGGCTTTTCATTGTTTACTGTTGCATTTTAGAGTTATCGCAATTTGTGATGCTATTGCAAGTGATAGCAATGGGGGGACAGCCTCACCTATCTGTTTAAAATTGTCCCCAAGACTACCATTCCATTCATAACCGTCAGGAAAACTTTGTAGTCGTGCCGCTTCACGAATGGTTAACCCTCTATCTTGTTCAGGATGAGAGTATCTACCACTGGCAGGATTTCTGGCATATTGAGTTATGGTTATGGAGGGCTTGTCCCAACTTAATCGTCCATAAACATCGCTAAATCCTTTTACTTTATCTAAGCATTGAGGTCCTACACCTTTAGGCCTACTACCACCGTCATGAGGTACTTGTGCGATCACGTCTATAGTGCTCTGTCTGTGTGCGGAACATTTGTGATAACAATCGTTAGGATGTTGATTGCGTACGTCTACTGGCGGTAAATCGCCAATAGCATCTCTAACAGTTGCATAATTGTCGGGAGTAAGGATTTCTTCAGGCAATCTAAAAGATTCGTATTTAGAAGCAACAATGATAGCTCTGTAACGAGCTTGTGGTACTCCAAATCCAGCTGCATTATAGATATGTTGCGCTATGTGGTAACCATGCGCTGTAAAGACTTCCTTTGCTTCATTGTAATGATTCTTGAATTTGCCGTTCAAAATCTCCGGGACATTTTCCATAACAACGAAGTCTGGATCTAGATGAACAGCCATGTCTGCAAAATAACCAATTAGTGTATTCCTTTTATCTTCAGGTTTTCGGTAATCCTTTTTACGGTGAGGAGAAAATCCTTGGCATGGCGCACATCCAATGATAACCAATGGCTTTTTTTTATTTCCTGATAAGCCAAACGTGTTGGCGATAATTGCTGATTTCGGTTCTATAGATGCTATGTCGATATTTAGGGTGGGTGTAGAATAATTCTTTTTATACGCTTCTAACGACGTGCTGTTAATGTCAATACCTCCTAGCACATGGAAATAGTTAGGCAATGAAGCGAAGCCTAGTGTCATACCACCGGCACAACAAAAAAAATCTAGTACATTTGCGATGCTAGTTTCTTTGTTATTGGCAAAAGGTTTCCATTTAGCCATGTTCTGTTGACCATTTTTGAAAATGGAGATAAATTCACTGCTATTCATTTATTATAACTATCGCATTTTGTTAAAGAGAAAATATATTAGTCGGACAAAGTTACGAAAAATCTATGGAATAAGCGAATGAAAAAAAGAGTTGTATCTTTGTATGCAAATCATCGTCGCAAAGATACGAATTATGTTGTGTAAAACGAGGGGGATTGTCTTGCATACGATTCCTTACAATGATAAATATTCTATTATATATATGTATACGGAGGCGTTTGGCCGGGCCTCGTATCTGGTTAGTCGTAGCCGAGGGAAGAAAAGCACGGTATCGAAGGCTTTGTTTATACCTTTGTCCGTTCTGGAAATGGAGGTGGAGCACTTGAATAAGCGGGATTTGCATCGGATTAAGGAGACCCGTATTTGTTTTCCGCTGAATGATGTTTGTTGTGATCCGGTTAAAAATGTATTGGCGCTTTTCCTCTCGGAGGTTCTTTTTAGGGTCGTGAAAGACACGGAGCCGGATCCCCGTTTATTTGATTACCTGTACGAGTCCATACATCTATTGGAGTATGCGGATAAAGGTATCGCTAATTTTCATATGGTTTTCTTGTTAGGTCTTCTCCACCATCTCGGTATTTTCCCGAATATGGAATCGCATAGGGTGGGATATTATTTCGATATGTTGAATGGGGTGTTTACGGATCATATACCGATGCATCGGCATTATTTAAATAAGGTGGAGAGCGCTTTCTTTTCCCGTTTGCTGCGTATCAGTTTTGAGAATATGTCGCTTTATGGTTTTTCCCGTCAAGAGCGGATCCGTATTATTCATCGTATTCTTGAGTATTACCGTCTACATCTCCCGGATTTTCCAGAAATCAAATCGTTATCGGTGATGCAAAGCTTATTTGATTGATCTATTTGATGTTATATTAGCTTTTGAAAACACGTACGTGTTTTTTGAAAAAGACGTACATGTTTTTCCGGAAACACGTACATGTTTTTTCGGAAATAATGAGAAGCTTCCGGATAGGTGGGAAAAACATCCGATAACGGTTGCCTATTTGAGGAAAAGATTATACTTTTGCAATCTCAAAAGAGTTGGTCTTGTAGTTCAACGGATAGAATAGAAGTTTCCTAAACTTTAGATCCGGGTTCGATTCCCGGCGAGACTACTTTTGTCTTTCTTTCTTTTTATCTTATTTTATTAATAGATAGCTAGTTGTACTTGACTTTTGAGTGTTTTGTATATCGTTTTTGTAAAGAGAAAATAAATAAAAGAAGATTTTTTCTTACCGCAATTCTTACCGCATCCTTGTTTTGTCGATAAAATATTGTCTATATTTGCGTAAGTTAAATAAACAGATATATTATGGCAACAGTAAAATTCTATTTGACACGTCCGAAGTCAGATAAGCCTACCGCTATTTTTTTTCTGATGAATTACGGTGCATATACTATTTTACCCGATGGGAAGAAAAAGTACTTACCGTTGAAGTATTATACTAATGAGACAATTTTGCCGGAAAGATGGGATACGAAAGTTGGTGCTCCGATCGCTCCTACAGCGAGGAATCACCGGATGAACGCTGGTGAGTATAGAGAACTGAAAGCGGCTTTGGATAATATCGAAGTTACGGCTAAAGATGTGTTACGTCGCTTGGAGAATGACGGTATCCAGCCAACGAATGAGCTACTAACAAAGGAGTTGGATAAGATATTTAAAGGTTACAAGGAGATAGAACCGGATAGAGATGTCAAGGATTTACTTTGTTTTGTCAAATCCTTTATAGAGAAAACTGATAAGAAACCTAATACTGTGAAGGGGTATAAGCAAACAGCTCGTGAGATTGAGGGGTATATTGCATTAACAGGGAAAAGGCTACAATTTGAGAATGTAGACTTGGATTTTTATTTGTCATTTGTTGAATATTTAACGAATAAAGGTTATTCTCCAAATACGGTTGGTGCTCGTATAAAGGATTTGAAAATGTTTATGAATGAGGCTTATGAACGTAATCTACATACAAATATGGATTTCAAAAAGAAGCGTTTTAGTAAGCCTAAAGAGGAAACCTATTCTGTCTACCTCAATAGTGATGAGCTAAAGAAAATCTATAAGTGTGACTTAAGTGATGAACCTCGATTGGATCGGGTTCGGGATTTGTTTTTGATAGGCTGCTGTACAGGATTACGTTTTAGTGATTTGTCTTTGTTGAGTTCTGATAATATTGATAATGTAGAGAGTGTAATTACTATAAAGACTGTGAAAACCGGTAGGACTGTAGTTATCCCTTTGCATGCGATAGTTCGGCAGATATTGCAGAAATATGATAATGAGTTGCCTCGTGTTCCTTCAAATCAAAAATTTAATGATTATATCAAAGAGATTGCGAAGAAGGCTGAGATTAATGAGCCAATCTTATTGCAAAGAACAAAAGGTACTTTAACTTATGCTGAAACGAAGCCTAAATATGATCTTGTAACGAGTCACACGGCTCGGCGTTCTTTTGCCACGAATGCTTATTTAGCAGGATTGCCACCCATTAGTATAATGAAGATAACGGGACATAAGACGGAATCTTCATTCATGAAGTATATTAAGATCTCGGAGAAGGAGAATGCTATACAGTTGAAAGGACATGAATTTTTTAATCAGATAGTAACTTGCTAATTGATTATTTTTATGGAAAATGTGAAATCGTATTGTGATGATATTCTAGATGTTATACATAAATTTGGGGAAGAGTATATCTATGACCCCAGAAATAAAACCATTGATGGGAAAGATTTGTTTGTTTCTGTTGATAATAATATCAATAGCGATATTGAATACTCTGATGATTCGGACAATAGATCGAATGAGGCTTGTGTGAATTTGGGTTTAACTTTTGCGGTTGGTCAATATTGTGAGAATTTACGTATAAAATATGTAGATGCGATAAAATCTCGATTGTTAGGGATGGATCCTAAAGCTAGAATGGTCTATGCGGAGGAAATATTACAGCGTTTATATGAAATACAACTTAATCACCCTATTTTTCATTACCAAGTATTTCAAAAACTTGTAATACCGTTTTTTTTCTCAGATGTCACAGAGGCTTTTGAACGATATGACATTAATCTGTGGAATATCCTAGTAAATTGCCAAAAAAAGCACGGTACATTCTTTTGTTATTGGCTAAAGTTCCTTAAGCATCATTATGATACGATAGGGCTACAAAGATGTGTTTATAGTGAAAGTGATATCCTTGATGGTCTGCCAAATGCTTCTCAATGCGAGCTGTCGAATGTCTCTCAAGAGGAATTGCCAAATGCTTCTCAATGTGGGCTGTCGAATGTCTCTCAAGAGGAATTGCCA